>Ga0213829_1000003_pt1 | contig 482783 bp, 437 predicted proteins | sample MC6MC0896MG_FD_180665 | JGI IMG/M metagenome (GOLD analysis project Ga0213829, IMG submission 180665) | Enriched soil aggregate microbial communities from Iowa State University, Ames, United States - MC6-MC0896-MG | ecosystem: Environmental > Terrestrial > Soil > Unclassified | place: USA...
ACCGAGCTGGGTGCAATCCGCCACCTATCCGGCGTGTCCCGATTGCGGCGAGGACATGCCCCTGGCCATGCAGCTGGACTCGGGCCTGCCGCAAGAAGACGGCGGCGAATGGCTGTGGGGTAGCGGTGGCTGCAACTACAGCTTCTGGTGCGCGGCCTGCCGCGTCAGCGGGCATCTTTGGCAGTGCACCTGACCGGCCGCCTTTGGCCGCGCCCTGACGCAGGGCTGCGATTGCATGCGGTAACGGGGCCGTGCTACAAGACGGCCCTTCCCGCCATCGATCCCATGCACCATGTTCACCGTCACGACCGCCAGTCTGTTTGTCGCAGGCGTCGCAGTCATCCTGGCCATGCCGGGTCCGACCAATACGCTGCTGGCCGCCGCCGGCCTGCGCCAAGGCTTTCGCAAGTCCGCGCGCCTGACCCTGGCCGAACTGGCCGGCTATCTGGTGTCGATCACGGTGTGGGGCCGATTCCTGGGCGAAGCCGCGCAGGTGGTGCCGTGGTTGCCGGCCGTGGTGCGGGCGTCCAGCAGCCTGTATATCGCCTGGCTCGCGTGGCGCATGTGGCGCGCCGCCACCGCCGTGCCCTCGGCGGCCCAGCAGCTGATCGGCATGCGCACGCTGTTCGTCGCCACGCTGCTCAACCCGAAGGGCATCCTGTTCGCCAGCGCCATCTTTCCCGCCCTGGCCTTCCAGAGCGTCCCGGCGTATCTGACGGCGATGGGCGTCTTTGCGGTGTTGCTGGTGCCCATTGGTCTGGCCTGGGTGCTGTTCGGCGCGACGCTGGGCGGTGAACGGATGAAGTGGATCGATCCGGCAAAGATGCAGCGCGGCGCCTCGATCGTGCTGGGCGTGTTTTCGGCGACGCTGGCCTGGTCGGTGTTTCGCTGACAACGGCGCAGCGGTCGAAACTGCGATAAGGTGTCGGCCCTGCTTACCTGCCCCAGGCAGATCAATCGGAGCCCGCAGCACCATGACACCCGGCATTTCATCCGCTCACCCCGTCGCCATCGATCCCGATCAGGTGGGCGAATACCCCGCCATGACCAAGTCGGGCGGCGGCTATTTCTACGACGACGTCCTGGAATATCGCGTGTGGGTGCACCCGCATGCGGGCGGTGAGGACCTGCACGACGGCGACGATTACTACTACGCCTTTGACACCTTTGAAGACGCCGCGGCCTTTTCGCAAGACACGCCGGGTGCGGAACAACCGCTGGTATTGGTGCGGCAGTTGGAGTCCATCAACGAGCCCACGCCAGGCGTCTTTGAACACTACACCGACGAGCGCATCACCGAATGGCGCGTGGAATGGCTGGCCGACAGCAAGCGCACCGCGACCTCCATCGCCGACTTCCTGAAAAGCCGCGCCGTCTGACGCCCCTGCATCAGCCCATGTACACGCCGCCGTTGATGGCGTAGTTGGCGCCGGTGACAAACGCGGCCTCGTCAGACGCCAGCCACACGCACAGCCCGGCCAGGTCCTGCGCGGTGCCCAGCCTGCCGACCGGCACGCTTTCGACGATGCGGTCCAGCAGCGCGGGCGGGAAGGCGCGGACGGTATCGTCGGCGATGAAGCCCGGCGACACCAGGTTCACCGTCACGCCGCGCGCCGCGACTTCCTGCGCAAGCGAGCGCGTGAAGCCGATGACCGCGCCCTTGGCGGTCGCGAAGTTGATCTGGCCGATCTGGCCTTTCTCGGCCGCGACCGACCCGATGTTGATGATCCGCCCCCAGCCCCGGTCCGCCATGCTGTCGACGACCTGCTTGGTGCTGTTGAAGAGCGTATCCAGGTTGCTGCGCAGGACGGCCGACCAGTCGGCGTGACTCATCTGCCGAAAGCGCATGTCCAGCATGGAGCCCGCATTGTTGACCAGCACGTCGATCTCGCCGACCTCGCGCCGGACCTTGGCGAAGGCGGCCTCGGTCGACGCCCAGTCCGTGGCGTCGCCTTCCGAGGCGATGAAGTCGTAGCCCAGCGACTTCTGTTCCTTCAGCCAGTGGTCCTTGCGGGACGAGCGCGGACCGCAGCCGGCGACTACGCGATGGCCGGCGCGATGCAGCGCCTGGCAGATCGCGGTGCCGGTATGGCCCATGCCGCTGGTGACGTAGGCGATGCGCAAAGCCATGGTTCTTCCTTTCAAAGTCGTGCGGCAGGTGCCGCGGGGAATCAGGCGGCCGCGCCGACCAGGGGGAACAGGCCGAACGCCAGGGCGGCGACCAGCATCACCATGCAGACCATCGTGGCCCACTTGAGCGCATAGCGCTGGTGGTCGCCGAACTCCACGCCGGCCAGGCCGACGAGCAGGTAGGTGGACGGTACAAGCGGGCTGAGCAGGTGGACGGGCTGGCCGATCAGCGAGGCGCGCGCCATCTCGACGGGCGTGATCCCGTACCCTTGCGCGGCTTCGCTCAGGATGGGCAGCACGCCGAAGTAGAAGGCGTCGTTCGACATGAAGAACGTGAACGGCAGGCTGACCAGCGCGGTGATACCCGCCAGATACGGTCCCAGCGCGTCGGGAATGACGGCGAGCAGACTGCGCGACATGGCTTCGACCATGCCGGTGCCCGACAGGATGCCGGTGAAGATGCCCGCCGCGAAGATCAGCGACACCACCGACAGCACGTTGCCCGCATGCTGCGCCACGCGGCGGCGCTGCTCGGCCAGGTTCGGGTAGTTGATGATCAGCGCGATCGCGAACGCGATCATGAACAGCACGGGCAGCGGCAGCACGCCCAGCACCAGGCTCACCATCAGCGCCAACGTCAGGCCCGCATTCACCCACAGCAGCTTGGGACGGCGCAGGTCGTGGTCGACCTCGATCTCGGGCAGATTCTTCGGACCGTCCTCGTCGTAGCCGGCATGCAGCGACGCGCCTTCCGGCAGCGCCAGCACGCCCAGGCGGCGGCGCTCGCGCAGGCCCAGGAAGAACGCCAGGATAAGGATCGCCACGATGGACACGCCCATCACCGGCACCAGCGGCACAAAGATGTCGCCCGCGTCCACGTGCAGGGCGCTGGCCGCGCGCGCCGTCGGTCCGCCCCACGGCGTCAGGTTCATGACGCCGCTCGCCAGCATCGCCAGGCAGGTCATGGACAGCGCGTTCATCTTCAGGCGACGGTACAGCGGCAGCATCGACGCCACGACGATCATGTAGGTGGTGGAGCCGTCGCCGTCCAGCGAGATCACCAGCGCCAGCACCGTCGTGCCCACCACGATCTTCAGCGGATCGCCCTTCACCGCGCGCAGGATGCGGCCGACGATGGGGTCGAACAGGCCCGCATCGATCATCACGCCGAAGTACAGGATGGCGAACATCAGCATCACGCCGGTCGGCGCGATCTTGCGGATGCCGTCCAGCATCATCTTGTCGATGCCCGCGCCAAACCCGCCGAGCAGCGCAAAAATAATGGGGACAAGGATGAGGGCGACAAGCGGCGACAGGCGCTTGGTCATGATCAGCGTCATGAACGTGATCACCATGCCGAAGCCAAGCAGGGTCAGAAGCATGAGGGTTATCTCCAGCTAGTCGTTGTTATGTGTGCCCGCCTCCGGCTGGGGAAGCAGGAGCGCAAGACTAGGAAGAAAAGCTGTCTGGAACCTGTCGTTTTTGTTGGCCGCGGAGACACATTCGTCGCTTGTGAACTCCTTTTCCCGCCGGGCCGCCCCAAGGGAAAAGCGCCCCCTCGGGGGGGGCAGCTAGCGTGCGAAGCGCGCGCGGCGTGGGGGCTCCCCCTCATGCGACAATCGGCGCTATGCGCATCCTGGTAATCGAAGACGATGAGGATTTGTCCGACGCACTCGTGCGCCGGCTGCGTCGTCTCGGCCACGCGGTCGACAGCCAGAACGATGGCCTGAACGCCGATGGTGTCCTGCAATACGAGACCTTCGATCTCGTCATCCTGGACATCGGCCTGCCCCGTATGTCGGGGTTCGACATCCTGCACCGGCTGCGCGACCGCGGCAGCAAGACGCCCGTCCTGGCGCTGACCGCGCGCATCGACATCGAGGACCGCGTGCACGCGCTGGATACCGGCGCCGACGACTATCTGGCCAAGCCCTTCGATTTCCGCGAGCTGGAAGCCCGGTGCCGCGCGCTGCTGCGCCGGCCCAGCCCGCAGGCCACGGGCACCCTGCGCTTTGGTGAACTGGTCATCGACAGTGCGGCGCGACAGGTGACGCTGGCCGGCCGGCGCATCGACCTGCCCAAGCGCGAGTTCAGCCTGCTGGAGATCCTGCTGGCCGGCATGAACCGCGCCGTCAGCAAGTCGGAAATCGCGAACAAGCTGTTTGCGTTTGACGACGACGCCGCGCCCAACGCCATCGAGGTCTACATCGCCCGGCTACGCCGCAAGCTGGAAGGCTCGCCCCTTCGTATCGAGACGCAGCGCGGCACCGGCTACCTGCTGACGGCAGCGGAAGGCGCGGACGGCGAGCCCGCGGCCCCCCCGCATCCGTAGCGGCTCGCAACGCCATGAACCGGCCGCGTTCCGAGCAGCCCCGCCGTATTTCCGTGCGCCGCCGGCTGCTGACCGTGCTCGGCGCGCTGTTCGCAGTCGGGCTGGGCGCGATCTACCTGCTGGTGCGCGGCTATGCGCACCAGACCGCCGACACCACTTACGACCAACTGCTGCGCGCGTCCGTGCTGTCCATGGCCGACAGCCTGCAGCTCGTGCAGGGCGAGTGGCAGATGGACATGCCCTATGCGGCGCTTGCACTGCTGGAACAGGCGCCGCGCGACCGTGTGTTCTACCGGGTGGCTTCGGCGCGCGGCGCGCTGATCTCCGGATACGGCGACCTGCCCGCGCCACCCGCGCGCGGCAATGCCGACGCCAGCACGCCGCAACTCTACGCCGCCGAGTACCAGGGCGAACCGGTGCGCATCGCGTGGATGGAACGCAAGGTGGCGGGCCCGCAAGAGACCGAAACCGCGATCATCCAGGTCGCCCAGACACGCGAGGCGCGCAACGCGCTGGCCGAGCGCATCCTGTGGCAAGGCACGCTGGCGCTCATCGGCTTTACGGCGGCAGCGCTGGCGCTGGCCTATTGGGGATTGCAGCGGTCGCTGTCGCCCATCCAGCGGGTCGAGCGCGAGCTGGCTGGCCGCACCGCGTCGGACCTGCATCCCATCGCCGCGCCGGTGCCCGAGGAACTGGACATGCTGGTTCACTCGCTGGACGGCTTCATGGGCCGGCTATCGGAAAACCTGGACACGCTGCGCCTGTTCATCGCCGAGGCCGCGCACCAGTTGCGCACCCCGCTGGCCGCGCTGCATGCGCAGATGGAAGTCGCGCTGGACGAGGACGATCCGGCCGAGCAGCGGCGCAGCCTTCTGGCCGTCCTGCGCAATGCCGAAAAGCTGTCGCGGCTGGTCAATCAGCTTCTTAGCGACGCCAGCGTCATCCACCGAAGCAATGTCCGGCAGTTCCAGCCCGTCGACGTGGCCGAACTGCTGAGCCAGGCCGTGTACGACACCGTCCCGCAGGCCGACCCGCAGCCTGATGTCCGGCTGCATCTGCCATCCGCCAACAGCAGCAAGCCGCCGCGCGTGCTGGGCGACAACCTGATGCTGCGCGAAGCCTTCAAGAACCTCATCGACAACGCCTTGCGCCACGGCGCCAACGACGACGGCCACATCGACGTGCGGCTGGATCCGCACGACGGCGGCTGGCGTGTCACGGTGTCCGACCAAGGGCCGGGAATTCCGCCGGCGCTGGCCAACACGGCCTTCGAACGGTTTGCACGCGGCCCCAATCCCCGCTCGCCCGGCGCCGGGCTGGGCCTGTCCATCATCAAGCGCGTCGTCGACATTCACGGCGGCACGCTCAGCCTGAGCAACCGCGTGGGCGGCGGCCTGGATGCCGTCATCACCCTGCCCGCCACTCCCTTGCCCACCCGTGCCGATCATGCGTGACGCCCTGTCCTTTCTGCGCGGCCTGACCGTGATCGCCGCGCTGACGCTGGCACCGGTCAGCCACGCCGCCGAAGTGAGCAGCAGCGGCCTCACGCTGGGTCCCGCCGACAGCAGCAACGTGCTGATCGTGCACGCGTCCAACAGCGTGCAGGTGTTTCGCGGCGTGCTGGAGGACTTCAGCAGGCTCAATCCGTCCGTGCGGCTGGAATACACCGAGCTGTCGACGCAGGAACTCTATAGCGACACCGTGACCCGCGCCGCGAAGGCACCTGGCGTTCCGTCGGGCCCCGACATCGTCATCAGCAGCGCCATGGACCTGCAGACCAAACTGGTCAACGACGGCTATGCGCGCGTGCACATATCGCCGCAGACGCGCGCACTGCCCGGCTGGGCGAACTGGCGCGATGAGGTCTTCAGCATCGGCACCGACCCCATCGTGATGGTCTACAACACGCACAAGCTCGATGCCGCGCGCGTGCCGCACACCCGCCGCGAACTGCTGTCGCTGCTGCAGGCGCCCGACCAGCCCCTCGCCGGCCGCATCTCCACCTACGACGTGCAGGGCAGCGGCATCGGCTATCTGGCGGCCACGCAGGACACGCGGCTGGACAGCATGGCGGGCGCGCTGCTTGGCGCCTTCGGCCGCAACGGCGTGTCCATCCACGAGTCCACCGAACACGCGCTGGACAAGCTGGAAAGCGGCGACGTGACGCTGGCCTACAACCTGCTGGAGTCCTATACCCGGCACCGCATCGACAACGGCGCGCCGCTCGCCATCATCTACCCGCAGGACTACACGCTGATGCTGTCGCGCTCGGCCATCATTCCGAAACAGGCGCCGCGCGGCGACCTGGGCGCGCTGTTCCTGGACTATCTGCTGTCGGCGCGGGGGCAGGATGCGCTGGCGCGCGAGTCCGGCATGCGGCCGGTCAGCGCATCGGTCGTGCCAGCGGCCGGCGTGCGGCCCGTGGCATTGGGCGTCGGCCTGCTGGTGTACCTGGACCCGCTGAAAAAGCGCCACTTCCTGGACCTGTGGCGCGCGGCGATCTTTCCGCCACGCTGACCGAACTGGTGCCGCGCCTAGCGCAGCGCCACGCTCATGCCGCCGTCGGCCATCACCACCGCGCCCACGATGTAGCTGGCTTTCTCCGACGCCAGAAACGCAATGACCTCCGCAATCTCGCGCGGTTCGGCCGCCCGCCGGATCGGCGCGTTCTTGCCATGCTCGGCCAGGAAGCCGGGACCGTCCGCATGGATGTGGTTGGTGATGTTGGTGACCACGTCGCCCGATCCCACGGCGTTCACGCGGATGCCGTGCTCGATGGCCTCCAGCGACAGGGCGCGGGTCAACTGCGCCAGCGCGCCCTTCGACGCGGCATAGGCCGCAATGGTCGGAAAGGCCTGGTAGCACGCATACGAACCGATGTTGACGATCGCGCCGCGGCCCGCCGGCGCCATGACGCGCATCGCTTCGCGCGAAAACAGGAAGGCGCCGGTGGCGTTTACGGCAAGGATGCCGTTCCAGTCGTCCAGCGTCATGTCGATCACCGGCTTGTTGATGATGACGCCCGCGTTGTTCACCAGGATGTCCAGCCTGCCGAAGCGGTCCATCGCGGTCTTGACTGCAAGCTCGGCGCTGTCTTCCCGCGAGATGTCGGCCACCAGGGGCTCGACGCCGGGCCGCGCCAGCGCGCACACAGCGTCATCCCGGTCCACCGCCACGACGCGGGCGCCCTGCGCGTGCAGGAGTTCCGTGGTGGCCAGGCCGATGCCGCTGGCGGCGCCGGTCACAATGGCGGTCTGGCCGGAAAAGGGTTGGTCTTTAGAAGTTGTCGCAGTCATGAGTGATTCCTTTGGATTGATCGTTCAATACGGACTGGCCGTCGGGCGCACCACCACTTCGCTGACGTCCACGTCGTCAGGCTGTTCGATGGCGTAGGCAATGGCGCGGGCAATGGCGTCCGGGTGCAGGGCCACGCGGCGGAACGACTGCATCGCCACGCGCGCGGTGTCGTCGGTGATGGTGTCGGCCAGTTCCGATTCGACGACGCCGGGGCACACCACGGTCACGCGAATCTTGTCGGTCTCCTGGCGCAAGCCATCCGAGATCGCACGGACCGCGAACTTGGTCGCGCAGTACACCGCCGCCGTCGGCGACACGGCGAGTCCGCCGATGGAAGACACGTTGATCACCTGTCCGTGTCCCTGGCGCTCCATGCCCGGCAACACGGCGGCGATGCCGTGCAGCACGCCGCGGATGTTCACGTCGATCATCCGATCCCACTCGTCCACCTTCAGCGAATTCAGCGGCGACAGCGGCATCACGCCCGCGTTGTTGACGATCACGTCCACCTGCCCGTAGGCCGCCTCGGCGCCGCGTACGAAGTCCCGCATGTCCTCGGCCGACGTGACGTCCAGCGCGCGAAACGCTGCCGTGCCGCCGTTTGCCCGAATCTCTTGCACCAGTGTTTCCAGCCGGTCCGTGCGGCGCGCCCCCACATACACGCGGTGGCCCTGCGCGGCCAGCAGCCGCGCCGAGGCCTCGCCGATGCCGCTGCTGGCGCCGGTGATCAGCACCACTTTGGATTGCCGGTTCTGAGTCGAAGTCATGGTTGTTTCTCCAAGTCGTTTACGTGACTGAAATGCTAAGGATTGCGGCGCCGCGCGCGAATACCTGCGTCTATCGCACTCTTGCCCATTCCTATCGCGCACCCTGTTCCGCCCCGATTGACGCCGGTAGAATGTCCCCCACCGGAACCGAACCACGGATGCCCCATGACGCTGCCGTCCAATCCGCTGTCGCGCGAAATGATTGCGCTCATCGACCGCCTGGCGCCCAACGAGGGCTACAGCCTGTCCGCGCTGGACGGCGTGCGCTTCATGCGCTCTGACCGGCCGCTTGGCCGCACGCCGGTGCTTTACGAGCCCGGCATCGTGATCGTCTGCCAGGGCCGCAAGCTCGGCTTTCTGGGCGACGAAACCTACGTCTACGACGCGCAGCACTTTCTGGTGCTGTCCGTGCCCCTGCCCTTTTCCACGGAAACGCAGGCAAGCAAGGAAGAACCCATGCTCGCGGTGTCGATACGGATGGATCTGGCCACCGTGGCCGATCTGGTGGTGGCGATCGACAACCGCTCAGGCGATGGCTCCGAAGCCGCCGCAGGCACCGGCGCAGACACCCAAAACGGCGACGCGCCGCTCGGCATCGCTTCGACCCCGCTGTCCGTTGAGCTGGCCGACGCCACCGTGCGCCTCTTGCGTGCGTTGTGCCATCCACTCGATGCCGAGATCCTCGGCCCGGCGCTGGTGCGCGAGATCTGCTTTCGCGTCCTGAGCGGCGAGCAAGGCGGCGCGCTGCGCGCCGCGCTGGCGCACCCGGGACGCTTCGGCCGCGTCGCGCGTGCGCTGCGCCGCATCCATACGGACTATTCCCAGCCGCTGGACGTCACGCATCTGGCGCAAGAGGCCGGCATGAGCGTCCCGGCGTTTCACGTCAATTTCAAGGCGGTGACGCAGACCTCGCCCATCCAGTACATCAAGTCCACGCGGCTGCATCACGCCAGGCTCATGATGATCCGCGACGGGCTGACGGCCGCGTCGGCCTCGGCCCGCGTGGGCTACGAAAGCGCGTCGCAGTTCAGCCGCGAATTCAAGCGCTTCTTCGGCCGCACGCCAGTCGAGGAAGTGCGCGACATGAAGGCGTCATTCGCGCTGTCGCCCGCGGCCGCCATCGGCGATTTCGCGTCGCGGCACTGACGCTGGCGTGGCGCCCCATCGTGTAGCATTCGGCGCAACTGTTGCAACCCTCACGAATCACGATGTCCCACGACTCCCGCGCCATTGGCCTGCATCACAAGACCGCCCAGCAGATCCAGGATGAAACGCTTGCCGCCATTCATGGCTGGTTCGACAAGCTGCAAGCGCGCGATGACATCGACGCGATCGTGGCCCGCACGCCGCTGCAGGCTGGCATTCACAGCGAAATCCTGCTGGAGTACGAGCCCTCGCGCATCATGTTCGACGTCATGCCCAGCTGGGAGCCCGACGACGAGGACGGCCTGCGCGCCGAAGGCCGCAACGGCCCGCTCAGTCCCGAAGCCATCCACCAATCGCTGGCGCCCGTGCTGCGCGAGGCCGTGCTTGAACGCATCGCCCGGCTTGCCGGCAAACCGCACCTGGACCACCATTTCCGCTTTCGTGCGCAATTCCCGACCACCGAAGGCCGGCTGCGCCTGACACTGGTGGACCACACCGACGAGGCCAAGCAGCAAGGCCTGCGCGAGCGCGTGGCGCAATACGTGGACCACGAAGTGCTGAACGGCAGCCAGCCTACCGGCCGCCTGCACATCAGCCTGCTGTGCAGCCATCTTCTGAACGAACGCCTGTTTCCCGAGTTCGATTACCCCTGGCTGATCGCCGTCTTTGCGCGCGTGCTGGCGCTGAACGCGGGCCAGGAATCGCTGGCGGAGCAGCGCGGCGCCATCATCCATGCGCTACGGCGCTGGTCCGAAGAGCAATATCTGCCGCGCTATTTCGACGTGGCACAGAACGCCTTCCGCCAGAACACCTACACGCTCAAGCCCGGCGCAACGCTGGATCCCGGCGACCGCGGCATCGACCTGCTGCTCTACGCGGCAACGCTGATCCTGCGCTTTGAACCCGGCTATGCGCGGCCGCTTGGCTTGACCTTTCTGGAGCTGGCGCGCGACGTGGGCAGCGCGCGTGCCGCAGCGATGCTGGTCACCGGCAGCGGAGCGCTTGCGCCAGCATGCACGCGCCTGACACACGAACACGTGGACTGCGCCGCCAACGACGTACTTGCCACGGTGTCCGTCACCATCCGGCAGGAATCGGCGGCAGCCTACATCCAGGCGCTCGATTTCATCGCGAATGCGTTGCGCGCGGGCTTTCCCGCCAGCTACCGCATCGAATTGAAAAGTCGTGCACGCCACTATCTGCCCATCAAAGGCCTGGCCAAGTCCGACACGCATCGCTTCTTTGCCAACGCCGCGCAGCACCTCGAGGCGCACGATGCGCTGGAGAATTACGCGCGCGCCGCCATCCAGCCTTATGAGTGGTACACCGACTCGGAGGCCGAGAAGGCCTGCCTGTCGGGCACGTACGCGGCCTTCGCGCTGGGCCTGGCCGACGCCGGCCGCTTTGCGCTGCTGCGCCACTACATGGATCTGGTGGACGACGAACACCAGTCGGTGCAAGATCGCTACACCACCGTGTTCCTCGAACAGCATGGGCTGACGCCGGACACTCTTGCCACCGCCGTGGCATGCCTGTGCGTCTGCACGGATGGCTTCAAGCCGCCTGCCGGGTTCGCGATTGAAGATGCGCAGACACTCGCCCTGCTGGCTGACGCGCTGGCCGAGCTGCCCGAACACCACAGGGCGCATGTGCGCGAACGGCTGTACGGATCCGACAAGAAGTTGGCCGCGCTGGCGCGCAAGGCCGACGAGCCGAAAAAGGCGCTGCTGCTGCGGCTGCTGGCGCAGTAAGCACAGCCGTGCCGCGCGGCAGTTTACGGGGACTTCCGCAGCGGTTGAATTATCCCGGTATCGCCGCATCAACACGCAATTTTCCTTGCGGACAAACCCGGCGAAATCATCATCGCGCGCAAATTTGCGACGATAATCGGCCCTGGGTTTGCCGCCATCACCGCACGTTCCTTGCGGCGCGCCCACCGCTTTGATCCGCAGCAGCGGTTCGCCGCCATGCCTTGCCGGCCGGCGCCACCTACAACCATGTGTGACACGTAGCAGCGATTACGTTTGAACCAGCGTTGGAGGCACGCCATGCCCGATCATCGAATCGCATTGCGCCGCGCCGTCGAGGCCGTCGATCATTTGACCGACCCCGAGCCGCCATGGCGCGACATTCTTGGCACGGCCCGCGATCTTGTCGGGGCCGACAGCGGAACGCTCATCGTGTTCGACGCCAGGAACGAACTGCTGACGCTGTCCGCCATCGGATTCTCCGACGCGTGCACCTCGGAATACCAGGAGCATTACTCCACCTGCGACATCCTTGAGCAGGACGGCCGCAATGCTCCCGCCGGCACCTGGCTGGACACCGCGCGGTTGTACGAGCCCGCGCAATTGCACCGCACCGAGTTCTACGCGGACTTCATGGTCAGGCATCGCATGGAGCAACTGCTGTCGCTCATCATCGAATCGAACACCGTGCTGCACGCCGCGATCGGCTTTCAGCGTTCTTCCGTGGATGCCAAGGCGAGCGACCGGCTGCAATCCGGCGATTACGCGCGGTACTTCCGCGTGCTGCGCCATCAGTTGTCGCAACGCGAACGCAACCGCGCCATCGGCTGGAAGTCGCTGGAAAGCGCGTTTTCCGAGGTCAACGAAGCGGTGCTGCTGATCAGCGTGGATTGCATCGTCGACAAACTGTCGCCGCTGGCCGTGGGTTTTCTGGACGACGTGAACGGCTGGACGCTGCATGGCCGACGGCTGCGCCACGCGGACGCCAAGGTGCAGCGGCTGTTCGATGCGCACTGCGCCGCCGTGGCGGGCGACGGCCATATGCGTTCGATGGCCACGGCCTCCGGCTGGGGCGAGCTGTTCTGGGTGGACATCAGCACGGCGCCCCATGCGCTCAGCCTCATCGGTGGCCGGATGCTGCTGGTGCGCATGCGCAAGAAAAGCGCCTTCGCGATGCCGGACGTCACCAAGCTGCAATCGGTGTTCTCCATCACGCATGCCGAAGCCGCGGTGCTGGCCGGGCTGGCGGCCGGCCACAGCGTCGAGGAAGTGGCCACCTTGCGCCACGCCTCGGTCCTGACGGTGCGCAAGCAGGTGGCATCGTTGCTGACCAAGATGGAGTGCAGCCGCCAATCCGAACTGGTCCGCCTGGCGTCATTGCTGTAACACGAGCGGCCGCGCCGCGCGGCGTACTCAATTTTGAGTATGTGGCCTGCACCCATGCGGCCCTACGATGAGCACGAAGGCATGAGACCCGGGCCGCCACGCGCCCGTCGGGTCACCATCCCGTCTGCGCTCGCTATTCGGCAGGCCCGCAAACCGGCGCCTCCCGCCCCGCCCGCCCATGACTCCACCCATCCGGCCCCGCAGCTGCCCTCGGCCGTGCGGCGCCATCGCGCACGCCCGAACGACACCGGCCCCAACGCTGCGCCCCCACGCGACCACAAGGAGCCATTCATGAAGCCTGTCCTGCCATTCCGCGCCCTTATTCCCGCTGCGCTGGCGGCCTTTGCCCTGCTGTCCGGCCCCGCCGGCGCGCAGTCCGCCTCCACGGCGCCGACCACCGCGGCGCCACCCTCGGACTTCACGCCCACCCGGGCTGACGTCGAACGCGACCTGGCTGCATGGCGCGAAGCCGGCCTGGAAGAACAATGGGCCGGCGAGGAAAGCCCGAACATCAACTCGCCCACCTATATCGAGGACTACAAGAAATACGAAACCACCATCCGGACCAGTGGAATGGGCCAGCCGGCATCGCAGCCGCAGAGCGGCTCGCAGCGCCGGTGGTGACATCTGCAACCCAGTGACGGCGCGCGACGGCGAGGCACCTTGCCCGCCGCGTGCCGCCGTGTTCGCAACCATTCGGCGGATCGGCTTGCATCTGGTAACTGGGCGGACACCATGGCCCTTTATCCTCCAGCCTCTTCTTTATCCGGCCCCCGCCTTTTGGCATGACCGATACCTGCTACATCGAAGACCTGCGGCGCGCCACGGCCAACATCGACACCATGACCGCCATCACCCACGCCCAGGCTCTGAAGAAACTCGCCGCCGACATCCTGGTCCAGACTTTGGATGAAGACCTTGCGCGCCTGCTGGCGTTCACCATGGCGCGCGCCCGCCATGACGCCAGCATCGCGGCCAACCCGTCGGCCAGCGTGCTGGCGCCCCTGCTGCGCCGCTGGAATTGCGTGCTGCAGGCCGGCGACGACGCGGCCTCGCCCCTGTATCGCGACAAGACCGCCGTCGCGCTGGCCATCCTGCTGCACAAGTACGGCATCGCCGACGCCGGCATCGCGGACCGCGCAGATGCCGCCATCGACGCCCTGAACGATGCCGTGGCCCTGAGCGACGATTTTCATCGCAAGACCGCCGCCATCAAGACCGCCTTCCTGCACACGCCGCCCGCGCCGCTCAAGCGCGCCCCCGGCCTGCCCGACAGCCTGACGTTCTACCGCGCGGGCGACGTGGTGTCGTACCGGCTCGACGGCCATTACTACGCCGCCTATGTGCACCATTGCGCGCAAACCAATCAAAGCGCCGTCATTGAGTTCTACGACGCAGTCTTTGACCATGTGCCCGCCATCGACGAACTACGCGACAAGCCCGCCCGCGGCCGCCGCTACAACGACGGCAGCGTGCGGATCGAACGGATGTCAGTCGCCGGCATGAAGTTCATGCCGGATCCGGCCGGCCAGTTCGTGCTTATCAAGGCCTGCATGGAAACCCCGCCCGGCACCGCCCATCTGCGCGAGTCGGTTGGCCTGTATGCCGCGTCGGACGTCTTTGACCTGCAAGACAGCGTGGACAAGATGTTCGAGCGGAGCTGAACCTGCGCCAGCTCACGCCAGATACGACGCCACTTCCTCCGGCGTCAGATAGCGTTTGAACGTCATGGACGGCTGCTGGGCTTCGTGTATCACGCCGTTGAATCCCGACCAGTTGCGCTTGGTCCCCTCGTCCGTTTCCAACGCGATCAGCACGCGCCTGCCGTGCCGGGACGGATGGTCGCGCAGCGCGGCTTCGCCCCAGGCCCACTTCAGCATGTTCTTCAGTTCGCCCCCGGCGTAGGCGCCGGCCTGCAGCCACTGGAAGTCGGCCGTGTCGCCGTCCATGTCCGGCGTGCGCGGAGGGATCTCCCGTTGCACGCCCAACGCCTGCGCGTGTTCGCCGATCAGGATCTGCAGCAGCGTGAAGGCGTGGAAGGTGTTGTTGATGGCATGGGCCTCGGCGACGAATCCGGTCCCGGATGCCGGCAGGACCACCACCAGTTCGTCTTCATAGCTCACCCGCGACGCCAGCCACAGGAAATGCAGCTGGTCGAACGGCAGGCTGTCGTTGACCGTGGCCATGGCATACAGCAAACCCATCAGCGCCTCATCGGCGATGAAAGCCTGGTGATTGCCGCGGTGGCGCAACAACATGGTCATCATGGGCAGCACCAGCACGTCGACGGCGGCCTGCAAGGCTTCGACCTCCCAGAACGCATCCTGCGGCACCTGCGCCAACCTGGCCTGCGCGTCCCTCCAAGCCTGGCGATCGGCTTCCTCGACCTCGTCATCGTCATCTTCGACTTCCTGCGCGCAGAACGGGCGCAGGCGTTGCAGCCAGTCGCGCAGCAGCGCGTGCAGCGTGGGAAACAGAATGGCGGGATCGGCGCCGCTTTCCACCAGCGAACCGCCCATCAGCGCCAGCGCCGCGGCATGGGAAGGATGCAGTTGCGGCAGAAGATCGGCGCATTCCTGGAGGGCCGCGGCGGTGTGCGCCGGGTTGCGGGCATGGGTCAAAAAGGCGCCAACTTCGGGCCGCTGGAAGAATTGCTCCATCGACTCCAGGTCATCGGCGGCAAGGATGGGACGGGACAGGCTGCGTGCGAGGTCGGAGATCGGCATAAATGAATGGCTAGTTGCGGTGACGGCGGACCTGGGGCGCGCCGACGGTATTCGGGGCGCCCGAGTTTACCGGCCGGCTCGCGATGTCGTGACCAAAAATTTCATGCCTGCGCGCGCATTTTGCGGACCGGCTATCAGCCGGCTGCGCTTCCCCCAGTGGGCGGTGTTCAACGAAGCGTTACAAGTCCTGCCAGATCTAATCAAATAAAACAGTTCTCCACACGCTTCTGCTTTAGTTGTAGTCGCTGCATGGTGTTGCGTTCGGCGCGGCTTCCAGCGTCCTGCGTACCGCCGGCAGAGAAAAGATCAATAACCGGAGGAGAAGTCTATGCGTACGTTCAAGCGCAGGGCCGCCGCATTGCTGGCAAGCGGCCTGATCGCAGTGCTGGCGGGTTGCGCCTCGCCAGGCGGCAAGAAGGACACGATTGCCATGGCGGGGCTGTCGCAGCCCGTGGAGATCGTCAGGGACAAACACGGCGTATCCCACATCTACGCCAAGAACCAGGCGGACCTGTTCTTTGCCCAGGGATTTTCGGCCGCACGCGACCGCCTGTGGCAACTGGACCTGTGGCGCCGCCAGGGCGAAGGCAAGATGGCCGAACAATTCGGCCCGCGCTTCGTCGAGCAGGACCGCGCCGCGCGCCTTTTCCTGTACCGCGGCGACATGCAGGCGGAATTCGCCAGCTACCACCCCGAAGGCCAGGCCATCCTCACCGCGTTCGCCAACGGCATCAACGCCTACGTGAACTGGGTAAAGGCCAATCCCGACCAGCTTCCGCCGGAATTCAAGCTGACAGGCACCGAGCCCGGCTACTGGAGTCCGGAGACCTCGCTGATCCGCATCTACGGCCTGACGCGCAACGTCAGCGAGGAAGTGCGGATGTCCGAGCAGATCGCCGCATTGGGCCTGAACACCGTTCAGGGGCTGAGCACCTTCGAGCCGCCGTTGGCGCTGCAGGTGCCGGCCGGCCTGGATGTGCGTCAGATCAACAAGTCCGTTCTGAGCACCTACCGGCTGGCGCGGGACGGCCAGAAGTTCGAGGCGGGCGACTTCCCGCGCAGCCCGCTTGCCGCGGATGAACGCGTCAAGCTGGCCAGCGCGTTGTCCGAGGGCAGGCTCGCGTCGCTGGATCCGGCCTTCGATCCGCTGGCGCCGCGCTACGAAAGCAACAACTGGACGCTGAGCGGCGAACGCACCGCCACCGGCAAGCCCATCCTGGCGGGCGACCCGCACCGCTCCATCACGATGCCGTCGCTGCGCTACATGGTGCACCTGAATGCGCCCGGCTGGAATGTGATCGGCGCGGGCGAACCGTCATTGCCCGGCGTCTCGATGGGGCACAACGACCGCATCGCGTTCGGCCTGACCATCTTCGCGTTCGGCGACGAGGAAGACCTGTACGTCTACGACACCAACCCCGCGAATCCCGGCGAATACCGCTACCAGGGCCGCTGGGAAAAGATGCGCCAGATCGACGAGAGCATCCCGGTGCGCGGCGCGTCGCCCGCCATGCGCAGCCTGAAGTTCACGCGTCACGGACCCGTCATCCATGAAGACCCGGTGCGGCGCAAGGCCTACGCCCTGCGCGCCGCCTACCTGGAATTCCCGGGCACGGCCGCCTATCTGGCCAGCCTGCGCTTGAATCAGGCGCAGAACTGGAACGAATTCGTGGCCGGCATGGAAAAGCACTACACGCCCAGCGAAAACATGGTGTATGCCGACGTAGACGGCAACATCGGCTGGTTCGGCGGCAGCATCGCGCCCATCCGTCCGCGCAACGACTGGTCCGGCATGCTACCCGTGCCCGGCAATGGCGATTTCGAATGGCGCGGCGTGCTGCCCGGCAGCTCCCTGCCCCGTGCCTTCAATCCGCCCGAAGGCTATGTCGCCACGGCCAACGAGTACAACCTGCCCGCCAACTATCCGTACAAGGACATGTCGGCGCGCACCTGGGCCGAACCCTTCCGCATCCAGCGAATCCGCGAGGTCGTGGCCGACGGCAAGGGGCTGACCGTGCAGCAGTCTCAGGACCTGCAGTTCGACAACCTGTCGATTCCTGCCCGCACGCTGGGCGGCTACGCCAAATCGTTGAATTCGGCGGACGCAAACATCGGGTCGGCGCTGAGCCTGCTGAAGGACTGGGACTATCGCATGGCCACGGACTCCCGGGCCGCCACGGTCTACGCCTTCTGGCTGCCCGAGGTCGTCAAGCGCGTGACCGACCTGTATGTGCCGGCAAACGGGCGCGCGGCGTTCGGCGAGCTTTCCACCCGCAAGACCCTGGAAAAGCTGGCCACGCCCGATGCCGCCTTTGGTCCTCGTCCGGATCAGGGCCGCGACGCCCTGCTGTTGCAGGCGCTGGCAGATGGCCTCACTAAGCTCACCGCGAAGATGGGGCCGGATTCGAAGCAATGGCAGTGGGGCAAGCTGCACCACATCCAGTTCGATCACAGCCTGGCCAGCCTGCTGCCGCCGGACACCGCGAAGGCGTGGGGCACGCCGCGCTATCCGGTCGGCGGCGACAACGACACGGTGCACCGCGCGACGTTCCGCAATAGCGACTACCGCGTGACCAGCGGCGCGTCGTACCGCCAGGTGATCGACGTGGCCGACTGGGACAACTCGCGCGTGCAGAACGTGCCGGGCCAATCGGCGGATCCGCGCAGCCCGCATTACCAGGACCTGCTGAAAGGCTGGTCGACGGGCGAGTATTTCCCGATGGCATTCAGCCGGGCAAAGGTGGACAGCCAGCGGTCGGACACGCTGACGCTGCAGCCGGCGGGTAAGTGAGCTGAGTTCCCGGCTGTTTTGTCGGGCTGCTTGCTTGGGACGGTGTCAGACACCCGTCGGAGATGGTCGTCAGCTTGCGGCGGCGTCTCAATGGGTGTCTGACACCTGGGTCCGAGTGTGTGGCGGCGTCACAACGGGTGTCTGACACCGGGGTCAATGAACCGCTGGATTCAACCCGGGCCTGCGCCCTTGATGTTTGTCATTTCGCGCCGTTATCCGCGGGCGGAGAATGCCGTCATGACCCTCTATCCCGCGCTGCTCATCCTGCACCTGCTTGCGGCCTTCCTGTTTGTCGGCACGGTGACGTTCGAGGTGCTGTTCCTTGAACCGGTGCACCGGCGCCTGCCGGCCGACGTGCGCAAGGCGCTGGGCAGCCAGCTCGGGCCGCGCGTGCGTTCGGTGGTGCCGTGGTCGGTGGTGGTGCTGTATCTGGCGGGGTTGGGACTGGCCTGGCAGCACCGCGGCGCGCTGTCCGCGCCGCTGGCCTCATCGTTCGGCCTGCTGCTTTCCATCAAGATCGCGCTGGCGGTCAGCGTGCTGGTTCATGTGGCAACCGCGCTGGTGATGGCCCGCCGACGCAAGCTCACCGGCGCGCTGCAAGGCCGGCTGCACCTGAGCGTGTTCTGCCACATGCTCGCCATCGTGGTGCTGGCCAAGGCGATGTTCTACATCACCTGGTGATCGGGCCCAAGGGCGCTAACCGCGCTGATCGCGCTAACGCCCCCCTCGCTTACTTGCGTTTGCCCGATGCGTCCTGCTCCACCACCATGTCCAGCACGTAAACCTTGGACGGCGCATCGGCGGGCGGGTTCTTCCAGTCGTAGCGCTTGACCCGCAGCACGGTGCGCACGCCGTCCTGGTGCTCAAACCCCTCGATCGACTGGTACAACGGTTGCCACTTGTCCGGCGCCGGCAACGCGATGCCGGCGTCGTTGAACTTGCGTTCACGCACCATCAGGCACTGGTAATGCGGAATCATCGGATGGCTGCATTCGGCGCGCTTGGCCGCCACTTCCAGGAACATGATCTGGCCCGCGCTGCCGTACAGCGTTTCCGGCGTGGGTTCGCCCACGAACTTCAGCACGCTGCCGTCCTGCGTCGTGAGGTCCAGCGCCGGCTCGGCCTTGTCGCCCGACAGCGTCACGCGCAGATCGCCCTTCAGACGCTGGCCGATCTCGGCATCGAGCTGCATCAGGCTTTGTTCGCATGCCTTCATGGTCGACGCGAGGTTCGCGATGGTCAGCACGCCGTTCTTGTACGTGTATCCGCCAAACTGCGCATTGCAGCCTCCGCGGATGTTCACGCCGTCGTCCTTGAAGGTAAGCCGCACCTGATGCTCGACGCCCTTTTGCAGCGCGGCGATGGACTTGCCCGCGGCATCGGTGGCGGCGGTCAGGCGCCAGTGGTAGGCGCTCAGGCTGGCCTGAGTGGAGGCGGATGTAGTGGCGGACGTGGTGGCGGAATCAGGCATGGCGGACGATCCTTCGCGGGGAGAGGTCGTGGGCGCGCAGGCAGACAGCAGCGCCGCACAAACGGATGCAAGAAGGATGGTTTTTTTCATGATTGGTTCCTGTCAGCCGCGTGGCCCTGATGAAAAGCGGGATTCTACGTCCGTGGCGTGGACGGAATTCCCGCTGCGCGGAGCAGTCCGTTTCCAAATCTTGCGGTCGATCAGCTCCCGGGAGGCCCGATTGAAACGTCCGCGCGCCGCGTGCTGCACATGGGAAATGTCCGTCCTGCGGGCGCGGCCAAGCCCTCGCGGCCGGCGCGCGCGCAATTACAGTCTGACACCTTCCTCGTCTGACACCTGCGCGGCAGCGCCCGCCAGCAAGCGCTACTTTTCCTCGGGATACACCGGGCTCGCCAGGCAAGCCTGCGCCCATTCGTAGTCGTCGGTGTCGAAGATGTCGCCGTCGATCTTCGGCAGCGGCGTGTCGGCATAACTGAAATCAGGCTTTGCCGGAGATCGGTTCCAAAGGGTCTTGCCATTGCCGTCGTCGCACGCCTCATCGGCGCTGCTGAACGAGCACGACGCGATGACCTTGGGCTTGCCATTCACCACGTTGGCCACGTAGCGCTTCGTGTAGACGCCGCCGGAAGCCCAGTACTCGTCGATCGAGCAGACGCGGTCATTGTGCTGGTAATGGCGGGTCGCAAAGCAGGAGTAGTTGTTGTAGTCGGGCGGCAGCACGTCGCACGAGGACGCGAAACCGGCAAACGGACCGCCCGTGAACTGCGCCCGGAACTTGCGCTGTTCCAGCGCCCGCGCGATCAGGACCGGGGTGTCAGATCCCTTGGCCTTTTCCTTGAACTCGGCGCTGCGCGCAAGCATCAGGCTGCGCGCGGCCTGTGCGGGGGTTTTGCCGTCGGGCAGGAGGTCGGGCGACTCGATCAATCTTTCCAGTGCGTTGTCGCGCGCCGCCAGCCAACGCTTCTGGCCGTCGACCAGCATGGTGCGTATCTCGGCATCGGGCGCGGCTTTCAATAGCGCGCTGTAGCTGCGATTCAATTCCGCATCGGCGGACACCGCGCCGCGATCGGCGCAGATCAGCTTCTCGACGCCGGTGGAGGCCTTCTTGCAATCAATGGCCAACGCGGGCGCGGACAATGCGAACAAGCCAGCCAGGGACAACAACCGTAGTGCGGGAATTCCAGGTTTCATCGGATTCTTCTCGGGTTCGATGGCGGTTGGACAGCCCGCAATTCTGGCATGAAACCGCCCCCGCGCCGAAAACGGCAAGCCGCCGATCGCCCTTCCCGTTCGCGATCGGCGGCGTCGTCAACGCGCGCTACAGCGCCGACGCCATCGCCAGCCGTTCCGCGTAATGCGGTATCGACAGACGCTCGACGACGGCCTGCTGTTGCGCGCCGAACACGTCGCGCTCATCCGGCGAAGCCGAAATGTTCGGGCGGTCGATGGTCAGCTTGATGGCGTTGCAGCTATCCACAAAGAACGTGCCGACCACGCGCTCGGGCGCCACGCCCAGCACCCGAGCCACGTTGGCCGGGCAGAACACGTTCGAGCGCAATGCGGCCTCGTAATCGGCGGCCGAGTTGAACACGATGTCGAACGTCAGCCGGTTGATGCCCGCGTCCTTGCTGCGGACCACCACGGCCATGTCGAGCAGCGGCTGTTCGCGCTGGGGCGTGCCTTCGGGCGGCGCATCGGCGATCAGGGACAGCGTGCGATCGTCCAGGTTGCCCGTGTATTCCGTGATGCCGATGTCGTAATACCGCGGCCGGCCGGATCCGCTTTCCGTCCACGTTGCGCCGTTGGCGCGGAAGTACGTGATCGGGAACATGCGGTTCTTGATGATGTCCTCGTTCAGCAGCAGGTGGTACAGCGTCCATTCGTAGGCATCGCCGGCATCCATGTCCAGCCGCGAGCCGTCGCGCGCGGCGGCCAGCGAAAGCAGACGTTGCAGTTCCGCGTGATGGCGATCGGCAAGCACGCGAGGATCCCGGTCGACGGTGCGCACCAGCGCGACCGGATGGCTCGCGTCTGCCTCATGGATTTTCCACGTTGCGGCGCGCAGCGCGTCCGGAAATTCCGCCTGGACCAGCGTGATGACCGCGTCCTTGATCATCGGGTAATTGGCCTGAAATACCGGATCGCGCGTGCCGCTGGGAACCACTGCGCCGTACTGCCCGTCCTCGCGCCGGAAGCTCACCAGATTGGGCGACAGCGGATAGGCGATGTTGCCGGCCGTGGCCTTGCGGCCCGCGTAACCATAGTGGATCAGATAGTGGGTCAGCAGGCTGGCCAGCGTTTCGGCGGCCTGCGGCGTCGCCGCGCACGTTTCGACGATCAGGCCCAGCTCCTTTTCGCCCTCGCGCAGCGGTACGGCCTGGACGCCATTGCGGCCATAGACCAGCACGTCGCCAGGCACACGCGGCAGGTCCGCGGGATCCAGGTGAACCAGCGACACCTTGCGCTTGCCCAGCCGCCGCGCGCCCTCCAGCTTGATGCTCCACGGCCACGGCTTGCCGGCATGCACGAACTGGCTGTTGCGGATGCCGGCGGTGCGGGCGTCGCGCGCGAAGAATTCCGTGTGTTCCATCGCCAGGATGCCTTCGGGATAGAACTGCAGTTGCGGATGGCTTTCCTCGTAGAGCGAGTGCGCCGCAATCGAATACGGCGTGCAGCGCCGTCCCGAGTCCGGCGCCACGAAAAGCGCCGTGCCGTCGTCGTAGATTTCGGCGACCAGGCAATCGGACGGCGAGCCCGGATCGCAGGCCAGCGCGCCGCATTCCAGCACGTGGCCAACGTGGTACGCCAGACCCGGGTCGATGCCGCGGCGGATCATGTCGGACGCGAACAGCGCGATGTCGCACGCGCGGCCGGCCAGCACATACTTCGCGCCGCTTTCCAGCGCGGTGATGAGAGGATGCACGCCCATCTGACCCACGATGGTGCTCTCTTCGAGCGCCGCTGCATCCAGCTCCGGCCCGGCGCCCGTGGGCCGAAGCGCGCCCGCGCGGAATTCGCGGATCACGCTGGCCGGGTCCAGCTCGGACCGGATGACCGCCACGGTTCGGTCCGTCACCCCCAGCTCGTCAAACACTTCCTTGGCGACGTCGATCATCCAGTCCAGGTTGCGGTTGCCGCCCGCCATGCCGCAGCTTCCCAGGATGACCGGACCCTCGATGCGTTCGCCCGCCTCGACCATGTGGCGAAAGTCCGCCTTCACGGCCTCGCGTTCGAAGTACTCGGTTCCCGTGCCCAGGTAATAGGGGCCGGCGTCCATCGATCCCGCATCCGAGATCACGGCGTCGATCCGCCCTTCCAGCGCCTTTTGCAGCGATTCACGGGGAAATCCATATCCCAGCGCGCCGCACGCGGACACCACGCGATAAACCAGCTTTGCCATCATCACTCTCCAGTTCTGCAGGTCGCAGACATTGCGGTTGCTGCATGGGAGTGAAGATTGCGCCTGCCGGCGAAACAGAAAAAATACTATGTTGATATGCGGGTATCGGCCGCGGATATGGCCTTTTGGCGGCCCGTCAGGAAGGCAGAGGCTCCGCGCCTGCCAGACCTTTTTCCTGCACGTGCTGCATCACGAACTCGCTGAGCAGCGTGCGCACCGCTTCGGCGGGCGGCGCCAGCGGCACGTCATTGGACGCAATGACCGCCGCCGTCAGATAAACCGGCGGTTCGATCAGCACGGCGGACACCATCGCGTTGCCCGGCTGGCCCGAGAAGTCGCCCAGCGGCAGGATGGTGTGGCCGATGCCCGCCTGCACCGCCGACAGCATGCCGGAAAAAACCTCGGTTTCCGCCACCACCTGCGGCGTGATGCCGGCCTCGGAAAACAGCCGGTCCAGCAGATTGCGCGTCATGTTGGGATGCGCGGGCAGGATGAGCGGCATGTCGGCCAGTTGCTCGAAGCGCATGGCGGACGGCCGGCGCCCGGGCTTGCGCGGGCTGATCACGAAAAGCCGTTGCCGGAACAGCGCTTGACGCGCAAAACCCGTGGTCGGTTCGTCCTCGAACACCAGCGCCAGATCCAGCGAACTGTCACGGATGCGGACGCCCAGCTGACCGCTGGCATCGCTGCTGAAGCGCAGGCTGATCTTGGGCAGCGCCGTGCGGCATTTTTCCATCAGTTCGCCGGCCAGAAACGACGCCAGCGTGGACGACATGCCGATGCGCACCACGCCCTGGATGTCGCCGCTGAGCGAGCGCACGATCTGCGGGATGCGCTCCATGCGGCTCAGGATGGAAGCGGCTTCCGTGTAGAGCGCGGCGCCCGCGGCCGTGGGACGCGCGCCCCGCGCGCTGCGATGCAACAGCGTTACGCCCAACTCTTCTTCCAGTGCCGCGATCTGCTGGCTAAGCGCGGGCTGCGCCACCGGGATGAGCGCCGCTGCGCGGGAAAAACTGCCCGCCTCAACGATCTTCACGAAGTACCGGAGATGGCGCAGCTGCACGGAAACGCTCCGGTCAGAATGTCACGGTGACCGATGGCGCGCTGCGCTGGGCTTCGCCATGGAACACGGCTTCGATGTTGTTGCCGTCCGGATCCAGCACGAAGGCGCCGTAGTAGCCGGGGTGATATTCGCGAAATCCCGGCGCGCCGTTGTCCTTGCCGCCGTGGGCCAGCGCCGCCTTGTAAAACGCGTCGACCATCGCCTGATCGCGCGCCTGAAACGCAAGATGGTGGCGTCCCGTCAACTGGCCCAGCGCGGCCTGGCTGTCGGCCGATGAGACGAAGAGCTCGTCCGCCCAGAAATAATCGTCGGCTGTGCCGCCCATTGGCACCTCGAGCGCATCGAACACCGCCTGGTAGAAACGCTGGCTGGCCGGCAGGTCGCGCACAACAAGCTGAATGTGATCGATCAGGCGGCCGCGATGGATCTCGTTGGTCTGCATGACGACTCCTTCCTGGTGGGGGATCGGTCGACTATAGCGCCATCCGGTGCGGCCGATATGGGGGCTCGATCAAATGACAAGGCCCGCATTGCCCTGCCGGGCAATGCGGGCCTGAAGACCGCGGTCATGTGGGGCGTGCGCGGCACCCCCCCGGGCTCGATCAGCCAAACACGCGGAAGCGCTCGGCGTCGTCCATGAAAGCCTTGTCGCCGAAACCGGCTTCGTTCGAGCCAAACGGCATCTGCGCGCGCAGCTTCCAGTAGGCGGGAACGTTCCATTCGCGCGCGACGGCGGCGTCGATCAGCGGGTTGTAGTGCTGCAGGCTGGCGCCGACGCCGGCGTTGGCCAGCGCGGTCCACACGGACAACTGGGCCATGCCGCCCGATTGCTCCGACCAGACCGGGAAGTTGTCGGCGTACAGCGCAAACTTTTCCTGCAGGCCGCGCACCACGTCCTGGTCTTCGAAGAACAGGATCGTGCCCACGCCGGCGGCAAAGCTCTTGAGCTTGGCTTCGGTCTTGTCGAAACCTTCGGCGGGCGCAACCTTGCGCACTTCTTCCGTGGCCAGGTTCCAGAGCTTGTCGCTTTCGGCGCCAAACAGAATCACGGCGCGCGAGCTTTGCGAGTTGAAGGAGGACGGGCTGTGCTTGATCGCGTCCTGGATCAGCGTGGTCAGTTCTTCCTTGGAGGCCGACAGGTTGCGGCCCAGCGAATACTGCGTGCGGCGCTGCTTGAGCGCTTCGAGATATGCGTTGCTCATTATTTGACCTTTCGACCAGTAGATAGAGATGACGATGGAAGGCATTCTACCGGCTCGACCATGACGCGAATACCCGTTCAAACGCACTTTGGCTGGAACATACTGTTCCACAGGTGATGCCAAAGGGGCCGAAACGTGCGATCTGCGCGAGCAATCGGCCGCCTTCAGGTGGCCGCCTCCCGACGGCCCGCCTTCAGTCGTTTGGTCTCGTCAGAGGTCCATGTCCAGGACGCGAGTCACCGTATTGCAGGAAGCGCACTGGCCCGCCACGATCAGGTTGCTGAAGAAGTTCTGTACCGTGTCCGGGTCTTCGTCCCAGAGCTCGTCCGTGCCGTCGTAGTCGAACTGCGCGAAGACGCTGAACCGCGTGCCCTGGCAGGCGGGGCATGCAAAGGCCTGGGCCGCTCCCTCGCCCCGGATCTTGGCCGAGCAATCCAGCTCGCCGTGGTAGCCGTGAATGTCGCTGTCGAACACCACGACGCCATCCGGCGCGCCGTCCCATTTGACCGCCAGCGGAGAGACGAACTCGTAGTCCTGGACGTGTTCGTTGTAATCGCGCAAGTCAAACCCGAAGATCTCCCCCGTCTGCGCCCCGTCCGCGCCCAGCAGGCGGAACGCGACAGCGACCTCGCCCCGATCCTCCACGAGCAGCGGCACGGGCGCGGTGCGCACGCCGTCCAGGCAACGGGGCGGATGGGAAAGGACGTGATCGTATGTGGGATCGGATGTGGGATCGGACATGCAGCGGGTCTCCTGTGAAGCACGAAGATTGAAGAACCCGTGACTATAGACAATTGCCGATCCCCTCGATCCGTCAGTCGGCGCGGAACCCCGTCGCCTTCACCACGTCGGCCCAGCGCTTCGATTCCGCCGTCAGCAAGGCCTGCAGCGCCTGCCGGTCCGAGCCCACCACGACGAATCCCGCTTCGCCCAGCGTCTTCACGGCGGCCGGCTGGCGCAGCGCGGCGGCGCTGTCGGCCTGCAAGCGGGTCAGCACGGCGTCCGGCGTGCCGGCCGGCGCGAACAGCGCGAACCACGCGCCGAAGTTCACCGCCGGCAGGCCGCCCTCCGCGAAGGTCGGCACGTCAGCCAAAGCGGGCGAGCGCTTCGCGCCGGTGGTGGCCAGCGCGCGCAGTTTGCCGCCCTGCACCTGAGGTGCGGCCAGCGCCGTCGTCACGAAGGCCGCCTGCACGCCCCCGGACACCAATCCCGACACGGCATCGCCCGTCGACCGGTAATGGATCGCTTCGATCTTCAAGCCCGCCTCGCGCGCAAAAAGCTCCGCGCCGAAATGGCCCGGCGTGCCCGCGCCGAAGGTGGCAAAGTTCACGCGGTCCGGCGCCTTTTTCGCGGCATCGACGAAGGCCGCCAGATCCTTGTAGGGCGAGCTGGCCGGCACCACCAGCACGAAGTCGGCACGCACCACCTCGGAAATCGGCGCGAAATCGCGGGGCGGATCGTAGTTCAGGTTGCGGTAGGTGGCGGGCGAAATGCTGATGGAGCCGACTTCGCCCAGCAGCAGTGTCTGGCCGTCGGCCGGACTGCGCGCGACCGTCTGCGCGGCAATCTGTCCGCCCGCGCCGACCTTGTTTTCCACCACCACGCTTTCGCCCAGCAGCGGTCCAAGGTGCTGGGACAGTGTGCGGGCGACGATGTCCGGCCCCGTGCCGGGCGGAAAACCCACGTTCAGGCGCACCGGCCCATTGGGAAACTGCGCGGCTGCCGCAAGCGGCAGGCACAGCATCAAACCGCCCAGCAGGCGGCGCAACATCGTTTGCATGGTTGTCTCCTGGTTTTTTTAATGCCGCGGCGGCTGCCGCGGGTTCAGCAAATGCGATAGAAGCGCAGTTCGACGCGGTCGGGATAGCGCGCACCGGTGCCGATGAACAGGCTTTCGTTCATCCAGCCGAGCGCGGGCGACGACGTCTCAAAGCGGGGATAGCTGCGAAAGTAGATGCGCGCCGGATCGACGGCTTCGCCGCGCGCCAGCCGCGCGATGTCCTCGGCACTGCCCGTGCGGATGCCGGTGTTCTCGACATACACGCGCTCGCCCGCGGGCGTCTCGATCACGTAGCGCGCGTGAATGTCCGTGAACGTGGCCGAGCGGATGATCTGGAAGTCCGCGCCACCGGGCAGCACTTTGCCGGACAGGCGCGGGCCTTCGACCGTGCCGCCGGTGATCGGGATCACGCGGCGCCGGCCCTGCGGCGTATCGCCCACTTCCTGCGGCGCGCCCACGTCGACCACGACGGTGGTCACGTGTTCCAGCCTGGGCGCTTTGGGTTCATTGATGGCATCGGGATCGCTCATGGTTTTTCTCCGCGGGCAAGGCGCAGCGCGGCGGGGTCAAAGCCCGCCAACTGCTTGTAGCGCAGCGACACCGCCGCCAGTTCTTCGCCCGATATCACATCATTGATGTCCGCGAAGCCTTGCGGCGCGCGTTCTTCGGCCATCTGCATCACCTGCTCGGGGCCGTTCAAACGGTTGCGCAGCACGATGCCGGCGGTGCGCGGCAGGCGTTCGGCCTCGTACTCCAGAAGCGCGATCTCTGCCGAGCGCGCCTTGCCACGCTCGGCCTGATCCAGCCAGTCAGCCAGGCAGCGTGCGTCCAGGATTGCCTGGGCGGATCCGTTGGAGCCGATGGGATACATCGGATGTGCCGCATCGCCCAAGAGCGTGATGCGGCCGCGCGTCCAGCGCGGCAACGGGTCGCGGTCCACCAGCGGAAATTCGTAGATCGCCTCGGCGCCGTCGATGATGGCAGGGATGTCGATCCAGTCCCAGCGCCAATCGGCAAAGCGGTCTGCGAAGACGGACTTGTCGACCTTGCGGTTCCAGTCGGTGGCGGGCAGTTCCGCGCCGGGGATCGACAGCTCGGCGATCCAGTTGATGAGCGAGCGGCCTTGTTTGCGCAGCGGTTCGGAGATCGGGTAGCAGACGAATTTCTGGTCCTGGTGCCCCGCCATGAACATGCTGCGCCCGTCCAGATACGGCGGCGCCTCGGTCACGGCGCGCCACAGCATGCGCCCGGAAAACCGCGGATCGTCCCCCACCGGATGCAGTTGACGGCGCAGCGCCGAGTGGATGCCGTCGGCGCCCACCAGGATGTCGCCATGCACGGTCTGCAGCACGTTGTCCGCGCGGCGGCGGAACTGCGCGTGCACGCCCCCCGCATCCTGGCTGGCCGATTCCAGCACCATGCCCGGCACGATGGCATCCGGCCCGAGCCGGTCGCGCACGGCCTGCGCCAGCAGCATCTGGAATTCGCCGCGATGCACGGAAAACTGCGGCAGCGGATAACCGGCCTGCAGGCCGCGCGGCTCGCGCCAGATCGGCTGGCCAAGCTTGTTGTAGTAGTGAAGCTGCGAGGTCTCGATGGCGCGTTCGGCCAGCTCGGGCATGAGTCCCAGCTGTTCGATCTCGCTGACCGCGTGGGGCAGCAGATTGATGCCGACGCCCAAGGGCCGCAATTCCTGCGCGCTTTCATAGATGCGGCAGCCGATGCCGCGCCGATGCAGCATCAGCGCAAGGGTCAGCCCGCCGATACCGGCGCCGGCAATGACGATTTGCATGTCTACTCCTGGTCTTATTTGTTATGCAACATAACAAAATCGCCGTGCATTTCGCACGAGGGATTTCCCGCAATCCGGTGGCGCGGCGGCGACGCCTGCATTAGTGTTGAGGCCCGTACGCGATCCGCCCCCAATGTCCAGAGCCTCCGCCCCACACCCTCGCCGCCCTGCTGCCCGCGGCGAACACTTCGATCCGCATGTGCCCGGCATACAGTACGGCGCCCTGGACGACCTGGTCGGCTACGCCATCCGCCGCGCGCAGATACTGATCTACGAGGACTTCCTGGCCGCGCTGGCGCCGTGGGACATCACGCCGCAGCGCTACTCGGCGCTGACGCTGATCGCCGCGAACGAAAACCTCAAGCTCACCGACCTGGCCCGCATCCTGGGCATCGCGCGTTCGGGCGCGGTGCAGATCGTCAACCAGCTGCAGGAACTGGGCTACGTGGAACGCCAGGAGGCCGAACGCGATCGGCGCGCCTACGCGTTGGCCATGACGCCGGCCGGCCATGACGCACTGGCCGCCATCACCGAGGCCGTGCAAGCGCACGACGCGCGCATCAGCGGAAAATTGGGCGCGGCGGATCGGCGCAAGCTGATCGGGTTGCTGGGCAAGCTGGGCTAACGCGCCCCCGATATCGCGCCTTTGCCCCAATCCGGGCATTCCCCTATTACCTCGGCGCCGTCAAAAAACTATCGTATTCGAGAATTATCAAATAAGAGAATTCTCGCTTCCGACAAAATGACTGCTGAAACCCTATACGACTTTGCCGTGGTCGGCGCCGGGATCGCCGGCGCCTCCGTGGCCTACCGCCTGAGCGCCTCGGCGTCCGTGGCAGTGCTGGAGCGCGAATCCCAACCCGGTTATCACTCCACCGGCCGCTCCGCGGCCATGTTCATGGAGACCTACGGCACCTCGCAGATCAAGGCGCTCACGCGCGCCAGCCGCGCGTTCTACGAACATCCGCCGGAAGGCTTCTGCGAGCATCCGCTGCTCAGTCCTCGCGGCGTGCTGTACATCGCAACGCCGGATCAGAAGGACCTGCTGCAGGATGCGTTCGAAGATTTTCACCGTCAGTCGCCCAACGTCACCCTGATCGACGCCGCGCAAGCGGTGGCCCGCGTGTCCTGCCTGCGCGAAGACCAGCTCTGCGGCGCTATCGAAGAGCCCGATGCGCGCGACATCGACGTGCATGCCCTGCACCAGGGCTTTCTGCGCGGCATGAGCCGCCAGGGCGCCGTGCTGCACAACAACGCCGAACTGGTCCGCGCCGTGCACGAGAACGATGTCTGGACGCTGAGCCTGGCCGATGGCCGCCAAATTCGGGCGCGCGCAGTCGTCAACGCCGCGGGCGCATGGGCCGACCACATGGCTGCCCTATGCGGGGCGGCTCCCGTCGGCCTGCAACCCTGCCGCCGCACTGCCTTCACCTTCAGCGGTCCGGACGACGTGGATTTCTCGCACTGGCCCGCCGTGGTCGGCGTGGACGAAAGCTATTACTTCAAGCCGGACGCCGGACAGCTTCTGGGCTCGCCCGCGAATGCCGACCCGGTCGACGCGCACGATGTCGTGCCCGAAGAGCTGGATGTGGCCACCGGCATCTACCGCATCGAAACCGCCACGACGCTGACCATTCGGCGTCCGAAGCACACCTGGGCCGGCCTGCGCTCGTTCGTGCGCGACGGCGATTTCGTCGTGGGCTGGGACGCGGCCACGCCCGCCTTCTTCTGGCTGGCTGCGCAAGGCGGCTATGGCATCCAGACCGCGGCGGCCACGTCCGAGCTGGCGGCCGCGCTGCTGACGCGCCAGCCCCTTCCCGATCACCTGCACGCGCACGGCGTCAATGCCGACGCCGTGCGGCCCGAGCGCCTGCGCTAATCCGGCTTTCGACAACCGAGACCCCGACATGACCGCCATCACCCGTTACCCCAGCCCCCTGCCCATGCCCTTTTCGCGCGCCACCCAGGCGGGCGGCTTCCTGTTCCTGTCCGGCCAGATCCCGTTGGACGCCGACGGCCAGGTCGTGCGCGGCGACATCACCGCACAGACCCACGCCGCCATCGAGCGCATCAAGGAAACGCTGGCAATGGCCGGCGCCAGCCTCAAGGACGTGGTGCGCGTGACCGTGTGGCTGACCGATCTGGCGCTGTTCGCGCAATTCAACGAGGCCTACCGCAGCCATTTCCCGTCCGATTTCCCCTCGCGCTCCACCGTCGAGGCCAAGCTGGCCTTGGACGTGGACGTCGAGATCGAAGTGCAGGCATGGCTGGGCGACGCCCAGGCCAAAGGCCCCGCGGCCGCCTGACGCCGTATTGGTTCGATTGCATGACACCGCCAGGCCCACGCCTGGCGGGGCGACACCCCCAAGCGCGCGCCCCGATGCCCGCGCCCTCAAGCCCCCACTTTTGCGCGGAGCGTCATTCATGAAAATCTTTTCCGGGTCCCTGGCGACCGAAACGAACACCTTTTCCCCCATCCCGACCGGCCTGGCCTCCTACCGGGCGCGCGGCTACTACCCCGCCGGCCAGCATCCGGACCGCATGCAAATGTTCTCGGGCCCGCTGTGGGCCGCGCGCCAGCGCGCCGCGGGCAAGGACTGGACGCTTATCGAGGGCCTGACGGCGGGCGCAACGCCGGCCGGCGTCACCACCCGCCACGCCTACGAGACGCTGCGCGATGAGCTGCTGGACGATCTGCGCCGCGCGGGCAAGGTCGATATCGCGCTCTTCGGCCTGCATGGCGCCATGGTCGCCGACGGCTACGACGACTGTGAAGGCGACCTGCTGCGCCGTGCGCGGGAGATCGTCGGCCCCGGCACCGTGATCGGCGCCGAGCTCGACCCGCACTGCCACCTGACCGATGCGATGGTGGAGAGCGCCGACTTCCTGGTCTGTTTCAAGGAATACCCCCACACCGACATCCTGGAACGCGCGTTCGACCTGGTCGACCTGTGCGTGGCGCGCGCCGAAGGCCGCATCAACCCCACGCGCGCGGTCTACGACTGCGAGATGATTTCCATCATGCACACCAGCCGCGAGCCGATGCGCAGCTTCGTGGACCGCCTGCTCGCGATGGAGGGCAAGGAAGGCGTGCTGTCCGTGTCCATCGCGCACGGCTTTCCGTGGGGCGACACGCCGGACATGGGATCGAAGGTGCTGGTCTATACCGACGGCGACGCCACGCAGGCCGAGGCGCTGGCGCGCACGCTGGGCGAAGAGATCATCGGTTTCCGCGACCAGCTTGCGCCGCCCTACCCCGGCGCGGACGAAGCGCTGGATGAGGCGCTGGCGCACAAAGAGTTTCCGGTGGTGCTGGCCGACTCGGCCGACAACGCCGGCGGCGGCGCGCCCAGCGATGCCACCTTCATCCTGGAACGCGTGCTGGCGCGCGGCATCACCGACGTCGCCACCGGCCCGTTCTGGGATCCGGTTGCGGTGCAGCTGTGCTTCGAGGCGGGCGAAGGCGCGCAGATCAAGCTGCGCGTCGGCGGCAAGGTGGCGCCGGTGTCGGGCCAGCCGCTGGACCTGGACTGCGAGATCCTGGCGCTCAAGCGCGACGCCGTCATGACCGGCTTGGCCGGCACGCCCGCGCTGCTGGGCGACGTTGCCGTCGTGCGCACCGGCGGCGTGACCCTCGTGATGACCACCTCTCGCACCCAGGCGATGGGCACCGACCTTTTCACGCAGTTCGGCGTGGACCTGGCCGCGATGAAGCTCATCATCGTGAAGTCGTCGCAGCACTTCTACGCCTCGTACTCGAAGGTGGGCCGCCACGTCATCTACGTCGAGACGCCGGGCGCCATCACGAATGACCTCAACACGCTGCCATTCTTCAAGCGCAAGCTGCCGAAATGGCCGTTCAAGGCCTGAGGCCGGGGCCCATGACCAACCACCATTGCTGCCCATGACCGGCAGACCAGAACCAACAAGGGGAAATCCATGATCAGACGTTTCAGCCTGCTGGGAGCCGCGGCGCTCCTGGCCATGAGCGCCGCGACCGGCGCGCTCGCCCAGACCAAGACGCTGCGGCTGGTGCCGCACGCGGACCTGAAGACGCTGGACCCGCTCTTCAACACCGCCTACATCACGCGCAACCACGGTTACATGGTGTTCGACACCCTGTTCGCCCAGGACAGCAAGGGCCAGGTCAAACCGCAGATGGTGGACACCTGGACCAAGTCCGAAGACGGCAAGACCTGGACCTTCACGCTGCGTCCCGGCCTGAAATTCAACGACGGCACGCCGGTGACGGCCGAGGACTGCATTGCGTCGATCCAGCGCTGGGCAAAGAAGGACACGCTCGGCCAGGCCATGATGGCGGCCGGCGCGGAATTCGCCGCCACCAACGAGAACACGTTCACGCTGACGCTGAAGGAGCCCTTCGGCCTGGTGCTGGATGCGCTGTCCAAGCCCTCGGGCATGCCGCCCTTCATCATGCCCAAGCGGCTGGCCGCCACCGATCCGAACACCCAGGTCACCGAAATGGTCGGCTCGGGCCCGTTCCTCTTCAAGCGCGATGAATGGGTGCCCGGCAACAAGGTCGTCTACGTGAAGAACCCGGCCTACGTGCCGCGATCCGAAGCGCCGGACGGCCTGGCGGGCGGCAAGAAGGTCAAGGTGGACCGCGTGGAGTGGGTCTACATCCCGGATGGCAACACCTCGACGGCCGCGCTGATGAACGGCGAGGTCGACATGATCGAACAGGTCACGCCCGACTTCCTGCCGGTGCTGGAAACCAACCCGGACATCACGCTGAGCACGTCGGTCGCTTCGCAAGGCATGGTGATTCTGAATTCGCTGCATCCGCCGTTCAACAACCCGCTTGCGCGTCAGGCCGTGTACTACCTGGTCAGCCAGAAGGAAATGCTGACCGCGATGGGCTACCCGGACAAGTACCGCGTGGACTACTGCGCCACCATGTACATCTGCGGCTCGCCCCTGGCGACCGACGCGGGCGCCGCGCCCTACGCCAAGACCGATCCCGCGCGCGCCAAGCAACTGCTGCAAGAGGCCGGCTACAAGGGCGAGAAGGTGGTGCTGCTGTACCCCACTGATCACCTGAGCGCCCCCGCGGTCATGGTGCTGGCGCAGAACCTGAAGAAGGCTGGCGTGAACGTGGATCTGCAGTCGATGGACTGGGCCTCGCTGGCCGGCCGCCGCCTGAAGAAGGATCCGCCCGCCCAGGGCGGCTGGAACATCTTCCTGACCTGGGGCGGCTACTTCGACGCCAGCACGCCGGTGACCAACCCCTGGCTGTCCGCCGCCTGCGGCAACAGCCTGCCGGGCTGGCCGTGCGACAAGGAACTGGACACCCTGCGCACCAGCTGGATCCGCGAGACGGACGCCGCCAAGCGCAAGGACCTCGCCGCGCAGATCCAGGCGCGCGCCTACCAGACGGTGCCGTACGTGATGTGGGGCGAGTTCAAGCCTGTCTTCGCGGTGCGCGGCTTGAAGCAGACCGGTCTGATCGAGTCCGGCATTCCGGTGATGTGGAACATCGAGAAACCGTAAGGCAGACGCCGGGCGCCGCACGCGCCCGGCCGCAAGCCGGGGGGAATCCAGCGTGAAATTCATCCTGCGCCGCATCGCGGCCGTCATACCCGTCATGGCCGTCGTGGCCGTCGTGGTCTTCCTGCTGATACACCTGTCGCCGGGCGATCCCGCGGCAGTGATCGCGGGCGACAACGCCACCGCCGACGACGTCGAAAAAATCCGGCAGAACCTGGGGCTCGACAAGCCGCTCCTGCAGCAGTTCGTCATCTGGATCAGCCATATTGCCGTGGGCGACCTGGGCACCTCGATGTCCACGCAGATGCCCGTGTCTCAGCTCATCGCGCAGCGCATGGGCCCGACGATCTCGATCGCGCTCTTCACGATGCTGTTTGCCGTGCTGGCGGCGATTCCGCTGGGCGTGCTGGCCGCCTGGAACGCCGGCAAGTGGCTGGACAGGCTGGTGATGGTGGGCGCGGTCTGTGCGTTCTCGGTCCCCGTGTTCCTGATCGGCTACAGCCTCGTGTACGGCTTTTCCATCAAGCTCGGCTGGCTGCCGGTGCAGGGTTACAAGCCGCTGGCCGATGGCCTCGTGCCTTACTTGCGCCACCTCGTGCTGCCCTGTCTGTCGCTGGGCCTGGTCTACATGGCGCTGCTCACCCGCATGACGCGCGCCACCATGCTGGAAGCCCTGTCCGAAGACTACATCCGCACCGCGCGCGCCAAGGGCCTGTCGTCCGGACCCGTCGTCTGGCATGCGCTGAAGAACGCCGCCAATCCGATCATCACCACGATCGGCGTGGGCGTGGCGCTCCTGATCGGCGGCGTCGTCGTGACCGAGACCGTGTTCGCGATCCCCGGCCTGGGCCGCCTGACCATCGACGCCGTGCTGCGCCACGACTATCCGGTCATTCAGGGCGTGCTGCTGGTGGCCTCGGGCATCTACGTGCTGATCAACCTGCTGGTCGACCTGAGCTACCGGCTCTTCGATCCCCGCATCCGCTACTGAGAAGAGGCAACGCATGAACACGACCACCCTGCCGCTTCCCGCCGCGCGCCCACGCCTGCGGCGCGCCTTCCGATCCGTGCGCCGCCACCCCATGCTGTATGCGGGCGGCGCGATCCTGCTGGCGCTGGCCGCCATCGCGCTGGCCGCGCCGTGGCTGGCCACGGTCGACCCGCAGGAGATCAATCCGATGGCGCGCATGAAGCCGCCGTCGGCGGAGCATCTGTTCGGCACCGACGCGCTGGGCCGCGACGTCTATTCGCGCACCGTCTGGGGCGCGCGCATTTCCCTCCTGGTCGGCATCGTGGTGGCGGTCGTCTCCACGGTGGCCGGCGTGGTGCTGGGCATGATGGCCGGTTACTTCCGCCGCATCGACGCCCTCATCATGCGCATCATGGACGGCCTGATGGCCATCCCCGGCGTGCTGCTGGCCATTGCGCTGATGGCTACGCTGAAGGGCGGCCTGGGCACCGTCATCATCGCCATCGTCGTGCCCGAAGTGCCGCGCGTCGTGCGCCTCGTGCGGGCGCTGGTGCTGACCATCCGCGAACAGCCGTACATCGAGGCCGCCGTGTCGGTCGGCACGCGTGTGCCGTCGATCCTGATGCGCCACATCCTGCCCAACCTCTTCGCGCCGCTGATGGTGCAGGCCACGTTCATTGCGGCCTCGGCCATCCTGACCGAAGCGGTGCTCAGCTTCCTGGGCGTGGGCATCCCGCCGCACATTCCGAGCTGGGGCAACATCATGGCCGAAGGCCGCAACTTCGTGGCCGTGGCGTTCCACATCATCCTGTATCCGGGCCTCTTCCTGGGCGTGGCCGTCCTGGCCGTCAACCTGGTCGGCGACGGGCTGCGCGACATGCTCGATCCCCGCCTGGCCAAGAAGCTGTAGGAGCGCACATGCAAACCCGACCCGTCCTGCGCGTGCAAGACCTCACCACCTGTTTTGACGGCGACGACACCACCGTGCTGGCCGTCGACAAGCTCTCGTTCGACCTCCTGCCCGGCGAAACGCTGGGCCTGGTCGGCGAATCGGGCTGCGGCAAGAGCGTCACCTCTTTGTCCATCATGCGGCTGCTGCGCGCCCCGGGGCGCGTCGCGGGCGGCAGCATCGAATTCGACGGCCGTGACCTGCTGGCGCTGCCCGAGAAATCGATGCGCGCCATCCGCGGCAACCAGATTTCGATGATCTTCCAGGAGCCCATGACGTCGCTGAACCCCGTCATCACGGTGGGCAAGCAGATCAGCGAATCGCTCATGCTGCACCAGGGCCTGTCGCGCCGCGAGGCGCTGGTGCAGGCCGAGGCGCTGCTGGAGCTGGTGCAGATTTCCGATCCGGCGCGCCGCGTGCGCGAGTATCCCTACCAGCTCTCGGGCGGCATGCGCCAGCGCGCCATGATCGCCATGGCGCTGGCCTGTCAGCCCAAGGTGCTGATCGCCGACGAGCCCACCACGGCGCTCGACGTCACCATCCAGGCGCAGATCCTGCACCTTCTGCGCGACATCCAGGCGCGGCTTGGCACGGCCATCGTGCTGATCACGCACGACCTGGGCGTGGTCGCGCAGATGTGCCAGCGCGTGATCGTCATGTATGCCGGCCGCAAGGTCGAGGAAGGCAGCGTGGACGACGTGCTGGACCGTCCGCAGCATCCGTACACGCAGGCGCTGATCCGTTCGCTGCCCGACTTCGTCGACGGCCAGGACCACACAGCCCGGCTGGCCGAGCTGCCCGGCATCGTGCCCGTCAGGACGCCCGCGTCGCGCGGCTGCGCCTTTGCCGCGCGCTGCCCGCAGGCCCTGCCGCGCTGCACCGAAGAAGCGCCGTCCGCCACCGACGCCGGCGCCCGCCACCGCGTCTGGTGCTGGGCGCGCCAGGACGCCCCCGCGCCCGCCGCCCTGACCGCGTGAGACCCGCCATGAACCTGCACGACATTCCCCTCGCGTCTTCCGCGCCCGCGGCCACCGCGGTGCCCATGCTGGAAGTCATCGGCCTGAAGAAACACTTTCCCGTGGACAGCGGGCGCGGCGCCAAGGTGCTGCGCGCGGTCGACGGCATCTCGCTGTCGGTGCCGCGCGGCCAGACCCTCAGCCTGGTCGGCGAATCCGGCTGCGGCAAATCCACCACCGGCAAGTGCCTGATCCGCCTGACCGATCCCACTGAAGGCCGCATCCTGCTGGAAGGCGAGGACCTCGCCAAGATGAACAGCAGCCAGTTGCGCGCCATGCGCCGCCGCATGCAGTTCATCTTCCAGGACCCGTTTTCGTCGATGAACCCGCGCATGCGTGTGCGCGACATCATCGGCGAGCCGCTGCGCAACTTCGGCCATGGCCGCGAGGCCATCCGCGAACGCGTGGCGCAACTGCTGGCCCGCGTCAGCCTGCGGCCCGACGCCGCCGACAAGTATCCGCACGAATTCTCGGGCGGCCAGCGCCAGCGCATCGTGATTGCGCGCGCCCTGGCGCTGGATCCGGGCCTCATCGTCTGCGATGAACCGGTGTCGGCGCTGGACGTGTCGGTGCAGGCGCAGGTCATCAACCTGCTGATGGACCTGCAGCGTGATCTAGGGCTGACCTATGTGTTCATCTCGCACGACCTGAGCGTCGTGCGCCACATCAGCCACCGCGTGGCCGTGATGTACCTGGGCAAGATCGTCGAGATTGGCACCCGGGATGCCATCTTCGACCGCCCAGCCCACCCTTACACCCGCGCGCTGCTGGCCGCCGTGCCGTCCGCCCGTCAGGGAGAACGCAATCCCGTCGAGGTCCTGAAGGGCGAAATTCCCAGCCCGCTGTCGCCCCCGTCCGGATGCGCGTTCCGCACGCGCTGCCCCATGGCACAGCCACGCTGCGCCGAAGAAACGCCCCAGCCCCGCCAGATCGCCACCGAACAGCAGGTCGCCTGCCACTTTGCCTGATCCCGCATTGCCTGATCCCATCTAGCCGGAGAACCGCATGTCCCAGCCCGACACCACCCCGTTCGACTACATCCTCGCCGGCGGCACCGTCATCGACGGCACCAACGCCCCCGGGCAGCGCGCCGACGTGGGCGTGCGCGGCGACCGCATCGCCGCCGTGGGCGACCTGTCCGGCAGCGCCGCGCAACGCCGCATCGACGTGACGGGCAAAGTGGTGGCGCCCGGCTTCATCGACTCGCACACGCACGACGACAACTACCTGCTCAAGCGCCGCGACATGACGCCCAAGATCTCGCAGGGCGTCACCACTGTCGTCACGGGAAACTGCGGCATCAGCCTGGCGCCGCTGGCCCACGCCCACGCCAGCCCGCCCGCGCCGCTGGACCTGCTGGATGAAGGCGGCTCGTACCGCTTCGAACGATTCTCCGATTACCTGGACGCCCTGCGCGCCACGCCCGCCGCCGTCAACGCCGCCTGCATGGTCGGCCACTCCACGCTGCGCGCCGCCGTCATGTCCGACCTGCAGCGCGCCGCCACGGCGGGCGAAGTGCAGGCCATGCAGACGCTGGCCGACGATGCGCTGGCCAGCGGCGCCATCGGCATCTCCACCGGCACGTTCTACCCGCCGGCAGCCCAGGCCACCACCGAGGAAATCATCGAGGTCTGCCGCCCGCTCAACACGCACGGCGGCATCTACGCCACCCACATGCGCGACGAGGGCGAACACATCGTGGCGGCACTGGAAGAGACCTTCCGCATTGGCCGCGAACTGGACGTGCCGGTCGTGATCTCGCATCACAAGGTCATGGGCCAGCCCAACTTCGGCCGCTCCGCCGAGACCCTGCCGCTGATCGAGGCCGCGATGGCCAAGCAGGACGTCTCGCTGGACGCCTACCCCTACGTGGCCGGCTCCACCATGCTCAAGCAGGACCGCGTGCTGCTGGCCGGCCGAACCATCATCACCTGGTGCAAGCCCTTTCCCGAACTCAGCGGCCGCGACCTGGACGAGGTGGCCGCCGAACGCGGCAAGTCCAAATTCGACGTGGTGCCCGAGCTGCAACCGGCAGGCGCCATCTACTTCATGATGGACGAGCCCGACGTGCAGCGCATCCTGAAGTTCGGCCCCACCATGATCGGCTCGGACGGCCTGCCCCACGACGAACGCCCGCACCCCCGCCTGTGGGGCACCTTCCCGCGCGTGCTGGGCCATTATTCGCGAGACCTGGGCCTCTTCCCGCTGGAGACCGCCGTGTGGAAGATGACCGGCCTGACCGCCGCCAAGTTCGGCCTGGCCGAGCGCGGGCAGGTGCAGCCCGGTTACTTCGCCGACCTCGTGGTCTTCGACCCGGCTACAGTGGCCGACGCCGCCACCTTCGAACGCCCCACCGAACGCGCGGCGGGCATCCACTCGGTCTACGTCAATGGCGCGCCCGTCTGGCAAGGCCAGGCCTTCACCGGCCAGCACGCCGGCCGCGTGCTCGCCCGGAGCGCCGCATGAGCGCTCGCAAACTTCATCTGGCCGTCGCGCAGCTCGGTCCCGTCCAGCGCAGCGACACGCGGGTTCAGGTCGTGCGCCGGCTCATCGACTTGCTGGAAGACGCCCACAGCCGCGGCGCGGCCTGGGTGACGTTCCCGGAACTGGCGCTGACCACGTTCTTTCCGCGCTGGTCGATCGACGATCCCGCCGAGGTGCAGGCGTTTTTTGAAACCGAGATGCCGGGGCCATTGACCCGCCCGCTGTTCGACGCGGCGCGCGACAAGGGCATCGGCTTCTACCTCGGCTACGCCGAGCTGGCGGACGGCGTGCAATACAACACCAGCATCCTCGTCGGGCGCGACGGGCAGATCGTGGGCAAGTACCGCAAGATCCACATCCCCGGCGACGCGCAAGCCGTCGACGGCGCGCCCCTGCAGCACCTGGAAAAAAAGTACTTCGCCGTCGGCGACCTGGGATTTCCGGTATGGCAGACCCCGGACGCCGCCATCGGCATGTGCATCTGCAACGACCGGCGCTGGCCCGAAACGTTTCGCGTCATGGGCCTGCAGGGCGTGGAGGTCGTCATGGCGGGCTACAACACCCCGTCCGGCTACGTGCAATGGAACGAGCCGATCCACCTGCGCATGCACCACCACCTGCTGTCGCTGCAGGCCGGCGCCTACCAGAACGCCTGCTGGGTGGCCGCCGCGGCCAAGGCCGGCGTCGAGGAAGGCAACCCCATGATCGGCGGATCCTGCATCGTCGCGCCCACCGGAGAAATCATGGTGCGCACCTTTTCCGAGGACGACGAGGTCATCAATTTCGTCTGCGACCTGTCGGTGTCGGATCACTACCGCGCCAACATCTTCAACTTCGCCGCCCACCGCCGGCCCGAGCACTACCGGATGATCGTCGAGCGCACCGGCGCCCAGCCCTCCGCCTGACCCGGCCAACCCCTTACAATCCGGCTACACGCGGCGGGGCTTGCGGGCCCTGCCCCAGCCCTCAACCCTAAAAGCCAGACCGCTACATGGCCCCAACCGGCAACACATCCCCGCCCGAAATCGTGGGCAAGGAAGAAATGGGCGCCCGCCTGCGCGCCGAGCGCAAGGCCAGGAAAATGACCTTGCAGGCGCTGTCCAAGGCCAGCGGCATCGCGGTATCGACGCTATCGAAGGCCGAACTTGGCCAGATCGCCCTCAGCTACGAAAAATTCGCCGCGCTAGCCCGCGCGCTCGACATCGACATGACGCGCCTGTTCATGCTGCGCGACGCCGCACAGGCCGCGGTCGCCCCCACCTTCGTCAAGAACCGGCTCAGCGATGCCCGCGATTACATCACCGAGAACTATCACTACCGCCTGCTGATGGGCGAATACCCCGGCAAGAAGATGCTGCCGATGGTCGCCATGATCGATTCGCGCAAGGTCGTGGAGTTTGAAGACTACATCCGCCATCCCGGGCAGGAATTCGTCGTGGTTTTGTCGGGAAAGGTGCGAATCCAGTTCGAAAACGGCGACAGCGTCGTGCTGAACCGGCTGGAGTCGGCATACTTCGACAGCAGCATCGGCCATGTGTATCTGTCACTGAGCAGAAAGCCGGCCGAGGTGCTGGCGGTGTGCAGCGATATGGAGGATGTGCCGGATCGGTTGAAGGGCGCATGATGGCGCGCAGCTGCGCGCCATCTCATTTCGGCGGGGAGGCGCCCTGGGACGTCGTGGCGGAATCCGCTGCAGGCGCGAGCATCTTGCTCGCTTCGCGTGACAGGTCCACGCCCTTTTTGTCCGGCGTCACCAAGCCCCAATCGTAGCGGGCCACGCGCGGCAGACCGCCCAGACACGCGTATACCGACTTCGTTCCGCTCAAGTCAAGGATATTGATCCGCAGCCGAGGCTTTTCCTGGACGAGCTGTGCGGCAACCGCGCAAATATCCTGGCCGCACTCGTCTGACCCACCCAAGAACATGAACACCAGGGCATCGCGCTTGACGCCATCCACGGAAGCTGCCGCGGTTCTCAACCCTTCGGCCAACGCCGCCTTGCCTGCGCCTTGCGTGGATTTCACCGCCTCCAGCAGCTTTGCTCGATTCTCCGCTTGAAAAACGCCCTGGCGCAGGGGGGTCCCGCACTGCAATGCAGGAAACGTCACCAGTTGCGTGTTCGTGACGGCGGGCAGGCGGTCGACGATCCGCTGTATCTCATGACGACCGATGGCAAGCCGCGCAGGCCCGCCAGTCTTTGGAGGCGCGGCCTGCATGCGCGACGCCGTTTCCAGCACGAGCACCAGCTCCGCGGGCCATTCAGAATCGGGAACGGGTTCCTCTTCCGGTGGGGGCTTCGGGGCAGGCACAGCTGCGACCACCGGCGCTGGCGCCTGCCCCATCCACCACCAAGCGGCGGCCAGGAGCATCGCAAGGACGAGCAGCGCCCCCGCCGCCAACCACCGCCAGGGCGCGACGGACTTGACCGGCGGCTCGGCGGCAGCGGGTGGCGCGGGTGGCGCTTCATGCAAACGCATCAGCAACCGCCCGTCCACGCTATACAGCTTGTCCGGATCCGGAGGGGTCCGCAGCGCCTCGATCCGCAACGCCTGGTCCGCCATCCCACGCGCACGCATGGCCTCTGCCAGGCCACCCAGGGTGGCGACATGCGCATCGTAGGCGCGAAGCAGCGCCTGCTGGGCGTCAGCAGACAGCGCGGCATACTGCGTGACCGCCCCCTGCTGAGAGGTCCACCACTCGAGGACGCCGTCCGCGCCAAGCCGGGGCATGGCATAGGCCGCCGCCACGCCCGGCGCGAAATGCTTGCGGATCAGCTCGATCGGCTCGCCGTAGGTGCCGGCCAGCGACGCCTCCGACATATTCCCTCGCGGGTCCCGCAAGAAGCGTTGCATGGCGTAGTCTCGAAGGTTGCGCTTACGGTGGTTGTCAGGGAACGAGGTCCAGGCTCTTTTGCAGCCTGAGCACTTCGGCCTGCTTGGCCTTGATCTGCGCTTCCAGGGCGGCATCCGAAACATTGACGTTGATGGGCGTCTTCAGTGCACGCTCCGACTGCGCCAGCTGCCGCTTGAGCTCCTCGCTGTCTTTCGACTTTGCCCTTGCCTGGTCAAGCAGCTTCTTGACCGATGCAGACAGCGCATTACGCGCCTTGGTCTTTTCGGCCAATGACTTTCCGATTGACGCCCGTTGCGTCTCCAGATCGGCTAACACCTGTTTGGCTTGCGCATTCTCGGCTTGAGCCGCCCGCACGTCGTCTTCACGCTGGGCCACGTGTTTGCCATAGCCTCCGCCCACGTCGCAATTCATCTTTGTGATGAAGCCGGCATTCGTGTTCGAAGGATCGCAATCAGCTGCCGTCGTGGCGCAACCGGCCAGAACGACCAACGCCAGGATCGGAGCAGCCCGCGCAATCCGCGTCGTCAAGCGCTTCATGCCTTTGCCTCCCCAAGATCGATGGCGCCGCGCAATGCGAAGTAGCTGTCCGCTTCTTTGTTGAGCTTCGCAATCTTGCTCTCGAGCACGGCCAATTCCTTTTGCATTTCCTTGGTGTCCTTCGCGCTGCCGCCAGTTTGCACGCCCGCCTGGCGATACTGTTCCGCGACACCCTTCATTCGATCGATGTCGCTCTTGATGACCCCAATGTTGGCGTCGATCTGCGCGAGCTCCTTACGAGCGGCGCCTTGGTCGGCGGACTTCGTTGCAATCTCGGATTGCAGTTGGGCGAGCTTTTTCTTGTCGTCGGCCATCACGGCCACGATGGAGTTGCTTCGATCCTGGACCTTCTGCGTATCAGTCTTGATGTCGTCGCCCATCGCCTTGAGCTGATCCGAGGTGTTCTTGTACTGACTGCGGCGAACATCCAGGTAGTAGTTGGCACCCAATGCCACGCCACAAGCCGCCACGGCACCCACGACCGCACCCGCTGCTTTATTTTTGCCGCCCGCCAGCAGTCCGACGGCCGCCCCGGCCGCCGCGCCCAACATGCAGGCCTCCAGGCCCGACTGGCTGAAGAACTTGGCATCACTGCCCTGCGTCAGACGCGGATCGGGCTTTACGCCATTGTTGAGCAGGGAGCTGCCCGTGCTGGCGCACCCGCTGATCCCCAAAGAACAGACCATCATCAGAACGACCGGAATGCGATTCCACTTCTTTGCAAATAAAGCCATGAGAACTCCTTGATTGTTATTTGTTGACTGCCATGCACGAATCCAGCCACGCCGAGCGGTCGATCTTCTTGTTGCTCAGGTATGCCTTCTGTTGCGACCAATAGGTCGTCAGGTAGGGGCGCAGCCCGTTGAGCTGCTTGTTCTGCTCGAACATCTTGTCCAGGACCGGCACCTGCTTGGTCAGGTTGTCCCCGCCGTACAGGGTGGCCGCGTCGACAAGGCTGCTGGCGTAGTACTGCGTGACGCCCTCCACCCGGCGCTCGTGGCTGGTAAGCAGCTGCTTGCGGCGCTCGCAAGTGGCGTCGGAGTTGCCGTCCTCGCAGTTGGACTTGTAGACACTGCGCAGCAGATTGCGATGCTCGCCGTCATCCTTGAGCTTGGTGCACAGGAATGCGCCGAGGTTCAGACTGGCGCGTATGGCCTGGTCGCGTGCCTCTTCCTGTTGCTGGTTGCTCGCGCGCAGCTTGCCTTCCAAGCCGGCCAGTTGATCTTTAAGTTTCTTGTCCGTGACCGTGCCTGCCAGCGTGTTCAATTCCTTGACCGCCGAAGCCCCCTTCTTGGACGCGTCCGATGAAACTTGGCCGTCTCCAAGCTTGCTATAGCTTTCTTCAAGCGCCTTGACGTGGTTGGCGCTCGTCATCTCGCGCGATGCGATCACCCATCGCAAACCCACTGTCTTGTCTTTGATCTCGCCGTCCTCGTCGTAGAGATTCCCTTCGCGCCGCAGCGCGGCACGAAGCTCCGATTCCGGCTGCATGAAGTCGGAACCGCGAATGACGAAGCTGCCGGCCGAGCCGTTCTGGCGATCGAACTTGTTGAGCCGGAACGCATCAAGCGTCATCTCTGAGACGTTGCCCAGCATGTCGTGCAGTCCCAGCGGGTTCGGACGAAGCACACCGATACGGTTGATCTTGCTGTTCGATGATTGCGTGCCGCCGAACCATTCATAATCATTGATCTTTCCGTCGGGCATCGGATAGCGCGCCTCTGCGAACTCCGCGGCATTGACGTTGATGCCGCCCCGCGCCGCAAACTCCCATTCGACCTCGGTGGGCAGGCGGACGAATCCTGAGATCTTGTCTTCCTGGGGCAGCAATCCCTTGGCATGCTGCCGCAGCCAGATGTTGTACAGATGGGCAGTCCGCATCGCATCGAACCAGTTCGCCCCCGTAATGGGGAACCGGCCATCGCCGGCCTGTGGATCCGGGCACTTGGCCGAATCGCCGTTGGCGAGCGTAGCCAGAGCAAGATACTGACTGGTGGTCAGCTCATACTTTGCCATCAGGTAATAGCTGGATCGGGACTTCTTGTCGGCCGAGGTTTCGGTAAATCCGCCTGCGATGTACGCCGGCCTGCTCTTTTCAATAAAAGAGTAGGCGCCCCCTTCCTGCCCGACCTGAATGGGAAGATCGGCCAGCGGTCCACCCACCGGCACGACGATCTTCCGGAAGACGATGGCGCCATTGCACGGCAGCGGCAACTCGATGTCGGCGCCATCAGGCTTGGGGTTATAGAAGCGCGCGTCCCACTTCGCGGTTGGCGCTGTCGCTTCCGCGGCGACCGCCGCCTGGCTTGAGGGCAACGCTAACAGGGCAAGTACGGCGCATCGGCCCAGCAGTTCAGATTTCACGCAAACTCTCCGCGGGTTGAATTCGTTTGGCGTTCGCCGCGCCGATCATCGACGCCAGCAGCGCTACACCAAGGGCAAGCATGAACGCCATGCCGCCATGCAGCGGCGTGATCCGGCAGGCGAACTGACCCGCCTCTCGGACGCCGCCCAACATGTTGTTGAATACCGCGCTGCCCGCGAAGTAAATGGCGAGACCTGCGCCCATCGCCACGACGGTCAGAGCGATTGCCTGCATCGCAAGCAGAACGGCGACGTCCCGGCTACGCAGTCCCAACAGGCGCAGCGTCGAGATGTCGCGCCGCTTGCGCCGGACACTGGCAAGGAAAGCCCCCACCAAGGCCGCCACGCACCCTGCCACCGCGGTGATGGAAATCACACCGAACACGGTCGTCAGAAGGTGGTTGATGGCTTTGACGTTGCGTATGTCGGCCAGGCGGCTGCTGGTTTCGATGCGGCGGTCATTCAAGCGCTTCTCCAGGCCTTCCACGGCGTCCAGATCCTTCGCATACACGCGAGCACGTGCGAAGCGCACCTTCGCGGCATCCACGTCATTGCCGTCCGCCGCCCCCAAGGCGGCGACGGCGTAACCGTCCCGGTACCACTCCATGTCTCGCAACAGGGCGGGTTGCACGAATGCGGCGGCGCGTTCGTAGGCGGGACCTGGCAGCACGGCAAGGACGGTGAGTTCGACCACGGCGCGCTGATCCACGCCATTCAGGCGGCGCGCGATCTGCATGCGCAGTACATCTCCTGAAGCGGCTTTCAAGCGCTGCGCGGCCTGTGCGCTGAAGATCACGCCAAACGGTGGCAAGGCGCGAACGTCCACACCGCTCATCAGCGGATCGCCGGGGGCCGTGGGCAGGACTTCCACGTTCTCCAGGAAGCTCGTCGCGCCACGGATGAAGTCCGCCTGTGTATTCAGGGAGCGCGTCATGCCCACCGTGAAGCCGACACCAGGCTGGCCTGCCAGTTCGTCAATCCAAGCCTGGTCATAGCTGCCGCTGGTGAGCATCCGGATTTCCAGGTTGCGCGGGTCACGCATCAACTCGTCCTGCATGGTGCTTACAACCCCGTGCTTCAGCCCGAAGAGGAGCAACAGTGGCGCGATCACCGCCACGAGCGTGGCGATCATGCAGAGCGACACCAACCGGTCGTGCCACAGGTCCCTGATTGCCAGCCGAGATATCTGCCAGATGCGCATCAAGAGGCCTCGCGCAGACCGAAGACGCTCATGCCTGGCTCCAACTCCGCCGTCAGGCAAGGCAGCCCAAACTGGCGGACCAGGTCCCAATCGTGCGAGACGACCAGCGTAGCCATGCTTTCGTCGCGCGCCAGGTCGAGGAAAAGCTGAAAGAGCTTGCGCGCGTTATCCGGATCCAGCGCAGACGTGGGCTCATCGGCCAACAGCACATCCGGGTCGTGCGAAAGTGCCCGCACCACCGCAACGCGCTGCCGCTCGCCGATGGACAATTGGGAAGGCCGCTTATCAAGCAGGCCATCAAGTGCGAGCACTTCGATTGCATGACGGACGCGCGCGCTGTGTGCGGGCAGGCCAAGAAGCTGGCGTGGCAGAACGATGTTTTCCAGCACCGTCAGGTAAGGCAGCAGCCCGCCGGTCTGCAGCACGAAGCCGATCCTGGACGCCCGCACGGCCGCCAGCGCGGACTCGTCATCGCGCATCATCAACGCGGCCACGCCGCGCTGGTCGCCAAGCGTGTAGGTCTGAATCTGCACGGGTGACAACAGCAGGCCGATACCTTCCAGCAGCGTGCTCTTTCCGCATCCGCTGCCTCCCACGACCGCCATCACCTCGCCGCGCGCGAGGCGTAACCGCGGAAGCCGAACCTCGTAGGTGGAATCGCCCTGCCCTCGCCGCAACCGCAAGTCATCAATAGCCAGCATCATCCAACCACTCAGGGCATCATTTCCAGAGGCACGGGGTAGACGAAATCTCGGGGATCGCTGTTTGGCGCAAGCGATACCCAGCGATCGACATCGGCGTTGTAGACCTGGTAATGCCGCAGCTTTGTTGACAGATTGCGGATGAACTTTTCCTGCGCCAAGCCGTCCCAGCTCTTCCAGGTCGCCTCGTCCAGGTTCAGGACCTCGCTCTGATAGGGCAGTCCCTCCAGGTATTCGGCCATGAATCCCATTTCCGCCAGCTTCTTGTCGGACTTCTGCAATTGATTGGGATCTGCGCCCATCGTGGCCGCGACCTTGCGCAATTGGTTGAACATGTCGGTCGGCGAAATCAAGCCTTGATTAGCCGCGTCGACGATCTTCTTCATGATGTCGTTCAGATCGCTTAGCTGCCCCTTCGTCAGCAGCACACGCACATCGGTCGTGGGTACGGTCTGCTTGATCAGGTCGCGATCGCTGATCCATGCCTCGAACACCGGCGGGGCCTTGGCGCCGATGCGTTCGCCCAGGTAGGCAAGTTTCATCGCATTGCCAATGAGCTCGGCATCCTGGAGCATCTTGTCGTCCGGATTGGCGGGCTTCTTGCCCGGGTCCGTGGCGTTGGCGGCGCTGCCCACCGCATCCTCGCCCTGATAGGCCGACTTCACCTGCTGGGTAATCGCTTCCGACAAGGCATCGACCTTCTTGCCGAACTCGTTCACGTCGCCGGCATTCACCGGGTAGTACAGGGACAAGTTGCTGCCGCCGTATGTCGAGAGGTTGCGATACTGCGCCTCGGCAGCGGCATGGTTCTTGGAACCGGAGGGCGTCTTCAGGTGCAACGTGTAGATCGCAACGCCAGGCTTGGCAGCCTCCAACCGGACTTGGCTCGCGCTCATGCCCGTTGAGGACAATTTTTCGCCACCATCGATAGCGCCGGCATCGGTGATCAGCACAACATATCGCGCGCCGTACGGACGCCAGTCGATGCTGTTGATGGCGTCCATGACACCTGCGTACGAATCCTCATCGAACAGGCTGCTGGACACCTTGGCCTGCTTCAGTTCGGCCACCTTGGCCATGAAGTCCGCCCCGTCCTTGATCTTGTTCGGGTCCGCGTAGATCTTGCTTACGTATTCCAGACCCGGCACGGCCTTGGTGCTGGAGCGGAATGCCACGAGGCCGAACTTGACCTTGTCGCCCAGCTTCTCCGCCTCGACCTTTGCGTAGACCTTGCGAACGGCCTCGCGCGTGCGCTCGATGTAAGGATCCATCGAAATGGTGGAATCGATGACGAAGACGACCGCCGAACTGAATTCCTTGATCTGCTTGGTGCGTTCCTGCTCGGTCGATTGGTCTTGGCTGCCCGATGCCGCATTCACGGGATCCGCCGCACTGACAGACGCCACGTTGAGCACGCGCACGCGCATGCTTTGTTCCGTCATCACCTCTTCGCCGCTGAGGATGGGCAGCAGGTAGAAGTTCTTGGCCATATCGACGAACAGCTCGGGCTCCTGCGCCACGACGCCCGGGGCCTTACCCGACGTCTTGAGCTGCTGGCGCGCGGGCGCGATCTTCTCCACAGGATCGATCGCGTTGAGCACCGAATCGAGCGCCGACCGGTCATTGAAGAACAAGGTACGGTCCCGGCCGGCTGGGTTGGTGAAAGCCAGCGACATCTGCATTTTCCAGTCCACCGTGCAGGCCCGGTCAAGCCAGCCCAGCGTCTTGCCGAATGAATCTGGCCCAACCTGCACCCAGTGCTTGCCGCCAGCCTCCTGATTCGCGTAGACATAGAAGCGGCTGAAGGTGGCCTGGATCGCGCCCGGCTTTCCTTGCGGGGTCTCATGCAACTGGCAGCCCGGCGTGGTCAGCACGCGCTGGTAAAGCGTCTTCTTGCCTTCCTGCAACAGGGGCGCCGCGGCGTGGACCGCGAAGGACATGCCAACCAGACCGATTGCCGCAACGATCTTCCTCATTTCGGCAGCTCCTTCAGGCGCGCCTGCGCTACCGCATTACCCTTGTCCTTCTCCAGCACCGCTTGGTACCAGTACGTAGCGGTCGCGGCATCTGCCTTGAAGCAGGCGTTGTCCTTGTAGGTCGCGGGGTCGTATTCCTGTGCATAGGCCAGGGCAATCTGCGCATCACCTGCTTGCGCGCGGTTGGCGTAAAGCCGCTGTGCGATCGAGCACTTGCCTGCGTCTCGCGCGGCCTGGATGATCGACAACATCGCTGCGGAATCCTTGACGTCCCGCACGCAGTCCTGCACGAAGACCATTTCGGCAGCGGTACCCATACTGTCCTTCGAGCAAGCGGCTGCAGAAGCCGCCGGCGCGGCTGCCGGAATGTCCGCCTTCGGCGCTGGCTCGGGCGCGTCGCCCTTCTTGAGGAAGAACCAGGCGGCCAGACCGGCCGCAATCAAAAGCACCAGCACGGCAGCGACGATGGCAAGCACCGGCTTGGACTTACGCGCTTCGGGCGGCGCAGATTCAGGCTGGCCCGCCGGTTCGGCGGGTTCGACCGCTGGCGGCAGGACGGCCAGCTCGGACGGCGTAGGCTGCGGGGCGGCCGCGACATTGACGACTTCGGCCTGCGCAGGCGCTTCGCCCGCCGCGGTCGACGGCGTTACATCATTTGGAACGGGACGAACCGGATAGCGCGCCACGCTACCGTCCGGCTTGCGCGTTTCGATCAGGAACTGGGAATTGCGCTTGGCCTCAAGCATCGCGTCCACGATCGAAGGACCAATCTCGATGACCAGCCGGCCGTCTCGCGCCTGGCCATGGCCAAAGCGCAGCCACTGTTGTTCGCCGCCCCACGTCCCTTGCGCATCCAGGTGCGCCGGCGAGGAGTTGCGCCGGATGCTCAGCTCGACTTCGACGGCATCGCCGCTCCACCCTTCGATCTGGAGTTCGGCGTAACCCGCGCGCCGGCTCGGCAGCGGACTCAAAGATATAAATACAGCCATAAATCAACCTTTCCTGATGTCCGCAATGATGGCGCCCAGCGCCTCGTTCTGCTCATCGCTGATTTCCTGCCCGGCCGTGTAGCCTGCGTTCTTGACGATCATGTCCGTCAGGCAAGCAACCCAGTCCTTCAAAAACTCGCGCCCCTTGCCCATTTCGTTCTTCTCGGGCAGGTCGGGCAGGCCGGTGGCGGCGTCAAGCGATGTGGTCTTTGCAAAGACCTTGCCGTTGGCCACCGATGCGCTGGCAGGCTTGTCGTCGTCGTTCATGCCGGGGTAACCCAGCCACGCAATGAAGTCGCGCAGCACCATTTGCACGCGCAGCACCTGGCTCATGACCATCTGATCGCGCTTGGAGGCGCTGTCCGAGCGCGCGAGCAGGCTAAGCAGCATCTGCTTGGGCAGGTTGTGGCCATTGGCATTGTCCCGATAGGCGGCGTTGCGCAGCTCTTCCACGACAATTTCCAGAACATCCTGCGGAATGTTCTTGAGCATCGCGTGCTGGCGCGTACGGGCGGGAATCTCGCTCAAGTGATTGAGCCACAGCTTGAACGCCGAATCGGCGAACCAGTGTTCGTAGGTATCAACGGGCACATCCGCAGCGGCGATGGCAGGCGCGTCGTCTCCGCCGCCACTGCCGCTGTCCAGCAGGCTGGCAAACAGATCGTCTCCAGCGCTCGCGGGCGCCGCTTTCACCTCGGCCTCTATCCGCCGCACCTGCGGCACGTCGGCGCCGTTCAGATACAGATTGCGGAGTGCTTCGCTCGGAATCTCCAGGGCGTGCATCAACTCCGACAGGATGAAATAGGCCTTGGAGTTCTCGGCGATGCCACGCAACACGGGCGCGACCTTGTCAGCCAGTTCCCGCTTCTTCTTTCGTGCCGCTTCGACATCGCTGCCTTCACGGTAAAACAGGCCCACGCCAACATCGGCGATCGTGTGGTGTGCGTCCTCGACCTGGGAACGCAGCCGATCGAGCTTGAACCCGATGTCGCTGATCTGCGCGATGGCGCCGGCCAGGCGTCCCATACCGCCGTCGTCAAGCTGCATCATGGCGTCCCACGCCTCGCCAGCCTGCGGGAACCGGCTGCGCAGCACATCGGCGCTGACGAAGCTCTCTCGCATCCGGCTCAGTGCATCCCGCTTCTCAGGAGACACGCCGACTTCCCTGTGGCCGTCCTTGGTCGTGAAGTCCGAGTAGGAAGGCGTGCGCACGAGGAACGTGTTGCTGAACGGCTTTCCGCCTTTCCAGTCACGCATGAAGTCGAGGCTTTCATAAATCTTGAACGCAATGTCGTTCAAGCCCTTCCACTCCTGGTGCCACTTGTCTTCCTTCTGCAGCATGTCCGTGACGCGCGCGTTGAACATGGTCACGGCCCACAACAAGCCAGACGTTTCGGCGCGATCACGGCCCGAATCGCCTTGCGTTCGCCTGACCCACCGATCGAGCACGGGCACTACCGCGCTCGTTTCGGGCTGCTTGTGCGCCGGCGTGCACAGCACCAGGCCGTTCATTTCCTGATTTTCGGTGTACAGCTCGAACAGGTAGGCCACCTTGCCACGACGCAGCAGCTCGCCTACCGGGTTGTTCGGAATTTCGCTCAAACGGGCCTTGTCGTATCGGCCCCGGTAACCGGGGAAATCCAGCAGGTCGACCGTTTCCAGGCTGCGTTCCCGCGGCGGGTTCACCAGCGGAAAAACCAGCTCCGTCGTCAGGGCAGCAAGATTCGAGCGCCGGATGCTGACCGGCTCGCCCAATGCTCCCCCCTTCACCGCACGCACTTTGATTGTTGCGCCGTCACCGCCGCCGATCTGGTCCAGCATCGTGACGTTCATGATGCTGGGTGGGCCGTCGCTGTGATCCTGCACGGCGTCGAGCGGGATATGCGCGACGTCGGCATTGCCGATGGCGCGTAGGCTTTCGGCCATTTGCGCGTAAACCTTCGTCAGCTCCCTTTCCTCGCCCCACAACAGCGAGAAGAACTCCGCGCGGTCGGCGGGAGACAGCCGAGGCGCCAGGGCGACCGCCTGCGGCCAGTATCCGCTTTTAAGGTCGCCTTCCAGCGCTTGGACGTGGTTGCCGAACGATTCGGACACATAGTCCCACAGGGACACGACGTCGTCAGCGCTTACGCCGGGCTGAGGCTCATGCGACGCCCGCTCGGCAAACCGCTCAAGGATCGACTTGATGCCATTGCCGTTGATCTTGTACTCGACCTTTCCTTGGTCGAAGTCCTTGAACCAAGCGTTCGCCAGTATTTTGGCGAGATCGATTTCCCGGAACAGGCGCACTTCGATGGGATAGGCAGCATCTTGGATGGCAGGTTTGGTCCGCGTGAACCTGGTCACCAGTCCAGTCGCCTCGCTACCGCCGCCGGAAGGATTCACCGACGTCAAGAAGTCGACGCGTTGACCGCCGTACTCCGTTTCCAGGCGGCCGTCTTCGCTCGCCGCCAGGGTGGAAATCAGATACGACTTTCCCGCCTGGGACAAGCCGAAGAACCCGATGGCCATGGGGTGACCCGCCGCACGCTCGAGGCTGCGCGCCTTGTTGCTGGTCCGGCGCAACCCGTGGATCAAGGCATCGGCCTTGTCGTCGAGCCGCTTGGAGTTGCCGCGCACGGCGTCTATCCATGCAATTGCACGGCCCGCGCCGCGATGAATCGCACGCCATTGGTTCGCAATTTTTTCCTGAGATTCGCTCATGTCGCAATCAATCCTGAATCAACCTTTCACGCTACCGCTATCCAGCCAGTAGAAATTCGCCTTCCCGATCCGGAGCTGCGTGTTCAGTTGCAGCCTCACCTCCGGCTTGCCTCGCGCGTCGTCCGTCAGGGGTGCGGTCTTGGCGACCAGCAGCCGATCGCTGATCAAGCCCGCCTTGCGCTCCTGCTCGGTGGGCTTGGCGACCTTGAAATACACGCGGCCCGAGGCATGGGTCCTGTTCGGATTGGCTTCCTGCATGCGCTTGTATTCCTGCTCCCACTCCCGGTCGAAGCCCAGGACATACATCGGCGTCGCCGGCCAACGTTCCGCCTTGAGCTGCCGGTAGCCCAGCCGCGCAGTGTTTTCCATCTTGAACGGAATGACGTCGCCGTCCGGCCCCAGGGGCAACTCGATGCTCTGGTCCATGGACGTCTTGCCGTCATCGGACTGCCGCGTATGGATGTCGGCAAACAGCACGTTGCCGTGCTTGAGCATGTTGTCGTTGCCGATCTCGCCGAAATGGCGGATCAGGGGTTTCGGTCGTAGCGTGCCGGTATTGATCTTGAAGGTCGGAATGCGATTGTTCTCGCACAGCCAGATCACCATGGCGCCTACCGATGCCGTGGTCTTGGGATCGTCGATGCGTCCGGCCTTGCGGAACGGGAACCAGTCGCCAGTGCGGTAGTTGTGCATGGAAACCAGCCGCCCCGGCGGCAACGGCACGGCCTTGCGGATCACGGCCTGCACGCCCGGCAGGACAGACGGCCTGCCGGTCAGCAACAACACGTCGCACTCGAAGTAATTGACGATCTCGCAAAGGTTCCGCAAGGTATTGCAGATATCGAGGTTGTCGGTCAGGAAGTCAAAGTGCATCTTGAGCGGGTCGCACGTCAGGACCACGCCCTCCAGGTCAAACTCGACCGGCTGCCCGGCGGCTTCATTGAGTGCCTTGCCCACGAATCCCCGCACCGCGCTACTAAGCGGCTGCTTATCGTGCAGCCACTCGCCGATGGTCTGTTCCTTGCGCTCTGCCGGCTTCTCCGGGTCATAGCCTTCGTACTCCTTGAGCAGTACGAGCGCCAAGGGATAGAGGCACTGCAACGTGAGCTGCTGGCGCAGAAGGCGCTGACGTTCGTCATCGCCCGTGCTTCCGCACAGGATTTCCATAAGGCTCGCCGTTTCCCGGGCGCCTGCCTCCTTGAGCGCGGCTTCCAGCTGGGGAAGCACGTACTTGCGGATGACCTCCAGGACGATGTCGTCTCCCGCCACCTTGAAGCCATCGCGAAAGCGCTGCGTGGGGGTGATCGGGGCGAAGCTGTTGGCCGATTGCCGCGCGCCGCGGTCCAGCTTGTAGTCGGTGATGACAAGGTCGGTCGTGCCGCCGCCGATATCCAGGGAGGCCACGGTGATGCATTCACGATCCGGCTTCTCGCGCCGCGCGATCGCATCGAAGAACTCCTCGGCATAGCCGTTGAAGTTGGTGACGACCTCCGTGTACAGGTAAACCAATTGACCGCAGGTCGCTTCGTCCCACTTGATGACGATCTTGGGCAAGGGAATGACGAACAGGTCGTGCTTCTCATCCTCGCTGTCCTCGACGGGGTCGCCATCGCCGGTGTGCCAGCCCATGCTCTTCCAGAGCAGGCTGAGTGCGCGTTGCGCGTGCTGCTTGAAGATGCCACGCTCCACCTGCGGCATGCTGGGGGGGACGGTCAGGATGATGGCACGCAGGAAGCGAGGCAGGGTCCGATCTTTCTTGCGCGAACGATACAACCAGCTATTGATCTGCGACACCGCCTGCGCGAACACTTCGTTCAACATGAAGCCCATCAACGCACTGCGCGTGTAGTGGGCCTCAAACGCGGGAAAGCCTGAAGTTTCCTCGCCTTCGTAAAGCGGGCACGGTCCATACAAAGGAATGCCCTTCTCGTCGATCAGGTTCTTCAAAGGCCCGAGCGTCGCCCATTCAGGCGCTTCGCCCTTGATCGTTGAAGCATTGGGCCGCCAGCCAGTCTCGTAGGCATCCTCGGCATCCCAGAGGTAACGCTTGGGGCTGGACAGTCCGGTGGACCCTTCCGTGCCTTCCTTGCGCGCGGCCAGGTTCGTCGCTTCGGTGCCGACCCGCGCCATCGAGACCCAGACAAACGCGTCGTCGCGTCCGCCTTGCAGAGAAAGGTCATCCTTGCCGAAGCTGACCGGCGCGAATTCAACGCGCGACTCGAACGGATGATGGTAAACATGCTCCGGCCTTGTCATGTCGCGCAAGGTCAGGAAGCTGTAGTCGTTCAAACCGTTGTCGTTTTGCTTGTGCTCCTCGATCAGGATGCCGCAAGTGCGCGAGTTGCCCACGTCCAGCACCAGGTCTACCGGCACGCTTCCACCCCGGATCACCTTGCGGCCATTGCTGCCGGGCGCAAGCATGTTCAGCACCTTGATGCGCGGCAGCTTGATCCTGACTTTATCCTTCAGCTCCTTGTTGGAGCGCGTGGTGGGCGCTGCCTCGCGCATCAGGCTGAGCAGGTTCAAGTAGTGGGCAATGTGCTCCTTCTTTGCGAGCGCCTTTTCAATTTCCCGGTTTTCGAGGTCGTCCCGGCGCTCGCGAAAGATACTTTCAAGCCACTTGACGACCCATTCCTGTTCGTCAAGGAACCACTGCATTTCGTGGAGATTGAAGGCAAGGCGAAACAACGCGCCCGTCTCCATGTCTTCGTCGTAGGGCTCGATGTAATCGCGAGCGTCGTCGCGCCCGCGCGTGCGCGTGTCGAAGGCCAGGGTCAAACGGTGCGTATTGCCATTAGCGTCAGCTTCAGCGAGCTTGACGATGCGCAGGCGCGCCCAGTTTTTCGGACCACGGTCGAACTGGCTGTCGGATTTGTAGCGAAAGAAGGGGGCAGGCAGCCAGTAGCCGTCGAACAGCTCCAGGCTTTCCTGCAGCGGCAGGGAAAAGACGGCCCTCGTCTCGAAGAAGTTGCCCGGCCTGTCTTCATAGCCGGGCTTGCCGTCGTCCGGCACATATAGCCGGATGGGCATCCTGCCAGAGGGATGCATGCAGAATTCACCCTCCGGCTCCCGCTTGAGTTCAGGCAGCGCGCAAGCCAGGTCCAGGAACTGGACGCCCGTGTTTCCGAAAAGCTCAACGTTGTCTTTGTCGGCGTCGTAGGTATCAACTGGGGGCAACATGGCAGATTCTCTTAACGATTAGGGTTGGGCGCGACGCATGGAGATGGGGAATCGGGTATCCCCATAATGGCCGGCGCACGACGCGATACTCGACGCGCCGGGCTGGCACTGGATCTGGGGCATTTCGTAGGTGCCTCCATCGCTGCACTGCGCCGCGACGCTGTTGCTGATCATCAACGAGCCCTTGCTCAAGGCGGCGCTGACCGGCGCAGAACACTGCACTCCGTTGTGACGATTGAGAGTGACGTTCCCTTCCCCGTTCTTGAACTGGTAGTGCAGACGCAGCGGCTGGCCGGTGTCGCGGTCCTGAATACCCGCGCCGGCGCGCCAATTGCCGTTCAGGAAATCGGCATTCCCTTCTCCCGCGTCAGCCGGAATCTGCAGGGCGTCCTTGTTCTCCGGCGGCGCGGCGCCGCTCGGGCTGGCGGAGGCCTCCGGGACTGGCGGCGTAGAAGGCACACTGGCGGCGTCCGCGACGGAAGGCGGCGTGGCTGGCGCGGCTGAAGGCGGCGTCGCTGGCGCGCCGCGGTCTGCACCGGCAACGGCAGGCGCAGCCCCGCCAGGGGTACCCATGGCGGGTGCCGGCGGTGTCCCTCCCGGCAGCGAACTGCCCGCAGTAGCGGGCAAGCCACTGCTGGCGCCACCGCCGTTCGCCACCGGCGCGCTCCAATGTGAGACCCCAGACGGCGGCGTCAGCTCCGGAAGGGCGTGCGGCCGCGCCACGTCCCGCGGCGCCGGAGCTCGCGCGGTATCGACCGGCAAGGACACGCTGGGCGCGAGGCCTGGCATGCACGCCCGCAAACCGAACAACAAGGCCAGCAAGGCAAGGAGCAAGAGCAGCCACATCCACCACCGTTTCCACCAAGGCGCGGTCGCGACTACCTGAGGCAGCGCGGGCGAGGACAAGGGTGTTTGGGTCGCTGTGCTTGCGAGAGGCGCCTGCGGGACCGATTCCGCGAATGCGCTCGGCCGCAGGGCGTGCAGAGGGTCCAGGGATCGATCCGCGCCACTGTGCACAAAACCCCAGAACGTGATGACCGGCTGGCCGTCCACGAGGTACACAAAGCTGTTGTCAGGATGGTGCAGGATCCATTTCAGCAACTGGCCCAACAAGGCGGCATCGTTGCCGGTGCCCTTCGCTTGGACGGATTCCCGCAACTGCGCCACGCCAGCCCGTACCGATTCAAGTCTGGTCAATGCGCGCGACTGCTCTGTTTCAGTCGCCGCGTTCCACGCAACCACGGTTCCTGGACCCGGCGCGTACCAATCGATGCGAGTGCCGTTTTCACTGGGCTGCGGCACGGCGAAATTGGCAAGCAGATCGGGCCGCTTGCCTTTCAATACAGTCAGGATTTGGCTGGCGACAAGGTGTATGGCCTGCCCTCGTTCGCCCAAGACATCAAACTGGTCGACGTTTTCGCTACGTAATTTTACGCCTAGCATGTTTTGTTACGTTTCTGCTTCTTATCGCCCAGAATCTGAACGAACAGCCCTCAATCTCCGTCACGCGGGCATGGACGGCCCCGTGGTTTAATTCGGGACAATTTGAAATTATAGGGATAAGTCTAACAATGCGTCACAAAAATTTGCGCCAATGTATTTTTATGTTTCTGACGCTTGTGATGTTAACTAGCTGCTCGCGGCAATCTGACTTTGATCGCAATTTCGAAAAGAACTGTGTTGCGGCGAGCAGCGGAAACAGCAGTTATTGCTCCTGTGCGCTGAAAGTCATCAAAAGCAGTATCAAGGAGGAGGCGCTGCCGGCGCTATCAGGAAGTGATATTCAGAAACTCGCGCCCGAGATTCTCGCTTCCTGTCCGGTCGAATAGACAGCGCAGAAATCGAGAACATTGGAGGTAAATGCGAGTGACGCTTATCCGCCATGAATAGGCGGGGACGCCCCATCGGCGAAATGCACGCCTAGTGCCGGCGTTCGCTCGCTGCCAAGAGCTTTTTGGCCATCGTGTCGTATCGGCGCAGGATGCGCCGGCCGTTCAGCGCCTTGCTCCAGGAATACACCGGAATGAGCTGCTTGGAGCCGTATCCGTCCACCAGATAAAGACCTTCGCGCCCTTCGGCATTGAAGCCCACGACGATGTTGCTGGCGCTGACGTCGTTGAACACCACATGCGCGTCGACCAGCGCCATGATGAATTCGTGCAGGCGATAGCGCAGTTCGGGCGAAAACCCCTGACGTGCAACCACTTCCTTGAGCGTCGGCGCCAGGTTGCCATGCGCATCGACGATACGTTCCACCACCTGGCCCAAACCCTTCGAGGTCAACACCAGGCCGAAGATGCGCGCCATCAGCACATTGCCGCCATGCGCACCCTGCTGGGCCGTGGTGGCGATGTATTCGACGGCTTCCATGATGAACACGCGATGCGAGGCGTCACGCCGGAAACGCTTGTACCAGGGGCGTTTACGGTTGGCCTGGCTGCGGCGCACGCCATTGACGATCTTGATCAGCAGGGAGCTGTCTGCCGGATGCAGATACACGTCGCGCTCGCTGCCCGCCGCGGCAATGGACAGCGGCTTCAAATCCAGAACCTCGAACGGGCTGGCCGATTCCGCAGGAGCGAGTGCCAGCCGGGGAATGACTTGCAGGCCATTCCACGGGGTCGTCCTCTTGTTGGCTATCTTTGGCCGGACCGAAGCGTTCAGCACGGACGCGGCCTCGCCCAATGCCGGAAAGCTCCGGCATGAGGATGCGGTCGGTCATGCCGATGTCGGCTCGGAGATTCGAAGGTGCGGGAAAACATTGAAAAAGTTGGCGCGATCCTGGGGCGCGAGCGACGGATTGCGATGTTGGCTTGATAGTTAGCTGGCGACATGTTATTCGCCGGGCAGCCGCGGCACAAGCGAGCGCCGGCGCGCGGCCGGATGGGGTTTCCCCTGAATTGTCGCGGTTTTCAGGGGGGCTGGGCCTTGCGGGGCGCTTTGTTCCAGTATCTGGAAATCTGTTTTCCAGCCTGATCCGGGCGCTAGCTACCCGATTTCCACCGATCTTCTTTGGACCAGCCAACAAAAAACCCGCACCCTCTGTAGAGAGATGCGGGTTTATTGCGAGGAATTTCTTGGTGCCGACGGCGAGACTCGAACTCGCACAGCTTTCGCCACTACCCCCTCAAGATAGCGTGTCTACCAATTTCACCACGTCGGCTTGACCACTTCAACAAGGCGAACCTTGCTGGAAAGTCGAGCATTCTATCACGTATTTTTGAATGCGGGAAAGCTGTCCCGCTTTATCCGTGTAAGGGCGGCAATCCAGTCCGATCACGCCGCCACCGCCGCCCCCGCCTCCACGCCGAGCGCCTGCAAACACGCCGCGAGCAAACACGCCGCGAGCGAACGCGCCTGCGTGGCGTCGTACAGCGCCAGCTCGTCCATCACCGCCGCGCCCAGCGCGGCTTCAAACGCCGTCTGGCTGGCGTTCTGCGCGTATTCGGCCTGCGCCTTGTCGCCCAGGTTCGACTGGAAGATGCCGGCCGCGCTGACGGGCAGGAAGTCTTCGTACACCAGCGGTTCGAACTGGATGTAACCCTGCTCGATCAAGGCCGGCAGCTCGGACGCCTCCGGCGTGCCCGGCTTGCCGGTCAGGAAATAGCGGAAGTACGCCAGGCCCTGGTCATGCAGCGCCGCGTAGTCGTCCGGAAAGGCCGCAAAGCAGTCCTGCAGGTTCTGCATGTAGGCCGCCGCATTGCCCTCGTTGGGCGCGCCGCTGATGCGGCTGCGGGCCAGGTCCAGCAACTGGTCGTACAGCGCACGGCCCTTGCGGGTCAACGCCACGCCGCGCTGCTCGATCTCGCCAAAGCGGGCGGTATGGCTGCCGACCGCGCTGGCGCCGTCAGCGCCCGCAAAGCGCACGGGCTCCTCCAGCGCCTTGAAGCTGGTCTGGCGCAGCAGGATCGGGCACTTGCGCGGCGGCGGGCCTTCGATCACGGCCTTGGCCGACACGCCGCGGCGCGGCATCTCGGCCTGCGCTTCGTCGATGTCCAGCGTGCGCGGGGTCAGGTGGTTGATGTGCGGGCCCTTGAAGGCCACCACGTCGGCGATCAGGCGATGCTGGCCATGCAGTTCGCGGTAGTCGTCCAGGCTGACCGTGGACTCGCTGTGCCAGCGGAACGTGTGCAGCGCCTCGGCCACGAATTCCCGGGCGTCGGCCTCGTTCAGGCCGCCTTGCGCCTCGAAGCGGGCGGTCAGCGCCAGGGCCCGGTCCGTGAAGATCTGGCGCGCGGCCAGGATGCGGGCGGCCTTCTCGCGCAGGGCCACGTCGCCGATCAGCTCCAGGCGCAGCAGCGAGGTGAAGACGCGGAACGGGCTGGCCTGCAGCGCCGCTTCGTGCGTGGCGCGAAAGGCCGTCGAATGCACCGGCACGCCGGCGGGCGACAGGTCGTAGTAGCCCACAGGCAGCATGCCCATCACGGCGAACACGCGGCGCATGTTCGCCAGTTCTTCCGGCGTACCGACGCGGATGGCGCCATGGCGTTCGATATCCAGGCGCTCGATCTCGCCCGTGCGCGCCAGTTGCGCGGCCAGTTCCGGCTGCTCGGCCATCGTTCGGGCGTTCACCTGCGCCACCAGGTCCAGCAGCGTGTCGTACAGCGGGACTTCCTGCTTGTACATGTCGGACATGGCGCGCGAAAACCAGGCGCGGATCTGATCGGGATTGACGAAGTTCTGACTCATGACGGGCTCGGTACATCGATGAAAATGGATGGCCCGCATCACATCACGCCGCCCGGCTCCGATCAAATGAAAATATTCGGCTTAATCAGTCCGTTTTTTCATGGACAGCGGGCGCGGCGCGCCCCGCCCCTCCGGCTGGCTGGCTTCGTCCTGCACCCACGCCACGAATTGCTTGATCTTCGGCACCTCGGCCGCATGCTCGGAATACGCCACGAAATACGCGCCGTCGCTAGGCTGCACGTAGTCCCAGGGGATGACCAGCTTGCCGGCCTGCAGCTCTTCCTCGGCCAAGAGGCGCGGCGTGAGCGCGATGCCGCAACCGCCCTCGGCCGCCCGGACGCACATGTAGAAGGTGTCAAAGCGCGGACCGAGATAGCTGCGGTCGGACTGAAATTGCTGCCGGGAGAAATAGTCGTGCCACGCCTCGGGGCGGGAAGCGCACTGGATCAACGTCTGACGGCTCAGCGCATCCAGGCTGTCAGGCCTGCCGCCGTGCAGGATGGCGGGCGAGCACACCGGTACGACATCGGCCTCGAACAGTTCGACGCACTGCGCACCGGGCAGCGCGCCATGGCCGAAGAAGAACGAAATGTCGATCTTGGCCTGCATCAGGTCGAACGGGTGGGTTTCGCTGCGCACCTTCAACTGGATGTCCGGATGCGCGGCCATGAAGCGCTGCAGGCGGGGAATCAGCCAGCGCGACCCGAAGGTCGGCTGGGTGCCGATGGTCAGCACCTGCGTCTCGCTGCCGTAGGTCTGGATGTCGCGCGACGCCATGTCGACCTGATTCAGGATTGCCTTGACCTCGGACTGGTACAGCGCGCCCGCGGGCGTCAGCTGCAACCGGCGGCGCACGCGCAGGAACAGCGGGTTGCGCAGCAGGGCCTCCAATTGCGCGATCTGCTTGCTGATCGCGCTCTGCGTCATGTGCAGTTCCTCTGCCGCGCGCGTGAAGCTCATGTGCCGCGCCACCGCCTCGAAACACTGCAGCGCCATCATCGACGGCATCAATCGCTTTTCCATGGCTATTCCAGGCAGATCGCTAATGCGGCAAGCATAAAAAAAGCCGGCTTACGCCGGCCTTTTTGCTGCTGCGCCTTACTTTGCCGGAGCGGCAGGTGCTTGCGCCGGCGTTTCGCCAGCCGGAGCAGCCGGGGCCGCCGGCACGGAGGCGTCGGGGGTGGCGGGAGCCGGAGCGGCAGGTACCGAGGACGCGCCCGGCACCGACGATGCACCCGGCGTGGCGGGCACGGAGGAACCCGGAGCCTGCGGGACCGAACGGTCGGCCGGGAAGCTTTGCATCACGCCGGAATCCACGGCGGGGCCGCTGGTGCCCTTATGGCTGACATAGGCCAGGCCGGCGGTGGAGGCAAAGAACACGACCGCGGCCCACTTGGTGGCGCGCGACAGGAAGTTGGCCGCGCCGGTGGCGCCGAACAGGCTGCCCGACGAGCCGCTACCGAAAGCGGAGCCCATGTCGGCGCCTTTGCCCTGCTGAAGCAGGACCAGGACGATGATAGCCAGCGCCGAGATCACTTGGACGGCCAGCAGAATTTTGAGCATCAGGGGCATTACAGACTCCGGAACGGAAACTTAGATGGCGGCAATTCGCAAAAACTCTTCGGCCACGAGCGACGCGCCGCCGACCAGGGCTCCGTCGATATCAGTCATGGCGAACAAACTGGAGGCGTTGGCGGCTTTGACGCTGCCGCCGTACAACACCTGGACTTGCGCGGCGCCGAGCGCACGCAGGGCGGCGCGGATGGCGCCGTGGACTTCCTGGGCCTGCTCGGGCGAGGCCGTGCGGCCGGTGCCAATGGCCCAGACGGGTTCATAGGCAAGCACCATGCGGGAAACGGCATCGGCGCCCAACGCCAGCACGGGCTTGAGCTGCCGTTCGATCACCGCCAGCGTGTTGCCGGCTTCGCGGTCGGCAAGGGATTCACCCACGCAAACCACGGGGGTCAGGCCGGCGGCCAGCGCGGCCTGGGCCTTGGCAGCCACGATCTCGTCGGTTTCGCCGTGCAGCACGCGGCGTTCGGAGTGACCGGCCAGCGCCCAGCGGCAGCCGAATTCCTTCAGCATCGAACCGGAGACTTCACCCGTGTACGCGCCCTTGTCGTGCGCGCTGACATCTTGCGCGCCCCAGGACACGCTGCTGCCGGTCAGCGCCGAAGCGGCCTGCGCCAGGTAGGGAAACGGAACACAGATGCCGATTTCGCAGTGGCCCGCCGCATCCGCGGCACGAAGCTCGGTCAGCAACGCGGCGTTCTCGGCAAGGTTGCCGTGCATCTTCCAGTTGCCCAGCACGAGGCGGGCGCGGTTTTCGACTGAAGTCATGGCGAATTTGTCTGACGATTGGATGTGAGGTGGTGAACCTGCGGGCCCTGAAAGAGAGTCCTTGTGCAGCAACCGCCCACGGGCCTGCCTGGAAAAAATTCCAGGCGAAACCCGAGATTGTATCCTGTTGCGCGGCGATACGCCGAACGCCGCGCGTTTCTTACATTGTCAGGATGATTTTGCCGATATTTTCCCCGCCTTCCATCATGGCGTGCGCCTTGGAAGCTTCGGCCAGCGGGAACGTGGCGTGGACGATGGGCTTGATGGCCCCTTTTTCCAGCAGGGGCCAGGCCTGTTCGCGCAGGGCGCGGGCGATGGCGCCCTTGAAGGCGACCGGACGCGGACGCAGGGTGGAGCCGGTGATGGTCAGGCGGCGGCGCATGACCTGCGCGGTATCCACATTGGCGTGCGAACCGCCAAGCTGGGCAATGATGACGATACGGCCGTCGTCCGCCAAACACTGCATGTCGCGGGCGATGTAGTCGCCGGCCACCATGTCCAGGATCACGTCGACGCCGCGTCCGCCCGTGGCGTCCAGCACTTCCTTCACGAAATCCTGCGTCTTGTAGTTGATGCCCTTGTCGGCGCCCAGCGCCTCGACAGCGCGGGCGCGATCGTCGCTGCCGACCGTCGCATACACCTTGTGCCCCATCGCGCGGGCGAGCTGGATGGCCGTGGTGCCGATGCCGCTGGCGCCGCCATGGACCAGCAGCGCCTCGCCTTCGGACAGGCGGCCGCGGTCGAATACGTTGCTCCACACGGTGAAATAGGTTTCCGGCAAGCCGGCGGCCTCGATGTCGGACAAGCCTTTGGGAATGGGCAGGCATTGCGCCACGGGCGCGACGCAGTACTCGGCATAGCCGCCGCCCGCCACCAGGGCGCAAACCTTGTCGCCCACGGCAAAGCCGCTGCCGGCCACGTCGCCGCCGACGATTTCACCGGCCACTTCCAGGCCCGGCAGGTCGGACGCCCCGCGCGGCGGCGCGTAGTTGCCCTTGCGCTGGAACACATCGGGGCGGTTGATGCCCGCAGCGCTCACTTTGATCAGAACTTCGCCGGCGCCGGCCTCGGGCGTGGGGCGTTCCACGGGGACGAGGACTTCGGGGCCACCGGGGCGGGTAATTTCAACAGCGTGCATCGCGTGCCTCCTTTGCAGCAAATGGATTATTATTGCGCCCTTTGCGGCATATCGCGTTTCCGTTCTGGGCAGAATGTTTGCCTGGCGGCCGCAAAACCGCAAAACGTCAGCAAAAGCAGGACAGGCCAGCCGATAATGTCGGAGCCTTGCCTGAATGGCGACGACGGGAGGTGTGGCAGAGTGGTCGATTGCACCGGTCTTGAAAACCGGCAACGGGCAACCGTTCGTGAGTTCGAATCTCACCGCCTCCGCCAAAGCGTTTGTTGTAACGGATGTTCCGCGGGCTGCGGCCGCCGCAAGCCCCCGCGAGCGAATCGCTGCGCTCCTTGACGCATCAACCGGCGTGGGGCGGCCACTGACAGCATTGCCCGAACATCTGTCTTTCTCAAAAGTCGACTATTCCCATGCCTACAGTGCCTGCGTGCCCTCTGTGCCAAACCAGCTCCGCGTTCGAATTGGCCTATCACAAGGCAGGAATACCCATCTATCGCTGCCGGGGATGCGGCGCAGGCAAGGCTGAACCCGGCCAATTCGATGCCGCCACCTATTACGATTCCTCGTATTTCAATGGCGGCCGCGAGGACGGGTATTCAAATTACGTCCAGGCTAGCGAAGTGTTGCACGCACAGTTCAGGCAAGACATCGCGCTGCTGAAAAAGCTGGGTGCGGGCAGCGGCCGCCTCATTGAGCTGGGCTGCGCCTACGGCTATTTTCTCGACGAGGCGAAGGCGTCGTCCTATGAGGTCGGCGGCGTCGAACTTTGTGAAGAGGCTGTCGAAAGCTGCAACGCCCGGGGACACGACAAGGTTTACCACGGCGAAGTATCCAAAGAGGCCTTGTCCCGCTTCACGGATGCCGACGTCGTGGTCCTGCTGGACGTTATCGAACATTTGCCCGATCCGGTCGCGTCGCTTGAAGCGGCTTCCGGCGCCCTCAAGCCGGGCGGACTGCTGCTCATGACGACGGGCGACTTCTCCTCCGCCGTCGCAAAAGCCACCGGCAGCAACTGGCGCCTCATGACGCCTCCTCAACACCTGTGGTTCTTCACGCCGAAGTCCCTGAAGGCGCTGTGCGACCGCCTGGGGCTCGACCTGGTTCACATGGACCATCCCTGGAAAAAGGTGCCGATTGGCCTGATCGTGTACCAGGTGCTCCGGTATGTTTCGCTGCGGCCGACGCTGCCTGCGTGGATGCACCGCATGGGTGTGCCGGTCAATCTGTTTGACGCGATGCGGCTCGTCTTCCGCAAGCGGGAGGCCGTGTGAAGGCGGTTCACATCCTGCTGGTCACGCTTTTCTCGGTGGGCATGGGCACCGGTCAGCTGCTGCTCAAGTTTTCCGCGCAGCGCCAATTGCCCAACGAACACCAAGGGCTGTTTGCACGCCTGCTCTCGCTGGCTTCGGATTGGCCATTCCTGCTCGGCGCGGCAAGCTACGGCGTCCTGCTGATTTTCTGGGTGTGGCTGCTGACGTTCATCCCGCTTTCGCGCGCTTATCCCTTCACCATCATCAGCCTGGCCGTTGCCTCGTTGGGCGGCTGGTATTTTTTTGGCGAAACGCTCACTCCCCGTTTTATCGCCGGCCTGGCAGTTATCGGAATCGGGCTGATCATCCTGGGGACGGAGTGAACCATGACATCAAATTGCGAAGACAACGTATGGGTCGTGATCGCGGCCTATAACGAAGGCAGCGTCATTGCCAACACGATTGCGGGGGTGCTGCCGTACGTCAGGAACGTCGTCGTGTGTGACGACTGTTCGTCGGATGCGACAGCGCAGGCGGCCCTGGACGCGGGCGCGCATGTCCTCTCGCATCCCATCAATCTCGGCCAGGGCGCCGCGCTGCAGACCGGAATCGCGTATGCCCTGCGGCAGCAGGCCCAATACATCATCACGTTTGATGCCGACGGCCAGCATGACGCCCGCGAAATCCTGCCCATGCTCGCCGCGCTGAAGGCGAGCGGAGTCGACGCCGTGCTGGGCAGCCGCTTTCTGGGCACCAAGACCAATATTCCGTTTTCACGCAGGCTCGTGCTGACCAGCGCCTTGCTGTACACACGCCTTACCGCGCGGATTCGCCTGACCGACGTGCACAACGGCTTTCGCGCACTGACCCGCAAATTCTGCGAAGAGTTCGAGTTCAAGCAAAACCGGATGGCACACGCGTCAGAGATTCTCGACCATATCGCGGCGCACAAGGTGCGCTTCATCGAGCACCCGGTAACCATCGTGTATACGGAATATTCCATCAGAAAGGGGCAACGAAGCTCCAATGCGATCCGCATCCTGATGGAATTGCTGATGGGGAGAGTCTCCAAATGATTTTCAGCATTTTGCTGACCGTCGTATTTCTTTTCATGGCGGTCTACAGCTTTGCCTTCATCCGGCCGACCTGGGTCTGCATCCTGCTTTGCCTCGGGTATCTGGTGGGAATCTACTTCGTCTGGAATCCGGAGATCACGTCGCGGATCGCGCATTTCTTCGGTATCGGCCGAGGCCTGGACTTCTTCATCATTCTGCTTCTGGTGGCGGTCATCAACGCGTTGATCCTGCTCGCGCGCCACATCAATACGCAACATCGGGCCATCACCAATCTCGCGCGTTACGTCGCGCTGCAGAATGCGCGCGCCGGCAGCAAACCGTTGGACTGAACAAACGCCATGGCAACCAAGCCCTCTGCGTGGCAACATTTCACCGCGGGGCATTGGCTCGCACTGATTCTGACTGCAACGCTCATCTACCTGTCGTTGAACCTTGGGGCGTTGCAGCCGGAATATCGCGTCAGGATTTCGCCTGCCACATCGCAGGAAGGCAGCGTCACCGTGGCGCTGTACGGCAACGACTTCGATTCCTACCTATCCCGCGGAATCCTGACCGTCCCCGCAAGCGGCTGGCAAATCATCCGAGGCGCGGACTCGACGGTTCTGAGCGCGCAGGCGCCGGCCGCCCCCCTGGAAATCGTGGCGCGGAACACCCCGGTCAATCTGACGTTCGTGCATCACGCAAAAGGCGGTTCGGCCACGGTGGACAACGGCGCGGGCGATCAGCGCCTGATCTCCTTGCGCGCAGACCAGGAGACGTTGTCCACGTTGGTCATTGGCGGCGCGGGCTCGTCCTTCGCGGCCAGCGCAGAGGCGCCCCGCTTCGGCGTGACGACCCGGATCTTTGCCGCCATGGCGATTCTGATCCTGCTCACCGCCATTACCTGGCAGATGACGCGGCCTGCCCGTGCCGATGAAACGCCCCGGCCCCACCCGCGCCGGATCGAGATTGTGTTCAGCGCCCTGCCCTTTCTCATCACGTCGGGCGCCACGCTGATTGCCTTCCTGCCTGGCAACGTCAGCTATGACGGCTCTCTCCAGTGGGCCCAGGCGGCCGGACGGGGCGAGCTGTTTGAGCCGCTGGGCTATCCGACGACGTATCTGATGCGTGCATTCGCGTCGATGAGCAGCTCTCCGTTGCCGTTGATCGCGATCCAGGCAGTGCTGGCGGCGTTTGGCATGGCGCTGGTTCTGCGCGAATTGCGCCACCGGGGATTATCGTTTCCCGCCAATCTGGGCGTGGCAACGGTTCTTGCCATCGCCCCGCAGTACTTCACGTTTTTCACCAACCTGGGCAAGGATCCGCTTTGCGTGACCGGCATCCTGTTCTTTGGTTGGGCGGTGCTGAATCTGTTTCGCCAGCCAAGGAACGCATTGCCCTCGTGGGGCATGTTGACCGCGCTCGTCGTCTCAGGCCTGTTTGCAGGCCTGATGCGCAACAACGTCATGCCCATCATCCTGGTGGCGCTGGCTGCCGCCCTGGCGTTGCTGTTCTGGCGTCGCCGCGCCTACCGGCTGATCGGCGCTGGCGTGGTCTTTCTCGTCGTCGCGCTGGTGATTCCGAAAAGCCTCGCGGCGCTGGCGGCACAGGAAGTGGAGCAATATCAGCGGCCGGCGGAACGGGTACGCATCCTGCCCAATGCCGACTTGCCGCTCGGCGTCTTCACCAATCTTTACCTATACCATTTGTTCAGCGCCGCCATGGCCAACGATATCGCCGTCACGGACGACGAGGCCAGGCCCTTTTTTGCGATCATTCCGCAAGAGAAGTGGAAGAACTACTCCTGCTACATGACGGATACGACCATGGCCAGTCTTGGCCAGAACATCCGCTTCACGCAGGACGAATACAACGCGCACCTGCAGGCGCATCAGCCGGCCATGGCGCAAACCGTGCTGCGCATCATTCGAGACAATCCAGCACTTCTCCTTGAACGGCAAGCCTGCATAACCCGTGTGCTGTGGCAGATCGGAGTGGGTGACCGCCCGTTCCAAGCCACCGCGATGCTCGGTTACGACGTCGTCGATAAGCGCTTCCCCCCCCTTGCCGGAGAAAGTCGGACGCCCTGGCCTTCGCTGCGCCAGCACATCCAGGATTACGCGCTGTGGGCAGAAAGCCCCGGCCGTTTCTGGTTCTTCTGGAAGCCGGCGCTGCCGTTGGCGTTCGGCCTGTTCATCGTCGGCTTGTATCTCGTGCGCACCCGAGACGTTGGCGTGATGGTTGTGGCCCTGCTGCCAGTGCTGACCATCGTGCAATTGCTGCTCGTGATCCCGTTTCCCGCCTACCGATACGCCTACCCGGCGGTGTTGGTGATGATGCTACTAAGCGGCCTGGTGTTTTGCCGTTCAAACCCACCGGGCACGCGCACTAACGTACTGAAATAAGGAAGCACCGCGGCGTTATGCAGTTCATGAGCGCATTTTCGCGGCGGTATGCGCCGCCTTGGGTATGGCTGGCCAGTTTGTTGACCGCGACCCTACTGTTCCTGTCCCTCGACCTGGCTCAAGAACGGCCGGTCTATCAACTCAAAGTGGCGCCTGCCGCCGGCTACAGCGGATCACTCAAGGTCGTGTTCTACGGCTTGCGGATTGATGCGCTCCGCAAGGAAGACGCCATTTCAGTTCCCGCATCGGGATGGACGGAAATCCGCGCCCTCGACTCGGTCACGTTTAGCGCGGACGCAGATGCGCCGCCCCTGGTGATCAGAACGGCGGACGAGCCCATCCTCTTTGCCTTGCTTCGCTATCCCCAGCCCAGCGCGGCCGTCTTGAGCGATGGCGCGGGATACAAGGATCAGATCGAACTGCAAAGCGCCACGGAGTCGATCCTGCCCATCGAGGTCGGCGGCGCCAATTCGGTAGTGCCTTCCAACGCCACGCAAGCCCTTTACAGCTTGCCTGCCCGCGTCGGTATCTTCGCGCTGATCTTCCTGGCCACTTCCGCCATCGCCTTGCGTTTGATGACGGTCTCGGGCGCAGGACCAGCGAGCACGCCGAAACGCCGCGAGACGCTGTGGCTGGCATTTCCGCTTGCGCTGTCGACAGCGGCGACGCAGTTAAGCTACTACCCCGCCAATGTGGGGTACGACGCCGCGCTCCAATGGGTACAAGCGGCGATCGGCGGCGAGCTTTCCGAGCCGCTCGGCTATGCCGCGACTTACCTGATGCGCTTGTTCGCGCTGATCGACACCTCGCCCGCCTTGCTGGTCGCGGTGCAAGGAATACTCGCCGCGCTTGCGGTGGGGCTGATTTTGCGGGAACTGCGCTTTCGCGGCGTCCCGGCCTGGAGCGCGGCGGCAGCAGCACTTGTTCTGGCTTTCACGCCGCAATACCCTCTGTTTTTCACCAACCTTGGCAAAGATGCCATCAGCGCAGTCGCTGCCCTCTTTTTCAGCTGGGCACTCATGGCCGCCTTCCGTACGCCGCGCGGCGCGCGCGTTCCAGCGTTCTTGCTGACCTCGATCGTGTGCTCGGCCTTGGCCGCGGGCCTCATGCGCGGCAACGTCATGCCCGCCATCATGGTGGCGATGCTGTGCGTCCTGATCCTGCTGTACCGGCGCCACGCCAAGCGCGACGCAATCGTGACCGGCGTGGTCTTCCTTGCGCTGGCCATCGCCATTCCCAACGCCCTGTCCATCCTGGCAAAGGCAGAACGCCGGGAGTTCCTTGCCGAGCACGCCGTTGAAGACGTTTCGGAACGGCCGCCGCGCCTCTTCGCCAATCTGTACATCTACCATCTCTTCGCCGCGTCGGTCGCCAGTGGCGTTCCCATCGACCCAGAGGATTCCGCCCTTTTCTATCAGCTGGCGCCCCGCGAAGCCTGGGCGGATTTCAATTGCCTGATGACGGATACGACGCAAACCTCGGTTTCGCGGAACATCCTGCTGGACCGGAATGCATATCTGACATTCCTGTGGAATCACCAACTCGATCTGGCCAAAGCGGTCGGCAGGATCCTCTGGGCGCACCCCAAGATTCTGCTGGACAGGCAACTATGCGTCACCAGAATGATCTGGCACATCGGCGTGGGCCAACTGCCGTTCCAGACTACGGCCGCCCTGGGTATCGATGATCAGGAGCGCGGATTTCTGCCCCTCGCCGGCCCGCATCGAAGCCTGATTCCCGCGCTGACCGAAACCATCGAGCAGTACAAGTACCAGACCGAGACGGCGAGCTGGTTCTGGCTATTCTGGAAACCCGCCCTTCCCCTATGCGCCGGACTTTTCATCGTCTTTATGTTTGCGGCCCGGACGCGGGACGCCGGCGTCTTGATGGCGGCCGTTGCGCCCGTTGCGTCGGTTCTTCTGCTGCTCGTGGTGATACCGTTTCCCGCTTACCGCTACGCCTATCCCGCCGTGCTGATGATGATGCTGCTCAGCACGCTGGCGTTCGCCCGGCCACGGGATGCGGCCGCTGGCGCATGACGCCTTACTCTCCGGGATGTCATGACGACGGAGCCCGGAGTAGGATGTAACCTGCCCGTGCCCGCTTCTTGACTCGTGGTTCCTTTAAAGAGGCGCCGCGGCTCATCTCCTGGAGGTTGCCATGTACAAGCACATTCTCATCCCCATCGACGGATCCAGCCTGGCTAATTCCGGCCTTGAACAGGGCCTTGCGCTCGCTCGCGAGCTAGGCGCCAGCGTCACGGTCCTGACGGTGTACAGCCCGTTCCAGATGCCCTCCATGGAATCCGTGCAGCTCGAAGGCGTGCGGGGCGTGTACGAGAACCAGGCGCGGGAGTTGGCCAGTTCCTATTTGTCTGAAGCCGCCGGCAAGGCCAGCACCGCGGGCGTGGCCTGCGTCACGGAGATGCGCGAGAGCGACTCGCCCTATCAGGTGATCGTCGACGTGGCCATGACGCGCAATTGCGATCTGATCGCCATGTCCTCGCACGGGCGCGGCGGCATGGCTGCCCTGCTGCTGGGCAGCCAGACGCAGAAGGTGCTGGCGCACACCACCCTGCCCGTCCTGGTGTATCGCTGACCTAAACGGCCGCCGCGTAAGTGCCGGGAATGCCGGCGGCGGCCACGCCGCTGCGCAGTGTTTCCTGCGGCAATGACTCGGCCAGCAGCGGCCGCGCCGCAAGCAGGCGGGTCAGGTCAACGCCCGTGCGATAACCCATGCTTTCCAGCATGAACACCAGATCCTCGGTGACGATGTTGCCCGACGCCCCCGGCGCAAACGGACAGCCGCCCAGTCCGCCCAGGCAGGAATCGAAGGCGCGGATGCCTTCGTCCAGCCCCGCCAGCGCATTGGCCAGGCCCAATCCCATCGTGTCGTGCAGATGCAGCTTGGTCAGCCGTGCGCCCACGACGTCCTGCGTGGCCCGCACCGCCTCGCGCACGCGCGCCGGATGCGCGTAGCCCACGGTGTCGGCCAGCGCGATTTCATCGGCGCCCACCCGCGCCACCGCTGCCGCAACCTCGGCCACACGCCGCACCGGAACCTCGCCTTCCATCGAACACCCGAACGCCGTGGCGACGGCGGCGTCGATGCGCATCGGCCGCGCCTGCGCGCGCACCCAGTCGATGATGGCGGCCAGCATCTCGACCTGCGCGTCAGTGCCCTTGCCCACGTTGGCGCGGCTGTGCGTGTCGCTGACCGACACGGGAAACGCCAGCACGTGCGCCCCGGCCTCGTAGGCGGCAATGGCGCCCTTCAGGTTGCAGGCCAGCGCGCACACCGTCAGCCCATCGATCTTCAGGACCTCGGGCAGGATGTCGCCCGTGTCCGCCATCTGCGGCACGAGCCGCGGCGAGACGAAGCTGCCGACTTCGATCTCGCGCAGGCCGGCATCGGCCAATTGGCGAATCCAGCGCAGCTTGTCGGCGCCCGCCATCATGCCCTTGGCCATCTGCAGCCCGTCGCGCGGCCCGACTTCGCAAAGCCTGACTTCCTGGTTCATGTGTGTTCCCGTGTTTTATTGCTGGATGACGATGCCGGCGCTCTTGATGGTCTGTTGCGCCTTGCCAATGTCCGACTGGATCAGCGCGGCAAACTGAGCGCTGGATATCGGATCGGTCTCAAGGCCCTGCGACGCCAGTGCGTCCTTGACGTCCTGGCGCGCCAGCAGCTTGTTGAAGTCGCTGTTCAGGCGCGTGACGATGGCGTCGGGCGTCTTGGCCGGGGCCAGCACGCCGTAGTAGGTCACCACGCTGAAATCCTTGTATCCCAGCTCCGCCACGGTCGGCACGTCGGGCAGGGCCGGATTGCGCTTGGGCGAGGTCACCGCCAGCGCGCGCACCTTGCCCGACTTGATCAGCGTGGCGGCCGACGAGATCGACGAGCCCGCGAACTGCAGATGGCCGCCCATCAGGTCGGCCAGCGCCGGCGCCGAGCCTTTGTATGGCACATGCTGCATCTTGAAGCCGGCTTCGTGCTGCAGCATCTCCATCGCCATGTGCACGCCCCCGCCGGTGCCCGATGTGCCGTACGAAATCGTGTTGGGCTCCTTCTTGGCCGCCTCGATCACCTGAGGCAGCGTCTTGTAGGGCGAGGCCTCGGCCACGAGCAGCACCATCGGCGTCGTGGCCACCAGCGCCACCGGCGTCAGGTCCTTGACCGGGTCGTAGGCCACTTTCATCAGCAGCGGGATCAGCGTGACATTGTCGGATTGGCCGATGACCAGGTCATAGCCCTGCGCGGGCGAGCGCGCCGCTTCGGCCAGGCCCAGCGCGGTGCCGGCGCCGGGCTTGTTCTCGGGCACCACCGCCCAGCCGTTCAGTTCATGCAGCTTGGTGCTCATCAGCCGGCCGATGTAGTCGGTGCCGCCGCCCGGCGTGGACGGGATGATGATGCGGATGGGCTTGTTCGGATAGTCCTGCGCAGTGGCGGTACATGCGACGGCCAGTGCGGCCAGCGCAACGAGTTTGCGGATCATGGGTGTCTCCTCTTTGATGGATGTCTTGGCGGTCTGACGCCGCCTCGACAGAAATCGGGCGCTAACGCCCTGGCGTCATGCAATTACTCCCGCGGTGCGCAGGGCGTCGATGCGTGCGGCATCCAGGCCCAGGCCTTGAAGAATGGCGTGCGTCTGCGCGCCTTGGGTGGGCGGATCGAACCGCTTGCCCGCCTTGCGCCCATCGAACTCGATGGGCAATGCGGCCGCCGAGATCTCGCCGCCGTCCGGCAGCCGGGTCGGCAGCAGCGCGCCCCCCGCGTTCAGGTGCGCGTCGTCGAGCAGGTCGTGCGGCTGGCGGATCGGGCCATACGACAGGTTGGCTTCCTCAAGCGCGGCGCACAGCGCATCGGTCTTCCACTTCTTCAGAATTTCACCGACGCCCGGCACCAGCCACGAACGCGCGGCCTCGCGGTCGACGGCAGTGGCCAGACGCGGATCCGCGGCCCATTCGGGCGGCAGGAATTTCTGCGCGAAGTTGCGCCATTGCGCGTCGCCCACCACCGCGACGAACACGCGGCCGTCGGCCGTCTCGAAGACGTCGTACACACCCCATGGCGGCTTGCGCTCCGCGCCCATCGGTTTGGGCGCCGTGCCCGTCAACTGGAATTGCGCGATGAACTGGGCGACCAGCAGCAGATTGTTTTCAAAGAGGCCGGACCGCACATGGCGTCCGCGGCCGGTGGCATGACGGTCGTGCAGCGCGGCCAGCGCGCCCACCACGCCGAACGTGCCGCCCAGGATGTCGTTGACCGACGCCGCCACCCGCTGCGGCGTGTCCGCGCCGCCGTTGATGTACGCCAGCCCGCCCATCATCTGCACCACTTCGTCCAGCGCCGTGCGGTGCTTGTAGGGACCGGACAGAAAGCCCTTGAGCGACACATAGATCAGCCCTGGATTCTCGGCCGACAGCGATTCGTAATCGAGCCCGTATTGGGCCAGGCTGCCGTCGCGGAAATTCTCGACGATCATGTCGGTCTGCAGCGCCAACTGGCGCACGACCGCCTGCCCCTCGGGCGACTTGAGGTCGATCGCAAGACTCTGCTTGTTGCGGTTGAAGACGGGAAAGTAGCCGCTGCCGGACCCCTTCAAGCGGCGCGTGCGATCGCCGTCAATCGGTTCGACCTTGATGACGTCGGCGCCCAAGTCCGCCAAAGACAGGCCGGCGGCCGGCCCCATGATCATGTGAGACAGTTCCAGGACCTTGATGCCGCGAAGAGGCAGTTCGGTGCTGTCCATGAAGGGTGAAGCCGGTGCTGCTGTCATCTGGGATTCCTCTTGCCTGCCTGTTCAATGGAAGCGCGGCGTCGGCCAGAAAATCTTGCCCGCCGCCAGCATGCCTGCATGATCGCGGGCAGGCGCCAATGGCGGGTAGCGGTCTTTCAGCATGGGGGCATTCTCGTTTGGGAACGTCCGGGTTAGCCCTGACGCGCGCTTCATTCCCCCAGCACGCCCAGATGCGCGAGCAGCGCACGCGCGGCCGGCGACAACGCCTCCGGATCCCGCACCGCAACACACAGCGGCGTGCTGGACCACGGCCCTTCCAGCGGTATGAAGCGGATGTCCAGGTGCGCCAGGCGCGGCTTCAAATAATGCGGCACCACCGCCACGCCCATGCCGCGCGACACCAGCAGGCAGATCGTTTCGTGCGAGCTGACGCGCGCGCTGATGCGGCGCGTCATGCCCGCCTCGCGCGCCGCCTGGTCGAACACGCTACTGATGCCGTTGTCGCGGTTCAGCTCGATCTGCTCGAACGGCAGCAATTGCGCATAACCCAGCGTCTCGCGGTCGGCCAGCACGTGCCGGCCCGGCACCACCGCCGCCAGTTCGCAATGGCCAAAGGGAAACACCTGCAGCCCTTCATGCCCGAAATCGGAGCCGGCCGCCACGTCCGCCCGCCCTTCCAGCACGGCGCGAAACGCCGTCTGCGTCGTGTCCTCTTCCAGCGAGATATCGATTTGCGGATTCGCGCGCCGAAACGACTGGATCTGCGCCGGCAGGTCGCCCGACAAGGCGGCAAAACTGACCGCCAGCCGGATATGGCCGCGCACCCCGGTCGCAAATCCCGCCATGGCGCGGTGCATGCGATCCATGTCCTCCAGCACGCGGCGCACGTGTGCGGCCAGCGCATCGCCCGCCGGCGTGGGCTGCACGCCCTTCACGCCGCGCTCGAGCAGCGGCACGCCGAACGCGTCCTCCATTTCCGACATGCGCTTGCTGACGGCCGACGGCACGATGTTCTCGCGGGCGGCGGCGCGCGCAAGGCTGCCCTCCTCGAGCGCGGCCAGGAACAGGCGCAGGGAAACGGGGTCGATGTCGCGGGACGGCGGGGCGGGCGGGCTGGGCTTCATGGCGCAAAGTGTCGTCCGTAGTCCCGCCGCGCAGGGATCGGGGTTTACCCGCCCGCCGGTCGGATTCCTGTCGTGATTACGCTTTCCCGCGCGCGCTCCGCCAATATCCCGCACCCAAGGTGGTATAGTCTCGCCCGCTGCCGGCCCCTTGCGGGACGCGCATCGCCCGAGTGGTGAAATTGGTAGACACAAGGGACTTGAACAAATTTGAGCCCTCTGGAGGAAACTCCAAAGGTGAAGCCCGTCAAACTCGGCGAAGGCCCTGGACCCGTTCCGCGCTAACGCCGAGCCAAGCCCCGATGCATATCGGGGAAGGTGTAGAGAGCAGACGGCGGGCACCTAAGGCCGAGAAGGCTATGGTGAAGGCGTGCTCCAGACCACGAACAGCAAGCCTGTGCTGGCGGCGAAAGCCGAAGTGGTAAGAAAATCCCTCGGCCTCGCGGCCGTACCGGTTCGATTCCGGTCTCGGGCACCACCCCTCGCATTCCCCTCCCGCTGGACAAATCCCACGCCAACACGGCAAGCTTGGATACCCCAGAGGCGCCACCCCGCGCCTCCCGTCATGCCGGGAGCCGTGCATGTGTTCGCACTATCAGACGCTCAAAGACGCTGAACTGCTGCTGCAGAAATTTGGCGTGCGCGCCAAACCCGCCGCGATTGGCAAATACGATATGTGGCCCCGCTATGAAGGGCTGTTCGTGCGGCGTCCGCCCGAACATGACGCCGGCGACGACGCCGTTCCTGAGCGTGAGGCCACCGCGGGCCGCTGGGGTCTGATCAGCGCCGTGACGCGCTCGGGTGGCCTGGAACGCGCCAGCAAGCTTTCCACCTTCAACGCCCGCGCGGAGACGGCCGCGGGCTCGTACACCTTCGGCAACGCCTGGCGGCGCGCGCAGCATTGCATCATTCCCGCCGACGCGATCTTCGAGCCGGACTGGACGTCCGGCAAGGCCGTGGCCACCCGATTCACCCGTGCCGACGGCAAGCCGCTAGGCATTGCGGGCCTGTGGGACCGGTATCGCGATGCGGCGGGGCAATGGCAGGAGAGCTACACCATGCTCACCATCAACGCCGACAACGATCCCCTGTTCAGCCGCTATCACCAGCCCAACACGGAAAAGCGCATGGTGGTCGTCCTGCCCGAAGGCGCCTACGGCGACTGGCTGACCGCCTCTGCAGCCCACAGCCGCGAAATGCTGGTTCCGTTTCCGGCGGACATGCTGACGGCCACGCCCATGGCGTGAATTTGCCGCGGCGCCTCGCCCGGCAGAACACGGAAAAAACCACTATTCTTCTGCCTCGCCTCTTATTTCCCCGCCCGCCCGGCGGCCATCGGCGCACGGCTGGTGCGCGCGTCCCGGGACGGCGATTGAACCGATCTTGACCTCCCTTCCCGCTTCTCCCCCGTTCATCGTTCTGGACGCGTGCGTCCTCATGTCCGGCATCCTGCGCCGGCTGTTGCTGCGCCTGGCCGACGCCGGCGTGTTCCAGCCCGTGTGGACCGAGCGCATCGGCGAGGAATGGCGCCGCAACGCCTGCCGCATCTGGGACATTCCGCCGGAGGTGATGGCCGAATTCTGGGCGGACATGAACGCGCGGTTTCCGGCAGCCATGGAATCGGACACGCAGATCTATGAGGCGTCGCTGCGCTATAGCGATCCCAAGGATTTTCACGTGATCGCGGCTGGGCTCGCGCGGCGTGCGCGCTGCGGGCTGCCTCGGACGCCAATCGTGCAGGTGCTGACGTGGAATCTGAAGGATTTCAACCGCTCCGAGCTGCGCCGGCAGGGCCTGGACGTCTACAACCCCGACCGGATGCTGGTGCAGTGGTGGCAGGCGGGGTCTGAAAACATGCAGGCCGCCATTGCCCAGATTCCCGCCGACTACGTCGCGCTCGGCCGCGAGCCGGAGCCCTTGGCGGCGACCCTGCATCGGGAACGCCTGTACGGCCTGAAGAATCTGGTGGCCCGGCAATAAAAAGGGGCCTGGCCGGCTTGCGCCGAACCAGACCCGGAGCCAACCGTTACCAAACCGTCAATCGACCTCGACGAAAGCCTCTTCGCGCTTCTTACGCAGCGCGGGCAATGCCACCAGCACCAGCAGGATCGCGGCAAGCGCGAGCAGCGTGGCCGACAACGGGCGCGTGACGAACGTGGAGAACTCTCCGCGCGACAGCAAAAGCGCCCGGCGGAAGTTCTCTTCCATCATGGGCCCCAGCACCAGGCCAAGCAGCAGCGGCGCGCCTTCACAACCCAGCTTGCTCCACACGTAGCCGATGATGCCGAAGATGGCGAACATGAATATGTCGAAGGCGTTGTAGTTCAGTGAATACACCCCGATCGTGCAGAAGACCAGGATCGCGGGGAACAGCATGCGGTAAGGCACGCGCAGCAGCTTCACCCAGATGCCGATCAGCGGCAGGTTCAGCACCACCAGCATCAGGTTGCCGATCCACATCGAAGCGATCAGGCCCCAGAACAGTTCGGGGTGGCTGGACATGACCTGCGGCCCCGGCTGGATGTTGTGGATGGTCATCGCACCCACCATCAGCGCCATCACCGCGTTGCCCGGGATGCCCAGGGTCAGCAACGGAATGAAGGAGGTCTGCGCGCCCGCGTTGTTGGCGGATTCGGGACCGGCCAGCCCGGCAGGATGGCCCTTGCCGAAGCGCTGCGGCTCTTTCGAGAGCTTCTTTTCCAGCGTGTAGGACGCAAAGGCGGACAGGACGGAACCGCCGCCCGGCAGGATGCCCAGCGCCGAACCCAGCGCCGTGCCGCGCACGATGGCGGGCGCGGCCTCGCGGAATTCCTGGCGGCTGGGATACAGCGAACCCACCTTGTCGGTGATCTCGACCCGGTTCTCCTTGAGTTCCAGGTTGCTCATGATTTCCGACAGCCCGAAGACGCCCATGGCCACGATGGCGAAGTCGATGCCGTCCTGCAGTTCGGGGATGCTGAAGTCGTAGCGCGCAACGCCCGAGTTCACGTCCGTGCCCACCATGCCCAGCAGCAGCCCCAGCAGGATCATGCAGATCGCCTTGGGCAGCGAGCCGGACGCCAGCACCACGGCGCCGATCAGGCCCAGCGCCATCAGCGAGAAGTATTCGGCCGGGCCGAATGCGAACGCCACTTCGGCCAGCGGCGGCGCAAAGGCGGCGATCAGCACGGTGGCGACGCTGCCCGCGAAGAACGAGCCGATGGCGGCCAGCGACAGCGCGGCGCCCGCCCGTCCGTTACGCGCCATCTGGTGCCCGTCCAGCACGGTCACCACCGCCGAGGTCTCGCCCGGCAGGTTCACCAGGATGGCGGTCGTCGACCCGCCGTACTGCGTGCCGTAGTAGATGCCGGCCAGCATGATGAGGCCGGCCGTGGGCGGCAGCACGTAGGTGATGGGCAGCAGCATGGCGATGGTCGGCACGGGACCCAATCCCGGCAGCACCCCGACCAGCGTGCCCAGCAGGCAGCCGATGAATGCGTAAGTCAGGTTTTCGGGGGTGAAGGCCACCGAAAAACCCAGCATCAGGTTTTGAAGCAATTCCATGTCCAGTCCCTCAGTTGGTCAGCACGCTGGGCCACAGCGGAAAGATCAAGCCCAACCCGCGGATGAACGCGAGGTAAGAGAACGCCACGAGAAAGAGGCCGTTGGCGACGGCGACCTTCCAGTTGAATTCGTGGCTGGCGACGCTGCTGATCAGGACGAGCAGGAATACCGAGAGGTACAGGCCGAGATAGCGCAGGGAAAAGCCGTACAGGAACACGGACCCGACGACGAGAAAAAGGATGCGGAAGTCATAGCGGCCGATGGTCGTGGTCTCGGCGCGGGGGGACAAGGCGCTCATCAGCACCGTCGCGCCCATCAGCGCCAGCACGATGCCGAGCCAGAACGGAAAGTAGCCAGGGCCCATGCGCGCCGCGGTTCCCATGGAATACGTGGTCGCCTGCAGGGCGAAGCCTCCTCCCACCACGATGAACATCACGCCAGACCAGAAATCCTGTCTGTTTCTTATCAATCTGCTTTCTCCCTAATTCGTCGCGCCAGGAAAATCAGGATTTCAGGCGCGAGCATTTCTCTTTCCACGCAGCCGCTTCAACCACGGCAACGACATGAACGCGGGATATTAAATCGTAGAACGACATATCTCATATCGGTAGGAACCATGACTTTCTTCGGGATATCCCGCGACCATGCAATGGACACATTTCGTCCAAATCAAAGGCGGAAGCGCCGCTGAAATCGCAGAAATTCTCTTGAAAAACCGTTTTTTCGCGGAAGTTGGCGCTGGCGGGAAAAGTTCCACGTCCGATCACACAATGGCCGGCGGGGAAATATGCAGATGCATTTTTTTGAAAGGGACGGCTCCGAATCGTCCATCGGCCGGGTCTCAGGACAGCAGACGCAGAGCCTTGAAGGGGCAACCTTAATCCGATCACGCAAGAAAAATCGCTCCGGCCGAAAACTCGACCGGAGCGACAGACTCACGACAGCAGATTGAAAGCTTCGATGGCGGCCGCAGGCTGCCGGGAAGGTCAGTGGTCGTGGTTGCTGGCGGCAAACCCGGCCGCGTTCAGGATGTCGATCACTTCCTGGATGTGCTCGGGACCACGCGTCTGCAGCACGAAATCCACCTCCACATTGCGCACCGGCAGAGACGTGAACGCCCGCTGGTGATGCACTTCGGTGATGTTGGCCTGCGCGTCGGCGATCAGTTTGGTGGCGTGGGCCAGGGCCCCGGGCAGATCGCGCAGATCGACGCGGATGCGCGCCAGGCGCCCGGCGCGCACCATGCCGCGCTCGATCAGTTCGCCCAGCATCAGCGGATCGATATTGCCGCCCGTCAGCACCAGTCCGATGCGCTTGCCCTTGTAGCGGTCACTACCCTCTTCTTGCGCGCGCAGCAAGGCGGCCAGGCCCGCGGCGCCGGCGCCTTCGACGACGGTCTTTTCGATTTCCAGCAACACGACGATGGCGTGTTCGATGTCCGCCTCGCTGACGAGCTCGACGCGGTCGACCAGCCTGCGCACGACGGGCAGCGTCAGGTCGCCGGGCGATTTGACGGCGATGCCCTCGGCGATGGTGTATTGCCCCGGCGGCATGGTGACGCCCTTGACGGCCGCGTACATGGCCGGAAAGCGCTCGGTCTGCACGCCTACGATCTCGATGGCGGGATTCACGGCCTTGGCGGCCGTGGAGATGCCGGAGATCAGCCCGCCGCCGCCGATGGCGATGACCAGGGTGTCGAGCTCGGGCTGGTCTTCCAGCATTTCCAGCGCGACGGTGCCCTGCCCGGCCATGACGGCTTCGTCGTCGTAGGGGTGAATCATGATGAGTCCGCGTTCGCGGGCCAGTTCGTAGCCTCGCGCCTTGGCGTCATCGAAGGTGTCGCCCGCCAGCACGACCTCGGCGCCGAAACGCCGCGTGTTGGCGACCTTCACCGTCGGCGTGAAGCGCGGCATGACGATCACCGCTGGCACGCCCATGCGCTGCGCGTGGTAGGCCACGCCCTGCGCGTGGTTGCCCGCCGATACCGCGATCACTCCCTTGGCGCGCTCCTCGTCCGACAGCGTGAGCATGCGGTTCAGCGCACCGCGCTCCTTGAAGGACGCCGTGAACTGCAGGTTCTCGAATTTCAGCCAGATCTCGGCGCCGAAGATATCGGACAGGGTGCGGGACAGGGTGAACGGGGTCTTCAGGACCTGCCCGCGCAGGTTTTCGCGGGCGGCCTGGATGGATGCGATGTCGATCACGATGGAAATCCGGTTAACGCACAGGCAGGAAGTTGAACAGCAAAAGGCCCTGGGCGTAGTTGATGCCGATGCGCCGGGAGTTCTCGCCGAGCAGGTTGGCGATCAGGTCCAGCCGGCCGATGATGGCGCCGAACTCGCGCTCGAAGCTGAGATTGGTGGCGGTCGGGGAAATTTCATTGGCCAGCAGCAGCAATTCGCCCTGGTTGTTGCGGCGCGTGGCCAGCAGCCAGGCCGCGGCCTCGACGTTCCGTGCGGCATTGTAGACCCGCTGGCCGTCCAGGGCGTCAGTCGCATACAGGCGCGTCTTGCCGTTGTGCGCGGCGATGATGGTGTCCGCCAGGCCGTAGATGAAGGCGCCAACCCGGTCGCCCGGATAGTTGGGATCCAGGGCGACCGCCAGGATCTGGATGTCGCGCAGTCCGCTCAGGTCACCGGGCGGTACACGGACTTCAATAGAGTGCTTGACGCGGTTGACCGCCGTGGCCAGGTCCGGCACACCGGTCTTGCGCCATTCCCGCGGATTGCGGCGGTACAGCTTGTCCAGCAGCGAATACAGGCTGGTCAGGTTGTCGCGTACCTCGAGCGTGACGGTGCGGTTGAAGTCCGTTTGCGCGAACTGGTCCGCCGTCATGTCCTCGCCCTTGGGGCCGCGCTGGCCCGGCCCGGGGGGCGACATGCAGCCCGTCAACAACGCAGCCAACAGCGCTGCGGTGACTGCGGTTATCGGCCACGCCGTCATGCCTTGCTCATCCGTATGCCCCCTTCGATCAAGCGTGAAGCGCGCCGCTGCACCCGGCGGCGCGTCTCTCGCGCAAGACTTTACAGGAAGGCGGGCGAACTGGGGAGCAGCGGACCGTCCCACATCCTTGCTGCGGCAAAAGGCAAAAAAATACGGCGCCTTGCGGCGCCGTATTTCAATCAGAAGGCAGCAGGCTTATTCAGCTTGCGGTTCCGACTGGGGAGCAGCTTCGGGCGCGGCAGCGGCTTGCTGCTGCTCGATGCCGCCGATCGCCTTGATGGACAGGCGCAGACGGCCCTTGTCGTCGGCCTCGATGACCTTGACGCGGACTTGCTGGCCGACCTTCAGCACATCGTTGATGTTCGCGATGCGGTAGTTGGCGATTTCGGAGATGTGCAGCAGACCGTCGCGGCCAGGCAGCACTTGCACGATGGCGCCGAAGTCCAGCAGACGCAGGACCGAGCCTTCGTAGATCTGGCCCACTTCGACGTCGGCGGTCAGTTCGACGATGCGGCGTTGGGCTTCCTTGGCCTGCGCTTCGTCGACGCTGGCGATCACGATCGTGCCGTCGTCGGAGATGTCGATCTGCGTGCCGGTTTCTTCGGTCAGCGCGCGGATGGTGGCGCCGCCCTTGCCGATCACGTCGCGGATCTTCTCGGGGTTGATCTTGATGGTCAGCATGCGCGGCGCGAACGCCGACAGCTCGCCGCGCGAACCGTCCAGGGCGTCCTTCATCTTGCCGAGGATGTGCAGACGGCCTTCGCGGGCCTGGTCCAGCGCAACCTGCATGATTTCCTTGGTGATGCCCTGGATCTTGATGTCCATCTGCAGTGCGGTGACGCCGTTTTCGGTGCCCGCAACCTTGAAGTCCATGTCGCCCAGATGATCTTCGTCGCCCAGGATGTCCGTCAGCACGGCGAACTTGCCGCCGTCCAGGATCAGACCCATGGCCACGCCGGCCACGTGATCCTTGACCGGCACGCCGGCGTCCATCATGGCGAGCGAACCGCCGCAGACCGAGGCCATCGACGAGGAGCCGTTGGATTCGGTGATTTCCGACACGAGGCGAATCGTGTACTGGAAGTCTTCGGGCGCCGGCAGCAGCGGCACCAGCGAACGCTTGGCCAGACGGCCGTGGCCGATTTCGCGGCGCTTCGGCACGCCGATGCGGCCGGTTTCGCCGGTGGCGAACGGAGGCATGTTGTAGTGCATCATGAAGCGGTCACGGTATTCACCCATGAGCGCGTCGATGATCTGTTCGTCTTGCTTGGTGCCCAGCGTGGCCACGACCAGCGCCTGGGTTTCACCACGGGTGAACAGGGCGCTGCCGTGCGCGCGGGGCAGCACGCCCAGACGCACGCTGATCGGACGGACGGTGCGGGTGTCGCGGCCGTCGATGCGCGGTTCGCCGTTCAGGATCTGGCCGCGGACGATGGCCGATTCCAGCGAGAACATGATGTTGTCGACGGTGACGGCGTCCGGCAGCGGCTCGCCCTTTTCGGCGGCGGCAGCGGCCAGCTTGGCCGACACGTCAGCCGACACTTCACGCAGCTTGGTCGTGCGGGCCTGCTTTTCACGGATCTGGTAGGCGGCGTTCAGGCCGTCCTGGGCAGCGGCGGTGACCGCGGCGATCAGGGCCTCGTCCTTGGCGGGAGCCTGCCAGTCCCAATCGGGCTTGCCGGCGTCCTTCACGAGTTCGTGAATGGCGTTGATGACGGTCTGCATTTGCTGGTGGCCGTAGACCACGCCGCCCAGCATGACTTCCTCGGACAGCTGGTCAGCTTCCGATTCGACCATCAGCACGGCGTTTTCCGTACCGGCGACAACCAGGTTCAGCTTGGACGACTTCAGGTCCGATGCGGTCGGGTTGATGGTGTATTGACCATCGATGTAGCCCACGCGCGCGGCGCCGATCGGGCCGTTGAACGGGATGCCCGAGATGGCCAGCGCGGCGGAGGCGCCGATCATGGCGGCGATGTCGGGATCGATTTCAGGATTGACCGACAGCGTGTGCAGAACCACCTGGACTTCGTTGTAGAAGTCTTCGGGGAACAGCGGACGCAGGGGACGGTCGATCAGGCGCGAGGTCAGCGTTTCCTTTTCGGACGGCTTGCCTTCGCGCTTGAAGAACCCACCCGGAATACGGCCGGCGGCGTAGGTCTTTTCGATGTAGTCGACGGTCAGCGGGAAGAACGTCTGACCCGGCTTGGCCTTCTTGGAAGCCACGACAGTGGCCAGGACGACGGTGTCCTCGATCGACACCACAACGGCGCCGGAGGCCTGGCGAGCGATTTCGCCAGTTTCCAGGACGACCGTGTGCTGGCCGTACTGGAACGATTTAGTCACTTTGTTGAACATGACGATTATTCCTTACAAATGAAAAACCGTGGCCGCTGCGACATGCGTCGCACCGACCACGGTTGCGTCATGGGGAGCCAGCCCCGTCGATCACTTGCGCAGACCGAGTTTTTCGATCAGTGCGCGGTACGAATCGGGATTGCGGCCCTTGAGATAGTCGAGCAGCTTGCGGCGACGGCTGACCATACGCAGCAGACCGCGGCGCGAGTGATGATCCTTCATGTGTTCTTTGAAGTGACCGGTCAACTCGTTGATACGGGCGGTGAGCAGAGCCACCTGAACTTCGGGGGAGCCGGTATCGCCCTGAGCGCGTTGGAATTGCGCAACGATATCGGATTTCTTGATGTCAGCTACAGACATTGATGACCTCTTCGGACATGCGACAGGGCCGAGGCGCCCTGACGTGGTTTGGAAAAAATTTGCGCGAGCCAGGCTTGAATTCGCTTTCTCACTGCTGCCATTGGCGGGATCGGGCAGGACCGGCACATAAGGCATAACGCCATGTTGCGGGTACTGCGACAAGCCGCCAGCGGCTGGCGCAAAGTATCTTGCAGAATCAATACACTTGATAAAGCTCGGCGATTATAGCTGATTCGCTAGAATTACCCCAGCAACGAGACTGGACCCGGCCCATGGCCGGCCAAGGCGGCAACGCCCACCCGAAGGAGCAAGGACATGATCCGCCATTACAGAACGGTCCGCGTGGCCGTAGCATCGATCGCGCTGGCCGGGCTGGCCGCCTGCGCCAACATGGCCGAGGTGCCGCCCGGCTCTCCGCTTTCGCAGGTCCAGGCCCAGTTCGGCAACCCCAATTTCGAGTGCCCGCTGGCCGACGGCGGCCGGCGCGTGATCTGGACGCAGCAGCCCATGGGCCAGTACGCCTGGGGCGCCAACGTCAGTCCCGACGGACGGATCGACCGCGTGCTGCCGCTGCTGACCGACGCGCACTTCAAGGTGCTGGAGACGGGAGATTGGGGGCCGGATCGCGTGCGCTGCGAATTCGGACCGCCCGCCCGCATCGATCAGGCCGGCCTGGGCGAAAAGCGCGAAGTCGTCTGGTCGTACCGCTACCGGGAAAACAGCGTGTGGAATTCGCTGATGTACGTCTACATGAGCCGCGACGGCAGCAAGGTGACCCACTTCCACCCCGGGCCGGACCCCATGTACGACGACGACCGGTTCAACTGGTGGTAGCACCGCCAGAACAAAAAACCCGCCAATCTTGCGATGGCGGGTTTTTTCTTGGCGGTGCCTGGACGTCAGGACGAATGACCCCGGCGCTCCTGCTGCAGACGGCGCACCTTGTTCCAGCGCCACAGCCAGGTGACCCAGCCCGACAGCCCGTAAAGCACGAACAGCCCGAACAGCACGACGGGAGGATCGCTGGACACGAACACGAACACCGCGACGACGAGCAGGATGCCCCAGAACGGCACGCTGCGGCCCAAGGCAAAGCTCTTGCCGCTGAAGAACGGCGCGTTCGACACCATGGTGATGCCCGCGTACATGGTCAGCGTGAACGCCACCCAGGCCATCAGGCTGTCATGGATGGGCAGCTTGTTGTCCACGGCCAGCCAGACGAAACCGGCCACCAGCGCGGCCGCGGCCGGGCTGGGCAGGCCCTGGAAGAAACGTTTGTCCACGACGGCGATGTTGGTGTTGAACCGCGCCAGACGCAGCGCCGCGCCCGAAACGTAAACAAAGGCCGCCAGCCAGCCCCAGCGGCCCAGGTCGTTCAGAATCCACTCGTACATGACCAGCGCCGGCGCCACGCCGAACGACGTCATGTCGGACAGCGAGTCGTATTGCTCGCCGAATGCGGACTGCGTGTTGGTCAGCCGGGCCACCCGGCCGTCCATGCCGTCCAGCACCATGGCGACAAAAATGGCGATGGCGGCGACTTCGAAGCGGTCGTTCATGGCCTGCACAACGGCGTAGAACCCGGCAAACAAAGCAGCGGTGGTGAACGCGTTGGGGAGCAGGTAAATGCTCCGGTGGCGGTTCTCGGAATCGCGCATGGAAAAATTGGGCATGGTCTCAATAACTTACGTCGGACTTTGAAAGGTTAACCTATCTGGCCCTGCTTGCGGGTCATAGCAAGGATCGTGCCCGGCCCCAATTGGCGCCAAAGGGCCCAAATGGCCGCAAAAAGGCCAAAAATAAGAAAAAAGCGGCATGCCCTTGAAAGGCATGCCGCTTCGATCCTGACCGGCGGGGCCACGCCCCGCCTGCCCAGGGGATCAGTTCTTGGACTTGTCCACCAGCTTGTTGGCAGCGATCCAGGGCATCATGGCGCGCAGCTTGCCGCCCACTTGCTCGATCTGCGATTCCGCATTGATGCGGCGGCGCGAGGTCAGCGTCGGGGCGCCGGCGGCGTTTTCCAGGATGAACTTCTTGGCGTATTCGCCGGTCTGGATGTCCGTCAGGCACTGGCGCATGGCCTTGCGGGTTTCGTCCGTGACGATCTTCGGACCCGTTTCGTACTCGCCGAATTCGGCGTTGTTCGAAATCGAGTAGTTCATGTTGGCGATGCCGCCTTCGTAGATCAGGTCGACGATCAGCTTCAGCTCGTGCAGGCACTCGAAGTAAGCCATTTCGGGCGCATAGCCCGCTTCCACCAGCGTGTCGAAACCGGCCTTGATCAGTTCGACGGTACCGCCGCACAGCACGGCCTGTTCGCCGAACAGGTCGGTTTCGGTTTCTTCGCGGAAGTTGGTTTCGATGATGCCGGCACGGCCGCCGCCGTTGGCGCTGGCGTACGACAGGGCCACGTCACGCGCGGCGCCCGACTTGTCCTGGTACACGGCCACCAGGTGGGGCACGCCGCCGCCCTGCTTGTACGTGTTGCGCACCGTGTGGCCGGGGGCCTTCGGGGCGATCATGATGACGTCGATGTCTTCGCGCGGCACGACTTGGCCGTAGTGCACGTTGAAGCCGTGGGCAAACGCCAGGGCGGCGCCCGACTTGATGTTGCCGTGGACTTCGTTGTTGTAGACCGAGGCGATGTTCTCGTCGGGCAGCAGCATCATGACGATGTCGGCCGACTTGACGGCTTCCGCGACTTCCTTGACTTCCAGGCCGGCGTTGGCGGCCTTGTTCCACGAGGCGCCGCCCTTGCGCAGGCCGACGATGACCTTCACGCCCGACTCATGCAGGTTCAGCGCGTGCGCGTGACCTTGCGAACCGTAGCCGATGATGGCAACGGTCTTACCTTTGATGAGGGACAGATCGCAGTCTTTGTCGTAGAAAACTTTCATGTTGTGCTCCAGATTCCAGTATTTGGATATTCGTTTGATTCAGATGTAGGGTGAGGCAGGCCTGGAAGGCCGGTCAAATCTTCAAAATCCGTTCACCGCGTCCGATGCCGGACACGCCGGTGCGTACGGTTTCAAGGATGGCACTGCGGTCCAGGGCCTCGAGGAAGGCCTGTACTTTTTCCTGCACCCCGGTCAATTCGATGGTGTAGGACTTGTCGGTGACGTCAATGATGCGGCCGCGGAAGATATCCGCCATGCGCTTCATTTCCTCGCGTTCCTTGCCAACGGCGCGCACCTTCACGAGCATCAGCTCGCGCTCGATGTGGGCGCCTTCGGTCAGGTCCACCACCTTTACGACATCGACCAGGCGGTTCAAATGCTTGGTGATCTGTTCGATGACTTCGTCCGAACCGGTCGTGACGATGGTCATGCGCGACAGCGTGGAATCCTCGGTGGGCGCCACGGTCAGGGTTTCGATGTTGTAGCCCCGCGCCGAAAACAGGCCCACCACGCGAGACAGCGCGCCGGGTTCGTTTTCGAGGAGGACGGAAATCACGTGCTTCATTGCGGGGCCTCCTTACAGGTCTTCAGAGCCGAGCAGCATTTCAGTCAGCCCGCGGCCGGCCTTGACCATCGGCCACACGTTTTCGGTGCGGTCGGTGATGAAGTCCAGGAAGACCAGGCGCTCCTTGTGCTTGCCAAACGCTTCGCGCAGCGCCGGTTCGACGTCCGCCGGGCGTTCGATGCGCAGGCCCACGTGGCCATAGGCTTCGGCGACCTTGACGAAATCGGGCAGCGAATCCATGTACGACTCGGAATAGCGCGAGCCGTAGTCGATCTGCTGCCATTGGCGCACCATGCCCAGGAACCGGTTGTTCAGGCAGACGATCTTGGGCGTCAGGCGATACTGGTGGCAGGTCGACAGTTCCTGGATGTTCATCTGGATCGAGGCCTCGCCGGTGATCACGGCGATGTCCTTGCCCGGATTGGCCATCTGCACGCCCATGGCGTACGGCAGGCCCACACCCATGGTGCCCAGGCCGCCGGAGTTGATCCAGCGGCGCGGCTTGTCGAACTTGTAATACTGGGCGGCCCACATCTGGTGCTGGCCGACGTCCGAGGTGACGAAGGCGTCGCCGCCGGTCACTTCCCAGAGCTTTTCCACCACGTACTGCGGCTTGATGACTTCGTCCGAGTTGGCGAACTTCAGGCATTCCTTGCCGCGCCACGTCTCGACCTGGTCCCACCATTTGGCGAGCGAGGCCGGCTTGTGCTCGGCGGCGGCGATCTCGAACTGCGCGCTGAGATCGGCCAGGACGTCCTTGACGTTGCCCACGATCGGGACATCCACGCGCACGCGCTTGGAGATCGACGAGGGATCGATGTCGATATGAATGATCTTGCGGGCGTTCTGGGCGAAATGCTTGGGATTGCCGATCACGCGGTCATCGAAACGGGCGCCGATGGCAAGCAGCACATCACAGTGCTGCATGGCCATGTTGGCCTCGTACGTGCCGTGCATGCCGGGCATGCCCACGAACTGGCCGCTGCTGGCCGGATAGCCGCCCAGACCCATCAGGGTGCTGGTGCAGGGCGCGCCCAGTTGCGTCACGAGCTTGTTGAGCTCGGGCGCGGCGTTCGACAGGATGACGCCGCCGCCGGTGTAGATCATGGGGCGCTCGGCCGCCAGCAGCATCTGCACGGCTTTCTTGATTTGTCCCTGATGGCCCTTGTTGACGGGCGCGTAGGAACGCATCGAGATCTCGCCCTTGGGCGGCACGTACTTGCACTGCGCGACGGTGATGTCCTTGGGGATATCCACCAGCACGGGGCCGGGACGGCCCGTGCGCGCAATGTAGAACGCGCGGCGCATGGTTTCGGCCAGGTCCTTCACGTCGCGCACGAGGAAGTTGTGCTTGACGCAGGGACGCGTGATGCCGACGGTGTCGCACTCCTGGAAGGCGTCCTCGCCAATGGCCGCAGTGGGCACCTGCCCGCTGATGATGACCATCGGTATGGAGTCCATGTAGGCGGTGGCAATGCCGGTGACGGCATTGGTCACGCCCGGACCGCTGGTCACGATGCAGACGCCGACCTTTTGCGACGAGCGCGAATAGGCATCGGCCGCGTGCACGGCAGCTTGCTCGTGACGAACCAGGATATGCTGGAATTTGTCTTGCTTGAAGATTGCGTCGTAGATGTAGAGCACCGCGCCGCCAGGGTAGCCGAAAACGTGTTCCACGCCTTCATCGGCCAGGCAGCGCACGACGATATCGGCGCCATTCATTTCCATGTTGTAGTTCCTTTCAAAACCGGCCCTGCAACCCTGACTGCTGCGCGCCCGGATACGGCGGCAACTGAACCCATACCGGTTACGACAACATGATCCGGCGCTTAGCGGCTCACGGAGCCACGCCACCCGGACACCTTGCCGACCCGGCACACGCTCGACAGAACGCAGTGCAAACGCCCCTGGGGGACGCTGGAGGTCGAAATGGAAGCCTTGGCAACACACGCTTGTGGCGCGGCCAACGGCAGGTGAGACTTGCTGCACAACGGCTGGGATGTGACCCTGGCCGTTCGCATCAACGCTCCGGTATCGGATAGGCAGACCGAAGCAAGTGGAGCAATTTACCGCGTTGCGTCAACGGTGGCAAATCGGCTTTTGCCGACCGTTGCGTGGAGGGTTCGGTAACTATCCGGCCCCAAAACCCGCGATGGCCTCTCTATACTTGTTGCGTCGTCCAGAACCGAGCCGCCGCCCATGGATTTACGCATTGCCAGCATTCGCCGCTTCCTCTACAGCCACTACTTCTTCGGAGGGGTGCGCCAGGGGGTCGGCATGCTGTTGCCCGTGCTGGTGCTGGGCGGCATCTTCGGCAATTACACGACTGGACTGGTGGCGACCTTCGGCGCTCAATGCCTGGCGATCATCGACCAGCCGGGCGGCCCGCAGCGGCACCGCACCAACGAAATGCTGGGCGGAGCGGCGCTAGGCACGATCACTGTCATCATCACGGGGCTGGCGTCCTCGCATCCGGTGCTGATCTGGCTGGCGGTCATTGCGCAGTGCTTCGTCTATTCGATGTTCACGGTGTTCGGCAAGCGCGGCGGCCTGATCGGCTTTGCGGGCCTCCTGCTGATGACGCTGACCATGCACTCGCCGCTGGCGCCGCACGAAGTGCTGGCCCATGCCGCCGCCACGCTGGGCGGCGCTTTGTTCTATGTGATGTTCAGCCTGGGGTTTTCGCGCCTGTTCTGGCTGCGCGAAGAGCAGCAGGCCATGTCGGTGGCGCTGTTTGCCACCGCCGATTATGTGGCGGCGCGCGCGGCGTTCTACGACGAAACCGCCGACCTGGATGAGGCCTATCGCGATCTGATCCAGCGCCAGTCCGTCATGACCGAAAAACATCAGGCCGCGCGCGACATGGTGCTGCGCGCCCTGCCCCGCGGCAAGGGCCTGGGCGACCGCCAGCGCGTGATGATCTGGAACATGTTCGTGGACATGCTGCAACTGCTGGACACGCTGGTCGCCACGCACACAGACTACGCGGCGCTGCGCCGCACGCTGGCCGGCAACGACTGCCTCATGTTCATGCGCGACGCGCTGGTGAAGATGTCGCTGGAACTGAACCGCATCGCGCTGGACGTGTCGCGCGGGCGCAAGGTGCAGTACCGCAGCAGCGCCAAGGCCGAGCTGCGCGCCATCGAATACGAGATCGAGCAGCTCAAGCAGCAGGGGCTGGGCGAACGCGATCCGGAGATGCTGGCGCTCATCATCCAGGTGCTGCGGCGCCTGCGCAATTCGGCGCGCATCGTCGACCGGCTGGCCGACCACACCGCGGCCTCGCCCGATGCCAAGCCCACCGACGTGCTGCGCATCAACAAGTCGCTGACGCGGTTCATTTCGCGCCAGGAATTCCGTTTTGGCCTGTTGACCAGCAACCTGCGGCTGGATTCGCCGCACTTTCGCTACGCCCTGCGCGTGACGGCCGCCGCGGCCATCGCCATGACGCTGGCCAGCCGCTGGCTGTCGCCCGAGTTCTCGGCGCACAACTACTGGATCATGCTGACCATCGTCATCATCATGAAGCCGGGCTTCGCGCTGACGCGCCAGCGCAATGGCTGGCGCCTGACCGGCACCCTGATCGGCTGCATCGCCGCGCTGCTGCTGTTCAACGTGACCGACGAGCCGAGCATCCTCTTCGCCGTCCTGCTGGGCGCCTGCATCATGGGCAACAGCATGGTGCAGCTCAACTACATGGCCAGCGCGATCTTCAACACGCTGTTCGTGGTGCTGGTGTTCCATTTCGTGTCGCCGGGCACCGTGTCCATGTCGGTGATCGGCGAACGCGCCATCGACACGCTGCTGGGCTGCGCGCTGGCGCTGGTCTGCAGCTACATCCTGCCGTGGTGGGAGGCGCGCTACCTGAAGCCGCTGGCCTCGGCCGCGACCCGCGCCAACCGTGAGTATCTGCTGGCCGGCCTGCGCTATGTCGAAGCCATGCAAGCGCACGGCGCGCCGGTGGGCGGAGCCGCCGCCGACACGCCCGCCGTCATCGACGCCGACCTGGCCTGGCGCCTGGCGCGCAAAAACGTGCACATCGCCTTCAGCAATTTCGCGGAGGCGTTCTACCGCATGATGAGCGAGCCCAAATCGCATCAGGTCGACGTGCCTGAGCTGAACAATCTGCTGATCCAGAACCATGTGCTGGCCTCGCAGATCACCGCGGCGATTCCCATTCTGGCGGCGCTGCCCGCCACGCCCGAGCCGGTCCGGCAGGCGCTGGACGGCATGACCGTCCTGCTGGATGAGAACACCCCGCGCGTGCCGCTGGACCTGCCCACGCAGTTCGACACTGCGGGCGATCAGGCCGCGCTGGTCTATCCCGTGAAGCAGATGCTCAAGGCCACCCACATGATCCGCCAGGAATTGCAGGCGCTGGCCGATCCGCTGCATACGCCGCCGGTGGCGGCAGCGGCGTCGTAAACGGGATTCGCCGGTTGTGCAGGCGAAAAAAATGCCGGCCAGGCGGAGATGCCAGGCCGGCATTTTTGTGAGGCGACATCCAATCGCGCGCGTGGCGGCGTTGCTTGATTGCGCCGGTGTCAGACACCTGAGCGATACCGCTAAAAGCCGCCGCACCAATTCCAGGGTGTCAGACACCTCTCACCAAGTCTCAACCAGGTGTCTGACCCCCCAACGAGACAGTCTTCAAGCGACCGCACCGCTTCCGGGGTGTCTGACACCCTCCCCACCCAGCGACTCCGTCAATCCAGCTTGCGGCGGAACACCAGCTTGTCCGCCGACGACGCCGACGCGTCGTACGCGTAGCCTTCCAGATCAAACCCCTGCAGCCCTTCCGGCTTGGCGACCTTGTGCTGGATGGCGTAGCGCGCCATCAGCCCGCGTGCGCGCTTGGCATGGAAGCTGATGATCTTCCAGGCGCCGTTCTTCCAGTCCTGGAACACGCATTGCACTACCCGTGCCTTCAGGGCCTTCAGGTCGACGGACTTGAAGTATTCCTCGGAAGCCAGGTTGATGATGACCGGTGACTTCTGGCCGGCCTGACGCTCGTTCAGGTAGTCCGCGATGGTGCTGCCCCAGTACTCGTACAGGTTCTTGCCCTTGGGGTTCTCCAGACGCGTGCCCATTTCCAGGCGGTACGGCTGCATCAGGTCAAGCGGGCGCAGCACGCCGTACAGGCCGCTGAGGATGGCAACGTGTTCCTGCGCCCAGTCGAGCTGCTTGGCCGACAGGGTGGCGGCGTTCAGGCCTTCGTAGACGTCGCCATTGAAGGCCAGCACGGCCTGGCGCGAGTTGGCCTGCGTGAAGCTGCGCTTCCAGTGCGCGTAGCGCTGGACGTTCAGCTCGGACAGGGCCGGGCTCAGGCTCATGAGTGCCGAGATGTCCTCGGCGGTCTTGGTCTTCAGGACCTTGATCAGGCCGGCGGCCTGATCCACGAACATTGGCTGGGTGTGCGTCTCGATGTGCAGCGGCGAGTCGTAGTCCAGCTTCTTGGCGGGGGAAAGCAACAACAGCATTCAGGGTTTCCTTGATTTAGCGCGCCGTCCAGCCGCCGTCGACGGAGATGGTCGTGCCGGTGATTTGCGCGGCGGCGTCCGAGGCCAGGAACACGGCGGTGCCGCCCAGTTGTTCCGGGGTCACGAATTGCAGCGACGGCTGCTTTTCGCTGAGCAGATCGCGGGCCGCGGCTTCCTGGTCCACGCCGTTCTTTTCAGCCAGCGCGGTGATCTGCTTTTCGACGAGCGGGGTGCGCACCCAGCCGGGGCAGATGGCGTTGGCGGTGATGCCCTGCCCGGCCGTTTCCAGCGCCGTGACCTTGGTGAATCCCACGACGCCATGCTTGGCGGCCACATAGGCCGACTTGCTGGCCGAGGCCACCAGGCCATGCGCGGACGCGATATTGATGATGCGGCCAGAACCCTGCTTCTTCATGTGCGGCAAGGCGGCGGCCGTGCCGTGGAACACGGCGGACAGATTCAGCGCCAGGATGGCGTCCCACTTTTCGGCCGGAAAGTCTTCGATCAACGCGGTGTGCTGGATGCCGGCGTTATTGACCAGGATGTCGATGCGGCCGAGCTGGCGCACCGTGTTCTCGACCAGTTCGCGCACGGCCGAGCCCTTGGAAAGATCCGCCCCGTCGTAGATGACCTTCACACCATGCTTGGCGGCAAGTTCCGCGCGCAGCTTTTCGATTTCAGCCGCATCGCCAAAACCGTTCAGGACGATATCAGCGCCCTGCTGGGCGAAGGCCGTGGCGATACCCAGGCCGATGCCGCTGGTGGAACCGGTGACAAGCGCTACTTTTCCTTTGAGCATGAGCTTTCTCCTGTGAGCTGGCGTGGGGAAAACGAAACGGGCTTCAAGTGTAGCTGCCCGGCGAGGCGCCAATCATGCCATGCCCTTACCCGCAGCGGGGTCAAGCAACGGGTGGCTTGTCCGCTGGGGAGGACGCCGCGGCGTCGGCAGCCGGCGGCGAGTCCGTGACCGGTAAGGCGTCTGTCACAGGCAGGCCCGCCATGCCGCCGTATTTTTCCGGCACGCGTTCCAGCACCTTGATCAGTACCGGCACGACGCCCATCGACACCGCGACGATCACCGACAGCACGTCGCGCTGCTCCAGGTTCACCAGATGGTTGTCCCACGCTTCGTTGAAGATGGCAAAGCTGAACTCGCCGCCCTGGGCCAGCACCAGCGCAAACAGCAGCCGGTGGTAACGGGGCAGCCCAAGGAAGCGCGCGAATCCATAAAGGATGACGGCCTTGACCGCCAGCAGCGCCGCCACGCCCGCGCAGATGAACATCCAATGATTGGCCACAACCTTCAGGTTGATGGACATGCCGATGGCCACGAAGAACAGGCCCAGCAGCAAGCCTTTGAACGGGTCGATCGCCTTTTCCAGTTCGTGCCGGTAGCGCGATTCGGCCATCAGCACGCCTACCAGGAAACCGCCCAGGCCGGCCGACAGGCCTGCGTAGTCGAACAACTGGGCCGCGCCCACCACCATCAGCAGCGCCGCGGCGGTAAAGAGTTCGTTCAATTCCGCCTTGGCCGCCCAGCCCAGAAGACGCAGCCGGTAGGCCAGCGCCACGACCGCCACGGCCACCAGCGCTTCCTTGAAGGACGGCGCGGATGTCCCGTCCGACCCCAGCAAGCCGGCGGCGACCAGCATCGGAATCGCGGCCATGTCCTGGAACAGCAGCACGCCCAGCGCCGAGCGCCCAAGCGGCGTGCGGGTCAACTGGCGCTCGTCCAGCAGCCGCAGCGCCACCGCCGTGGACGACAACGCGAGCGACAGGCCGCACAGCACCGCCGCCTGCCACTCCATGCCCGCCAGGTGCCGCAGCGCCGCGCCGAACACCACCCCCAGCAACAGGCCGCAGACCAGCATCTGCAGGGTGCCCAGGATGAAGACTTCGTTGCGCATCGCCCACAGGCGCTTGGGCGACAGTTCCAATCCGATGATGAACAGCATCATCACGACGCCCCACTGCGAGACGCCGATCATCGTGTCCACGTTCGTGACCAGTTTCAAACACGACGGACCGACCAGCACGCCGGCAATCAGGTAGCCGGGAATGGCGCCCAAACCCAGCCTTTGCGTGACAGGCACGCAAAGCACAGCCGCGAGCAGAAGGATGAGAATGAGGTCCATGGGATGGGCAGAGGGCGGAATGGGGTGAATTCTGGCCAAAGATTGCGCCGACTGAAAGCCGGATGAAACCCGCTGTGGTCCTTTTACCCGTTCTTTTTTCCGCCCCTTTACACAAAAGAAAAAAATCCTGTAGAATTGCGGGCTTCGCTGCTCCGACAACGAAGATCCTTCCGACCAGGGATCTTTAGTGAATGAAAAACTTCACCGCTGCGGAACCCAGCCACGGAGAGGTGGCAGAGTGGTCGAATGTACCTGACTCGAAATCAGGCGTACGGTATCCCCGTACCGTGGGTTCGAATCCCACCCTCTCCGCCAGTATTCAAGCGTCTGGATAATATCTAAGCGCTTTGCAAAGGCCCCGCAAGGGGCCTTTTGCTTTTGGGCTGGCCATAGATATAACTCAAACCCAAGCCCGCCTAGCCCAAAGCCCCCGAGCCTAGGCCCTCGCCCCATCCCTTGGCCGCACCGCAACTGATTGCAGCAACTGCGTACGGCAACGCTGCTCATCTTGCCGCGGCTCATGTCAAAATGTGACCCGCTCGCATTCCGCGTCCCTTCGCATGCGTTTGCGCGCGCAGACAACAGGCCCCCGTGGGCAGCCACAAAAAAGACGCACACATGAAAACGAAAGCTGCGGTTGTTCTTGCGTCGTTCTTAATGGTGGGTTGTGCCACCAGTGACGGCTTTGGGCAATTCCTGCAGGAGACGACCGTGGGCGCGCTCACAGGGAGCAGCCCACCCCGGCGGGCGTGGGCGTCGCAGGAAGAGATAAGCAGAATGGCGGACTTGGCATGGCCAATCTACCTTGAGGGGTCCTCAATCATGGCGGCGTGTGATGACGCGCGGAGCCAGATGGGGATGGGGTTAAAGTTCGGCAGCAAAGAGCGCGATCTTCAGCAGTGCACCGAGAATCTGGCGATCAGGCTCAGCAAGCAAGCCGAAAAAGAGCGCATCGCGTTGATCCGCGAGAACAAGGCAGAAATCCAGACGATAAGCGAAGCGGCGGCAGTCTTCGACGCGGCCAACGGCCAAAGCCTGGCGCATAGCCCCATGCTTCAGCCTGACAATCGCAAATACACGTTCTCAGGTTTTATCGACCAGGGAGAGGGGTTGCACCCGGACCGCTTCCTGATGCGCACTTCGAATTATCGAGACCATGCATACGCATACGTGGAAATCGACACCCGAAGCACAAAAATGCCTCCGACCGCGCGCGCTGACTCCGAACTGTTTATCGTGGGCAACTACGTAGGGAACATGCCGTACACCACCATCAGAAAGACGGGGCGTGTGATGCCCGTTTTCAAGGCAGTTTTCGTCAAAGTCGTGGATTAATCGCGCTCGCGGCATGAATGCAGGCGCCCTCCCGCAGAACAAAAAAATAGCCCCGAGACGATCGGGGCTATTTTTTCCAGCGTCATTCGCGCCGTTGCCGCACGTTCAATAAGCAGCCAGCCGCAGCGATGCCTGCGACCCGCCGGCCTGGACGGACGACACCGCCTCGACCGCCAGCACCCGCTCCCCGCCGCCAGGCAACCGGAACGCGCTCACCGCCCGCGTCAGATCCGCCGACTGATCCTGCATGGAACCCGCCGCCGCGGCGGCCTCTTCCACCAGCGCCGCGTTCTGCTGAGTCACTTCGTCCATCTGCGACACGGCGCGGTTGACCTGTTCGATGCCGTCGGCCTGCTCGGCCGAGGCTGCGGCGATTTCGCCCATGATGTCAGTCACGCGCTGCACGGAACTGACGATCTCCTGCATCGTCGCGCCGGCGCGCTCTGCGCTGCCCGAGCCCTGGCCGATCTTCTGGACGGTGTCTTCGATCAGGACCTTGATCTCCTTGGCGGCCTGGGCGCTGCGCTGCGCCAGCGTCCGCACCTCGGCGGCCACGACGGCGAAGCCCTTGCCCTGCTCGCCGGCGCGCGCGGCTTCCACGGCGGCGTTCAGCGCCAGGATGTTGGTCTGGAATGCGATGCCGTCGATCACCGACACGATGTCCGAGATCTTCACCGAGCTGGCGGAGATGGCCGTCATGGTGCTCACGACCTCCGACACGGTGGCGCCGCCGCGCGACGCCGTTTCCGAGGCGGCCGCGGCAAGCTGGTTGGCCTGCTTGGCGCTGTCGGCGTTCTGCTTCACGGTGGACGACAACTGCTCCATCGACGCGGCGGTTTCCTCCAGCGAGGCCGCCTGCTGCTCGGTGCGCGAGGACAGGTCGGTGTTGCCCGCCGCGATCTCGCCGGAGGCGGACGCAATACTGTCCACGCCGGTGCGGATCCGGGCGACGGTGCTGACCAGGTTGGCGTTCATGGATTCCAGCGCCGCCATCAACTGGCCGATCTCGTCGCGTGACCGCACGACGATGGTGCTGGTCAGGTCGTTCGCGGCAACCGTGCGCGCGACGCGCACGGCGTCGGACAGCGGACGGGTGATGCTGCGCGTCAGCAGCACGGACATCAAGAGGCCGCACACCACCGCGATAGAACCGATCACGATCATCCACAGGTTCGCGGTGCCGTAGGAGGCTTCGATGTCCGTGGCCCGCGCGTCGATATCGGCGCGCTGCAGTTCAGACAGGCGATTGATGTTGTCGATGAACTGGCGCGTCGCGGACACGAACTCCTGCGTGAAGATCTTGTCGGCGGCGTCCACGTTGCCTTCCTGCTTGGCCTTGAAGATGCCATCGCGGGTGCGCAGGTAATCTGCACGCGCCTTGCTGATCCCCTGCCACAGCGCCTTTTCCTCGTCGCTTTCGATCAGCGGCTCGATCTTCTGCTGCAAGGCCGACGAGTTGCGGGTCGACGCTGCGGCTTCCTCGGTGAAGAAGCCTGCCAGGCTGGCGTCGGCGCTCTTGGCGATCGCGGTGGTCCGGGTGACGCCGGACTGGATGTTGCGCGCCCAATCGTTGATCAGACGTTCCTTCGTGAGGGAACGCTGCGTCAGCGTTTCGACCGAGTCGTTGATGTTGGCCAGGCTGACGAGCCCGACGATGCACATGACCATGATCATGGCCAGCAAGATGGCGAAACCACCCGCAAGGCGGGTTCCAAGCTTCATGTTTTTCATACTGCCTCCGGCGACTTCCAGGGCAAGTGTGAATGCGTGCTCGGGCGGATGCCTCGGCGGCGGGATTGCGCCGCCGCCAATTCAAGCCAGATGCTCGCAAGCCCCTGGTTATCCGCCCCCAATTATGGTGTCCGTTGTGTCTGAAATTGCCGGCGGAGAGGTCGGTTTGCCGAGGGTTCTCGCGACGGTCGAACGGATGCTAGCAGTCCGGATTTCGGCGGCATCTGGGGAAATGAAGGCGTTATTGACGCAACCTCTTCGCATTGCGTGAAAGGCGACGGCAGCGTTGTAAAAAAGCCGCTACCGCTGACAGAAATGACCGCCAAAATCCGGGCCAAAAAAACGGCCCGAAGGCCGTGGCAGTCAGGTCGGCGACGTCGGCCGCGCCAACTGAAACGTGTCCGTACTGCGGGCATACCAGCCGCCGCCGTGCATGCGGGCAATCAAGCCAAGCGCCGGCGTGTCCACGTGCCCGCGTTCGGCGTCGCGCACATGGGCGTCGTCGACATGCGCGCCCAGCACGCGCCCGATCACCACAATCTGCCGCGGACCGGTCACGACCGTTGCCTGGCTGACACACTCCAGCGACACCGGACTGCCCTGAATGCGCGGCGGACGCACATGGGTGGCAGGCAGCGCGGTCAAACCGGCCGCGGCCATCTCGTCCACGTCGGCGGGGTAGTCGGCGCAGGTCTGGTTCATTTCGCGGACCAGGGATTCCGGCACCAGATTCACCACGAACTCGCCGTTCTCGATGATGTTGGCGCCGGTGTCCTTGAACTCCCCGCCGGCATGGCGCATCAGGCCGATCGCGACCGTCGGCGGCTGATGCCCCATCACGTTGAAGAAACTGAACGGCGCGGCGTTGACGACGCCTTTTCCCGACACGGTGGTGACCCAGGCGATCGGGCGCGGCGTGACGGTCGAGGTGAGGATGTTGTAGACCGTCTGCGCCGGCAAGGCGTTGAAATCAAAATGCATCGATCAGACCTCCTGCTGCCCGGCGGCGGCGCCCGTGGCCGAGACGGCGCGCTTTTCGCGGGTGTCCACCTGAAGCTGGAAGACGTCGGGACGGGCATAGTGCCCGGCCACGTCGAAGTCGTACTTGCCGCGAAGGATCTGGTTGGGTTCGATGTCGGCGTACAGGATGGTCTCGTCCGAGAAATCCGGGCCGGCCAGCACCTCGCCCAGCGGACCGATGATGGCGCTGCCGCCACGCATCAGGACCGTGTCCGGCGCGTCGCCCAGCGCGCATTCGAAGTCGTCGGGGTAGGCGCTGCGGCGCAGATGCTGGCACGCCGTCAGCACGTAGCAGCGCCCTTCCAGCGCAATGTGGCGCATGCTGGGCACCCAGGTGTCCCGGTCGTCCGCGGTGGGTGTGCAGTACAGGGCCACGCCCTGGCTGTACATGTACATGCGCAGCATGGGCATGTAGTTTTCCCAGCAGATCACCGCCCCGATCTTGCCGTAGGGCGTGTCGATGACGGGCATCGTGGAACCGTCGCCAAAGCCCCAGATCAGGCGTTCGCCGGCGGTCGGCATCAGCTTGCGATGCTTGCCCGCCAAGCCGGCCTGGCCGTTGAAGTACAGCACGGTGCAGTACAGCGTGCCGCCGTCGGCTTCGATGCAGCCCATGACCACGAAGCTGTCGGTGTCGGCCGCTGCCTGCGCCACCAGCGCGACCTCTTCACCGTCCAGGCGGATGGCCTGCTGATGGTAGGCGGCAAAAGCGTCGCGGCCCTCGGGCTTGCGCATCCCGATGGGCGCGCCGAAGGAATTGCCCTTGGGATATCCCCCCAGGAAGGCCTCCGGAAACACCTGCACGCGGGCGCCCTGCTCGGCCGCCTGCCGGATCAGCGCGGCGGCCTTCTGGGCGCACGCCACGCTGTCGGTGGGAATGGACGCCGCCTGGATGACGGCGGCCTTGAAGGTCTTTTGCATGGACATATCTATGCTCGCTTCCTTTTTGTCTCGTTATTGTCAGTGGGCCGGATCTTCGTCGATGGCCTTCGCACGCGTGTTGGGCAGCAGCAAGCTGCCAATCACGCCCACGACCACCATCACCGCCACCGGATACATCAGGCCGCCGAAGATATTGCCGCTGGCCTGCGCCAGGTACGTGGCGGTAAAGGGCACGATACCGCCAAAAATGCCCGCGCCGATGTGATACGGGAACGACAGCGCCGTGTAGCGGATGCGCGCCGGGAACAATTCAACCAGATAGGACGCGACCGGGCCATAAACCATCGCGACGACGGCGGTCATCAACACCAGGATCAGGATGATGGTGGCGCGGTCGATGCGCGCGGGGTCCGCCTTCTCCGGATAGCCGGCCGCCGTCAGCGCCTTGGCATAGGCCGCGCGGTCAAAGCCGTTGACGGTGACACCGCCCACGCTCATCGCGATCTCCTGCCCCGGGATCGGCGCGGCATATTCAAAGTTGATGCCCTTGCCGACCAGGAATTTCTTGGCCTGCACGCACACCTTCTTGTGGTCGGCATGGCTGCCGATCATGGCCGCCTGCAGCCCGAAGTCGCAGGCGCCGCCGCTGGTGTCCGCATGCACGCTGACCGGGGTCGTCTGCATCGCCTGCGCCAGCGCCGGGTTGCCGGCATTGAGCAGCACGTTGAACATCACGTGGTAGCCCACGGCGCCAATGAACAGGCCGGCCATCATGATCCACTTGCGGCCCACCTTGTCCGACAGCCAGCCGAACAGCACGAAGGTCGGCGCACCGATGATGAAGCCGATCAGGATCAGCCGGTAGACGGTGGTCTGGTCAAGCTGCACGGCCTGCTGCAGGAAGATCATCACGTAGAACTGGCCGGTGAAATACGTGGCGCCCTGGCCGGCGGTAACGCCGATCAGCGCCAGCAGCACGAGGCGCAGGCTGGGCCATTGGCCGAACGTTTCCTTGACGGGATTCTTCGACAGACGGTTCTGCTGCTTCATGCGCGTGAAGACCGGCGATTCGTGCAGCTTGGCGCGCACGTAGATCGAAATGGCCAGCATCACAATGGACAGGATGAACGGCAGACGCCAGCCCCACTGGCGGAAGTCCTCGGCGCTCATCGAGGCCTGGACGAGCAGGATGACGACCAGCGACAGGATCAGGCCGGCCGACGAGGTGATCTGGATCCACCCGGTCAGCAGGCCCCGGCGGCGGGGTTCGCAGTGTTCGGCAACGTAGATCACCGCACCGCCGTATTCCCCGCCCACCGCCAGGCCCTGCACGATGCGCAGCGTCAGCAGCAGGATCCACGACAGGTGGCCCGCCGTCTCGTAGGTGGGCAGGCAGCCGATCAGCACCGTCGCGCCGCCCATCATGACGACGGTGATCAGAAAGGTGTACTTGCGGCCCAGCTTGTCGCCCAGGTAGCCGAACATCACCGCGCCCAGCGGCCGGATGATGAAGCCCACGGCCAGCGCGCCCAGGGCAGCCAGCAGCGCGACGGTGGGGTTGTCCTGCGGAAACAGGACCTGGCTCATGAAGACGGCCAGCGTTCCGTAGATGAAAAAGTCGTACCACTCGAATAGCGTGCCCAGCGTCGAGGCGACCACGACCTGGCGTTCTTCCTTGCGGCTCAGCGTCGGCCCGGCGTCGAGCCTGGGCATTGCGACATTTGCTTCCATGCTTGCTTTCCCCTGTCGTTTTAGATTGATAATGCTGTACGCATTAACTATTATCAAAGCTAAGCCCGGGCGGGAAAAAGCTAGGGGAAACCCGGCGCGGGCCGGAAAACGGCAGAAAGGCCGCTGCTACACTGCCGCCACGCACACTGTGGAGGCAGCAATGGCAAGGCCCGCCGGCAAGATTGAGAAGAATTCGGAACAGGCGCCGGCCACGGCGCGCAGGGGCATTCAGTCGATCGAGGTCGGGTTCCGGATCCTGGACGTCATCCGCAAGACCGGCCGTCCAATGCCGTTGAAGGAAATCGCGGACGCCTGTGCGCTCACGGTTCCCAACGTCCACTATTACCTGGTGAGTTTCCAGAAAGTCGGCGTGGTGCAGCAGCACGCCGACACCGGCCATTACGGGCTGGGTCCGTATGCGTTGCGGCTGGGGCTGGCCGCCCTGGAGCAATTCGACGTGTTCACGACGGCTCGTCCCATCATGGCCGAGGTGGCCGCAGCGACGGGTCACACGGTGTTTTTGGGCGTGTGGGGCAACAAGGGCCCGACGATCGTCTACCGCGTCGAAGGCAGCCGCAGCCGGCCGCTGCTGGAATTGCGCGTGGGCACGGTGATGCCGTTGCTGTCATCCGCCCTGGGCCGCAATTTCCTGGCGCACCTGCCCGATGCGCTGACCCGCGAGCTGCTGGAACAGGAAATGGCCTCGCCGACGCCCGAAAGCCACGGCGGCACGGCCGGCAACACCTACACGATGGCGGACGTGCAGGCCATCCGTGACGAAGTGCAGAAACACCACATCAGCCGCTGCCGCCACGCGCTGCTGCCGCACTTCACATCGCTGTCGGCGCCCATCTTCGACATGCTGGGCGAAATGAAGGCGGCCATCACGCTGATGGGGCCGGTGGGCGCGGTGGACGACGACCTGGAATCCGACACGGCGCGCTTGCTCAGCGAAAAAGCCCGCTCGATCTCGGCGACGGCGGGCTGGGTGGATCCCAACTAATCACGCGGTGTCTGACACCCGAGCAAGATTGTCGTCAAGTGTCGGATCCGCGCCACCGGGTGTCAGACACCGCCCATATTTGGCACGCGGTGTCTGACACCCGAGCAAGACCGTCGTCAAGTGTCGAATCCGCGCCACCGGGTGTCAGACACCATCTGATTCACGCGGTGTCTGACACCCGAGCAAGACCGTCGTCAAGTGTCGGATCCGCGTCACCGGGTGTCAGACACCGCCCATATTTGGCACGCGGTGTCTGACACCCGAGCAAGACCGTCGTCAAGTGTCGGATCCGCGCCACCGGGTGTCAGACACCATCTGATTCTCGCGGTGTCTGACACCCGAGCAAGATTGTCGTCAAGTGTCGGATCCGCGTCACCGGGTGTCAGACACCGCCCATATTTGGCACGCGGTGTCTGACACCCGAGCAAGACCGTCGTCAAGTGTCGGATCTGCGTCACCGGGTGTCAGACACCGCCCGTACTTGGCTTTATCCCTCCGCCACGATCTTCGCGTCCTGGATCGTCTTGGCGTACTTCTGCTGTTCGCTCTTCATGAACTCGGCAAATCGCTGCACGCCCCCGCCACCGTCTTCGGCGCCCACCTGCGCCAGCTTTTCCTGCACGTCGGGCATCGCCAGCACCTGGTCGATATCCCGATTCATGCGCTGGACCATGGCGGCGGGCATTCCGCCCGGCCCGACCATTCCGAACCAGATGCTGGCCTCGAAGCCCGGATAGCCCTGCTCCGCCACCGTCGGCACATTGGGCTGGCTCTTGGAGCGCTTTTGCAGCGTCTGCGCCAGCGCGATGACCTTGCCGGACTGGATCAGCGGCGTGGCCGTCGTCATGCCCTCGAAGCAATATTGCACATGGCCGCCCAGCAGGTCGTTCATGAGCGGCGCCGAGCCCTTGTACGGCACGTGCAGCACGTCGATGCCCGCGCGCGCCTTGAAGATTTCCAGCGCCAGGTGCTGGGCCGAACCGCTGCCCGCTGACCCGAACACGATCTTGCCGGGCTGCGCGCGGCACAGCTGGACGAGTTCGGGCAACGTCTTGGCCGGCTGGCTGGCGCCGCCGATCAGGATGGTGGGCGTCTTGCCGACCAGCGCGATGGGCGTGAAGTCCTTGTCCACCGAATACGCAAGCTTGGGCTGCAAGCCCGGCGCGATGCCGTGGCTGTTCACGTGCGCCATCAGCAGCGTATTGCCGTCGCCGGGCTGGCGCGCGACCTGCTCGGCCGCAATGATGCCGGCCGCACCCGCGCGGTTTTCGACGATGACGGGCATGTTCCACAGCACGCCGAGTTTCTGTCCCAGCAGCCGGGCCAGCACGTCCGTGCCGCCGCCCGCGGGAAACCCCACCACGATCTTCACCGGCCCGGACGGCATGTCCTGCGCCCGCGCCGCCGACGGCAGCACAAGGGCCGCCCCGAGCGCCGCGGCGCCGGTCATGAATTGCCTACGTTGCATTGTTGTCTCCTCGCGCGCCGGTCCAAAGGCCGGCAACTGGTTATGTGGAACTGCCTGCCTCTGTTGCATCCGGCCATCTGACGCGGCCTCGATGCGGACCTTCGGTACTACGCCTGCATGAACCGGCGCCGCTGCCGCATGTGCACGGCACGCGACCTTTGCGCGCGGCGCCGGGCGACGGGCCTAGCGGGCGACGCGCGTCCACTTGCCGAAGCGTTCAACCATGCGCTCGTCAAAGCCGAACCCCAGCCCCGGCTCCTGATGCAGGATCACGCGGCCCTGCTTGTGGGTCAGTTGGCGGTCGACCAGCTTGCGGAAGTTCAGAACCTGGTCATCCCAGAAGAACTCGACATAGCGCGCATTGGGCGTGGCCGCGACCAGCGGCGCATGCACGTCGTGGAACCAGTGCGGGCACACGACCACGCCGTAGCTGGCGGCCGTGGCGGCGATGCGCTTCCACTCGGTGATGCCGCCACACACGGCCGCGTCCGTCTGCAGGATGCCCGCCGCACCCTTGTCCAGCAGTTCCTTGTGATACCAGCGGCCGTAGCCGATCTCGGCGGTGGCAATCGGCAGGTGGGTCAGGCGCGCCAGTTTGGCGTGGCTGTCGATGTCGTCCGGACTGAACGGTTCTTCGATGAAGTACGGCTCGTATTGTTCGAAGCGGCGGATGTACTGCATGGCCTGCGTGACGTCCTGCCAGGCGTTATTGCAGTCCATCATCAGCTCGACGTCCGGGCCCACGGCTTCGCGCGCGGCCTTCAGGCGTGCTTCTTCCTCGCGCGGCGACAGGCGGCCGGTCTTCATCTTGACCGCGCCAAACCCCTTGGCCACGTAGCTGGCCATTTCCTCGCCCAGATGCTGCGGGGTCTTGCCATCGAGGTAATAGCCGCCGCTGGCGTAGGCCGGCACGGATTCCAGTTCGACCGCGCCCAGGAACTTGTGCAGCGGCAGGCCCGCGGTCTTGGCGTTCAGGTCCCACAGCGCGATGTCCAGCGCGCTCAACGCGCGCATCACCGTGCCTTGGCGGCCCTGCAGCAGCGCTTCCTGATACATGGACTGCCACAGCCCTTCGACCGCGTGCGAGTCCTTGCCGAGCAGCACGGGGCCCAAGAGGGTTTGGACGGCGGCCTCGAAGATCGCGCCGCCGGCGCTGCCGACGTAGCAAAAGCCGATGCCCTCGACGCCATCGGTGGAACGCACCTTGACCAGGCCGTAGTGGCGGGTGGACACGGTGCGGTTGGAAAACGAGGTGACTTTATCCAGAGGCACCGCCGCGGCGCATACGTCTATGGATTCAATGATGGGCACGGGTGGCTCCTTCGTAGCAGTGAAAGACCCTATTCTTCCCGCCCCAAAAGAAAACAACAATTATCTTCATGCATCTTTAGAATATGGAAAAACCATTTTCCGAGTAGAGCTCACCGCTTTGGATTCGCGCTTTCTACAAACATATGTGCATGTGGTGGAACTCGGTTCCATCGCCCAGGCTGCCCGGCATCAGGGGCTGACACCGGCCACGGTGCAGCAGCGGCTGCGCGCGCTGGAAGCGGACGTGGGCAGCGCACTGATTGCGCGCTCGGGCCGCACCGTCAAGCCCACCCCCGCCGGCGTGCGCATCTTGGAACGCGCGCGCGCCATCCTGCGCGACGTGCGCGACCTGCGCTCGGCCGCCTCGGACACGGACCTGCCAGCGGGCCCATTGCGGCTGGGCGCAACGCCCACCGCCCTGACCGGCATCATGCCGCCGGTGCTCCGCACCTGGGTGGCGCGGCACCCAGGCATCGAGATCTATATAGAACCCGCGCCAACCACGCTGCTGTACAGCAAAGTGCTGTCCGGCGAACTGGACGGCGCGCTGCTGGTGCATCCGCTGTTTCCCATTCCCAAGACCTGCGCGTGGCGCGACCTGCGGCACGAACCCCTGGTGCTGGTCACACCAGCCGACATGAAGGTCGACGACCCCTTGGCCGTTATCGCCCAGGAACCGTACATCTGCTACGACCGCAGCGTGGTGGGCGGCAAGATGGCGGACGACTACCTGCGCGCGCGCAGCCTGCGTCCGCGCGTCCGCTTTGAACTGGACGGCATCGAATCCATTGCCAAACTGGTCGCCGAAAGATTGGGCGTCGCGCTGCTGCCCGATTGGGCCAGCACGGGCACGCCGCCCGCGCACGTCAAACGCTGGCCGCTGCCCGAGCCTTGTCCGGTCAGAACCGTGGGCGCGATCTGGCTGCGGTCAGGCGTGCGATCGGAATTGATGCGGGCCTTCGTGGAATTGGCCGAGTCGCAACTCGGCCTGGCCGCCGCGGCCGTGCCGCGCGCCCGCTAGGCGATGGCGTCTTCGCCGTTGCGCGCCACGACCACGCCGCTGGACACCACCAGGCGCCGGGGCGTGCGCTGCACCACGGCTTGGGCGACACAGCTCGCATCGGCCAGCACCAGATCGGCGCGGGCGCCCGGGACCAGACCGTAATCCGCAAACCCGCACGCACGGGCTGCAGCGCGGGTCACGCATTCAAACGCCCACTCGATCTCGTCGTCGCGGCGCAGATCGTTGCGCAGCCCGATCAGCGCGGCGCGTTCCAGCATGTCGGGACTGCCGTACGGCGTCCAGGTGTCCCGGATGCCGTCGTTGCCGCCAAACAGCGTCACAGCCGCCTCGCGGCAGGCGCGCACCGCAGGCACCGGCCGCGACGCCGGCGCGGTGGTCAACAGGGCCACGTCAAGCAACGCCAACCGCCGCAGCAACCCGTTCAGACGCGCGGCGTCGAGGGCGCCCAGACAGAAGGCGTGGCTGATCACGACCTTGCCTTTCATGTCCAGCGCCTGCACCCGATCAAGGATCAATTCGAGCGTGAAGGCGCCCAGTTCGCCGGGCTCGTGCAGATGAATGTCCACGGGCTTGCCATGCTTGTCGGCCAGGCCGAACAGCACATCCAGGGATGTCACGGGATCGCGGTCGATGGCGGACGGATCCAGCCCGCCCAGCACGTCTGCCCCGCCGGCAAGTGCCTGGTCCAGCAGCTCGGCCGTGCCGGCACGCGCCAACAGGCCCGACTGCGGAAAGGCCACCGTCTGGATTTCGACGCGGCCGGCCAGCGCCTGCCGCGTGGCATGCACGCCTTCCAGGTGTTTCAACCCGGCGTCGGTGTCGACGTCGACATGGGTGCGGATCCGCGTCGTGCCGGCACGCAGGAATACGAGGGCCAATGCGTGCGCGTGGCTGGCGGCGTCGTGTCCGGTGGCGGCGCGCCAGTTGCGTTCGTTGTCGATGCGATCGGTCAGGGACGGTCCGACCTGGTTCACGTACCAGGCGGAACCCCAGGTCGTCTTGTCCAGATGGGTATGGCCCTCGATGAGGGCGGGCAGCAGCAAGGCGCCGCCGCCGTCTTCGACGGCTATGCCGGGATCGGCATCGAGCCCCGGTCCGATCCGCAGGATGCGGCCGCCGCGCACCAGAACGTCAACGCCCTCGCCTTTTGCCGTGCGAACGTTCTTGAGGAGCAGATCCGCCATCTCAGACTTGAGGCGGCTCGATCCAGAAGAAGCGCTCGCCTTGCCGGACCATGTCGGCGACGCCTTCGGCGCCGATGCGATAGTCCGTGCCCATGAGCGTGGCGCCGCCGTCTTCATGAATATGGATGACGGCCAGCGGGTCGTTGGCCATGGTGTACCAGTAGTAACCGGGCTTGAGATTGTGGAGGTCGGTAGTCATGCGTCGAGTATACAAATAACGCCTCGCCGTTTTCAAAAAGACAACAGAAATGAAGCGCCCTCCTGACAGGTAAGTCGTGACACGTCATACTCCGGACAGAGATTGAGTACGTTTCGAGCAGGTGGCACGTGCCGGCCCCGGCCGTAACAGCAATAAGCGCGCAAGCGTTCATCGCGAGGGATACAGCTAGCACATGAAACGGCAGTTACTTCAATTCAGCGAACCGCTCAAGCAAGCCATTCTGGATGGAGCCAAGGTGCAGAGCCGGCGCATCCTCAAGCCGCAGCCGTCCAAGTTCACCACGGTCTGGTATGCGGACGCTGCGGATTCCGGAAGATGGGTGGCCATGGGACCGTCACCCGATAACCCTTCCGAATTGCGCAAGACCTCGAGCTGGGTCAGATGCCCGTATGGCAAATCGGGCGAGACCATCATCCTGGCTGATGAAGCGGGCGCGCCTTTTGCAAGCGCCGTCGTCGTGGGCGTACGCATCCAACGGCTACAGAGCCTGACCGAGGCCGACGCGCGCGCCGAAGGCACGCAATCGCTTTATCAGAGTTCTGCGCTATTGCCGGGCGTGCCTCTGCAAACGGCGTTCGCGCTGATGTGGTGCGAACGGTATGGCTCTCATGCGTGGGCGGCCAACCCGTGGGTATGGGTCGTGGAATACCGCCAGACCACCCCTTACAACAAGTCGGACTATTAGGCACCTGGCGTGCCGCAGCAACATTCCTCGCCGCCGGCCTCCAGAGATGGTGTCCAGGTGTAACGGCGGCGTTCGGATTCAGCTGATTCCAGCCTATTTCAATCGACTTCAACACGAAATCCGTCAGAGCGGACGCCCGCTGCCGCAGTGCAGCATATGCCCGAGATTTTAAATGGGGGCAGTTGCGGATTGTCGCCATTGCGGTCGCCATGCTTACGAATAGCTGGCGGAAACCGCCGAAAATGGCGTCAACGAATACTCAACTTTGCTGCGGCTCGCAGCGGGCAGGTGCAAAATGAAAAAATGGCTTATTGCAGGTCTCGGCGCCGCGGGCTTGATGATCTCGAGCGTAGCCCTGGCGCGCGTGGACGTCGGCATCTCCATCGGCGTGCCTGGCGTCGTCTACCCCGCGCCCGTCTATGTGGCCCCGGCGCCCGTCTACGTGGCCCCGCCCCCGCCGGTGTATTACCGTCCGCCGCCTGTGTATGTGGCGCCGCCGGTGGTTTACCCGGGGCCGGTGTATTACGGTGGCGGCCGGTATTACGATCGCCGCGAGTGGCGCGGCCCCCGGCACGGCCACGGCTATTACCGCGGCCACGGCCATGGACACGGTCACGGCCGTCACTGATTCCACCTTGCGGCAAAAGCAAAGGCCACTCTAGCGAGTGGCCTTTTATTTCGTCGAGGCAATGTCCGGTGCCCCGCGCGATGCCCTGTCAGGCAGCGGGTGCCTGCACAGGTTTGGCGGCCAGTGAGGCCGGTTGTTGCGATACCGGTTTGGCCTTGTCATCGGCCCAACGCGGCGATTCCTGAACGAGATCAATCCAGCGGCGCGGCGCACTGGACGCCCGCCACCAACCATTATGCGGACGCATGAGCAAACTCCGGTTCACCGTTGAAACGCACACCATTAATGCCCTGGAACAGATGACGGCTTTCCTGTTCTGCTTCGTGCAATTCCGCGAAGGGCGGCTGTCCCGGCACGGTCCAGCATTTTTCCGGTGCGGTACCGCCAACGCGGCGGGTCCATATCTGCACCCGATAGCCCTGTTCGTCTTCCTTTGCCACAGAGCATCTCACACGAAAATCTCCAATCATTCTTGAAGTCATGGACAACTCCTTGTTATATAAGTGAATGACGCGTGTCGAACGCCGGTGTATTGTGCCGTAACTATCCGGCCCTTTTATGCCAAATACACAATTGCTCACATCAAAAATCAAGCACTCACGCGAGCAAGATAGCGTTCCAAAGCGACAGGAATATGTCGGCAATGATAAAAAAAAACGGAGCCCGAAGGCTCCGTCTTTTTATCCGCCATATGGCCGATGGACGCGGGGTGAATATCAGGGTTTGAGTACTGTAATACCGCCCATGTAAGGCTGCAGCGCCTCAGGAATCAGCACGCTGCCGTCGGCCTGTTGGTGGTTTTCAAGCACGGCGACCAGCGCCCGGCCCACGGCCAATCCCGAACCGTTCAGCGTGTGCACATATTCCGGCTTGCCCTGGGCATTGCGGAAACGCGCCTGCATGCGGCGGGCCTGGAAGGTTTCGCAGTTGGACACCGACGAGATCTCGCGCCAGGTGTTTTGCGCCGGCAGCCAGACTTCCAGGTCATAGGTCTTGGCCGAACCGAAGCCCATGTCGCCCGTGCACAGCAGCACGACGCGGTACGGCAGGTTCAGCAATTGCAGCACGCGTTCGGCGTGGCCGACCATTTCCTCGAGGGCCTCGTACGATTGGTCCGGCTGCGTGATCTGCACCATTTCGACCTTGTCGAACTGGTGTTGGCGGATCATGCCGCGGGTGTCGCGGCCGCCGCTGCCAGCTTCAGAGCGGAAGCACGGCGTGTGGGCGGTGAGCTTGAGCGGCAGGTCGGCGGCGGCCTGGATCGCGCCGCTGGCCACGCTGGTCAGCGTGATTTCCGACGTGGAGATCAGGTATTGGTCTTCACGCACGTACGGCTTGCCCTGGTCGTCGACCTTGGGATCGTCGTCGCCGCCCTTGGAGACCGCGAACATGTCGTCCTTGAACTTGGGCAGCTGGCCGGTGCCGTACAGCGTCGACGCGTTGACGATGTAGGGGGTGTAGCACTCGGTATAGCCGTGCGTGCCGGTTTGCAGGTCCAGCATGAACTGGGCCAGCGCGCGGTGCAGGCGGGCGATGGGGCCGCGCATGAACGAAAAGCGCGCGCCCGACAGCTTGGCGGCCATGTCGAAGTCCAGGCCCAGCGGTTCGCCCAGCGCCACGTGGTCGCGGGCCTCGAAGCCCAGCGCGGGCGGGTTGCCGTCGGCGCCGGCTTCGCCGGGCAGCCAGCGGCGGACCTCGACGTTGTCGTCGGCGGACTCGCCCAGCGGCACGCTGGCGTGCGGCAGGTTCGGCACCGACATCAGCAAGTCGTTGAGCGGCTGCTGCAGGGCGGCCAGCTCTTCCTCGAGCTGCTTCAGGCGCTCGGGCACGGCTTGCGATTCCGCCATGACGGCGCTGGCGTCCTCGCCCTTGGCCTTCAGTTGGCCAATCTGCTTGGCCAGCGCATTGCGGCGGGCTTGCAGGGACTCGGTCTCGGTCTGGACGGCCTTGCGGCGAGACTCCAGGTCGTTGAACCGTTCCGTGTCGAAGGCGACGCCGCGGGTCTTGAGGCGGTCTACGACGGTTTGCAGGTCTTTACGCAGCAGTATCGGGTCTAGCATGGTGAGGTCGGTGAGGTTGCAAAAAATGGCGGCGGGGCTTGCCCGTCACCGGTTCTTGGCGCGTTCCTGCGCGTCCAGCTCGCGCAGGAATGCCAGCTTCTGCTGGATTTTAGCCTCCAGGCCGCGATCGGTCGGCCGATAGAAGGAAGGCTTGAGTCCATCAGGGAAATATTGCTCGCCCGCGGCGTAGCCGTGGGGCTCGTCGTGCGCGTAGCGGTAGGCCTTGCCGTGGCCCAGCTGTTTCATCAGTTTGGTCGGCGCGTTGCGCAGGTGGATGGGCACCGGCGCGCTGCCGTGCTCCGCCGCGAACTTGCGCGCCTGGTTGTACGCGTTGTAGACGGCGTTGGACTTGGCGGCGCACGCCATGTAGACCACCGCCTGTGCCAGCGCGAGTTCGCCTTCAGGGGAGCCGAGGCGTTCGTAGATGTCGGCGCCATTCACGGCCAGGTCCGTGGCGCGCGGGTCGGCCAGGCCGATGTCTTCCACCGCCATGCGCACGAGCCGCCGCGACAGGTACTTGGGATCGGCGCCGCCGTCGATCATGCGGCAGAACCAGTAGAGCGCGGCATCCGGGTTGGAGCCGCGCACCGACTTGTGCAGCGCGCTGATCTGGTCGTAGAAGGCGTCGCCGCCCTTGTCGAAGCGCCGCAGGTTCTGCGACAGGGAAATTTCCAGCCAGGCGGCATCCACCGTATCGCGTCCGGCGGACTGTGCCGATTCAGCCACGACTTCCACCGCGCTGATCAGCCGGCGCGCATCGCCATCGGCCCAGGCGGCAAGCTGCTCGCGCGCGTCGGGCTCGATGCGGATGGCCGCGCCATCGTCTTGGCCTTCGTTGAGCGCCTGCACGGCGCGGTCGACCAGCTGCTGCAGCTCTTCGGCCGTCAGCGACTGCAACACGTACACGCGCGCCCGCGACAGCAAGGCGGAATTGACCTCGAACGAGGGATTCTCGGTGGTCGCGCCAATGAACGTGAACAGCCCGCTTTCGACATAGGGCAGGAAGGCATCCTGCTGCGCCTTGTTGAAACGGTGGACCTCGTCAACGAACAGGATCGTGCGGCGCCCCTGCCCTTGCGCGATCTGCGCCACCGTCACGGCGTCGCGAATGTCCTTCACGCCGCCCAGCACGGCCGAGATGGCGATGAACTGCGCATCGAAGCCGTCGGCCATCAGGCGCGCCAGCGTGGTCTTGCCCACGCCCGGCGGCCCCCAGAAGATCATGGAGTGCGGACGGCCGGATTCGAAGGCGACGCGCAGCGGCTTGTCGGGTCCCAGCAGGTGCGACTGGCCGACCACGTCGGCCAGGGTGCGGGGACGCAGGCGTTCGGCCAGGGGAACGTATGGCCGATGCGCAGGATCGGCCGCGAAGAGATCGTTGCTCATTGGCAGCAGATGAAGGAATACAGCAAGGATTTCAAGCCTGCATTACACCATGCCCAGCCCCCTTGCCTGCCTGCCGCCCCGCAAGGCAGCAACGCGCCAAGCCTACGCCAGTTCGGGCGAGCCGAACCGGCGGTTCGCCAGCACGGGCAGGACCTTGCGCGCATGAGCCAGCCGTTCGGGGTCGATATCGGCAAAGACCAGCGCGGGCGCTTCGCCGGCCCGCGCCGTGACGACGCCCAGCGGATCCACGACCATGCTGCACCCGATATTGCGTTCGCCGCATTCGCCGGTGGCCGCGACGTAGCAGGTGTTTTCAAGCGCTCGCGCGGTCACCAGGACTTCCCAGTGCATTTCCTTGAGCGGACCGCGAACCCAGGCGGCTGGCAGCACCAGCAGGTCGGCGCCGTCCAGCGCCAGGCGGCGGGCCAGTTCGGGAAAGCGCACGTCGTAGCAGGTCATGAGGCCCACGCGCAGGCCGGCGATATCCAGCAACGGCGGGATGTCGGTGCCGGCGGTGACATTGGTGGATTCCTTCATGGTGAAGGCGTCGTACAGGTGCAGCTTGCGATACTGCGACAGGATCTGGCCGTCGCGGATGGTGACCAGCGTGTTCCACACCCGGCCCTCGCCCGTCGGCACGTGGACGCACATCATCGTGGCCAGGTCCGAACCGCGGCTGGCCTCGAGCAGTTGGGTGATGAAGGGGCCGTCCAGCGGCTGCGCGGCCTTGAGCACGATCTGCGGATCGGTGATGTCGCGGGCCAGGATGCCCTCGGGCAGGACCAGCAGGCTGGCCCCGCCGGCGCGGGCGCGTTCCATCAGATCGATGCAGACCTGCGCGTTTTCTTCCCATACGCGGCTGACGGCGAACTGGCCCAGGGCGACTTTCAGCATGGCTTTTCCTTTGTCGAAGCACGGGCGCGCCCTGTGGGGGCGCGCAGCAATGGACCTATTTTCCCACCGTCGGCGCGGCCCGGGCTACGGGAAACTCCTAGCTCCCGCTTGTAAATTTCTTTCACGATAATGAAAAAAACCGGATTTGACGTAAATATTTTCCAAAACAGGCCGCTCCCATGACCAACTCCTCCTCCCCCGCAGCGCCGCTGGACGTGAATGGCAAAGGCCTGGGCGCGTTTCCCGAGTCCTGTACCACCGCCGACGTGGCGGCGCTCAACTGGAATCTGCTGAACGAAGACGTGAGCCTGCCCGTGGCCGTGCTGTACGAAGCGCGCGTGCGTCACAACCTGCAGTGGATGCAGCAGTTCATGGAGGCCTATCACGTCAAGCTGGCGCCGCATGGCAAGACGACGATGAGCCCTGCGCTGTTCAAGCGCCAGATCGACAATGGCGCCTGGGGCATCACCCTGGCCACCGCGCCGCAGGTCCTGGCGGCCTACCAGCACGGCGTGCGCCGGGTGCTGATGGCCAACCAGCTCGTAGGCCGCGCCAACATGGCGATCATCGCGCGTCTGCTGCAAGACCCCGCTTTCACATTCTTCTGCATCGTGGACTCCGCCGCCAACGCCGCACAACTGGGCAAGTTCTTCGGCGACGAGGGCAAGGTGCTGCCCGTACTGATCGAACTGGGTCCGGCCGGCGGACGCACCGGCGTGCGCGACGACGCGCAGTTGCAGGCAGTGGCCGACGAGATCGCCCGCTGGCCCAGCCTGGCGCTGGCCGGCATCGAGGTCTACGAAGGCGTGCTGCAGGAAGAAGGCGCCATCCGCGCGTTCCTGCGCCGCGCCACGGATGCGCTGCGCGGCCTGGCCGCCGCCGGCCGTCTGCGCAAGAACGGTCCAGCCATCATCTCAGGCGCCGGTTCGGCCTGGTTCGACGTCGTGGCCGAGGAATTCTCGCAACTGGATATCGGCAGCCCCCTGGAAGTGGTGCTGCGTCCGGGCTGCTACCTGTCGCACGACGTGGGCATCTACCGCACCGCGGCCGAGCGCATCAATGCGCAGAACCCGGTGGCGCGCAAGATGGAGCCTGGCCTGCAGCCCGCCTTGCAGGTCTGGGCCTACGTGCAGTCGCTGCCCGAACCAGGCCGCGCCATCATCGCCCTGGGCAAGCGCGACGCGGCCTTTGACGCGGGCCTGCCCACTCCCGCCCTGCTGTACCGGCCCGGTTCGGTGCAGCCTGGCGCCGCGCCGTCCCACTGGAAGCTGTCCGCCATGATGGATCAGCACGCGTTCATGCAGGTGGGCGACGGCGACGACATCCAGGTCGGCGACATGATCGCCTTCGATATTTCGCATCCCTGCCTGACGTTCGACAAATGGCGTCAGGTACTGCTGGTGAATGAGCACTACGGCGTCACCGGCGTGGCCGAAACCTTCTTCTAGTCCCCCTGCCCGCGGCACCGCGCCAGGCCCGAAGGGGACCGCAGCATCCGGGCACCCGGCGCTCATCCGATTTCACGCGACAACCTGTTTCTGTTCCTCTGGAGAGAGAATCATGAACTTCCGTACCTCCCGGCGAGGCGGTGGGCTGAAGAGCCTGCTCGCGGCCGGCGCAATTGGCTTGACCGCTTTGTCGACCCCCGCCCTCTGTGCCACGCCAGTCAAGGGAGGCACGATTTCTGTCGCCACCATCGGCGAGCCGCCGACGCTGGACCCGATGACCAGCACCGCGGACTTGGTGGGCATCCTGACCCAGCATTTCTTCGAGACGCTGTACACCTTTGACGCCAAGTGGAACCTGACGCCGCTCTTGGCCGACAAGATGCCGGAAGTGTCGGCCGACGGCCTGGTCTACACGATTCCGCTGCGCCAGGGCATCACGTTCCATGACGGCTCGAAGATGGATTCGTCCGACGTGCTGGCGTCCCTGAAGCGCTGGACCGAGACCGCCACGCGCGGCAAGATGGCCGCCAAGATCATCAGTGGCATCGAGGCCCCGGACGACAACACGATCCGCATCACGCTCAAGCAGCCGTACGCGCCGCTGACCGCGCTGCTGGCCATGAACAACAGCGCCGCTGTCGTCATGCCCAAGGGCAAGATTGCGCCGGCCCTGACCGAATTCGTCGGCACCGGCCCCTATCAACTCAAGGCCCGGGTGCCCGACCAGTACGTGCAGCTTGTCCGCTTTGAGGGCTACAAGCAGCGCGAAGGTGAGCCCAACGGCTACGGCGGCGCGCGCAAGCAATACCTGGACGAAATCCGCTTCGTGCCGGTCAGCAATGCCAACACCCGCGTGGAAAGCGCGGTGGCAGGCCAGTTCGACTATGTGGATTCGCTGCCCGTGGAGTCGCTGGCCAAGCTGAAGAACGGCCGCTCGGATCCCGTCATGCTCAAGCCCTTCGGCTGGCCGCGCCTGGTGCTCAACACCAAGCAGGGCATCATGTCGAACCAGGCCGTGCGCCAGGCGGTGCTGCTGGCCCTGAACGAAGAAGACATGCTGTTCGCGGCGTTCGGCGACAAGAACTTCTACAAGCTCAACGGCGACCTGTATCCGGAAGGCTTCCCGTGGGCCACGTCGCTGGGCGGCAAGGTCTACAACAAGGGCGACGCCGCGGCGGCCAAGAAGCTGGTGGACGGCGCCAACGTGCAGGACCGCAAGATCCGCATCCTGACCAGCCAGCAGTACGAGTTCCACTACAAGATGGCGCTGGTCGCCGCCGAATACCTGAAGGCCGCGGGCTTCACGGTGGACATGCAGGTCGTGGACTGGGCCACGCTGACGCAGCGCCGCCAGGATCCGGCCGTGTGGGATATCTTCATTACCCACAGCCCCTTCCTGCCCGAACCCGCGCTGATCGACTTCCCGTCCAAGGACGCGCCGGGCTGGTGGGACACGCCGCGCCGCAATCAGGTGCTGGACGCCTTCAATCAAGCCGGCTCACAGGAAGAGCGCGTCAAGCGCTGGGCCGACGTGCAGCAGGCCGTGTATGACGAGGTGCCGTTCATCAAGGTGGGCGACTTCAACGCGCAAGCCGCGCGCTCGCCCGCGCTGCAAGGCACACAGGCGGTGCCGTGGCCGTACTTCTGGAATGCCTGGAAGGCGCCCAAGTAAGCCCCTGCCAGGCGGGCGGCCGCTGCCGCCCGCCGCCGCGGACCTGCGCGCGCGATTGCTCGCGCCCACGCAATGATTTCTAGGATGTCACCGTGTTGCGTTATCTCTTGAATCGGCTGGTCGGGCTGGTGGCCGTGATGTTCATCGTCGCGACCATCGTGTTCGTGATCATCCGCCTCACGCCCGGCGACCCGGCCGCCGTGATGCTCGGACCGCAGGCCAGCCAGCAGGACATCGCCGCCCTGCGCGCGCAGCTCGGGCTGGACCAGCCTGTGGCGATGCAGTACGTGTCGTGGCTGGGCAAGCTTGTGCAGGGCGATCTGGGCCAGTCCATTTTCATGAACAAGCCGGTGCTGTCGGCGCTGGCCGACCGCGCCGAACCGACTATCCTGCTGACGCTGATGTCGCTGCTGATTGCCAGCGCCATCGCGCTGCCGGTGGGGATTCTGTCGGCGGTCAAGCGCGGCACGACGCTGGACCAGTCGGTGCTTTCGTTTTCGATGTTCACCTCCAGCGTGCCGAGCTTCTGGCTGGGACTGCTGCTGATGCAGGTGTTCTCCGTGAAGCTGGGCTGGCTGCCGGTGGCCGGCTATGGCGGGCCGGACGCCTCGCTCGCCACGCGCCTGTCGCACTTGATCCTGCCTGCGGTCGTGCTGGGACTGGTCAATTCGGCGCTGATTACCCGCTTCATTCGCGCCAGCATGCTGGACGTGCTGCGCGACGACTACGTGCGCACGGCGCGCGCCAAGGGCCTGCCGGAACGCAAGGTCATCCTGAAGCACGCGGTGCGCAACGCGTTGATCCCGATTTTGACGGTGCTGGGCTTGACCACGGCGCTGCTCATCAGCGGCGCGGTTGTGACCGAGACCGTGTTCGGCCTGCCCGGCGTGGGCAGCCTTGTGGTGTCGGCCGTGCTGCGGCGGGATTATCCCGTCATCCAGGGCGCGCTGCTGATCATCGCGGCCATCTACGTGCTGATCAATCTGTTCATCGACCTGCTGTATCTCGTGGTCGACCCCCGCGTGCGTTACTGAGCCATCGACATGACGACTGCAACTTCCATGAATCCCGGCTCGGACCGCTGGCAGGTCCTGCGCCTGCTGGTGTCGCGCAAGACGGTGCTGATCAGCCTCATCGTGATCGTGGTGCTGGCGGCCGCCGCGCTGCTGGCGCCGTGGATCAGCCCTTACGATCCGTTCAAGCTGTCCATCATGAACCGTCTGAAGGCGCCGGGCGCCGCGCACTGGTTCGGCACCGACGACTTCGGCCGCGACGTTTTCAGCCGCGTCATCCACGGCGGACGGCTGTCACTGATGGTGGGCTTTTCCGTCGTCATCCTGTCCAGCGTGCTGGGCATTGCGCTGGGGCTGATCGCCGGGTTCTTCCGCACCGCCGACAAGTTCGTGTCGCGGTTGATCGACGCGATGATGGCGTTCCCGGACATCCTGCTGGCGATCTCGCTGGTGGCCGCGCTGGGGCCGTCGCTGGTCAACGTGGTGATTGCGCTGGGCATCGTGTACACGCCGCGCCTGGCGCGCATCGTGCGGGCCTCGACGTTGGTGATCCGCGAGCTGCCCTTCGTGGAGGCCGCCCGCGCGCTGGGCGTGCCCACGTGGCGCATCGTCACCGTGCACGTGCTGCGCAACCTGGTGTCGCCCATTCTGGTGCAGGGCACCTTCATCTTCGCGTACGCAATCCTGGCCGAGGCGGGCCTGTCGTTCCTGGGCGTGGGCGTGTCGCCCGACATTCCGACCTGGGGCACCATGATCAACGCCGGCCAGCAATACATGGGCTCGGCGGACTGGATCATGATCTTTCCCGGCATCGCCATCGTGCTGTCCGTGCTGTCGCTGCAACTGGTGGGCGACGGCCTGCGCGACGTTCTCGATCCGCGCCTGCGCAAGGAGCTGTAAACATGACCGCAAGCACCCGAGACATCGTGCTGTCGGTGGAAGGCCTGAAAACCTGGTTCCACAGCCGCGACGGCATCGCCAAGTCGGTGGACGGCGTCACCTTCGACCTGGCCCGCGGCGAAACGCTGGCCATCGTCGGCGAATCCGGTTCCGGCAAGTCCGTGACCAGCCTGTCCATCATGGGCCTGCTGCCCAAGCCGGCGGGCCGCATCGAGGCCGGCAAAATCCTGTTCCGCGACCGCCAGGGCGTCCAGCACGACCTGGCGCACGCGACGCCCGCCACGCTGCAACGCATCCGAGGCGCCGAGATCGCGATGATCTTCCAGGAGCCCATGACCAGCCTGAACCCGCTGTACACCGTGGGCGACCAGATCGCCGAGGCGGTGCTGCAGCACGAAGGCGGCTCGCGCGCCGCGGCATTGAAGCGCGCCCGCGAGATGCTGGAGCGCGTGGAGATACCGGCGGCCGATCGCCGCGTCAACGAATACCCGCACCAGATGTCGGGCGGCATGCGGCAGCGCGTGATGATCGCGCTGGCGCTGGCATGCAACCCCGCGGTGCTGATCGCCGACGAGCCCACCACGGCGCTCGACGTGACGGTGCAGGCGCAGATCCTGGACCTGCTGCGCCGCCTGCAGGCCGAGATGAACATGAGCATCCTCTTCATCACGCACAACCTGGGCGTGGTGGCCGAGATCGCGCATCGCGTGGCCGTGATGTATGCCGGCCGCGTGGTCGAGGACGCCGGCGTCTACGACCTGTTCGAAAAGCCCACGCATCCCTACACGCGCGGCCTGCTGTCCTGTCTGCCGACGGCCGCGCTGCTGGCGTCGGGCGAACGTCTGCGCGCCATTCCGGGCAACGTGCCCAGCGTCCTGTCGCTGCCGCCCGGCTGCACGTTCGCGCCGCGCTGCCCGCTGGCCGCGGACGACTGCCGCGCCGGCGTGCCCGACCTGGTGACGGTGCAGACCGAACACCGCGCCCGCTGCATCAAGGTGAATCAGATATGACGAGCATTCCGACTCCCCGCGCCGCCGAGCCGCTGGTGCGCATCGATGACCTGAAGGTCCACTTTCCGACCTCGCAAGCGCGCAACGCCCCCGTCGTGCGCGCGGTGGACGGCGTGAGCTTCGACGTGCCGCGCAACACCATCGTCGGCCTGGTGGGCGAATCCGGTTCCGGCAAGACCACGACCGGGCGCGCGCTGCTGCGCCTGTTCGCCCCCACTGCCGGCCGCATCGTGTTCGACGGACAGGACATCACCACGCTCAACGAGAAGCAGATGCTGCCGTGGCGCCGCCGCATGCAGATCGTGTTTCAGGACCCGTACGCCAGCCTGAATCCGCGCATGACGGTGGCCGAGATCCTGGGCGAGGCGCTGGACACGCACAAGCTGGCGCAAAACCGCCGCGCCGGGCGGATCGGCGAACTGCTTGAGCGCGTGGGCCTGAACGCGGATCACAGCCGCCGCTACCCGCATGAGTTCTCCGGCGGCCAGCGCCAGCGCATCGGCATTGCGCGCGCGCTGGCGGTGGAGCCGGATTTCATCGTGGCCGACGAGCCGGTGTCCGCGCTGGACGTGTCGGTGCAGGCGCAGGTGCTGAACCTGCTGCAGGACCTGCAGCGCGACCTGGGCCTGACCATGCTGTTCGTGGCGCACGACCTGGCCGTGGTGGATTACTTGTGCGACGACGTGGTGGTGATGTATCTGGGCCGCGTCATGGAGCGCGGGCCTACCAGCGAGGTCTACGCCCGCCCCCGCCATCCCTACACGCGCGCGCTGCTGTCCGCCGCGCCCGTGCCGGATCCGCGCGCGCCGCGTTCGCGTATCCTCCTGAAGGGCGATATCCCGAGCCCGGTGAACCCGCCTTCCGGCTGCGTGTTCCGCACGCGCTGCCCACACGCCATCGACGCCTGTGCTGCGGCCGTGCCGCCGGCCGTCAGCGTCGGCGCGGACCACTACGTGTCCTGCATCCGCCTCGACGATCCCGCGCTCGCGGCCTGAGCTCGCCCGAATTGATCCAGGAATCACACATGAACATCATCCGCGACATCGTCTTCCAGATACGCAGTCGGCGGGACGCATTGAGCGTGACCGAGCGCAAGGTGGCCGACGCCATTCTGGACGACATCATCTGGAGCGCAAGCGCCACCGTGGACCAGCTTGCCGCCAAGGCCGGCGTCAGCATCGCCACCATCTCGCGCTTTGCGCGCACGGTCGGCTGCGACGACACGCGTGACCTGAAGATGAAGCTGGCGCAAGCCAGCACGGTGGGCAGCCGCTTCCTGGATCCCAGCGCCCCGGCCGAGGAAAGCACGTTTTACGCCCGCATCTACGCCGACATCGAAAGCACGCTGCGCGCGCACCTGCCCGCATTCACGGAGCAGCTCTTCGAGGCGGCCGCGTCGATCGTGGACGGGGCGCGCATGATCTACGTCTTCGGCATGGGCGGCGCGTCGGCGGTGCTGGCGCAGGAAGTGCAGTCGCGCCTGGTGCGGCTGGGCTATCCCATTGCCGTCTACAGCGACGCCGTGCTGCTGCGCATGGTGGCAGCCACGCTGGACGAGCGCGATGCCGTGCTGGTGCTGTCCGCATCGGGCCTCACGCCTGAAATCGTGGGCGCGGCGCGCATCGTGAAGCAATACCGCGCAAGGATCGTCGCCATCACCGACGCCTCGTCCGAACTGGCGAAGCTGGCCGACGTGGTGCTGCCCATCCGCACCGACGAGACCGACTTCATTTACAAGCCCTCCGCCTCGCGCTACGCGATGATGCTGGCCATCGACCTGCTGTCGACCGAACTGGCCATGCTGAACCAGGAAGAAAACCGCGAACGCCTGCGCCGCATCAAGCTGGCGCTGGACGAGCACCGCGGCGGGCCGAACCGCCTGCCGCTGGGCGATTGATCTGGAAACCAAGATGTACGACACCCTCATAGGCAACGTCCGGATCCTGGACGGCTCGGGCGGCCCGGAAATCCGCGCCAGCGTGGCGCTGGAAGGCGGCCGCATTGCCGCCATCGGCGACCTGCCCGGCGTCCCCGCGCGCCAGATCATCGACGGCACCGACCTGGCGCTGGCCCCCGGCTTCATCGACGTCCACACCCACGACGACACCACCGTCATCCGCACGCCGGACATGCTGCCCAAGCTGTCGCAGGGCGTGACGACCGTGGTCGTGGGCAACTGCGGCATCAGCGCCTCGCCGGTGACGCTGCGCGGCGATCCGCCCGACCCGATGAACCTGCTGGGCAAGCGCGAGGACTTCCGCTATGCCACCTTTGCCGACTACACCCGCGCCATCGAGGCCGCCCGGCCGGCCGTGAACGTGGCCGCGCTGGTCGGACACACGGCCCTGCGCAGCAATCACATGGACCGGTTGGACCGTCCCGCCACGCGCGACGAGGTGTTGGCGATGCGCGAGCAGTTGCGCGACGCGCTGGCGCACGGCGCGATCGGCCTGAGCACCGGCCTGGCCTATGCGTCCGCGTTCGAAGCGGACACGGCCGAGGTCAAGCTGCTGGCCGAGGCCCTGGACGAGTTCGGCGCGCTGTACACGACGCATCTGCGCTCGGAATTTGCCGCCATCCTGGAAGCCATGCAGGAAGCCTTCGACATCGCCCTGCACGCACGCGTGCCAGTGGTGGTGTCGCACCTGAAATGCGCGGGCGCCGGCAACTGGGGCCGCACGAAAGAGGTGCTGTTCGCGCTGGAAAACGCGGGGCGCATGCAGCACGTGGGCTGCGATTGTTATCCGTATTCCGCCAGTTCGTCGACGCTGGACTTGAAGCAGGTCACGGACGAATTCGACATCGACATCACCTGGTCCGAGCCGCATCCGGAACAGGCGCGCCGCAAGCTCGCCGCCATTGCGGCCGACTGGGGCGTGACGCTGCTGAAGGCAGCCCAACGACTGCAACCGGCCGGCGCGGTGTATCACAACATGCACGAAGACGACGTGCGCCGCGTGCTGTCGCACCGCCTGACCATGGTGGGGTCGGACGGCCTGCCGAACGATCCGATGCCGCATCCGCGGTTGTGGGGCGCCTTCCCGCGCGTGCTGGGCCATTACAGCCGGGACGTCGGCCTGTTCCCGCTGGCCCAGGCCGTGCACAAGATGACGGGACTATCCGCCGCCCGCTTCGGCCTGGCCGAGCGCGGCTTCGTGCGCGAGGGTTATCACGCGGATCTGGTGCTGTTCAACCCCGACACCGTCATCGACAGCGCCACTTTCGCCGCGCCCGTGCAAACCGCGGCGGGCATCGAGGCGGTGTGGGTCAACGGCGTCCTGTCCTACCGCAAGGGCCAGGCCACCGGCGAGCGCGCCGGCCGCTGGCTGCCGCGCAGCGGCGACCTGCGCGCGTCTTACCCCGATCTTTCGGCCGCCTGACCGCAGCGGCATCCGGACATCTTCAAGGAGAACCATCTCATGAGCGCTACCCCCACTCCCGACAACAACGGCATCACCCGCTTCGGCGTGGCCGGCGGCACCGGCCAGGGCGGCTCGCACATGCCCTTCGCCCGCGCCGTCGCCGCCGACGGCTGGCTGTATGTTTCCGGCCAGGTGCCGATGGACAACGGCGAAGTGATCGAAGGCGGCATCGTCGCGCAAAGCCATAAGGCCATCCAGCAGGTGCTGGCGATCCTGCAGGAAGCCGGCTACGGCCCCGAACACGTCGTGCGCTGCGGCGTTTGGCTGGACGACGCGCGTGACTTTGCGTCGTTCAACAAGGTGTTCAAGGAATACTTCGGCGCCAACCCGCCGGCGCGTGCCTGCGTGCAGTCGAGTTTGGTCGTTGACGCGAAAGTGGAAGTCGACTGCGTGGCGTACAAGCGGCCCTGACACGCAGGCAGGTGTCAGACACCGGGTTCTATTCACGGCTGCGGCAGGTCGGCAGGTCGGCTGGTGTCTGACACCCCTGCGACGCCCGCCCAAGCTGACGACCGTCTCACGCGGGTGTCAGACACCGGGTTCTATTCACGACTGCGGCAGGGCGGCAGGTGTCTGACACCCCTGCGACGCCGGCCCAAGCTGATGACCGTCTCACACGGGTGTCAGACACCGGGTTCGTTGCACGGCTGCCGCCAGACACGGCATTCAAAACAAAAATGCCCGGTTTCCACCGGGCATTCTGCATTGGGCTGGCGCCAACACCGCGCTACATCTTCACCACATCCACGCCCTTGGGCGCGGTGAATTGGAATTCCTTGGCGGGCAGTTGCGGGTTGGCCTGGATGCCTGACAGGTCGACGCGCGTGGTCTGGCCGAACGAATCGAGCAATTCCACCCGCACGGGCAGGTTGTTCTTCATGCCGATGTCGACGCGCGAAAAACCGGCGTCGGCCGTGCGCGGCTTGGCGCGCAGCCAGTCCACGCCGTCCTTGGCAGGCAGCGCAGATACATCGAACGATTGCTCCAGCGATCCCGAGCCAAAGAGAATGGCCGCGGGCGAGGTGCCGATGGCGGCGTCGACCTTGCGCTCGGTGACCTGCGCCAGATCGGGGTCGAACTGGAACACCTGCCGGCCATCGGAAATGACGAGCTGCTCATAAGGCTTCTGCACGGCCCACTTGAACTTGCCGGGCCGCTGGAACGAGAACACCCCGGTCTGCGCGGGCTGCGTCCGGCCCTGATCGTTGACGGTGTACTGCGAGAACGACCCGGTGGCCGACGTGACCGTGGTCACGAAGGCGCGCAATTGCTCCTGCGCGCTGGCGGCCAGCGCCACGGCCGGAACCAGCGCCGGCGTCAGACCCAGGACCGCGACGGCGGCCAGCCTTTGATACGTCTTCATCATGCTTCCTCTCGGGCGGCAGCTGCGGGAACCAGGATCTCGCGGTTCCCATTGGATTGCATCGCCGACACCATACCCGATTGCTCCATCTGCTCGAGTAACCGGGCCGCACGGTTGTAACCAATGCGCAGGTGCCGCTGGACCAGCGAGATCGACGCGCGGCGATGCTTGAGCACGACTTCGCAGGCCTGGTCGTACATCGGGTCGGATTCCGCGTCGCCGCCAATGCCCGTGACGCTGCTGGCGCCCTCGGCCCCGTCGCCGTCCAGGCCGCCTTCCAGCAGGCCCTCGACGTAGTTGGGCTCGCCCTGCGCCTTCAGGCTCTCGACCACGCGATGGACTTCGTCGTCGCTGCAGAATGCGCCGTGCACGCGCACCGGCAGGCCCGTGCCTGGCGGCATGTACAGCATGTCGCCCTGACCCAGCAGCGTTTCCGCGCCCATCTGGTCAAGAATGGTGCGCGAGTCGATCTTGGACGACACCTGGAACGCGATGCGGGTTGGGATGTTGGCCTTGATGAGGCCGGTGATCACGTCCACGCTGGGACGCTGGGTGGCGAGGATGAGGTGGATGCCCGCCGCGCGCGCCTTCTGCGCCAGACGGGCGATGAGTTCTTCGATTTTCTTGCCGACGACCATCATCAGGTCGGCCAGCTCGTCGATGACGACAACGATGGTCGGCAGCGGCGACAGGGGTTCGGGCTGGTCCGGCGTCAGCGAGAACGGATTGGGGATCGGCTCTTCGCGCTTGATCGCGTCGCGGATCTTGGTGTTGTAACCGGCCAGGTTGCGCACGCCCATCTTGCTCATGAGTCGATAGCGCTTTTCCATTTCGCCCACGCACCAGTTCAGCGCGTTGGAAGCGTGCCGCATGTCGGTGACGACCGGCGCCAGCAGATGGGGGATGCCTTCATAGACGCTCATTTCGAGCATCTTGGGGTCGATCAGGATCAGGCGGGTGTGCGAGGCGTCGGCCTTGTACAGCAGCGACAGGATCATGGCGTTGATCCCGACGGACTTGCCCGAACCGGTCGTGCCCGCCACCAGCAGGTGAGGCATCTTGGCCAGATCGGCCACCACCGGGTTGCCGGCGATGTCCTTGCCCAGCGCCATGGTCACCACGGAATGGCTGGCGTGGTAGGTCTGCGAACCCAGGATCTCGGACAGGCGCACCATCTGGCGGCGCGGATTGGGCAGTTCCAGCCCCATCAGGTTCTTGCCGGGAATCGTTTCAACCACACGGATGCTGACCAGGCTGAGCGCGCGTGCCAAATCCTTGGCCAAGTTGACGATCTGGCTGCCCTTCACGCCGGTGGCCGGTTCGATTTCGTAGCGGGTGATGACCGGACCGGCCTGCGCCGCGACCACGGTAACCGACACGCCGAAGTCGGCCAGCTTCTTTTCGATCAGGCGGGAGGTGAACTCGATGGTCTCGGCCGAGACGGTTTCCTGGTTGTTCAGGGGCGGATCGAGCAGGCTGATGGCCGGCAGATCACCTTCGGCGCCGCCCGTGGGCGGGAAGAACAGCGATTGCTGCTTTTCCTTTTCGACGCGCTCGGACTTGGGCACCACGGTGATGGCCGGTTCAATACGCACCGGCTGCTCGTGCACCAGCTTTTCCTGCTTGGCCACGACCTGTTCGGTGCGCACGGCCTTGGCGACTTCGCCGACCTTGCGGTCCTGGCGCGCTGTGTAGGAATTGCGCATCTTGCGGACCAGGCCTTCCAGCCAGGAACCGACACGCTCGGCCACCGCCAACCAGGAGAACGAGAAAAACAGGCTGAGTCCGATTGCCAGCATGACCAGAAAGGCCAGTGTGGCGCCGGTAAAGCCGATGCTGCTGCCGATAAGGCCGGCCAGCATCTGGCCGATGACCCCGCCGGCGCCGCTGGCCGTTTCCGAGGCGCCCGGCAGATGGGTGCCGCGGCTGGCCAGGCGCAGGGCTTCCATGCCCAGCGATCCCACCATCAGCAGGACGAAGCCGATGCCCTCTTCCCAGTGGACGCGCGGCAGCACTTCAGGCTGTTTGCTATTGGCCACGCGCAACTGCGCGGCCAGCCGCCGGTACCCGGCCCGCACGCGGTGCAGCAGCAGGATGACCCACCACCAGGCAGAAAAACCGAATAGATAGAGGAGGATGTCCGCCAGATAGGCGCCCAGGCGTCCCCCCTGGTTGCGCACGACATCGCCTGGAACCGAGTGCGACCAGCCAGGGTCGGACGCGCTCCAGGTGGCGAGCACCAGAGTAAGCCAGGCCGCCAGGGCGGCAAATAGGATCCAGCGGGCTTCGCGCAGCAACGCGGAAATGCGCGTTTGCAGCGGCGAAGGTCCGTTGCGGGTGTTGCGCGAGGCGCGCGGAGAAGCAGTCGAGATACGCGGCATGCGGCTCATTATAATTGGGCGTTACCCTAAAGATACCTGCCCATGTCCACGCCTACGCACGCTAAAGTTTTGATACTCGGTTCCGGCCCTGCCGGTTACACGGCGGCCGTCTATGCGGCACGCGCCAATCTGAACCCTGTTCTTGTTACAGGTTTGGCCCAAGGCGGCCAGCTCATGACCACCACGGATGTCGACAATTGGCCGGCCGACGCGGATGGCGTGCAGGGTCCCGACCTGATGCAGCGCTTCCAGAAGCACGCCGAACGCTTCAACACCGAGATGCTGTTCGACCACATCGCCAAGGTCGATCTGTCCAAGCGCCCCTTCACCTTGACCGGCGACACCGGCAAGATCTACACCTGCGACGCCCTGATCATCGCGACCGGCGCCTCGGCCAAGTACCTGGGCCTGCCGTCCGAGCAGTCCTTCATGGGCCGCGGCGTGTCCGGCTGCGCCACCTGCGACGGTTTCTTTTACCGCAATCAGGACGTGGTCGTGGTGGGCGGCGGCAATACCGCCGTCGAGGAAGCCCTGTACCTGTCCAACATCTGCCGCAAGGTCACCCTGATCCACCGCCGCGACAAGTTCCGCGCCGAGCCCATCCTGGTCGACAAGCTCATGAGCAAGGTCGAAAACGGCAACATGGAGCTCAAGCTCTTCCACACGCTGGAAGAAGTGCTGGGCGACGACAGCGGCGTGACCGGCGTGCGTGTTCGCCACGTGGACACCGGTGCGACTGAAGACATGGCCGTCACCGGCGCGTTCATCGCCATCGGCCACCAGCCCAACACGGAAATCTTCCAGGGCCAGCTCGAAATGAAAGACGGCTACATCGTCACCAAGAGCGGCCTGTCCGGCATGGCCACCATGACCTCGGTGCCCGGCGTGTTTGCCGCCGGCGACGTCCAGGATCACGTCTACCGCCAGGCCATCACCAGCGCCGGCACGGGCTGCATGGCCGCCCTGGACGCCCAACGGTGGTTGGAGAATGCGGGGCAGTAAGGTCGGCGTGGCCGACCTGAAACGCCTGAAGAAAGACCTGCAGGAAGAGCGCGAGCGCGCCGCCCTGGCCCCGCAACGGGCGGCGGCAGCGCCGGCGCGCGCGGCATCGCCCCCCGAGGACGATCTCGCGGCGTTCAAGCGTTCGATGAAGTCCGTCACGCCGATCCGGCACGCGGAACGCGTCACGCACAAGCCCGCCGCCGAACCCGCGCCGGCCCTGCGCCGCGCCAACGCGCTGGGCGAAACGCCCAACCGCGCCGATGCCGGCGTCTCGGACGGTGGCGAGATCACGCATCTGCTGTCCGAAGCCGGCACCGCCTTCGTGCGCGGCGACGTGGCGCCCGACACCGCGCGCAACCTGCGCCGCGGCCAATGGCGCGCCGGGGCTGAACTCGATCTGCACGGACTGCGCGTCGAGCAGGCTCGCCATGCCCTGCTGTCGTTTCTGGACGAATGCCAGGAACACGGCATCCGCTGCGTGCGCATCGTACACGGCAAGGGTTACAACTCGGAAGGCCTGGAGCCGGTGCTGAAAGACAAGGCCCGGACGTGGCTGGTGCAGAAGGCCGAGGTCATGGCGTTTTCCGAGGCTCCGGAACGCGAAGGCGGCGCGGGCGCCCTGCTGGTGCTGCTGCGGCAGTCTGAGGGTCCGCGCAAATGAAATGGCTCTACCTGGGCGTGGCGATCGTCGCCGAGATCTTCGCCACCAGCGCGCTCAAGGGTTCCGAAGGCTTTACGCGGCTCGTGCCGTCCGTAATCACCGTCTTCGGCTACCTGATCTCGTTCTATTTCCTGTCGCTGACCCTGCGCGAAATCCCCGTGGGCATCGCCTACGCGATCTGGTCCGGCGTCGGCATCGTGCTGATCTCCATCGTGGGCGCGGTACTGTTCAAGCAGCACCTGGACACGCCCGCGCTCATCGGCATCGGCCTCATCATCGCCGGCGTGGTGGTGATGAACGTCTTCTCCAAGTCCGTCTCGCATTGACGGCCGTCGCTGCGGTCCTCGCGCGGTGCATCCTGGCGCAGGGCATCCTGGCGCAGGGCATTCTGGCGCAGGGCATCCTGCGCCGCGCGCTGGCGGCCTGCCTGTGCCTCGCTGGGCTTTTCGCCGGCAGCGCCTCAGCCCAGGACTTTGACCGCGCGGCCGAGCTCAAGCGTTACCGGGCGTGGCTGACCGCTTTCACGCAGGACATGGACCGGCTGGCCGCGGCGCGGGGTCCGTTGAACGACGCGCAACTCGATGCTCTGTTCGACAAGTCCGTGGTGCCCGGGTCGCGAGCCGCCGGCTTCATCCGCGAGGCCTTCACCCGCCGCACGGGCGATGGCGAATACCGCCCGCAATACGGACCGCGTCCGGTCTTCCTGGGCGTGCTGGCCAGCGGCATTCCCGCAGGCCAAGGCGGCACGTATCCGGAAGCCGATGCCGCGTTCAAGGGCACGGATCTGGCCGTCTGGTATCTACACGTGGACGTTGGCGACATGACCAACACCTATCTGCTGTCGTCCGGCCACTTCACCCCCTACCGGCTGCCGCCCGCCGGCACGTTCGAACGCAAAGCCTATCCCTTCCTGCTGATGGAGTCCCGCGACGGGGCGCTGAGGCTGGGCGGCGTAAGCGCCGAGCTGTGGGGTCTCGTTGCGTGGCTGCACAATGCCGCAAACTAATTTCGTCCTGCGCCTGCTTGCCCTGGCCGCACTGTCCGCGGCGCCCGGGCTTGCGCAGGCCTTGTGCCAACCGCTCGCCGCGGGCGACAGGCTGACCGTCATCGCCGATGTCCGGCTCGACGACACCAATACGCTGCTGGGCAAGGACGGGTCCCGCATCCGAAGCTGGCTGCCGCCCGTCCTGGTGCCAGAAGGCCCGCGCGCCACGCCGGTCATCCGGGCAGAACGCGTGGACTGGTCCGTCTATGCGGCCGAACCCGCCGCGCGGATTGGCGTCACCCTGCTGCGCTTCGAGCGCGGCGCGGACGGCAGCCAGCATCTTTGCGGCATCGCCCAATACAGCCCGCACACGGTCGAAGAGGCGCGCGCCAAGCCCGGCCCCACCCTGCCGATGCCGGACAACGAAACGCGCTTCCGCTACGACGCGGCCGGCAGGCTGACCGGTTACGACATCCGCTCGCGCGCCTGGGATGGCCGCGAGAATCGCCCAGTCCGGCATTGCCTGCGTTACGACGCCAATGGCTGGCTGGCGGAACTGGCCGAGGGGGCCTGCGACGGCGCCACCCGTCCGCAAGTGCGCTACGTGCATGACGCCGCGGGCCGCCTGCTGCGAACCATCCGCCACGCGCCCGAAACCGGCGAAGCGAACGAGGTCATCGTGCATGACGCCAAGGGCCAAGCCGCCCAACGCTACCTGCGGCCGGTCCGCGACACCGAAGACGGCCTGGGCGCGCAGGCAGCATTGCCGTATCACGCTGTCCAGGGCGAACACCCGATCCTGGTGCTGCCCGGCCCCGGCTGGAAACCGCCGGCGCTGGACTCCTACCACTACGACTGGGCCATCGTGCAGCCGAGCGGCGACGCCGATGTCTACGACGCCAAGCGCGATCCGTCGTCCGTGCTGGCCAGCGGCAACAGCGGCGCCAATGGGCGCTTTGACCTGAGCGCCGACGCCCGGCAGCGTATCTGGAAGGCAGCGGGCCGCGCGCCCGGCGGTGTGCAGTGGCTCTGGGCGCCGGGTCAGGTCGTGACGCTGTTGCAGGCGATGCCCGACGCCGCCTGGGCAGCCTGCGCCGATCCCGAAGACCGCCGCCCGGCCGCCTGCCCCGCGCCCTAAGTGTTGTCTGGCTGCGGGTGACGCGCGTCCGGATTACGCAGGTAATCCACCAGTGCCAACGTGGCCCGATCGGGCGGCGGCGTCAGCAGCGACACCACCACGATCGTCAGAAACGCCACCGGCGCACCGAACACGCCGGCCGCGATGGGCTGGATGCCCCACCACAGATCCACCGGCTGCGTACGCGCGATGCCGAGCACCGATTCCCGCAGCCACGGATGCGTGTGCGTCATGTAGGCAAACGTCACGGCCAGCCCGGCCGCCATGCCCAGCGTGGCGCCCCATTTGTTCGCGCGCCGCCAGAACACGCCCATGACCAGCGCCGGAAAGAATGACGAGGCCGCGAACGAAAACGCGGCCGACACCATGAACAGGATGTCCGCGGGCTTGCGTGCCGCGACCCACGCCGCGCCAAACGCCACCACCAGCAGCAGGATTTTGGACACCATCACCCGGCGCGCCGCCGACATGCGCGGCGACACGACGCGGTACCACATGTCGTGCGACAGGGAATTGGACAGCGTCAGCAACAGGCCGTCGGCCGTGGACAACGCCGCCGCCAGCCCGCCCGCCGCGACCAACCCCGAAATCACGTAGGGCAGCCCGCCGATCTCGGGCATGGCCAGCACCACCACGTCCGCCCCCATGCTGATTTCGCTGAGCTGCACGACGCCATCGCGGTTGATGTCGCTGACGTCGAGCAGGTTGGTGTCGACCGCGCTCCAGGCATGCACCCAGTTGGGCAGGCTGAGGAAATTCGAGCCCACGACCTGGGTATAGATTTCGAACTTGACCAGCAGCGCCAGCGCGGGCGCCATGAAATACAGCAGCAGAATGAACAGCAGCGACCAGCACACCGATTTGCGCGCCTCGATGACGGACGGCGTCGTGTATGAGCGCATCAGGATGTGCGGCATCCCGGCGGTGCCCAGCATCAGGCACAGCACCATCGCCAGGAAATTGATGCGCATGTTGCTGCGTTCCTCGGGGTCTTTCGCGGGGAACGGTTCGGCATGCGGCGTGGGCGGCGCGGCCCGGGCCTCGAAGGTTGCCTTGGCCTGCGACCACGTGGCGCGCGCGTCCTCGACGGTGGGCGGGTAGGCAGCCAGTTCGCGCTCGGCCGACCGGATCTCGACCATGGGCGCATCGCCCGCGTTCAACTGGGCCAGCCGGCTGCGCAGCTTGTCCTTTTCCAGCGTCCAGGACTCGGGCAGCGCCTGCAGACGGCGCCCCATTTCATCGGCGCGCTGCTGCCAGATGCCCCGCACCTCGATCTCGGAGGGATCGTTTTGCAGGTAGACCTCTTTTTCGGTCACCTGCTGCAGCACCGCCCCGCCCGACAGCTGCGGCAATGGCATGTTGGTGTGTTTGACCGACAGCCAGATCACCGGCACGAGATACGCGATGACCAGGATGATGTACTGGCCGACCTGCGTCCACGTCACGGCCCGCATTCCGCCCAGGAACGAACAGACCAGCATCCCGCCCAGCGCCACGAAGATGCCCAGTTCGAACGAAATCCCCGTCATGCGCGTGGTGATGATGCCCACGCCGTAGATCTGCGCGACCAGATAGGTGAACGAGCAGAGGATGGCGCACGCAACGCCGGCCAGCCGAGGCAGGTTGCCGCCATAGCGCGCGCCCATGAAATCGGGAATGGTGTATTGGCCAAAGCGCCGCAGATACGGCGCCAGCAGCATCGCCACCAGCACGTACCCGCCCGTCCAGCCCAGGATGTAGGCCAGCCCGCCGTAGCCGGTCAGGTACAGCGTGCCCGCCACGCCAATGAAGGACGCCACCGACATCCAGTCGGCCGCCGTGGCCATGCCGTTGTAGATGGCCGGCACGCGCCGGCCCGCGACGTAGTATTCGACCTGATCCGAGGTGCGGCAGACGATGCCGATGCCGGCGTACAGGCTGACGGTGACCAGCAGGAACACATAGCCGATCCAGTTGCGCGGCATGCCCAGGATCTCGGCCAGCGCCATCAGCAGGATCATCAGCGCGAAGCCGGCCGTGTACAGCACGTAGATGCGCCGCAGCCGGATGCGGAATTCCTGGGGCGTATCGCCGCTGAAAAACGGCATCAGGGCTGCTCCCCGGTTTCGTCGGCGCGCTCATCGGCGCGATTCATGACCCGGGCGTAGACGGCGATGATGATCAGGTAGGCCAGCGGGGCGCCATAGGCGGCCATCCAGAAGGCGAAGGGCCAGCCGATGAAATCGAAGGAGAGATTGCGTGCGAAGTACGAGGGGACGAATGTCAGCGCGGCCCAGACAACGAGCAGCAGCACGATCAGCCGCAGGTTGCGGCGCCAGTAAGGCGTGATGGATGTCCGGGACGGAGTAAGGCGCGTTTGCGGCATAGCGTGGATAAGCAGATCCCATCTGAATATCGCCAAACGCAGCGCTTGAAAAGCCCTGAAGCTTGATTTGCCGGCTTTTTATGCGACAACGGCTGGCACTTCCTGGTGCCAGCCGTTGTGCGTTTGCTTTTTTTGAGTACTGCTTTACTTTTTTTATGTACCGGTGCCGCCGGTATTTGCCCATGCAGGGCTTTGTCTCCTCACCTGCATGGGAAGAGATTCTGCACCAGATGCGGGAATGCCACACTAGGGGAATGCCCTAAGACGGAGCATTCATTTACATATTCCATGCACCATATAAGTGCATTTTGGGGGCGCCGTACTAAATATTGGGATTTTTCGCCCAAAACCGCCCGGCGGATGCCCTAATTCTTGAGCGCTGCTCAAATAGTGATCATGGCGGATGGCCCGGCCGTCCAAGTCCGTGCATCTCGAAAAGCCCGATTCCGGGCATGAGGCGACAGCATCCCAGATCATCTTTACGCGCCGTTTACACCCTGCCCGCCAAGCTATACCCCGTTTTTACCCCCTGCTCCGTAACCTGCCGGTGTCCTGAATGGTTACCTCGCCTGCCCGGCGCGCATCCGCTTTCTGCCGCGCAGGCCTGTTCGAAGGGAGCATGCCTCCCGGGGAGAAAAAACGTGGATCTCATCTATAGCGCCATCTTCACCGTGATGGCCGGGCTGACCTGGGCCCTTGTCCGGTTCTGCGACGCCTTGTCCTCCGGAGACCAGCCATGAGCTGGCTCTACTGGCTGAGCGGCCTGACGGCCGCATTCCTGTTCGTGTACCTGCTGGTCGCGCTGTTCAAACCGGAGAAATTCTGATGACCCCCGAATTCGTCGGGCTGCTGGTCCTGTACCTGGCAGTCCTGCTTGCGATCGCCCCCGTGCTGGGCCGCTACATCCGCATCGCCATGGAAGACGGCCGATCCCGGCTGACCGCCTGGGGCCGGCCGATTGAGCGCGGCATTTACCGGCTGGCGGGCATCGACCCGCAGGCGGAGATGGGCTGGAAGCGTTATGCCGCCGCCGTGCTGGTCTTCAACCTGGTGGGCATTGCCGCCGTCTATACGCTGCAGCGCGTGCAGGGGCTGTTGCCGCTGAACCCGGCGGGCCTGGGCGCCGTGTCGCCCGATTCCGCACTGAATACCGCCATCAGCTTCGTCACCAACACCAATTGGCAGGGTTATGGTGGCGAATCCACGATGAGCTACCTGACGCAGATGCTGGCGCTGACCGTGCAGAACTTTGTGTCCGCGGCGACCGGCATTGCCGTGCTGTTCGCCCTGATACGCGGGCTGGCGCGGCACTGCTCCGCCACGGTGGGCAACTTCTGGGCCGACATGGTCCGCTGCACGTTGTATGTGCTGCTGCCGCTGTCACTCGTGCTGGCGCTGGCCCTGGTCAGCCAGGGCGTGATCCAGAACTTCAGCGCCTACCAGGAAGTGCAGACGGTCGAAGCGCTGCAGTACGACGCGCCTCGCCTGGACGCGCAAGGCCAGCCGGTGCTGGACGCTGCCGGTGCGGCGGTCACCGACCCGGTCACGACGCGCACGCAGTCCATCGCCATGGGGCCGGTGGCGTCTCAGGAAGCGATCAAGCTGCTGGGCACCAACGGCGGCGGCTTTTTCAACGCCAACTCGGCGCATCCCTTTGAAAACGCCACGCCCCTGTCGAACTTCCTGCAGATGCTGGCGATCCTGGCCATCCCCGCCGCCCTGTGCTTCACCTTCGGCGAGATGGTGGGCAGCCGCCGCCAGGGCATCGCGATCCTGGCGGCGATGACGGTGCTGTTTGCCGTCTTCGCGCTGTCCACCGCGTACTTTGAGCAGCAGCCCAACCCGATGGCCGCCCAGGCCGGGTCCGTGACACCCGGCGGCAACATGGAAGGCAAGGAGACGCGCTTCGGCATTGCCGCCACCTCGTTGTTTGCCACGATCACCACCGCAGCCTCCTGCGGCGCGGTGAACGGCATGCACGACTCGCTGTCGGCGATGGGCGGCCTGTCGCCGATGCTGCTGATGCAACTTGGCGAAGTCGTGTACGGCGGTGTGGGCTCGGGGCTGTACGGCATGCTGGCCTTTGCGATCCTGGGCGTCTTCATCGCCGGGCTGATGATCGGACGCACGCCCGAGTACCTGGGCAAGAAGATCGAAGCCTTCGACATGAAGATGGTGTCCATCGTCATCCTGGCCACCCCGCTGCTCGTGCTGGGCGGCACGGCGTTGGCCGTGTCCGTGACCGCCGGCCAGGCCGGCGTGCTCAACCCGGGCATCCACGGTTTCTCGGAAATCCTCTACGCGCTCTCGTCGGCCGCCAACAACAACGGCAGCGCCTTCGCCGGGCTGTCGGCCAACACGCCCTTCTACAACGTGCTGCTGGGCATCGCGATGTGGTTCGGCCGTTTCGCCGTGATTGTCGCCGTGCTGGCCATGGCCGGGTCGCTGGCCGCCAAGCGCCGGCTGCCCGCCGGGCCCGGCAGCATGCCCACCACCGGCCCGCTCTTCGTGACGCTGCTGATCGGCGCGGTGCTGCTGGTCGGCGCCCTCACCTACGTGCCCGCACTGGCCCTCGGCCCGGTCGCGGAACACCTGCAACCCTGATGCAACAGGCTAGGAAAGAATATGGCCAAGATTGAAATGGAAACCTCCGGCCCGGGCAGCAGCGCTGCCCGGGCGCCCGCTGCGGCCGCGCAGCCTGTCGCGGGTCGTCCTGACGCGGCGCCTGCCTTCGGCATGTGGTCCCGCGCGCTGGTCGGCCCCGCCATCGTCGACAGCCTGCGCAAGCTGTCGCCCGCCGCGCAGCTCAAGAACCCCGTGATGTTCGTGGTCTACGTGGGCAGCCTGCTTACCACCGTCTTGTGGATCATGGCCCTGCGCGGCCAGGCCGAGGCGCCGCCGGGATTCATCCTGGGTATCACCGTTTGGCTGTGGTTCACCGTGCTGTTCGCCAACTTCGCCGAAGCGCTGGCCGAAGGCCGCGGCAAGCAGCAGGCGGCAACGCTGCGCGGCCTGCGCACCACCATCGACGCGCGCCTGCTCAAGGGCTTTCGCGACGCCGATGCGGCGGATGCCGACCCCGCGCAATGGCGCGGCAAGGCGGTCAGCCAGCCCTCGGGCCTGCTGCGACGCGGCGACGTCGTGCTGGTCGAAGCCGGCGACACCGTGCCCGGCGACGGCCAGGTCATCGCCGGCGTCGCCTCGGTCGACGAAAGCGCCATCACCGGCGAATCCGCGCCCGTCATCCGCGAGTCGGGCGGCGATTTCTCGTCCGTCACCGGCGGCACGCGCGTGCTGTCGGACTGGATCTTCGTGCGCATTGCCGCCGATCCCGGCGAAAGCTTCCTGGACCGCATGATTTCGATGGTCGAAGGCGCCAAGCGCCAGAAGACGCCCAACGAGCTTGCGCTGACCATTCTGCTGGTAGGCCTGACCGTGGTCTTCCTGCTGGTCGTCGTCACGCTGATGCCCTTCTCGCTCTACGCCGTCTCGGCCGCGGGCGGCGGCGCCGCGGTCACGGTGACCGTGCTGGTGGCGCTGCTGGTCTGCCTGATTCCCACGACCATCGGCGGCCTGTTGTCCGCCATCGGCGTGGCCGGCATGAGCCGCATGATGAGCGCCAACGTCATCGCCACGTCGGGCCGCGCGGTCGAAGCTGCGGGCGACGTCGACGTGCTGCTGCTGGACAAGACCGGCACCATCACCTTCGGCAACCGCCAGGCCTCCACCTTCCTGCCCGCGCCCGGCGTGTCTGCGCGCGAACTGGCGGACGCCGCGCGCCTCGCGTCGCTGGCCGACGAGACGCCGGAAGGCCGCAGCATCGTGGCGCTGGCGGACAAGGCCATCCATGCGCCCGCCCCCCGCATGACCGGCATCGAATTCGTGCCGTTCACCGCGCAGTCGCGCATGAGCGGCGTCGACCTGGGCGAGCGCCAGATCCGCAAGGGCGCGGTCGACGCGATCCAGGCCTGGCTGGCCGCTCAGGACGCCACTGTGCCGGCCGAGGCGCTGCGCCTGGCCGAAGACGTGGCCCGCCGCGGCAGCACGCCGCTGATGGTCAGCGACGGCAACCGCGCGCTGGGCGTGGTCGAGCTCAAGGACATCGTCAAGCCCGGCATCCAGTCGCGGTTTGCCGAACTGCGCCGCATGGGCATCAAGACCGTGATGATCACCGGCGACAACAAGCTGACCGCCGCGTCCATCGCGGCCGAGGCGGGCGTGGACGATTTCCTGGCCGAAGCCACGCCCGAGGCCAAGCTCAAGCTCATCCGCAACTACCAATCGGAAGGCCGCCTGGTCGCCATGACAGGTGACGGCACCAACGACGCGCCCGCGCTGGCGCAGGCCGACGTGGCGGTGGCGATGAATTCGGGCACGCAGGCCGCCAAGGAAGCCGGCAACATGGTGGACCTGGATTCCAATCCGACCAAGCTCATCGAAATCGTCGAGATCGGCAAGCAGATGCTGATGACGCGAGGCGCGCTGACCACGTTCAGCGTGGCCAACGACGTCGCCAAATACTTCGCCATCATCCCCGCCGCCTTCGCCACGGTCTATCCGCAGCTCGACGTGCTGAACATCATGGGTCTTGCCACGCCGTCCTCGGCGATCCTGTCAGCCGTGATCTTCAACGCGCTGATCATCGTGGTGCTGATCCCGCTGGCCTTGAAGGGCGTGCGCTACCGCCCGCTCGGCGCCTCGGTGCTCCTGCGCAGCAACCTCCTCATCTACGGCCTGGGCGGTCTCTTGGTGCCGTTTGCCGGCATCAAGCTGGTCGACATGGTGCTCGCAGCACTGGGCTGGGCGTAAAGGCCTCGCGCCACCTTAGCCCCCATCCCTCAACGCAAAGGAATTCCTCATGACCCCCGCATCTGCCACGCCGCGCCAAGGCGGCCTCCTGCGCCCCGCGCTGACCCTCTTCGCCGCGCTGTCGCTCGTCACCGGCCTGGCGTATCCCTTCCTGACCACCGGCATCGCGTCTGCCGTATTCCCGCACCAGGCCGCCGGCTCGCTGATCGAGCAGGACGGCAAGGTGATCGGTTCGGAATGGATCGGCCAATCGTTCACCTCGCCGCAATACTTCTGGGGCCGCCCGTCGGCCACGGCGCCCATGCCGTACAACGCCGCGGCCTCCGGCGGCTCGAATCTCGGTCCGCGCAACCCCGCGCTGGCCGAGGCCATCGAAGCGCGCATTGCGGCCCTGAAGGCGGCCGATCCGGACAATGCCGCGCCCGTTCCGGTCGACCTGATCACCGCGTCGGGCAGCGGGCTGGATCCGCACATCAGCCCGGCGGCCGCGGCGTACCAGGCCGGCCGCGTGGCGCGCGCCCGCGACCTGCCGCGCAGCGAGGTCGATGCGCTGATCCGGGCTCACACCGCCGCCCCGTGGCTGGGCGTGCTGGGCGACCCCGCGGTCAACGTGCTGACGCTGAACCTGGCGCTGGACAAGCTGCGCGTGGCGCGCTGATGCGGCGGCGTATAGTATTGCCAGCCGTCTCCTCCCCTCCCTTGCGCGTTCATGGCTGACATCGCTGGCGAGCGTCCCGATCCGGACGCGCTCTTGAAGACCCTGGACGACGCCGAGCGCCAGGCGGTGCGCGGCAAGCTGCGCGTGTACTTCGGGTCGTCGGCCGGCGTGGGCAAGACCTACGCCATGCTGGCGGCGGCGCGCGCGCAGGCGGCGCAGGGCACGGACGTGCTCGCCGGCATCGTCGAAACCCACGGCCGCCGCGAAACCGCGACGCTGCTCGACGGCCTGCCGGTCCTGCCGCTCAAGGACGTCGCTTACCGCGGCCACACGCTCAAGGAATTCGACCTGGATGGCGCCCTGCTGCGCCGCCCCGCCCTCGTGCTGGTCGATGAGCTGGCCCATTCCAACGCCCCGGGCTCGCGCCACGCCAAGCGCTGGCAGGACATCCAGGAACTGCTGGCTGCCGGCATCGACGTCTGGACGACGCTGAACGTGCAGCACCTGGACAGCCTGAACGAGGCCGTCGGCAGCATCACGGGCGTGCGCGTCTGGGAAACGGTGCCCGACGACGTGTTCGACGCGGCCGACGAGGTCATCCTGGTTGACCTGTCGGCCGACGAACTGCTGCGCCGCCTGAAGGAAGGCAAGGTCTACCTGCCCGAGCAGGCCCGCCACGCGGCCCGCAACTTCTTTCGCAAGGGCAATCTGATCGCGCTGCGCGAACTGGCGCTGCGCCGCACCGCCGAGCACGTGGACGACGACGTGCAGGCCTATCGCCGCGATCGCGCCATCGAACCGGTGTGGCGCACGCGCGAAGCGATAGTCGCCTGCATCGGCTCCGACGCCGATGCCGAGTACGTGATCCGCAGCGCCCATCGCATGAGCCAGCAGCTCGATTGCGATCTGCACGTCGTCACCATCGACACGCCGCGCGCCGCGCCGCCCGCTGCCGCCGAGGTCGACCGGCTGCAGCACGGCCTGGCGCTGGCCGACGCGCTGGGCGCGCGCACCGAGACGCTGGCGGGCGGCGACATGGTCGATGCCGTCGTCCGCTACGTCCGCCGCCACAACATCACGAAGGCGATCGTGGGCCGCACCCGCGCCGGCGGTTGGCAGCGGCTGCGGCTGTCGCTGACCGCGCTGCTCACCGCCATCATGTCGCCGGGCTGGTTGTGGCGGCGCCACAGCTTTGCCGACATGCTGGCTGCCGGCTGCCCGGAGATCGACATCATCCGGCTGGGCGCGCCCCCGGTGCCCGCGCCTGCGCCGCCCGGGCGCGATCCGTTCACGCTGGGCCGCCGCCCTTCCGGCGACGAACGCGGGGCGCGGCCGCTGGCGGGCTATGCGTGGGCGCTCTGCTATTGCGCCGTGGCCACGGCACTGTCGGCGCTTGCCTTCCCGACCCTGCACCAGACCAACATCGTCATGCTCTTTTTGCTGGCGGTGGCCGCGGTGGCGCTGCGCCACGGGCGCGGGCCCGCCGCGCTGGCGTCTGTGGTCAGCGTGGGACTGTTCGACTTTTTCTTCGTTCAGCCGTTGTCGTCGTTCGCGGTGTCGGACGTGCAGTACCTGCTGACCTTCGGCGTGCTGCTCGGCGTGGGGTTGCTGATCGGCCAGCTGACCGCCGGCCTGCGGCTGCAGGCACAGGCCTCGGTCAAGCGCGAGGCCGACGCGCGCAGCCTCTACGAATTCGCGCGCGAACTGTCGTCCGCGCTGCTGCCCGAGCAGATCGTCGCGCTGGCCGGATCGTTTGTGCATGCCACGTTCGGCGCGCGCTGCTCGCTCTACATCCTGGGCCTGGACGACCGCCTGAAGCTCGCCTCGCCCGCCAACGGCGACACGCCCGCGCCGGAATCGGCGCTGGCGCAGTGGGTCTACGACCACGGCCAGCCCGCGGGCGCGGGAACGGCCACCCTGTCCAACAGCGCGTTGCTGTACCTGCCGCTCAAGGCGCCCATGCGCACGCGGGGCGTGCTGGTGCTGGACGCCCCGCGCCGCAGCCTCTACACGAATCCCGACACGCGCCGCCAGGTCGAGGCGTACGCCACCCTCATCGCCATTGCGCTCGAACGCCTGCACTACGTCGAAGTCGCGCAGCAGGCGGTGGTCAGCATGGAATCCGAAAAGCTGCGCAACTCGCTGCTTGCCGCGGTGTCGCACGACCTGCGCACGCCGCTGACCAGCCTGGTCGGCATGACCGATACGCTGATGCGCCAGCAGCACAAGCTGCCCGATGGCGTGCAGGACACCGTGCGCGCCATGCGCGATCAGGCGCAGCGCATGCACGCGCTGGTCGTCAATCTGCTGGACATGGCGCGGCTGCAAAGCCGCGACGCGCCACTGCGCATGGAGTGGCAATCCATCGAAGAGCTGGTCGGCGCCGCGCTGGCGGCCATGCGTGAACCGCTGGCGGGCCACAGGATCGAGATCGCTCCGCTATCGTCACTGCCGCTTGTGGAGTGCGACGGCGTGCTGATCGAACGCGTGCTGTGCAACCTGCTGGAGAACGCGGGCAAATACACGCCCGCCGGCAGCACGTTGCGCATCCATGCCTTCGTGCATGACACCGAAGCGCATGAGGCGGAAATGCGCGTGGCCGTCGCCGACAACGGTCCCGGTGTCGCGCCCGGCGCCGAGCGCCGCATCTTCGAAAAATTCACGCGCGGCGAACGCGAATCCGCCACCCCCGGCGTCGGCCTGGGACTGGCGGTGTGCGAAGCCATCGTCGCCGCCCATCACGGCCGCATCTGGGTCGAGCACGCGCCGGGCCAGGCCAGCGGCGCGCAATTCGTCTTCAGCCTGCCGCTGGGCGCTCCGCCCCAGATCCAACCCGAAACCGCCTGAGTCCGCGCCATGTTCGATTTCCAGCCCATAGTCCTCATCATCGAAGACGACGCCAACATCCGGCGGTTCGTCCGCCAGGCCCTGGAAAGCGAAGGCTGCGTGGTGCACGAGGCCGACACCGTCAAGCGCGGCTTGATCGAGGCCGGCACCCGCCAGCCCGATGCCATCGTGCTCGACCTGGGCCTGCCCGACGACGACGGCATGACGCTGATCCGCGAGCTGCGCGGCTGGACCGAGGTGCCGGTGCTGGTGCTGTCCGCACGCAGCGCCGAGGCCGACAAGGTGGCGGCGCTGGACGCGGGCGCCGACGACTACCTGGCCAAGCCTTTCGGGGTGAGCGAACTGCTGGCCCGCCTGCGCGTGCTGCTGCGCCGCCACGGCCGCGGCGGCGCGGGCAACGCGGCCGAGATCGCGTTTGGCGACGTGCGCGTCGACTTTTCGCGGCGCGTGGTGGAGCGCGCCGGCCAGCACGTGCACCTGACCGCGATGGAGTACCGCCTGCTCGCGGCGCTGCTGGCCCATCGCGGCAAGGTCATGACGCACCGCGAGCTGCTGCGGCAGGTGTGGGGCCCGTCCCATGTCGAAAGCAATCACTACCTGCGGATCTACATGGGCCATCTGCGCCAGAAGCTCGAAGCCGACCCGGCGCAGCCTGTGTTCCTTGTGACGGAGATCGGCGTCGGATACCGCTTCGCGGGCTGAGCGCGCGCGCTCGATGCCGGTTTTGATAGCCGCTTTACGCGCAAGGCGCGAGTCTTGTCTCGCCCTTTATGCCGATCCTCCTATTGTTGCGGTCCGCTCAACACCAGGAGGCTTCACATGCCCCGCAACACCCTCGCCGCGCTGGCGCTGCTTTCCCTCATTCCCGCGGCGCAAGCCGCCGACGCCCCCAGCGCCGCCGATGCCGCGTCGCCCTACTCCTTGACGGCCAACGTCACGCTTGCCAGCCAGTACCGCTATCGCGGCCTCATGCAGACCAACAACAAGCCGGCCATTCAAGGCGGCTTCGACCTCGCGCACGCCAGCGGCTTTTACCTGGGCAACTGGAATTCCAGCATCAGCTGGCTGAACGACAGCAACAGCGACGTCTCCGCGCCGGTGGAAATGGACTTCTACGGCGGCTACAAGGGCAATCTCACGGACAACGTGCCCGTGGACCTGGGCGTGCTGCAGTACTACTACCCGGGCGACTATCCGTCGGGCTACACCAGTCCCGACACCACCGAACTCTACGCCGGCATCGGCTACGGCCCGGTCATGTTCAAGTACTCCCTTGCGCTGACCAACCTGTTCGGCTTTGCCGACAGCAAGTACAGCCAATACTTCGACCTGTCCGGCAACTTCGATACCGGCGTCTGGGGTCTCGTCGTCAACGTCCATGCGGGCCGCCAGATCGTGCGCAATGTCGATAACGGCTCCTACACGGATTGGAAGCTGGGCGTGACCAAGGGCTTCGGCCAGGGGTTGTCGGTCTCGCTGGCCTATCTGGACACCAACGCCGACCGCGCGGTCTACACCAATACGCGCGGCCGCGACATGGGCCGCGCCACGGGCCTCTTGTCGCTGACCAAGACGTTCTGAAAGGCCGCGGCCGTTGACGCCGTTTTTACACCGCGCGCCCGCATTTATCGGCAGAATTTACGGCGCCGTTCCTATAGTGGAATCGTCGTCAACCCACCGGATACGCGGGTCGCCGCCTTCGGCCCCGCCCCCACACCGCCATGATTCCCCGACCGTACCGCCGCCAGGCCCCCATCGACGCCACGCTTGCATCCCAGCCCGCGCCAAAGCCGCAATGCGGCCTGATCGCGCTGACCGTGCGCATCGATACGCTGGACGCCTTGAACGTGCGGCTGGCCTTGCACCGCGCACTGGGTGATCGCATCGGGGTCTACCTGCTGTCGGTCGATCACGCGCACGCCCAAAGCACGCTCGAGCTGCAATGCGAACGCGGCGAACTGGACGCCATGATGGCCGCGATCATGCGCGGCCTGCCCTGCGCCGAATTCGGCCCGGCACGCCCGGCCACCGCCATCACGGAGCGATGAGCCATGGACACCCTTGCCAAACCCGCATTCGAAGGCCTGTGGCTGCCGATGGTGACGCCCATGCGCGGCGGCCACGTGGACCTGGACGCCGCGCAAGCGCTGGCCCGCTACTACCGCAACGCCGGCATCGCCGGGCTGGTCCTCTTTGGCTCCACCGGCGAGGGCAACCTCCTCAGCATGCCCGAGAAGACCGACATGATCGAAGCCATCGCCAGCGACGCGCATGCCCTGCCGCTGGTGCTGGGCGTGGGCGGCGTCGACACGCGGGGCGTGGCCGCCGCGGTGCGCCGGCTGGACCGCTACGCGCCCGCCGGCTACCTGGCGCCGCCGCCGTACTACCTGGGGCCGTCGCAAGCCGGCATCCTGTGGCATTACCGGCAGATCGCATGGGCCACCGAGCGCCCGATCATTCTGTACAACATCCCGAAGCGCGCCGGCGTCGCCATGACGGTCGAGACGATGGAAGCGCTGGCGGCGCTGCCCAACTTCGGCGCGGTCAAGGAATGCAATCCCGCCGTGCTGGCCGCCTTGAATGCGCGAGACAGGCTCAACGCGCTGTGCGGCGAGGACCTGGCCTTGCTGGATCATTTCCTGGCGGGCGGGCGCGGCGCCATTCCGGCCGCCGCACACCTGTTTCCGGAGCGCTTTGTCGAACTGATGCAGCTTGCGCAAGCCGGCCAGACCGACGCCGCGCGCGAATGCTTCGACCCCTTGCGCCCCCTGATCCGGCTGCTGTTCAGCGAACCCAATCCCGCGCCGCTCAAGCGCGCGCTGGCCATGCAGGGCCTCGTCTGCGACGAGCTGCGCCTGCCCATGATGCCCGCCAGCCGCGAACTGGGCGCGAAGCTGCGGCGCGCCATGAGCCTTATCCCGGCATCGGCTGACCGGCTGCAGACAGCCTGAAGATCGACACGGCGCGGGCCAGGTCGCCCGCCTGACCGTGCAACGCGGCGGCAGACGCCGCAAACTCCTCTACCAGCGCAGCGTTCTGCTGGGTCGCCTCGTCCAGATGCGTCACGGTCACGTTGATCTGCTCGATGCCCGCGCTCTGTTCGCTGGACGCCGTGGCAATCTCGCTCATCAGCGGCGCGCTGGTAGCTGCCGATTCCAGCACGCTGCCCATCGTGGCGCTCGCCTGTTCCACGCGCTGGCTGCCGCGCGCCACGGATTCGGACGACGCTTCGATCAGCGTCTTGATCTCCTTGGCGGCGGTGGCGGACCGCTGCGCCAACGCCCGCACTTCGCCGGCCACCACGGCAAACCCGCGCCCCTGTTCGCCCGCCCGTGCGGCTTCGACGGCGGCGTTCAGCGCCAGGATATTGGTCTGAAACGCGATCACGTCGATCAGGCGGATGATCTCGTCGATGCGCTGTGAACTGTGCGAGATCTCGCGCATGGCATCGATGGCGTGCTGCGTTTCGTCGCTGCCCTGCCGCGCCAGTCGCGCTGCCTCGCCGGCCAACGCGCTGACCTCGCGCACGTGCTCGGCGCTTTGGCGGGCCGTGGCGGTGATTTCTTCCACGCTTGCCGCGGTCTGCTCCAATGCGGCGGCCTGCCTTTCAGTGCGGTCGGACAGGTCCACGCTGCCTGCGGCAATCTGGCGCGACGCGGCCGCGATCGACGCGGTGGAATGCACGATGCTGCGCACCGCGGCGTCCAGCCGCTGCTGCATCCGCGCCATCGCGTCGAACAGCCGGCCGATCTCGCCACGGTGATGGCGCGCGATGCCGCCGGACAGGTCGCCATTGGCCACGCGCTCGCACACCGCCACCGCCTCGTTCAACGGCCGCAGAATGTGCGTGCTGAAAAAGCGCAGCGCCGCGGTCAGCACCAGGGCCAGCAGCACCAGCGTCACGCTGCCCTGCCGCCATAGCGTGCCGTAGAACGCCGCGTCCACGTCGTCCACGTACAGGCCCGTGAACATCAGCCAGCCCCATTCCGCGTCGTACGCCGCATAGGTCAGCTTGGGCAACGAGTCCTCGGAACCAGGGCGCGGAAACAGGTAGCGCACATAGCCGCCGCCCGCCTTGCCTTGCGCATAAAGGTTTTCAAAGAGCGGCTGCCCCTGGCTGTCGCGCGTGGCGCGCACGTTCGTGCCCACCAGCTTCGGGTCGGGATGCACCAGCAGATCGTAGTTGTCGCCAAACGCGCCCACATAGCCGTCCTCGCCATATCGCATCTGCGAGAGCTGGCGCGCGACGTCGCGCTTGGCCTCGGCCAGCGGCACGCCTTCCCGCACGCGCAGCTTGCCGCCGCGGACGATGCCCTCGGCCATGTCCAGGACATGGCGAAGCTCCACCTTGCGGTCGTCCATCATTTCGGCACGGCGCTGCCAGGCGTCCCACACGCCCAGCGCCAGAACGGCGGCGCCAATGGCAAAAACGAACCACAACAGTTCTTTACGCAAGCTGGAGTTACTCATCGACGCTCTTCCATCCGCCACCAACTCGAAACAATATCTAGCTGTTTGTGACTTTTTATGTAATGTGACCGGCGAGCATACTATTTCAAACTTCGTTTGAATTCAAATTTAACTAGTCACTTTGATCTAGCTCAAGCCCAATAAAAAAACGCAAGGCGCGATGCACCTTGCGTTCTTTTTGGAGCCCGATTGCGCGGGACGCAGCCCGCGAGGCGCTACGCCACGGACCGTGATGCGGGCAGGGGTTCGCGCGCCGGCCGCGCCGTCGTCAGCGCAATCAACGCCACCACGATCAGCGCGTACGTGGGCACGCTGCGCATGTTGCGGAACATCATCTCGGTCATGCTGAAGGCGCAGTAGCTCAGGCAGAACAACAGCCCCATCTGCGCGCCCACGCGGATCACCCGGTCGTCACTGGCCAGGCGCCGGAAGAACATGGCGGCCGGCACCAGATACAGCGCCAGCATGCTCAACAGCCCGAGCAAGCCGTACCCGGCCAGGGCGGCCAGCAGATCGTTGTGCGGCTCGCCGAATCCATCCACGACTTCCTGCGTCACGATGCCCTGCCCCTGAAGCAAGCGAAGCTCTTCGCGAAACTTGCTGGGGCCGATGCCCACGATGGGGCTCTTTTCGAACATCAGAATCGAGGCATGCCACAGCTGCAGCCGGATGCCGAACGACGTGTCGCGGTTGGCCGATGTGGAAAACCCCTGAACGTCGTGAGTGATCTGCTGCATGCGGCTGCTGAACGTCCAGATGGCAGCCGCACTGGCGACCAGCGCCACGCATACGGCCAGCGCACAGTACACCTTGTGGCGCCGCCGCCAGTTGCGCAGGCCCAGCAGGAAGACGAATCCCAGAATGGGCAGCAGCATCCAGCTGCTGCGGGTTTCGGACATCCAGGTCGCGCACACGGCCAGCGCCGCGGCCAGCAGCTTCAGCGCGGTCTCCAGGCGCGGCCAGCGCGACCCCGGCCCCCAACCCAGCGACAGCAGCGTCATGCCGCCGAACAGCAGCACCATGTTGGCAAAAGCCACCGCGTTATAGCGTCCGCCCACTTCGACCACCGCGCCACGGCCGCCCGAGACCATGGTGAAGATCAACAGGAGCGAGCCCACCAGCGCACCGGCCAGGATGGTCCATTCGATATGGCGAAGCAGCCGCTGCGGCGCGCGCAGCAGCAGCCACAGCACCGGCAGCGCCAGCGCGAACCGCAGCAGTTTTTCAAGTTCGGAACTGCTCCACATCCCCTTCACGGCGGACGTGATCAGCAGACAGGCCAGCGGCGACAGAAGCGCCAGCGCCATGGGCCAGAGGGCGCGGAAATCCATGGGCTCGTAGCGCTTGATTGCATTCATGGTGATCGCGGCAAGGGCGATCAATGCACTCAGGTAAAGAACAGCGGGACCGCCTACAGGGCTGGTCAGCGCCAGCGCGGGCATGAGCAGCACCAGCCAGGCGGCCAGGGTTACATACAGTCGGGGCACAACAATCAACCTGAAAAGAACAAGGCACGCGCACTGCGCAACGTGCCGGTGATTAGATAAAACCCGCCCGCCATGACGGCGGGCGGGTTTGGCGAAAGCCCGGGATCAGGCCCTGTCGCGCGGCGGACAGCCTTGCGAAGGGTCCTGGCCGCGGTTTACATGTTTTCGATCATCACCTGGCCAAAGCCCGAGCACGACACCTGCGTCGCGCCTTCGAGCAGGCGGGCAAAGTCGTACGTGACCTTCTTGGACTGGATCGACTTTTCCATGCTGGAGATGATCAGGTCCGCGGCTTCGGTCCAGCCCATGTGGCGCAGCATCATTTCGGCCGACAGGATTTCGGAACCGGGGTTCACGTAGTCCTTGCCGGCGTACTTGGGCGCCGTGCCGTGCGTGGCTTCGAACATGGCCACGGAATCGGACATGTTGGCGCCCGGGGCGATGCCGATGCCGCCCACCTGCGCGGCCAGCGCGTCGGAGATGTAGTCGCCGTTCAGGTTCAGGGTGGCGATGACGTCGTATTCGGCGGGGCGCAGCAGGATTTGCTGCAGGAACGCGTCGGCGATCACGTCCTTGACGATGATCTCGCGGCCCGTCTTGGGATTCTTGAACTTGCACCACGGGCCGCCGTCGATCAACTGCGCGCCGAATTCCTTCTGCAGAAGCTCATAGCCCCAATCGCGGAAGCCGCCTTCGGTGAACTTCATGATGTTGCCCTTGTGCACCAGCGTCAGCGACGTGCGGTCGTTGTCGATGACGTACTGCGCCGCCTTGCGCACCAGGCGCTCGGTGCCTTCGCGCGACACGGGCTTGATGCCGATGGACGAGGTGTTCGGGAAACGGATCTTCTTGACGCCGAGCTTGGTCTGCAGGAACTGGATCAGTTCCTTGGCCTGCTCGCTTTCGGCCATGTATTCGATACCGGCGTAGATGTCTTCTGAGTTCTCGCGGAAGATCACCATGTTGGTCTTTTCGGGTTCGCGCACCGGGGACGGCACACCCTTGAAATACGCCACGGGGCGCAGGCAGACGTACAGGTCGAGCTGCTGGCGCAGCGCCACGTTCAGCGACCGGATGCCGCCGCCGACCGGCGTGGTCAGCGGGCCCTTGATGGAAACCACGTAGTCTTTGACGACTTCCAGGGTTTCGTCGGGCAGCCACACGTCAGGACCGTAGACCTTGGTGGCCTTTTCGCCGGCATAGACTTCCATCCAATGGATCTTGCGCTTGCCGCCGTAGGCCTTCTGCACCGCCGCGTCGACGACCTTGATCATGACGGGGGTGATGTCGGCGCCCGTGCCGTCGCCTTCGATGAAGGGGATGATGGGCTGGTCAGGCACATTCAGCGAGAAATCGGCGTTGACCGCAATTTTCTGGCCGCCGGCGGGAACCTTGATATGTTGGTAGGACATGAATGCTCCATTTGCTCCGGGTGGTTTTTCTGCACGCGCCAGGATCGGACAGCGTCCGATTCCGCGGGTTATACCGCCTCCTGCGAACCGCACACCGGATGGCGGATAGCAACCCATTCTATATCGCAAAGCGCCGGGCGAAACCGGCGGTCCGCATGGGGCGGTAAAATAATGCGACTACATCCTGCTTTTGGTCCCCTCCCGAATGTTCAATCCCTCCCGCGACCAAGTCCGCGAATTCTTTATCGAAACCTGGCGCAAGCATCGCGCCAACGAGGTCCTGACCCCGCTGGAGGCGATCGCGCTGGACTGGATCATCGAGCATCCCGAATACCACGCGGACCTCGAAAGCCCCGACGCCATGACGGCTGAATACGCGGTGGAAAAAGGCCGCACCAATCCGTTCCTGCACCTGTCCATGCATCTGGCCATCGCCGAACAGCTGTCAATCGACCATCCGCCCGGCATCCGCCTGGCCTACCAGCAGCTCACGGCGCGCTCGGATGCGCACCACGCCGCGCACGAAATCATGGAATGCCTGGGCCAGGTGGTCTGGGAAGCGCAGCGCCTGGGCACGCCGCTGGACAGCGACACCTACATCGACCTGATCCGCCGCCGCGCCAGCCTCTGACCCAACAAAAAAACCCTCGCTAGCGAGGGTTTTTCATTCACTCCAACCGAAGCCGTTGCGTTCTAGCGGCGCACGCCCAGATCGCTGGGCAGCGTGGCCAGCCAAGCCGATACGTTGGCAATGTCCTGGTCGGACAGCTGCGTGGCGAAGGCGCCCATGATCGGGTTCTTGCGCACGTTGGCCGTGGCTGCGCTGCCGGAGGCGCCCCGCTTGTAGGCCTTCAGCGCATGTGCCAGGTAGTCGGCGTGCTGCCCGGCCAGCGTCGGATACGCGGGATCCACGGCCGTCTTGGCGTCGGCGCCGTGGCACGAGGCGCAATTGAATTTTTCGAAGACGGCCTTGCCGGCCGACAGGTCCTGCGCCGAGGCGGCAGAGCCCCAGATAGCCAGGGTCGCGCCCGCAAGGGCAAGCATGGTGCGGTTCATGGTCTTGCCCCCTTATTTGAGATTCGAGTAGTACGCGGCCAAGTCGGCAATGTCCTGATCGGACAGGCTGCCGGCAACGGCGTCCATCGTGGGATGGCTGCGCGCGCCTTTCTTGTACTCGTTGAGGGCGGTTTCGATGTACTTGGCGTTTTGGCCAGCGATCATCGGAACATGGTAAAGCTCGGGAAACGATGCCTTGTAGCCTGGGATGCCATGGCAACCGATGCACATCGAAACCTTGTCTCGGGCATTCTGGACATTACCGACCGGCGCTGCGTCTGCAGCAACAGCCTGGCCGGCGATCGCACAGGACGCCATCGTGGCCAACACGGAAACCGTGTACTTCAGAGAGGTTCGCAACTTCATTGGAATGACTCTTCTTGGTATGGCTAAGGACTAGGGCCTGCTCACACGAAAAGGCCCTCTGCAAACACGTTGCGGGTGGAACCCAAAGCAAAACCGCCTGATTGTACGATAATTGCTCAGGATTAATACCTTGCGTTAGTGTTGATCCCAATCAAACCACAGAAGCCATCAGACCATGTCCGCAGCCCAGACCGCCTCATCCGCCAAGCCAGTCCGCTTCGATGGCACCGACAGCTACGTCGCCACCGATGACCTCAAGCTCGCCGTGAACGCCGCCCTCACCTTGCAGCGCCCGCTGCTGATCAAGGGAGAACCCGGCACCGGCAAGACGATGCTGGCCGAGGAAGTGGCCCGCGCGCTGGGACGGCCGCTGATGCAATGGCACATCAAGTCCACCACCAAGGCGCATCAGGGCCTGTACGAATACGACGCCGTGTCGCGCCTGCGCGATTCGCAGCTTGGCGACGAGAAGGTCCGCGACATCCGCAACTACATCGTGCAGGGCACGCTGTGGCAAGCGTTCCAATCGCACGAGCCGGTGGTGCTGCTGATCGACGAGATCGACAAGGCCGACATCGAATTCCCCAATGACCTGCTGCGCGAGCTGGACCGCATGGAGTTCCATGTGTACGAAACGCGCGAGACCATCGCCGCGCGCCACCGTCCGCTCGTCATCATCACGTCCAACAACGAGAAGGACCTGCCCGACGCGTTCCTGCGCCGCTGCTTCTTTCACTACATCCGCTTTCCGGACCGCGAGACGATGCGCGACATCGTGGCTGTCCACTATCCCGACTTGAAGCAGGACGTGCTGCGCGCCGCGCTGGACACGTTCTTCTCGCTGCGCGATGCGCCCGGACTGAAGAAAAAGCCGTCCACGTCCGAACTGCTGGATTGGCTGCGCCTCTTGCTGGCCGAAGACGTCACGGCCGCGCAGATCGACGCGCACACGGCCACCGCCGTGCCGCTGATGGCCGGCGCGCTGCTCAAGAACGAGCAGGACGTGCATCTGCTCGAACGCCTGGCGGCCATGACGCGCGGCGGCCAACGCCGCTGATCCGGCATCCACGGGCGGCCCGCACATGCTGATCGACTTCTTCTATCACCTCCGGGCGCACAAGCTGCCCGTCTCGGTCAAGGAATACCTGACGCTGGTCGACGCCCTGCGCCAGGACCTGATGTCGCCCACGCTGGACGAGTTCTACTTCCTGGCGCGCGCCACGCTCGTCAAGGACGAGTCTCTCTACGACCGCTACGACAAGGCCTTCGGCGCGTATTACCGCGGCATCGAAGCCGCGCTGCCCGCGGGCAAGGACATTCCGCTCGACTGGCTGATCAAGCAGTTCGAGAAAAGCCTGTCGCCCGAAGAAAAGGCCGCCATTGAAAAGCACGGCTGGGACAAGCTGATGGAGCTCTTCAAGGAGCGCCTGGACGAGCAGAAGGAACGCCACGCGGGCGGCAGCAAGTGGATCGGAACGGGCGGCACGTCGCCCTTCGGCAACGGCGGCTATCACCCCGAAGGCATCCGCGTCGGCGGCGCATCGGCCGGCAACCGCACGGCGGTCAAGGTCTGGGACATGCGCCAGTTCAAGGACTACGACGACCAGATCGAACTGGGCACGCGCAATTTCAAGGTGGCCCTGCGCCGCCTGCGCCGCTTTGCGCGCCAGGGCGCCGAACTGGAACTGGATCTGGACGACACCATCGCCAGCACGGCGCGCAACGCGGGCCATCTGGACCTGCGCATGATCCCGGAGCGCCACAACACGGTGAAGGTGCTGATGCTGCTGGACGTGGGCGGCAGCATGGACGACCACATCGGACGGGTCGAGGAACTGTTCTCGGCGGCCCGCAGCGAATTCCGCAATCTCGAGGTCTATTACTTCCACAACTGCCCGTACGAAAGCCTGTGGCAAAGCAACCGCCGCCGCCAGAACGAGCGCTTCGACACCTGGGACGTGCTGCGCAAGTACAACCCTGACTGGCGCCTGATCATTGTCGGCGACGCCACGATGAGCCCATACGAGATCCTGCAGCCCGGGGGTTCCGTCGAGCACTACAACAAGGAACCGGGCGCCGAGTGGATGCGCCGGCTCCTGGACGCCTGGCCCAAATCGGTGTGGCTGAATCCCGAGCCCACGGCTTCCTGGCAGTACCGCCAGTCCATTGCGCTGATGCGCGACATCATGCAGGACCGCATGTATCCCGTCACGGTTGCCGGCCTGGAGCAGGCGATGCGGGTGCTGTCGAAGTAGACACCGCAGGTGCGGCGGCGATACTGCCGCCGCGGTTGGCGTTCTTAGCCGTCGACCGGATTTTCCGGCGTCTCCAGCGTCAATTGATAGAACGCCAGATCGAGCCATCGTCCGAATTTGAAGCCGGCCTGGCGGATCGTGCCAGCGTGCACAAACCCCAGCTTTTCATGCAGGCGGATGCTGCCCTGGTTCGAGGCGTCGATACCGCCGACCATCACGTGCACGCCCCCGGCGCGCGCACGCTCGATCAGGATGGCCATCATCGCTTCGCCCAGGCCGCGGCCGCGAAAGCGCCCGTCTACGTACACGGAATGCTCGACGGAATACTTGAAGGCGGGAAACGCGCGAAACGTGCCGTAGCTGGCAAACGCCATCAATTCGCCGTCCGCATTTTCCAGCCCAACGACGGGAAACCCGCCCTGTTGCTTGGCCTTGAACCATCCGTCCATGGCCTCGCGCGGCCGCGGCTTGTAGTCGTACAGCGCGGTGGACGTCGCGATGGCGTCATTGAAGATGGCCAGAATCTGGTCGGCGTGGCGCTCTTGCGTGCAGTCGACCAGCGTGGCGCCTTGCGGGGCGTGGAGTTCGGCGGGCGTTTTCATGGCCGGAATTTTAGCGACCGCGGCCCGCGCCGCCTACCGGCAAGAAACGGGCGAAAAAAAACCGGCGAAGACGCCGGTTCAGTGAAACGTTGCCGCTTCTGGCCACTCTCAGGCGGCGCGGCTCTCCACAGATCGATGCGCGCCCGTACTCATGTGGCGCAAACCGGGGCACTGCCGCCAAGACAATTCGTCGGCGTCCATGTCCAGGTCGAACAAATCTTGCGCGGCGGGCCACGGATGGGAGCGCGCGGTGGCGCCCTCCATTTCAAGCACATGGCCGGCAAATCCGCGAGGCGATCCACCGCACTCCGCGAAATACCGCTGCGTACTCAGGTCCACCACATAGGTGGTCATGTCATGGGTCAATATGGCCACGTATTGGCCGTCATCACTGGCATAAGCGTATTGAAACTGTCCCTTGATGCCATCGCCCTTGAGGGCGCTACCAGTCAGTTGGGACAAGGCACGCGTGACGATTTCGGTCAGCATGGGTCGTTCCTCCGTAGAATGCGCCGGCAGGATGCCGGCGGCGAAGGCGCGAACGACAAGCACCGGCGCCGCGTCAAGGCAGCGTCTGGCGTTGGACGGGAAGCCGGTAAGACGGCCGTCGCGCATCCCGTCAGCAACAGCTAATGCGTCCTTAAAAGCTTACACCCGCGACCGGAAGTGGTTCAAATCCCCTGGGAAAACTGGACTGCTGCATTGCACCATCAACACGGGCGCGGCTTGGCGGCGCATCAAGCCGCCGCGAATAGGGCGCCCTCGCCGGCGCCGCCCGCCTCGCGCCGCTGGCGCCAGGCCTCGCGGCCCAGGCGGTACAGCACATGCGCGCGTAGCGGATGTCCTGCCGGCACGGCGGGGTGATCGAAGGGCTCCGGTTCCGCGGCCATGCCCAGACGGTCCATCACGGCGCGCGATCGCAGGTTGCCCGTGGCCGTGAAGGCGACGATTTCATCCGCGCCCACCTGCTCGAAGCCGACCCGCAACGCGGCGTCAGCCGCTTCGCTGGCGTATCCCCGTCCCCAGAAGGAATGCGCAAGGCGCCAGCCGATCTCCACGCCGGGCGCAAACGGCAGAACGGGCGCCAGCGGCTTGATGCCGACGAAACCAATGAACGGCGCCACCCCCGGCACTTCCACGGCCCAGAGGCCCCAGCCGTGCTCGTCAATGCCGGCGGCCAGCCTGTCGGCCAGGGCGTCGCTTTCCTGGGACGTCATCGGCAACAGGAACTGCGTCACGTGCGGATCAGCGTTAAGGGCGGCGAAAGGTTCGCGGTCGGCGGCGCGCCATTGGCGCAGCACGAGGCGAGGCGTTTCGACTTCGACGGTCAGGGACATATCAGCTTCCTCGGCATGGCGGCGGGCCGCCTGAACCATTGCCAACGTATACACTCCAACGGATTCTGCCATGCCAAAGGAATAGTCCGCCATGCGCTTGTCCCTGTCGAAGCTGCCGCGCCCGCTAGGCGTGCTGCTGTTTTCCTCCTTCCTGGCCTTTCAGGCCGGAGCCGCCAGCCTGCCGGCCGGCGTCACGGAGGCCGCCTCGATCGAAGGCATTACCGAATACCGACTGGCCAATGGCCTGCGGGTGCTTCTGGTACCCGACGAATCCAAGCCGTCCACCACGGTCAACATGACCTACCTGGTGGGCTCGCGCAACGAAAACTACGGCCAGACCGGCATGGCGCACCTGCTGGAGCACATGCTGTTCAAGGGCACGTCGACCACCCGCAACGCGATGGGCGAGTTCTCGCGCCGCGGATTGCAGGCCAACGGCTCGACGTCCAGCGACCGCACCAATTACTTCGCCAGCTTCGCGGCCAACCCCGAGACGCTGAAGTGGTACCTCGGCTGGCAGGCCGATGCGATGGTCAATTCGCTGATCGCCAAGGAAGACCTGGACTCGGAAATGACCGTGGTCCGCAACGAGATGGAAAGCGGCGAGAACAGCCCGTTCCGCATCCTGATGCAGAAGATGCAGGCCGCTGCCTACCAGTGGCACAGCTACGGCAAGAACACGATCGGCGCGCGCTCCGACGTCGAAAACGTGGACATCGGCCAGCTCCGCGCCTTCTACCATGAGTATTACCAGCCCGATAATGCCGTGCTGATCGTGGCGGGCAAGTTCGACCCGCAGACGACGCTGGCGGACATCGAGGCCACGCTGGGCAAGCTGCCCAAGCCCGAACGCAAGCTGCCGCCGGAATATACGGTGGAGCCGACGCAGGACGGCGAGCGCTCGGTGACGCTGCGCCGCACCGGCGGCACGCCGCTGGTCGCGGCGATGTATCACATTCCGGCCGGCGCCAGCGCGGATTTTGTGCCGTTTGACCTGGCCACCACGATCCTGGCGGACACGCCGTCGGGTCGCCTCTACCATGCCCTGGTGCCGACCAAGCTGGCCTCGGGCGTGTTCGGCTTCACGATGGAAAACCTGGACCCGGGCCTGGCGATGTTCGCCGCGCAACTGACGCCGGGCAAGGACCTGGACGCGGCGATGAAGGCGCTGACAGGCACGCTTGAGTCGCTGGGCAAGAAGCCCTTCACGGAACAGGAACTGGACCGTGCGCGCAGCAAGTGGCTGACGTCGTGGGAACAGACGTATAGCGATCCGGAGCAGGTGGGCGTGGCGCTGTCCGAGGCGATCGCCGCGGGCGACTGGCGCCTGTTCTTCCTGCAGCGCGACCGCGCGCGCAAGGCAACGCTGGCTGAAGTGCAAAAGGCCGCGACGACGTATCTGGTGCAGAGCAACCGCATCGAGGGCCGCTACATTCCGACCGAAAAGCCGGTGCGTGCGCCGCAGACGGAGCGCGTGGATCTCACCGCCGTGTTCAAGGACTACAAGGGCGATCCGGACTTCAAGGCGGCGTCGGCGTTCGATCCCTCGCCGGCCAACATCGACAAGCTGACGCAACGCACGACGCTTGACCTGCCCAATGGCCCGGTGAAGCTGGCGCTGCTGCCCAAGGCGACGCGCGGCAGCCGCGTGCAGGCGCAGATGCTGATCCAGTTCGGCAACGAGAAGGACCTGCTGGGCCAGCGCGTGAATTCCAGCGCGGCCGCGGACCTGCTGCTACGCGGCACGGACAAGCTGTCGCGCCAGGATATCCAGGACCGTCTGGACAAGCTGCAAGCTGAACTTGGCTTCAGCGGTGGCGGCACGACGCTGAAGGTGGCGATGTCGACAAAGGGCGAAAATCTGCCTGAGCTGACGGCGCTGGCGCTGGAGATCATCCGCAACGCCAGCTTTCCGAAGGAGCAGGTGGAGGAATATCAACGTCAGCTTGAAACCTCGATCCAGAACGCGATGACGGAGCCTTCCGCCCTGGCCGGACGCGCGCTGGCGCGCCACGATAATCCGTGGCCTGCGGACGACCTGCGTTACGTGCCGACGTTCGAAGAATCGCTGACGAGCGTGCGCGCCCTGAATCGCGAGGCGCTGGCAAAATTCCACGCCAAGTTCTACGGCGCGGGCGATATCGAGTTCTCGGCGGTGGGCGATTTCGAACCCGCAGCGGTGGAAAAGTCGCTGCGCACGGGACTGGCCGGCTGGACGAAGGCGCCCGCCTACACCCGCGTGCCGAACCCGTACCGCGAGGTGCCGGCCAAGCAATTCGACATCGATACGCCGGACAAGGCCAATGCGTTCTACCTGTCGCGCCTGCCGCTGAAGCTGCAGGATACGAACGCGGATTATGCGGCGCTATACCTGGCCAATTACCTGTTCGGCGCGTCGGAAACGTCGCGCTTGTGGAACCGGGTGCGCGAGACGGAAGGCCTGTCGTACAACGTGCGCAGCTCGCTGTCGGTGTCGGCGTTCGAGCCGGCCGCAACCTGGAGCATTTACGCAATCTATGCGCCGCAGAATCGCGAGCGGCTGGAGAAGGCGATCAACGAGGAACTGGCGCGCGTGCTGAAGGACGGTTTCTCGGACAAGGAAATCACGGAGGGCATCACGGCCCTGCTGAACTACCGGAATCTGGCTCGGGCGCAGGACGACGTGCTGGCAAGCACGTGGCTTGACTACCTGGAGCGCGGCCGCACGTTCGCGTGGTCTGCGGAAATGGACAAGAAGATTTCCGCCTTGACGCCAGACGCGGTGAACGCCGCGCTGCGCAAGTACGTGCGCCCTGACGCGTTCAGCACGGCGCTGGCGGGGGATTTCAAAAAGCCGTGACGTAACACCTTTTGGAAAGCCCCTGCTTCGGCAGGGGTTTTTTTTGCATAGTCGGTGGGTAATCCAGCTGGACCGATCTTGAGCAACGGCTTGACCATTCCATTGATGGGGCCAATTCTTTACGTCTGATCTATTACTCGGTTATTTGGAAAGATGTTTTCAGGGATTAAGGGTTTATCCCAGGTGGGAAGGCGCGCACAATTCAGTCCATCGGGAACAGCAAACGAACCACGACGGAGAGCCGCCGGATTCGGTCCCTCTTTAGACGAATTGGAGGTCTCACCATGAAAACCCTAGCCACCACCCTTTTCCTATCCCTGGCCCTGGCCGGTGTCGGCGCGCAAGCCGCCGGCGTTGAACAAGCAAAGAGCAGCGCCCAAGTGGCGACGGAATTGCAAGAAGCAAAGGCAAGCGGTCAGTACACGTTCGGCGAGCTGGACTATCCGCCCGCCCTGCCCCAAAAGACCAGCCTGAGCTCGCAGGAAGTGCAAGCTCAGCTGCAACAAGCCAAGGTCAGCGGTCAATACACGTTCGGCGAACTGCAGTACCCGCCGGTCGTTGCAACGTCGGGCAGCGCAAAGTCGCGTGCCGAAGTCCAGCAGGAACTGGCGCAAGCAAAGGCCAGCGGCCAATACACGTTCGGCGAGCTCGAGTACCCGCCGATCAGCCGGTGAGCTGCTTGCTGTAGCCCGGCCGGCCTCGGGTGGCATCATGGCCTGAGGCCGGTATTTTCGGCATACAGCGGCGGTTGAAGTAGTAGTAGCAGTTGAAGTTGAAGTTGAAGTTGAAGTTGCAGTTGCAGTCAGCAGTTGAAGTTGAAGTCAGCAGTTGAAGTTGAAGTCAGCAGTTGAAGTTGAAGTCAGCAGTTGAAGTTGAAGTGGTAGTAGCGAAGAGGCCGTGGCGATTGTCGCGGTCTCTTTTTTTTGCGTCGGCGTCCGTGGGCTGCCGCAGGGTTCTTGAGCGCCCGGCGCGGCGTGGGCCTGGGGCGGGCGGGGCTCCGATTGCGGTCCGGAGCCTTCGCTCCGGACTTCCCCGGGCTCAACCTCGTACGCCTTCGGCTCCCTTCGGTTTCCGCCGGGCGCATCTAAACGCCCCGCCCACCCCAGGCCCACGCCACACCGGGCTTTGGTGGTTTTAGCCTCACGGTCGTTGGGGCGACTTGGGTTCTTTAGGTTCTTGCATACAGCGAGGTGGAAGAGAAGCGTCTTGCGATGCCCGCCCCCGGCCGGCCGCGCGGGCGGCCTTTGGGGGCTTACGCGCTGTCTTGCGTCGTAGCGATGCCGCTTCGCGTGTGGCTGCTTCTGCTCTAGGTGTCTGACACCCTGGTGAGATTCGCAACATACCAAGAGCATCTCCCGAGGGTGTCAGACACCGGCAGATACGTAAGACTGATTGAGGTGTCTGATACCCCTCGAATTCGTAAGACCGATTGAGGTGTCTGACACCCCTCGAATTCGTAAGACCGAATGAGGTGTCTGACACCCCTCGAATTCGTAAGACCGAATGAGGTGTCTGACACCCCTCGAATTCGTAAGACCGAATGAGGTGTCTGACACCCTGGTGAGATTCGCTTCATACCAAGTGCGTCTACCTAGGGTGTCAGACACCGGCAGCGGCAGACGCTCTTGGGAAGTTCAGAACCAGCCGACGTTAATCGTCACTTGAACTCCCGTGCCGATGGGCGGCGCGTATGGGTCGGCACGTTGTCGCTGACCGTCGACGCGCCGCCATCATCGCCCCTCCCCCCGTGACGGCGGGCCATTAGCAAACTAAACGTCACCAGCGCGCCGTGCCGGTTTATGCCGAGATTTTGGCGTGCTGCATCTGGCCATCAGATTCGAAAGATAGGCCACGAAAGAAGGCCGCCGGGCTCGGTCTCACTTAAAACAATCTGAAGGTCTCGCTCATGAAAATCCTGGCCACGACGCTGTTTGTTTCCCTAGCCCTGGCCGGCGCCGCCGCGCACGCAGCCGGCGTTGAACATTCCAAGTCTTGCTCCCAGGTCGCGGCCGAGCTGCAAGAAGCCAAGGTCAGCGGCCAATACACTTTCGGCGAATTGGACTATCCGGCCGCTCTGCCCCAAACCTCCGACCTGACCGAACAGGATGTGCGCGCCCAGCTTCAACAGGCCAAAGCCAACGGCGAATACTCCTTCGGCGAACTCGACTATCCGCCGGCCGCCCGTTAAGCGGTTCGCCGTTCTGCTTGATCCTGCAATACCGTCACTAGCAAGCCCGGCATTTTTGGCGCAAAAAAAAGCCGCGACTCACGTCGCGGCTTTTTTCGCTTGGCAGCAGCGCAATCATCTGCGGACTGATCAGCTGAAGAATTCCTTCACGCGGTCCGTCCAGGATTTGCTTTGCGGCGAGTGGCGATCGCCACCGTCGTTCAGCGACGCCTCGAACTGGCGCAGGATGTTCTTCTGGTCGTCGCTCAGGCGCACGGGCGTTTCCACCACAACGTGGCAGTACAGGTCGCCCGGGTAGCTGCCGCGCACGCCTCGGATGCCCTTGCCGCGCAGGCGGAAGGTCTTGCCGGATTGGGTGCCTTCGGGAATGGAGATCTCGGCCTTGCCGCCCAGCGTGGGGACCTGGAGTTCGCCGCCCAATGCCGCCGTGGTGAACGGAATGGTCAGTTCGCAGTGCAGGTCGTCGCCGTCGCGCTGGAAGATCTTGTGCTGCTTGATGTGGATTTCCACATACAGGTCGCCCGGAGGACCGCCGTTGATGCCCGGTTCGCCATTGCCGCTGGAGCGGATGCGCATGCCGTCGTCGATGCCGGCCGGGATCTTGACCTGGAGGGTCTTGTTGCGGCGGATGCGGCCGACGCCGTCGCAGGACGCGCACGGATCGGTGATTTCCTTGCCGTTCCCGTGGCAGGTGGGGCAGGTCTGCTGGACGCTGAAGAAGCCTTGCTGCATGCGCACGGCGCCGGAGCCGCCGCAGGTGCGGCAGGTCTTGGGCGAGGTGCCGGGTTTGGCGCCGGAACCGTGGCAGGTGTCGCAGTTTTCCCAGCTGGGGACGCGGATTTCGGTGTCGAAACCGGCGGCCGCTTGTTCCAGGGTGATTTCCAGCGCGTACTTGAGGTCGGCGCCGCGGTAGACCTGGGGCCCGCCGCCGCGACGGCCACCACCGGCGCCGCCGAAGATTTCGCCGAAGATGTCGCCGAACGCGTCGGCAAAACCGCCGCCCATGCCCGCGCCACCCATGCCGGCGGCGTTGGGGTCGACGCCGGCGTGACCGTAGCGGTCGTACGCGGCGCGTTTTTGTTCATCGCCCAGGACCTCGTAGGCTTCCTTGGCTTCCTTGAACTTCTCTTCGGCCTCTTTGCTGTCCGGATTGCGGTCCGGATGGTATTTCATGGCCAGCTTTCGATAGGCCTTCTTGAGATCGTCATCCGAGGCGTTTTTTGCCACGCCCAGGATTTCGTAATAGTCGCGTTTTGCCATGATCCGTGGGCTCGAAACCGAGCCTTCTTTTCAGTGCTACAGAATGAGTACGCCCGGTAGGCGGATTTCTCCGGCTACCGGGCGGCAGAGGCAGGTCAGTGCCCGGCCATTATTGGTCGCGCTTGACTTCCTTGAAGTCGGCGTCGACGACGTTGTCGTCCACCGGCTTCGCGTTGTCGGCCGCTTGTTGCTGGCCGGCGGCTTGCTGCGCCTGCATGTCGGCGTACATCTTTTCGCCGAGCTTTTGCGATGCCGTCGACAGGGCTTCGACCTTGGCGTCGATCGTGGCCTTGTCGCCTTCCTTCAGCGTGTCTTCCAGGTCCTTGATGGCGGCCTCGATGCTTTCCTTCTCGGCAGCTTCGAGCTTGTCGCCGTACTCGGTCAACGACTTGCGGGTGGCGTGCACCAGCGCGTCGGCCTGGTTGCGCGATTGGGCCAGTTCGGCAACGCGGTGATCTTCCTCGGCGTTGGCCTCGGCATCCTTGACCATGCGTTGGATCTCGTCTTCCGACAGACCCGAGTTGGCCTTGATGGTGATCTTGTTTTCCTTGCCAGTGCCCTTGTCCTTGGCGGACACGTGCAGAATGCCGTTGGCGTCGATGTCGAACGTGACTTCGATCTGCGGCATGCCGCGCGGCGACGGCGGGATCCCTTCAAGGTTGAACTCGCCCAGAGCCTTGTTGCCCGCGGCGATTTCGCGCTCGCCCTGGAACACCTTGATCGTCACGGCCGGCTGGTTGTCGTCGGCCGTCGAGAACGTCTGCGAGAACCGGGTCGGAATCGTGGTGTTCTTCTGAATCATCTTGGTCATGACGCCGCCCAGGGTTTCGATACCCAGGGACAACGGCGTGACGTCCAGCAGCAGCACGTCCTTGCGGTCGCCCGACAGCACGGAGCCCTGGATGGCGGCGCCAGCGGCGACGGCTTCATCGGGGTTCACGTCCTTGCGCGGATCCTTGCCGAAGAATTCCTTCACCTTTTCCTGAACCTTGGGCATGCGGGTCATGCCGCCGACCAGGATCACGTCGTCGATGTCGGAAACCTTGACGCCGGCGTCCTTGATGGCGACGCGGCAGGGTTCGATCGTGCGTTCGATCAGTTCTTCGACCAGCGCTTCCAGCTTGGCGCGCGTGACCTTCAGGTTCAAGTGCTTGGGACCGGAAGCGTCGGCCGTGATGTACGGCAGGTTGATTTCGGTCTGCTGGGTGGACGACAGTTCGATCTTGGCCTTTTCAGCCGCTTCCTTCAGGCGTTGCAGGGCCAGCACGTCCTTGGACAGATCAACGCCTTGTTCTTTCTTGAACTCGGCAATGATGTAGTCGATGATGCGCTGGTCGAAGTCTTCGCCGCCCAGGAAGGTGTCGCCGTTGGTCGACAGCACTTCGAATTGCTTTTCGCCGTCCACATCAGCGATTTCGATGATGGACACGTCGAACGTGCCGCCGCCCAGGTCATAGACGGCGATCTTGCGGTCGCCCTTTTCAGTCTTGTCCAGGCCGAACGCCAGCGCCGCGGCGGTGGGTTCGTTGATGATGCGCTTGACTTCCAGGCCCGCGATGCGGCCGGCGTCCTTGGTGGCTTGGCGCTGGCTGTCGTTGAAGTAGGCGGGCACGGTGATGACGGCCTCGGTCACTTCTTCGCCCAGGTAGTCCTCGGCGGTCTTCTTCATCTTGCGCAGCACGTCGGCCGACACTTGGGGAGGCGCCATCTTCTTGCCGCGCACTTCAACCCAGGCGTCGCCGTTGTCAGCCTTGACGATGGCGTAGGGCATCAGGTTGATGTCCTTCTGCACTGCCTTTTCTTCGAACTTGCGGCCAATCAGGCGCTTCACGGCGTACAGCGTGTTGCGCGGGTTGGTCACGGCCTGGCGCTTGGCAGGCGCGCCGACCAGGGTCTCGCCGTCATCCATGTACGCAACGATGGAGGGGGTGGTGCGAGCACCTTCCGCGTTTTCGATGATCTTGACCTGCCCGCCGTCCATGACAGCCACGCAGCTGTTGGTCGTTCCCAGGTCAATGCCAATAATCTTGCTCATGGTGGGTTACCTTGATTATTAAATCTATGAAAATTTGGGGAAAACTGCTTGTCCCCCCATAACTGGGGCTGCCCGTGGGGTTTTTCAAGACGCCGGGCTGGAAATTTCCGGGCCCGGGTCCTGCAGGCGGTGGATTGCCGCCGTGAACTGGGGCAATCCGGGCCAGCCGGTGATGCGCCCAAGGCGCTTGCCGGACCGGTACAGCACAAAAGTGGGGACGCCATGCAACGAGAACCGGCGGCCCAGCGGTTCGTCCGCGTAGACATCGGCCTCGAACCACGTAAGGCCTAGCCCCACCAGCGTTTCCTGGTGCAGCAACGCCGCCTGCTTGAACAGGTTGCAGTTGTAGCAATCCTGGCCCCACAAGAAGACGCAGCGCAGGTCCGCCCCGGGCGCCTGCACCACGGCCGCGTCAAATCCCGCGGTGTCGACATGGCGCATGCCGAACACCTGGAATACCTGGGCCGGGTCGAAGCGCGGGTCGGTCATGGCGGGAAGGCGGTTCAGCCCTGGCCGGCCGAAACGATCACCAGCGCGGGGCGCAGGGTGCGGTCGGCGATCACATAGCCCTTCTGCAGCAGTTGCACCACCGTGTTGGCGGGCTGCTCGTGGGGAATGGATGAAATGGCCTGGTGCTGGTGCGGATCGAACTTGTCGCCCTGCGCCGGCGCGATTTCCTTGAGCAGGTTGCGCTCGAAGGCGGCGGCCAACTGCTTGAGGGTGACTTCGACGCCTTCGCGCAGGGTTTCGACCGTCTGATCGGGCTGGGCCAGGGCAGCTTCCAGGCTGTCCTTGACCGGAACCAGGCTTTCGGCGAACGATTCGATGCCGAACTTGCGCGCCTTGGATACTTCTTCCTGGGCGCGGCGGCGCACGTTTTCGGCTTCGGCTTGCACACGCAGAAGCTGGTCGTGCTGCTCGTTGACGGTAGCCTGGGCGGCGTCCAATTGGGCGCGCAACTCGTTCAGCTCGGCCTGCGCGGCGTCCTGGGCGGCGGGTGCCGCATCGGCGTTCTGGCCGACTTCGGGCGCCTGGTCAGCAGGCTCGTGGGGTGCCGTCATGGGGAATCCTCCAAAAAGAATGGCTTTCGCAGACATGAATGGGGGCCAATACCCCTAATTCAAGCCCGGTTAAGCGAAATATTCCCCAAGGCCCGGCGCCACGGCCGGGCACCGGGCGGCGGTTTGCCTACTTTTTGCTCGGCTGCGCGGGAGCCACGGGGTCGCTGGCGGGGAAACTTTCCTTCAGGGCGCGGTCCACGCGCCTGTCGTCGGCATCCGGATCGGAGGGAATCGCGACCGGATCGCTCGCCGGAAACGTGTCGGCCAGGGCCTCATCCAGGTCATGTTCGACGCGATCCTCGTCGACGGGAGTGCTGACTTTGCCCTTCTTGACCGGCTCGCCAGTCTTGGGATCATGGTGCATGCGCCTTCTCCTTCAAGTCCGTGGTGTCTGGAACCCACCCCTGCAAGTATCGTTCCACCAGCCCCGACAATCCTGCGATCCAGGCCGGATCGTCGTTGATGGCAGGAATGTAACGGAACTGCTTGCCACCGGCCTCCAGGAAGGCGTCGCGGCATTCCAGGCTGATTTCTTCCAGGGTTTCGAGACAGTCTGCCACAAATCCCGGGCACACCACATCGACCTCGGTGACACCCGAGGCGGCTAATGCCTTCAGCGTCGGCTCGGTGTATGGCTCGAGCCAGCGGGCGGTGCCAAACCGGCTTTGGAAGGTAACTTCGATCTGGTCGCGGGGCAGCGAAAGCCGCTGCGCCAGAAGCCGGGCCGTTTCCATGCAGTCGCGGTAGTAGGGGTCGCCCAGCTCGATGGAGTAACGCGGCAGGCCATGAAAGCTCATGACGAGCTTCTGGGGCTTGCCGTGTTCGGTCCAGTACCGCTCGATGCGCGCGGCAAGCGGGTCCAGGTAGGCGGGATCGTCGTGGAAGCGCTTGATGAAGCGCATTTCCGGCTGATCACGCAGCTTGCCCATGTAGCGGGTGACCGCGTCCACGACCGTGGCGGTGGTGCTGGCGGCGTACTGCGGATACAGGGGCACCGTCAGAATGCGCTCGCAGCCTTGCTTGCGAAGGTTCGAGATGGCGAGCGGGATCGAGGGATTGCCGTAGCGCATCCCCAGTTCGACCGCGGCATCCACCCCGGCCGCCTGCAGGGCGGCGCGCACGCCGTCGGTCTGTCGCTGGCTGTAGACCATCAGGGGCGAGCCTTCCTTCATCCAGATGCCGGCATAGCGCGGTTCGAGCCGCTTGGGGCGGCGCGTGAGCACCATGCCGTGCAGGATGGGCTTCCAGAGGTAGCGCGGGATCTCGATGACGCGCGGGTCGGACAGGAATTCGCCCAGATACTTGCGGATGTCCTTGGCCGTCGGCGTGTCGGGCGTGCCCAGGTTCACCAGCAGCACGCCGACCTTGCCGGGCACGCGCGGCGGCGGATCTTCATTGAAGGGGTCTTCTTGCTCGGGTTCAGGAAGGTAGCGCTCAGGCCAGAGATACTTGAACAGGCGAAGAAACACAAAAACTCCCCTTCCTCCGCAAGGAGGATGTAGCTTTGAATGGGACTACTGGTTGTGGCTGAGGGCGTTGGACAACAGGCGCGCCGTGATGTCCACGATGGGTATGACGCGCTCATAGGCCATGCGGGTCGGACCGATGACGCCCAGGGTGCCCACCACCTTGCCGTCCACGCCGTACGGCGCGGTGATGACGGAAACGTCTTCCAGGGGCACCAGTTGCGAATCGCCACCGATGTAGATCTGCACGCCCTGCGCCCGGCTGGAGACATCCAGCAACTGGAGCAGGTCGGTCTTTTTCTCGAACAGCGAAAACATCTTGCGCAGCCGGTCCATGTCGGACGCGATGTCGGTCACGTCCAGCAGCTTGCGCTCGCCGGAAATGACCACGGCATCGCCGTCTTCGGCGGCCTCGGCGCTGGCCTCGACGGCGGCCTGCATGAGGCGCGAGATGTCTTCGCGCAACTGCGCCAGCTCGGTCGACAGCGTCTGCCGCACGGCATTGAAGGACTTGCCGGCGAAGTGCATGTTGAAGAAGTTGCCGGCTTCCAGCAGCTCGGATTCGGCGTAATCCCGCTGGACGAAAAGAATGCGGTTCTGGACGTCGCCATCGGGCGTCACGATGATCAGCAGGACGCGCTTGTCGGACAGGCGGATGAATTCGATCTGGCGGAACACCTGGGCCCGCTTGGGCGTGAGCACCACGCCCGCGAACTGCGTCAGGTTCGACAGCAACGCCGCAGCCGCGTTGACGGCGCGAGTGGGTTCGGCGGCGGACAGCATTTCGCCCATATTGTGCGGCTGAAGCTGGTACGACTGCACCGCCAGCAGCGAATCGACGAACATGCGGTAACCGCGCGGCGTGGGTACACGGCCGGCGGAAGTATGCGGACTATGGATCAGCCCCAGCTCTTCCAGGTCCGCCATGACGTTGCGGATGGTGGCCGGGGACAAGTCAAAGACTTTAGATAGCGTCCGCGAGCCGACTGGCTGCCCATCGGCGATGTAGCGTTCTATCAACGCTTTCAGTAATGCGCGTGCGCGGTCATCCATAGCGGCTATTTTAGGGAATCTTTTTCGGTTGGGGCGATTTTTGTCCCGCAACCCGATATACGGCCCCATATAATCGGCTAATTGGCCCATCCTGGGCGCATTCAGCTTTGCGGTTTTGCCCCTTTTCATTTGTACGCAGCCATGCACTTTCCCACCGTCGCCCTGATCGGCAGATACCAGGACACCGGCCTGGACACACCGCTGAGAGCACTTGCGCACGCGCTGACGCAAGCGGGCCGGCATGTGCTGATCGACTCGGACACGGCGCGCAATACCGGGCTGACCGAATACCCCATCGCTACGCTCGAGGAAATCGGCAAGACCGCCTCGCTGGCCGTGGTCATGGGCGGCGACGGCACCGTGCTGGGCGCCAGCCGTCATCTCGCGCCGTACGGCATGCCGCTGGTCGGCATCAACCACGGACGCCTGGGTTTCATCACCGACATCGCACTGCAGGACGCGCACGCCGCGCTTGCGCGGGTGCTCGAGGGCAGCTTCCAGATCGAAGACCGCATGCTGCTCGAAGGCAGCGTGTGGCGCGGCGACCAAAAGATGTACTCCGCTTCGGCGCTGAACGACGTGGTCCTGAACCGCGCAGGCCGCGGCGGCATGATCGAGGTCCGGGTCGAACTGGACGGCGCGTTCATGTACACCCAGCGCGCCGACGGCCTGATCATCGCCACGCCCACCGGGTCCACCGCCTACGCGCTGTCGGCCAACGGCCCCATCCTGCATCCGGGCATGAACGCCATGGTGCTGGTGCCGGTGGCGCCGCAAACGCTCTCAAACCGGCCCATCGTCATCCCGGACACGGGCGTGCTCAACATGACGCTCACGGCCATGGGCCGCGTCGAAGTCGGCGCCAGCGTGCACTTCGACATGCAGACTTGGTCCGACCTGCAACCGGGCGACCGCATCGTCGTGCAGCGCGCGCCCTATACCATCCGATTCGTGCATCCCGAAGGCTACAGTTTCTTCTCCACCCTGCGCCGCAAGCTGCACTGGAACCTGATGCCCGAAGCCTCCGACAACGTAGAGTAATTAGCGCCCCGACATGCTGCGCACCCTGCACATCCGCGACTTCGTCATCGTCGAACAGACCGAAATCCATTTCGGTCCCGGCTTCACCGTCTTTTCGGGCGAAACCGGCGCCGGCAAATCCATCCTGGTCGATGCGCTGGCGCTCACCCTTGGCGAGCGCGGCGACGCCAGCATGTTGCGCGAAGGCGCGGCCCGCGCCGACATCACCGCCGTATTCGACACCCCGAAGGCCCTGCATGCGTGGCTGGCCGAACGCGAGATCGACGCCGACGACGAACTCTCATTGCGGCGTGTCATCGACGCGCAAGGGCGCAGCCGCGCCTACATCAACGGCACGCCGGCCACCGTGGCGCAACTGCGCGAACTTGGCGACAGCCTTGTCGACATCCACGGCCAACACGCGCACCAGAGCCTGATGCGTCCCGACGCCCAGCGCGACCTGCTCGACGCGCACGGCGGCCATGGCGACCTGCGTCACGCCGTCGGCCAGGCGTGGAAGCAATGGCGCGCCCTGGCGCGCCAATTGGAATCCGCCGAAAAAGACGCCGAAAGCCTGGCGTCGGAACGCGAAAGCCTGCAATGGCGGGTCAATGAGCTCGACCAGCTCAACCTCGGACCGGACGAATGGGAAGCCCTGCAATCCGAGCACACGCGCCTGTCGCATTCGCAGTCGCTGCTGGACGGGGCCTCGCAAATTCTTGAAACGCTGGACGGCGAAGGCGACTCGGCGCATCACCGGTTGACCGCCGCGAACCAGCGCCTGCAGCAGATGCTGCGGCACGATCCGGGCTTGAAGGGCGTCCATGACGAACTGGAATCGGCCCGCATCGCCATCAGCGAGGCTGTGTCCGACCTGAACAACTACGTCAGCCGGGTCGAACTCGACCCGAAGCGGCTTGCGGACGTGGAAGCACGTCTTGGGCTGGTGTTTGAGACCGCCCGCAAGTTCCGCACCGAACCCGATGCGTTGTGCGAATTGCGGGAATCCCTGCATTCGGAGCTGGCGGCCCTGCAGGCCGCCGGCGACATCGACGCGCTGCGCGCCCAGGCCACCACGGCGCAAGCGCAATACGACGCGGTCGCCGCCAAGCTCACGAACGCGCGCCGCAAGATCGCCAAGGATCTGGGCAAGCAGGTCACGCAGGCCATGCAGACGCTCGCGATGCAGGGCGGCCGCTTCGAACCGACACTCGCGCCGTCCGCGCCTTCCGCGCACGGCAGCGAACAGGTCGAATTCCTGGTGGCCGGCCACGCCGGCACCACCCCGCGCCCCCTGGCCAAGGTCGCCTCCGGCGGCGAACTGTCCCGCATCTCGCTGGCGCTGTCGGTCATCGCAAGCCGCGCGGCGCGCGTCCCCACGCTGATCTTCGACGAAGTCGACAGCGGCGTGGGCGGCGCAGTCGCCGAATCCGTCGGCAAGCTGCTGCGCGAACTGGGCGAACGCCATCAGGTCCTGTGCGTCACTCACCTGCCCCAGGTCGCGGCCTGCGCCAACAACCAGTTCCTGGTCAGCAAGGCCGAATCCCGTGGCACCACGCGCTCCAGCATCGAACCGCTGGACGCCCAAGCCCGCGTCGAGGAAATCGCACGAATGCTGGGCGGCATGACGCTGACTGCGACCACCCGCGAACACGCGCGCGAAATGCTGGAAGGGTTCGGGCAGACCGCGTCCTGAGTCTGGCGCCACGTGGCGCATCGTTTGACCGATGCGCCAGCGCAAGACGCAAAAAGCCCCTTCAATCCGAAGGGGCTTTTGTTTTCGGCTAAGCCGCCGGACGCGCCGGCCGCTTTGCCTGCCAAGTCGGGCTTAACGGCCCTTGAGGCAGCTACCGCAGACGCCGTACAGCACCATCGCGTGGCTTTCCAGCGCGAAGGAGTTGTCTTTGGCGATCTTCTGCTGGCGCTTTTCGATCTCGGGATCCGAGAACTCGACAACCTTTCCGCAATTGGTGCAGATGAGGTGGTCGTGGTGGTCGCCGTCATTCAGCTCGAAAACGGCCTTGCCGCTGTCGAACTGGCTGCGTGCCAGAATGCCGGCTTGCTCGAACTGGGTCAGCACGCGGTAGACGGTAGCCAGGCCGATTTCGACGTTTTCGCCGATGAGGGCGCGGTAGACGTCTTCGGCGCTCAGGTGCCGCTCACCCGATTTGCGGAAAATATCAAGAATCTTCAGGCGAGGAAAAGTCGCCTTCAAACCCATGTTTTTCAGTTCGCTTTGGTCGCTCATGGTGTAATCGCTCTCCGTCCGCGTTGGCATGGGCAAGGACTGGGGTCACCGCAAGCCGGCTCGCCGAATTCATGCCGCCTGGCGGAACTATCCTTATGAAACCTTTATGATAACGGTTTTGCTTGCTTCCAAATAATAGGGGCGCGTAGTGTCCATGTTTGCACGTATTCCCTCCCGCTCTCTGAAGACCGGTTTGGCCGTCGCCGCCCTGGCCGTCGCCTTGGCGGGCTGCACCTCGAACAAATGGGGCTTTCCGTACAAAGCTCCGGTCCAGCAGGGTAACTGGATCACGCAGGAACAGGTTGCACTGCTCCAGCCCGGCATGACCCGCGAACAAGTCCGTTTCGCGCTCGGCAGCCCCACGCTCACCAGCGTGCTGCACGCCAACCGCTGGGACTACCCGTACTACTTCAAGCCCGGTTACGGCAACTCGCAAGAGCGCAAATTCACCGTCTGGTTCGAAAACGACCGCCTCGTGCGCTGGGAGGGCGACAAGCAGCCTGACCTGCAGCCCTACCAGATCAACACGCCGGACGCCATTTCCGACGAAAAGACCGACAAGCGCCTGGATCAGGACGAGACCCGCGTCAAGGAAGAGCAGGACGAACAGAAGCGCGACGCCGATGCGCCCGTCAGCCCGCTCAACCAGTATCCGGGCCAGCCGGGCAACGCGCCCGAGCCGCTGCTCTAAATCCAAGGATTTTTTATGCGTATTGCTATTGCCGGCGCCAACGGCCGCATGGGCCAGATGTTGATCGAGGCCATTCTCAAGGCCGATGGCCTGGAACTGGCCGTTGCGCTGGACCTTCCGGGCTCCGCCTCGCTGGGCCGCGATGCCGGCGCCACGCTGGGCAAGCAGACGGGCGTGGCCATCACGGACGATCTGGACGCCCTTGCCGGCGCCGATTGCCTGATCGACTTCACCCGCCCCGAAGGCACGCTCAAGCACCTGGAAGCCTGCGTCAAACACGGCGTGAAAGCCGTCATTGGCACGACCGGTTTTGACGACAATGGCCGCGCCGCGATCGAAGTCGCTGCGCAAAAGACGGCCATCGTGTTCGCCCCCAACATGAGCGTGGGCGTCAATGCCACGCTCAAGCTGCTGGACATGGCGGCCCGCATCCTGAACGCCGGCTATGACGTCGAAGTGTTCGAAGCGCATCATCGCAACAAGGTCGATGCGCCGTCGGGCACCGCTCTGAAGATGGGCGAGACCATTGCTTCCGCCTGGGACGTCGCGCTGCCCGATGTCGCCACCTGGAGCCGCCACGGCGACACCGGCGTGCGCAAACCCGGCACCATCGGCTTTTCGGTGCTGCGCGGCGGCGACATCGTCGGCGACCACACCGTGTCGTTCTGCGGCATCGGCGAGCGCATCGAGATCACGCACCGCTCGTCCAGCCGCGCGACCTACGCGGAAGGCGCGCTGCGCGCCGCGCGTTTCCTGGAAGGCAAGACCAACGGCCTGTACGACATGCAGTCCGTGCTGGGACTCTGATCCAATCCACGGCGCCAAAAACAAAGGACCCCTCGGGGTCCTTTTTTTCATGCCGTGTTCCTGCCGTTCTTCAGGCCCGACCGGTCACACCACGACGGGTTCGGGCTCCAGCCGCACGCCATAGCGCTCAGCCACGGCGTCCTGCACCGCGCGCGCCAGGCCCATGATGTCCGCGGCCGTGGCGCCACCGCGGTTGATCAGCACGAGCGCCTGGCGATCGTGCACGCCAGCTGCGCCCAGCGCCTTGCCCTTCCAGCCGCATTGGTCGATCAGCCAGCCGGCAGCCAGCTTGTGGCGGCCATCAGACTGCGGATACGACACGAGGCCGGGAAAGCGCGCCGCCAGCGCGTCGCGCTGCGCAGGCGGCACGATCGGATTCTTGAAGAAGCTGCCCGCATTGCCGGTGACGGCGGGGTCCGGCAGCTTGGCGCGCCGGATCTCGCAGACCGCCTCGAACACGTCGCGCGCGCGGGGCGATCCGGCCGCCAGCCGCGCATGACGTTGCAGATCGGGATATTCCAGCACCGGCCGCCAAGGCCGCGGCAACGCGAAGCGTACGCTCACGATGATCCAGCGGCCGGGCTCGTCATGCTTGAACGTGCTGTCGCGGTACGAAAACCGGCAATCGGCCGCCTGCATCTCAACAAAGCGCGCCTTGCGGACATCCCACGCCGTCAGGCCATGAAAGCGTTCCTGCAGCTCGACGCCGTACGCGCCGATGTTCTGCACGGGCGAGGCGCCCACCGTACCGGGAATCAACGCCAGGTTCTCGAGGCCGTCCCAGCCCTGCGCCACGCACGCCGACACAAAACCGTGCCAGCTCTCGCCGCCCGCGGCTTCGACGATCCAAGCGTCGGGCCGCGCTTCCACGAGGCGCACGCCCTGGAAAGCCACGCGAGCGACCAGGCCCGGCACGCGCTCAGGCAGCACCACGTTGCTGCCTCCGCCCAGCACCAGCAGCGACGGCGCCGCTTGCGCGAGCGCCGACAAGGCAGGCAATTGCGCCGGATCGCGCAGCGCGACGAACGCGTCGGACCGGGATGCGAGTCCCAGCGTATTGAGGCGGGTGAGGTCCTGCACGGCCGGAGACAAGGAATCGGGCGCGGGGCCGGCGAAGGAATTTGACATGGGTGCTACGTGGTGTGCTATAGTTTCTGTCTTCGCTCAGTTTACTTGATTGAGTGCTTGACCCGATTTGAAGTTCAAATCACAGCCAGCAAGACCGGCTCAGGACAAGCTCAAAAAATCGTGCTAGACTGCGCGCCTTCTGATCGATAACCAAGTTGATCAGAGTGAATAAGAAAAGCGGTTCTGAGCAGTTTGCGGAACCAATGCGGGAGTAGCTCAGTTGGTAGAGCGCAACCTTGCCAAGGTTGAGGTCGCGAGTTCGAGACTCGTCTCCCGCTCCAAATTTTGATGTGCAGCGTTTTTCAATTCTGCAGATCGTTGAAAGCAAGGGCCGAAAGGCCCTTTTTTCATGCCTGAAGGCCAAGCCTTGCCGTACACACGGACCGGCTTGAGGGATGAAAAAATTAATGTATACTCTCGCCTCGCTGATCGCACAGCCGCCGGAATCGTCAAGATCCAAACGGGCCATCAGCGACTAGGGCAGTATGCAAATGCGGGAGTAGCTCAGTTGGTAGAGCGCAACCTTGCCAAGGTTGAGGTCGCGAGTTCGAGACTCGTCTCCCGCTCCAGATTTCGGTCTGCAGTGCAAAGACCCTTAAAAGCATGTACAATCGCTGTCTTTGGTGAACAGCCCTGATACCAAAACAGGCATTCATCAAAATAAGTGAATAGCAGTAATACAGCAGCAAAGCAGTACCCCCCGCGGGAGTAGCTCAGTTGGTAGAGCGCAACCTTGCCAAGGTTGAGGTCGCGAGTTCGAGACTCGTCTCCCGCTCCAAATACAAAGAGGAAGCATCGGCCCACACCGCGCTTCCTTTTTTCTTGCAAGTGCTGGCGCAATGGCAGAGTGGTTATGCAGCGGATTGCAAATCCGTGTACGTCGGTTCGATTCCGGCTTGCGCCTCCAGCATCTTTTCCCCCCTCCCCTGCATCTCGTTACCCATCCCTACGCCCGGTCAGCCGGATGATTGTTATGGTGACCCCGTTTTCATTTGAACGATGAGTCCATGCACAACATCCCGGAATCGCAGCCACGCCGCTTTGCTACCCGCCCCGCTTTCCTGAGCCTGTCCGCCGCCGCGTTGATCGCACTTGCGCCCCTTGCCGCGGAGGCGCACGACAAGCACCATCACCACCGCCACAAGGGCGGCGAGTACAAGGAAAAGTATTGGGATGGCGCCTGCAAGGTCGAACGCAAGTGGAAGCGCAATGGCGACTACAGCGAAAAGCGCAAATGCCGTGACGACTATGCTTATGGCTACGCGCCGCAACCCGTGGCGGTACCGGTGATGCCGGTGCAACCTGGCATCGTCATCTCGCCCACGATCGTCATCCGCCCCTGAGACCATGGATCAATCGGTAAAGGACGCCCTCGCCCGCTGGCCGAATGTGCCGGCCGTCTACGGATGGCTGTCGCTGGATGCGCGCGGCCGCTGGCGTCTTCATCCGCAAGGCCAGGCCAATGACGGCGGGCCGGGCGAGCCGATCACCAATACGCAGATCCTGGAGTTCATCAGCCGCAACTACGAGCGCGATGATGCGGGCCGCTGGTTTTTCCAGAACGGCCCGCAGCGGGTATTCGTGCGCCTGGACGCGGCGCCCTTTGTGTTGCGGCTTGCCGATGACAATCGCAGCCTCATCACGCACACGGACGCGTCCGTCGACGCGGTCAGCGCGTGGTGGCTGGATGATGAAGGCCAGCTCTACGCATCGACGCCGATGGGCGCCGGCATCGTGCTGGACCGCGATTTGCAGCCGCTGCTGGAGATGATGCGGACGCAAGCTGGTGCCCCGCTGATGGACGCGCTGGCCGAACTGGCGGCTAGCCATTCGATGACGGCCGTCTGGCCTGACGTGTACGCGGCTGCGCCGCTGCACGCAATCGCGCAGGCAGACATCGCCGCGCGCCTGGGATTCGACCCCGCCCCGCACGCCCCCGCGGCCTGACGGGTCAGCGCGAACTCAGAACATCCCGTTGCCGTTGGCGGCTTTCTCGGGGATGGGTTGCACGGCGTCCCAATGCTCGACGATCTTGCCGCCTTCCAGGCGAAAGATGTCAATGATGGCGTTGCCGCGCGTGCCCGGCTCGCGCACCGCGTGGACATGCAGGATGACGTAATCGCCGTCAGTGAACACACGCTTGATTTCGCTATGCGAGGCGGGATATTTGTCGCGCAGGAATGCGATGAATTGCCGGAAGCCTTCCGGGCCGTCCGCCGCGTTGGGATTGTGCTGCACATAGCGATCGCCCACGTACTCGAGCGCGGCGTCCGCGTCTTTCTGGTTCAGGCCTTTTTCATAGAACGCCAGCACGGCCGCCTTGTTGGCGGCTTCCTGCTCGGGGGAGGCTTGAACGGTGCAGGCCAGGGCGGAAAATAGCAGTGCAGCAAACGCGCGCATGAACACAGGCCGTGACATAGCGACTCCAGTAATAAGTGAAAAAGGGCGAGGCCATTCTATGGCCCCGCCCTCGCGCAGGCCACGTCCGGCCCGGTCAACAGTGTGATGCGCGGAGCGGTCAGCGGCGGCCGCTTTTGACCAGCGCGAACTTGCCGTCGCCCAGCAGCGCCAGCACGGCAGCCGCCACCGTCAGGAAGATCGGATATTCCCAGCCACCACCCGGATTGCCGAAACCCCAGCCATTGCCGAAGTGGACCGTCGAGGCCGCAAAGAGCTGCACCACGGCAATCGCAGCCACCCAGCGCGGCACCACGCCCAGGATCAGCAGGATGCCGCCGGCCACTTCGAAGAACGTGACGGGATAGGCCAGCCAGCTTGCAAAGCCGATCTTGGCGAAAAACTGCGCGGTGCCGGGAAGCGTGAACACCAGCAGCTTGGTCAGGCCATGGGCCAGGAACATCACGCCCAGCGCCACGCGCAGGAGCAGCGCGGCATACGGCGCGGTACGGGAATCAATCATTGCAGTCATCCTTGTGCAGAAATGCGAATCGTCCGGAACGGGCAGATTCTTCATGGGCCGTATTCTTGCGATTCCAAAAACAAAGATAAACATGCAGAATTGCAAATTATTGTTCCTCGATAGGAAACAACCTTGGACACCCATACCGCCATGCAGACCTATGCCAAGGTCGTGGAACTGGGCTCATTTGCGGCGGCTGCCGACAAGATGGGTCAGGCGCGATCCGTGGTGACGCGGCAGATCGCGTATCTGGAGCAGAAGTACGGCGTACGGCTGCTGAATCGCACCACCCGAAAGCTCAGCATGACTGACGCCGGGCGCGCCTTCTACGAACGGGTCCGGCCCATTCTGGCGGAAGTCGCCGACCTGGAGCTGTCGCTGCAGGCCGAAGGCCAGCGGCCCAGCGGACGGTTGCGGGTCAGCGCGCCCGTGTCCTTCGGCATCCTGCATCTGGGGCCGGCCATCGCCGAATACCTGCAGCGTTATCCGGACGTGGTGATCGATCTGGACCTGAACGATCGCGTGGTTGATCTGGTCGAGGACGGCTACGACGTCGCGGTGCGCATCGGCCCGCTGGTGGATTCGTCACTGGTGGCCAGGCCCCTGGCGCCGCAGCAACTGCTGGTCTGCGCGGCGCCCACGTACCTGAAACGCCACGGCTCGCCCGCCGTGCCGGAAGACCTGAAGCAGCATCGCTGCCTGCACTACGCCTATGCCAGCACGGGCAACGAATGGCATTTCGAGAAAGACGGCGTGACGCATCTGGTGCGCGTGAACGCGGCGCTGCGGGCCAATAACGGCGACGTGCTGCGTACCGCCGCGCTGGCCGGCCACGGCATCATCCTGCAGCCGGAATTCCTGGTCGGAGACGACATACGCGCCGGCCGTTTGACCGCGCTCCTGACCGGCTATGCCCACACGCCGATCTCCATGGTCGCCGTCTACCCGCACCGCCGCTTTCTGTCGCCCAAGGTGCGGTCGTTCGTCGAGCACCTGGAAGCGCGGTTCGGCAGCCCCGCGCCCACCCCGCCGGCCCGGCGCGCCACGACCCGCCGCAGCCGTTAGAATCGTACCCATGACCGCCAAATCGCCCCTCGAATACTTCCCCGCCCCGCGCCGTTCCCACTTTTGCAGCCAGTGCGGCTCGCCGGTAAACCGCCGCGTGCCGGAAGGCGACAACCGCGAGCGCGACATCTGCGATCACTGCGGGGCGATTCATTACCAGAACCCGCGGTTGGTAGTCGGCACCGTGCCCGTGTGGGAAAACCGCGTGCTGCTCTGCCTGCGCGCCATCGAACCCCGCTACAACACGTGGACCCTGCCCGCCGGCTTCATGGAACTCGGCGAGAGCACGGCGCAAGGCGCGGCCCGTGAGACGCTGGAAGAATCCGGCGCCAAGATCCAGTTGGGCGACATCTACACCATCATCGACGTTCCGCAGATCGAGCAGGTGCACGTGTTCTACCTGGCCCAGGCGATGGGTCCCGAACTGGACCCCGGCCCGGAAAGCCTGGAAGCCCGCTGGTACGACGAAGCCGAGATTCCCTGGGACGATCTGGCGTTTCGCACCGTCGCCAGCACCCTGCGCCTGTTCTTCGAAGACCGCAAACGCGGCACCTTCGGCCCGCATCACTACACCTTAGAATCCCACCGTTGAAACTGCCCTGGCTTGCCGCCGACACCCCGTTTCCGCCTGCGGAATTTGCGCTGACGGATCCGGACGGCCTGCTGGCCGCGGGCGCAGACCTGTCGCTGGAACGCCTGACCCAGGCCTATTCCAACGGCATCTTTCCCTGGTACTCGGAAGGCGAGCCCGTACTCTGGTGGAGTCCCGATCCGCGCATGGTGCTGCCCGTGAAGGACTTCGCGCCGTCGCACTCGCTGCGCAAGCTGCTCCGCCAGATCGCCGCGCGGGAATACGAAGCGACGCCCAGCGTACAGGTGCGGGTCGACACCGTATTTCCGCAGGTAATGACCGCGTGCGCGGCGCCGCGCGAGGGCCAGCCGGGCACCTGGATCACCGCAGCCATGCAGCAGGCCTACCGGCAATGGCATGACGCCGGCGTCGTGCACAGCATCGAAACCTGGATCGACGGCGAATTGGCGGGCGGGTTGTACGGCATCAGCCTCGGCCGCATGTTCTTCGGCGAATCCATGTTCACCCGCGTCCCGAATGCGTCGAAGATCGCGCTGGCGCATCTGGTTCGCTACCTGGATGCGCAGGGCGTCGAATGGATCGACTGCCAGCAGCAGACGCGCCATCTGGCCAGCATGGGCGCTGCTCCCGTGCCTCGGGAACGCTTTCTGCGGCACGTCCGCCAAGCCACCCAACAGCCCGGCATTCCCTGGTCGCGCGGCCGGCTGGACACGCGTGGACAGCTGCATCCGGATACACCCTAGGGGACGGATTGCAGCCTGCGTTAAGCGTTAATATTGAGCCACTCCCGTCCCGGGTTTGCCGCTTTCACGCGGGATATCCGATACGCCCGCTCCCATGAGCCAGCTCCAATGAGCCAGCTGAAAGAACTCCCCTTCTCCACGCTGCAGTTTTATGCAACCGCCCCCTACCCTTGCAGCTATCTGCCGGGTCGCCAGGCCCGGTCGCAGGTCGCCGCGCCCGGGCATCTGATCAACGCGGGCACGTATTCCCAACTGGTGGAACAAGGCTTTCGCCGCAGCGGTCTCTTTACCTACCGTCCCCATTGCGACAGTTGCCAGGCCTGCATTCCCGTGCGGGTAGATACGGCCGGCTTCGCCCCCAACCGCAGCCAGCGCCGCGCGTGGCGCGACCATCAGTATCTGCAGTCGTTCGTGGCGGAGCTGGCGTGGTCGCCCGAACACTACCGGCTCTACACCCGTTACCAGCAGGGCCGGCATCCGGGCGGCGGCATGGACGAAGACAGCCGCACGCAATACGCCCAGTTCCTGCTGACCAGCCGCGTCAACACCCGGCTGGTCGAGTTCCGCAACGCCGAGGGCGTGCTGGTGATGGTCTCCATCATCGACGTGCTGGACGACGGCCTGTCCTCGGTCTACACGTTCTACGACCCGGACATCGCCGATGGTCTCGGCACGTACAGCATTCTGTGGCAGGTCGAACAGTGCCGCGCACTGAACCTGCCGTGGCTGTATCTGGGCTACTGGATCGCCGATAGCCGCAAGATGTCCTACAAATCCGCCTTCCGTCCAGCGCAGTTCCTGGTCGACGGGGAATGGCGCGACAGTCCGGAGCGTCCGCCCCTCTGAATCCGCTTCGGCGTCGATCGGGATCGGTGGGGACGGATCAAATCGCTCTACAATCCCGCCCCATGTCTATTCTCTTCCACGCCTACCCCCTGGCCCGCCCGGCGCTGTTCGCCATGGACGCGGAAACCGCCCACGAAGTCACTTTGTCGGGCCTGCAGCGCGCCTACGAATGCGGCGCCACGCGCAAGCTCATGCACGCGCAGCCCAAGGCGCCCTGCACGCTGATGGGGATGCAGATGGCCAACCCGATCGGGTTGGCCGCCGGCCTGGACAAGAACGGCGCCTATATCGACGCGCTGGGCAACCTGGGCTTTGGCTTCATTGAAGTCGGCACGGTCACGCCGCGCGCGCAGCCCGGCAATCCCAAGCCCCGCATGTTCCGCCTGCCGCGCGCCAATGCGCTGATCAACCGGCTGGGATTCAACAACCAGGGACTGGATGCGTTCCTGGCCAATGTGCAGCGCAGCACGTGGCGCAAGCAAGGCGGGATCCTGGGCCTGAACATCGGCAAGAACGCGGACACGCCCATCGAACGGGCCGCCGACGACTACCTGATCGGCCTGGACGGCGTGTACCCGCATGCCGACTATGTCACCGTGAACATTTCGTCGCCAAATACCAAGAACCTGCGCGCGCTGCAAAGCGGCGACGAGCTCTCTGCCCTGCTGGCGCAGTTGGCCGACAAGCGCCGCGCCCTGGAAGACCAGCATCAGCGCCGAGTCCCGATGGCGGTGAAGATTGCACCGGATTTGTCGCAGGAAGAGATCGACGCCATCGCCGAGATCCTGCCGCGCCACGGCATTGACGGCGTCATCGCCACCAACACCACGCTGTCGCGCGACGCGGTGAAGGGTCTGGCCCACTCGGAAGAGGCAGGTGGTCTGTCCGGCGCCCCCGTGCATCAACTGTCGCTGGCGGTGATACGCCGCCTGAAGGAAAGGCTGGGCAACAGCCTGGCCATCATCGGCGTGGGCGGCGTGCTGTCTGGCCAGGAGGCCCGCGAAAAGATGGAAGCCGGCGCCGACGCGGTGCAGCTCTACACGGGCCTCATCTACCGCGGCCCCGGCCTGGTCGGCGAATGCGTGCGCGCCGTGGCGCCTCGTTGACCGGCATATAAAGCCAAAAACGCAGGCAAAAAAAGGGGCCACCCTGTGGGTGGCCCTAATTCCAGCTCTGCTCTGTCACTCAACAGTACTACATTACTGCGCTTTGCGCAGCACCGTGCGCCAAATACTTAGGCGCTGCGGCGGCTGCGGCCGGCAACCTTGGTGGCGGCATCAGCGGCGTCCGTGGCGGCCTTGAAGGTCGCGTTGGCGGCGGCGTTCAGGTTCGACTCGGCGACTTCAGCGGCCTGCTTGGCGGCCTTGGTCATCGAATCGTAGGCGCTGTTCGCGGTGGCCAACGAGGACTTGATCAGGGCAACGGCGCTTTCGGAGCCGGTCGGGGCGTTCTTGGAGAACTGGTCGACGGCTTCGCTCAGCTGTTGCTGGCTTTCGGCGATCTGTTCTTCGGTCAGCTTGACCAGGCTGCCTTGCACGCCAGCAACGATGTCATACACGTGCTTGGTGTAGGCCAGGGCCTTTTCGGCGCCCGGTTGCAGCAAGCCCGACGCGAACGCGGCGGCTTCCTGCGGATCCTTGACTTCAGCGGCTTGCTGCGACTTCTGGGCGACTTCGTCCAGGGTGGCGCGCACGACCTTCAGGTTCAGCTCAACCAGCTTTTCGAAGCCGGCGAAGACGGCCGTCTGGGCAGCCACGATGGTGTTGATGCTGGCCTTTTGACGGTCCAGAACTTGTTGCGGAATTGCGCTCATAGAATGCTCCTCTCAGGGTAGCCGGAGGTTGTCCGGCAATAAGGATGGTTGTCTGCGACGAAATAAAAAACGTGCGCGGAAACTGGTACTACAAGCTACCGCCGGCCCGTTTGATGCACTGCACAAATGCCATTCTAGACTCGGTGAAAAACTTGTCAAGCAGTTTTTGTGCGGCGCAACAAGTGTTTGCACTTTATCGGTGCACGCGCCTGCCAAAGCTTGATTCTGCTCAAGGACTTGCCGGAACTCGGGAAATACCGGACATGACGCGGTATCAATTCTTTTCTACACTGTTTTCACGCTGATGACAGACAAATACCAATGATATGTCAGCGAAAGATAACTAATCGCAGCAAGCAAAACCCTGCAATCGGAGACCTCATGACTTTCATTCCCCGCACGCTTTCGGCCCTGCTCGCGGCCGGTGCCCTGTTCGCGGCCGGCGCCGCGCACGCGGAATACCCGGAACGCCCCATCAACATGGTGGTGCCGTTCGCGGCAGGCGGCCCGACGGACAACGTCGCCCGCTCCCTTGCGGAAGCCATGCGGCCCAGCCTGGGCCAGACGGTCGTCGTCGAAAACAAGGGCGGCGCCGGCGGCACCATCGGCACCACCCAGGTCGCCCGCGCCCAGCCGGACGGCTATTCCATCCTGCTGATGCACGCCGGCTTCTCGACCGCCCCCTCGCTGTACAAGAATCCGGGATACGACCCCTTCACCAGCTTTGAGCCGGTCGGCCTGGTGGTCGACGTGCCGATGACCATCGTCGCCCGCTCGGACTTCCCGCCCAACACCATCGCCGAACTGGCTGATTACGTCAAAAAGAACAAGGACAAGGTGTCGCTCGCCAACGCCGGCATCGGCGCCGCCAGCCACCTGTGCGGCACGATGCTGGTCGAAGCCCTGGGCGTGCAACTGCTGACCATCCCGTACAAGGGCACCGCCCCCGCCATGAACGACCTGCTGGGCAAGCAGGTCGACCTGATGTGCGACCAGACCACCAACACCACGCAGCAGATCGAAGGCGGCAAGGTGAAGGCCTACGCCGTGACCAGCCTGAAGCGCGTTCCCACGCTGCCCAAGCTGCCGACCATGGACGAGTCCGGCTACAAGGGCTTTGAAGTGGGTATCTGGCATGGCATGTGGGTGCCGAAGGGCACGCCCAAGCCCGTCGTGGACAAGCTGGTCAAGAGCCTGCAGGCCGGCCTGGCCGACCCCAAGTTCCAGGAGCGCATGAAGCAACTCGGCGCCACCGTGCTGACGTCGGAAGCCAATCCGGACGCGCTGACCGCCAAGGTCAAACAGCAGGTCCCGCAGTGGGCCGAGCTGTTCAAGAAGGCCGGCATCGAAAAGCAATAAGCCTGCTTCAATAACTCTGCTTCAAGCGGCCTAAAACAAGAAGCCCCTTCACGGGGCTTCTTTTTTACAGTGTCCGCCAGGCTATGGCCGCATGGCTTCGGCCGCCAGGCCCAGGCCATTGAAGCCCGACGAAACCGAGGGCTCGTAGCCCAGGGCTTCGGAAATGCTGCCGGCGGTTTCAACCAGCGCCTTGATCCAGTCGTCCTGCAGGCGTTCGGCGGGCGCCGAGATGGAGAGCCCCGCCACCAGCTTGCCGGTATCGTCAAAGATGCCGGCCGCGATGCAGCGGACACCCAGTTCCAGCTCTTCGTTGTCGCGGGCGTAGCCGTGGCGGCGCACCAGGGCCAGTTCCCGCTCCAGCTTGTCCAGGTCGGTCAGGCTGTTGCGCGTATGGCCGGCCAGCCCCGTGCGCAGCGCATAGGCGCGCACTTGGCGGGTGTCACCGGTGGAAAGAAACAGTTTGCCGGTGGACGTGAGATGCAGCGGCGCGCGGCCGCCGATGGCCCGCACCACCTGCATGCCGGAGCGTTCGCTCCAGGCGCGGTCGATGTAGACGATCTCGTCACCCTGCTGCACGGAAAGATTGATGGTCTGCCCCGTCAGCTTGTGAAGTGACCGCATGGCGGGAATGGCGGCCTCGCGCACGTTCAGACGCCCCTTTACCAGCGATCCCAGCTCCAGCAGGCGCATGCCCAACTGATACAGGCCGTTGTCGACCCGCTCGACATAGCGGCCGACGACCAGATCGTTCAGGATGCGGTGGGCGGTGGACGCGTGCAGACCGGTGGTGGCCGAGAGCTCTTTGAGCGTGACGGGATCCGGTTGCGCGGCCAGAGCGTCGAGCAGACGCATCGCGCGTTCGATGACCTGAATGGCGATCGGATGGGCGGAAGCGCCTTCGGTTTCGGCGTCCAGCGGATTGCGAGGGGTGGGAAGACGGGCCATGGAATTTTGGGCTGGTGCCACCACGCAAGACACGCGTTGCGGCAATGCAGCAAACAGTTCTTATCCCGTATTGTGAAATTTACCAGCCGGTTTGGCAATCAGTATTTGAGCGGCGGGCGCCACCGGCGGCACCCCGCCGGCGCGCAAATCAGGCCGCCGCCGGGGGTGCCAGCTTGCCGCCCAGGCGCAGAACTTCGGCTCGCAGGAACTCGAGCGCCGCTGCGGCTGCCTCGGGTTCGCCCTTTACGCCAAGCTCGATATGGGGCGTGCCGCCCGCCTCGCCGACGCTGGGCAGACTGAACGCGCGCACGTCGGGCCAACGGCTTTCCACGGTGACCATCGACGGCGTGATGCGCGATTCCGGCATGCTGAAAACCAGGAAGGAATGCTCGACGTGTGCGCGAACATGCTGCAGCGCACGATACCGGCTGTCGAGCGTCCATTCCAGCATGGGCCACGCCATCACGGGAAAGCCCGGCACGAAGGTGTGGTCCTTGATGAAGAAACCGGGAATGCGGTTGTACGGATTGGGGACGATCTCGCAGCCTTCGGGGAACATGCCCATCTGCAGCCGCTGCTGGTTTTCCGGCGCACTCATGTCGGCGGTGCCTTGCCCTTTTTCCGCCATTTCGCGTGTGCGCAGCGCGATGGCTTCCTCGGCTTCGGGATGCAGCGCCAGCGGCAGGCCAAGCGCGGCGGCCGCGGCCTGGCGGGTATGGTCGTCGGGGGTGCCTCCGATGCCGCCACACGAAAACACCACGTCGCCCGTGGCGAAGCTGCGCTTGTAGGCGTCCACCAGACGGTCGCGCTCGTCAGGCAGGAATTCGGCCCAGCTCAGGTGCATGCCGCGCGCGCCGAGCATCTCGACGATCTTCGAAAAATGCTTGTCCTGGCGCCGTCCCGACAGGATTTCATCGCCGACGATGATGAGGCCGATACGGCGGGCGGTGGATTCTGCAGCCATGTCCGATTCCATTGGTGAGAAAAGACGCCGGTCAGACGTCGATGACGCGGTCCTGCCGCAGGCGCTTGAGGGCTTCCAGGCCGTAGTGCGCGTAGACCAGCGCGGAAAACACCGGCAGGATAATCCACGCGGGCGGCAGCAGGTTCAACAGCGAGCAAATAAGACCGATGGTCCAGAAGCCGCCGTTGTTGCGTTCGAGGATCAGTTTGCGTTCGTCCGGGCTGGCGTGTTCGACGATTGCGTCCACGCGCATCATTCGCGAAAACGCGAAGGCCCACCAGAAGATCGACAGCACGATGGCCATGGGCGGCACCAGCCAGAGCGGCAGCGTCAGCAGCCAGCCGGCGGCGAACGCCACGGAAACCCACACGGCGTTCCACACGCTGACCGCGGTGGAGAACTTGCCGCGCCGGCCCACGGTGGCGTATTCACGCTGGCCGACGTGGCGCAGCACCAATGGCATGACGAAGACTGCCGCGATGGCCAGCCCCAGGATGCCGGACACCGGCAGCAGGATGGCCGCGGCAATGATCGGAATCAGCCAGATCTTGAGCGAAAAAATGCCGACCGCGATGAACCATTGGTCGACGCGATTGACGAGGTCCCATTGCGACACCTCGGCACGCAGCCAATCGTTCAGCGGCGTCCAGAAAAACCAGAGCAGCAGGATGGCGCCAACGAGCGCAATGAGAAAAGGCAGCAGCACCGCGAACAGCATGGTCGGGTGGCACTGCGACACGAGCGCGCGCTTGAACGCCTGCCCCACGCTTACGGCGCCCGCGCCGGCGCCGGCCAGGCGGCCGTTCCCGGGGGTGGGAGGATCAGTACGCAGAACGGTCATGGCAATCAAATTGAGGGGTGAACAACCCGGGTATGATAGTCAAACCCGCCCCGATCCGCTCACATGTCACTGCTTACCCCCGGTACTGATCTCGCCCCGCTGCGCACGCGCCTGGGCGCCACGCCCAACGCCTGGCTCATCGCGTGTTTCTGCGCCGCCTGGTGCGACACCTGCGAAGAATACAAGCCCAAATTGCAGGCACTGGCCAGCGCGTTGCCGCAACACGTCTTTGCGTGGGTCGACATCGAGGATCACGCCGAATTGCTGGGCGACGTAGACGTCGAGAACTTCCCCACGCTGCTGGTGCAGATCGGCGATCGTGTCGTGTTCTACGGCCCCATGCTGCCGCACATCGGCCACCTCGAGCGCCTGCTGGAAAGCCTTAATGAAGACAGCGCGGCCGTGAACACCGCCCTGCCCGATCTGCCGCGAATGCTGGCCGCCTGACATCGCGGCGCGCCCAACAAAAACCCGCAACGCCTGAGAAGGCCTTGCGGGTTTTTGTTGGGATCGACGCGCGGGGCGATCAGGGCTTGCGGCTACCGCCGAGCAGGACGGCAAGCTGGCGCTTGGGCGCCGACGACGGCGACGCATTGCTGCGCGACTCCTGTTCGTCGGCGGGCGCGGCAGCCGACGAGGGCTCGTAAGGCTTAAGGAAGAAGTCATCCACCGGTTGGCGCGAGCCGCCGGCATGATGGCTGGATCGGCGGTCCGAAGAACGGCCGCGGTCGCCGCGATCGCCTCGGCTTTCGCGGCCGCCCTCGCGCCCTTCGCGCGAATGCGAGCTGCCGTCGCTGCGGCGATGGCTGCGCGCAATCAGGTCGGCCGGCACATCGAGCGTGCCACGCGGCACTTCGCGCTTGATAAGCTTTTCGATGTCGAGCAGGAAGCGCTCTTCGTCGGCGGTGAACAGGGCAATGGCTTCGCCCGACGCACCCGCGCGGCCCGTGCGGCCGATGCGGTGCACGTAGTCTTCCGCGTTGTACGGCAAGTCGTAGTTGATGACGCAGGGCACGCCCGCCACGTCCAGACCGCGCGCGGCCACGTCGGTCGCGACCAGCACTTCGAGTTCGCCCGCCTTGAAGGCTTCCAGGGCCTTCATGCGATCGGCCTGGGTCTTGTCGCCGTGGATCGATTCGGCCTTGACGCCGTCGCGTTCCAGTTCGCGCGCCAGACGCGCGGTGCCAATCTTGGTGTTCGAGAAAACGATGACCTGGTTCAGGCCGCGCGACTTCACCAGATGCACGACGGCGGCACGCTTGGCGTCGCTGGTCATCTTGTAGGCGATCTGCGTGATGGTCGTGGCAGTGGCATTGCGCGCCGCCACTTCGATTTCCACAGGCTGGTTCAGGTACGAACGGCCCAGCTTGCGGATTTCGTTGCTGAACGTGGCCGAGAACAGCAGGCCCTGGCGTTGCGCGGGCAGCAGCCGGATGATGCGTTCGAGATCCGGCAGGAAACCCATGTCGAGCATGCGGTCCGCTTCGTCCAGCACCAGGATGCCGACCTGGCTGAGGTTCACGTTCTTTTGTTCGACGTGGTCGAGCAGGCGGCCCGGCGTGGCGACCAGCACCTCGCAGCCGCGGCGCAGCGCTTCTTTCTGCGGACCGATATCCACGCCCCCGAACACGACGGCTGAGCGCAGCGGCGTCTTCTTGCTGTAGCGCTTGACGCTCTCGAAGACCTGGTCCGCCAGTTCACGCGTGGGCGCCAGGATCAGCGCGCGCACCGGATGCCGGGCGGGCGAGGCACTGGTGTTGGCCAGCGGCATCAGGCGATGCAGGATCGGGACCGTGAAGGCCGCCGTCTTGCCCGTACCGGTTTGCGCGGCGCCCATGACGTCACGACCCGACACCACAACGGGAATGGCCTGCGCCTGGATGGGCGTGGGGGTGGTGTAGCCGGTTTCGGCGATGGACTGCAACAACAGAGGGTGCAATCCGAAATCGTCGAACGTCGGCGCGGGCGCGGGCGCGTCAGCGGTGGGTGCTGCGGTTTGAGTGGTTTCAGTCATCAGGGGTTAGGCAAGTACCGGGACCAGTGAAAAAGAACAAAACGAGAGTGCTGCATGCACTGCTACATAAGGCATCGGGGCATCCATGCTGGATTCGATACTTATGAGGGCAGTACCAGGCCCGGATTGCTGTGGATTGATGAATTTTAGCGCAGCCGCCTTATCACACGGTCAAACGGTCCGTTTGAGGGCCGGTCAGCCGCATGATCGAACCGCCCGTCGAGGCGAAAAAAGCTCCCGGCGTGTCCACCAGGTGGACGAAGCAACCGTTGAATTGCGGCCGTCAGCTGGCCAGCCAGCGTAATCCCCAGAGCACCAGCATGCCCACCACGATCACCAGTACCGCGCTGCGCGTGCGCAGGAACACCAATATGGCGACCAGACCGGCGACCAGCTTGTAGTCGAAGACCGGACCGAGCCCGGCTTTCCAGGGCAGCAGGTCCGGGACCACGATGGCCGTCAGCGCCGCGGCGGGTGCGTAGCGCAAGGCGCGGCGCACATTGTCGGACAACGGAATGTAGTCGCCAAACAGCATGAAGCCCGCGCGCGTCAATACGCTGCACAGGGCAAGCAGCAGGATGGCCGAATAGACGTAGAGTTCCCAGGACCAATCCGTCATGAACGTGCCTTGAAGAAGCGTTCGGCCCACATGCCGGCAATGACGCCGGAGATGACCGCTGCGGCCAGCCCGAGGCGCAGGGGCATTGCCTGCCCTACCCAGGCGACGACGCCGGCCGCCAGCATGGACACCAGCATGGGCTTGGAGCTGGCCAGCGGCACCGTGATGGCCAGCAGCGCCAGCACGGCGGCAAAATCCAGGGACCAATCGGTGGGGACCTGCGCGCCCAGGTAAATACCCACGATTGACGACGACTGCCAGACCAGCCAGCCCGGCACGATGGAGCCCAGGAAGAACCAGAGCTGCTCGCGCGTGCCGCGTTCGACCGAGTCGCCAAAACGGGGCATGAACAGCACAAAGCCCATGTCGGTCGTGAAATAGCCGAGCCCCAGGCGCTTGGGCCAGGACAGGTGGCGGAAATACGGCTGCAAGGCCGCGCCGAAGATGATGAAGCGCAGGTTCACGACGCAGCCGGCGGCAAAGATCAGCCAGAGCGGCGCACCGGCGGCGATGAGGGGTAACGAGGTGAGCTGGGCCGAACCGGCGTACAGGAGCAGCGTCATGGCGAGCGCCATGGATTCGGTCAGTCCGGACTTGACCATCGCCACGCCGGTGACCAGCCCCCATGTCGCCGTGGCGATCAGGGCGGGCACGATGGCATGGACGCCGGCACGGAAGGCGGTCACGCGTTCCTGGCGGACCAGGACTGGGTCTTCGGATTCAGGAAGCGCGGATTCAGAGGACAACGGCTGGCCCCTGGCGATTCAGACAGGACGACATGGATACTCGATGGGAATGAACACGCGACAGCCCGTTCGCCCGCCGGCATCAAGCTGCGCGAGGGCCTTGGCCCCGCACCGGTGCGCGAATAGGCCCGTATTGTAACCTCGACGCTTGATACAATAGCGCCCTCAAGATTCTTGGCCACCATGGCCTGGCGCGCGGCGGCAGGTCTGGCGCGCACTGTGTGGAGAAGACCATGTCGATGGCTGACCGTGACGGTTTCATCTGGTATGACGGCAAGCTCGTTCCATGGCGAGACGCGACGACGCATGTCCTGACGCATTCACTGCACTATGGGCTGTCCGTCTTCGAAGGCGTGCGCGCCTACCGCTCCACCCTTGGCACCGCCATCTTCCGCCTTGAAGACCACACCAACCGGCTCTTCAATTCGGCGCACATCTACCAGATCCCCATGCCGTTCGATCGCGACACGATCAACGAAGCCCAGCGGCTGGTCGTGCGCGAAAACCAGCTTGAGTCCGGCTATCTGCGCCCCCTCGTGTTCTACGGTCCCGAAAAAATGGGCGTGTCGCCCAAGGGCGCGCGTGTGCACGTAGCCATCGCGGCGTGGCCCTGGGGCGCCTATCTGGGCGAAGAGGCTCTCTCCGGCGGCATCCGCGTGAAGGTGTCGTCGTTTGCGCGCCAGCACGTGAATGTCACGATGCCGCGCGCCAAGGTCGCCACCACCTACGCCAATTCCATCCTGGCCAATACCGAAGCCCTGCAGGACGGCTACGACGAAGCCCTGCTGCTGGACACTGACGGCTTCGTGGCCGAAGGCTCCGGCGAAAATCTTTTTCTGGTCAAGGACGGGGTGCTCTGCGAGCCCGAGATCGCTTCCGCGCTGACCGGCATCACCCGCTCGACCATTCACGCCCTGGCGGCCGACCTCGGCCTGCGCGTGGTCACCAAGCGGCTGACGCGCGACGACGTCTACATCGCGGACGAAGCGTTCTTTACCGGCACGGCCGCCGAAGTCACGCCCATCCGCGAGGTCGACAACCGCCAGATCGGCTCCGGCCGGCGCGGTCCGGTCACCGAACTATTGCAGAACGCGTTTTTTGACGTGGTGAATGGCCGCAACCCGAAGTACCATCACTGGCTAAGCAAAGTCTGAAGTCCGATTCGCGCGGTTTTGCGAAGCAAGACCGCATCATTGTTTCAACCTGCCGTATATCGGTTCTTTTTTCAGGAATATCCATGACCGCTGCTGCTCCGGCCGCCGTCTCCCGCGCTAACGAAGTCATCGAGGTCGGCGCCGAAGACCTTCCCGTTTTCTGTCCCGGCCCCAAGGCCCCGCTCTGGAGCATGCACCCCCGCGTCTTCCTGGACGTGGCTCGCACCGGATCCGCAAGCTGCGCCTACTGTGGCGCCGAGTACCGCCTGAAGGCCGGCACGGTGCTGCACGGCCACCACTGAGCCACCCCGCCCATAACACGCTTAACCGTTTCAGCAGCCATGTTCGCCACGCCCGAAGAAGCAGAACACGCGTTCTACGAAGCCCTTGAGCAGGCGGACGCTGTCCGCCTGATGCAGGTCTGGGCCGACGACGAGGAAGTCGTATGTATCCATCCGGGAGGCCTGCGTATCGTCGGCCATTCCGCGGTGCACGAGTCCTGGCAACAGGTGCTGTCCAACGGTCCGCTGCATGTGCGTCCGCTGCGCCCGCTCGTCATGCTCAGCATGATGTGCGCGGTGCACGTGCTGGTCGAACAGGTGGCGGTGCGCACACGTGAGGGCACGCAGTTCGCCAACTGCTACGCCACCAACATCTACCACAAGGGCCCCACCGGCTGGCGCATGGTCATGCACCATGCCTCGCAGGCGCCCTCTGAAGCCGGGGTGCTCGACCTGCACGACGTGCCCGACATGCTTCATTGATCGGGGTGGATTCCCAGTTGGCCGCTGCTCGTCTTGATACAACGCCCTGCCCCGTCCCTCCCTGGCTTCCCGGGGGCGACAGCCAGACGGTTTACGCCGCCCTGTTCGCGCAGTATCACCGCATCGCGTTCGTGCGCGACCGCGTCGACACGCCCGATACGGACTTCGTCGACTTCGACTGGACCGGCCCCGGACTGTTTCCGCACAAGGCCGCCGACGGGGCGCCGGTAAGCGGCCAACGCCCGGTCGGCAATGGCAAGACCGCCGCGGCCCGCTGGATGACGGACGCCGACTGGAAGTCGCTGCCGCAAACCCCCGACACCCCTGCCCTGATCCTGTTCCATGGCCTGGAAGGCGGCAGCAACAGCCGCTACGCGCAATCCGTTGCGCATTACTTCCGGGCGCGCGGCTGGATCGTGGTGATCGCGCACTTCCGGGGGTGCTCGGGCGTGCCCAACCGCCTGGCCCGAGCGTATTACTCCGGCGATTCGGCCGAGGTCGGTTTCCTGCTGAACACCGTACGCCAGCGCATCCCGCACGCGCGCTGGCATGCCGTCGGCGTATCGCTGGGCGGCAACGCGCTGCTGAAATATCTGGGGGAACACCAGGAAGACACCACGTGGCTGACCGCCTGCGCCGGCGTGTCGGCGCCGCTGGATCTGGTCGCCTGCGGCAAGACGCTATCCACCGGCATCTTCAACCGGCGCGTCTACACGGCGCACTTCCTGAAGACGCTCAAGCACAAGGTGCTGGAAAAGGCGCACCGCTTTCCGGGTTCCATCGACGTCATGCGCATCGCGCACGCACACGACCTGCGTGAGTTCGACGATACCTATACCGCGCCGATGCACGGCTTTCGCAATGCACTGGACTACTGGACGCGCGCGTCCAGCAAGCCGTGGCTGCCCAAGATCGCCGTGCCGACGCTGGTGCTGAACGCGCGCAACGATCCCTTCATCCCTGCCGCCTCGCTGCCCAAGCCCGACGAATGCGCGCCGGGCATCCTGCTGCATCAGCCTTCCGATGGCGGACATGCGGGCTTTCCGACGGGCAGCTTTCCAGGGCATCTGAACTGGCTGCCCCAGCGGCTGGGGCGGTTCTTCGAAACCGGGCTGTAAAGGCGCGGCCAGCTCTTGTATTAACCCGACTTGAAGCGCTCGAGCAGCCGCCGCTCTTCAGCCAGCTTGTCCTTCACTTCCTTGATCTGCACGTCGATCTGCGACTGCTCGTAGAAATCCTTGGACAGGCCGCGCGCCTGCTGAAGCTGCGATTCCGCGGCGGCGTACGCGCCCGTCATGACGTAGTAGCGCGCCAGGTCGCGGCGCGCCTGCACGGGCTTGCCGTTGCGCTCTTCGCTTTGCGCCAGCATCTGGTAGAGGCTGGGCTCGTCGCTGCCCCACTGCTTGATCTTGGCGCGCAGGTAGTCCTGCGCCTCGGCATGCCGCCCATTGCCCTGCAGCGCCTGGGCGTATGCGATGCCCAGCGCGCGGTGGTCCGGATAGCGTTTGGTGCCCGCCTGGGCCAACGACAGCGCCTGCGGAAAATCCTTGCGCGCCAGGGCAATGTCGACGGCCAGCTTGGCCAGCTGGGGCGAACTGCGGCCATCGGCGGACGCCAGATTCCAGTAGCGTTCCGCTTCCGCAAGATTGTTGCGCTGATAGTTCTGCAGGGACAGCCCGTAATAGGCGGCAGACTGGCGCACGCCCGAGAGGGCCTGAGCTTCGTCCTGCAATTGCTGCCCGGCCGTGCGCAGACCGACCGTATCGCGGCCCTGCACCACGCGCATCTTGGCGCGGATGTACCAGAAGTCGTCGCTGTCCAGATGGCGCGTTGCCGGCAGCGCGCGGGCGCGGTTTTGCACGTCGGACATGCGCTCGATCGACAGCGGGTGAGTGCTGGCCCACGATCCACCGCCCGCGCCTTCGTTCAGGCGCGACGCGTTCATCAGGCGCGCAAACATCTGCGACATGCCGTCGGCGTCGTAGCCTGCCTTGGTCAGCATCTGCAGCCCGGCACGATCGGCCTCGCGTTCGGCGTCTCGCGAAAAGCCCAACTGGCGGTTGATGGCCGCAGCCTGGCCGAAGGCGGCCACGCCCATTGACAAGTTGCCGCCGCCGCCCGCCAGCGCCGCGAGCAGCGCGCCCGCGAGGCTGGCCAGCATGAGCATGCCGTTCTGATTCTGCTGGGTCATGCCGCGCGCGATGTGACGCTGCACGACGTGGCCGATTTCGTGGGCCACCACGGCCGCAAGCTCGGACTCGCTGGCCGACGATACGATCAGGCCCGTATTGATCCCGATGAAGCCGCCCGGCATCGCGAACGCGTTGATCTCGGGATCGCGTACGCCGAACATCTCGACCTCGGGCACGCCGCCGGGCGCAAATTGCGCCAGCTTGCGCCCCATCGTGGTGAGGTACTGGCTGAGTTCGGAGTCGTCGATATAGGAAGGGTCGCGGCGGCCCTGCGACATGATCGCTTCGCCCAGCGTGCGCTCCAGCATCGGCGACAGGTCTGACGACGAGGCGGCGCCCATGGATGGCAGCCCGACCGGCTGCGCCCATGCGGTGACGGGAGCAACGGGAATGGCGAGCGCCGCACAAAGGCTTGCGATCGCGCCCCGTTTCGCAATCGAGCAAATGGATGGCATTTTCCTGCGGTTCATAAGCCTATGATAGCGATGAGCTTAAAATGTTTCATCGAATCCTCAACGAGGTCTCAATGCGTCCCGTCCGTAAAGCCGTTTTCCCTGTCGCCGGCATGGGCACACGCTTCCTGCCCGCCACCAAGGCGATGCCCAAGGAAATGCTGCCCGTGGTCGACAAGCCCCTGATTCAATATGCGGTGGAAGAAGCCGTTGCCGCGGGGATTACCGATCTCATATTCGTGACTGGCCGAAACAAGCGCGCCATCGAAGACCATTTCGATTCCGCGCCTGAGCTGGAGTCCGACCTGGAAAGCAAGGGCAAGCACGAACTCCTGGCGATGGTGCGGGGCATTCTACCCGCGCACGTCAATTGCCTCTATATCCGCCAATCCGCCCCGCTGGGCCTGGGCCATGCCGTGCTGTCGGCCGCGCCCGCCGTGGGCGATGAACCCTTTGCCGTGCTGCTGGCTGATGACCTGATCGACGCCGATACGCCCGCCATGAAGCAACTGGTGGATGTGGCCGTGGCGCGCAACGCCAGCGTGCTCGGTGTGCAGGATGTGCCGCGCGCCGACACGCGCAAGTACGGCATCGTGGCGACCCACACGGGCGAGACGCCCGCCGACGGCCGCACCGAGCGCGTCACGCACATTGTGGAAAAGCCCGATCCCGAAGTCGCGCCGTCGACGCTGGCCGTCGTAGGCCGCTACGTGCTGGAAGCCGCGATCTTCGACCATCTGCGCTCGACCAAGATGGGCGCGGGCAATGAGATCCAGTTGACCGACGGCATCGCGTCGCTGATGCGCGAGCGCCAAGTCTACGCGCACCGCTTCGATGGCGTCCGCTACGACTGCGGCAACAAGGCGGGCATGTTCCAGGCCACCGTGGCGCTGGGCAAGAAGTATCACGGCCTGCTGCCGGAGTGACCGGCACGGCCTGACGGGAATGCGCCAATCAGCGCCGCATTCCCGGCCGGGCCTATGAAGATAGCGCCGCGCCCGATTTGGCGCGGGCGCGCGCATCGCGGTCCGCCTTGCGCAGCCGCCCCTTGGCGGAAAGACGCATCAGCGTCCCCAATGCCACCATCAGACCGATCACTTCCACCAGCGCGGCGGGGATCCACATCGTCAGCCCGCCGATCGTCTGATCGGTCTGGGCCGACATGGCGATGGCCCGGCCGCATAGTTCGAAGAGCGGATAGATGTCGCTTTCCGTGAAGGCGATGACCGCGCCCGCGACCATCTGCGGCAGCATGGTCGCCACGGGCGAGATCACCCGTCCGCCGGGCGACATGGCCGCCGGCGGCGCGGGACGGCGGTCCAGGATCAGGTTCCAGTACATGAAGCCGCTGATCACGACCGACCAGTTCATGACCCGGTACAAGCGCCAATCCAGCATCGAATAGAACTGCACCGACGGGATCAGCCAGACCAGCACGAGGAACACGAACAGGGCCGGCACGAAGATCTTGTGGGTCAGCACGGCCACCGTGGCGCGGCCCGCGCCGGTGCGCAGGAAATCACGCAGCCGTATGCGCCAGCGCATCGGCAGGCCCGCCCGCATCACCTGTCCGGGGAAGGCGGCCATGACAAGCAGCGGTCCGAGATGATGCAGGACCAGATGCTGGATGCGGTGGATGAAGAACATGCGCTCGGCGTAATAGTCGAGGCGGGTATGCAGGGACAGGTACAAGAGGACCATCCCCGTCCAGAAAAGAATGCGGCGCGCGCGCGTGACATGGTGGACCCGCTGGCCGCGTACGAACAGCACGATGGCCACCAGGAAGGAAGCCACCAGCGTGGGAGAGAACTCCCAGGGTACGAGCCATTCGAGACTATCCATGCGGGCCATCCGAGAAACGACGCGAAGACAAGGACCGGCGCGCCCGGCGCCGATCTCAGGCGATTGTAGTAGACCCCGCCGTTGTCCGCTGCCGGGCGCCGCCGGGGGCGGAAAGCGTCAGAAGCGGTGCGACACGCCCGTGCCGATGCGCGTGGTGTGGGCGTTGCCGGGGTCGAACTGGTTGTCCAGCGTGTAATTGGACGCGTAGCCGGCGAAAGCGTAGAGGGTCGTGCGCGGCGACAGGTCGTAGGTATAGCCCAGCGTCGCAACCTGCGCATTGCGCGCCGTCATGCCATTGGCCCAATTCCAGTCGGGTTTGGCCAGGGACCATTGCACCAGCACGGCGCCCGGCCCGGCAGGCACGCTGACCCCGACCAGCCAGGCATCGACGGTGCCGCCCTGCACGAAGGCGGCCGGCCCCAGCCCGATGCCCAGCCCATCCGGGTCGCCGCCGTCCAGCCCCACGTAACCGTTGCGCTGGCGCGACCACGCCACCGACACCTTGGCCACCTCGAAGTCATATGAGGCGCCCAACTGCGCCGCCTGCGGACGCCCCTCGGCCGCCGCGGGTGGGCCCGCCAGGCGCAGTTGCTCCCATGTCGCAACCGCCAGCAGCGGACCGTCCTCATACTTCAGGCCCACACTGATTGCCCGGGTGTTCTGGTTGGTGCGGAAGTTGTCCTGCCCATCGGCGTCGAAGGCGTATCCGACCCCAGCCTGGAACCCGCGCCACTGCGGCGAATACCAGTTCACCATGTTGCTGAACTGGTAGTTGTCCGACGCCTTGAACGTGGCGCCCATGCCCATGTCCTTCCAGGAGGCGATCTCCAGCGCGTCGCCGTAGGTCTGGCCGACGGTGTATTGGCGGCCAAACCGCAGGTCGCCATAGTCCGCGTGGGCCAAGCCGACCCACGCGCCATAGTTGAAGAGGCGGCTGCCGTCGGCCGCGTTGCCGCTGGACGGGTCAAAGCCGCTTTCAAGCTGGAAGTTGGCGGCCCAGCCCGAGCTCAGGTCTTCCGTCCCCTGCAGCCCCCACAACGAATCCGTCAGCCCGCCGTTGAGCAGGCCGCTCTGGCTGCCCTGCCCCGACACCCGGGTCACGGCCACGCCGGCATCCACCACGCCGTACAGCTGCAATCCGGTCCCCTCGTCCGCGGCCAGCGCGGTACAGGGCGGAATCAGGCCGGCCGCCGCCAATGCGGCGCAAAATGCAATTCTCATGATCTTTCCTTGCGTTGGCGGCGGGGGCTACCCGCCACCGATTGCATCAGCCTACTGCCAACCGTAGCGGCGCACCCAGAAACCCTTCAGCGCCTGTGTCAGCACGCAGTATCCGAGCAGGATGCCGACCAGCCAGGGGAAGTAGCTCCAGGGCAGCGCCTGCAACTGAAAATACTCCGCCAGTGGCGAGAACGGCAGCACGAGGCCCAGCGCGATCACCATCAGCGTCATGCCCATCAGCGGCCACGAAGCGCGGCTTTGCAGGAAGGGAATCCGGCGCGTGCGGATCATATGCACGATCAGCGTCTGCGACAACAGGCCCTCGACAAACCAGCCGGACTGGAAGAGCGTCTGGTGCTCGGGCGCGTTGGCCTGGAAGACGTACCACATGACGGCGTACGTGGCGATATCGAAGATCGAGCTGATCGGGCCGAAGAACACCATGAAACGGCCAAAGCCGTCCGGGTCCCAGCGCTGCGGCTGCTTCAGCAGTTCCTCGTCGACGTTGTCGAACGGGATCGCGGTCTGCGAAATGTCGTACATCAGGTTCTGCAGCAGCAGATGGATGGGCAGCATCGGCAGGAACGGCAGGAAGGCGCTCGCAACCAGCACCGAAAAGACGTTGCCGAAGTTCGAGCTGGCCGTCATCTTCAGGTACTTGAGCATATTGCAGAAGGTCTTGCGGCCTTCGATCACGCCGTCCTCCAGCACCATCAGACTCTTTTCCAGCAGGATGATGTCGGCGGCCTCCTTCGAGATATCCACCGCCGAATCCACCGAGATGCCCACGTCCGCCGCCCGCAGCGCCGGCGCGTCGTTGATGCCATCGCCCATGAAGCCTACCGTGTTGCCCTGCGCCCGCAGGCTGCGGACGATGCGTTCCTTGTGGATGGGCGACAGGCGGGCAAACACGTTGGCCTCGCGCACGGCGACGGCAAGGTCGTCGTCGTCCATCGCCTCGATCTCGGCGCCCAGGTACACCTTGCGCACGTCCAGCCCCACTTCGCGGCAGACCTTGCGCGTGACCAGTTCAACATCGCCGGTCAGCACCTTGACCTCGATGCCCGAGTCCTTCAGCGCGGCCAGCGCCGGCCCCGTCGACTCCTTTGGCGGATCCAGGAACGCGATGTATCCCACCAGCACCAGATCGGATTCGTCCGCGACGCCGTAGGCCTGCTGCGTGGGCGGCAGCTCTTTGACGCCCACCGCGATGACGCGCAGGCCGTCGCGGTTCAGGCCGGCGGTCACGCGGCGGATGTCGGCCCGGCGGGCGTCGGTCAGCGGATGCACCGCATTGCCCACGCGCAGCTGCGTGCAGGCCGAGAGCATTTCCTCGAGCGCCCCCTTGCAGATCAGCTCGTGGTGGTCGCGGCCGTTCTCGGTCTCGTTCACCACGACGGACATCCGGCGGCGCGAGAAATCGAACGGAATCTCGTCGATCTTGCGGTAACGGCCCGCCAGGTCCAGGCTGCGCGCGACTTCGGCATGTTCCAGCACAGCCACGTCCAGCAGGTTCTTCAGGCCCGTCTGGTAGTAGCTGTTCAGGTACGCGTACGCCAGCACGTCGTCGCTGGCCGCGCCATAGACGTCGGTATGGCGCTCGAGCACGATGCGGTCCTGCGTCAGCGTGCCGGTCTTGTCGGTGCACAGCACGTTCATGGCGCCCAGGTTCTGAATCGCATCCAGGCGCTTGACCACGACCTTGCGGCGCGACATGCGCACGGCGCCCTTGGCGAGCGTCGCGGTGACGATCATGGGCAGCATTTCAGGCGTCAGTCCCACCGCGATGGCCAGCGCAAACAGCAGCGCTTCAAGCCAGTCGCCCTTGGTGAAGCCGTTGATCAGCATCACCACCGGCGCCATGACGAGCATGAAGCGGATCAGGATCCAGCTCACGCGGTTGATGCCCTGCTGGAACTGCGTGGGCGCGCGCGAGGTCTGCGTGACGCGCCCCGCCAGCTGGCCGAAGTACGTATCCGAACCGGTGGACACCACCAGCGCGCTGCCCGCTCCGCTGACCACATTGGTGCCCATGAAGGCCATGTTCTCCAGCTCGAGCGCATTGGCGGATGACTCGCGCGGGGACATGTGCTTTTCGACGGGCAGCGATTCCCCAGTCAGGGCGGCCTGCGCAACGAAAAGATCCTTGGCGTTGAGGATGCGGCAGTCGGCGGGGACCATGTCGCCCGCTGACAGCAGCACCACGTCGCCCGGCACCAGGTCGGCCAGCGGCACTTCGCGCTGTTGCGAGCCGGTGGCATGCAAGGCGGCGCCGAAGAAGCGGCGACCATTTCCCGCGTCCGGCGATCCGGCGGCCGGCGACCCGGCGGCCGGCGATCCGGCGGCCGGCGACCCGGCGTCGCTGCGCAGCACCGTCGCGGTGTTGCGCACCATCGCCTTCAGGGCTTCGGCGGCGCGGTTCGAGCGCTGCTCCTGCACGAAGCGCAGCACGGTCGAGATCACCACCATCGAGCCGATGATCGCGACCGCCGTCCAGGACTGTTCCTCGGGCGCCGCCATGCGCACGTCGGTCAGCCACGACAGCACGGCCAGCGCGGTCAGCAGCAGATTGAATGGATTGCGGTAGGACAGCCACAGGTGAGCCGGCCAGGACAGCGGTTTTTCGTGATCGACCTCGTTGGCGCCGTGGCGTTCGCGCGCGGCCAGCGCCTGGGCGTCGGACAGGCCGCCCCAGCCGCTGCCGAACCGCTCGAATAGCGAATCGAAGCCGAGCCGCGACGTCTCGACCATGCGCTGGCTGGCGCGGCGGGCGGCCTCGGACGATGCCGCGGCGTGATCTCCGCCTTGTTCGAGGATGGGGGCGCGGCGAAAGTGCCGGCCGGTGCGGCGCAGACGCGCGGCGGAAGAAAAAAAGGACTTCAGGAAAGCAAACATGGGAGTGCTCCGCATTTATTAAAGTTGTTGCGGGAGAGACGGACGACCCTGCCGATGGCGGCCGCGCGCAGGCAGCAGCGGTCCGCGGCGTTTCCAAGGAAATGCCGTGAGGCCGCCGCAAACGGGCGTGCGCAGGCGCCGGAGCAATGTTGCCGGTGTCCGGATCGCGTCTATGGCGCGCCGGGTGCGGAAAACGGAAAGGGAGCGGGCGGTGGAATCAGGACCGGGCGCCGGGGCGCGCGTGGCGCGTAGTGGGCCGGGGATTCCGTGCTGCGGGTTCCGTACGGACCGGGATGTCTATCCGGCCAGTCGGCTCGCAGGGAGATGACGGGTCAGATAGGCATGCCGGAGCCGCGCACAGGGCGCAATCGAGGCTCTGGGTCTAAGGCGCTAGGCATGATTTCTCCTGGGGTAAATGAAAGGCGCGATCAGGCCATTGCGGCCTGCGCGCCGAAATGCACGTGGCGGACGGAAGGGTTGGCGCTCAGGCGGCGTGCTTGCGTCATCAGTTCCGCCCGCAGTTCGGGGGGGCAATTGACGGTGATGCAAGCCGACGCGAGATCCGGATCCTGGCCTTGGTCGATCTGCACTTGCGCGACGTCCAGGCCAGCGGCGCTGAAGTCCAGGCAGATCTGCTTGCGCAAGGCGCCGATCTCGCCGCGAGGACAGATCACCGTCAGCCGGGACGTGCCGCGGCGGCGGCCCAGGGCGGTGGCACGGTCCACGCCGGCGCGGCGCAGGAACAAGTCGAAGAAACGCATAACGACCTCCATGACAAGAAGGCGGAGCGTAATCGCGAACACGAGCGCAGCCGGACAACGCCCTTGCGGCGGACACGACGAACGTGCACGAACGCTGGCGCTGCGACTAGCGGCGGTTCTGGCGGTTTATGTCGGGGGGAGTCCCGGCAGACCGAAGGCCTGCACTATGGGCCGGGCTGATGCCTGGCGCTTGGGATACACCGCAACCTGAATGACAGGATGCGGCAGACGGAGTTCTGCGTGGATCCTGTCAGACAGCGACGTCGATGCAAGATCGACAACTTTCGCCGGAATCGGTATTCACGAAGACTGCTCCTGGGATGGAAAACACCGCGAGTTTACGCGGGTTTGTACTGATGGACAAGGGTTGTGCGCATTTTTGACGCACAAATGACGCAAAGCCGGACAGGCGCGGGCAGCCCGTCCGGCGGACGCGTTCAGGCGTAGAAGTGCCAGCCCAGGTAGCCGGCGAAGATCGCATACAGCCCGCCCACCGCCGACAGCGCCGGCACGCTCATGGCGGCGCGGCGAAAGCGCATCCACAACAGGCCGATGGACACCATGGTGAACAGGCCGGCCGCGAGCAACGGCGCGTCCAGCAACCACGGCGTCATGAAGATGCCGAGCGCGCTGGGAATGGTGGCCTGGATCATCATGGCGCCCGAGATGTTGGCGAGCGCCAGGCGCTCCTTGCCCTGCCGCACCCAGATCAGCGCGTTCATGATCTCCGGCAATTCGGTTGCGACCGGCGCCAGCAGCAGGGCCGCCACGTGCGGCGACGCGCCCATCGCGATGCCGAGCAGTTCGATCTGGTTCACGAAGACGTGCGAGGCGCCGGCGATCACCACCAGCGCCATGATGGTCTGCGTGGCGGCCCAGAACATCGTCGGGTTCTGGTCGCGCGGACGCAGCTTGAGCGGTTCGAGATCCTCGCAGTCCAGGCATTCCTCGTCGTTGCTCAGTTCGCGCTTGATGTAGAGCCCATAGGTGGCCAGGAACACGAAACCCAGCCACGGCTTCCAGGCGAAGGCCAGCAGCCCCAGGCCCACCTTGAAGATGAAGATGCCCATGAACCAGGCCTGGTCGCGGGCCAGCCGGCGCTGGTCCGCGTTGATACAGTCGGCCTGCGCGGGCTGGCCGCGGCGCGCACGCCACAGGGCCAGGCCCACCACCGCGTACGCCAACGTGGCCAGCACGAGGGGGCCGCCCATCGCGGCGCCGACGCCAATGTCCTTCTGTTCGGGGGTATCGCCGAAGACCACGGCCATGAAGGTGACGGCGCTTTCCGGCAGCGCGGTGCCGAAGGCCGCCAGCACGGTGCCGGTGGCGGTCGCGCCCAACTGGAAGCGATGACCGACCCATTCGACGCCATTGACGAAGAACTCGCACGCGACGTAAATCACTGCCGCGGACAGGAAAAACAGAAACAGGGTGAGCAACATGGGAACACGGCCGGACGAGCAGATACCATTGGCGCGACGCAGCGGCTCGCCCGGCCAAGGGTGAACGCTACGCGGCCAAAGGTCTCGCCTGGCTGATCCACGCGGCGGCAAGCCGGACGTGGGTGCCGTCAGCGCCATGGGGTTCTAGCGGCTGCTCCGCAGCACTGAACCACCAAGTCTGTTGACGCTGACTCCTTTCGGGGAAAAGGATGGCTACTCCCCAATGACAGAGCGGCGATTGTAGCAGCGGTTCGCGCGCCGTCCAGTCATCGCCGCGCCGCCATCGCGGATTCACCGCCGGGGTGTTGCATTCGCGGGATGGCGGGTAAAGTAGGCCCCATCTTCCGCCTTTGCCGGGGCTGCCCGCTCCGGCCCGCCCGCCATGAGCCTGCCTCCCGACGACATCGCCCCTTTCGCCGCGCGGCGCCAGCGCCTGATGGAGCGCATGCGCGCAGAAGGAGGCGGCATCGCCATCCTGGCAACGGCGCAGGAGGCCATCCGCAACCGCGACGCCGAGTACCCCTACCGGCACGACAGCGACTTTTTTTACCTGACCGGCTTTACCGAACCGGACGCGTGGCTGGTGATGGTTGCCGGCGCCACGGACCGGGCCGTGCTGTTCTGCCGGCCGCGCCATGTCGAGCACGAACTCTGGGAAGGCAAGCGCTTCGGCCCCGAGGCCGCCGCGGCCTACTTCGGCTTTGACGACGCCCACCCCATCGACGCGCTGGACGAGCTGGTGCCCGCGCTGATGCTGGACCACCCCACGCTGTACGCGCCGCTGGCCGGCGACAAGCGCACGGACGGCCGCCTGCGCCGCTGGCTGGCCGCGGCGCAGGAAAAGAGCCGCGGCGGCCACACGCCGCCGACCCGGCAGCAGGACGTGCGTCCACTGCTGGCCGGCATGCGGCTGATCAAGGACGCCTCGGAGATCGCGGCGATGCGGCGCGCGGCCAAGATATCGGCGGGCGCGCACGCGCGGGCCATGCGCGTTGCGCGGCCCGGCATGCGCGAATACGAGATCGAGGCCGAGCTGCTCTATGAGTTCCGCCGCCATGGCGCGCAGTCGGTGGCGTACAACAGCATCGTCGCGGCCGGCGCCAATGCCTGTGTCCTGCACTATCCGGCCGGCGAGGCGGTGCTGCGCGACGGCGACCTGGTGCTGGTCGATGCGGGCTGCGAGGTCGACAGCTATGCCAGCGACATCACGCGCACGTTTCCGGTGAACGGCCGCTACAGCGGCCCGCAGCGCGCGCTTTACGACCTGACCGTGGCGGCGCAGGACGCGGCGGCCCAGGCCACCGCGCCGGGCCGCGGCTTCAACGACGCGCACGAGGCCGCACTGCGCGTCCTGGCGCAGGGCATGCTGGACCTGAAACTCTTGAAGGGGTCGCTGGACGGCGTGCTGGAATCGGGCGACTACAGCCGCTTCTACATGCACCGGACCGGCCATTGGCTGGGGCTGGACGTCCACGATGTGGGCGACTACCGCCAGCCGGGCACGGCAACCGGCGCGGAGCGGCCGTGGCGCACACTGGAAACCGGGATGATGCTGACGATTGAACCGGGCATCTACGTGCGCCCGGCGGACGACGTGCCCGAGGTCTACTGGAATATCGGCATCCGCACCGAGGACGACGCCCTGGTCACGGACGAAGGGTGCGAACTGATCACCCGCGGCGTGCCGGTGCAGGCCACCGAGATCGAGGCGCTGATGCGCGAATAGCAGGGCGGCGCGATTTACAGCACGTAGCCGTCCAGCCAGCCCATGGCCACCCACACGTAGACCACGACCATGGCGATGGCGAACATGGTGACGATGGCGCCGACCAGGCAGGCCAGGATCGCAACCAGCACCGGCCCCCAGCCTGTCGATGACACCTTGCCCAGCCCCGGATTGCAGAGCCGGTCGAATTTCTCGTCCGGCATCAGCGAGTAAACCGCGCTTTCGATGAAGCCGTCGATCATCGGAATGAAGAGCAGGAAGAACGCGGGGTTGTCGTACCAGACGGAGTAGAAGCGGAACGCGCAGAACAGGCACACGGCCGCGTACAGAGTCACCAGCCAGGCGTGGCGCCGGCCCAGATACCACCAGTGCGCGCCGAAGGCGCCGAACAGGCAGGCCAGCAACCCCACCGCGACCTTGCTGCGGGGGCGGCGGGTGGAAACGGCGGAAAGCGAAGAGGAAGCCTGGGCCTGCGTCATGTCAATCAACCGGTAAGGGAGCCGTGGCGCCGGGCTGCGGCGGCTGCCGCGATTGTAGTGGACGGGTAAAATCCGGGCATGACTTCCTCCGCCTACGACATTGCGATTCTTGGCGCCGGCCCCGTGGGCCGCGTATTGGCCCTGATGCTGGCGCGCGTGGCGCCGGACCCGGCGCGCATCGCTCTGCTCGCGGGCAGCGCGCCCGTCCCCGTCACGCCGGCCGCGGCCGTCCCCGCCGCGGATCCGCGCGTGCTGGCCATGAACCACGGCAGCCGGGTGCTGCTGGAGTCGCTGCATGCCTGGCCCGAGCGTTCGGCCGACATCCGCAACATCCATGTGTCGCAGCGCGGCAGGCTGGGCCGCACGCTGATTCAGCACACCGATTTCAACGTGCCCCAACTAGGCAGCGTGGTGGCCTACGCCGGGCTGTATGCGAAATTGGACGAATGCGTGGCGGCGTCTGGCGTCACCGTGCTGGCGGGCCCGCCGGCGCAGATCGGCCTGCAGGACGCCGACGGCGTGCGCATCCGGCAGGGCGACGCAGAAATCCTGTGCGGCGTCGCCGTGCAGTCCGACGGCGCCGGCGCCACCGATGTGCGGCGCGACTACGACCAGCACGCCGTGCTGACCACCGCGCACGCCACGTTGCCACGGCGCGGCTGGGCCTGGGAACGATTCACCTCCGAAGGCCCGCTGGCGCTGCTGCCGCACCCGCAGATGCCGGACGCCTATTCGGTCGTCTGGTGCAGCGCGCCGGACCGTGCGGCCGAATTGGCGGCGCTGGACAACACCGCATTTTCCCACGCGCTGACGCAGGCCTTCGGCGACCGCCTGGGCCGCCTGTCCAGCCATGCCCCGCGCCACGTGTTCCCGCTGGCGCTGTCTGCGCGCCGCGCGCAGGTGCACGGCCGCGTGGCGGCCATCGGCAACGCCGCCCAGACCCTGCACCCGGTGGCGGGACAGGGTCTGAACCTGGGCCTGCGCGACGCGGCGCGGCTGGCGCAGACCCTGGCGGGCTGGCTTTCACATCGCGCTGCCAACGCCGGCGCCAACCCCGGCCCAGCGCTCGCCGAATTCGCCAGCGCGCGCCATCTGGACCGTTTCATCACCGCCGGGCTCACCGATTTCATGCCGCGCGTCTTCGCCACCGGGCTTGCGCCCGTCGAACACGCCTGCGGCGCCGCACTATTGGGGATGGACCTTGCCTCCCCGCTGCGCGCCCCGCTCGCGCAACACCTGCTGCAGGGATTCCGCGCCTGACCTTTCCCCGATCCGGCCCCGGACAGGGGTTGGATCGCCGTCTTTTATTCCCTGTTTGTTACCAGGCCCTCGCGCCCCAAAAATGGGGGTTCGATCGAGCCGGTTAAAATGTGAGCATGCGCATAGGCCAGTGGACCCTTCCCAACAACGTTCTTGTCGCGCCCATGGCGGGCGTGACGGACCGTCCATTCCGCCAGCTTTGCAAGAAGCTGGGGGCGGGTTACGCGGTGTCCGAGATGGCCGCCAGCAACCCGAAGCTGTGGGACAGCGTCAAGACCTCGCGCCGCCTGAACCACGACGGCGAGATCGCCCCCATTTCCGTGCAGATCGCCGGGGCGGACCCCGCCATGATGGCCGAGGCCGCCGCCTTCAACGCCAACAAGGGCGCCCGGATCATCGACATCAACATGGGATGTCCGGTCAAGAAGGTGTGCAACGTGGCGTCGGGCTCGGCGCTGCTGCGCCATGAAGATCTGATAGTCCGCATCCTGGACGCCGTGGTGGCCGCCTGCGCGCCGCTTGGCGTGCCGGTCACCCTGAAGACCCGCACCGGCTGGGATCGCAATAGCCGCAACGCCCTGCGCGTGGCCAAACTGGCCGAAAACGCCGGCATCGCCGCCCTCACCCTGCATGGCCGGACCCGCGCCGACCTCTATACGGGCGAGGCGGAATATGACACCATCCGCGCCGTCAAGGCCGAAATCGGCATCCCCGTGATCGCGAACGGAGATATCGACTCGCCCGCCAAAGCCCGGCACGTCCTGGATTACACTGGCGCCGATGCGGTCATGATTGGCCGGGCGGCCCAGGGCCGTCCGTGGATCTTCCGCGAAATCGACCACTTCCTGCGCACGGGCGAAACACTGGCCCCTCCCTCTCATGGGGAAATGCGCGAGCTGCTGCTCGAACATCTCGACGACCACTACCGTTTCTATGGCGAGCACACCGGCGTACGCACCGCGCGCAAGCACATAGGCTGGTATGTGGACGGCCTGCCGGGCGCGGATTCGTTTTGCGCCGGCATGAACCAGATCGACAACACCCGCGACCAATGGCGGGCGGTGGCGGACTGGTTCGATACCCTCTCACGCGACGGCGCCGCCACCCCGGCGCCGGCCGCAGAAGCCCTAATGGCGGCATGACCGCCTAAACACCAACATAAAAATATCTGTACTCAAATGAGCAAGAAAGATGTCCTGGAAGAATGCGTGCGCGCCAGCCTGGAGCGCTATTTCGAAGACTTGGGCGAGTCCGAGCCCCACGATATGTGGGACATGGTCATGCGCTGCGTGGAGCGCCCGGTGCTTGAAGTAGCGTTGGAGCGGTCGGGCGGCAACCAGTCCCGGGCCTCCGAGATGCTGGGCATCACCCGCAACACGCTGCGCAAGAAGTTGCTGGCGCACAATATCCAGGTTTAGCTTTCCCTCGCGCGGGCGGCGCCTGCGTCGCGCCGCCGCCCCCTCCAGATTTCCCATCCGACCAGAACGAGAAAGGCGCCCCCGCCCCACTCCGTCCCATCATGAAAATCGAAACCGCCCTGCTTTCGGTGTCCGACAAGACCGGCATCGTTGAATTTGCCCGCGCCCTGGCCGCGCGTGGCGTGCGCCTGCTGTCGACCGGCGGCACCGCCAAGCTGCTTGCCGATTCCGGCCTGACCGTCACCGAAGTGGCCGCCCACACCGGCTCGCCCGAAATCCTGGACGGCCGCGTGAAGACGCTGCACCCGAAGATCCACGGCGGCCTGCTGGCCCGCCGCGACAGTGCCGAGCACATGGACACGATCAAGGCGGCAGGCATCGATCGCATCGACATGCTGGTGGTCAACCTGTATCCGTTCCGTGAAACGGTCGCCAAGCCCGATTGCACGTTTGCCGACGCCGTCGAGAACATCGACATCGGCGGTCCGGCCATGCTGCGCGCCGCCGCCAAGAACCACGGCACCGAAGCCGGCGGCGTGACCGTCGTGATCGACCCGGTCGATTATTCCCGCGTCTTGTCCGAAATGGACAAGGGCGGCTCGACCTCGTACGGTCTGCGCCTGGCGCTGGCCGCCAAGGTCTACGCCCACACGGCTTCCTACGATGGCGCCATCGCCGCCTACCTGACCAGCCTGACCGACGCCGAACCCGCGCAGGAAGCCGTGCCCGCCCGCAACGAATGGCCCGGCACGCTGACGCTGCAGGTCAAGCAGGAACAGGCCCTGCGCTACGGCGAAAACCCCCATCAGAGCGCCGCCTTCTACGTGGACGCGCAGCGTCCGGCCGGCCTCTTGGGCAACTACCGCCAGCTTCAGGGCAAGGAACTGTCCTACAACAACATCGCCGACGCCGATGCGGCGTGGGAATGCGCGCGCAGCTTCGAGGCGCCCGCCTGCGTCATCGTCAAGCACGCCAACCCCTGCGGCGTGGCCGTGGCGGCCGACACGCTGGGCGCGTACCAGCAGGCCTTCAAGACCGACCCGACGTCGGCCTTCGGCGGCATCATCGCCTTCAACCGTCCGGTTGACGCCGCGACCGCCGAGGCCGTCAGCGCGCAGTTCCTGGAAGTGCTGCTGGCCCCCGCCTACGACGGCGCGGCGCTTGCCATCCTGGCTGCCAAGAAGAACGTGCGCGTACTGGAAGTGCCGATGGGCACGGGCCAGAACGCCTTCGACATCAAGCGCGTGGGCGGCGGCTGGCTGGTGCAGACCCCGGACGCCTACAACGTGCCGCGCGACGCCCTGAAGGTCGTCACCAAGCGCCAACCCACCGAACAGGAAATGAACGACCTGTCGTTCGCCTGGAAGGTCGCCAAGTACGTCAAGTCCAACGCCATCGTGTTCGTGGGCGGCGGCATGACCCTCGGTGTTGGCGCCGGCCAGATGAGCCGCATCGACTCGGCCCGCATCGCCTCCATCAAGGCGGAAAACGCCGGCCTGACCCTCAAGGGCTCGGCCGTGGCGTCCGACGCGTTCTTCCCGTTCCGCGACGGCCTGGACGTGGTGGTGGCTGCGGGCGCGACGTGCGTGATCCAGCCGGGCGGCAGCGTGCGCGATGACGAAGTCATCGCCGCGGCCGACGAGCACGGCATCGCCATGGTGCTGACCGGCACCCGTCACTTCCGCCACTGATGCGCGTCCTCGGCATCGATCCCGGCCTGCGCCGCACTGGCTTCGGCGTGATCGATGCCGATGGCTCGCGGCTGCGTTACGTGGCCAGCGGGACCATCGTGGTCCCGCCGGCGCTGACGCTGTCCGAACGCCTGAAGGTCATCCTGGACAACCTGCGCCAGGTGGCCCGCGACACGCAACCCGACGTGGCCGCGCTGGAAATCGTCTTCCTGAACACCAATCCCGCTTCCACCCTGCTGCTCGGGCAGGCGCGCGGCGCGGCGCTGTGCGCGCTGGCCGACAGTTCGCTGGCCGTGCACGAGTACACCGCCCTGCAGATCAAGAAAGCCGTGGTCGGCACCGGCCGCGCGGCGAAAGAACAGGTGCAGATGATGGTGCAGCACCTGTTGGCGCTGGACGGCGTGCCCGCCCCCGACTCGGCCGACGCGCTGGCCTGCGCCATCTGCCACGCGCACGTGGGTCCGCTGCAGGACAAGCTGGAACGCCTGGGCAGCGCGCTGCGCATGGGCGGCAAGACCCGCATCCGCAACGGCCGGCTGATCGGCTGAGCGCCCCGCGCGTATAGAATCCCCGCATTCGCCGCGCATTGCGTGGCCCCACTCTTGCCAGGCCTCTCACCATGATCGGAAGAATCACCGGAACCCTGATCGAAAAACTGCCCCCCACGATCTGCGTGGACGTCGGCGGACTGGGGTATGACATCGACGTACCCATGAGCACGCTGTATTCGCTGCCCGACACGGGCGCCCGCGTCACGCTCTACACGCATCTGACCGTGCGCGAGGACGCGCACATCCTGTATGGCTTTGCCTCGGCCGGCGAACGCAGCGCGTTCCGCGAGCTCATCAAGGTCAGCGGGATTGGGGCGCGCACTGCGCTGTCCGTGCTGTCGGGTTTGTCGGTGGCAGACCTGGCGCAGGCCATCACGCTGCAGGAGTCGGGCCGCCTGACCCGCGTGCCGGGCATCGGCAAGAAGACCGCGGAACGGCTGCTGCTGGAAATGCGCGGCAAGCTGGGCGCGGACATCGGCGCGTCGTCGCACGTCACGCACGACAACCAGTCCGACATCCTGAATGCGCTGCTGGCGCTGGGCTACTCCGAGAAGGAATCGCTGTCGGCGCTGAAGACGCTGCCCGAAGGCGTGGGCGTGTCCGACGGCATCAAACAGGCGCTGAAGGCGCTGGTGCGCTAAGGGCGCGAGGCCGCCTTGCCTTGCTGCAGGTAGCGCGGCGCCACGGCCTCCAGGCCCGTGGGTACCACGTGCAGCTCGGGCGCGATCGGCCCGCCGCAGACGTTGTCGCGGCGCAGGGAATCCAGGTTGTCGCGTGACATCAGCGGCGTGCCCGGCATGCACTCGAACAGCCGGGCCTGCATGCGCCCCACACCCATCGGAATGCTGATGACAGGGCGCGGATGGCCGCTCCAGGCGGCGCACAGCCGCGCGATCTCGCCCAGCGTGTAGACCTGCGGCCCGCCCAGTTCGTAGGTCTTGCCGCAGGTGTGGGTGTCGGCCAGCGCGTTGACCATGGCGGTCACCACATCGCCGACATAGATGGGTTGCATGCGCGCATTGGCGCCCGCCAGCGGCAATACCGGCAGCCAGCGCGCCAGCGACGCGAACATATTGGTGAAGTTGTCGTCGGGGCCAAACAGGACCGACGGACGGAAGATGGTCCAGCCGATATCGCCGCGGTCTTGGTAGGCCGCCTTGATGGCGGCTTCGCCGTCGCCTTTGGAACGCTGGTACATGCTGTCGCCGCTGGAGTCGGCGCCCAGCGCGCTGACGTGCAGCAGGCGGCGCACGCCGTGGCGCACGCAGGCCTGCGCGATGCGCTGCGGCAGATGCACGTGGGCCCGCGCGAAATCCGACCCATACGGCCGGCCCAGATTGCCATGCAGGATGCCCACCAGGTTCACGACGGCATCGCAGCCCCGGACCATGCCGTCGAGCGCGGCGTCGTCATGGATGTCCGCCTGAAGCAGAGTGACGGTGGGAAGTAATTGCAGGTCGCGTCCGCGTGCAATGAGCCGCGTGGGCACGATGATCTGATGCGGGTCCGCGCAAAGCCGTGCTACCAAGTGGCGGCCGATGAAGCCCGTGCCGCCAATGACAAGGATACGCATGGCGTAGCCTCCGGTTCGTCAGGATCGAGGTTCGATTCTGCCTTGCCAGGTCGGCAGGCGCAAGCGCGCGCGGGGCGCCCGCCGCGCGCGCCGCTTGATGCGCGTCAGCCCGCCAGCAGCCGGGCGTAGGCCGGAAGATCGACGTTGCCCCCGCTGATGATGACGCCTACCCGGGCCCCACGCACCGGCACCACGTTCTGCATGACGGCGGCCGCGGCCAGGCAACCCGTGGGTTCCACGACCATCTTCATGCGCTCGGCAAAGAACTTCATGGTCGTGACGAGCTGTTCATCCGTCACCGTGACGATATCGCGCACGTACTTCTGAATGAGGGGGAACGTGATATTGCCCAGGTGGGTAGTGGCGGCGCCGTCGGCCAGCGTCTTGGGCGCGGGGATTCGGACAATTTCACCCTTGCGCAAGGACTGCTGTCCGTCGTTGCCGGCTTCGGGCTCCACGCCGTACACCAGGCAGCGCGGGCTGAGCGCGAAGGCGGACAGGGCCGAGCCCGACAGCAGGCCGCCGCCGCCCAGGCACACGAACAGGTAATCGAGCTCGCCGACTTCCTCGAACAGCTCCTTGGCGGCGGTGCCCTGCCCCGTGATCACGTCCTCGTGGTCGTAGGGCGGGATCAGCGTGGCGCCGGTTTCGGCCTGGATGCGGCGGGCGATGGTCTCGCGGTCTTCGGTGTAGCGGTCATAGGTGACGATCTTGCCGCCGTAGCCTTCGGTGGCCGCGCGCTTGGCCGCAGGCGCATCCAGCGGCATGATGATCGTGGCTTGAACGCCCTGCAGCCGGGAGGCCAGCGCGATGGCCTGTGCGTGATTGCCCGACGAGAACGTCACGACGCCGGCGGCACGCTGCTCGGGCGTGAGGCGCGCGATCGCGTTGTAGCCGCCCCGGAACTTGAAGGCGCCCATGCGCTGGAAGTTCTCGCACTTGAAGAACAGCGACGCGCCGGCGATGGCATCGGCAGTGGCCGAGGTCAGGACGGGCGTGCGGTGTGCGTTGCCGGCCAGGCGCTCGCTGGCGCGCACGACGTCATCATAGGAGGGCAATTCGGGCTGCATGGAATAAGGTCCTTAGATCGCGAGGGGGAAACGAAACCCTCGGATCATAAACCCGCAGCGCGGTTTGCGCGCCGCCCGTTGGCATGACGGCGCGCGGGGCAGCCTATTTGCCGAAGAGGTCGCCGCTGCCGCCGGTAGTGCCCGCGGGCGGCGTCAGGCCCAGATGACGCCAGGTGGTCAGCGTGGCGGTGCGGCCGCGCGGCGTGCGTTGCAGGTACCCGTGCTGGATGAGGTACGGCTCAATGACGTCTTCGATCGTGTCGCGCTCTTCGCCGATGGCGGCAGCCAGACTGTCCACGCCGACCGGGCCGCCATCGAACTTGTGGACGATGGCTTCGAGCAGCTTCCTGTCCATCAGGTCCAGGCCTTGCGGATCGACTTCAAGCATGGCGAGCGCGCGGCCCGCGACGTCGCCATCGATCGTGCCGTTTGCCTTCACCTCGGCGTAGTCGCGCACCCGGCGCAGCAGGCGGTTGGCGATACGCGGCGTGCCGCGGGCGCGGCGCGCCACCTCGGCCGCGCCATCCGGCGTGATGACGGCATTGAGCAACCCCGAGCTGCGCGTCACGATGCGGCCGAGATCGGCGGCGTTGTAGAACTCGAGCCGCGAGACGATGCCGAAGCGGTCGCGCAACGGATTGGTCAGCATCCCGGCGCGCGTCGTGGCGCCCACCAGCGTGAAGGGCTGCAGGTCCAGCTTCACGCTGCGCGCGGCCGGACCTTCGCCGATCAGGATGTCGATCTGGAAGTCTTCCAGCGCCGGATAGAGGATTTCCTCGACGACGGGCGAGAGGCGGTGGATCTCGTCGATGAAGAGGACGTCGTTCTTCTCGAGGTTGGTCAGCAGCGCGGCCAGGTCGCCGGGGCGCTCAAGGACCGGACCCGAGGTCTGGCGCAACTGCACGCCCATTTCGTGGGCGATGATGTGCGCGAGCGTGGTCTTGCCCAGGCCCGGCGGGCCAAAAAGCAGGACGTGGTCCAGCGCCTCGCCGCGCTTTCTGGCCGCGGCAATGAAGATCTCAAGCTGTTCGCGGGCGCGCTGTTGCCCGACGTACTCTTCCAACGCCTTGGGCCGCAGCGCGCGCTCGATCGACTCCTCGTTCGGTGACACCGGCTGCGGCGCCACGATGCGAGGGGCGTCGGGACGGGAGGAAAGCGAATCGGACTGGATGGCCATGGTGCGGGGTACGGGCAAAGGACGAAGCAGGATGAATCGTACCGTAGCGCGGGCCCCCCCGGGGGGTTGCTCCCGGGGCGCGCCGGTCAAGCGGCCTGCGGTCAGGCGACCTGGGACAACGGCAGCAGGACCCGTACGCACAGGCCGCCGGATTCTGCCTCGCGCAATTCGAGAGACCCGCCGTGCGCCCGGGCGATGGCTTCGGCCAGCGCCAGGCCGAGGCCGACGCTACCGGTGCGGGTGCGCGCGTCGTCCAGCCGGCTGAACGGCCGCAAGGCCTCCAGGCGGCGCTCGGGCACGATGCCCGGGCCGTGGTCGGCCACGTCCAGCACCGCGTGCCCTTCCTCGCGGCGCAATGCAATTTCCACCGGCGGCGCACCGTGGTTCAGCGCGTTGCCGATCAGGTTGTCCAGCAGGCGGCCCAGCGCCACGGCGTCGGCCTGCACCACCAGGCCGCTGGCATCCAGGGCAGTGTCCAGGCCGATGGCGGTGCCGGCGCCCTGCCAGGCGCCCACGCGCTCGGTCAGCCATTCGGACAGCACGATGGGCGCGTAGCGGTAGGCCGCCGGATCCGTGCCGCGCACGAAACCGATGAACTGATCCACCATGTGCTGCATATCGCGCAGGTCCGTTCGCAGGCCTTCCTTCAGCGTGGAATCGTCGGCCATTTCGACGCGCAGCCACATGCGTGACAGCGGCCCCTTCAGGTCATGCGGCAGGCCGGAAAGCAGCGTGCGACGCACCGAGTCGGACTCGGACAACGCGTCCAGCATGGCGTTAAAGCGTTCGCCCAGCACGCGCGTTTCGTGCGGCCCCGAGGGCTCCACGCGTTGGGGCTGCCCCGCGGCCAACTGGTCCGCGGCGTCGGCAAGGCGCGTGATCGGCCGCGTGATGTGCCACGAAAAGCCCACGGCCAGAAGCAGCAGGAGGCCCAGGCCACCCAGCCAGGCGGCGATGAACGGCGTGGCGACGGGCGGGTCCAGCCGTTCCAGCGGAATGACCAGCCACTCGCGCAGCCGCGGCGCATCTTCGGTGGCCGGGTTGGGCGCCAGCGAAATGAAGATCTCGGGCGTGGGGCCGCGCGACAGCGCCACGCGCGTGCCGTCGTTCAGGCGTTCGTTCAGCTGCTGCACCAGCACCCGCAGGTCGCGGCGGATGTCGTCGGGCTCGGGCTTGTAGCGGCGGTTGGATTCCTCGCGGTCGCGGGCGCCGTCACCGGTGCGCTGCGCGTCGCCACGTCCGTCCGCACGCGCGGCGTCCGTGTCGCGCTCGTCGTCGCGGACCTCGGGCGGCGGGGGCGGCGGCGGCCCGTGAAACTGGGAATCCTGGGTGGACGGCGGCGGCGAAGGCGGCGGGCGCGGCGCGGCGCGCGGCGGCGGACGGCGGCCGTTGAAGCGTTGCAGCTTGGCTTCGGCCGGCAGCACGCGCGACCACAACCGCCACTGGTTCTGGGACGCGGTCCGCACGAAATCGGCGCGATCTTCGGCCGGCACCTGGGACACGGCGGCGCGCAGTGTGCGGATGGTGGTGACGATGTAGCCGATCGCCGTGTCTTCCATGAACTTGTGCCGGAAATACGACACCGTCACCAATGTGGCGGCCTGCGTCAGCAGGACGGATCCCAGGATCAGCAGGATCAGCCGTGCCCGCAGCGAGCGGGGCACCAGAATGCCGGGGGAAAAGCGCATCAGGGCGAGAACCGGTAACCGATGCCCCAGACGGTCTGGATCCAGCGCGGCTGCTTGGGATCGTCTTCGATGACGCGGCGCAGGCGCAGGATCGCGATGTCGATCGCGCGGTCGTTGCGCTCGCCGGCGTCGTCGTCGCGGGCCAGCGCCAGCAGGCGTTCGCGCGACAGCGGCTTGCCGGCATTGCGCACCAGGGCTTCAAGCAGGTTGATCTCGCCGCCGGTCAGCTTGACGACGGTGCCGTCGCGGGAAAGCTGGCGCGTGGACGGGTCGAACACGAACGGGCCGAACGAGACCGGCGCGTCCTTCGTAAGCGCGGACGGGCCGCGCTTGCGGCGCAGCACGGCCTCGATGCGGGCCAGCAGTTCGCGGGGGTCGAAGGGCTTGCCGACGTAGTCGTCGGCGCCGGCCTCCAGGCCGATGATGCGGTCCACGGCTTCGTCGCGCGCGGTCAGCAGGATGACGGGAATGTCCTCGCCCTGCTCGCGCAGGCGGCGGCAGGCGTCGGCGCCATCGCCGCCGGGCAGCATGCGGTCGAGCACCAGCAGATCGGGCGCGTAACGGGTGATGCGCGAGGAAAGATCGGTCGCGTCCGGCGCCAGCAATGTGTCGTAGCCGTGCCGGTTCAGGTAGTCGGCCAGCAACTGGCGCAGCGCCGGATCGTCGTCGACGACCAGCAGCTTGGTGTGGGAATTGTCCATGGGCGTCATAGTGCGGCGCGTCGCCGTTGCCTGCAAGGGGCAGGAAATCATCTGAAATATACCCGTTGCACCCTGTACCACTGATGTGACGGGGTTTTTGCAACGGCGGTGTCCGCGCCCCCCAACTGGCCCTAGAATGGCGCTTCGCCTGCCGCCCTTCGTGGACTTTCCTAAAGATCGTTTACAGATGAACGGCAGGGTCCTGCCTACACTGTCCCCATGGCCGCCACAGCTAACCCCTGGCGCAGAGGGCTGTTGCACGCGGCGCTGACGGCGGGCCTGGCCTGGCCGCTGGCGCCCGCTTTTGGTGACGAGCCCGACGTGTCCCCTTTTACATTGACGCCGCCCCCGGCGGGCGAAGTCACGCGCGTGGCGCGCGGCATTGGCGTCCTGTCGCCGGTGCAATCCCTGCCGGTACGCCCTGCCCCGTCGCTGGACGAGCGCGCCGTGCCGTTGGACCCGACGCCGTGCGACCTGCATGCGACCGAACCCGGCATGGACACCACGGTGCGCGACGGCGGTCAGGACCTGGCCGACGGCTTCATTCCGGGCACGGGCTTGGGGTTGACCGGCAACGCGCCGACGGCACCCCTGTCCTGCGACCCGCTGGCAACGCCGGCTGCAGCGCAAGACATTCCGCCGGACTATTCCTTCGCGCTGGAAAACGGCGACCTCCCCCGCGTGCCGGTCATCGTGATTTCCGGCGTCTCGCGCCCCTCGCGCCCCTGGTTCTCGTCGGTCGGCGGCCAGGACGGCCTGCGCTACGGCGGCAGCCGCAACTGGGTCTATAACAACACGACCGGCCCGTCCCTCACGGTGGGCAATGTCAGCCCCAATGCACCGGCGTGGGGCAGCGGCGCGCCGGTGGGCGGGCTGCAGATCGCCAATTGGGGCGGCACCGGCCCCACGCTGCCCGAGGGCAGCTTCGGCTACTCATCATCGCTGGGCAAGCTGAACCTGATGGATCCGTCCGCCAAGTCCGGCGCGGTCGACTACGGCGCGTCCGTGGGCAGCGGCAGCGTGCGCTACGGGCTGACGCCGGTGGTGACGGTCGAAGGCCAGATGCAGAGCGCCCCGTCGCTGACCACCCGCGGCGTGGGCACCACGTACAACGCCGGGGAGTTCGGCACCTTCCGGGCCGGCGCCACGCAAAGCACGTTCGATGCGGCCAGCGGCTACCGCTATCGCTTCGGCTACAGCATCGATGTAGCCGACACCGTGACGCTGGGCTACACCAACGAGCAGATCGGCGCGGGCTACGGCGACCTGTCCACGTATTCCGACGGTGTGGCCTCCACTGCCCAGACGCGCAACACCGTGTCGGCCGGCGTCCCGCTGTCCGGCTGGGGCACGCTGAGCGGCACGTATTCCGGCCTGCGCGAGGGCTCGGTGCTGGCCGAGCAGCGCGTGGGCCTGTCCCACAGCATGTTCGTTGCCCCGAAGGTCAAGCTGGCCGTCGGCGCCGACCGCGACATCGTGACGGGCGACTACGGGTGGCGCGCCAACCTGAGCATGCCCGTGGACACCTTCATGCGCGGCACCTGGCTCAGTTGGTAAGCACTGGGTAGATGGACGAAAAAATCCCGCCGGAACGGACCCGGTGGAATTGGGGCTTAAAATCCCTGCCATGATGCTTCCGCCCTATCCCCATGTCTGACGCGCGCGCCCTCGGCGTGTTGCAGCGCGTTTTCGGTTACGAATCCTTCCGCAGCGACCAGCAAGCCATCGTCGAACAGGTGATCGGCGGCGGCGACGCGCTCGTGCTCATGCCCACCGGCGGCGGCAAGTCGCTCTGTTACCAGATCCCCTCGCTGGTGCGTGAAGGCACCGGCATTGTCGTGTCGCCCCTGATCGCGCTGATGCAGGACCAGGTCGACGCGCTGACCGAACTGGGCGTACGCGCGGCGTTCCTGAATTCCACGCAGGAATGGCGGGTGGCCCGCGAGGTCGAGCAGGCCTTCCTGGATGGCGAGCTCGACCTGCTTTACGTCGCGCCCGAACGCCTCCTGACCGACCGCTGCCTGCAATTGCTGGACCGCGGCCGCATCGCGCTGTTCGCCATTGACGAAGCGCACTGCGTGTCCCAATGGGGTCATGACTTCCGGCCCGAATACCTCGGTCTGTCCATGTTGCACGAGCGCTGGCCGGACGTGCCGCGCATCGCGCTCACGGCCACCGCCACCGCCGTCACCCGCACCGAAATCGCGCAGCGCCTGTCGCTGGACGAAGCGCGCCACTTCGTTTCGAGCTTCGACCGTCCCAACATCCGCTACCGCATCGTCGAAAAGAACGAGGTGCGCAAGCAGTTGCTGGACATGATCCGCACCGAGCACGAAGGCGAATCCGGCGTGGTGTATTGCCTGTCGCGTGCCCGGGTCGAAGAGACGGCCGAGTTCCTCTGCAACCAGGGCATCGATGCCATGCCGTACCACGCGGGCCTCAGCGCCCAGGTGCGGGCGGCCAACCAGTCGCGCTTTTTGCGCGAGGACGGCGTGGTCATGGTCGCCACCATTGCGTTCGGCATGGGCATCGACAAGCCCGACGTTCGCTTCGTGGCGCACATCGACCTGCCCAAGTCGGTCGAGGGCTACTACCAGGAAACCGGCCGTGCCGGCCGCGATGGCCTGCCCGCCACGGCCTGGCTCGCCTATGGTTTGCAGGACGTGGTGCAGCAGCGCCGCATGATCGACGAATCTCCGGGCGACGAATCCTATCGCCGGCGCCTGGGCCAGCAGCTCGATGCCATGCTGGGCCTGTGCGAAACGGTGGAATGCCGGCGCGTGCGGCTGCTGGCTTACTTTGGCCAGCAGATCACCGCTTGCGGCAACTGCGATGTCTGCCTGGATCCGCCGCAGGCGTGGGACGGCACGGTGGCGGCGCAGAAGGTGCTGTCGGCCGTGTATCGGCTCTGGAAGGAACGCGGCCAGCGCTACGGCGCCGGCCACATCATCGACATCCTGCGCGGCAAGGTCACCGACCGCACCAAGCAGCACGGACACGAGTCGCTCAGCGTGTTCGGCGTGGGCGCCGACCTCTCCGATACCGCGTGGCGCGGCGTGCTGCGCCAGCTATTGGCGCAGGGCCTCCTGACCGTCGACAACGAAGGCTTCGGCACGCTGGCCCTGACCGAAGGCAGCCGCGCCGTGCTCAAGGGCGAACGCCAGCTCATGCTGCGGCGCGAGTCTGAAAAGAAGCCGCGGTCCAGCAAGACGGGCAGCGGACGGCCCAAGGCGGCAACGATCGACCTGCCGGCCGAATTGCAGCCGGTTTACGAGGCGTTGCGCGCCTGGCGCGGTGAAGTCGCCAAGAGCCATGGCGTGCCCGCCTACGTGATCTTCCACGACGCCACACTGCGCGAAATCGCGCTGGCGCAGCCCGAGTCCATGGACGAACTGAGCCACATCAGCGGCGTGGGGGCCCGCAAGCTGGAAGCCTACGGCGAAGAAATCCTGCAGCGGGTGGCGCGTCCCGTGGTTTAGTACGACGGCGGCGGCAGCAGCGGCACGGGGCGGCGCTCCTTGCCGAAGACCGACCGGTACGCCAGGATGTTGAACACCAGCACCACCGGAATCCCCACGACGGCGCCGGCCATCACGAGCCGCATCGAGCCCAGTGCGCCCGCGCCATCCCACAGCGTCATGTCGTCAAGGATCAGGTACGGGAACAGGCTGTACGCCAGTCCGCTCAGCATTAACAGGAACAGCGCCACCGTCAGCACGAAGGGCAGCCAGCTGAAGCGATCGGCGCGGCCCGGCAGACGCGCAAGCAGCATTTCCGCGGCGACGAAGCCGGCCAGCATCAGCACCCATACCGACGCCGCCAGGCTCAGGTGCGCGATATTGCTCCACTTGTAGAAGATGCCGGCGTTGGCCAGGCCCAGCGTGACCGCGATCGACACCATGCCCACGGCCGTCCAGCGGATCGCGTGGCGCGCCCAGTTGGCGGCGCGGCGCTGCAGGTCGCCCTCCACGCGCATGACCAGCCACGACGCGCCCAGCAATACATATGCGGCCACCGCGCACAGACCCACGAACATCGCAAACCAGCCATAGCCCGCGTCCGACTGGTAGCCCGTGGCGATGCGACCAAGCAGCATGCCTTGACCGAACGCGGTGATGATCGAGCCGGCCCAGAACGCGAAGATCCAGCGCGGCTTCATGTCGTTGCGGGCGCGGATGCGGAATTCGAAGGCGACACTGCGCAGCACCACGCCCAGCACCATGAACGTCAGCGGTCCGTAGAGCTTGCCCAGCACGGCGCCCCAGGCGAACGGGAATGCCGCCGCAAATAGCCCCATGCCCAGCAGCAGCCAGAACTCGTTGGCGTCGCGCCACGGGCTGAGCAGGCTCATCATGCGGCCGCGCTCGTGCTCCGGCGCGATCTGCAGCAGGATCCCCACGCCGAGGTCGAAGCCGTCCAGGACCATGCCCGCGGCAATCACGACAAACAGCAGCGCCATGAAGGCGAGCGGCATCCAGAACGAGGGATCGTCGGGGCTCAGGCCTTGCGAGGCCGCCAGCATGGCAATCATGGCGCACCTCCGCTCAACTTGCGCACGGGCACGACGCCGTAGCGCGCCGCATGGAACAGCATGCCGGCGAACGCGGCCAGCAGCAGCGCGTACAGCAGCCCGTAGCCGGCCAGCCCGTACAGCACGGTGCTGGAGGGCACGGAACCCAGGACCTCGGATTGCGTGACGGTGCCGTTCACGACAAAGGGTTGCAGTCCGATGATGGAAACCCACCAGCCAGCCACGACGGCGATGCCGCCGGAAAACATCATGCCGCACAGGACCCGCTGCCACCACGGCGGCAAGGCGGACGGGTCCATGCCGCGCCGGAAGGTCCACAGGAAGGTCACGCACGCCACGGCCAGCATCAGCAGGCCCAGGCCGACGGCCACGCGCAGCGACCAGAAGGTCAGCGCCACCGGCGGCAGCATGCCCGAATACTTGTCCAGGCCCTGGTAGGTGCCGTCCGCATTGCGATGCAGCCACATGCCGCCGGCGTTGTTGATCGTGAGGTCGCCCTCGTTGACGTGCGCGCGCGCGTCGGGCCAGCCGAACAGCACCAGTTGCGGCACGGGGCCGCTCTGCCAGAAGCCCGCGGCGGCGGCGGCCTTGGCCGGTTGCAGTTGCGCCATCATCTGCCCCGCGCCGGTCGCGACGGGCACCTGCAGGAACGCGGCCACCAGGGCCACCACCAGCGCCGTCTTGAAAACGCTGCGCTCGCCCTCGCCCAGCGGCCGCCGCAACGCTTGCAGCGCGGTCACGCCCAGCATCAGGAACGAGGCGGCCAGCGCCGCGCCGACCATCACCACGGCCATGCGCCAGCCAACCGAGGGATTGAGCACGACCTTGTGCCAGTCATAGACCTGGTAGCGGCCGTCGACCAGCAGCGCGCCATCCGGCGTCTGCATCCACGATTGCAGGGCCAGCACCCAGAACACGGCGACGAGCTGCCCGGCGGCGACCATCAGGACCGCCAGCGTGTGCGCGCCATCGGACACGCGGCGCTGGCCGAACAGCATGACGCCCAGGAAACAGGATTTGAGGATGAAGACGGACAGGATGCCGTAGCCCAGCAGCGGACCGGCCACATTGCCGATCTTGTCCATGAGCCCGGCCCACAGGCTGCCGATCTGGATCAGGACGGGCACGCTGGCGGCCAGCGTCAACACGAAGGACAGCGCAAAAATGCGGACCCAGAAGCGGTAGGCCGCCGTCCAGCCGCCATGGCTGGACCAGCGGGCCCGGATCTTGAAAAACAGCAGCACCCAGGCCAGCGCGAGGGAAACGGCGAGAAAAAGCGCCAGGAAGCTAAGACTGGCCACGAACTGCGCCCGGGCCAGGGATAGGGTCGAGATATCCATAATGGCCCGTAGTGTAGAGCCAGTTACATGACTATGGGGGCCGATTGAAACCGGTTGCAGGCGTGGCAAAAATGGCTGCGCTGCGGAACGTGGCAAAATTGACGCTTTGTCGCTGCTTTTTCCTATTCTTTCAAGAATGACCACCGCCCCGACGCCGACCCCCGCCGCATCAAACTTCCTGCTCAACATCGTCCAAGACGACCTCGAAGCCAACCGCTTCCAGGGCAAGCGCTGGGCGGGCAAGCCTGGCCCGGCGGCCTTGCAGCAGCAGGGGGACGCGGACCCGGCGCGCATCCGCACGCGCTTCCCGCCGGAGCCCAACGGCTACCTGCACATCGGCCACGCCAAGAGCATCTGCGTGAACTTCGGTCTGGCGCGCGATTTCGGCGGTGTCTGTCATCTGCGTTTTGACGACACCAACCCCGAGAAGGAAGACCAGGAATACGTCGACGCCATCATCGAGGCCGTCCACTGGCTGGGCTTTGACTGGAAGGCCGACGGCCGCGAGAACCTGTACTTCGCCAGCGACTACTTCGGCTATATGTATGAGTTCGCCGAAGCCCTGGTCGAAGCGGGCCACGCTTACGTCGACGAACAAAGCGCGGAAGAAATCCGCGCCAACCGCGGCACGCTGACCGAGCCCGGCACGGATTCGCCCTGGCGCAACCGCCCGGCCGCCGAGTCCATCGCGCTGCTGCGCGAAATGCGCGACGGCAAGCATCCGGACGGCAGCCTGGTGCTGCGCGCCAAGATCAACATGGCGTCGCCCAACATCAACCTGCGCGACCCGGTCATGTACCGCGTGCGCCACGCCACGCACCATCGCACCGGCGACCAGTGGTGCATCTACCCGATGTATAGCTGGGCCCACCCGGTGGAAGACGCGCTGGAAGGCATCACGCACAGCGTCTGCACGCTGGAATTCGAAGATCAGCGCCCGTTCTACGACTGGATCCTGACCCGTCTGGCCGAACTGGGCAAGCTGGCCCAGCCGCTGCCGCACCAGTACGAATTCGCCCGCCTGAACCTGAGCTACGTAGTCACCAGCAAGCGCAAGCTGCTGCAGTTGGTCAAGGAAGGCCATGTGGACGGCTGGGACGATCCGCGCATGCCCACCATCTTCGGCCTGCGCCGCCGCGGCTACACGCCCGCGTCGATCCGCCTGTTCTGCGACCGCACCGCCGTGTCCAAGTCCGATTCGCGCATCGACTACAGCCTGCTCGAACAGGCCGTGCGCGACGACCTGGACCCCATCGCCGCGCGCTCGGTCGCCGTGCTGGACCCGATCAAGCTGGTCATCACCAACTACCCGGAAGGCCAGACCGAGACCTGCACCGCGCCGCGCAACCCGCACGACCCGGAAGCCGGCGTGCGCGAGTTCCCGCTGTCGCGCGAACTGTGGATCGAACGCGACGACTTCCGCGAGGAAGCGCCCAAGAAATATTTCCGCCTGTTCCCCGGCAACACCGTGCGCCTGAAGTACGGCTATGTCGTGCGCTGCACCGGGTTCACCAAGAACGAGGCCGGCGAGGTCGTCGAAGTGCAGGCCGAGTACCTGCCGGACACCAAGAGCGGCACGCCGGGCGCGGACAGCGTCAAGGTCAAGGGCAACATCACCTGGGTCAGCGCGGCGCACGCGGTGCCCGCCCAGATCCACCTGTACGACCGCCTGTTTGCGGATCCGCGACCGGACGGCGGCGACAAGGACTTCCTGACCTGCCTGAACCCCAACTCCAAGCAGACCGTCACGGCCTGGCTGGAACCGGGCACCGTGGCCACGCCGGGCGCGACCTGGCAATTTGAGCGCCTGGGCTATTTCACGGCCGACCTGAAGGACTCGACGGCGGACGCGCCGGTGCTGAACCGCATCGTGACCCTGCGCGATTCCTGGGCCCAGGGCTGACGCGCCCGCGTGCGCAATACCCGGAAAAGGCGCCTTGCGGCGCCTTTTTCTTTCGCCGTGCGCCCGGCGCAGGCCGCCCCCGGCGGGTTATCATCCCCGACATCCCGCAGCCGGTTGCGCGCGCCGTTTTTCGCCGCCCGGACCGCCAGCCACAATCAAGATGAACACTGAATCCCTAGCCCTGGACTTCAAGAGCGCCACCCTGTATGCCATTCGGGTGGTTTTGCACAGCGCCGATCCCGAACGCCTGAACGCAGCGCTTGCCAAGCGCATGGCGGACGCCGGCAGCTTCTTTGAAAACGAGCCCGTCGTCATCGACGCCAGCCGGGTCGAGGAACCGATCGACTGGCCGGCACTGGTGGCGTCGCTGCGCGGCCACAACCTGCCCCCGATCGGCGTGGTGGCCGAAGGCGCCAATCTGCAGGCCGCGCGCGATGCCGGCCTGACCCCGGTCGAACTGTCCACGCCCGCCGCGCGCCCCGCCCCCGTGGTGGACACCGCGCCACCTAACGATGTCGCCACGCCCGTGCCGTCGGTGCCGGCAGCCGCGGTCGAGATCGCGCCCGCGCCCACCGACACGTCGGCAGCTGGCGCGCAGACGCCTGCCGCGGATGCCGCATCGCAAGACAAGGCTGCGGCCTCTGACGTTGCCGAAGCAAAGGCCGAAACGCAGGCCGAAAAGCCCGCAGCCGACGCCGATCCCCTGCCCGCCCGCGCCGCAAGCAGCACCACGTCCGCGCCCAGTCCGACGGCCGCGGCCCCGCACTCGTCGTCGGCGCTGGTGGTCACGCGGCCGCTGCGCTCGGGCCAACGTGTTTACGCACGGCATACGGATCTGGTGGTGATCGGCATGGTCAGCCAAGGCGCCGAAGTCATCGCCGACGGCAACGTGCACGTTTACGGTCCGCTGCGCGGCAAGGCCATGGCCGGCGCGCGCGGCGACACGTCGGCGCGCATATTCACGACGCATCTGGATGCGGAATTGCTGGCCGTGGCGGGTGTCTACCGCGTGGTCGAAGACAAGCTCGATGGCACGCTGCAGAACCAGCCCGCACTGGTCCGCCTGGATGGCGACACGCTGCGCATCGAAGCGCTGAAGGCCTGATGCCGCGCCCGGTGCGCGGCATCCTGCGAGACGGCGGCGCGGCCGCGGCCCGCTCAAATCTCAACACATCCTGTAAGAAGCCTTACACAGGCTTTTTGCTTTACGATAACGCGATTTATTCGAACATAAGGGTTTGATCGTCATGACACGCATTGTTGTGGTGACTTCCGGCAAAGGCGGCGTGGGCAAGACCACGACGAGCGCCAGTTTTTCCGCGGGCCTCGCGATGCGGGGCCACAAGACCGCTGTCATCGACTTCGACGTCGGCCTGCGCAACCTCGACCTCATCATGGGTTGCGAGCGTCGCGTGGTGTATGACTTCGTCAATGTGATCCAAGGCGAGGCGACCCTCAAGCAAGCGCTCATCAAGGACAAGCAGCTCGAAAACCTTTTCATCCTGCCCGCCTCGCAAACGCGCGACAAGGATGCGCTGACGCAGGAAGGCGTGGAAAAGGTCATCAACGACCTGAAGGAAATGGGTTTCGACTACATCGTCTGCGATTCCCCCGCCGGCATCGAAACCGGTGCGCTGATGGCGGCCTACTTTGCCGATGACGCGCTGGTGGTCACCAACCCCGAAGTCTCGTCGGTGCGTGACTCGGACCGCATCCTGGGCATCCTGGCCGCCAAGTCCAAGCGCGCGGTCGATGGCGACGAGCCGGTCAAGGAATACCTGCTGCTGACCCGCTACAACCCCAAGCGCGTCTCCGACGGCGAGATGCTGTCGCTGACCGACATCGAAGACATCCTGCGCATCAAGCTCATCGGCGTGATTCCCGAATCCGAAGCCGTGCTGCAGGCGTCGAACCAGGGCCTGCCGGCCATTCACCTGAAAGACACCGACGTCTCGGAAGCCTACAAGGACGTCGTCAGCCGTTACCTTGGCGAAGACAAGGCCCTGCGCTTTACCGATTACGAAAAGCCGGGTTTCCTGAAACGCCTGTTCGGAGGCAAGTAAGCGATGTCCTTCCTGTCGTTTCTGCTCGGTCAAAAGAAGACCTCCGCATCCGTCGCCAAAGAACGGTTGCAGATCATCCTTGCCCACGAGCGTGGCCGCGGGGATTCGCCCGATTACCTGCCGCAGCTTCAGCAGGAACTGATCGCGGTCATCTCCAAGTACGTGAAGATCAATCCCGAAGACATCAAGGTGCACCTGGAACGCCAGGACACGCTGGAAGTGTTGGAAGTGAAGATCGAAATGCCGCAGAACGAGACCTGATGTCTCCGCTGTGCGCCGGCCTTGCCGGCGCGCGTCGCACATAAAAAACGCCCGGCATTGCCGGGCGTTGCTTTTGGTACGACGAAGGATTAGCGCTTGCCGACCTGGTCGCCGATCACACCGCCGATCGCCGCGCCGCCGACCGTGCCGAGCACGCCGCCGTTGGTGATCACCGCACCCGCGACGCCGCCCAGTGCGGCGCCCCCCACGGTGCTCTTCTGGCGATGGCTCATGCCATCCCACGATGAACAACCCGCCATGGTGGCAGCCAACGCCGCAGCGGCACAGATCTTGGAAAGCGATGCGATTTTCATGATGTAGCTCCTGTTCTTTTACCCGGGGCCGCACCGGAGAATCAAAACGCGAGCGCGCGGACCTTTAGGGGTTTAGAGCTTTCAGGATCGCAAATTATCCGGGGACGGGGTGTTAGGTTTGCCCAGGAATTGTGTCAAAGGGAGAGCGAACTTTTGCGCTCCCCAGGGAACGATGTTGCAAGGGCCAGCCGCTATTTGACCAGACGTAACACGTCACGGAAACGCGGGTGCTCGCACGTCTCCATCCACTCGAAAATCGCCATCTCTGTCGTGACGATCTCCGCGCCATGGGCGCGCGCGCGGCGCAGCGCGGCATGATGGTCCGATGGCTTGCGTGAACCGGCCGCATCCGCGACGAGCACCGTCTTGTAGCCTAGATCCACCAGACCGATCACGGTTTGCAGCACGCAGATATGCGCCTCGCAGCCGGCCACCAGCACCGTCTTGCGTGAAGCCGGCAGCCAGCCGTCGAAACCCGGTTCGCGGGCTGACGAAAAGTGCATCTTCTGGAAAGAGGCCTGCACCAGCTCGCGCAACGGGTCCACCGTGACGCCCAGCATCTTGCTGTGGTGCTCGGTGGCCACGACCGGCACATCAAGCAACCGCGCCGCCTGCGCCAGCTTGTGCGCGGCGTTGAGCACGGCGTCGCCGTCGTGGATGACCGGCATCAGGCGGCCCTGCATGTCGACGATCAGCAGAGTGGAATCGGAGGCGGACAGCAGCATGGTGAGGAACTCCTGGGGGCAAGGGGTCAGCATAACGCTGTGGGGCGGTGATGTCTCTCGGGCCGGTGTCTGACACCCTTTCTCGGGCCGGTGTCTGACACCCTTGGGAGACGCACCTGGTATGACGCGAATCTCACCAGGGTGTCAGACACCTCAAAGGATCTTTGATGCCAAAAAAAATCCCGGCGCTTGGCCGGGATTTTTGGCGGTGTTCCTACTCGGCTGGTGTCTGACACCCTTGCGGCGGCGTCTTGAATTGAAGACTGTGCCACCTGGGTGTCAGACACCAGAAGAATCGGCTGTTTACTTCAACGCCTTGTAGCGCAGGCGCTTGGGCTTGGCGCCCTCTTCGCCCAGGCGGCGCCTCTTGTCGGCTTCGTATTCCTGATAGTTGCCGTCAAAGAACACGACCTGCGAATCGCCTTCGAAGGCCATGATGTGCGTGGCGATACGGTCCAGGAACCAGCGATCGTGGCTGATGACCATGATGCTGCCGGGGAACTCGAGCAGCCCGTCTTCCAGCGCGCGCAGCGTTTCGACGTCGAGGTCGTTGGACGGTTCGTCAAGCAGCAGGACGTTGCCGCCCGCGATCAGCGTCTTGGCCATGTGCAGGCGCCCGCGTTCGCCGCCGGAAAGCTGGCCCACGACCTTGTTCTGGTCGCCGCCCTTGAAGTTGAAGCGGCCCAGATAGGCGCGCGACGACATCTCGAACTTGCCGACGGTCAGGATGTCGGCGCCATCGGACACGGCGTCGAACACCGTCTTCTTGTCTTCCAGCGCGTCGCGCGACTGGTCGACGAAGGCGAGCTTCACGGTCTGGCCGATCTTCACTTCGCCCGAATCCGGTTGCTCGCGGCCGGCGATCATGCGGAACAGCGTGGACTTACCGGCGCCGTTCGCGCCGATGATGCCGACGATGGCGCCCGGCGGCACCTTGAAGCTGAGGTTGTCGATCAGCAGGCGGTCGCCGTAGGCCTTGCTGACGTTGTTGAATTCGATGACCTCGTTGCCCAGGCGCTCGCCCACCGGAATGAAGATTTCCTGGGTTTCGTTGCGCTTCTGGTATTCGTACGAAGACAGTTCCTCGAAACGCGCCATACGCGCCTTGGCCTTGGCCTGGCGTCCCTTCGGGTTCTGGCGCACCCACTCCAGTTCCTTCTTGATGGTCTTCTGGCGCGCCGACTCCGAGGACTCTTCCTGCTTGAGGCGGTCTTCCTTCTGTTCCAGCCACGAGCTGTAGTTGCCCTTCCAGGGGATCCCGTAGCCGCGGTCCAGTTCCAGGATCCATTCGGCAGCGTTGTCCAGGAAGTAGCGATCGTGGGTCACGCCGACGACGGTGCCGGGGAACTTGTGCAGGAACTGCTCCAGCCACTCCACGCTTTCGGCGTCCAAGTGGTTGGTGGGCTCGTCGAGCAGCAGCATGTCGGGCTTGGACAGCAGCAGGCGGCACAGGGCCACGCGGCGCTTTTCACCGCCGGACAGGTTGCCGACGGTGGCATCCCAGGGCGGCAGGCGCAGCGCGTCGGCGGCGATTTCCATCTGGTGTTCGATGTCGTCCGCGCCGCTGGAGGCGGCGGCGGCGATGATGGCTTCAAGATCGGCCTGTTCAGCGGCCAGCGCGTCGAAGTCAGCGTCGGGTTCCGCGTACGCGGCGTAAACCTCGTCCAGGCGCTTCTTGGCGGTGACGACGGCGCCCAGGCCTTCCTCGACCGCCTGGCGGACCGTGTGCTCGGGGTTGAGCTGCGGTTCCTGCGGCAGGTAGCCGATGTTCAGGCCCGGCATGGGCACGGCTTCGCCTTCGATCTCGCGGTCGACGCCCGCCATGATCTTCAGCAGCGTCGACTTGCCCGAGCCGTTCAGGCCCAGCACGCCGATCTTGGCGCCAGGAAAAAACGAAAGGGAGATATCGCGCAGGATCTGCCGCTTGGGCGGCACGATCTTGCCGACGCGGTTCATGGTGTAGACGTATTGGGCCATGGGCTCGTAGGTGAGATATAGCTGAGAAACCGTTGATTGTAGGCCGGAACCCTGACCGGCGTGCGGAAGCGGTGATCCGGCCCCATCTCGCCTTGATTTGGGCCTCGGCCCGCCTTCAGTGGGTCTTCGCGGCGCGGCCCGGCAGACCAGGCGTGCGCATCTGGGCCAGCATCACACCGGCCAGCGCCAGCGCCCCGCCGGCAATGTGAAAGAGATGCGGCTTTTCATCGAGGAACAGCGCCGCGATGGCCACGGTGAACACGGGCATGACGTTCAGGAAGATGCTGGCACGATTGGGACCCAGGTGGCGCACGCCCTGCATCCACAGATACGGCGCGAACAGCGACGGAAACACCGCGGCATAAAGCACCAGCGGCACGTTGGCGGCATTGAGCGGCGACGGCGCCGCCAGCAGGAAGGCGGGAAGCTGGAACAGGATGCCGAACGCGACCTGCACGTACAGCGACTGCCACGGCCCCACGGGCAGCGCCCAGCGCCGCAACAGCACGCCATACAGCGCATAGGCCAGCGCGCCCAGCCCCATCAGCACGTCGCCGTGGTTGGCGCCCACGGACAGGAGTCGGGCCGGATCGCCCTCGCCGATCAGCAGCGCCAGGCCGGCCAGCGACACCAGGCTGCCCAACAGCGCCATGGCCGAAGGACGCTCGCGCATGATCACCGCCATGACGGCGATGGTCATGAGCGGGATCATCGCGGTGATGAAACCCATGTTGGTGGCGGTGGTGGAGGCGGCGGCCACATACGCCAGGCCCTGGTACAACGCCATGCCCAGGCCGCCCAGCACGGCGAACTTCGGCAGATGCGCCAGCACCTGGCGGCGTTGCGACCATACACCCGGCAACGCAAAGGGGGTCAGCACGATGCCCGCGAGCGCCCAGCGGTAAAAGCCGATGGCGGCCGGCGCGATGACGCCAGCGGCCATCTTGGTCACGATCATGTTGACCGACCAGATCAGCGCCGCCAGAAGCGGAAACAGGAGAAAGCGGAGGGGAAGCTGCGGGGCGTCGGAGCGCATCATTGAAACGGCAAGGCAGAAATACGGAAAGCACGCCAGTGTAGGCCCCGTCCGACTCGCTGTATATGTCACTTATAAGTTGGCGCCCTAGCACGCCATCCGGATACCGCCCGCGTTTCTTCGTAATCCAAGCGCCCGATGCACCGCAACGCCGTTCGCGCGACAATAGCGCCTGACGTATCTGCCGTGCCGTCGCGGCTTCATCGCGCCCAGGAACCTTCATGTCCGCCTCTGCCACTCCCCCCGCTTCCTTGACCCATTTCAGCCCTCCCGAACTGGACATGCTGGCCAAGACCGCGGATGCACTCAGCGCCTATCTGGGCAAACCCGTGCTGGCGGAAGTGGTGCTGGGCGACGAAGGCACCGAATGGGTGACCTACGGCGTCCCAATGGACGAGAAGGCCGAGACGGACGAGGAACAGACACACGTGCAGATGGGCGGGCCGGGCGCGCGCCTGCTCGGCAATCGCGGCGGCCTGCCGCAGTCCGACGACGACACCTACGACTGCCTGTACCTGTGGGCGATCCAGATTTCGCTGAACGACGGCGAGCGCTTCATCAAGCTGGACCACGATGGCGAAGAGTCCGCCTGGTCCGACAACCTGGAAGACGTGCTGCCCTTTGCGCTGACCGAGGAACCGCAGCCGGATCCCGATGAGCAAGAGGAAGACGAGGAAGAAGAGGAAGACGACGCGGACGACGACACGCCGTACGACGAGGTCCACAACCACCGCCACTGAGCGGCGCGCCGCGGCCCGGGCAGGCGCCCGGTCCACGGCGTTTGCAGGATCACACGGTGATCCGGCCTTCCTCGACAGCGTGGCAGGCCACGATCGACACCCCCGCCAGCTTCGCGACCGGCGCCTCGGCCTTGCAACGGTCGTTGGCGTGCGGGCAGCGCGGATGGAACGTGCATCCGGACGGCGGATTCAGGGGATTTGGCACCTCGCCCGCCACTGCGGTACGCGGCTTGCCCGCGCCGTTGATGTCCGGAATCGCCTCGAGCAGCATCCGCGTGTAGGGATGCCGCGGCCGCGCGAAGAGTTCGTCGCGCGGCGCGACTTCCACCATGCGGCCCAGGTACATCACCCCCACGCGATCCGCCACGTGGTGCACGACGGCCAGGTTGTGCGAGATGAACAGGTACGTCAGGCCCAGCTTGCGCTGCAGGTCCTTCATCAGGTTCAGCACCTGCGCCTGCACGGACACGTCCAGCGCCGAGGTGGGCTCGTCGCACACCAGGAATTCCGGATTGACCGCCAGCGCGCGCGCGATCGAGATGCGCTGGCGCTGCCCGCCCGAGAACTGGTGCGGATAGCGGCTCTGGTCAGCGGGATCCAGACCCACCTGCCGGAGCAGTTCGCCGACGCGCGCCACGCGGTCTGCGGGCGACATCTGTGTGTGCGTCAGCATCGGCTCGGCAATGATGCGGCCCACGCGCCAGCGCGGATTCAGGCTGGCATAGGGATCCTGGAAAATCATCTGCAGGCGCTTGCGCAGGGCGCGCCCGCCGGGCTCGGACATGCGCGACAGCGGCTGCCCATCGAAGCTGATGTCGCCGCGCGTCAGGCCATACAGCCCGACCAGCATGCGCGCGACCGTGGACTTGCCACAGCCGGATTCGCCCACCAGCGCCAGCGTCTCGCCGCGGGCGATGTCGAACGACACACCGTCCACCGCGCGCAGCATCACTTTGGGCTTGCGTGCCAACGCGCGCTCCAGCCAGGGCGGCGATACGTCGAACCAGCGGGCCGCGTCCTTTACTTGAACCAAGGGCGTGCTCATGCGGCCACCTCCAACGTATTGCCTTTGTCATGCAGCCAACAGGCCGCGCGCGACGTGCCTGCGGGCATCAGCTCGGGACGGTCGTGCGCGCAGCGCGGCAGGCGCTGACCGCAGCGCGGATTGAACGCACAGCCCGGCGGAATGGCGTTCAGGCGCGGCATGCTGCCGTCGATCTGCACCAGCCGTTCGGTGTGGCCTTCGAGCGTGGGAATGGAGCCCATCAGCCCCGACGTGTAAGGATGGCGCGGCTTGTGGATCACGTCTGCCACCGGGCCGATCTCGGCCACGCGGCCGGCGTACATCACCGCCACGCGGTCGGCGGTCTCGGCGATCACGCCCATGTCATGCGTGATCAGCATGACGGCCGTGCCGTTTTCGCGGCACAGACGCTTGAGCAGCTCGATGATCTGCGCCTGGATCGAGACGTCGAGCGCGGTCGTGGGCTCGTCCGCCACCACCAGCTTGGGCTCGGCGGCCAGGGCCAGCGCAATCACGACGCGCTGTCGCATGCCGCCGGAAAACTGATGCGGATAGTGGTCGATGCGTTCGCGCGCGGCGGGAATGCCCGTGGACGCCAGCAGCTCGACCGCGCGGTTGCGCGCCTGCGACCACGTCATGTCCAGATGGGTGACGATGGTTTCAGCCAGTTGCCGGCCCACCGTGTACAGCGGGTTCAGCGACGTCAGCGGGTCCTGGAACACCGCCCCGATCTCGCGGCCGCGCACACGGCGCATCTGCTCGTCGGGCAGGTTGTCGATGCGCCGGCCGTCCAGCAGGATCTCGCCGGCCGCGATGCGGCCCGGGGGTTCGAGCAGGCCGATGATGGAGGCGCCGGTCAGCGATTTGCCGGCGCCGGATTCGCCTACCACGCCCAGGACTTCGCCAGCCTGGATGGAAAAGGACACGTCGTCCAGGGCGCGTAGCGTGCCGCGGCGCGTGGGAAACTCCACGCGCAGGTTGCGGACTTCGAGTAATGCGCTCATGGTTACCCTCAGTTCAGACGCGGGTTGAGTGCGTCGCGCAGCCAGTCACCCAGCAGGTTGACCGACAGCACCAGCAGCACCAGCGCCGCGCCCGGGAAAATGGTGATCCACCACTCTCCGGAAAACAGGAAATCGTTGCCGATCCGGATCAGCGTGCCGAGCGACGGCGCGGTCGGCGGCACCCCCACCCCCAGGAACGACAGCGTCGCCTCGGTGATGATGGCGGTGGCCAGGTGAACCGTGGCCAGCACCAGCACCGGACCCAGCACGTTGGGCAGCACGTGGCGGAACATGATGACGGGCGAGGCCACGCCGATCACGCGGGCGGCCTGCACGTATTCACGGTTCTTTTCCACCAGCGTCGAACCGCGCACCGTGCGGGCGTACTGCGGCCAGCCGGCCAGCGCGATCGCGCCGATCAGCACAGGGAAGGCGATGATCTCGTGCATCTCGCGCGGTACCGCCGCGCGGGCCACGCCGTCGATCAGAAGTGCGATCAGGATGGCAGGGAACGAGAGTTGCACGTCGGCGACACGCATGATGAACGCGTCGACGCGGCCGCCGGCATAACCGGACACCAGCCCGAGCACGATGCCGATCACCATCGACAGCAGCACCGAGGCCAGGCCGATCAGCAGCGACACGCGCGTGCCGTACAGGATGGCCGAATACAGATCGCGGCCCTGGCTGTCGGTGCCAAGCAGGTATGTGGCCTGCCCGTTGGGTTCCCAGGCCGGCGGCAGCAGCGCGTCCAGCAGTTCGACCTTGGTCAGGTCGAACGGATTGTGCGGCGCGACCCAGCCGGCCCCGAAGGAGCCGATCAACAGGGCTGCGAGCAGCAGCGTGGCGACGATGGCCACGGGCGCCCGGCGCCAGGCCCAAGCGATGTCGCTGTCCCACCAGCGTTTGAGTACGGCACGCATCAGTGAGCCCCCCCGCCGCGAGTCAGCCCGGAACGCAGCCGCGGGTCCACGACGAAATACAGAAGATCGACGATCAGGTTGATCACCACGAACACCAGCGCGATCAGGCACAGGTACGCGGCCATCACCGGCACGTCGGCGAATTGGACCGCCTGGATGAAGAGCAGGCCCATGCCCGGCCACTGGAACACGGTCTCGGTCACGATGGCGAAGGCGATGATGCCGCCCAATTGCAGGCCCGTGATGGTGATGACGGGCACCATCGTGTTCTTGAGCGCGTGACCAAAGTGGATGGCGCGGCGCTTCAGGCCCCGGGCGCGCGCGAACTTGATGTAGTCCGAGCGCAGGACCTCCAGCATTTCGGAGCGCACCAGCCGCAGCACCAGCGTCATCTGGAAGAGCGACAGCGTGATGGACGGCAGGATGAGGTGCTTCCAGCCCGTGGCGGTGAACAGGCCCGAGGTCCACCAGCCCAGGCTGACGGTATCGCCGCGCCCATAGCTGGGCAGCCAGCCCAGTTGCACCGAGAACACCAGGATCAGCAGGATGCCGATCAGGAAGGTCGGCAGCGACACGCCCAGCAGCGACCCGGCCAGCAGCATCTGCGAGACCAGGCTGTTGCGCTTGAGCGCCGTGTACACGCCCAGCGGCACGCCCACGACGAGCGCCAGCAAGGCGGCCACCATGGACAGCTCAAGGGTGGCGGGCAGGCGGGATTTCAGCAGCGTTGAAACGGGTTCGCTCTGGCGCAGGGAGATACCGAAATTGCCCTGCACGGCGTTGGCCACGAAGTGGCCGAATTGAACGATGGCGGGCTCGTTCAGGCCCAGGCGTTCACGCAGTTCGATGCGCTCGGCATCGGTGGCGTCCTGCCCCAGCATGATGGTGACAGGGTCGCCGACGTATTGGAAAAGCACAAAGGCCAGTAGCGCGACGGTGAGCATCACCGCTACGGCCTGCAACAGGCGACGCAGTATGAAAGCGAACATAGGCGAAAAAAAGCAAGACGGCGGAACCGGGTAGGTCCCGCCGTCTGGTTAGCCTGGATCAGTCAACCTTGACCCAATCGGCAACGAGGCGATTGTCGGCACGGTGGATGACCGTGACGTTCTTGCGCATGGCCCAGGGGATGACCTGGTCGTGCAGCGGGATGTGCCCGAAGTCCTTGGCGTGCCCTTCCAGCACGGTGATGATGTCGGCGTCGCGCTTCTTCGCATCGGTCTCGGTCTTGATCCGGTCGATGATGACGTCGAGTTCCTTGTTGCTGTAGTTGCCCAGGTTGTACATGCCGTCAGCGCCTTCGCCCTTGGTGCGGATCAGGTTTTGCAGCGTGTACATGGCGTCGAACGTGGGCACGCCCCAGCCGAACAGATAGGCGCTGGTGTCGAACGACTGCACCTTCGGGAAGTACGTGGAGCGCGGCATGGCGTTCATGGTGGCCTTGACGCCGACCTTGGCCCACATGCCGACGACGGCCTGACAGATGGCTTCGTCGTTGATGTAGCGGTTGTTCGGGCAGTCCAGCGTGAAGTTCAGCGTGCCGTCGTAGCCGGCTTCCTTCAGCAGGGCGCGGGCCTTTTCGGGATCGTAGGGCACGCGCTTGTGCACCGATTCAGCCCAGCCATGCACCTGCGGGGCGATCATCGTGCCAGTGGGCGCCGACAGGCCGCGCATCACGGCGCGCTTGATGGCGTCCACGTCGATGGCGCGGTACAGCGCTTCGCGCACGCGGATGTCCTGGAAGGGGTTCTTGCCCTTGATGTTGGAGTACTGCAGCTCGGGACGCTTCTGGTCCAGGCCCAGGTAGATGGTGCGGTATTCGTTGCCTTCGACGACCTTCTGCTGCTGGCGCAGGCGCTCCAGATCCTGGGCGGCCGGGTCCAGCACGAAGTCGATTTCGCCCGAGAGCAGCGCGGCGGTGCGGGTGGCGTTCTGCTTGATCGGCGTGAAGATGACTTCGGTCACGTTGCCGACCTTGTCAGCCTTGTTCCACCAGTCCTTGTTTTCCTCGAAGACGGTGCGCACGTCGACTTCGCGGCTCTTGAGCTTGTAGGGGCCCGTGCCGTTGGTGTTGCGCGCGCCGTAGGTTTCTTCTTTGTTGACGAAGTCCTGCGGCTTGGGGATGTTGTTCTTTTCGGACCAGGCCTTGTTCATGATGAACACGTTGGTCAGCTGGCGCAGCAGCACGGGATTGGGCGCCGAGGTTTCGATCTCGACCGTCAGGTCGTCGATCTTGCGCGCTTCCTTGATGCCGGTGGTGTAGGCCTTGTAGTTCGACGTGGGCGCCATGGCGCGGTGGATCGAGAACACCACGTCGTCAGCCGTGAACGCGGCGCCGTCATGGAACTTGACGTTGGGACGCAGCTTGAAGCGGTACAGCGTGGGCGATACCTGTTCCCATTCGGTGGCCAGGCGCGGCGACACCTTGAAAGACTTGTCGTAGTCGACCAGGGGCTCGTAGATGTAGCTGTTGGCGGCGATCGTCATGCCTTCGTTCTGCGAGTGCGGATCGAACGTGAGGATGTCGCCCTGGGCGGCCCAGCGGAAGGTCTTGGCTTGCCCGATCGAGGGCACTGCCACGGCGGCGGCGATCGCGATAGCAATCAAAGTGCGGCGCATAAGTGTCAACTCCTGACAGTAGTCTGAATACCGGCGCGAGTGTGCCTACCCGCGAGACCCGCGTCAATTCAGGGTTTGCGCGTACCGGGGATTGTTTTCACAGAGAAAAGACAATCGGGGACACATAAGCATGTAACCAAATAATCGGACCGAACGATGTTCGAGTGCGCGCTTGCAACGGTTGAAGCTATTCGTCCGGGTCGATGGGCAGTTCCAGTGGAACGTGCTCGGTCATCAGCACATCGAGCATGTCGATGAGCAGCGCGGCCTTTTCTTCGCCGAAGGGCGCCAGCACTGCCTTCTGGTGCTGCAAGGCTTGATCGCACAGGCCGCCGATGAGGTTGGAGCCCTTGGCCGTGATGCAGACCCTTGTCTGGCGGCGGTCCGCGCGCACGCCGGTGCGGGCCACCAGGCCGTCGGCCTCCATGCGCTGCACGACCTTGCTGAGGGTGGGCTGCTTGGTGATGGCCAGCACCGCCAGGCTGCCGATGGTTTCGCCGGCGCTGCCCTGCAGGCTGGCGAGCACGCGCCATTCGGTCACGGACAGTCCGGCGGCTTTGACCTGTTGATGGAATTCCGCCGAGATGCGTTGGCTGGCCTGCGCAAGCAGATAGGCCAGGTAGCCATCGACGAACCGCGGGCCCGTTGCGGCGGCGCGCGTGCCGCGTGGCTTATCTGCCTGCATGTTGGTTTGCTCCCACGCATCCATTTCGAAGGCCCGCCCCGTTTCCGAAAGGCGCATTGCACCACGACGGCGCGGCCGTGCGCCATGATGTACCGCAATGCTGTTGCGCAGCACAGGGTATACCCCAAATCGCAACCCGTTTTTGCACCATTGCAGCGCTCCGAAACCGTAAAAATGCTAGAGAACAACCAGTATATACACCCTTGTTTTTGCGTGATATTTTTTAATTTCCATGAAATTTCATCTTTTTTATTGACAGCTAAAACGTTGACTCCTAAAGTATTTTTCAGGCGATGTTTTCGTGGCAAGACGATGCTGCAGGGCAGCACGGATTAAGGACCCGCTGGGTCCGCGAAAGGGATCCAGATGGCGGAAAGGTCTTTCAAGAAAGAAGTCCAGCAACTGCGCATCGGCGCAGGCGAGGAATTTCGCGGCGAAGGGATTCTTGCCGTCACGAAGGCACTGCTGCAATCCGGCGTGGGTTACGTGGCCGGCTATCAGGGCTCGCCCATTTCGCATCTGATGGACGTGCTGGCCGACGCCAACGACATCCTGCAGGAACTGGGCGTGCACTTCGAGGCGAGCGCCTCGGAAGCCACCGCCGCGGCGACGCTGGCGGCGTCCGTCATGTATCCCATCCGTGGCGCCGTGACGTGGAAGTCGACGGTGGGCACCAACGTCGCCTCCGACGCGCTGGCCAACCTGGCCTCGGGCGGCGTCACCGGCGGCGCGCTCGTCATCGTGGGCGAAGACTACGGCGAAGGCTCGTCGATCATGCAGGAACGCTCGCACGCGTTCGCCATGAAGTCGCAGATCTGGCTGCTGGACCCGCGTCCCAATCTGGAAAGCATGGTCAAGGCGGTGGAAGACGGCTTTGCGCTGTCGGAAGCCAGCAAGACGCCCGTGATGCTGCAACTGCGCATCCGCGGCTGCCATGTGCACGGGCGCTTTATCGCCAAGGAAAACAAGCGTCCGGCGTTCAGCCTGGCGCAGGCGCTGGAAAGCCCGGCGCGCGACACCAGCCGCATTGTGCTGCCGCCGGCCTCGTTCCTGCATGAACAGGAAAAGATCAAGGAGCGCTGGCCCGCCGCCATCCGCTACATCAAGGAACACCAGCTCAACGAGCACTTTGACGGCGACCAGGACGACATCGGCCTGATCCTGCAGGGCGGCCTGTACAACGGCGTCATCCGCGCGCTGCAATTGCTGGGACTGGCCGACAACTTCGGCAACAGCCGCATCCCGCTGTACGTGATGAACGTGACCTACCCCGTCATCGAGGACGAGGTCATCGGCTTCTGCCGCGGCAAGCGCGCGGTGCTGCTGCTGGAGGAAGGCCAGCCGGACTACATCGAGCAGAACCTGCACGCAGTGCTGCGCCGCGCGGGTGTGAACACGCAGTTGTCCGGCAAGGACGTGCTGCCGATGGCGGGCGAATACACGACCCAGGTCATGCGCGACGGCCTGCGTGAATTCCTCAAGCGCAACCGGCCGGAGTCGCTGCAGACGCATCCTGCCGTGGCGGTGGATGCGCAGGCTGAAGTACAGCCCGAGCCCCAGCTCACCATCACCGAGGTCTCGCGGCCCAAGCCCGCCCGCCCCGCCGAGCAACCCATCACCTTCCACAAGCACGTCGACAGCCTGTCCGCCGTGGTGCCGCCACGGCCCGCGGGCTTCTGTACGGGCTGTCCGGAGCGGCCCATCTTTTCCGCGCTGACGCTGGCGCAGGAAACGCTGGGCCAGCACCACATCTCGTGCGACATCGGCTGCCACCTCTTTTCCATCCTGCCGCCCTTCAACCTGGGCGCGACGACGATGGGCTACGGCCTGGGCGCTTCCAGCGCGGCGGCCTTCAACGTGCCGGCGGCCAAGCGGCCCATCTCCATCATGGGCGACGGCGGCTTCTGGCATAACGGGCTGGCGTCGGGCATCGGCAACGCCGTGTTCAACAAGTACGACGGCGTCATCGTCATCGTCGACAACTTCTACGCGTCGGCCACCGGCGGACAGGACATCCTGTCCTCGCGCGCCGACAACCCCGACCGTTCGACCAACAACCCGATCGACCAGGCCGTGCGCGGCGTGGGCGTGAAGTGGGTGCGCACGCTGGACCGGACCTACGACGTGGCCAAGGTGCGCGCCACCATCGAAGAGGCGCTGACCACCGATATCAAGGGGCCGAAGGTCATCATCGCGCAGTCCGAGTGCATGCTGAACAAGCAGCGGCGCGTGAAGCCGCTCTTCAACAAGGCGGTCAAGGAAGGCAAGCGGGTGGTGAAGGAACGCTTTGGCGTGGACCCCGACGTCTGTACCGGCGACCACGCCTGTATCCGGCTGTCCGGCTGCCCGTCGCTGACGGTCAAGGACAGCGGCGATCCGCTCAAGGAAGACCCCGTGGCGCACGTGGAAAGCAGCTGCGTGGGCTGCGGCAACTGCGGCGAGGTCGCGCATGCCGCCGTGCTCTGCCCGTCCTTCTACCGCGCCGACATCATCCACAACCCGACCGGCGCCGATCGCTTCCTGGCGCGCATGCGCGGCGCGGTGATCGGCTTCCTGCAACGGCGCCGCGCGGCGCGTCTGGCGCACAACGCGCTTTGAGGAACCCAGCAACATGAACGCGGCGGTGATGCAGCAAGGCAACCCCATCAAGATCGCGATCCTGGCCATGGGCGGCCAGGGCGGCGGCGTGCTGGCCGACTGGATCGTCGACATGGCCGAGCACGCGGGCTGGTGGGCACAGACCACTTCGGTGCCCGGCGTGGCGCAGCGCACTGGCGCCACGATCTACTACCTGGAGCTGCTGCCCGAGGCCGATGTGCAGCGCGCCGGCCGCCAGCCCGCGCTGGCGCTGATGCCCACGCCGGGCGACGTGGACCTGGTGGTGGCCGCCGAATTGATGGAAGGCGGCCGGGCCATCCAGCGCGGCCTCGTGACACCGGACCGCACGGTCCTGATCGCGTCGTCGCACCGCAGTTTTGCGGTCAGCGAAAAGTCCGCGCCCGGCAACGGCATCGCCGATCCCAACAAGGTGCTGGAAGCGGGGCGCGCGGCGGCCCGGCGCTTCATGTGCTTCGACCTGCAGGACCTGGCCGACCGCGCGGGCAGCGTCATCAGCGCCAGCCTGTTTGGCGCGGTGGCCGGCAGCGGCTCCCTGCCCTTCACCCGCGACGACTTCGAGGCCACCGTGCGCCGCGCGGGCCTGGGCGTCGATGCCAGCCTGCGCGCCTTCGCGCTGGGTTTCGAATCGGCCAACAAGGCGCCGGAACAGCCCGCGGCCATCGACCTCACGCGGCCCGAGCCGGTGGTGCCAGAACGTGCCGCCAGCCCGCGCTCGCAGGCCCTGCTGGACGCCATCCTGCGTGATTTTCCCACCTGTGCGCAGCCGATGCTGACCGCAGGCGTGCGCCGCCAGATCGAATTCCAGGACCAGGCTTACGCCGAAGACTACCTGCGCCGCATGAAGGCGATCCGTGACCTGGACGCGCAGCACGGCGGTGACGCGCATCAATGGGCGCTGACCTGTGCCGCGGCGCGCTACGTGGCCACCGCCATGGCCTACGACGACGTGATCCGCGTGGCGGACCTGAAGACCCGCGGCACGCGCTTTGACCGCGTGCGAACGGAAGTCGGCGCGCGGCCCGGCCAGCTCGTCGACACGACCGAATTCATGCATCCCCGGCTGGAAGAAATCTGCGGCACATTGCCGGTTCGGCTGGGCCGCTGGCTGGAGGGCTCCAAGGCCTTCGGCGGCTTCGTCGAGCGCCGGCTTGGCAAGGGCCGCCGCCTGCGCAGCGGCACGCTGGGCGGATTCCTGATGCTGTACACGCTGGCCGGCATGCGGCGGTTCCGGCGCAGCACGCTGCGCCATCAGATCGAGACCGAATCGCTGGATTCCTGGCTGGCGCTGGTGGCGCGGCTGGCCCCGCGCGACTACGCGCTGGCCGTCGAGACCGTCAACTGCCGCCGCCTGGTCAAGGGCTACAGCGACACCCATACGCGCGGCGGCGGCAAATACCGGCAGCTCATCGCGGCCGCGGACCAGCTGGCTGGCCGCCCAGATGCCGCCGACGCGCTGCGCGGGCTTCGCGACACGGCGCTCGCCAACGTGAAATGCGAGCCCATGGAACGCCAGATCGCGGAAAAACTGGCCGCCTGAGGCCGCCCCCAGAAAGAGACAGACATCGTGCAGACACTCAAACTGATCGTCCGGGAAGTCCGGCAGGAATCACCGCTGATCCGCTCGTTCCGCCTGGCGCGCGAAGACGGCGGTACGCTGCCCGCGTTTGGCCCCGGCGCGCACCTGAAGGTGACGGTGCCGGGCCTGCGAGATCCGCGCTGCTATTCGCTGGTGCAGCTGGCGCCCGAAGCGGGCCGCTTTGCCGAGCCGGCGGAATATCGTCTGGGCGTGCGGCTGGAAGACCCCAGCCAGGGCGGATCGCGCCACATGCATGCGCTGGCCGAGGGCGACGTGCTGACCGTGGAAGGCCCCAAGAACGACTTTCCGCTGCATGAATCGCCCGCGGGCGACGAGCCGGTGGTGCTGATTGCGGGCGGCATCGGCATCACGCCCATCGCGTCCATGGCCGCCGCGCTCAAGTCCGCCGGCCGCGCCTTCCATCTGCACTACTGCGGCCGCAGCAAGGACCAGCTTGCCTTCCTGCCTGAACTGCAGGCGCTGGCGGGCGGCGACCTGACGCTGCACGCCGACGACGATCCGTCCTGCCGCTTTGATCTGCAGGCGCTGCTTGCCGCGTCGAACCCGCGCCAGCACCTGTACGTCTGTGGCCCGAAGGGCCTGATCGATGCCGTCATCCAGGGCGCCCACGCGCGCCACTGGCCCGACGCCCACATCCATTTCGAACTCTTCACGACGGCCGCCGCGCTGGCCGGCGACCAGGCCTTCGAGGTCGAGCTGCGCCAGTCCGGCCGCGTGCTGACGATACCCGCCGACAAGACCATAGTCGAGGTGATGGAGGACGAGGGCTGCGACCCGATGTACGACTGCAAGCGCGGCGAATGCGGCGTCTGCCAAGCCACCGTGCTGGAAGGCGAGCCCGACCACCGCGACTACTACCTGTCCGACACCGAGAAGGCCAGCGGCAAGATCATCCAGATCTGCATCTCGCGCGCCAAGTCCGCGCGCCTGGTGCTGGATCTGTAAGCCCGACGAGGAAGCCATCATGGCCAAATACCGCGACAATCCCGACGCCATCCGTGCGCTGTTGCGCGACACCGAGGTGCACAAGGACCTCTTCATCGACCAGGAACTGTTCGACCTGGAAATGGAGCGCCTGTATGCCAATACCTGGGTCTTCGTCGGCCACGACAGCCAGGTTCCGAATCCCGGCGACTACGTGACGACGACTGTGGGCAACCAGCCCGTGGTGATGGTGCGCCACAGCGACAAGACGGTTCGCGTGCTGCACAACCGCTGCCCGCACAAAGGCACCATGGTGGCAGGCGAGGCCTGCGGCAACACGGGCAAGTTCTTCCGCTGCCCTTATCACGCCTGGACCTTCAAGACCGACGGCAGCCTGCTGTCGATTCCGCTGAAAAAGGGCTACGAAAACACCGGCTTGGAAAACTGCGAAGCCAGCCAGGGCATGGCCGCCGTCAAAGACGTGCGCAACCATCGCGGTTTTGTGTTCTGCCGCCTGAATCCCGAAGGCCAGTCGTTCGAGGAATTCTTCGGCGACTCGCTTTCCACGCTGGACAACATGGTGGACCGGTCGCCGGAAGGCCGCCTGGAAGTCGCCGGCGGCGTGCTGCGCTACATGCACCGCTGCAACTGGAAGATGCTGGTCGACAACCAGACCGACACTTGCCATCCGATGGTCGCGCACGAATCGTCGGCGGGCACGGCCGTCAAGGTCTGGGAACAGGCGCCGGAAGGCACGCCCAAGCCGATGGCGGTGGAGCTGTTCGCGCCGTTCATTTCGCCGTACGAGTTCTTCGAGAACATGGGCATCCGCGTCTGGGAAAACGGCCACGGGCACACGGGCGTGTCGGACTCGATCCACGCCTCGTATTCCGGCATTCCCGGTTACTGGGAGTCGATGGTCGAGGCTTACGGTGAGGATCGCGCCAAGCAGATCCTGGGCGACGTGCGCCACAACACCGTCTACTTCCCCAACATCATGGTCAAGGGTCCGATCCAGACGCTACGGATCTTCAAGCCGATTGCCGCCGACCGCACGCTGGTGGAGTCCTGGACCTTCCGCCTGGTGGGCGCGCCGGACCTGCTGCTGGAACGCACCCTCATGTACAACCGGCTCATCAATGCGCCGACGTCCGTGGTGGGCCACGACGACCTCGAAATGTACGAACGCGCACAGGACGGCCTGCATTCGCGTGCGCGGGACTGGGTAAACGTTGGACGGCTCTACGCGCCCGGCGAAGCGGACCAGAAGAACGTCGTCACCAATGGCACCAACGAATGGCAGATGCGCAACCAGTACCGCGCATGGGGCCGCTACATGACCGGACCGGAGTCGGTATGAGCGCAAGCGACCGCGAGTTGATCGATTTTGTCTACACCGAGGCGCGCCTGCTGGACGAACTGCGCTTCGAGGACTGGCTGGACCTGTACACCGAGGACGGCCACTACTGGATGCCGCTGGCGCACGGCCAGACCGACGCGAAGCTGCATGCGTCGCTGATGTACGAGGACAAGCTGCTGCTGCGCGTGCGCGTGGAACGGCTGGCGGGCCAGCGCACCTTTTCGCAGCAGCCCAAGAGCCGCTGCCATCATTTGCTGCAAGCGCCCACGGTCGAACATGACCATCCGGAGGCCGCGCCCGCCGAGGGACGTCACGTGGTGCGCACCGCCTTCCATTACGTCGAGACGCGGCAGGACGCGCAGACGCTGTATGCCGGCTGGGCCACGCATCACCTGGTGGAACAGGACGGCGCGCTGCGCATCCGCTTAAAGCGCGTGGACCTCGTCAATTGCGACGCGGCCTTCGGCAATATCCAACTGTTCATGTAGGAGCGGACCGTGACCGCCACTGTCCACCAGGCCTTTGCCGACACCGCCGCCCGCCACGGCGGCCAGCCGTTCCTGTGCATCCTGCCCGAAACTGCGAAGGCGTACGACATCGCGGCGGGTGAGCTGACCTACGCCGCGGCGGCCGATGCCATCGCCACGCTGCGCGCCGCGTATACCAGCGCCGGCTATGGCCATGGCCACCGCGCGGGCCTGCTGCTGGAGAACCGGCCCGCCTTCTTCCTGCACTGGTTCGCGCTGAACGCGCTGGGCGTGTCGGTCGTGCCGATCAACCCGGACCTGCGCGCCGCCGAACTGGAATACCTGGCCGGTCACTCCGAGATCGCGCTGGCGGTCGCCCTGCCCGGACGTCACGCGGACCTGCTGGCCGCCGCGCAACGCGCGGGCCGCGAGCTGCGCGTGATGGGACCGGACGACGCGCCGCCTGCCGCGCCGTTCCCCGCACCGTTGCAAGGTACGGCGCTGTCGGAACTGACCGAATGCGCGCTGCTCTACACGTCCGGCACCACCGGCCGGCCCAAGGGCTGCATTCTGCCCAACCGCTATTTCCTGCACGCGGGCGGCTGGTATGCGCGCATCGGCGGGCTCGCTGCCCTGCGGCCGGGACAGGAACGCATGCTGACGCCGCTGCCCTTGGTGCACATGAACGCCATGGCATATTCGGCGATGGCGATGGTGCTGACGGGCGGCTGCCTGATTCCGCTGGACCGTTTTCACCCCCGTTCATGGTGGGACAGCGTGCGCGCATCGCGCGCCACCGTGCTGCACTATCTGGGCGTCATGCCCGCCATCCTGATGAAGGCCGAGCCTACCCCGAAGGATCTGCAGCCGGCCATCCGCTTCGGCTTCGGCGCGGGCGTGGACCGCAAGCTGCATGCGCCGTTCGAGGCGCGCTTCGGCTTTCCGCTGCTGGAAGCCTGGGCCATGACCGAGACCGGCGCGGGCGCCGTCATCATCGCCAACCAGGAACCGCGCCACGTCGGCACCAGCAGCTTCGGCAGCGAGGAAGCCGACGTGGAGGTGCGCATCGTGACCGACGCGGGCGAACCGGCCGTCATTGGCGAACCGGGCGAGCTGCTGGTGCGCCATGCCGGGGAAGATCCGCGATATGGCTTCTTTGCCGGCTACCTGAAGGACGAGGCCGCCACCGACGAGGCCTGGGAAGGCGGCTGGTTCCACACCGGCGACATCGTGCGCCGCGAAGCCGACGGCGCGCTGCGTTTCGTGGACCGCAAGAAGAACGTGATCCGGCGCAGCGGCGAGAACATCTCGGCCGTGGAAGTGGAAAGCGTGCTGATGCAGCACCCGCTGGTCAAGGCCGTGGCGGTGGCCGCCGTGCCGGACCCGGTGCGCGGCGACGAGGTGCTGGCGTGCGTGGTGCCCGAGGCCGCGCTTGCCGATGCGGACGCGATGGCCGAGGCCGCGCGCAGCATCGTGCAATGGTCGCTGTCGCAGCTGGCGTATTACAAGGCGCCGGGCTATGTCGCGTTCGTGGACAGCCTGCCGCTCACCACCACCAACAAGATCCAGCGCGGCGAGATGAAGGCGCTGGCGCCCGGCCTGCCGGGCACGGCGCGCTGCGTGGACACGTGCCATCTGAAGAAGCGTCCGGCCGAAGGGGCCCACCAATGAGCCGCCTGGGCTACGACGGCGTCGTGGCGGCCCTGCCCGTCACGATTCCGTACGAACGCTACTCCACGCACGCCGCGCACTGGTGGCTGGGCCGCGCGCTGGGCGCGCTGATCCGGCAGTCCGGCCTGGCCAAGACCGACGTGGACGGCCTGTGCGTATCCAGCTTCACGCTGGCGCCCGACACTGCGGTCGGTCTGGTCCAGCACCTGGGCATGACACCGCGCTGGCTCGACCACATCCCGATGGGCGGGGCGAGCGGCGTGGCCGCGCTGCGGCGTGCCGCGCGGGCCGTGCAGGCGGGTGACGCCAACGTCGTGGCCTGCCTGGCCGGCGACACGAATCACGTGGACTCGTTCCGCAACACGGTCAGCCAGTTCTCGCGCTTTGCGCAGGACGCCGTCTACCCGTACGGCGCGGGCGGCCCGAACGCCAGCTTCGCGCTGCTGACCACCAACTACATGCGCGAGACGGGCGCCACCCGCGAGGATTTCGGCAAGCTCTGCGTGGCCCAGCGCGACAACGCCCTGCGCTACCCGCACGCGCTGATGAAAAAGCCGCTGACGCTGGCGCAGTATCTGGATGCGCGCGTCATCACCGAGCCGATCCACCTGTTCGACTGCGTCATGCCGTGCGCCGGCGCGGACGCATTTCTGGTGATGAGCGAGGACCGCGCCCGCGCGCTGAAGCTGCCGTATGCGCGCATCCTGTCCACCATCGAGCGACACAACGCCTGGATCGATGACCCGATCCAGACCCGGGGCGGCTGGACCATGGACGTGGACGAGCTGTACGGGCTGGCCAACGCCGCGCCGGCCGACATGGATTTCCTGCAGGCCTACGACGACTATCCCGTCATCAACCTGATGCAGATGGAAGACCTGGGCTTTTGCGGCAAGGGCGCCGCGCCGCAATTCGTGCGCGACAACACCTTTACCGTGGACGGCAGCTTTCCGTTCAACACCAATGGCGGCCAGTTGTCGGTCGGCCAGGCGGGCGCGGCCGGCGGCTATTTGGGCATGGTCGAGGCCTTGCGGCAGTTGACCGGCACGGCCGGCGGCACGCAGGTCCGTGGCGCCCGGCTGGGTATGGTGAGCGGCTTCGGCATGATCAATTACGACCGCGGGCTGTGCACGGCCGCGGCCATCCTGGCAAGGAGCGACGCATGACCGAGCCGCTGGCCAAGCCGCCTCGCAAGAATCCAGTTGCGCGCACGCGCCAGCCCACGCTGCCGCCGGGCTCGCGCAGCCGCAGCGCGCTGGGACTGACCGCTGCCGCCGCCGAAGGACGCTTCGATCTGCAGACCTGCGCCGAGTGCGGCACGGTGCAATACCCGCCGCGCGAAGTCTGCGGCCATTGCCTGTCCGAACACCTGCCGTGGCGGCCCGCCGATCCGAACGGCGTGCTGCTGGTCAGCACTACGCTGCATCACAGCAACGACCTGTATTTCCGCGAACGCCTGCCCTGGCGCGTGGGCACGGTGCGGATGGACGCCGGTCCGTCCGTCGTGGCGCACGTCCACCAGGACTGCGCCGACGGCGAGCGCGTGCGCCTGGCCCTGAAGCTGGACCGCAGCGGCCAGGCCGTGATGATCGCCCTGCCCGAAAGGAATACGCCAAACATGGAAGACGACAAGACACTGCGCGAGACCTCGTGCGATCCGAAATTCCGCCGCGTGCTGGTCACTGATGGCAAGTCGGCCGTCGGCCAGGCGGTGGCGCGCGCGCTGCTGGATGCGGGCAGCCCGATGATCTTTCTGGGGGATCCGCAGGCCTGGAAGCGCGACGCCGCATTTGATGCGCTGGCGGCGGACCCGCGCGTGCAGGCTGTGACGCTGGACGTGACCGATACCGACTCCGTCGAACGCGTGGCCGCTTCGATCGGCGGCAAGGTCGAAATCCTGGTGAACACGGCGGATCTGGAACGCGAGGGCGGACTGCTGAACCGCAAGGACGTGAACACCGCGCGCGACGCGATGGACGTCAACGTGCTGGGCCTGATGCGGCTGGCGCAGAGCTTCGGCCCCGCGCTGTGCGGGCGCGCGGCAGACGGCGTGAACAGCGCGGCGGCGTGGGTCAACGTGCTGTCCATCTATGCGCAGATGAATCTGCCGGCGCGCGGCATGTGGTCCGCGTCAAAGGCTGCGGCGCTGTCGCTGGCGCAATGCCTTCGCGCCGAGATGCGCGGCGCGGGCGTGCGGGTGGTGAACGTGTTTCCCGGCCCGGTCGACCACGAATGGGAGCAGCGCACGCCGCCGCCCCGCGTGGCGCCGGCCGCCATCGCCGCCGCGATTGTGCGGGCGCTGAAGGACGGCATTGAAGACGTGTATGTGGGCGACGTCGCGCAGGAGTTTCGGGCGCGGCTGGCGGAGAACCCGAAGGGGCTGGAAAGAGAGCTGGGATTGGTCGGGTGACCGCAGAAGAACCCGGTGTCTGACACCCTGCAGAAGAACCCGGTGTCTGACACCCTGGAGAGACAGTCGGCAACTTGGCGCGGCGTCTCAGCGGGTGTCAGACACCTACGCAGCAGCAAGGATGCAGGGGTGTCTGACACCCTACAGAAGAACCCGGTGTCTGACACCCTGGAGAGACAGTCGGCAGCTTGGTACGGCGTCTCAGAGGGTGTCAGACACCTACGCAGCAGCAAGGATGCAGGGGTGTCTGACACCCTACAGAAGAACCCGGTGTCTGACACCCTGGAGAGACAGTCGGCAACTTGGCGCGGCGTCTCAGCGGGTGTCAGACACCTACGCAGCAGCAAGGATGCAGGGGTGTCTGACTCCCTGCAGAAGAACACGGTGTCTGACACCCTGGAGAGACAGTCGGCAACTTGGCACGGCGTCTCAGCGGGTGTCAGACACCTACGCAGCAGCAAGGATGCAGGGGTGTCTGACACCCTGCAGGAACCAACAGGAGAGCACCGTGAGTCAACCCATTCTTGCCCAATTCATGACCGAGCTGGTGTCCGGCCGCATTCGCCTGGTGGACCTGACCGAAACCCTGACGCCGGAATTCCCGACCATCGTGCTGCCGCCCGAATTCGGCCAAGCCTGGCCGTTCCGGATCGAGGAAATCTCCCGCTACGACGAGCGCGGTCCGGCCTGGTACTGGAACAACTTCTCGTGTTCTGAGCACACTGGCACACACTTCGACGCGCCCGCGCACTGGGTCACGGGCAAGGACCAGCCCGACAACACGGTGGACACGATTCCCATCGACGCCTTCATCGCCAGCGCCTGCGTGATCGACTGTTCGGCGGAAGCGGCGGGCAACCCGGACTTTCTCCTGACCATCGACTTCGTGAAGAAATGGGAGGAACAGCACGGCCGCATCCCCGCGCGGTCGTGGGTGCTGATGCGCACCGACTGGTCCAAGCGCGCCAAGCCCGCCGAATACCTGAACATGCAGGCCGACGGCGCGCATTCGCCGGGTCCCGATGCCGAGGTCGTGCCCTGGCTCATCAAGGAGCGTGACGTGCACGGGTTCGGCACCGAGTCGGTGGGCACGGATGCCGGACAAGCCCAGCATCTGGACCCGCCCTACCCCTGCCACTACTACATGCACGGCAACAACCGCTACGGCTTGCAGTGCCTGACCAACCTGGATCAACTGCCGGCCACCGGCGCGGTGATCTTCTCGGCGCCGCTCAAGATCCGCAGCGGCTCGGGCAGCCCGCTGCGCGTACTGGCGCTGGCGCCCACGGCCTGATCGCGGCCGGACCATACCAATAAATCAAGGGGGAACCATGACGCAAACCCATGTGGCCATCGTGACCGGCGGCAGCGCCGGCATCGGGGCGGAAATCTGCCGCAGCATGCTGAACGCGGGCTACGAGGTGATCTCGATGGCACGCCGCGCCGCGGACTTCTCGCATCCGCGCCTGCACAACGTGCAGGTCGACCTGCTGGACGCCACGGCGACCGCGCAAGCCGGCGCCGAGGCCGCCGCCCAATTTCCGATCAGCCACGTTATCCACAACGCCGGTGTGATCTGGCCGAATCTGCTGCCGCAGGTCACGCAGGAAGAGCTGCATGGCCTGACGCAGATCCACCTGGGCGCTGCCATCAGCCTGGTTCAAGCCGCCCTGCCCGGCATGCAGGAACGCAAGTTCGGCCGCATCGTGATGATGTCGTCGCGCGGCGCGCTGGGCCTGCCCACGCGAACCGCCTACTCGGCCACCAAGGCCGGCATGGTGGGCATGGCGCGCACCTGGTCGCTGGAGCTTGCGCCGTACGGCATCACGGTCAACGTCGTGGCGCCCGGCCCGATCCAGACCGACATGTTCTACGAAGTGATCGAGGCCGGCAGCGAACGCGAACGCCAGCTTGCCGAGGGCATTCCGGTCAAGCGCCTGGGCCGCTCGGACGACGTGGCGCGCGCCGTCATGTTCTTCGCGGATCCCGCCAATAGCTTCGTGACCGGCCAGACGCTGTTCGTCTGCGGCGGCGCCAGCGTCAGCTCCATCACCATCTGACCGCCCCGCGCTTCGGGTTTTGACGGATAGGTAAGCACCGGGCCCCGGGTCTACAGTGCTGATCCTTGAAGGTAAGAAATTTTAAGCAACAAGTATTCCCGCAGTTCCCGTTTTCTCCGCTTTCCAGCCGCACTCCCACTCTGCTCCCTACCCCGGAGGTTTTGCCATGCTGTCGAAGAAACTCCCCCTGGCCGCTGCCGCCGCCATCGCCGCCCTGTTCGCCCTGCCCGCTTTGGCGCAAGTCAAGGTCGGCGTGGTCACCTCGTCCACCGGCCCCACCGCGCTGGTCGGGATTCCGCAGAAGAACACGGTGCCGCTGCTGCCCAAGAAGATCGGCGACCTGACCGTGGAATACATCTCGCTGGACGACGCCAGCGATTCCACAAACTCGGTCACGGCTTTCAAGAAGCTGATCTCGGAGCAGAACGTGGACGCGCTGATCGGGCCGTCGGGCTCGCCCAACGCCATGGGCGTGATCCAGTTCGCCGCCGAGGCCGGCGTGCCGATGCTGGCGCCGGTCGGCACCGCCGCGGTGGTGCTGCCGATGAACGACCAGAAGAAGTGGGTGTTCAAGACCACGCAGAACGACGACATCATCGCGCGCGCGCTGGTGGACCACATGGCCAAGACCGGCATCAAGACGGTCGGCTTCATCGGCCTGAACGATCCCTATGGCGAGAATTGGTACAAGGTGTTCTCGGGCCTGGCCGCGGAAAAGGGCATCAAGATCGCCGCCAATGAACGCTACCTGCGCTTTGACAGCTCGGTCACCGGCCAGGCGCTGAAGATCCTGGCCGCCAAGCCCGACGCCGTGCTGGTCGCCGCCCCCGGCGCCGCCAGCGTGCTGCCGCAGACGACGCTGTTCGATCAGGGCTACAAGGGCAAGTTCTACCAGACCCACGGCGCCGCGCTGCCCGACTTCCTGAAGCTGGGCGGCAAGAAGGTTGAAGGCACGGTGTTGGCCGCCAGCCTGATGCTGGTGCTGCCGGAAATGCCGGACAGCAACCCGTCCAAGAAGGTCGCCACCGAGTACATCGCCGCCTACGAAAAGCTCAACGGCTCCAAGCCCGCCACCTTCGGCGCCAACGTCTATGACGCCGGCCTGCTGCTGGAAAAGGCCGTGCCGATCGCCGAAAAAGCCGGCAAGCCCGGCACCAAGGAGTTCCGCAGCGCCCTGCGCGACGCGCTGGAGCAGACCAAGGAGCTGGTCGGCACGCAAGGCGTCTACAACATGAGCGCCGCCGACCACAGCGGCTTTGACGAACGCGGCCGCGAACTCATCACCGTCAAAGACGGCAACTGGACCCTGGTCAAGTAGGAGGGGTTCCCCCCCGAGGCGCTGCGCGCTTCCCCCCAGGGGGCATGCCAGCGGACCGGCGGAGCCCGGATCCGCGGCATCCCGATGGGGCGTGCAGCGCCTGCTTGCTGGCGACGTCCGCAGCGCATGTGAGCGTGGGGTGCTGGTCTGTCTTATTGGAATTTCGCATGAATGCTCAGATTGCCTTGATACTCGGGCAGGACGGCATCACCAACGGCGCCATCTACGCGCTCTTGGCGTTGTCCATCCTGCTGGTCTTCACCGTCACACGCGTCCTGTTCATCCCGCAGGGTGAGTTCGTCGCCTTCGGCGCGCTCACCATGGCCGCCATGCAGGCCGGCAAGCCCATCCTGCTGGTGTGGCTGCTGCTCGCGTTCGCGCTGGCCGAGGCCGCCGCCGACCTGATGGCGCGCCGCAAACGGCCCGCCCGGCGCGGCGCCCACTGGCGCATGGCGGCCAAGGTGATCTATCCGCTGGCGCTGGCGCTGCTGCTGTACCGCCTGCCGCTCGCGCAACTGCCGATGGCGGTGCAGGCGCTGCTGACGCTGCTGTTGCTGGTGCCGATGGGTCCGCAGCTCTATCGCCTGTTCTATCAGCCGATCGCATCGGCCTCGACGCTGGTGCTGCTGATCGTCTCGATCGCGGTCCACCTGGCGCTGGTCGGCCTGGGCCTGCTGGCCTTCGGCGCGGAAGGCGCGCGCACCGCGCCGTTCAGCGACGCCAGCATGACGCTCGGTCCGGTCAACGTGAACAGCCAGGCGCTGTGGGTGGTGGCGGTGTCGGTGGTGCTGATCGTCGTGCTGTACCAGTTCTTTGAACGCTCGATGTACGGCAAGGCGCTGCGCGCCGCGGCGTTCAACCGCATCGGCGCGCGCCTGATGGGCATCTCGCCCGTGTTCGCGGGCAAGGCCACATTCTTCCTTGCGGCGCTGATCGGCACCGTGTCCGGCATCCTCATTGCACCGATCACCACCATGTATTTCGATTCGGGCTTCATGGTCAGCCTGAAAGGCTTTGTGGGCGCCATCATCGGCGGGCTGGTGAGCTATCCGCTGGCCGCGGCGGGCGCCGTGCTGGTCGGCTTGATCGAAGCCTTCTCGTCGTTCTGGGCCAGCGCCTACAAAGAAATCATCGTGTTCACGCTGATCATCCCCGTGCTGCTCTGGCGTTCACTCAACAGCCATCACGTCGAGGAAGAAGACGAATGACCCCGCGCCACATCCTCCTCGCCTTCCTGGCCCTGCTGGCGCTCGGCCCCCTGGTGCTGCCGCCGTTCTACGTCACGCTGCTGAACTACATCGGCCTGTATGCGCTGGTGGCGCTGGGCCTGGTGCTGCTGACCGGCGTCGGCGGGCTCACCAGTTTCGGCCAGGCCGCCTTCGTGGGCGTGGGCGCCTACACCACGGCGCTCCTTACCACCCGCGCGGACACCCTGCCATCGTGGCTTGGCTGGCTGGGCGCATCGCCCTGGCTCACGCTGCTCGCCGGCCTGGCGCTGACGCTGGCGCTGGCCTACCTGCTGGGCGCGATCACGCTGAAGCTGTCCGGCCACTTCCTGCCGCTGGGCACCATTGCCTGGGGCCTGTCGCTGTATTTCGTCTTCGGCTCGGTCGAAGGGCTGGGCGGCCACACCGGCATTCCGGACATTCCGGCCATCAGCCTGTTCGGCTGGACGCTCAACCAGGGCGGCAACATCTACTACCTGATCTGGGCTTTCCTGCTTGTCGCCGTCTGGTCCACGCAGAACCTGCTGGACTCGCGCGAAGGCCGCGCCATCCGCGCGCTCAAGGGCGGCCGCGTGATGGCCGAATCCATGGGCGTGGACACGGCGCGCTCGCGCATGGTGATCTTCGTCATCGCGGCGCTGCAGGCCTGCGCGTCGGGCTGGCTGTACGCGCACATGCAGCGCTTCGTGAACCCCAATCCGTTCGGCCTGCAGATGGGCATCGAATACCTGTTCATGACCGTCATCGGCGGCGCCGGGCAGGTGTGGGGCGCGCTCGTTGGCGCGGGCGTCTTCACGGTGCTCAAGCAATGGCTGCAAGACCTCTTGCCCAAGGTGCTGGGCCAGACCGGCAACTTTGAAGTGATCGTCTTCGGCTTCGGCATGGTGCTGCTGCTGCACCGCGCCCGCAGCGGCCTGTGGCCAGTGCTGACGCGCTGGGTGCCGGTCAAGCGCAAGCCGCGTCATGTCGACATGACGGCGGACCCGCTGCCCCGGCGCACCATGCCGCCGCGCGGCGAGGTGGTGCTGAAAGCCGTGGACGTGACGCGCAAGTTTGGCGGCCTGGTGGCCAACAACGCCATGAACCTGGAGATCCGCGCGGGCGAAGTGCTGGCGCTGATCGGCCCGAATGGCGCGGGCAAGAGCACGATGTTCAACCAGATCTCGGGCGTGGACACGCCGACCTCGGGACAGGTCACGCTGCTGGGCCAGCCGGTTGCCGGCGTGGGTGCGCGCAAGATTGCGCGCCTGGGCCTGTCGCGCACGTTCCAGCACGTGCGGCTGCTGGGCCGCATGAGCGTGCTGGAAAACGTCGCGATCGGCGCGCACCTGCGCGGGCATCGCGGCGTGCTGCCGGCCGCCTGGCGGCTGGACCGGGCCGAAGAGGCGCGCCTGCTGGCCGAAGCCGCGCGCCAGGTCGAGCGCGTGGGACTGGGCAAGCATCTGCACGACGAGGCGGGCTCGCTGGCCCTTGGCCAGCAGCGCATCCTGGAGATCGCGCGCGCGCTGGCGTCCGACCCGTGCATCCTGCTGCTGGACGAACCCGCGGCCGGCCTGCGCTATCAGGAGAAATGCGAGCTGGCCGAGCTGCTCAAGCGCCTGCGCGCCGAAGGCATGGCCATCCTGCTCGTCGAACACGACATGGATTTCGTGATGGGCCTGGTGGATCGCGTGGTGGTCATGGACTTCGGCGAAAAGATCGCCGAAGGCCTGCCGGCCGAGATCCAGCAGAATCCCGCGGTGCTTGAAGCGTATCTGGGCGGAGTGGAAGAATGAGCGCGAAACTGCTGCAAGTGCGCGACCTGCGCGTGGCCTACGACAAGGTCGAGGCCGTCTCGGGCGTCAGCCTGGACGTGGGCGAAGGCCAGATCGTCACCGTCATCGGCCCCAACGGCGCGGGCAAGACCACGCTGCTGTCGGCCATCATGGGCGTGCTGCCGTCGCAGGGTGGCATCGCCTTCGGTGGCAAGGCGCAGGAACAGGCCGAGATCGAGGAGATGGTCGCGGCAGGCATGAACCTGGTGCCGGAAAAGCGCGAGCTCTTCGCGGAAATGACGGTCGAGGACAACCTAATGCTGGGCGCCTTCGACCGCTATCGCCGCGGCCTGCGCGACCAAGACCAGACGCTGGCCGAGGTCTATGACCTGTTTCCCCGCCTGCAGGAACGCCGCGCGCAATTGGCCGGCACGCTGTCGGGAGGCGAACGCCAGATGCTGGCCGTGGGCCGCGCACTGATGGCCAAGCCCCGCCTGCTGATGCTGGACGAACCCAGCCTGGGATTGGCGCCGCGCATCGTGCGCGAAGTGTTCCGCATCGTCGCGCGGCTGCGCGAGATGGGCGTGTCCATCCTGCTGATCGAACAGAACGCGCGCGCCGCGCTGCAGGTGGCCGACTACGCGTACGTGCTGGAAACCGGCACGATCACGCTGGAAGGGCCGGCGGCCGAGGTGGCGCAGGATCCGCGCGTCGTGGAGGTCTATCTGGGGCTGGGGCACGGCGCGCCTGCGTGACGCAGGCCGCCGTGACGGCCGGCTGGGTCAGGCCACGCCGCGCCGCCGGTCGCGGCGGTACAGCGCGTAACCCAGCGGGTACATGATGGCCACGAGAAACGTCGCGACCGGATGGGTCAGCCGGTAGGCCTGCACGGCCGTCGGCACGCCCGAATGCTTCAGGTGCAGGCGAAAGCGCGTATAGCGCGCCGCCGCCATCATGAATTCGCGCGGACGGTAGCGGAAGAATTCCAGGTGATGCTGCAGCATGTCCCAGGCCAGCAGGTACAGGCCCTGGGCGTTGTTCGCCACCGACACCGCGCCTTGGCTCAGGCCACCCGGCGTGTCGTGATAGGTGCGCACGACGCGGTTGATGAAGCGGCTGAGATACCCGGCCCGCGCGACCGCCCACCAGACCAGGCTCTCGGGCACGAAGCCCGCCACGTCCTCGGGAAACGGATATTTGCGCAGGATGTCGGTGCGCATGCAGCCGAATTTCTCGCCCTTGATGCGGTAGCGGAAATACACGTCGACCGCGGTGCTGTCGAAAACGTCTTGCGGATAGCGGTCGCCGACGATGGTGCCGTCGGGCCGCGCACACAGCCCGGTGATGGCGAAGTACGAGTCGCGGCGCGCGGGCGGGATCGCATTCCAGGCCTCATGAAAAATGGCCAGCGCGTCGGGCGGCATCTCGTCGTCGCTGTCCAGGCCCACGATCATCTGGCCGCGCGCCTCGCGCACGCCGCGATTGAAGGCGGTCTTCTTGTGCTGGTTGTTCTGCCAGACATAGCGGATCGGAAAATCCGCCAGCGACTGCCAATGCAGGATGGACTCGTGCGTGTTGTCGGTGGAACCATCGTCCACCACCACCCATTCAAAATCCCGGAAAGTCTGCTGGCAGAGCGATTCGTAGACGCGGTGCAGGGTCCCTGCCCGGTTGTAGGTCGGCGTCAGAACGGTGAAAAACATCGGTGTATCGGTCATGCCTGCTGTGCCCCTTGCGATCTTCCAGAAACCGCTGCGGTCTTGGTTCTTATGATTTCGCCTGAAGTGTAGGGGATACGCCCCGGGGAACCGATTCCACGGCTTTGGAATTTGCAATCAAATCTGACAAACGGTTCGGTAATTTTTTTGATGCCGGGCCTGGCGCCGCATGCTGGCCGCGGCGCATCGTGGCGTAAACTCGGGCGGCCCAATTCGGAACGCCTATGGAAGCCTCGCCCGTCCAGCTCAATGACATCGCCTTGTTCGTGGAGGTTGCCAAGCGCAAAAGCTTCAGCCAGGCGGCGCGCGCGCTGGATATGCCGACGTCGACGCTGTCGCGGCGGATCAACGAACTGGAGCGCGCGATCGGCCTGCGGCTCATCAACCGCAACACGCGCCGGTTGGATCTGACCGACGCGGGCGCAGCCTACATGCGCCGGTGCCAGGGCCTCATTGACGAAGCGCGGCTGGCGCACGAACAGCTGCTGTCGCTGTCGGGCGGCCCGTCGGGCAATCTGCGCGTCTCCATGCCGTACAGCCTGGCCATCTGGCTGCTGCCGGAGACCATCAGCGATTTCACCGACCGCTATCCCGAGGTGGAGTGCGAATTCGACCTGAGCATGATGACGGCCTCCGACGCGCAGGGCACGCCGTTCGACATCGTGCTGCGCTTCGGCCGCGAAGCCGACTATCCGGGCGCCGCCGCCGACAACGGCAACGGCACGCCGCATCGCGCCATCGAGGGCGCCGTGGTGCACGAGCTGGTTTCGCTGGAAACGCACCTGTACGCGTCCGACCGCTATATAGAACGCCACGGCACCCCGCAGACGCCCGCCGACCTCGCCCAGCACCAGTGCCTGCGCACGACCATCGACGAGGAACATTCGTACTGGACGCTGAATAACGGCGCGATCTCGCAACGCGTTGCCGTGCACGGTCACCTGGCCGCCAACAACATGAGCATCGCGGGCACGCTGGCCGGCCTGGACCTGGCCATCACGCGCATGCCGCATTGCCTGGCGCTGGAACCGATCATCCAGCGCAACTCGCTGCGCCGCGTGCTGCCGGGCTGGTCGGTCGATCCGATCTCGATCTACGTCGTGTACCCGTCCAGCATCCAGCCGGCCAAGACCCGCGCGTTCATGGATTTCATCCGGCCCAAGCTCGGTCCCCCGCCGGCCTGACGCTGACGAAAAAAAACCGCAGGGCTCGCGCCTTGCGGTTTTTTATCGATCAGGCCAGGCGTGTCCGAAGACCCTGCCGGCCGCACACGTCATTTAGACGCGCTTGATCTTTTCCAGCATCTTGAACACACCCTTGGGCGACTTGACGAACAAGCGCTTGAAAGCCTTGCCCAGGCAACGACGTTCCAGGGTGTTACGACGCACGCGTTTGCGTTCAGCCATGTTGATTTCTCCTGTTGAATTTGCGGAAAGTGGCCCGCACAACCGGAAACCGGACTGGCGGAAAAAATTCGGATAACTTGGCATTTTAGCCTGAAATCCGAATCGGACGCCAATGGGCTGGTTTTGGGGGTCAGGCGGAGGGCTCTTTCAACCTTTCCCACACCTGTTCCGCCCGCGGCAACGGATCGACCGCGCCGTAGCCCAGCGTGGACAACGCCGCCGCCGCGTTGGCGTAACGCACGGCGTCTTCCCAGGAATCGCCCTGGCAACGGCGAGCCAGCAGGCTGCCGGCAAAGCAGTCGCCCGCGCCGGTCGCATCCACGGCCTGCACGCGCAACGCCGGCATCGCCGTGCGGCTGCGGCCGTCGTCGATGATGGAGCCGTCCTTGCCCAGCTTCAGCACGACCACGCCCGACGCGCCCCCATCGCGGATCCAGTCCAGCGTGCGCTCGGGATCGTCGTTGCCGGTCAGGTGCTGCATGTCGTCCATGCTGGGCAGAAACACGTCCGCCGCGCGCATGGCCTCGCGCAGGATGGCGCGGGCGCGGTCCACGGGCCACAGGCGCAGCCGCAGGTTGGAGTCCAGGCTGACCTGCGCGCCGGCGGCATGCGCGCGCTCGATGGCGGCGAAGACCGTGTCGCAGGCGGTGGTGCTGATCGCCATGCTGATGCCCGACACGTGCAGGAAACGCGCGCGTTCGATGAGGCCCGCGTCCAGGCTGGCGGGCGTCATCAGGCTGGCGGCCGACCCGCGCCGCAGATAGCTGAAGGCGTGGCCGTCCGGTCCATGCTGCACGAAATACAGGCCGGTGTGCGCATCGTCGTCGGCCTCTACGCCGGACGTGTCGACGCCCTCGGCCTGCCACAGGTCCAGGAACTGCTTGCCGAAGGCGTCGTTGCCGACCCGGGTCAGATACGCGCAGCGCGCGCCCTGGCGGGCCGCCGCGATCACCGCGTTGGAAGTGTCGCCGCCGAATCCCTGCAGGTATTGCCGCTGGCCTTCGTGCGTCTGGTTCAGCTCTACCAGCGGCTCGCCCAGCGCAACGATGTCGAAATCAGCCATGTGCGGCCTCGCGGGTCCGGGTGATCTGCGCCACCAGCGCGGCGGTGTCGCGCGACGCAAAGGCGGCCTTGTCGTAGAGATTGCTGCCGATGCCGACCAGGCCGGCGCCCGCCGCGAAGTAAGTGCCCATGTTTTCCTGCGTGATGCCGCCCGTCGGGCAGAAGATCGTGTCCGGGTACACCGACTTCAGCGCGGCCAGATGCTTGGGGCCGCCGGTGTCTGCCGGGAACACCTTCACCACGTCCACGCCGGCGCGGCGCGCGGCCAGGACTTCGGTCGGGGTGAACGCACCCAGCATGCACAGCGCGTCGGCGGCGTGGGCCATGTCCACGATATCGTGGGCCAGCGCGGGCGACACCAGGAAGTCCGCGCCCGCCACCAGCGCCTCGCGCGCCTGCGACTCGTCCAGCACAGTGCCCACGCCCAGGAGCAGGCTGGCGCCGTGCTTGTCGCGCAGCGCGCGCACGAGGTCGGTGACGTTCGGGATGGTCCAGGTCAGTTCGAGGGTGGTGCAGCCGGCCGACACCGCGACTTCCGCGGCATAGGCCGCGGCAGCCGCGTCGGTATAGCGCAGCACCGGCACGACGCGGGCGGCCAGCAGGGCGGCAAGCTTGGAGGCGGTGGGAGCAGCGGTTGCGGTCATGGATTTCCTCTGGGGCTGACGGTCAGGCGCCGCCGGACGTTACCGGCAGGACGGCGAGTTTGGCTGCGGCGGCGTCGCGCAGCCGCAGCAAGGGGTCGATATAGGCGGACTGCGGATCGCCGCGGCGGCGGAACAGCAAAGTGCTGACGCTGACGCCCGCGACGGGACGCCCTGCCCCGTCGCACAGCGCGACGCCGTAGCAGACGATGCCGGGTTCGTTTTCCTCATTGTCGACAGCGTATCCCTGCTGGGCCGCCACGCCCAGCGCCTCGCGCAGCGCGGGCAGGCTGGTCAACGTGGCGGGCAGCCGGGCCGGCATGGGCAACGCGTGCAGCAGGCGCTCGCGCGCCGGTTCGTCCAACGCGGCCAGATAGGCCTTGCCGACGGCGCTGGAATGCAGCGCGACGGACGCCCCCACGCGCGACACCATCCGCACGGGGCCGGGGCTTTCGAGTTTGTCGATGTAGATCATTTCTTGGCCGGCGGGCACGGCCAGGTGGACGGTTTCGCCGGTCTGGTCGCGCAGCGCCTGCAGTTCGGGCGCCAGCGCGGCGCGCAGATCGAACTGGGACCACGCCTTGCTGGCCAGCGACATCAGGCGCGGCCCCAGGCGATACGCGCCGCCCGATTCCATGACCATGCCCTGTTCGGCCAGCGCGGCAAGGATGCGGTAGACGGTGGGACGGGGATAACCGCAGTCACGGGCGAGCACGGCGGCCGTCGGCGGCTGCGGCGCGTCGGCCACGGCCTGAAGCACCGCCATGAATTTTCCGAACGCCGCCGCGCCCGCGACCTTGGATTCCTGCACTCACGTCCCCAAATAAATGCCCACGGCCCAAGCAGATGCGCCGCGCGGCCAGCGCGATTTTCAGACGAACCTGCGATACTGTTTATTTGTACAGCTACCGAGACGCCCATTGTCCATATTATGGACATGCGCCTCACAATATAGTCAATTATTCCATATCGACGCGCCCGGAACCAGCGATGGCTCACCGCGCCGGCATGCTCCCTACGTCAGGCTACGATACCGTCCATGAGCTCCCATATCCGCATCGTTGGCGCCCGCCAGAACAATCTCAAAAACCTGGATCTGACCATCGCCACGGGCGAACTGGTCGTCGTCACCGGTGTTTCGGGGTCCGGCAAAAGTTCGCTGGCCTTCGACACGCTGTACGCCGAGGGACAGCGGCGCTACGTGGAAACCTTCTCGCCCTATGCGCGCCAGTTCCTGGACCGCATGGACAAGCCGCAGGTGGACCGCATCGAAGGCATCCTGCCGGCCATCGCCATCGACCAGACCAACCCGGTGCGCAGCTCGCGCAGCACGGTCGGCACGATGACCGAACTGAACGATCACCTGAAACTGCTGTTCGCGCGCGGCGCCAAGCTGTATTGCCGCGGCTGCGGCAAGCTGGTGCGCCGCGACACGCCGGAATCCGTCTATCACTCGCTGGCCGAGCGCGCCGCCACCGCGGGCGACCCGCGCCTGGTCGTGACGTTCCCGATCGCCGTGCCGGCCAACTTCACCGAAGACGAAGTCCGCGGCTTCCTTGAGCAGCAGGGCTACACCCGCGTGCACGCCGAGGAAACCGCCGTGCCCCGCGCCGCCGCCCCCGCCAAGGGCGCCAAGAAGGCCAAGGCCACGAAGACCGCCAAGGCCGCCACCGAGGAACGCCGCATCCTGCATGTCATCCAGGATCGCTTCCGCTTCGCCGGCACCGAGCGCGAACGCATCATGGAAGCGCTGGACACCGCGCTGCGCATGGGCGCCGGCCACATCGCCGTCTATGCCGTGGACGCCGACGGCGGCAACGCGCACATCTGGAAGTACAGCGACCGGCTGCACTGCGCCGATTGCGACATCGAATACACCGACCCCCTGCCCAGCAGCTTCTCGTTCAATTCCCCGCTGGGCGCCTGCGAAGCCTGCCGCGGCTTCGGCCGTGTGATCGGCATCGACTTCGGCCTGGTCATTCCCGACGAGAAAAAGACCCTGCTCGAAGGCGCCATCAAGCCGTGGACCACGCCGTCCTACAAGGAATGCCAGGACGACCTGCAAAAGTACGCCCCGCGCGCAGGCGTGCCGCTGGGTGTGCCCTGGAAGGACATGAGCGACGAGCACAAGCGCTGGGTGCTGTACGGCACGCCCGACTGGAAGGGCGGCAACGACGCCTGGAAGCATCAGTGGTACGGCGTGCAGCGCTTCTTCGACTGGCTGGAAACCAAGGCCTACAAGATGCACGTGCGCGTGCTGCTGTCCAAGTACCGCAGCTACACGCCCTGCCCCACCTGCAACGGCGCGCGCCTGAAGCCCGATGCCCTGCTCTGGCGCCTGGGCAACAAGGACGAAGCCGATGCCGTGCTGCCGCCGGAAGACGGCCGCTACAAGCGCTTCATGCCCGTCGGCACCACCTGGAGCCGCGAACAGCTCAATGGCCTGGACGGGCTGTGCCTGCATGACGTGATGCTGCTGCCGATCGAACGCGTTCGTAAATTCTTCGACACGCTGTCGTTCTCGGGCGCGCTGGACGCCGCCACCGACCTGCTCATGACCGAAGTGCGCGCGCGCCTGAAGTTTCTGTGCGACGTGGGCCTGGGCTACCTGACGCTGGACCGCCAGAGCCGCACGCTGTCGGGCGGCGAGGTCCAGCGGATCAACCTGACCACGGCACTGGGCACCTCGCTGGTAAACACGCTGTTCGTGCTGGACGAGCCCTCCATCGGCCTGCACCCGCGCGACATGCACCGCGTCGTCGAAGTCATGCACCGCCTGCGCAACGCCGGCAACACGCTGGTGGTCGTGGAACATGATCCGCAGGTCATGGTGGCCGCGGACCGCATCATCGACATCGGCCCCGGTCCCGGCGAACGGGGCGGCCGCATCGTCTTCGACGGCACGCCGGCGCAACTGCGCGCCGCCCCCTCGCTGACGGGCGACTATCTCGGCGGCCGCCTGCGCGTGGAAGCGCCGCGCCCGATGCCGGTGGCGGCCAACACGCCGCGCCTGCTGCTTGAAGGCGTCAACGCGCACAACCTGAAGAACGTCTCGGTCGAGCTGCCACTGGGCCGCCTGGTCTGCGTGACCGGCGTGTCCGGTTCCGGCAAATCCACACTCGTGCAGGACGTGCTGTACCCCGCGCTGCTCAAGCAGAAGGGCAAGCCGTCGGAAGCGCCGGGCGCCTTCGACCGTCTGCTCGGCGCCGAGCAGATCGCCGACGTCGTCATGGTGGACCAGACCCCCATCGGCAAAACCGCGCGCTCCAATCCGGCCAGCTACGTGGGCGCGTTCGACGCCATCCGCAAGCTGTTTGCCCAGGCCCCGCTGGCGCGCGAACGCGCCTACACGGCCGGCACGTTCAGCTTCAACGGCGGCGACGGCCGCTGCCCGACCTGCGGCGGCACCGGCTTCGAACACGTCGAAATGCAGTTCCTGTCCGACGTGTACCTGCGCTGCCCCGATTGCGACGGCAAGCGCTTCCGCCCCGAAGTCCTGGAAGTGCGCGTCGAGCACCTGGGCAAGAGCGCCTCGATCGACGAGGTGCTGGAAATGACGGTCAGCGAGGCGCTGGACTTCTTCAAGGGCCTGCGCGACGTGCAGACCGGTCTTGCGCCGCTGGCCGACGTGGGCCTGGAATACGTGCGGCTGGGGCAACCCGTGCCGACCCTGTCGGGCGGCGAGGCGCAGCGACTGAAGCTGGCCGGCCACCTGGCCGAGGCCGCGCGCAGTGGCATCTCCACCGCCAAGGTCGCCAAGAAGGGCAGCCTGTTCCTGTTCGACGAACCCACCACCGGCCTGCACTTTGACGACGTCGCGCGCCTGATGCGCGCGTTCCGCAAGCTGCTGGCCGCCGGCCACACGCTGCTCGTCATCGAACACAACCTGGACGTCATCCGCGCGGCGGACTGGCTGATCGACCTGGGTCCGGAAGGCGGCGACGCCGGCGGCCTGGTCCTCGGCACGGGCACGCCGCAGGACTTGATGGACAACCCCAAATCGCACACGGGCGCCGCGCTGCGCGACTACGAAGTCAGCATCCTGCCGGCCGACGTCGTGGCGGGCGGTGTGGCCGACGTGGTGGTCAGCAGCGACGCGGACGCGCAGGAGGCCGAGCAGGCCGGCCTGACCGCGCGCATCGCCGAACCGCAGGCCGAGTACGGCGCGGGCGTGGGCACGCCGCTGCAATCCTTGGTGCGCGAACGCCGCCAGGGCAGCATGGCCATCGAAATCCGCAACGCACGCGAACACAACCTGAAGAACATCAGTGTCGAGATCCCGCACGACAAGTTCACCGTCATCACGGGCGTGTCGGGCTCGGGCAAGTCCACGCTGGCCTTCGACATCCTGTTCAACGAGGGCCAGCGCCGCTATCTGGAGTCGCTGAACGCCTATGCGCGCGCCATCGTGCAGCCGGCCGGCAAGCCGGACGTGGACGCCATCTTCGGCATCCCGCCCACCGTGGCAATCGAACAGCGCACCAGCCGCGGCGGCCGCAAGTCCACCGTGGCCACGATGACGGAAATCCACCATTTCCTGCGGCTGCTGTACGTGAAGCTGGGCACGCAATACTGCCCGGACTGCAACGTCGCGGTCGAACCGCAGAACACGGACCAGATCGTGGCGCGCCTGTTGCGCGAGCACAAGGGCGAGCACATCGGTCTGCTGGCGCCGCTGGTCACCGCGCGCAAGGGCTATTACACGGACCTGGCCAAGTGGGCCGGCTCCAAGGGCCATTCCCATCTGCGCGTGGACGGCGAATTCATTCCCGTGGCGCCGTGGCCGCGCCTGGACCGCTACAAGGAACACACCATCGAACTGCCGGTGGCGGACGTTGTGGTCGACCCGGCCAACGAGGCCGACCTGCGCGCCGCCGTCAAGAGTGCGCTGGAAAACGGCCAGGGCGTGATGTCGGTCGTCTGGCCGGTCAACAAGCTGCACGAGGCGCTGAACAGCGAACTGCAGCAGCAGCATTTCTCGGTCAAGCGCGCGTGCCCGTCCTGCGGCACCAGCTTCCCCGAACCCGATCCGCGCCTGTTCTCGTACAACTCCAAGCACGGCTGGTGCACGGGCTGCTACGGCACGGGCCTGCAATTGCAGGGCTTTGACGAAGAGCAGACCGGCGAAGAAACCGCCTGGAACGCGTGGTACGAAGGCGAGGCCAAGACCTGCACGCAGTGCGACGGCCAGCGGCTGAACCGCGTGGCGCGCGCCGTGCGCTGGCGCGACAAGTCGATTGCCGAACTGGCGTCGCTTCCGGTGTCGGACGCGCACACCTTCTTTACCGGACTGGTGGCGCGCGGCCGCGAAGGCGAGATCGCCCGCGACATCCTGGCCGAGATCCGCGGCCGCCTGAACTTCATGCAGGAAGTGGGCCTGAACTACCTGGCGCTGGACCGCGCCGCGCCCACGCTGTCGGGCGGCGAGGCGCAGCGCATCCGGCTGGCCGCGCAGTTGGGCTCCAACCTGCAGGGCGTCTGCTACGTGCTGGACGAACCCACCATCGGCTTGCATCCGCGCGACAACCGCATCCTGCTGGACGCGCTGGCGCGGCTGGAAGGCAACGGCAACACGTTGGTGGTGGTCGAGCACGACGACGACACCATCCGCCGCGCCTCGCACGTCATCGACATCGGGCCGGGCGCGGGCATCCGGGGCGGCCGCGTGGTGGCGCAAGGCACCGTGCAGGACGTGATCGACGCGCCCGAATCCGTGACCGGCCGCTACCTGAAGACGCCGCTTGCGCATCCGCTGCAAGGCCGCCGTCCGGTCGAGGCCGACACGCCCATGATCGAAATCCGCGGCGCGCGCCTGCACAACCTGCGCAGCGTCGACGCGCGCATCCCGGTGGGCCGCCTGAGCGTGGTGACCGGGGTGTCGGGGTCGGGCAAGTCGACGCTGGCGCGCGAAGTGCTGCTGGACAACCTGACGCAGGCCGTCTCGCAAGGCAAGGCGCCGGGCTGGGCGGGCTGCGAAAGCATCACGGGCTGGGAAGCCATCGACCGCGTGCTGGAAGTCGACCAGACGCCCATCGGCAAGACGCCGCGCTCGTGCCCGGCGACCTACGTGGGCTTCTGGGACGACGTGCGCAAGCAGTTCGCCGACACCCGCGAGGCCCGCATGCGCGGCTGGACGGCGGCGCGCTTCTCGTTCAATACCGGCGATGGCCGCTGCCCGATCTGCGAAGGCCAGGGCATGCGCACCATCGAAATGAACTTCCTGCCCGACGTGAAGGTGCCGTGCGACGCCTGCAACGGCGCGCGCTTCAACAACGACACGCTCAGCGTGCAGATGCGCGGCAAGAACGCCGGCGAGCTGCTGTCCATGGAAGTGGACGACGCCATCGGCTACTTTGCCGCCCATCCCAAGATCCATCGTCCGCTTCAACTGATGCAGGACGTGGGGCTGGGTTATCTGACGCTGGGCCAGCCGTCGCCGACGCTGTCGGGCGGCGAGGCGCAGCGCATCAAGCTGGTGACCGAGCTGTCCAAGGCGCGTCTGACCGACGGCCTGATCAAGACCGGCCGCGCCTCGCGCATCCCGCACACGCTGTACGTCCTGGACGAGCCGACGGTGGGCCTGTCGATGGCCGACGTCGAAAAGCTGATCCACGTGCTGCACCGGCTGGTCGAAGCGGGCAACACGGTGGTGGTGATCGAACACAACCTGGACGTCATCGCCGAAGCCGACTGGCTGCTGGACCTGGGCCCCGAAGGCGGCACGGGCGGCGGGCAACTGGTGGGCGAAGGGTCGCCCGAGCACGTGATGACGCTGGCCGATCATTCCCACACTGGCCGGGTCCTGACGGAGTTCCTTGCGCAACAACAGCCGTAACGCACCATGGATTGCCGTTTTGAAGACCGGCTTGCCGGACGCGCGCTGCGCCTCAGCGGGTTCCGCGCCCGCATCGAGGCACGCGCCGCCGCCGAGGTAGGCCCGGCGCTGGAAGCCATCGAGGCCGCGAGGCGCGCCGGCCGCTGGATTGCCCTGCTGCTGGATTACGAGCTGGGTGAATGGCTGCTGCCCGAGGCCACCCGGCCCGCGCCGGCCGGCCCGTGGACGCCGCCGCGCGACGACGGGCGTCCCCGCCTGACCGCGCTGGTGTTTGACCACAAGATCGACGAAGCGCCGTGGGACGCGCCGGCCGCCGATGCCCCCGCCGCGTCCATCAGCCTGCCCGCGCCGCGCATGACCGAGCCCGCCTATGTGCGCCAGATCGACGCCATACGCGGCCTGATCCGGGACGGCGAGCTGTATCAGGTCAATTTCACGCAGCCGCTCGACGTCGGCTTCCAGGGCGATCCGGCCACGCTGTACCGCCGCATCGCGGCGCGCAACCCGGTCGCCCACGCCGCCTACATCCAGGACGGCGAGCGCACGGTGCTGTCGTTTTCGCCCGAGCTGTTCGTGCGGCGCGACGGCGCCAGGCTGACGACCCGGCCCATGAAAGGCACCGCGCCGCGCCATGCCGATCCGGCCGAGGACGAACGCCTGGGCCAGGAGCTGCTGGCCAGCGACAAGAACCGCGCCGAAAACCTGATGATCGTGGACCTGCTGCGCAACGACCTCGGGCGGCTGGCCGAGCCCGGTTCGGTCAAGGTGGACGCGCTGTTCTCTTTGGAACGCTATCCCACGGTCTGGACGATGACGTCCACCGTGTCGGCCACGGCGCCATACGCCACGCTGTCGGACGTGCTGCACGCGCTCTTTCCCTGCGGATCGATCACCGGCGCACCGAAAGTCGCAGCCATGCGCCGCATCCGGCAGATGGAAACCGCCCCGCGCGGCCTGTATTGCGGCAGCATCGGCTGGCTGGCCCCGGATGGCGACTTTTCGTTGAATGTCGCGATCCGAACCCTCGTCCTGGACCAGCACGGCCACGGCGTCTACAGCGTCGGCGGCGGCATCGTTTACGATTCGGACCCCGCAGGCGAATGGCAGGAATGCCACTGGAAGGCCCGCATCCTGCGCGCCTGACGGCGCAAACCTTACGGCCGGTAGTAGCATAGAGCGCGGCGCGCCCTGGGCGGCCCCGCCTAGGCCGCGCCCCTAGGCGGCCCCCGCCTTATTCCAGGAGAGTCCCATGCAGCCCGAATTGATCGAGACCATCCTGGTTGAAGCCTCCGGCAACGTGCCCCTGCTGGCGCGCCACCTCCACCGCCTGGAAGCGTCGTGCAAGGCGCTGGGCTATGTCTGGGGCGGCCGCGACGTCGAAGGCGACATCCTCGTCGCCGTCATGTCGCTGGGCTCTGCCGGCCCGCACCGCCTGCGCCTCCTGGTCGCCCGCGACGGCAGCCGTCACATCCAGACCGCCGTGCTGCCGCCCCTGCCTGCGCACCAGGAAGTCATGCTGGCGCCCGAGGCGCTGCGGTCTTCCGAACCGCTGCTGCGCTACAAGACCACGCACCGCCCCTGGTACACCAAGACGATCGAATGGCTGCCCTCGCACCCGCACATCTTCGATCTGCTGTATCTGAACGAGCGCGGCGAACTCTGTGAAGGCAGCCGCAGCAACGTCTATCTGCGCATGGGCGACGTCTGGTACACCCCGCCCGTGGACAGCGGCTGCCTGCCCGGCGTGCAGCGCGCGCAACTGCTCAACGACGGCAAGACGAAGGAACGCGTCCTGACGCTGGCCGACCTGCATGCCGCCGACGAGATCCGATTGTCGAACGCGCTGCGCGGGTGGTTCACCGTGACGTTCCGCGACACCTGACAGCCGCTCGGGGCGAACGCGCATTGCAAAAGCCGCGCCGCTGAAGAATAATTGCGACTGATTCTTATTGGCATCATGTCAGCGGCTTCATCGTGTCTTCCACCCGCCCCGGGGCGCCCGCCTGCATCGAATCCCTGTATTGCGACCACCACGGCTGGCTGCAGGAATGGTTGCGGCGCCGCCTGGGCAACACCTTCGACGCCGCCGACATCGCGCACGACACGTTCGTGCGCCTGTTCCGCAACCAGGAACCCATCCGCGAACCGCGCGCGTTCCTGACCACCATTGCCCGCGGCCTGGTCATCAACCATTGGCGGCGGCAGGATCTGGAACGCGCCTACCGCGACACGCTGGCCACCGTCGCCGACACCCTGCATCCGTCGCCTGAGGACCGCGCCCTGCTGATGGATGCGCTGTCCGAACTGGACGCATTGCTGAACCAGCTCAACCCCAAGGCCCGCACGGCCTTTCTGCTGGCGCACCTGGAAGGCCTGGGCTACGTCGAGATCGCCGCGCGCCTGGCAGTGTCCGAACGCATGGTCAAGAAGTACATGGCGCAGGCGATGCTGCACTGCCTGACGTCCAGCATGGCGGCCGCCGCGCCATGACGCCCGCCGCCAGCGCGCCCAGCTTCAAGGTGCTGCAAGAGGCCGCCGAGTGGTTTGCCGTGCTGCGCGCCCCCGCAGTGCCGTCCGGCGAGCGCCAGCGCTGGCGCCAATGGCACGACGCCGATCCTTCGCACCAGATTGCCTGGCGGCGCGTGGAGGCGATCAGCGGCAAGTTCGACGACCTGCCGGGCGTGGACAAGCCCACCGCGCACCGCATGCTGGACGCCGCGGCGGCCAAACGCACGCAGCGCCGCAGCGCCCTGAAGATGCTGACGCTGCTCTGCGGCACCGGGCTGGGCGCGTGGGCCGCCACCCAAAGCACCCCGTGGCGCGCGTGGACGGCGGCCCATCACACCAGCGTGGGCGAGCGCCGCCAGATCCAGTTGGCCGACGGCGGCACCCTCTGGCTCAACACCGGCAGCGCGGTCGACGTGGACTACGGCCCGCAGTTGCGCCGCGTGGTGCTGGTGGCCGGAGAGATCCTGGTCAGCACCGCGCCGGACACGCAGTCCCCCGCGCGGCCCTTCGTCGTGGACACCGCCGAGGCGCGGCTGCGCGCGATCGGCACGCGCTACGCGGTCTACCAGGACGACGACGCCAGCCGGGTCGCCGTCTTCGAGGGTGCCGTGGAAGTGCGCCCCAAAGCCGCCGGCGCGCCCCCCCTGATCGTGCACGCCGGCCAGCAATCCCGCGTCACCCGGGCGGCCGCCGCGCCGCCCGAGCCCGCCGAACCCGCGCGCGAATCCTGGTCGCGCGGCCTGCTGATCGCCGAGAACATGCGTCTGGCGGACTTCATCGCCGAACTGTCCCGCCACCGGCGCGGCTATCTGGCCTGTGCGCCGGAGGTGGCCGACCTGCGCATCGTGGGCGCCTATGCGCTGCCGGACACGGACCGGGTGCTGAGCGCGCTGGCCGCCACGCTGCCCGTGCGCATCCAGGCACCCATGCCGTGGTGGGTGACGGTGGTGCCGCGCTGAGACCACACGGCGCAAAAAAATTCAGGACCGAGGTTCCCTTTTCGGATGCCACGTTTGGCATACGGGGTGAAGACCCTCTTCTTTCCCCCACGAAAGGCTTTCCATGCACTCCTCGTCCCTTACCCGCCGCACCGCGCTGTCGCTGGCGATTTCCGCGGCCCTCCTGGGCATTGCTGTCTCCACGACCTCGCCCGTGCACGCGCAGCCCGCGCCGGCCGCCTCAGCCAGCCGCGACTTCGACATCGCGCCCGGCGCGTTGAGCCGCGTCGTCACCCAGTTCGCGGCGCAGGCCGGCATCCAGGTGTCCGTCGACGCCGCCATGACCGCCGGCCGCGACAGCCCCGGCCTGCGCGGCCGTCATTCCGTGGCGAGCGGCTTCGGCGCCCTGCTGGCCGGCACCGGCCTTGAGGCGGTCCACCGGGGCGGCGGCGAGTACACCCTGCGCCCCAGCCCCGCGGCGCCGGGGGTGGTGACGCTGCCCGGCGTCACGGTGACCGGCTCCACCAACGCCGCCCTGCAGCAGGACGGCTTGGCCAGCGACGGCTACCGCGCCTCGCTCGTGCAGTCGGTCGGCGCCCTGGGCGGCATGGATCTGCAGCGCGCGCCCTTCGCCATCAACGTCGTGCCCCGTGAACTGCTGCAGAACGTGCAGGCCCAGTCGCCCGACGACGTCTACAAGATCAGCCCGTCCGCCATGACGCAGACGCCCCAGATCAGCGGCTGGGCGCCCATGGTGAAGATTCGCGGGTTCAACAGCTACGACCGCGCCGAAGAGGGCCTGCGCCGCTCCTTCGGCTTTGCGGCATCCATCGAAGACAAGGAACGGGTCGAGATCCTGAGCGGGCTGTCGGGCTTCCTGTTCGGCGCGGCCTCGCCCGGCGGGATGGTTAACTACGTCTACAAGCGCCCCACGCAGGAGCGTCTGAACAGCGTCACGGTCGGCAACTACGGCGGCGGCCAGTATTACGTGCACGGCGACTTCGGCGGTCCGGTCGACAGCAATGGCAAGGTCGGCTACCGCGTCAACCTGGTGCGCCAGGACGGCGACACCGCCGTCGACGACCAGAAGATCGACCGCAGCCTGGCCAGCGCCGCGCTCGACTTCAACATCACCGACCGCTTCAAGCTGGAGCTGGGCGCCTCCTACGGCGACTACAAGATGGACGCGCCCAACTCCTACTGGTTCTTCCGCGACGGCGTATCCCGCCCCACACTGGACACGAAGAAGAACTGGAGCCAGCCCTGGATCCGCGATGAAACCGAAACGCGCAAGTGGATGGCCCGGGCCACGTATGAAGCCAGCGACCACCTGACGCTGCGCGTGGCCCACCTGCGCGAATACCAGGACCGGCCGGTGCAGTACCACACGATGAATTCGGTTCGGTCCGCGGGCGAATACTTCCAGCTACGCCAGAAGGTCGGGCCCACGCGCACGGAATCCGAGGCATGGCAGGCGCTGGCCGACATCTCGTTCGCCACGGGCCCGGTTGATCACAAGATCACCATGGGGTACTACGGCTACACCGACCGGCAATGGCAGAACACGTGGTTCCCCAGCACCGGCTACCAGGGCCCGTACAGCCTGGATTCGCCCACGCACGTGCCGGAACCGGACTGGGCCACGACGCCGGCCAAGTCGATGTACTTCTCCAGCCGCATCCGCAACGACAACTTCATGATCGGCGACCTGGTGCGCTTCAACGATCAATGGTCCGCGCTGGTCGGCATCAACCGCAGCACCATCCAGACCACCGACCGCAACGCCGACGGCAGCCTCAGCCAGCCCGACTATGACCGCGGCAGGAACTCGCCCAACGCGTCGCTGATCTTCACGCCCGTGCCGTGGATGACGGCCTATGCGACCTACATCGAAGGTCTGGAACAAGGCGGCGTGGCGCCCGAAGACGCCGCGAATGCGCTGCAGGTCATGGCGCCCATGCGCAGCAAGCAGAAGGAATTGGGCCTGAAGGCCGAGGTCGGCGGCGTGCTGGTGAGCGGCGCGCTGTTCGACATCGAAAAGGCCTACGAATACACCAACGATTCCAATGTCTACGGCCAGGACGGCGTGCAGCGCCACCGCGGCGCGGAGGTGTCGGCCATCGGGAAGGTGACGCCGGCATGGACGGTCGTGGGCGGCGCCACGTGGCTGCATGCCCGCGTCGAAGGCGGCGCCAACGATGGCAAGGATCCCTTGAACGTGCCGAAGTTCATGGCCAAGCTCTACTCCGAATACGCCCTGCCCTTCGCGCCCGGCCTCAGCGTCACGGGCGGCGTCTACCACGTCGGCAAGCAGTGGTCCTCTGCCACCAACGTCAGCCGCCTGCCGTCCTACACCACGTTCGACGTCGGCCTGCGCTATGCGGCCCAGGTCTCGGGCCGGCCGCTGACGCTGCGCCTGAACGTGAACAACGTCACCGGCCGCGACTATTGGCTGAACAGCTATTACCTCGGCAGTCCGCGCAGCGTCGCGCTGTCTGCGCAGATGCAGTTCTGAAGGCGCGGACTCAGTCCGCGAACACGTCCACCACCACCTGCCGGAGCCACTGGTTGGCGGCTTCGCGGTGGTTGCGGGCGTGCCAGAACACGTTGATGACGGACTCTGGAATCTTCACCGGACAGGGCGCGGCGGCCAGGCCAAAGGGGCCGCACGCGCAGTCGGCAAAGCGCTGCGGCACCACCGCGATCATGTCGGTGGCCTGCAGCACCGGCCCCACCGCCATGAAGTGCGGCACCGTCAGCCGCAGCCGGCGGCGGATGCCCGCGCGCGCGATCACCTCGTCCACCACGCCGTGGCCCGTGCCTTCGGACACGATCGCCACATGTTCGGCCGCGCGAAACTGCCTGGCCGACACGCCCGAACGCGCCAGCGGATGGTCCTGCCGGAAGATGCACACATAGGGCTGGCGAAACAGCCGGCGCTGAAAGAACCCGCCTTTCAATCCGGGCAGAAAGCCCATGGCCAGATCCATTCGGCCCCGTTCCATCTCGTCGCGCACGTCGATCGACGTCGTGCGCACCGTGCGGATGGTCACGCCCGGCGCGACCTGATCCAGCGCCCGCATCAGGCGCGGCAGGAAGTAGGTCTCGCCCACGTCGTTCACGCCGATCACAAACGCGCGCTCGCTGCGCGCCGGATCGAACGCCACGCGCGCGTTCAGCGTGCCTTGCAGCGCGGCAAGCGCATCGGCAATCGGCTGGGCCAGGCTCTCGGCATACGGCGTCGGCACCATGCCGCGCGAGGTCCGCAGGAACAATTCGTCGCCCAGCAGCTTGCGCAGCCGGCTCAGCGCATTGCTGACGCCCGGCTGCGAAATCCCCAGGCTTTCCGCCGCCGACGACACCCGGCCATGCTTGTGCAATTCATTGAAGACGACGAGCAGATTCAGATCCACGTCTTTCAGGTTCATGCGGCTGTCTCCACCAATATTGATTCTGGTGATTTATGTAATAAGCCAGATTCTATTTATTAATTTCGTGCCCTGCCCGAAGATGCGAAAAAAACCGCCTGCGCCAATGCCGCGCTAGGCGCTGCCCGGCCGCCACGCGGCCAGCTGAAAATGGAGACAAATCATGCGCGTCCGCACGCATTGCATCGCCTCGTCCTGTAGCAGGGGCCGTCCATGAACGCCCCCGAACACCCCATCCAATTCATCCCGCCCTGGCAAGGCGACGGTTCCCATCGCATTCCGTTCGGCGTCTACACCGACGCCGCGCTGCACCAGCGGGAACTGGAGCGCTTCTTCTACCGCGGTCATTGGAGTTACGTGGGCCTCACGGCCGAAATCCCGAATCCCGGCGACTTCAAGCGCACGGTCGTGGGCGAGCGGTCCGTCATCCTGCTGCGCGACAACGATGGTGAAGTGCGCGTCGTGGAAAACGTCTGCGCCCATCGCGGCGTGCAATTCTGCCGCGAACGCGCCGGCAACCGCACCGAGTTCGTCTGTCCGTACCACCAGTGGAACTACGACCTGCAGGGCAACCTGATCGGCGTGCCCTTCCGCCGCGGCGTCAAGCAGGACGGCAAGATCAACGGCGGCATGCCGCCCGACTTCAAGCCCGAGGAACATGGCCTGACGAAGCTGGCGGTCGCCTGCCGCAACGGCGTGGTCTTCGCGTCCTTTGACCATGACGTCGAGCCGCTGGCAGACTACCTGGGGCCCGACATCGCGCATTACTTCGACCGCGTCTTCGACGGCCGCGAACTGGTGATCCACGGCTACAGCCGCCAGCGCATTCCGGGCAACTGGAAGCTGATGCAGGAGAACATCAAGGACCCCTATCACCCGGGCCTCCTGCACACCTGGTTCGTCACCTTCGGGTTATGGCGCGCGGACAACCGGTCCGAACTGAAGATGGACCGCCACTTCCGCCACGCCGCCATGATCTCCACGCGCGGCCAGGGCGGCAAAAGCACCGTCACCAGCGGCGTGTCCAGCTTCAAGGAGCAGATGTCGCTGAACGACGACCGCTTCCTGGACATCGTGCAGGAACCCTGGTGGAACGGCCCCACCGCCGTACTCATGACGCTGTTCCCCAGCGTCATCATCCAGCAGCAGGTGAACTCGCTGTCCACCCGCCACATCCAGCCGGTCGGCCACGATGCCTTCGACTTCGTCTGGACCCATTTCGGCTTCGCCGACGACACCCCCGAAATGACCCAGCGCCGCCTGCGCCAGGCCAACCTCTTCGGCCCCGCCGGCTTCGTGTCGGCCGACGACGGCGAAGTCATCGAATTCTCGCAGTCCGGCTTCGAACAAAAGCCCTGGCACCGCAGCGTCGCCGAACTGGGCGGCAAGACCGCCGAAAACACCGATCACATGGTCACCGAAACGCTGATACGCGGCATGTACGCGTACTGGCGCCGCGTGATGGAGGCGTGACATGCTGGACTTTCCGCTCTACTACCAGCTCACCCGCCTGTACTCCGACTACGCCGCCGCGCTGGACGCCGGCGAATGGGAAAAGTGGCCAGACTTCTTCATCGAGGACTGCGTCTACAAGGTGCTGCCGCGCGAAAACTACGAACGCGGCTTTCCGCTGGCGACCATGGCGTTCGAGAGCCGCGGCATGCTGAAGGACCGCATCTACGGCGCCACCGAAACCATCTTCCACGATCCCTACTACCAGCGCCACGTCGTCGGCGCCCCGCGCGTGCTGCTGGTGCAGGACGGCCGCATCGAATCCGAGGCCAACTACGCCATCTTCCGCACCAAACCCAGCCAGCTCACCACCGTCTTCAACGTCGGCCGCTATCTGGACGTCATCCGACAGACGCCCGACGGCCTGAAATTCGAATCGCGGCTATGCATCTTCGACAGCGAGCTGATACCGAACTCGCTGATCTATCCCATCTGACCAGGAGACGAATCATGAGTGTGCAATGGATCAAGGCCATCGGACGCGATGAAGTCCCCGAAGAGGACGTCATCGCCGTCGAGGCGGGCGGAAAGGAAATCGCGCTATACGGCGTCGACGGCGAGGTCTACGCGACCGACAACCTCTGTACGCACGGCAATGCCAGACTGTGCGACGGCTTCCTGACCGGCCACGAAATCGAATGCCCGCTGCACCAGGGCCGCTTCGACGTGCGCGACGGCCGCGCGCTGTGCTCGCCGCTGCGGGAAAACATCGCGACGTATCCCGTGCGGATTGAGGATGGCGTGGTGTTTGTGGCGATTTAAGGGGTCACACCGCCAGGCGCAACGCCTCGTTCGCCGCCGCCATGCCCATGGCGGCGGTCACGGTAACCACCGACCCATAACCCGCGCACGACAGGCCCTGCGGCGCCAGGTTCAGACCCGACGCGCCCATATCATCTTCACCTTCACGAGGCTTGGTCCACGCATCCGGCAAAATCGCCGGCTGGTCGAACCACAACGCATGCACGCCCATCTTCGGCACCCGCTTGAGCGCCTTGCCGTTCTTGTCGGACGCCCGCGGAAACCCATGCTCGCGCCGCAACTTGTTGCGCAGCTTGGACAGCAGCGCATCATTGACCGCCCCCGACAAATCACCCGCCCGCAACGCCAACGGATCCGTTTTCCCGCCCGCACCGCCGCACAGCAGCATCGGTACCCCAAGCGCCCGCGCATGCAAAATCATCGCAATCTTCGCGGCCGCCTGATCCGTGCAATCGATGATGACCGTATAAGGCCCCGGCAGCACCTCGCCCACGTTTTCCGGCGACACAAAGTCGTCCACCCGGGTGATGCGGCATTCCGGATTGATCGCCAACACCCGCTCGGCCATCGCGTCGACCTTGGATTGCCCAAGCGTCGAACTCAACGCATGGATCTGCCGATTGACGTTGGATTCGGCAATGTGATCCAGATCGATCAGCGTCAACGCCCCCACCCCGCAACGAGCAAGCGCCTCCACGGTCCACGAGCCGACGCCGCCCAGGCCGGCAACGGCAACATGGGCATTACGGATGCGCGAGGGCGCTTCGGGACCATAGAGGCGCGACAGCGCGCCAAAACGACGGTCGAGATCGGCGGGTTCAGGAATGAGTTCGGGCGAGTTCATGGACCGCATTTTATGGCAGCGGCCGCCAACCCACCCTCCCCATTCCTGCAGTCAAGGTGACAAGGTGTCTGACACCCTGCAAAGACTGCCGTCATACCAAGATGTGCCCCAAGGGTGTCAGACACCGGAAGCAGCGGCGCCCCCCGCAAGCGCGAAGCGACATCCTCGGACGCAAGACACCATGTAAGCGCCCGGAGGCCGCCCGCGCGGCCAACCGGGCGCGGGCCCCGCAAAATGCTTCAAAGCCGCGCAAGCCCAGGCAAGAACCTTAAGAACTCACCCCGCCCCAGCGCCCGCCAAGCTGAAACCACCCGAGCCCGGCGTGGCGGCGGCCTGGGATGCGCGGGGCGTGTAGATGCGCCCGAGGGAATCTGAAGGAAGCGCCGAAGGCGCTGACGAAGATGACGAAGGGGACGTCCGGAGCGAAGGCTCCGGACCGCAATCGTAGCCCCGCGCGCCCCAGGCCGACGACGCGCCGGGCGTCAAAAGAACCAAGATCGATGCCTGCACCCGGCTGCCGACGCAAAACGACGCGCCGGACTGCTGCAAACCTCACATCCGCAGCCCATCCCCATCAACAGCCACCACATCATCCCCCCCCAACGCCTGATAAACCGTCACCTGATTCACCAACCGGTTCAACATGTTTTCATCGCTGGCCACCTCAGCCACCCGGCGCTTTTCCTGCGCATCCAGCCAATCCCGCAACGGCACCGCCCCCGCGCGATACCGTACTTCGTACAGCCGCTCAGCCTCCCGAGCCGCCCGCAAAGACAGATCCAGCTGCTCCGCCCGAACCCCCAACTGCGTCCGGTTCGACAACGCATTCTCCACATCCGCCATCGCCTGATACAGCGCCTGCCGGAACGTCACCACCCGCTCCTCGAAATCCGTCTTCGAAATCCGGATATTGAGCTGCATCTGATTCCACTGCAGGAACGGCAGCGTCAACCCCGCCCCCAACGTCCCTATCGGATTCTTCAGCACATCCGACAACGTCGGGCTCGAAGTGCCCAACGCCCCCGTCAACGTCACCGGCGGATAAAAGCTCGCCCGCGTCGCATCCACGGTAGCCAGCGACTCCCGCAACCGCATCTCAGCCGCACGCAGATCCGGACGCCGCCCCAGCAACTCCGCTGGCACACCCGCCCGCGCCTCCGGCAACGCACTCGACGGCAACCGCATCGGATCCGCCGTAATGCGATCCGGCGGCCCATCGAACAGAATCGTCAACGCATTGATGTATTCCACGCGCTGCTGCACCAGCAACGCATGCGCCGCCTGCTGGCTCGCCACCGTCTGCTCTGCCTCCGCCAGCTCAAGCGCCGACGCTCCGCCCGCCGCATACTGCGCCCGCACCAGATCCTGCGTGCGCCGCGCGTAGGCGATGCTCTCCTCGCTGCTAGCGATGCGTTGGTTGATGAACGCCGTCTGCCAGTACAACGTCGCCGTCGTCCCCACCAGCGACAGCGCCGCGCTCTGGCGGTCCTGCTCCGTCGCCAGCGCCTCCCACTGCGCCGCATCCCGCTGGCGCGCCAGCTTGCCCCACAGGTCCACCTGATAGCTCACCGTCAGCTCGGCCGAATTGGCCCGCGTGATCGAACGATCCCCATACAGATTGCGCACCCGCGACACATTCGCGTCCCCGCCGAATTGCGGCATCAGTTGATCGTCCGCCAGACCCGCCTGATACTGCGCTCGCCGGACGCGGATCGCCGCCGCGGCCAGATCGTTATTGCGCGCAAGCGCCGTCTCCACCAGCCCGTTCAGCACCGGATCATCGAAATTGCGCCACCAGTCGCCACCGTCAGCCAGCGAAGCCTGCGCGCCCGCATCGGCGCCCGCCCCCGCATAAGTCCAGGACCCCGGCACACTCACCGCCGGCCGCTCGTAATCCGTACGCAGCAGACCGCACCCGCCCAGCGCCAATACCAGCACCACGCCCAGCGGTTTGCACAAAAGAGAAACTGCTTTCATCTTCCTCATTCCCGGGCCAACGCCTCGACGGGATCCAGGCGCGCCGCGTTGCGCGCCGGCAGATAGCCAAAAATCACACCGATCAGCGTCGAGCACGTAAATGCCGCCACCATCGATGTCGTGGAATAGATCATCTGGAACGAGCCGCCCGTCGCCTTGCTGACCAGCACGCCCAAGCCCAGCGACAACAGGATGCCCACCGCCCCGCCGATCAGGCACACCAGCACCGCCTCGATCAGGAACTGCTGCATGATGTCGCTGCGCCGCGCGCCCACCGCCATCCGCACCCCGATCTCGCGCGTACGCTCGGTCACCGACACCAGCATGATGTTCATCACCCCGATGCCGCCCACCATCAGCGAAATCAGCGCGATCAGCGACACCAGCAGCGTCATCGTTGCCGTCGTGCGCTCGATCGTCTTGCGCACCGCATCCGTGTTGAACACGAAAAAGTCCTTCACCACATGCCGGCGCGTCAGCACCCGCACGATGGCCTGCTCCGCCGCGGCCGGCGGCGTCGCGTCGTTCACGCGCACCGTGATGCTCTTCAGGTGCTGCTGCCCCAGCACCCGCGACAGCGCCGTCGTGTAAGGAATCCACACGTTCAGCGAATCATTGCTGCCAAACACCGTGTCCTTCTTCTGCGTCACCCCGATCACGCGCGCCGGCATCGATCCCAGGAAAATCACCTGCCCGATGGGCTCCGTGTGCGACCCGAACAGCGCACGCCGCGTGCCCTCGTCGATCACCACTTCCTGCGCGCGGCGCGCCACGCTCGTCTCGTCAAAGAACTTGCCCTCGGCCAGCTTGATCGCACGCACCCGGAAGTATTGATCGCCCACGCCCTGGATCGACCCATTCACCGACACGTTGCGATAGCGCAGCGTATTGCTCGTGCCCACCTCCGGTGTCACGCTGTCCACATAGGACTCGCGCGCCAGCGCCTCCGCGTCGGCCGCCACCAGCGTGCGGATGTTCACCGCCTTCTCGTCGCCGAAATCCTTGCCCGGGAAGACCTCCACCGTGTTCGTGCCGATCGCGCTGATGTCTTCCAGGATCTTGCGCCGCGAGCCCTCGCCCAGCGCCACCACCGACACCACCGCCGCAATGCCGATGATGATGCCCAGCATCGTCAGCGACGTGCGCAGGCGGTGCGCGTTCATCGCCAGCAACGCCATGCGCAGCGCCTCGCCGCAGCGGTCAAGATAGGCCTGCCAGGCCGGCCGCTGGGCCATCGCCGGCGCCTCGTCCAGCGCCGTCTGATGGCGGGGCGCCTCCGGATTGCGCTTGTCCGCGACGATCTCGCCGTCACTGATCTCGATGATGCGCTGCGCGTGGCGCGCCACATTCATATCGTGCGTGACGATGATGATCGTGTGCCCCGCCGCATTCAGCTCTTCCAGGATGCGCAGCACTTCCTGGCCCGTATGCGTGTCCAGCGCGCCGGTGGGTTCGTCGGCCAGGATGATGTCCCCGCCGTTCATCAGCGCGCGCGCGATACTCACGCGCTGCTGCTGACCCCCAGAAAGCTGACCGGGCCGATGTTCGGACCGATCGGCCAGGCCCAGCCGCGCCAGCAAGGCCGAGGCCCGCTCCAGCCGCGCCTCGCGGCGCTTGCCCGCGTAGACCGCCGGCACCTCCACGTTGCCCTGCGCGCTCAGGTCCGCCAGCAGGTGATAGCGCTGGAAGATGAACCCGAAGTGCTCCCGGCGCAGCTCCGCCAGCTCGTCGGGATCCAGCTCCCCCGTGCTGCGGCCATCGACCCTGTAGTCGCCGCGCGTGGGCCGGTCCAGGCAGCCCAGGATGTTCATCAACGTCGACTTGCCCGAGCCGGACGCCCCTACGATGGCGACCATCTCGCCCGCCTCGATCGTGAGGTTGACGTCCTTCAGGACCGCAATCGTCTGGTCGCCCGCCGGAAACTCGCGGCGCACGCCCGACAAGGAAATGAGCGGACCGCTCATGTCAGGCTCCCGGCTTGGCGGCCGCCGGCGACGAATCCGCCGACACGACGCGTTCGCCCACCTCCAGGCCTTCCAGCACCTGCGCCTGCACATTGTTGTTCATGCCGATGCGGACCTGACGCGTCTCGGTCTTGTTGCCTTCCCCCACCACGCGCACTTCGTAGCGCCCGTCCGCGCCGCGCTTGCCCAGCGCCGACGCCGGCACCACCACCGCTCCCTTGGCCTCGCCCAGCACGATGAAGACCTGCGCCGTCATCGAGATGCGCAGCTTCTCGTCGGGGTTCGGTACATCGAAGAGACCGTTGTAATAGACCGCGGCGCTGGTGGACGTGCTGGTCGAGGACGTCAGCGACGACGCCGCGTCATCCTTCTGAATGGAGTCCGGGGCCGGTTCCACCGCGCGCAGTGTGGCGCGGTAGCGCTCGTCCGGTTCGCCCAGGATGGTGAAGTAGACCGGCAGCCCGGGCTTGACCCGCGTCACGTCTGCCTCGGAGATCTGCGCCTTGATCGTCATGGTGTCCACCTGCGCCACCTTGATGATGGTGGGCGCGCTCTGGATGGAATTGACCGTCTGGCCTTCCTTGGTGACCACCGCCACCACCATGCCGTCGATCGGCGAGACGATGCGCGTGTAGCCCAGGTTGACCCGGGCCGTGTCCACCTGGATCTCCGCCTGCGCGATCTGCGCGTCCAGCGACGCGATTTCGGCGCGCGTCACGGCCAGCGTGGCCTCGGCGGTTTCATAGGCCTCGCGCGAGCTGGCGTCGGCCGCTAGCATCATGCGCTGGCGCTTGAACGCCAGTTCGGCCTGCTTCAGCGTGGCGACCTTGGCCGCCCGTTCGGCCCGCCGCGTCTGCAACGCCGCCTCGGCGTTGCGCAGCTCATTCTGCTGGGTCAGGTCGTCGATCTCGGCGACCAACTGTCCCTTCTTGACGCGATCGCCCAGTTCCACCTTCAGGGACTTGAGCTGGCCCGTGGCCTGCGCGCCCACGCTGACGCGTTCGATGGCGTCGATGGTGCCGCTGGCAAGAACGCTGTCTTCCAGGTCCGCGCGGGACACCTCGGCCACGGCGAAGGTCGGCGGCGGCGGCGCCGAAAAGAACGCGGCGCGCGCGCCAAACACGAGAAGCAGGAGGATGACGGCTATCAGGACGTAGCGCTTGAACTTGCTGCGGGACTTTTTCATTGAACCTGGACGATGGGGACGACTTGGCGCCACGGGCGGCGCTGGTAATGCTGCAAACAAGCGGTGCAAAGCGTAGGCGGATTGCACCGCGAGGAGGGTTCCGTTGCGTGAACGATACAACGATCCCAAAGCTGTTGCGGAACCGTTTTACCGCACCTGCCGCGAACGTGCCGTCATCTTGCCGAATAAGCGCAAGACTTGTCCGGTAGAGACCGTTAACTTCGCAAAGTGACTAGACACTGTCCGCTGCAGCGCAAAAACGCCTCGCCTCGACATAGCCGGATGTTACGAACAGAATGACTGCAGTTAAGCCGTGTCTACCTCCAACAGATCCCCCTCCTCGCCATCCAGTTCCCCGGAGTTTTCCGGGGCGGTGCTTTTGTGCCTGCTGGCAATGATGAATCACGTTGCGCTGACCGGGGGACGGATCACCGTTTCCCTGACAGCGCTGCAGATGGGGCTGTCCACATTCACGGTCGGGACGCTGGTCGCGGTGTTTGCCGTGTTGCCGATGCTGTTTTCGGTGCGCGCGGGACGGTGGGTGGACCGGGTCGGCATCGTGCGCCCGCTCGTCATCGGCACCACTTTGGTCGCCTTCGGCACGCTATTGCCCTCCATCTCCCAGACGCAGTCCGCACTGCTGGTCGCGTCCTGCTGCATTGGCATCGGCTTCATGCTGCATCAGGTCGCCACGCAGGACCTGCTAGGCCACGCCGAACCTGAGCAGCGGCTACGCAATTTCTCGTTCATGTCTCTGGCCCTGGCGGGCTCGGGCTTTTCCGGTCCGCTGATCGCCGGCCTGGCCATCGACCACCTGGGCACGCGCACGGCATTTGGCATCCTCGCCGTCGGTCCCTTGCTCTCCGGAGTCGGTCTGTACGCGCTGCGGCATCAGTTGAAGGCCGTCGACGCGGCCATCACCGGCGTGCGCGAGGCCCAGCGCCGCCGTGTGACCGAATTGCTGGCCGTGCCCGCCTTGCGCCGCATCCTGATGGTGAACACCATTTTGTCCGGCGCGTGGGATACCCATCTTTTCGTCGTGCCGATCTTCGGCGTCGCGATCGGGTTGTCCGCCACCACGATCGGCGTCATTCTTGCCTCGTTCGCGGCGGCAACTTTCGTCATCCGGCTAGCTTTGCCGCTTATTCAGCGCCGCGTGCGGTCGTGGACGCTGGTGCGGGTGGCCATGGCAACGGCGGCCATCGACTTTATGCTTTACCCGCTGTTCACCGACGTTACCGTCCTGATCGTGCTGTCTTTCATCCTCGGACTGGCGTTGGGCTGTTGCCAACCCAGCATGCTGTCCCTGCTGCACCAATATTCGCCGCCGGGCCGCGCCGCCGAGGCCGTGGGCCTGCGCATGGCGCTGATCAACGGCTCGCAGGTGTCCCTGCCGTTGACCTTCGGCGCGCTGGGTGCGGTAATTGGCGTTGCCCCGCTTTTCTGGGCCTACTCCGTGGCGCTGATGGCCGGGGGCTGGGCCAATCGAAATCCTCCGCACGAGCCTGAACGGAAAACGTAGTTGTGAACAAGCAGTCCTCCCCCTCCGACATCTCCGGCGCGTCCCTGCCCTTCCGGCTCTGGACGGCAGAAGAACGCCAAGCCTCGCTCGACGACGCGCTCAAACACTGGCAGGCCGGGGAAGACGTGTGGGTATTCGGGTACGGATCCCTGATCTGGCGGCCGGATTTCGACTTCCAGGAACGGCGCCTGGCCACCCTGCGCGGCCACCATCGGGCGCTTTGCCTGTGGTCGCGGGTGAACCGGGGTACGCCCGAATGCCCGGGCCTGGTGTTCGGCCTGGACCGCGGCGGTTCCTGCCGGGGCGTGGTCTATCGCCTGGCCGGCAACCAGGTCCCCAATTACTTTCCCGCCCTCTGGGAACGCGAGATGTCCACGGGCGCCTATCTGCCCCGCTGGATCAACTGCGCCACGGACGAAGGGGTCGTCCGCGCGCTGGTCTTCATCATGAACCGCAGCAATCCGGCTTATATCCGCGCCCTGCCCGAGCCCGAACTGCTGGAGATCGTGCGCCGCGCGGCAGGCCGCTACGGCCCCTGCACGGACTACGTGGTGCAGACCGCCCAGGCCCTGCGGTCCGCCGGCATTCACGACGCCCGGCTCGACGCGATCGCCCGCCGGCTGGAACTGGACGGCCACCCGTTGCCCGAGGGCCCCTGACGCCAGGCGGGCAGGCAGGCGCGGCGAACTTGCCCGGGGCCTGCGCGGGGTCAATGAGGGGCCGGTCTCCCAGGCGGTATAAACTCCCTGTTATCAACGCTGAACCCCTAAGACCATGTCCGTCTCTGATCTGCGTCAAAGCTACGAAAAGAATGTGCTCCTGGAAAGCCAGGCCGCCCCCTCTCCGTTCGAGCAATTCACCCGTTGGTTCGACGAGGCCCTGGCGGCCAAGGTGCCAGAACCCAACGCCATGACCCTGGCGACGGTGGATGCCAGCGGCCAGCCCAGTGCCCGCATTGTCCTCATCAAGGGCTTTGACGACCAAGGCTTCACGTTCTTCACCAATTACGAATCGCGCAAGGGCCTGGACCTGCAAGCCGAGCCGCGCGCCGGCCTGCTGTTCTTCTGGCAGCCGCTCGAGCGCCAGGTCCGCATCGAAGGCGTGGTGGAAAAGGTGGCGGCCGAAGAATCGGACGCCTACTACCATAGCCGCCCGGCCGGATCGCGCATCGGCGCCTGGGCCTCGCGCCAAAGCCAGCCCATCACCCGTGAAGAGCTGGAAGCCCGCGAAAAGGAATTCCGCGAGCGTTTCGGCGAACAGCCGCCGCGTCCGCCACACTGGGGCGGCTATCGCCTGAAGCCCACCGCCTTTGAATTCTGGCAGGGCCGGCCGTCCCGCCTGCACGACCGCCTGCGCTACGTCGCGGACGGCGCGGGCTGGAAGATCGAACGCCTGTCTCCCTGATACAGGCGCCCCGATGCGGGGCGTCCCCACGCCGGGCGCCTCCCGCGCCCGACCGAACTGTCTACTGCATGTCCGCCTCCTCCCCTGATTTCGATTCCGTCTTCTTTCGCACCGCTTTAGGCCGTTACGCCACCGGCGTGACGGTCGTGACGACCGCCGGCCTGGACGGCGCCCCCATCGGCCTGACGGTCAGCTCGTTCAATTCGGTCTCGTTGAACCCGCCGCTGGTGCTGTGGAGCCTGTCGCTGGGCTCGTCGTCGCTAGAGGCTTTCGAACAGTGCGAGCGCTACGTCGTGAACGTGCTGAGTGCGGACCAGATCGCATTGGCCCGGCGTTTTGCAACCGGCAAGACGCCGGACCGCTATGCCGGGCTGCAGGTGCACTACGCACCGGGCGGCACGCCCATGCTGGACGGCCACTGCGCCGCCTGGTTCGAATGCCGCAGCCGCAGCCGATACGTCGAGGGAGATCACGTCATCATGGTCGGAGAAGTCGAACGTTGCGGACATAGTGGCGAGCCGCCGCTGGTGTTTCACGCCGGCGGCTTCGACCTGACGCCGGCCGGCACCCGCGCCGAAAAGGCCAAATCATGAGCGTCGATGTCGATTGCGTCGTCATCGGCGCCGGCGTGGTCGGGCTGGCAATTGCCCGCGCGCTGGCCCAATCCGGCCGCGAGGTGCTGGTGGCCGAGGCCACCGAGGCCATCGGGACCGGCACCAGCTCGCGCAACTCCGAAGTCATCCACGCCGGCATCTATTACCCCGCCGGCAGCCTGAAGGCGCGGCTCTGCGTACGCGGCAAGCATCTGCTGTATGCGTATTGCGCCGAGCGCGGCGTGCCGCACAAGCGCCTGGGCAAGCTCATCGTCGCCACCAGCCCCGACCAGGCCACGCAACTGGAAGGCATCGCCCAGCGCGCCCGCGCCAACGGCGTAGACGACCTGCAATACATCTCGGGCGAAGAAGCCATGCGCCTGGAGCCCGCGCTGCAATGCACCGCCGCGCTGGTGTCGCCGTCCACCGGCATCGTCGACAGCCACGCGCTGATGCTGTCCTTTCAGGGCGACGCCGAAAACGCGGGCGCCCAATGCGTCTTCCATACGCCGCTCGTGTCGGGGCGTATGCGTCCTGAAGGCGGCTTCGAACTGCAATTCGGCGGCGATGACGCCATGCAACTGACGTGCAACGTGCTGATCAACTCGGCCGGCCTGCAGGCGCCGGCCCTGGCGCGGCGCATCGAGGGCGTGCCCGCCGACAGCATCCCCACCGATTACCTGTGCAAGGGCAGCTATTTCACGCTGTCCGGGCGCGCGCCGTTCTCGCGGCTGATCTACCCCGTGCCCCAGCATGCCGGCCTGGGCGTGCACCTGACGCTGGACATGGGCGGCCAGGCCAAATTCGGCCCCGACACCGAATGGGTCGGGACCGAGGACTACACGCTTGACCCATCCCGCGCCGAGGTGTTCTACGAAGCCGTCCGCACCTATTGGCCGGCCTTGCCGGACGACGCGTTGGCGCCGGGTTACACGGGCATCCGGCCCAAGATATCGGGTCCGCACGAGCCGGCCGCCGACTTTGTCATCGCGGGTCCCGCCGTGCACGGCGTGCCGGGCCTCGTGAACCTGTTCGGCATTGAATCCCCCGGGCTGACCTCCAGCCTGGCCCTGGCGGAAGAAACCCTGGCGCGCCTGTCCGCCTGATCACCGCCCGCTCCCCCTTTCTCTCATTCAGCCATTTCCGCCATGCAGCACAACGACTACATCCTGACCCTGTCCTGCCCTGACCGCACCGGCATCGTCTACCGCGTCAGCGGCCTGTTGTTCGAACTGGGTTGCAACATCCTGGATTCGCAGCAGTTCGGCGACGAAGAGACCGGCCGCTTCTTCCTGCGCGTGCACTTCGACCTGCCGGTCAGCGTGGCCGCCGACGACCTGCGCGCCCGACTGGACGCGATGTCCGCCGACTACGGCATGGAGCTCAAGCTGCACGATGCGCGCCGCAAGGAACGCCTGCTCATCATGGTCAGCAAGCAGGGCCACTGCCTGAACGACCTGCTGTTCCGCGTGCATAGCGGCCATCTGCATGCCGAAGTGGCCGCCATCGTCTCCAATCACAACGATTACGCCGGCCTTGCCGCCACCTACAACATCCCGTTCCACTACCTGCCGGTCACGCCCGACACCAAGCTGGAGCAGGAAAAGCAGGTGCTCAAGATCGTCGACGAGGCGAACATCGACCTGGTCGTGCTGGCCCGCTACATGCAGATCCTGTCGGCGGACATGTGCCGCGCCCTGACGGGCCGCGCGATCAACATCCACCACAGCTTCCTGCCCAGCTTCAAGGGCGCGCGCCCCTACCACCAGGCGCATGCGCGCGGCGTGAAGATCATCGGCGCCACGGCCCACTACGTGACCTCGGATCTGGACGAAGGCCCGATCATCGACCAGGACATCGAGCGCGTCGACCACACGATGACCGCTCAGGACCTGACGCAGGTGGGCAGCGACATCGAATCCCTGGTGCTGTCGCGCGCCGTGCGCAGCCACGTCGAGCACCGCATCCTGCTGAACCGCAACAAGACCGTCGTGTTCCGCTGATCCTCACGCCTATGACAGGACCGCGGCGGGCGGTTGCAACGGCGGAAATGCCTGCGCCACCAAGGCCACCGCGCGCTCCTGCAAGGGCGAACGCGCCGCATCGGGCCAGATCACCTGGCTGATCGAGCGCGCTTCGTGTTCAAACGCAATGAACCGCGTGCCCGCCAGCCCGCTGCGCGACAGGCACGCTGGCACGATCGACACCCCCAGTCCCTGCGACACCAGCGACGCCACGCTCAGCCAGTGGCGCACCTCATGCCGGATCGCCGGCATGAAGCCGGCCGACACGCACATGGCCAGCACCGTCTCGTAATAGCTGGGCGAGGCCGCCCGCGCGAAAAAGACGAAGTCATCCTCTGCCAGCTCCGACAGCCGCAGCGAGGTGCGCTGCGCCAGCGGATGCCCGTCAGGCAGGCATACGACAAAGGGCTCGGCCATCAGGTCGCGCGCCTGCACACCGTCCGGCACCGGATTGGCATGGATGAAGCCCAGGTCCTGCTCGCCGCGCCGTACCGCCTCGATCTGGTCATGCGAGTTCAGTTCGGTCAGCACGTGTTCCACGTCCGGCAGTTCGGTCCGCATCACGGTCAGCAGCGCGGGCAGGCCCCGGTACAGCATCGACCCCACGAAGCCGATGCGCAGCCGGCCGCGCAGGCCCGCATCCACCTGGCGCACCAGCGTGCGGACCTCCTCGGCCTGGCGCAGAAGGATCAGGGCCTCGTGGTAAAGCGCCTGGCCGGCATCGGTCAGCTCGACGTGCCGGCTGGTGCGGGCCAAGAGGCGCGCGCCGATGTTCTCCTCCAGTTGGCGGATCGCATAGCTGAGCGGCGGTTGCGAGATGTGCAGGCGCGCCGCCGCACGGCTGAAATGGCGCTCTTCGGCCACGGCGATGAAGTAGCGCAGCAGCCGGGGTTCCAAGTCCATATGTCCCTCCTTACGGCCAATCTATATTTGTTTTGGATTGATCTACATCAAAACAGTATTTGAGTAGATGAATCAAGCCCCGCAACATAGGACATCTTCCCGTCTCGACCCGGATGCCGCCATGGATACCCCCGTCTTGCCCGTTGCCGCCACCGCCACGCCCGTCCCGGATTCCCGCGGGCTGAACCTGTTCAGCGCCGACCCGTACGCCGAGGCGCTGAGCCGCCGCTACCTGCCGCCCGCCCTGCACGCACACCTGCTGCCGCACCTGAGCCGGCTGGGCGAACTGGCGGGCGGGGTGATGGACGAACTGGCTTCCGTGGCCGACAAGCATCCGCCCACGCTGTCCGTGCGCAGCCGCGCCGGCACGGACGAGTCCCGCATCGACAAGCATCCCGCGTATGTCGAACTGGAACGCCTGGCCTATAGCGAATTCGGCCTGGCCGCGCTGTCCCACCGGGGCGGCGTGCTCGGCTGGCCCGAGCCCATGCCCGCAGCAGCCAAGTACGCGCTCAGCCATCTTTTCGTGCAGGCGGAGTTCGGCCTGTGCTGCCCGGTCAGCATGACGGACTCGCTGGCGCGCACGCTGCGCAAGTTCGGCGACCCCGCACTGGTCGAGCGCGTGCTGCCGCAGGTGACATCGCAGGATTTCGACACGCTGCGCCAGGGCGCCATGTTCATGACCGAACAGGGCGCGGGCTCGGATGTCAGCGCCACGGAGGTCACGGCCGAGGCTCAGGACGACGGCACGTGGCGCATTCACGGCGACAAGTGGTTCTGCTCGAATCCCGACGCCGGCTTTGCGATGGTGCTGGCCCGCAGCGAAACGGTCCCCGGCCTGAAGGGCGTGTCGCTCTTTCTGCTGCCGCGCGACCTGGCGGACGGCACGCATAACCACTACCGCATCCTGCGCCTGAAGGACAAGCTGGGCACGCGCTCCATGGCCAGCGGCGAAATCCGCCTGGAAGGCGCGGTGGCGTGGCTGGTGGGCGAACGCGGCCGCGGCTTCAAGCACATGGCCGACATGATCAACAACTCGCGCCTGTCCAACGGCATGCGTGCAGCGGGCCTGATGCGCCGTGCCGTCACAGAAGCCGTCTACGTGTCGCAGCACCGACGCGCCTTTGGCAAGCGGCTGATCGACATGCCGCTGATGCAGCGCCAGCTCGTCAAGATGATCGTGTGGGCCGAACAGGCGCGCAGCGTCATGTTCCAGACGGCGCGCGCGCTGGCCGATGCCGATCAGGGTGCGGCCGACCCCGCGCTGGCGCGCATCCTGACGCCGCTGATCAAGTTCCGCGCCTGCCGCGATGCGCGCAAGGTCACCGGCGACGCGATGGAAGTGCGCGGCGGTTGCGGCTACATCGAGGAGTTCACCGACCCCCGCCTGGTGCGCGACGCGCATCTGGGCTCCATCTGGGAAGGCACCAGCAACATTGTCGCGCTGGACGTGCTGCGCGCCATCAAGAAAGAGAACTCCCTGCCGGCGCTGCGCAGCCACATCGACCGCCTGCTGGTTGATGGCGCGCCTTGCCCGCCCGAACTGGCCGATCTGCAGGCCAGCGCCCTGGAAAAGACCTACGCGCTGGCGGAGCATGCCGCGCAAGGCGACCATGCGCAGCTGGCCCGCCAAGCCGCATCGCTGCTGTATCACGCGGTGTCGATGGCTGCGCTTCGCTGGGAAGCCACCGGCACGGGTCTGGAAAGCCGCGCGCGGCTGGCCGACCAGGTGCTGCTGCACCGCCTGGCCCCGCGCGATCCCTATGCCATCCCGCCTGACGAAAGCGCGGCCAGCCAGGCCATCCTGCAGTACGCGCTATAGCCCCATCAGACATCCCGCAGTTACCCGACGCCGGCGGCACAGCCGGCGCGCCATCCACTGGAGACATGCATGAAACGCTATTTCACCCCCCTGTTCCTGGCGGCCGCCGCCGCCATAGCGGCCACCCCCGCCGTTGCCGCAGACGCCTACCCCACCGCGCGGCCGGTCACGCTGGTCGTTCCCTTCCCGCCCGGCGGCCCCACCGACGCGCTGGCACGCCGCCTGGCCGAGAAGCTGCGCGAGCCGCTCAAGCAGAACGTCATCGTCGAAAACCGCAGCGGCGCGGGCGGCAACATCGGCTCTGAATACGTGGCCTCCGCCAAGCCCGACGGCTACACCATCCTGTTCGGCACGTCCGGCCCGCTGGCCATCAACGTCAGCCTGTACAAGAAGCAGAACTACAACCCCGAGACCAGCTTCGCGCCCATCATCCGCATCGGCCACCTGCCCAACATCCTGGTGGTGAATCCGTCGGTGCCTGCCAACAACATGCAGGAGCTGATCGCCTACGCGCAGAAGAATCCGGACAAGCTGAGCTACGCCTCGTCCGGCAACGGCGCGTCGTCGCACCTGGCGGGCATCCTGTTCAACCGCATGGCCGGCACCAAGATCATGCACATCCCGTACAAGGGCACGGGCCCCGCGCTGAACGACCTGCTGGGCGGCCAGGTGTCGATGTCGTTCACTGACATCCTGACCGCGCTGCCCTACATCAAGGCGGGCAAGCTGCGCGCCATCGGTCTGGCCAGCGCGCAGCGTTCCGATGCGCTGCCCGAGCTGCCGACACTGTCCGAGCAAGGCCTGAACGGCTATGACGTCAGCGTCTTCTTCGGCATCGTCGCGCCCAAGGACACGCCGGCCGACGTGGTGAACACGCTGAACCAGGCCTTCAAGACGGCGCTGTCCGATCCCGCGATCGAACAGACGCTGCGCATGCAGGGCATCGTCGAAGCGCAGGACAAGACGCCGCAGGGCCTGTCCACCTTCATCACCACCGAAGTCCCCAAGTGGCGCGAGCTGATCCAGAGCGCCAACGTTTCCATCGACTGACGCGAAGAATGCCCATGGCTCACACCCTACCCAATGCCGGCGCCCTCGCAGGCTGCAAGGTGATCGATCTGTCGCGCGTGCTGGGCGGTCCGTACTGCACGCAGATCCTGGCCGACCACGGCGCCGACGTGCTGAAGATCGAGCCCCCCGGCGGCGACGAGACGCGCGGCTGGGGCCCGCCCTTTCTGGGCGAGACGGCCTCGTATTTTGTCGGCGTGAACCGCAACAAGGACGGCATGACGCTGGACTTGTCGCAGCCCGCCGGGCAGGACCTGCTGCGCCACCTGCTGGCCGACGCCGACGTGCTGGTCGAAAACTTCAAGCCCGGCACGCTGGAAAAGTGGGGCCTGGGCTACGAAGATCTGAAGGCGGCCTTCCCCGCGCTGATCCATTGCCGCGTCAGCGGGTTCGGCTCGGACGGCCCGCTGGGCGGGTTGCCCGGCTACGACGCCTGCGCGCAGGCGATGTGCGGGCTGATGAGCGTGAACGGCGATGCGGACGGCGAAGCGACCCGCGTGGGCCTGCCGGTCGTGGACATGGTGACGGGGCTGAACGCAGCGGTGGCGATCCTGCTGGCGCTCAACGAACGCACGCGCAGCGGTCTGGGGCAATTCCTGGACATCACGCTGTACGACTGCGCGCTGTCGCTGCTGCACCCGCATGCGCCGAATTATTTCTACAGCGGCAAGGTGCCGCAGCGCAGCGGCAACGCGCACCCGAACATTGCGCCGTACGAAACGTTGCCCACCGCCAGCGGCCCGATCTTCCTGGCCGTGGGCAACAACCGCCAGTTTGCGATGCTGGCGCAGACGCTGGACGCCCCGGCGCTGTCGGCGGATGCACGCTACGCCACGAACGCGGACCGCCTGCGCCATCGCCAGGCCCTGCGCGACGATCTCACCGCTTTGCTGGCCCGCCACGAGGCCGCCGCGCTTGCCGACCAGCTGCTGCGCGCCGGCGTGCCTGCCGCCGCCGTGCAGACGGTTGACCAGGCGCTCGCGCACCCGCATACGCGGCACCGTGGCATGGTGCTGGAACAGGGCGACTACAAGGGCGTTGGCTCGCCCATCAAGCTGTCGCGCACGCCCGCCACGCTGCGCAAGCTGCCGCCAGACTTGGCGCCGCCTGCCGGCCAGGACTGACCCCGCATCAATGACCCGCCCGGCGCCCGCCGGGCTTTTTTTGAGACAGCGTTTCCACTTGGCCAGGTGTCAGACACCCTCGTGACGCCGTATCAGCTTAGCGGCCTTTCCGAACGGGTGTCAGACACCTTCAGGGCAGGCTTGCCCAGGCACGCCCAGGTGTCTGACACCCACAAAACCGCTGTCACAGGCTGACGGCCCTCTCCCCCGGGTGTCTGACACCGTCCCAAGAAAGCCGCCGCCCCGCGAGCAACAACTTAGACATTTGGTTTCAGCAAGCCGCCCGATTGCCGCCTTAGACTTTTTTGCACCTCGCGTTGCATCTGCACGCTGTCCCGAGCCACATAAAAGGCGAGCCACATAAGAGGAAATAAAAGACTATGGCCACGAACGACTCACAAGACCACGGTCAGCTCAAACGGGTGATGGGCCCGAAGCTGCTGCTGCTATTCATCGTTGGCGACATCCTGGGCACCGGCGTCTACGCGCTGACAGGGCAAGTGGCCGCGGAAGTCGGCGGGGCGGCCTGGCTGCCGTTCCTGGTCGCCTTCGGCGTGGCGCTGCTGACCGCCCTGTCCTACCTGGAACTTGTCACGAAATACCCGCGCGCCGCGGGGGCCGCACTCTACGTCCACAAGGCGTTCGGCGTGCATTTCCTGACGTTCATCGTCTGCTTCACCGTCATGTGTTCCGGCCTGACGTCCGCGGCCACAGCTTCGCAGGCCTTTGCCGCGAACCTCTTCGCCGCCATGGGCATCGAAGCCGACAAGCGCTGGATCACGATCGGCGCGCTGGGCTTCATGCTGCTGGTCATGCTGGTGAACCTGCGCGGCGCGGCCGAAAGCGTCCGGGCCAACGTTGTCCTCACGCTGATCGAGCTGTCCGGCCTCTTGATGGTCATCGTGCTGGGCTTTTACGCCATCTCCGGCGGCCAGGCGGACTTCTCGCGCGTCGTCGCGTTCGACACGCCCGAGGACAAGAGCGTCTTCCTGGCGGTGACCTCGGCCACGGCGCTCGCGTTCTTCGCCATGGTGGGCTTCGAGGACTCGGTCAACATGGCCGAAGAGACGCACGATCCCAGCCGCATCTTTCCGAAGGTCATGCTGACCGGCCTGGGCATCACGGCCGTCATCTACGTGCTGGTGTCGATCTGCGCCGTCGCGCTGGTGCCGGTGGGCGAGCTCGCCAAGAGCAGCACGCCGCTGGTGCTGGTGGTCAAGCGCGCCGCGCCCGGCCTGCCGGTGGAGTACATCATGCCGATCATCTCGATGTTTGCGGTCGCGAACTCCGCGCTGATCAACATGATGATGGCCAGCCGCCTGCTGTACGGCATGTCGCGCCAGGGCGTGCTGCCGTCCTTTCTGGCCCACGTGCACCGCAAGAACCAGACGCCGTGGACCGCCATCCTGTTCACGACGGCGTTGGCCTTCGGCCTGATCATCCTGGTCGCCCTGGCGGATTCGCAGGCGATCCGCGCGCTGGGCGGCACCACCGCGTTGCTGCTGCTAGGCGTGTTCGCGTTCGTGAACGTTGCCGTGCTGGTGCTGCGGCGCGACAAGGTCGAACACCGCCACTTCTCCATCAACCGCATCGTCCCGTGGCTGGGCGCCGCGGCGTGCCTGTTTCTTGTCACGCCGCTGACGGGCCGTGACGTCATCCAGTACCAGGTCGCAGGCTGGCTGCTGCTGCTGGGCGTGGTGATGTGGTTCGTGACCTGGCTGGCGCGGCGCCGCGAGGCCAAGATGGAACTGGACCCGTCGGCGCTGGAATGATGCGTGGCGCCACGGCCGAGGCGCCTTAGCCGAGGCGTCTCAGCCGGGCTCAGCTTGACGTCTTGGCCGCGGCGCCGTCAGCCGCCCACCGCCAGCCCTTCGCGGCGCGGGTCCGCGCCGCCTTGCAGGCCCTTCGAATCAATGACGATGCCGTGGATGCCGCTGGGAAACTCGGTGATGCGCACCGGGTGTCCCATGCGCTCCAGTTCCGGCGCCAGCGCTTCCAGCGCCGTGCCCTTCTCCAATTCGGTTTCCTTGTTGCGGCTGCCGAAGTTGGGCAGGTCGATCGCCGACTGGATATCAAGATTCCAGTCCAGCACGCCCACGAGCGTCTTGGCGACGTAGTTGATGATCGCGCTGCCGCCCGGTGAGCCCACCAGCAGGTAGGGCTTGCCATCGCGTAGCACCATCATCGGCGCCATCGAACTGCGCGGCCGCTTGCCCGGTTCGATGCGGTTGGCGACGAGCCGGCCTTCGGGATCCTTGAACGACGACGAAAAGTCCGTCATCTCGTTGTTCAGCAGAAAACCCCGCACGAAGATCTTGCTGCCGAATTCGCTTTCGATGGTGGTCGTCATGGTGAGCGCGTTGCCTTGCGCGTCGACGGCCACGAGGTGGCTGGTGGACGGCAATTCCAGCGCGTTGTCCTTGCCCAGCGACAGCAGCTTGCCTTCCGGGTCGCCCGGCAGCGCGACCTTCATGCTGCGATCCGGCTGGATCAGCGCGCCGCGCGCGCGCAGGTAGGCGGGGTCCAGCAAGCCGCGCACCGGCACGCGCACGAAGTCCGGATCGGCCACGTAGAAATCGCGGTCGGCGAAGGCCAGCCGGCCGGCTTCCGAAAAATAATGCACCGCCTGCGCCGTGCCCGGCGCGTAACGGCTTAGCGGAAACTGCTCCAGCTCGCCCAGGATCTGCAACACGGCGATGGGTCCGCTGCTTGGAGGTCCCATGCCGCAGAGCTGGTAGCCGCGATACGCGCCGCAGACGGGGTCGCGCGGCTTGGCGCGATAACCCGCCAGGTCCGCCAGAGTGAGGTCGCCCGGCTTCTCGTGCCCCTGCACGGCGGCCACGATATCGCGCGCGATGTCGCCCTGGTAGAACGCATCGGCGCCTTGCGTTGCGACCGCGCGCAGCGTGCGTGCGAATTCCGGGTTCTTCAGCACGTGGCCCACCGGCCAGGGCATCCCGTCCGGCGCATAGAAAAACGCGGCCGCCGCGGCCTGCTGCGGCAACGCCTTGTTGCCGGCCAGCAGTGAATGCAAACGCGGCGACACCGCAAAGCCCGCTTCCGCCAATTCAATGGCCGGCTGGAACAGGTCGGCCCACGGCAGCTTGCCGTGCGCCTTGTGCGCCAGTTCGAGACCGCGCAGGAGGCCAGGCACCGCCACCGACATGCCGTTGTTGACGGCCTGCGCAAACGGTAGCGGCTTGCCCTCGGCATCCAGGAAGCGGTCGGGCCGCGCGGCCGCGGGCGCGGTCTCGCGGCTGTCGATGGTGCGGATCTGGCCGTCCGCCGCGGAGTACAGCACCATGAACGCGCCCCCGCCGATGCCCGACGATTGCGGCTCGACCAAGTTCAGCACCAGTTGCGTCGCAATGGCGGCGTCCACCACGCTGCCGCCGCGCCGCAGCATGGCTTCGCCCGCGCGGCTGGCCAGCGGATTGGCGGACACCATCATGAAGTGCGGCGCGCGCACGAGCTGGCGCGCCTGGACGCCGCTGGCAGCCTCGGGATTGATGTCCTCGGCCGCGGGCGGCGTGCGCGCCCAACTGGCGGAAACGAACGGCAGGCCGGCTATCGCGGCGGCGAGCAGCAGGGCGGCGTGGCGGCGTAGGCGCATGGAGGGCTCCGGTGATCGCCGGACACCCGGCTGGCGTCCATGATAGTCAAAGGGCCGCGCCGCTGTCGCGCGGATGGCGCCCGGTGCGCGCCATCCGGCTTAGAATCGCGGTTTCGGATCCCCCCCATCTGCGCCATGCGCCTGCGCCACATCGAGATTTTCGAAGCGATCCGCCGCACCGGATCCCTGACCGAAGCCGCCGCCGCGCTGCATATTTCGCAGCCCGCCGCCAGCAAGCTGCTGGCGCATGCGGAAAGCCAGCTGGGCTTCAAGCTGTTTGACCGCGTAAAGGGCCGGCTGGTCGCCACGCGCGAGGCCGAGATCCTCACGCCCGAGATCGCGCGGCTGAGCCAGGACCTGAACAGCGTGCGCAGGCTGGCGACCAACCTGCGCGACCGTCCCAACGGCCATCTGCGCCTGGGCTGCGCGCCCGCGCTCGGCCTTGGCCTGTTGCCCGGCGTCGTGCGCGACAGCCGCAATGCGCAGCCCGGCATCACCTTCGACATCCACACGCACCACAGCGCCGAACTGGTGCAAGGGCTGCTGACGCGCGAGCTGGACCTGGCGATCACGTTCGACACGAACGACTATCCCGGCCTCACACGCATGGGGCTGGGGCACACGGAACTCGTACACCTGAGCCGCAAGCCCGGGCAGGGGCCGCTAAGGCTGTCGGACTTGTCTGACCCGGCAGACGCCACCGACTCCGGCGACACGCTCATCGTGCTGGACGCGGGCGACGCATCGGGCGCCCTGCTGCAACTGGCGCTGGACGCGCAGGGCCTGGCGCCGCAGGTCGCGATCCAGGTGCAGACGCATTACGTCGCCTGCGCGCTGGTCGACGCAGGCTGCGGCGACGCCATCGTCGACGCCATCACCGCGCGTGCCATGCTGCGTCCGGGCATGACCCTGCGCCGCCTGGAACCCGCGCTGCGCGTGCCGATCAGCATCATGACGCGCAACCAGGATCCGCTGTCGGCGTTGCACCGTGACCTGATCGAGCGCCTGCGCGCGGCTTGCACCGCATTGCTGGAAGGACTGGACGCGCCCGCCTGACAAGCCGCGCGCGGCCCGCAAAGCACAACGGGCGCCCGAAGGCGCCCGTTGTTGTGTCGATGGGGGCAGACTGGGCCGCCCCGCGCAGCATCAGTCCAGCTTGATGTTCTGCTTCTTCACGACGTCCTGGGCCCAGTTGAACTGTTCCTGGATTTCCTTGGCGAACTCTTCCGGCGTGTTGCCCGACGGCGCCGAGCCTTGCTCGTCCAGCGCCTTGATGACCTTCGGGTCCTTCAGGGCCACGACGGCGGCGTCACGCAGCTTGTTCACAACTTCCATCGGCGTGCCCTTGGGGGCCAGCAGGCCGTACCAGACGGGCTGGTTCAGCACCGGGAAGCCGGCGTCCTTGAAGGTCGGCACGCCCTTGACGGCGGCGATCTGCTCGGGCCACGCGATGGCCATGGCGTTCAGCTTGCCCGCCTGGATCTGCGGCATCGAGGACGGCAGGTTGTCGAACAGGATTTCGATCTGGCCGCCGACGGCATCAGCCAGCGCCGGGCCCGAACCCTTGTAGGGCACGTGCACGATGTCGGTGCCGGTGGCCATCTTGAACGATTCGCCCATCAGGTGCAGCACGCCGCACGTGCCCGAGCTGCCGTACGAGTACTTGCCCGGGTTCTTCTTCAGCTCTTCGATGAAGCCCTTGAAGTCCTTGGCGGGGAACTTGGGGTTCACGGCCACGACGTTGGCGGTGTTGGCAAAGTTGGTGACCGGCTGGAAGTCCTTGATCGGATCGTACGGCAGGTCCTTCGGACGGCAGGCGGGGTTCACGGCCATCGTGGAGACGGTGGCGATGGACAGCGTGTAGCCGTCGGCAGGCGCGCGTGCGGCTTCGGCCGCACCGATGGCGCCGCCAGCGCCGCCCTTGTTTTCAACGACCATCGGCTGGCCGAGTTCCTGGCTCATGCGCTGCGTCACGAGGCGCGCAATGATGTCCGTGGAACCGCCAGGCGCGAACGGAACGATCACGCGGATGGCCTTGCTGGGGTACTTGTCTGCGGCGTGCGCGACCGAAGCGCCCAACGTGCCGGCAGCACCGGTAGCAAGGGCGATGGCCACTGCCAGGGAGCGGACCTTATTCATAGTTGTGTTTCCTCCAAGATTGCGAGCCCGTGTGTAGACGGACCGTTGTGTGATGTGCCCGCCTGTAGACGGACCAGCAGATAACGGTGCGGGCGCATTGCTTGTGCGCAGCGTGTCTACGCCGCATTTATAGGTTGCTTGTGGCACACGCGCCCGCCAGAATGACGGAGAATAGCAGCAAATGCTTACACCCGCATAGCGCGCCGGACGCCTCCCGGCGCCAGACGAAAACCCACGCCTTTATGTCTGTAGCACTCCTGGTTCTCCCCGATTTCATGCTGGTCGCGCTGGGTTGGGCGCTACGTCACAAATTGGGTTTCTCACGCGAGTTCTTTGCCGGCACGGAACGCCTCGTCTACTTCGTGCTGTTCCCCGCACTGCTGTTCCAATCGATCCTGCGCACGCCCATCACGGCGGGCAACGCGGCGCTGCTGCTGCAGGCCACCGCGGCGGTCGTGGCGGCCGGCGTGGCAATGGCGTGGCTGGCGGGCCTGGCGCTACGGCCCTCGTCGCTGGGCCTGGCCTCCTCCGCGCAATGCGGATACCGCTTCAACACCTATATCGGCCTGGCGCTGGCAGCCAGCCTGGCGGGCGCGCAGGGTCAGACCGTCATGGCGCTGATCGTCGGCTTCGCAGTGCCCATGGCCAACGTCGCCGCCGTCTACGGCCTGGCTCGCCACAGCGGCGGCAACCTCCTGCGCGAGCTCGCGCGCAATCCGCTGGTAACGTCCACCTTGCTCGGCCTGGCCTGCAATCTGGCGGGATTGCAGCTTCCCGGCCCCGTCGACACGGTGTTCGCGCGGTTGGGCGCGGGGGCGCTTGCGCTGGGCATCATCTGCGTGGGCGCCAGCCTGGCCTGGGAGGGCGGCAAGGGCTACGGCACGCTGATCGCGTGGATGCTGGCGGTCAAATTGGTCGCGCTGCCCGCGGTCGCCCTGCTGGTGGCGAACCTGCTCAACCTGCCCCCGCTCGAAGCGCGCATGCTGCTGCTGTTTGCGGCGCTGCCCACGGCGTCGGCCGCGTACGTGCTGGCGATGCGCATGGGCGGTGACGGCCGCATGGTGGCCGTGCTGATCTCGCTGGGCACGTTGTTCTCGGCGGTCACGATCCCGATGTGGCTGCTGCTGGCCGGCCGCATCTAGCCCACGCGCAAGAAAAATGGCCGCCCCGGCAAGGGCGGCCATCTTCATGGCGTCGGTAACGCGGGACGGCTTACGACGGCTTGTGCGCGTTCGTCATCGAGCCCGGCACGACCCATTCGGCAAACTGCGCTTCGGTCACAAAACCCAGGGCCAGCGCCGATTCCTTCAGCGACAGGCCTTCCTTGTGCGCCTTCTTGGCGATCTGCGCGGCCTTGTCGTAGCCGATGTGCGGATTCAGCGCGGTCACCAGCATCAGCGAACGGTCCACCAGTTCAGCGATGCGCTCGTGGTTGGGCTCGATGCCCGCGGCGCAATGCTGGTCGAAGCTGGCCATGCCGTCCGTGAGCAAACGCACCGATTGCAGGAAATTGTGGATGACCAGGGGCTTGTAGACGTTCAATTCGAAGTTGCCGCTGGCGCCGCCGATGTTGATGGCCACGTCGTTGCCCAGGACCTGCGCGGCCAGCATCGTGATGGCTTCGCACTGCGTCGGGTTGACCTTGCCCGGCATGATCGAGCTGCCCGGCTCGTTCTCGGGAATGCTGATCTCGCCCAGGCCCGAACGCGGACCGCTCGACAGCCAGCGCACGTCATTGGCGATCTTCATGAGGCCCGCCGCCAGCGACTTCAGCGCGCCGTGCGCGAACAGCAGCGCTTCGTGGGATGCAAGCGCCTGGAACTTGTTGGGCGCCGAGACGAACGCCGTGCCGGTGGCGTGGGCCAGTTCGGCCGACACCTTGGGGCTGAATTGCGGGTGGGCGTTCAGGCCCGTGCCCACCGCGGTGCCGCCGATGGCCAGTTGGTGCAAGCCCGGCAGCGTGGCGCGGATCTGCTGCTCGGCCAGATCCAGCTGCGCCACGTAACCCGACAGTTCCTGGCCCAGCGTCAGCGGCGTGGCGTCCTGCAGGTGGGTGCGGCCGATCTTGACGATGTCGTAGTACTTGGCGCTCTTGGCCGCCAGCGTGGCGCGCAGCGCCTTCAGCGACGGCAGCAGGCGGTGCTCGACTTCCACCGCGGCCGCCACGTGCATCGCGGTCGGGAAGGTGTCGTTCGACGACTGACCGCGGTTGACGTGGTCGTTCGGATGCACCTTGCGCTCTTCGCCGCGCACGCCGCCCAGCAGTTCCGAGGCGCGGTTGGCCAGCACCTCGTTCATGTTCATGTTGCTTTGCGTGCCCGAACCGGTCTGCCAGACGGACAGCGGAAACTCGTTGGGCCACTTGCCCGCCACCACCTCGTCGGCGGCGCGCATGATCGCGTCCGCAATCTTGGAGTCCAGTTCGCCCAGGTCGGCGTTGACCTTGGCCGCCGCGCGCTTGAGCCGCGCCATCGCATTGACCAGCGGTTCCGGCATCTTCTCGGTGGAAATCGCGAAGAAATGCAGGGAGCGCTGGGTCTGGGCGCCCCACAGGTGGTCTTCCGGCACCTCGATGGGGCCAAACGTGTCTTTTTCGATGCGGGTCTTCATGGCGCGTACAACTCCGTGGCGGCGTCAGTCGCGGGCGGCGGGAAGCCGTCAGTTGCGACATTATTGAGAATAGCAATCGTTATAGGTTAGCAGAAACCCGCATTCCTATAATTGCTCCCATCTGTGCTCCGATCCTCGTTTTTTACCACTGCTCCCGCGCCATGTCCGCCCCTCTCGCCACCCTGACCCTGCACCTGCCCGACGAAGCCGCCACCGAGGCGCTGGCACGCCAGCTTGCGCCCATGGTGACCGGCGCCCAAACCGGCCTGCCAGGCGCATGTATTCACCTTCAAGGGGACCTTGGGGCAGGAAAAACGGCCTTCTCCAGGGCATTGTTGCGGGAAAGCGGCATCACAGGCCGAATCAAGAGTCCAAGCTACGCGCTGCTTGAAACCTATAAAGTTTCTAACTTATACTTCTATCACCTTGATTTTTATAGATTTAGTGATGCGCGCGAATGGTTGGACGCAGGATTCCGAGATTTACTGCGTGACGACGCAGTCGTTTTGATCGAATGGCCGGAGCGGGCGGAAGGTCTTTTACCCCCGCCCGACCTGCTGATCTGCCTGGTTTATGCAGGCGACGGACGTGACGCCACCCTGACCGCGTACACCGCCCGAGGACAAACATGGTTGAACGCGATTGTCCCCCCGCCCCTGACGGCGCCCTCCCCGCGGCAGGCGCCACCCGCCGACGCCTGATCAGCGTCGCCGCCACCCTGCTCGTCCTGCCGGTCGTGCCTCGGCTGGCGCAGGCTGCAACGATCCTGGCCGTCCGGACCTGGCCGGCCGACGAATACACCCGGGTCACGCTGGAACTCGACAGCGAACTCAAGGCCGAACAATTCACCCTCGAAAATCCCCATCGCCTGGTGGTCGATATCGAGGGACTGACCATCAGCGCCGCGTTGAACGACCTGGTCTCCAAGGTCCGGCCCGACGATCCCTACATTCAAAGCCTGCGCGTGGCGCAGAACCGCCCGAACGTGGTGCGGCTGGTGTTCGACCTGAAGCAGCCCGTGGCGCCGCAGGTATTCACGCTCAAGCCGGTGGCCGATTACCAGTACCGCCTGGTGCTCGACCTCTATCCCAAGATCGCGCAGGATCCGCTGATCGCGATCCTGAACAAGTCCAGCGGTCCCGACGTGGACGATCCGCTGGCGCGCATCCTTGAAGACATCCAGCGCAACCCGGTGACCCGCGCGGACCCGCCCGAACCGCCGCGCGTGCGCGGCCAGCAGCCGGCGCCCGCCCTGCCCACCCCGCCCAAGCCCCCCGCCACTGCCAGCCGCGGCAAGCCGCGCATGCTGACCATCGCGCTGGATCCCGGCCACGGCGGCGAAGACCCGGGCGCCATCGGCAAATCCGGGCTGCGTGAAAAAGACGTGGTCCTGCGCATCGCGCGGCGCCTGAAGGCGCTGATCGACAGCCAGCCCTACATGCGCGCCTACCTGACGCGCGACGACGATTACTTCGTGCCCCTGCACGTGCGCGTGCAAAAGGCCCGCCGCGTGCACGCGGACCTGTTCATCTCGATCCACGCGGACGCCTGGGTCAAGCCCACGGCCAACGGCTCATCGGTGTTTGCGCTGTCCCAGCGCGGCGCCACCAGCGCGCAGGCCCGGTGGATGGCCGACAAGGAAAACGCGGCCGACCTGATCGGCGGCGTCAACCTGGGCAGCCACGACCGCCAGGTCGCGAAGGTGCTGCTGGATCTTTCCACCACGGCCCAGATCAATGACTCGCTCAAGGTCGGCAACGCCTTCCTGGACGAGATCAAGAAGATCAACCGCCTGCACAAGAACAGCGTCGAGCAAGCCGGCTTTGCCGTGCTGAAGGCGCCCGACATCCCGTCGGTGCTGGTCGAGACCGCCTTCATCAGCAACCCGCAGGAAGAAGCGCTGCTGCGCAGCTCCTCGCACCAGGACAAGCTGGCGCAGGCCATGATGACCGGCATCCAGCGCTACTTCACGGCCAATCCGCCGCTGGCGCGACTGGGCGACCTGAGCTAGACGGATTCAGGACACATGCCGGGGTCGATGTCCCGGCCCATGAAAAAAGGCGATGCACCCTCTGGCGCATCGCCTTTTTGTTTCAAGCGCGGCGTGGACGTTATTGCGTCCGGCGCGCGCGCACCAGCTTGAGGACGCCCGCGGCCACCACCGGCACGACGGCCGCCGCCAGGCCCACCAGGACGATGGTGTTCAGGTGATCGCGGATGATCGGGATGTTGCCGAAGAAGTAGCCCGCCGCCACCAGGCTGATCACCCACAGCAGCGCGCCCGTGATGTTGAACAGCTGGAAGCGCGCCATCGACATCTCGGCCACGCCCGCCACGAACGGCGCAAAGGTGCGCACCACGGGGATGAAGCGCGACATGACGATGGTCTTGCCGCCGTGCTTTTCGTAGAACGCGTGCGTGCGCATCAGCGCGCCGCGGTCCAGGAAACGCAGGTTCATCGAGAACACCCGGGGCCCGATGTAGCGGCCGATGGCGTAGTTCAGCGAGTTGCCGGTCACGGCGGCCACGATGAGCAGCACAGATATCATGACGGGGTCGATATGCCCCGTCGCGCCGAAGGCCCCGGCGATGAACAGCAACGAGTCGCCCGGCAGAAAGGGCAGCACGACCAGCCCCGTCTCCGCGAAGACGATGAGAAACAGCACCAGATACACCCACACGCCGTACTGCTCGACCCAAAGGCCAAGCGTCTGGTCGATGTGAAGCACCATATTGAAAAACTCAAGCATTGAAGCGGCCCTGATATCCGATGGGAATTTGTCAGCGACTATAGCCGACCGGGGCATGACGCTAAAATCGTCCGCACTGCTACATAAGATCTGGGCCACATGACCGAACGTCGTTCCATCCTTGCGCTTCCTGACCTGCTGATCAGCCAGATCGCCGCTGGCGAGGTCATCGAGCGCCCCGCGTCCGTGCTCAAGGAAATCCTGGAAAACGCCATTGACGCGGGCGGGCGCGCCATCGAGGTCCGCCTGGAAGGCGGCGGCATCCGCCGCATCGCCGTCACGGACGATGGCGGGGGCATCCCCCCCGAAGAACTGCCGCTGGCGCTGGCCCGCCACGCCACCAGCAAGATCCGCTCGCTTAACGAGCTGGAATCCGTGGCCTCCATGGGGTTCCGCGGCGAAGCGCTGGCGTCCATTGCGTCGGTGGCCCAGGTATCCATCATTTCCCGCACCCGAGATGGCGACCATGCCTGGCAGATCGACGCGGGCAGCATGCAGGTGGGCCCCGCCTCCGGCCCGCCCGGCACCACGGTCGACGTGCGCCAGCTGTTTGACGCCGTGCCGGCCCGCCGCAAGTTCCTGCGATCCGAAGCCACCGAATTCGGCCATTGCGTCGACGCCATGGAGCGCATCGCGCTGGCGCATCCGCAAATCGCCTTCCGCCTGTTCCACCACGATCGCGCGCAGCGCCAGTGGCTGCCCGCCGACCCGCCGCAGCGCATCCGCGACGTGCTGGGCGCCGAATTCGCCGAGCACGGGCTGCTGCTGTCGCATTCGGTCGGCACAGTCAGCCTGGCCGGCATGATCACGCGTCCGACCGCCGCCCGCGCCCGCGCCGACCGCCAGTACCTGTACGTGAACGGCCGCTATGTGCGGGACCGCACGGTCAGCCACGCGCTGCGTTCTGCCTATGCCGACGTGCTGCACGGCGACCGCCAGCCCGCGTACGTGCTGTTCCTGGACATCGACCCTGCCGCCGTGGACGTGAACGTCCATCCGGCCAAACACGAAGTCCGTTTCCGCGATAGCGGCGCCGTGCACCGCTTTGTCTCGCATGCGGTCAGCCAGACGCTGGCCCAGATGGGCGGCTCGTCCGCCGTTGCGCCGACGGGGCATGCCGAAGACGCCGAATTCGAAACCGTGGCGCGTCCGGCGGGCGAAACGGCCCCGTCCGATGCCGCCGCACCGGCGTACCGCCCGGTGACGCCCGCGACGGAATCCCCGCGCCCCGGCTATGGGGGCATGAGTGGTGGAATGAATGGCGCCACGGCCGGCGGCTCGAACGCCGGCGCTAACCCTGGCGCGAGCGGCCCCGGCAACGGCGCCGCCTACGGCCTGCGCCCCTCGCCCGCCGCCCAGCGCCCGCACACCCAGGTGCCCTTCCGGCTGCACGCCGAACCGGCCGGGATTCCCGCGGCCGACTGGCAATCGCTCTATCGCCCGCTGACCGACGACACGGCGGCCCGCACCGCGCCCCTGCGTGAACCGTCGCCGGCGCCCGCCGCGCTGCCCGCCGACGAGGAGCACCCGCTGGGCATGGCAGTGGCGCAGCTGCATGGCGTCTACATCCTGGCCCAGAACCGCCGCGGCATGGTGCTGGTGGACATGCACGCCGCGCACGAGCGCGTGGTCTACGAACAGCTCAAGCAGGCCCTGGACGCGCGCAGCCTGCCGCGCCAGGATCTGCTGGTGCCCGTGGTGTTCCACGCCCAGGAAAAGGACGTGGCCCTGGTCGAGGAGTTCGAAGAACAATTGAACGACCTGGGTTTCGAGATGCGTCCGTCCGGCCCCACGTCCATCGCCGTGCGATCGGTGCCGGCCATCCTGGCGCGCGGCGACATCGAGACCCTGGCCCGCGCCGTGCTGCGCGACCTGGGCGCCGTGGGGGTCTCGCGTCTGCTCACCGAACAGCGCAACGAACTGCTCTCGACCATGGCCTGCCACGGGTCCGTGCGCGCCAACCGCAAGCTCACCCTCGAAGAGATGAACGGCTTGCTGCGCCAGATGGAAACCACGGAACGGGCCGACCAGTGCAACCACGGGCGGCCGACCTGGGTGCAGTGGTCCATGTCGGACCTGGACAAGCTCTTTTTGCGCGGACAATAGCTTGCCGTCTTCCCAATCCCCCGCGTCGCTCCCCGTCATCTGCCTGGCTGGTCCCACCGCGGCCGGCAAGAGCGCGTCCACGCTGGCGCTGGCCGAGCGCTGGCCGCTCGAGATCGTCAACGTCGATTCGGCCACCATCTACCGTGGCATGGACATCGGCACGGCCAAGCCCTCGGCGGACGAGCAGGCGCGCGTGCCGCAGCATCTGCTGGACATTCTGGATCCCGCGCAGTCGTACTCGGCCGCGGAATTCCGCGCCGATGCACTGCGCCTGATCGGTGAAATCCGCGCGCGCGGCCGCATTCCGCTGCTGGCGGGCGGCACCATGATGTATTACAAGGCGCTGCGCGACGGTCTGGACGACCTGCCGCAGGCCGATCCGGCGCTGCGCGCCGAACTGGAAGCGCGCGCCGCCCGCCTGGGGTGGCCCGCGCTGCACGCCGAGCTGGCGGCGCTGGACCCTGTCACCGCCGCGCGCCTGGCGCCCAACGACAGCCAGCGCATCCAGCGCGCACTCGAAATCTGCCAGCTTTCCGGCCACCCCATGTCGGCCCTGCTGCAACGCGCCCAGCGCAAGCCGGACGACGACGGCAACCGCTACGTGACGATCAGCCTGGAGCCCTCGGACCGCGCCGCCCTGCACGCCCGCATCGAGCAGCGGTTTGACGCCATGCTGCGGCAGGGACTGCTGGACGAGGTGCGCGGCCTGCACGCTCGCGCCGACCTGCACCCGGGCCTGCCGTCCGTGCGCTGCGTGGGGTACCGCCAGATGTGGGCGCACCTGGACGGCCAGATCGACCTGGACACCGCCCGCGAGCAGGGCATCGCGGCGACGCGGCAACTGGCCAAGCGCCAGATCACCTGGCTGCGCGCGCAGCCCGATCGCGTCATCGTCGACTGCCTGGCGGCCGACGCCGTGGCGCAGACCATCGACGCCGTGGCGCTGACGCTGGCGGACTGACGGGCAGCGCGCTGCGTTCGAAGGAGGCTCTCGAAGGTGTCTGACACCCCAACAAGACCGACTTCATCCTGCGATGCCGTCTCAGGGGGTGTCAGACACCTTCGAGCGGCACGCTCAAGGCCGAGTTCTTCCACCTGAACCGCTTCGATAGCGTCGACCAGTTGCAGGCCGGCATCCGGCAGTACATCCGTTACTGCAATCACGATCGCATCAAGCTCAAGCTAAAAGGCCTGAGCCCGGTGCAATACCGAGCTCAGGCCTTCGGGCTTTAGCTTCTGACGTCCAACTTCTAGGGGTCAGTTCATCACGGCGGTCATTTTTATTGCAGCACTATCGCCGCGGCGTCACACCACGAAGGTCTGCGCCATGCCGGCTTCCTGGGGAACGATTTCGCCCAGCTTGCTGACCGTCTCGCCCTGCTCGCGCAGCGTGGCGGCAATGGCGTCGGCCTGGGCCGGATCCACCACCAGCACCATGCCGATGCCGCAGTTGAAGACGCGATACATCTCGGTGTCCTCGACGCCGCCCTGCTCCTGCAGCCACTGGAACAGCTTGGGCATTTCCCAGGCGTCGCGGTGCAGCTTGGCGGCCAGGCCGTCCTGCAGGATGCGCGGCACGTTGTCCAGCAGGCCGCCGCCCGTGATGTGGGCCAGGCCCTTGATCGCCGTGCCGTGCTTGGCCAGCGCGGCCAGCACCTGCTTCACGTAGATGCGGGTCGGGGCCATGACCACGTCGACCATCTTCTGGCCGTGGAAATCGTCGTCCGGCTTGGCGCCGGCGCGTTCCAGGATCTTGCGCAGCAGCGAGTAGCCGTTGGAGTGCGCGCCGCTGGACGCCAGACCCAGGACCACGTCGCCCGCCTTGATGGACTTGCCGTCGATGATCTTGGACTTTTCCACCGCGCCCACCGCGAAGCCGGCCAGATCGTATTCGCCGTCCGGGTACATGCCCGGCATTTCGGCGGTTTCGCCGCCGATCAGCGCGCAACCCGACAATTCGCAGCCCTTGGCAATGCCGCCCACCACCGCCGCCGCCGTGTCCACCGACAGCTTGCCGCAGCCGAAGTAATCCAGGAAGAACAGCGGCTCGGCGCCCTGCACCAGGATGTCGTTGACGCTCATGGCGACCAGGTCGATGCCGACCGTGTCATGGCGGTTCCAGTCGAACGCGAGGCGCAGCTTGGTGCCCACGCCGTCGGTGCCGGAAACGAGCACGGGCTCTTTATACGTCTTGGGCACTTCGAACAGGCCGCCAAAGCCGCCGATACCGGCCAGCACCCCGGGGCGCATGGTGCGCGCGGCAAGGGGTTTGATTCGGTCGACCAGGGCGTCGCCTGCGTCGATGTCGACACCGGCGTCGCGGTAGGTCAGGGGGGCTTTAGGTTGGTTCGTCATGAGAAATGCCGTGGGGTATGTAACAATTGCTGGGATTTTGGTGGAACGCCCTGCATTTTACGATGCCGCGGGCGCGGACGGGCGCGAGAGGGCGCAAACCCAAGCCAGGCCAAGCGTTCGGACGCGACACCATCGCCTCAGGTGGTTTAAAGTGTAGGGTTGGCCGGTATTGATTTTGCCAGTTTCTATTTGGCCCGTGTATTACCGATTTTTCTTGGCTTTTTGCGGCGCCCCTGAAAAGCCCGATTGCTAACTCTCATGAACCGCCAGCTGCTGCTCGACGTTCTCCCCGCGCCAGCGCCCTCGCTGAACAACTACATCGCCGGCCCCAACGGAGAAGCGGTGGCAGCCGTGCGTGCGCTCAAGCCCGGACGGGCCCTGTACATCTGGGGCGCCGCCGGCTGCGGCCGTACTCATCTGCTGCGCGCGCTGACCGCCCGGCCCGATGCCGTCTACGTTGACCCGGCCAACGGCGAAAACATGCTGCGCCGCCTGGCCGAGGCCGACTCCAAATCGCCCATGCCCAAGTTCGTGGCGGTCGACGACGTGCACCGCATGGACGACAGCCGTCAGGCTGCCCTGTTCGCGCTGTACAACCGGTGGCGGGAATCCGCGGCCACGCAGCGCGCCTTCGCGCTGGCGCTGACCGGCGACCGCGCGCCACTGTCGATGCCGCTGCGCGAAGACCTGCGCACGCGCCTGGGCTGGGATCTGGTGTTCCGCCTGGACCCGCTGTCCGACGCCGACAAGCTGGCCGCGCTGTCGGCGCAAGCCGCCGAACGCGGGCTGCACCTGGCGCCCGAAATCATCAACTGGATGCTCACGCACCACGAACGCGACATCCGCAAGCTTGCCGCGTTGCTCGACGCGCTGGACCGTTACTCTCTGGCCACCGGCCGCCCCATCACCCTCCCCCTGCTGCGCGCCATGCTCGCAGATCCTGATTCACAACGCACATGACCACCCGACGTCTCGCCCTGTTCGACCTGGATCACACCTTGCTGCCGCTCGACAGCGACTACCAATGGGCCGACTATCTGGCGCGCACGGGCCGCGCGGGTGATCCCGTCGAAGCCCGCCGCCTGAACGACGATCTGATGGACCGCTACAACCGCGGCGAACTCACGGCCGAACAGGCCGCCGAATTCATGCTGGGCCTTCTGGCCGCGCATTCGCCGTACGACCTGGCTGCCTGGCACGAAACCTTCATGGGCGAAGTCATCCGCCCGTCCATCACGCCGGCTGCCCGCGACCTCGTCGACAGCCACCTCGAAGCCGGCGACCTCTGCGCCATCGTCACGGCCACCAACAGCTTCGTCACTGCCCCGATCGCCCGCGCCTTCGGCGTGCCCCACCTGGTCGCGACCGATGCCGAGTACCTGCGCGGCCGCTACACCGGCCGCATCCTGGGCACGCCCAGCTTCAAGGAAGGCAAGGTCGTGCGCGTCAACGACTGGCTGGCCGGCATGGACCTGGGGCTTGCGGATTTCTCCGAATCGTTTTTCTATAGCGATTCGGTCAATGATGTGCCGCTGCTCGAAAAAGTGACCCGTCCGATTGCCGCCAACCCCAGCCCCACCCTGCGCGCCATTGCGCAGGAACGCGGCTGGCAAGTGATCGACCTGTTCGACCACATGGAAGATTCGAAGTCCTAAATGATCACTGAAACCATAAGAAAATTCGTCGGCCGGCTCTTCGCGCCGACACCCAAGGGGCCGTTGCGCATCGGGCGCGACAAGCACGGCATCGACCGCCGCAACGTGTCGCGCCACGCCATCAAGGTGTGCGAGGTGCTGCGCCAGCATGGCTACGAAGCCTATATCGTCGGCGGCGCGGTGCGCGACCTGATCGTCGGGCTGGAACCCAAGGACTTCGACGTGGCCACCAACGCCACGCCCGAACAGATCCGCCCGCTGTTCCGCCGCGCGCGCATCATTGGCCGCCGCTTCCAGCTGGTTCACGTCGTGTTCGGCCAGGAAATCATCGAGACCTCCACCTTCCGCGCGCCCGCTTCGGAAGACCAGGAGACCGACGAGCACGGCCGCATCCTGCGCGACAACGTGTTCGGTTCGCAGGAAGAAGACGCCAAGCGCCGCGACTTCACCATGAATGCGCTGTACTACGATCCGCACAACGAGGAAGTCATCGACTACCACGATGGCGTGGCCGACCTGAAGAAGCGCCAGATCCGGATCATCGGCGACCCCGTCAAGCGTTACCGCGAAGACCCGGTCCGCATGCTGCGCGCGGTGCGCTTTGCCGCCAAGCTGAACGGCACGATCGACCCGGCCACGCGCGAGCCCATCAGCACGATGGCCGACCTCATCGAAAACGTGCCGGCCTCGCGCCTGTTCGACGAGATGCTCAAGCTGCTGACCTGCGGCCATGCCATGGACTGCCTGCGCCAGTTGCGCGCCGACGGCCTGCACAACGGCCTCTTGCCGCTGCTGGACGTGGTGCTCGAGCAACCCGGCGGCGAACACTTCGTGGAACTGGCGCTGGAACGCACCGACGCGCGCGTGCGCGCCGGCAAGACCATCAGCCCCAGCTTCCTCTTTGCCGCGCTGCTGTGGCAGCAGGTGGACGTGCGCTGGAAGCAGTTGCGCGCCCAGGGCGAGCACACCATCCCCGCCCTGTCGACGGCGGCGGATTCGGTGCTGGACGAACAAACCGAGAAGCTCGCCATCCAGCGCCGCTTCTCGTCAGACATGCGCGAAATCTGGTTCATGCAGCCGCGTTTCGAACGCCGCATGGGCAAGACCATCTACCGCATGATCGAGCAGCCGCGCTTCCGCGCCGCATGCGACTTCCTGCAGCTGCGCGCCGCCGCCGGCGAATTCGACAGCGTGCTGGCGCAGTGGTGGATGGATCTGGCCAACGCCGACGACGCCACCCGCGCCGACATGATCGAGGAAATCTCGCGCCAGCCGCGCGAAGCCGCCGATGCGGCCGCGGCCACGGGAGCCCCCGCGCGCCGGCGCCGCCGTCCGCGCCGCAGCGGCCCGCGCAGCGCGCCGGGCACCGAGTAACCCGCATGCCGCAGCAACTGCCCGTGCGCGCCTATGTCGGCCTGGGCGCCAACCTGGGCGACAGCGCGGCCACGCTGCGCCAGGTCCTGGCGCAGTTGCAGGCCACGCCCGGCGTCACCGGGGTGACGGCCTCGCCGTTCTACCGCAGCGCGCCGGTGGATGCCACCGGCCCCGACTTCATCAACGCCGTGGCGGCCGTAGATACCGTCCTCGCGCCGCTGGCATTGCTGGACGTTCTGCAGGCGCTCGAAAACGAACACGGCCGCCTGCGGCCCTACCGCAACGCCCCTCGCACGCTCGATCTGGATTTGCTGCTGCACGGCGATGCGCGGCTGGACGACGCGCGGCTTATCCTGCCGCATCCCCGCCTGCATCTGCGTGCCTTCGTGCTGCTGCCGCTGCGCGATCTCGCGCCCGGCCTGTCCGTGCAAGGCCAGCCGCTTGACGCCTGGATCGGCGCGATCCACGACCAGCCGATCGAACGACTCGCGCCCTGAGCGCGGATTCAGCGACGCGGCGCAATGCGCGCCTGCTCTCAACCAAGCAGCACAATACGCGCCGCGTGGCGGCATCAAGCCTTCGGCGTGAACGCCATCATGGCGCGCTCGACGTCTTCCACGTCCGGCAGCCCCGCCTCGTTCCCCAGATGCTGGATCTTGTGCGCGGAGGCCGCCCGCGCAAACGTGAAGTGCTCGATCCAGGGTTGTTCCGGCCGCGTCAGGTAGGACCACACATAAGCGCCGTGGAACACGTCGCCCGCGCCCGAGGTGTCGATGATGCGCGACGCGGGGACGTCCAGCGACGGCAGCGTGCCGACGCGTCCCGTCTCGTCGTACCACAGCATGCCGCGCTCGCCGAGCGTCACCGCGCCGATGCGGCACCCGCGCGCCTTCAGCAGATCCAGCAGCCCTTCCGGCGACAGGCCAAGCTGCTCGCACATGCGCTCGGCGCAAACCGCCACGTCAATATGGCGCAGCAGCTCGTCGGTGTTCTCGCGCATGCCGCCCCCGTCCAGCGAGGTCAGCACGCCGGCCTGCCGGCACGCCCGCGCGTAATGCAGCGCGGCGTCGGGCTGATGGCCGTCCAGATGCAGGGCACGATAGCCGCCGATGTCCAGCCGCGGAAAGTCGTTCAGGTAGCCCGCGTCGCGCGCGCGAACGATGGCGCGCTTGCCATGGTTGGGCATGATGAACGACAGCGAGGAGCGCCGCACCTGGCGCGCGTGCAGCGTGACGCCATGCGCGGCCGCCATGTCCGAGTACATGTGGCCCAGCCAGTCGGGCGCCAGCGAGCAGATCAGATCGGGCGGCAATCCCAGCCGCGCGCAGGCAAACGCCGCCGTGACCGCGTTACCGCCGAACGAGACCGCGTAGTCGCGCGCCACGCTTTTCTGGTCGCCCGTGGGCCATTCGTCGGCCAGCACGGTGACGTCGATGTAGGTATGTCCGATGAAGAGCGCCTCGCCCATGGGCCCGCCTTGTCAGGTTGTATGCGCGGGGCGCCTCGGCGCACGGTCTGGACGAGGCGCCGGCGCGGGATTCAGCCGCGCGCGGATTCGCCCGCCTGCGCCAGCACCAGCCGCGCCCGTGCGATGACGGGCGCGTCGACCATCTTGCCATCCAGCATGAACGTGCCCGCGGCGGTATCGCGGTGCGCGGCGATGACGCGCCGCGCCCAGTCGAGTTCCTGCTGGGCCGGCACGAAGGCAGCGTGGATGACGGGGACCTGCGTGGGATGGATGCACAGCATGCCGCCAAAACCCATCTGCTGCGCCCGGCCGGCTGCCGCGGCCAGCCCGGCCTGATCCTGCACGCCGGGAAAGACGCCGTCCAGCGCGGGCGCAAGGCCCGCTGCACGCGTATGAAGCAGCACCTGCACGCGGGCGTGGTCCAGCACGGTTTCCGCGCCCGGCGTGTCGGGCGTCAGGCCCAGATCCAGACCGTAGTCCAGGCTGCCGAACGCCAGCCGCGCGACGCCGGGCGTGGCGGCGATCTCGCCGGCATTGAGGATGCCCTGCGCGGTTTCAAGAATGGGAATCACGGGACAGCCGGTCTGGGCCGCGTGCCGCACCTGCATCATGCTTTCGGCCTTGGGCAGCAGGATGCCCGCCACGCCCGCCCTGCCGCGGCAGGCCTTCAGATCGTCGTCGTGCCAGGACGTGGAAGCGTCGTTGATGCGCACCCAGAGCCGGGCCTCGCGATTAAGGCCCAGGAAATCACACAGGGCTTCGCGGGCCGACGCCTTGGCCAGGTGTTCCACGGCGTCTTCCAGGTCCACGATGACGGCGTCCGCGCCCGCGGCCAGCGCTTTGGGGATGCGCTCGGGCCGCGAGGCCGGCACAAACAGGGCGCTACGAACGACGGGATGATTCACACGACCTCCGAGGCATGAAACTGCGCCACCTGATCCGGCGCGTATCCCAGAGATGCTAGCACCGCATCGGTGTTTTGGCCCACGGCGGGCACCGCCCCCATGTGCGCCGTAAACGCGTTGCTGGTGGCGGGCGGCAGCAGCGCAGGCAGCATGCCGGCGGGGCTGTCGACCTGGCTCCAGCGCTGGCGCGCCTGCAATTGCGGATGCGCCCACACGCCGGCCATGTCGTTGACGCGCGCATTGGCGATCTGCGCGTCTTCCAGGCGTTGCGTCACCTGCTCGATGGACAGGTCGGCAAAGGCGGTCACGATGAGCGCGCGCAGCGCGTCGCGATTGGCGGTGCGCAACGAATTGGAGATGAAGCGCGGGTCCTCGGCCAGCTCGGCCTGGCGCAGCACCTGCGCGCAGAAGACGCGCCATTCGCGCTCGTTCTGCAGACCCAGCATGATGGTGGATCCGCCGCCCACGGGGAACGGCCCGTACGGATAGATGGACGCATGGGCCGCGCCCGCGCGCACGGGTGGCGCCGCGCCGTCGAAGGCGTAATACATGGGAAAGCCCATCCACTCGACCATGCTCTCCAGCATGGAGACGTCCAGGCGGCTGCCCACGCCCGTGCGCTGGCGCAGAAGCAGCGCGTTCAGGATGGCCGAATAGGCGTACATGCCGGCGGCGATGTCCGCGATGGAACACCCCGCCTTGACCGGATCGTCCTTCGTGCCGGTGACCGACAGAAAGCCGCTTTCGCTCTGGATCAGCAGGTCATAGGCCTTTTTATCCTGGTAGGGACCGCCCTCGCCGTAACCCGAGATGTCGCAGACGATCAGGCGCGGGTGCTTCGCGTGCAGCGCCTCGAACGACAGGCCCAGGCGCGCCGCGGCGCCGGGCGCCAGGTTCTGCACCAGCACGTCGGCCGATTCCAGCAGGCGGTCCATGACGCCAGCGGCTTCGTCGCGCTTCAGGTCCAGCGTCAGGCTTTCCTTGGAGCGGTTGGTCCAGACGAAGTGCGAGGACAGCCCCCGCACGCGCTCGTCGTAGCCGCGGGCGAAGTCGCCGCTGCCCGGACGTTCGATCTTGATGACGCGCGCGCCCATGTCCGCGAGCTGGCGGGTGCAGAAAGGCGCGGCGATGGCGTGTTCCAGGCTGACGACGGTGATGCCGTCCAGCGGGCGGGAGGCCTGCATGTTCATTCGGTGAACCTCAATTCGGCTTGGTGGGCCAGCGTGCCGTCCTGCTCGGCCCAGAGCTGGGCGACGCCCGGCTCGGACAAGCGGCCGGCGACCTGGAAGGGAGCGGGGGAAATCAGCGGGCGCAAGCCGCGGTAGGCAAGATGCGTGAGGCGGGCCTTGGGATGCGCCCGCACAAAGGCGGCGACCATCTCGGTGGCGATGAGCGGGCCGTGGACGACCAGGCCGGGATAGCCTTCGACGCCGGTGACATAGGGATGGTCGTAATGGATGCGGTGGCCGTTGAACGTAACGGCCGAATAGCGGAACAGCAGGATCGACGTGGGATTGACCGTGTCGCTCCATTGCGCCTGTGGCGCGGGCTCGCTGCCCGTGAGCTTGGGCGGCGTGGGCTGGCGGTACACGATGTCCTGCTCTTCCAGGATGGCCACTTCGCCCGATTGCCGGTATTCATGCTGCACGGTCACGAACAGCAGGGAGCCGGTGCGGCCGGTCTTTTCCTTGACCTCGGCCACGGTCGACACCCGTTCGGCCGGCACGCCCACCTTGAGCGGCTGGCGGAATTCCACCCGGCCGCCTGCCCACATGCGGTTGCGGTCCTGCGCAGGCGGCAGAAAGCCTCCGCGCGACGGATGGCCATCCGTCCCCAACCCGTCCATGCCGACGGTGGCGATGAAGAAAGCCCATTGCCACAACGGCGGCAGGTCGTCGCCCTCGGCCGGCACCGGTCCACCCAGGGTGGCGGCGATACGCGCGGCGTGGCCGGGGTCCATGGCGTCCGCCTTGCGCTCGCCGCTGCCGATCCACGCGGCCGGATCTGTAGATGTCATGCCGAGTTCCTCTGGTGGTGTTTTTACAGCCTGAAGCATGCCCGCAAGCCGGCGGGCATGTGAATTCGTTTTTCCTCAAGGCGGGGTTTGCGGCGCCTGAATCGGCCATCCGCGCCGTAATATATGGCCCATGCACTTCGACCTTGCCGACCTTCGACTGTTCATCCACATCGCCGAATCCCCCAGCCTGACGCAGGCGGCCAAGCGGGCGCATCTGTCCCTGGCCGCGGTCAGCGTACGGATCAAGGCGCTGGAGAACCAGCTCAATACCCGACTGCTCTACCGCGACAGCCGCGGCGTGGAAATCACGCCCGCCGGGCAGAAACTGCTGCAGCACGCGCGCGTCATCATGCGGCAGGTGGATCACCTGAAACACGACTTCCAGGAACAGGCCGACGGCGACGCCGGCCACATCCGCATCTTTGCCAACACCACAGCCGTCACGGAATTCATGCCGGACATCCTGGCGCAATTCCTGTCGGGCCACCCCGGCGTCACGGTGGATCTGCAGGAGCGTCTGACGCGCGACATCGTGCGCGGCGTGCTGGACGGCACCACCGACCTGGGCATCGTCGCGGGACCGGTGGATGCGCCGGAATTGCAGACCATCCACTTCAGCACCGACCGCCTGGTGCTGGTGGTGCCTAACGGCCATCCGCTGCAGGATCAGGACAAGGTCAAGCTGGCGGACGCCGTGCGTTATCCGTTCATCACCATGCACGAAGGCTCCACGCTGGTGGCCTTCCTGCGCGACCAACTGGAACGCGTCGGCCAGCGCCTGCCCCAGCGCATCCAGCTCTACAGCTTCGATTCGATCTGCCGCATGGTGCAGGCGGGCGTGGGCGTCGGCGTCATTCCGGACTCGGCCGCGCGCCGCTACGGCGGGGACACCAAGCTGCGCGTCGTCGAACTGGACGAGCCGTGGGTGGTGCGCGAACGCAAGCTGCTGGTGCGCGACATCGACGCCCTGCCGGGCTGCGCGCGCGAACTCATCGAACAGATTCAGACGCCGCAAGAATCCTGACGTTGCGCCGCGTCATTTGCCGGTGAATGCGGGCGGGCGCTTCTCTGCGAAGGCGCGCATGCCTTCCAGGTAATCGTCCGTGTAGCCCAATTCGCGCTGCAGGCTGCATTCCAGATCGAACTGCTGCGCCAGCGTGTTGCCGCTGGACGCCTGCAACGCCGCCTTGGCGGCTGCGTAGGCGCGCGTGGGGCCGGCGGCCAGCGTGCCGGTCACCTGCGCGATCGTGTCCGCCAGCGCCGCGTCGGGCACCACGCGCCAGATCAGGCCCCAGGCTTCCGCCTGAGCGGCCGACACCGATTCCCCGAACAGCGCCGCGCCCATCGCGCGCGCCGACCCGACCAGGCGCGGCAGGAACCACGTTCCGCCCGCATCGGGCAACAGGCCGATCTTGCTGAACGCCTGCACGAAGCGCGCCGATTCCACCGCAAACACCACGTCGCACGCCAGCACCAGACTCGCGCCCGCGCCGGCCGCCACGCCGTTCATGACGCACACCACCGGCACGGGCAAGGCGCGCAAGCGGTTGATGAGCGGGCGATAGCACTTCTCCAGCATCACGCTCAGATCGCGACGCGAGCCGTCTTCGGCGGGCTTGCGTTCGCCCAGGTCCTGGCCGGCGCAAAAGCCGCGGCCCGCGCCGGTGATCACGAGCCCGCGCAGGTTTTCCTGCCCTTCCAGCAGGTCCAGCGCGCGCGCCAGTTCGCCGTGCATGACCTCGGTGAAGCTGTTCATGCGCTCGGGCCGGTTCAGGGTGATGACGCCCACGCCGCGTTCCAGCGTGAACTGGATCTGGGTGAAAGCCGGCAGGTGTGTGAAAGCCGGTGCGTCTGCGCTCATGCCAATTCCTCCAGGACGGCCAGTTGCTCTGCCGTATCGCCCATCAATTGATCCACAACGGTCAGGCGCTTGAAATAATCGCCGACCTCCAGTTCGTCCGTCATGCCCATGCCGCCGTGCAACTGCACGGCCAGCTGCGCGACCAGACGGCCGGCGCGCGCGGCCTCCAGCTTGGCCGACGCGATCATGCGGCGCCGCTGCGCCGCGTCGGATTCGGTCAACGCGGCCACCGCCACATAGGCCATCGACAGCGCAAGCTCCTTGGCCACCAGCATCTCGGCCAGGCGGTGCTGCAGCGCCTGAAAGGACGCCAGGGGCTGGCCGAACTGCTTGCGGGTCTTCAGGTATTCCACCGTGATTTCCAACAGGCGCTCCATTGCGCCCGCCGCGTGCGCGCACAGCGCCGCCGTGCCCCATTGCAACGCCTGCGCCAACGCATGGTCGGCCGCATCACCCGCTGCCAGCAGCGCCTGCGCGGGCAGCGTCACCGCATCGAAATCCAGCCGCGCGCAGCGCGCGCCGTCCAGCGTGGGCGTGTCCGTCATGCGCACGCCGGCCACATCGGCCGGCACCGCCAACAGAACGGTCTGGCCATCGCCGCCGCGCGCGCTGACGAACCAAGCATCGGCGGCCGCGCCGTGCCAGACCAGGTGCTTGGCCCCGTCCAGCCGCCAGCCTTCGGCGGTCTGCGCGGCGCGGCAGTCCTGCGGATCCGCCGCATAACGCCGGCCGGGCTCTTGCCACGCCACGCTGACGATGGCCTCGCCCGCCGCGATGGGCGGCAGCCAGCGGCCGCGCGCCGCGTCGCCGCAGGCATCAGCCAGCGCCGCGCCCATCACCGCGCTCGGGATGACCGGCTCGGACACCAGCCCGCGCCCCAGCTCGACATGCACCGGCAGCAGGCTGGCGGGCACTTCGCCGAAGCCGCCGTGGTCCTGCGAAATGTTCAGGCCCAGCACGCCCAGTTCGGCCAGCGCATTCCAGGCCTGCCGATCCAGCGTGCCCGTGGCCTGCCGGGCGCGCCGCTGGGGAAACGTCCATGCCTGGTCCACCAGGCGGCGCAGGCTGTCGGCCAGCATGCGCTGTTCTTCCGTGTAGATGAAATCCATGCGTCGTATTCCTGTCGAGGTTGCGCGGCGAGCCTATACGCCCAGCACCAGGCGGGCGATGATGCCCTTCTGCACTTCGGTCGTACCGCCGTAGATCGAGGTCTTGCGCATATCGGCATAGCCGGCGCCCGCGGCGGCTGTCATCTCCGGCCCGGGGCCGTGGAAATCGTTGCCAGCCACCAGCCAGTCCGGGTCATAGGGCCAGGCGTCCGGCCCCGCCACTTCCATCTGCAGCATGGCCAGGTCCTGCTGGATCTCGGAGCCGCGGATCTTCAGCACCGAAGCCTCCGGCCCCGGCGTGCCGTCGTTGCTGGCGGCCACGCGGAGCAGCAGCATTTCCAGCGCCATGATGTCGACCTCGATGCGCGAGATACGGTCGCGCATCCGGCTGTCCTGCAGCAGCGGCCTGCCGCGCGATTGCGCGCGCGCCGCCATGTCCTTCAGGATGCCCAGCTCGCGGTGGCAATGGCCCAGGCCCGCGATGCCGGTGCGCTCGTGACCGAGCAGGTACTTGGCGTAGGTCCAGCCCTGGTTCTCCTCGCCGACAAGGTTGCCGGCCGGCACGCGCACGTTTTCCAGCCAGACCTCGTTGACGTCATGGCCGCCGTCCAGCGTGCGGATCGGACGCACCGTGACGCCCGGCGCACGCATGTCCAGCAGCAACATCGAGATGCCGCGCTGCGCGCGCGCATCGGGGTCGGTGCGCACCAGGCAGAACATCCAGTCCGCATACTGCGCCAGCGTCGTCCAGGTCTTCTGGCCGTTGACCACGTAGTCGTCGCCATCGCGCACGGCACGGGTCTTGAGCGACGCCAGATCGGAACCGGAACCCGGCTCGGAATACCCCTGGCACCACCAGTCCTGCACACGGATCATGCGCGGCAGCAGCCGGGCCTTCTGCTCGGCGCTGCCGTACTTCATCAGCACGGGGCCGATCATGGACAGCCCGAACGGCAGCAGCCGCGGCGCGCCCGCCTTGAAGCATTCCACTTCGAAGATCAGGCGCTGCAAGGCGTTCCATCCCGTGCCGCCATGATCGACCGGCCAGTTGGGCGCGCCCCACCCCTGGTCGGCCAGGATGTTGTGCCACCGCACGTAGTCATCGCGTTCCAGCCGCTGGTGCCGCAGCACCTTGGCGCGAATGTCTTCCGGCAGCTTCTCGGCGGCGAAGGCGCGCACGGCTTCGCGGAATTGGCGCTCTTGCGGCGTCCAGGTCAGGTTCATGGTCCACCTCCTTTGCCCGGTATCTAGCCACGGCGCGCACGACCGGACAATCTGCCTCTCCCGAAGACGGGCTTCGCGTTGCGTGTAGGGCGCGCGGTCCACTACGGATTGGCAAAAGTCCTGCTTCAGCAATGAAGAATGGCCGAAGCGGTTGGCAGTGCCGACACTAGGGCCTGTTCAGATTCACGCTTCAGATTCACGCTTCAATCACTGGAATCCCATCGCACCATGACTGCTCCCGATCAGACGGATGGCGTCTCGCAAGGCGTCGAGGCGCAATACCGCCAGGCGCTCGACGAAGGCCGCTTCCTCATCCAGCGCTGCGGCGGTTGCGACCGCGCCGTGTTCTATCCCCGCATGATCTGCCCGCACTGCGGCGCGGACCGGCTTGTTTTCGCGGCGCCCGACGGACGCGGCACCGTGTACTCCACCACCGTCGTGCGGCGCAAGCCCGAGTCAGGCGGCGACTACAACGTGGCGCTGATCGACCTGCAGGAAGGCGTGCGGCTGATGAGCCGCGTCGACGGCGTGGCGCCGGACGCCGTGCGCATCGGCATGGGCGTGCGCGCGCAGGTGATCCAGCAGGACGGCCGCGGGCTGGTCGTCTTCGTTCCCAACAAGGAGGCGGCATGACGCTGAATGATTTGCGCGGCGCCGTGGCGGTGGCCGGCGTGGGCCACGCGGGCCTCGGACAGGCCACGGGCTTTACCGAAATGGAAATCCTGGTGCAGGCGGCGCAGCGCGCCGTGGCGGACGCGGGCCTGACGATGCGCGACATCGACGGCATCTGCACCGCCAGCGTGGCCGCGCCGATGTGGGCCATGCCGGTGATCGAACACCTGGGCATTCGGCCGACGTTCATCGACAGCACCATGCTGGGCGGCTCGAGCTTCGTAGCGCATCTGATGCCGGCGCTGCACGCGCTGGCGTCCGGCCAGTGCAATGCCGTGCTGGTCTGCTACGGCAGCACGCAGCGCACCTCCACGCTCAGCCGCGCCGAGGTCGGGCGGGTGCGCAAGCAGTTCGATCCGCAACCCTACGAGTCCCCCTACGATCCGCTCAATCCGCTGTCCTCGTATGCGCTGGCGGCCGCCCGGCACATGCATCAGTACGGCACCCGCCGCGAAGATCTGGCGCGGGTGGCGCTGGCGGCCAACCAGTGGGCGCAGCTCAACCCGGAAGCCCAGTTGCGCGAGCCGGCCACGCTGGATCAGATTCTTTCCGCGCGCATGGTGTCCGATCCCTTGAGCGTGCGCGACTGCTGCCTGGTCACCGACGGCGCGGGCGCCTACGTGCTGGTGCGCGCCGACCGCGCCCGCGACCTGCCGCGTCCGCCCGTCTATGTGCTGGGCAATGCAACGGCCGTGTGGAACCGGCAGATCTCTTCAATGGAAGACCTGACGGTCACCGCCGCCGCCGAGTCTGGCAGCCGCGCGTTCGCGATGGCGGGCCTTGCCCCCAAGGACATCGACGTCGTCGAACTCTACGACGCTTTCACCATCAACACGCTGCTGTTCCTGGAAGACCTGGGCTTCTGCGCCAAGGGCGAAAGCAAGGAGTTCATTGCGGACGGCGGCATTGCGCCCGGGGGCCGGCTGCCGGTCAACACCAACGGCGGCGGCCTGTGCTGCGTGCATCCCGGCATGTATGGCGTCTTCATCATGATCGAGGCGGTGCGCCAGCTTCGCGGCGAATGCGGCGAACGGCAGGTGCCGGACGCGCAGCTTGCGCTGGTGCATGGCAATGGCGGTACCCTGTCCAGCCAATCGACCGCCATCCTGGGCACCCAGGCAACTCTTTGATCCGACGTATCACCCATGTCTCACGCTGAATCCATCACCCGCATACACGACATTCTGGCGCTGCAGGCGCGCCGGCAGCCCGACGCCATCTGCCTGTACGAGGAAGGCGGCGGCACGGTGACCTACGGCCAGTTGTGGCAGCGGGTGCAGGACACGGCGCAATGGCTGCGCGGCCAGGGCGTGCAGCCCGGCCATCGCGTGATGATGGTGGGCGAGAACTGCACGGCGATGCTGGCCGCGCTGTTCGGCTGCGGGGTCGCGGGCGCCTGGCCCGTGGGCGTGAATGCGCGCCTGTCCGGCCGCGAGATCGACAACATCCGTCAGCACGCGCAGCCCGAGCTGGTGCTGTTCACGACCGGCGTGTCGACGGCGGCTGCCGCCCATGCCGCTTCGGCGGGCGCGGTTGAAGCGGACGCGGCAGTCTGGGGACCGGGCATCGCTGCCGCGCGCGCGGCCGAGCCGACGCAGGCTGAAACCGGCGAGCTGGCCAACGAGGTCGCCACGGTGATCTACACATCCGGCACGACCGGCGCACCGAAGGGCGTGATGGTGCCGCATCGCGGGCTGATCCACTTTGCGCGGGTATCGGCGGCGTCGCGCCGGCTGACCCCGCACGATATCGGCTACGCGGCGCTGCCGATGTCGCACATCTTCGGCATCGCGACGGTGCTGATGTCCACGCTGCACGCGGGCGCCAGCCTGGTGCTGCGCAGCCGCTTCGATCCGGACGACGTGTTCAAGGCGCTGGCGCATCCCGGCGTCAGCATCCTGCAAGGCGTGCCGACGATGTTCAGCCGTCTGATGGCGGTGGCGCCGCCCCGCGCGGATCTGCGCGCGCCGGCCTTGCGCTACCTGTACACGGGCGGCGCGGCGCTCGATCCGACGCAGAAGCGCGATGCCGAACGCTACTTCGGCGCGCCGATGCACCACGGCTACGGCATCACGGAGTACGCGGGCTCGATGTTCATCACGGACATCGACGCGCCGCGCGACGATTGCTCGGCGGGGCATGCGGTGGACGGCGTGGAGCTGCGTGTCGGCAACCCGGACGCGGTCCCGGCGCCGGGCACGCGTGGCGACCTGCTGATCCGCGGTCCGGGCGTGATGCTGGGCTACTACCGCAATCCGGAACAGACGGCGCAGGCGCTGCTGCCGGGCGGCTGGCTCAACACGGGCGACATCGGCTACGTGGACGACAGCGGCGCGCTGTTCATCTCGGGGCGTTCGAAGGACCTGATCATCCGGTCGGGCTTCAACGTCTACCCGATCGAGGTCGAGTCGGTGATCAACGCGTTCCCCGGCGTGCGCCTGTCGGCCGTGGTGGGACGCGACACCGAAGATCACAACGAAGAGGTCATCGCCTTCGTCGAACCCCTGCCGGGCGCGACGATCGACACGAATCTGCTGATGCTGCACCTGCGCGCCCAGCTTGCCCCGTACAAGCGGCCGGCGCGGATCATTCCCATCGAGACGATTCCCACCACCGTCAGCGGCAAGATCCTGAAGCAGCCGCTGAAAGAAAGGCTGGCGTAGACGCGGACAGCTGTTCCGCTCTGACGACCGGCCACTTATGCACAAGGAGACAAGAGCGTGAACATCAAGACCCTGATCGCCGCGGCCTCGGCCGTGGCCGCGCTGGCTGGCGCGCAAACCGCCTCGGCCCAGACGTATCCCGACCGTCCCATCCGCCTGCTCGTGGGCTACGCCCCGGGCGGTCCGGTGGACACGACAGCGCGCGTCTTTGCGAAGTATCTCGGCGACAAGCTGGGACAGACCGTGGTGGTGGAGAACCGGGCGGGCGCGAGCGGCATGATCGCGTCGGACGCGACCGCCAAGGCCACCCCAGACGGCTACATGCTGGGCTTTGCCGCCAGCCCCACACTGACGATGTCGCCGCTGGTCCAGCGCAGCACGCTGTTCGATCCGCGCAAGGATTTTTCGCTGCTGGGCCTTGTCGTGGACTACGCCAACGTGTTGTTGATCGGGCCGCAGATCCCGGCGAAGAACGTGGGCGAACTCGTGACCTATGCGCGCGAGCATCCGGAGGCGGTGTCGTTCGGGTCGGCAGGGATCGGGGCGTCGAACCACCTTTCGGCGGAGCTGCTGAAGAAGCAGGCGCAGGCGTCGATGCTGCACGTGCCGTATCGGGGTAATTCACCGGCGATGATGGACGTGGTGAGCGGCAAGGTGACGTTCATGTTCGACATCACGAGCACGGCGATTCCGTTTGTGAAGAGCGGTAAGGCGCGGGCGCTGGCGGTGACGTCGAAGACGCGCAATCCGGAGTTGCCGGACGTGCCCACGATGATGGAGGCCGGCATGAAGGATTACGAGGTGGTGGGCTGGTATGCGCTGGTGGGGCCGAAGAAGCTGCCTGATGCGGTGACGGCGCGGCTGACCCGGGCGCTGTCGGAAGTGTCGAAGGACCCGGCTTTCCGTCAGGCGATGACGGAAGGCGGGTACACGATCAACACGGGCGATTCGCAAGCCCTGCAGGCGCGGATCGACCGCGAGTACGCGTTGTGGTCGGACGTGATCCAGACCGCGAACATTCAGGCCAACTGATTTTCCCCGGAGCATCACGATGAATTCCCCGTCTGCATTGCGAGACCAGATCCGCCTGCCTGTGATTGGCGCCCCGATGTTCCTGGTGTCGGGGCCGCAACTGGTGGTCGCGCAGTGCGCGGCGGGGATCATCGGGACGTTTCCGTCATTGAACGCGCGGCCGCAGGAGCAATTGCACGAGTGGATCACGCGGATCGAGGACGGGCTGGCGGCGCGGCGCCTTGCGGCGCCGTCGGAGAAGGTGGCGCCGTATGGGGTGAACCTGATCGTGCATCCAAGCAATCCGCGCTGGCAAGGAGACCTTGCGATCTGCGCGGAACGCCAGGTGCCGCTGCTGATTACGTCGCTGCATGCGCCGGAGGCGGTGGTGAAGGCGGCGCATGCCTATGGCGGGCTGGTCTATCACGATGTGACGAACGTGCGGCATGCGAAGCGGGCGCTGGACGCGGGGGTTGACGGGTTGATCCTGGTTGCCGCGGGGGCTGGCGGACATGCGGGGCAGATGAATCCGATTGCGCTGGTGAATGAGATACGGGCGTTTTATGACGGGCCGTTGGCGTTGTCCGGCTGCATCAGCCATGGGAAGGATATTTTGGCGGCGCAGGTTCTGGGGTGCGATTTTGCCTATATGGGAACTCGGTTTATTGCGACGCGGGAGTCGTTGGCGGGGGATGCTTACCGGGAGATGGTGTTGGCGGCGCAGGCGGGGGATGTGACTTATACGGCTTATTTTTCGGGGGTGCCGGCGAACTATCTGTCGGAGAGCATTTTGGCCGCGGGGTTGGATCCTATTGTGCTGGCCAGCAATGGGGTGGCACCGCCGGCAAACATGGACAAAAGTTCACGGCCTAAGGCTTGGAAGGATATTTGGAGTGCTGGGCAGGGGGTGGGGGCTGTGCAGGAGGTGTTGGCTGTTGCAGAACTGGTGGCGCAGTTGGAGGGGGAGTATCTCGGGGCTGTTGCTGCTGTGTCGCGGCGGGTTTGAGTTCTTTTGACGCCCGGCGCGTCGGCGGGGTCGGGCTTGTTCTTTTGACGCCCGGCACGTCGGCGGCCTGGCGCGCGCGGAGCTACGATTGCGGTCCGGAGCCTTCGCTCCGGACTGCCCCGTCGTCATCTTCGTCCAGGCCTGCGGCCTTCCCTTCAGATTCCCTCGGGCGCATCTACACGCCCCGCGCACCCCAGGCCGCCGACGCGCCGTGCTCGGGTGGTTTCAGCTTGGCGGGCGCTGGGGCGGGGTGGGTTCTTGAGGGTTTTGGCTGCGCTTGCGCGGGTTTGGAGCGTCTTGCGTTCGTGGATGACGCTTCGCGCTTGCGGCCGGGGGTGTGCTCGGGTGCCTGATACCTTACTCGTGATGTGCGGCGGTGTTGCTGGTGTCTGACACCCTTGGGGCACATCTGCGGCATGACGACAGTCTTCGCAGGGTGTCAGACACCTGTCCCAGTTCGGGCGTCGCAATCTGCGCGGGTGTCTGACACCCTTGGGACACATCCGTGGCATAACGGCAGTCTTCGCAGGGTGTCAGACACCATCTCCGAGATAACGGCAACACCGGTAAACTGCGCGGTCATGCGGCGCCGGTCGGCGGCCGGACTTGTTCATCCTCTGGAGAACTTCAAACCATGATCCGTTATCTGGTCTTTTCGGCTTCGCTGGCGATGGCTGGCAGCGCAGTGGCCGCCCCGTCGTTCAATTGCGCCAAGGCCTCCACGCCGGTTGAGAAGTCGCTTTGCGGCAATTCGAGGCTAGGGGATCAGGATGCCGCCATTGCACAGCAATTCAAGGCCGTGCGCGATGAACTGGATGCGGAGGCGGCCAACGCATTGGTTGCCGATCAGAAGTACTTTCTGGGCGTGCGCGACAACGCTTATGCAGAGCCCTACGTGCAAAGCACGCCTTTCGAGGCGCTTACCGACACCATGCGTTACCGTCTGGCGTTCCTGAAGGCGATCAATCCCAAGCCGGCCGACGGATTTGTCGGCAAGTGGAGGAACATCGAAGGCGAGATCGAGATCACGCAGAATTCGCGTGGCGAGTTGCTGGTGGCGGCGAATTCGGCGCGGCCGTATAACGGGAACTGGGTTTGCGATTTGAGTGGTCGAGGCGCCGTGTCGGGCGACACGCTGACGGTGACCTATCAGGATGGACCGCCCTGGACGCTGACGCTCAAGCGCCGCGGCGCGGTGCTGGTGACGCGCGAGACGCCGCCTGCCGGTGTGAAGAATGACGGCTTTGGGCCGCCGTTCTGCGGCATGAACGGCAGTCTCAATGGCGCCTGGTTCGCGGTGCGCTGATCGTCACGATCCTGACCGGATCACTCCAGCTTGATGTTCGCGGTCTTGATGAGGTCGCGCCACTTTGCGATTTCGTCGCGCACGAATTTGCCGAATTCCTCGGGCGAGCCCGGCTTGGGCTCCGCACCCGCCGCGATCATTGCCTTTGCGGTGCTGTCGTTCGACAGCACTTTCACCATGTCCGCATTGATACGCTTGACGATGTCGGGCGGCGTGCCTTTGGGCGCCATGACGCCACTCCACGAGTAGGCCTCGTAGCCGGGCAGTCCTGATTCCGCGATGGTGGGGATGTCGGGGACCATGCTGGACCGTGTGGGGTTGCCGACGCCCAGCGCGCGGATCTTGCCGCCCTTGAGGTGCGGGACGGCGGAGGGGCCGTCGGCGAACATGACTTGCACTTGGCCGCCTAGCAGGTCCTGCATGGCGGGTGCGCTGCCGCGGTAGGGGACGTGCTGGATACGCACGCCGGCCATGGCGTTGAAGAGTTCGCCGGCCAGGTGCGTGCCGCCGCCGGTGCCGGAGGAGCTGAAGGACAGCTTGCCGGGGTTTTGCTTGGCGTAGGCGATGAGTTCGCTGACGCTGTTGACGGGCAGCGACGCATTGACGACGAGCACGATGGGAAATACCGCGGCCATGCCTACTGGCACGAAGTCGGTGGTGATGTCGTAGCTGAGGTTGTTGCGCAGGCTGGGCAGCACGGCGTGGTGGATGGACGCGAAAAAGAAGTTGTAGCCGTCGGGCTCCGCTTTCGCAGCGAATTGCGCGCCGACGATGCCGCCGGCGCCGGATTTGTTGTCAACGACGGTGGGCACGGACCAGAGTTGGCCGAGAGGCTGCGTCGTGAAGCGCGCGGTGGTGTCGACCGGTCCCCCGGCGGGAAACGGGACGATGAAGGTCACGGCGTGGCCCGGCCAGGTGGCGGCGCGGGCCCAGGATGGAAGCATGGCGGCGGCGCATGCGGCGCCCAGCCCCGCGAGGACGCGGCGGCGGTCTTGATGGATCACGGCAGTCTCCTGAGTCTTGTTCTGGTCACGGCTGGACATCGCGTGCTGCCGCCCGCCGCTGTTTTTTATTATTTGCCGAATGCCGGAGAAGTCCGCTACGTATTTGCAAAAGCCCCTCTTTCGCGGGGGCTGAAGGATGGGCCGCACGCGCGGGCACGCCTTGTATGGCAGCCCTACGGCGCATGGGCTAGGACACATGGGGTCAGGGCAAACCCCGAGCGACGCATCTGTCGGGCGATTGGGACCGCAGGCGCGCTGTCGGCTCCCGACTACCTATTGCCCACGCGCGGCGCGCTGCACGTGGCCGATGAAGCACTCCGCGAAGCTGGGCAGGTCGCGGCCGCGTTGGCGGCACAGCAGGCGATCGCGTAGCGCCCAGGGGTCGTCCAGCTTGAGCACATGCAGAAAGTCAGGACGGCTGTAGCGCGCCGCGCAGGCGCGTGGCACGACGGCGATGCCCGCGCCGGCCTCGACCATGCGGCACACGGCCTCGAAGCTGCCCACGTGCACGCGCTGGCAGATGCGCTTGCCAAGGCCACTGGCGATGTCTTCAAGAAAGGTCTGGATCGCGCTGTCCGGGTGGATGCCGACGAACTGGTAGGCGTCCACCAGGTCCGCGAAATGCGCGGTCTTCTGCGCGGCCAGCGGATGGTCCAGCGACGTGACCACGGTGAGTTCGTCGCGGAACAGCGGCGTGACGTCCAGGCCCTCGACATCGATGTTGCCCGCGACAAGGCCCAGGTCCCCGGCGCCGGCACGGATGGCAATGACGATGTCGCCAGAGATTTTTTCTTCCAGCTCGACATCGACGTCAGGGTTTTCCGCCAGGAACGTGGACAGCGCGTCGGCCAGGAAGGAATTGGTGGCGGTGGTGTTGGCCAGCAGACGTAGACGGCCTTTCAGGCCGCTGGCGTACGGCTGCAGATCGGCGTTCAGGCATTCGAGTTGGCGGAAGACGGCATTGGCGTGCTTGAGCAGCACTTCGCCGGCGGGCGTGAGCGCCACGCCCGTGGCCATGCGCACCAGCAGGCGGGCCTTGAATGCCTCTTCCATGTGCTTGACCCGCGCGCTTGCCGCCGGCAAGGACAGGAACGTGCGTTCCGCGGCACGGGTCAGATTGAGTGTTTCGCCCACGTTCAAGAACAAACGCAGGTCCGTCAGATCATGTCTCATGTTCCACCACGCAGAAGGGGGGCATTTCTAATTTTGAATTCTTCGAATGCCGGGTCGAATCTACCATGAGGCCATGCCCATGAACCAGACGGGTTGATGCGGAACTGTTTTCCACACACGGCGTGCGCGCCGCAGCACAGGAGTCAGAAGCAATGAGCGGCTTGGTATCCGGAAAGGTGGTGATCGTGACGGGCGCAGGCGGCGGCATCGGCCGCAGCGTGGCGCTGGCAATGGCGGAGGCGGGCGCGAAGGTCGTGGTGAACGACATCGGCGTATCGCTCACGGGCGAAGGCGGCGCGGACGGTCCCGCGCAGGCAGTCGTGAAGGAAATCGTCGAAGCGGGCGGCCACGCTGTGGCCAACACCGACAGCGTGGCCGCGTACGACAGCGCCAGCCGCGTCGTGCAAACCGCCATCGACGCATTCGGCCGGGTGGACGCGGTGATCAACAACGCGGGCAACCTGCGCGACCGGGTTTTCCACAAGATGAGCGAAGAGGAATGGCGCCAGGTGATCGACGTGCACCTGAACGGCTCGTTCTACATGAGCCGCGCGGCGGCGCCCTACTTTCGCGAACAGGAATCGGGCGCCTTCGTGCACATGACGTCCACGTCGGGGCTGATCGGCAACTTCGGCCAGGCCAACTACGCGGCAGCCAAACTGGGCATCGTCGCGTTGTCCAAGTCGATTGCGCTGGACATGGCGCGCTACAACGTGCGGTCCAACTGCATCGCGCCGTTTGCCTGGAGCCGCATGACAAGCTCCATCCCCGCGGAGACCGACGAAGAAAAGGCGCGCGTCGAGAAACTGAAAAAGATGGAAGCCGGCAAGGTGGCGCCGATGGCGGTGTTTCTGGCCAGCGACGCGGCCAGCGAGATAACCGCGCAGATCTTCGCGGTGCGCGCCAACGAGATCATGCTGATGAGCCAGCCTCGCCCGCTGCGCACGGTGCATCACAGCGAAGGCTGGACGCCGGAACGCATCGCCGAGATCGCCGCGCCCGCCATGCGCAAGCACTTCTATGCGTTGGAGCGTTCGCCCGACGTGATCGACTGGGATCCCATCTGAGGCCGCCACATGCCGTTGGACTATGCAACCGTGAAGGACTGGCGCTTTGACGATGTGCGCCAGCGCTATGAACAGAAGGACACCATGCTGTATGCGCTGGGCATCGGCCTGGGGCAGGATCCGGAAGACACGGGCCAATTGCGCTACGTGTACGAAAAGGACCTGCGCGCGTTCCCGACGATGAGCGTGATCCTCGGCTACCCGGGCTTCTGGGTCAGCGACCCGCGCTCGACGGTGGACTGGGTGAAGGTCGTGCATGGCGAGCAGCGGCTGACGCTGCATGCGCCGCTGCCGGTGTCGGGCGTCGTCACCGGCAGAACACGCAACACGCACGTGATCGACAAGGGCGCGGACAAGGGCGCCATCATCGTCAGCGAACGCACGCTGCACGACGAAAACGGCCAATGCCTGGCGACCCTGCGATCAAGCACCTTCTGTCGCGGCGATGGCGGTTTCGGCGACGGCGATGCCAGCCCCGAGGCCCTGCCCGCCGCGCCCGACGGCGACCCGGAATTGCGCTGCGAGCTGCGCATTCCATCCAGCGCGGCGCTGCTGTATCGCCTGAACGCCGACCGCAATCCGCTGCACGCAGACCCGGACGTCGCGCGCCAGGCGGGTTATCCCCGCCCCATCCTGCATGGTCTGTGCTCGTACGGCGTGGCCGCGCATGCCATCGTCAAGACCTTCTGCGATTACGATGCCGCGCGGCTCACCAGCCTGAACACGCGTTTCTCGGCGCCCGTCTATCCGGGCGAGACACTGCAATGCGACATGTGGCGCATGCCGGATGGCCAGATCCGCTTCATTGCCCGCGCCAAAGAGCGCGGCGTCGTGGTCATGAGCCACGGCACCGCGACGGTGCAATCATGACGCGCCCGCCTCCTCTTGACGGCATCCGCGTGCTGGACCTGTCGCGCATTCTGGCCGGCCCGTGGTGCACGCAGAACCTGGCAGACCTGGGCGCCGACGTCATCAAGATCGAACGGCCGCACGTCGGCGACGACACCCGCGCGTGGGGGCCGCCCTTTCTGAAGGACGGAGATGGCCAGGACACCAACGAATCGGCCTATTACCTCAGCGCCAACCGCAACAAGCGCTCCGTCGAGGCCGACATGGCCACGCCGGAAGGCGCGGCGCTGATCCGGGAATTGGCCGCGGTCAGCGACATCCTTGTCGAGAACTTCAAGGTGGGCGGCCTGGCCAAGTACGGGCTGGACTACCAGAGCCTCAAGCAGATCAATCCGCGCCTCATCTATTGCTCGGTCACCGGCTTCGGCCAGGACGGTCCGTTTGCGCAGCGCCCCGGCTACGACTTCATGATCCAGGGCATGGGCGGGCTGATGAGCATCACGGGCGAGCGCGACGACCTGCCCGGCGGCGGGCCGCAGAAGGCGGGCGTGGCCGTCACCGACATCGTCACCGGCATGTACGCGACCGTGGCGGTGCTGGCGGCCCTGCAAGAGCGCCATCGCAGCGGCCAGGGCCAGCATCTGGACATCGCGCTGCTCGACAGCCACGTGGCCTTGCTGGCCAACCAGAACTCCAACTACTTCAACTCGGGCGTCGCGCCCACCCGCGCCGGCAACGCGCATCAGAACGTGGTGCCCTACCAGGTGTTCGCCGCCAGCGACGGCCACCTGATCGTGGCCACGGGCAACGAATCGCAGTATCGCGCCTACTGCCGCGCCATCGGCGTGCCGGAGCTCGGCGACGATCCGCGCTTTGCGACCAACCGGCTGCGCGTCACCAACCGCGTGGAACTGATCGGCATCCTGACCGACATCATGCGCGAAGGCCGGCGTGATGACTGGATTGCCAAGCTGGAGGCGGTGGGCGTGCCGTGCGGGCCGATCAACGACATCGCCCAGGCATTCGCGCACCCGCAGGCGCAGGCGCGGCAGCTGCGGCGAGACATGCCGCATCCGGCCGGCGGCATGGCGCCCGTGACGGCCAGTCCGCTGCGGTTTTCGGATTCGCCCGTCGTGTACCGCCGCGCGCCGCCGCTGCTGGGCGAGCACACCGACGAAGTGCTGCGCGACGTGCTGGGCAAGTCGGCGGAGGCGATTGCGGCGTTCCGGAAGTAGGAGGACTCGGCCCGCTCAGTGCAGGCCGTCGAGCAGCCAGTGGCGCGTGTTGAACCAGCCCCGGAACACGCGAGCGCCTTGCGGGCCGGCGTCGTGCTGCGGCAGACGCTGGCCGTCTGCCGCCAGATGCAGTCCGCGCATGATGGGTTCGAAGCGGTTGCGAAACGCCCCGCTCTGCGCCTGGAAATGCGCATTCATGGCGACGATCGCGGCTGCCTGCTCGGCCTGCGGCATCATCGACAGAAAGAACAGCACCTGCCGCCAGGCATAGGCGGTGTTCCGGGTCATCCGCACACACGCATGCCAATCGTGGATCTTCATTTGGTGGCGCGCGCAGATCCACTCGAAGCCGGCAACCGCCATCTGGCCATAATGGCCGCGTAGCGCCGCGTCCAACCCCGCGTCTTTCACCAGCACCGCAAGATTCTGCGTGGTCAGTATCTGCTGCTGCTCGATGACCATGCCGTTGGCGCCCACTTGGCCGAAGCCAGGCTGTACGCCGGCGCGCGCGGCGCACAACCGGCCAAACGCGTCGGCGTCGTCGCCGCGAGATTTTCGCGGCAACGGCAGCGCCAGCACCTGGCTGGCATCGATGTCGAAATAGCGGGTGTACAGAGAGTCGCCGAGCAGCGCCGCCGCGCATTGCGCCGCTTCCAGGAATTTGCGTCCGAAACGCCCCATGAAGATGTCCGCCGCCACCTCATCCACCAGCGGCAGCGTCCATTGCGCACGCTCGGCAAGTGCGTGCAGTTCCTGCAGCAGCTTGTTCGGCACGGGCGCATGCGGGAATGACGCCAGGGCAAGTTCCGCGATTTCCGTCAGCGCGGCGCGGGCCGCGTCGGCGTCCTGCCGCGCCGGACGCCGAAGATCTTCCAGGGCCGCGATCCAGGGCAACCGGTCGAACGACGCCTGCCGTTCAAGGTTGAGCAAGAGAAGCGAACGGCGCCGGCGGAACGCCCGATAACAAGCGCTGTACAGCGTGCGCAACGCGGCATCGTCAAAACCGCCGCCTTGCAGGCCCGACGTGATCTGCGGCGTGAGCGTCGCCAGGAAGTCCGGCGAGGTGATCAGCCCCTGCGCCACCAAGTCGGCAAGCGTGCCGCTTTGGCAGCGCTGTGCGCGCCGGGCGATGGGCGCCGGCACCGGCTCGCCCGGCGGCAATTGGAGCGTTGCGGCTTCGGTTGCGCTCAACGGCGCCAGCACCGGGGCCAGGTCGTGCACGCCGGCCGTCTGCGGATGATCCTGCAAGCGGGCGGCCACCAGGCGCGCGATTTCATGGAATCCGACAGCGGACACCTCCTCGCGCTGACGTTGGCGCAGGGCCTCGTGCTCCGCAGACCTGGGCTCGCCATGCGCGGCTACGAAATCGCGAACGATGCGGCGTATGCGGCCGACCTGCCTGCCGGTAAGGCCGGCAGCGTCCTGCGCGCATTGCGCCAGGAGGTCGAAGAGCTCGCGCTTGTGACGATGCCTGCGCGACGTGCCGGCCGGCGACTGGCCACTGTCCTGGGCCGCATTGATCTCGTTCGTCAGCGCCTGGGCGCGTGGAATCCAGTCCTGCGGATAACGCCGGCACGGCCAATCGTCCTCGACCGTCTCAAGAAACAGGGCGACGGCGCGGTCGTAATGCGGCAGCAGGGTCAGAACGGCCGCACGCTGCGCCGCGATGCGCGGTTGCGCGGGCAGGCTGGACAGCCGCGCGGCAACGTCGCCGGCGGTGCTGACATGGATGTCGGCGCCCGACGCGTCATCGGCCGATCCGGGCGCGGGGAAGAAGCGCAGACGGTCAAAAAAAGGCGCCACCACCGCGACCAGTTCCCGCGCCGCGTCGGCAAGCCCCTGCCCCAACAGCCACGCCGCCACGGCCAGCACAGCTTCTTCCGGCACCTCGATGCGATAGTCGCCCCGCGCCAGGCTGTCTTGCAGACGCGCGACGCCGGCCTCGCTGAGAAACCAGGCGTTGAGATCGCGCCGTTCGTTGCCCGGCGCGATGCCGGAAAGCGTCGCCGCCAGCTCGCGCTCGTAGGGCGTCAACGGTCCACCGGCAAGCAGATCCCCCGTGGCAAAGCCGCCGGTGGCGACGTCCAGCGTCACCCAGTCGGGAATGCCGGGCAGCGGCGTGGCGGAGCCGTAGGTAGCCGAGCCATCCAGCGCATGCGCCAGCACCTGGCGCCAGCGCTCAACGCGCACCGCCGCGCGTTCGCGCACGGCGGGGTCCGGGTGGGTCTCGTGGGTCAGGAAGGCTTTGGCGAGCATGGCGGCGGCATAGCCGCCACCCGCCCCGTGCGCATCCGGCGCGTCATCCATGATGCGTGGCTCAGGTAAGAGGAAGGGATCCGGGAGCTGGATTCGAACCAGCGCCTATCCGGACTGGAGCCGAATGTTCTGCCGCTGAACTATCCCGGAACGACGGACGGAGTATATACATCGCTTGCGTAGCGCACCCGCCTAAAAAAAAATTGGCCGCTGGGCTCAGCGGCCAATTTGCACTTCATGCAGTCACTGCGTTCAGGCAACGGCGACCGGGATCTTGCCGATCTTGGCCTGCCATTCCTTCGGGCCGGTCGTGTGGACCGAGGTGCCTTGGGCGTCGACCGCCACGGTCACCGGCATGTCCTTCACGTCGAACTCATAGATGGCTTCCATGCCCAGGTCCGCAAAGCCCAGCACCTTGGCGCCGCGGATGGCCTTGGACACCAGGTAGGCAGCGCCGCCGACGGCCATCAGGTAGGCCGAGCCGTGCTTCTTGATGGCTTCGATGGCGACGGGGCCGCGCTCGGACTTCCCGATCATCGAGATCAGGCCCGTCTTCTCCAGCATCATGTCCGTGAACTTGTCCATCCGCGTGGCGGTGGTGGGACCTGCGGGGCCGACCACTTCATCGCCCACCGGATCCACCGGACCCACGTAATAGATGACGCGGTTGGTGAAGTCCACGGGCAGCGGCTCGCCCTTGGCCAGCATGTCCTGGATGCGCTTGTGCGCGGCGTCGCGGCCGGTAAGCATCTTGCCCGACAGCAGCAGGGTCTGGCCCGGCTTCCAGCTGGCGACTTCTTCCTTGGTCAGCGTGTTCAGGTCGACCTGCTTGGACTTGTTGTAGTCCGGCGCCCAGTGCACTTCGGGCCACTCGGACAGCGACGGGGGATCCAGGCGCGCGGGACCGGAGCCATCCAGCTCGAAGTGCGCGTGACGCGTGGCCGCACAGTTCGGGATCATGGCGACGGGCTTGGAGGCCGCGTGCGTCGGGAAGGTGCTGATCTTGACGTCCAGCACGGTCGTCAGGCCGCCCAGGCCCTGCGCGCCAATGCCCAGCGCGTTGACCTTTTCGTAGAGCTCGATGCGCAGCTCTTCCAGCTTGTTCTGCGGGCCGCGGGCCAGCAGCTCGTACATGTCGATGTCTTCCATCAGCGACTGCTTGGCCATCAGCATGGCCTTTTCAGCCGTGCCGCCAACGCCGATGCCCAGCATGCCGGGCGGACACCAGCCGGCGCCCATCGACGGGACGGTCTTGAGCACCCAGTCCACCAGCGAATCGCTGGGGTTCAACATGGCGAACTTGGTCTTGTTCTCGGAACCACCACCCTTCGAGGCGATTTGCACGTCGACCTTGTCACCCTGGACAAGCTCGACGTGCAGGATACAGGGCGTGTTGTCGCGCGTGTTCTTGCGCGCAAACAGCGGGTCGTCCAGCACGGAGGCGCGCAGCGGATTGTCCGGATTCAGATAGCCGCGGCGCACGCCTTCGTCACAGAGCTCCTGCAGGGTGCGCTTGGTGTCAAAGCGCACGCTCATGCCGATCTTCAGGAAGACGTTGACGATGCCGGTGTCCTGGCACAGCGGACGCTTGCCCTCGGCGCACATGCGCGAGTTGGTCAGGATCTGCGCCATCGCATCGCGCGCGGCCGGGCTTTCCTCGCGCTCGTAGGCGCGCGCCAGGTGGCGGATGTAATCGACGGGGTGGTAATAGCTGATGAACTGGATGCCATCGGCTATCGACTGGATCAAGTCTTCTTCTTTAATGATGACGGACATGGCGATTTGCAGGTCTGGAGGGGAAACGTGAAAACGCGGCTGATCCGGTGATCAGCCGCAGTAGAAAAGAACTATTTTGCCGCCGGGCCGCCCCAAGGCAAAATGCGCCCCCTCGGGGGGCAGCAAGCGCGCGGAGCGTGCGCGGCGTGGGGGCATTTTTTCCCGCCGGGCCGCCCCAAGGCAAAATGCGCCCCCTCGGGGGGCAGCAAGCGCGCGGAGCGTGCGCGGCGTGGGGGCCAACCACTTATTTGCCTTGCCACACGGGCTTGCGCTTCTCGGCGAAGGCCGTGGCGCCTTCCTTCGCGTCGGCCGACGTGAAGATGTGCGCGATCAGCGGGCGCTGGCGGTCGAACATGCCTTCCTGATCCCAGTCGCCGCCTTGAGCGACGATGCTCTTGGCGGTCTGGACGGCCAGCGGGCCGTTTTCGACGATGGCACGCGCCAGTTCCAGCGCGCCGGCCAGGGCTCCGCCCGGCTCGGTCAGGCGGTTGACCAGGCCGAAGGCGTGGGCGCGTTCGGCGCTCAGCATTTCGCCGGTCAGGATGACTTCCATGGCGATGTGGTACGGCAGGCGGCGCGGCAGGCGCAAGAGGCCGCCGGCGCCGGCCACCAGGCCGCGCTTGACTTCGGGCAGGCCGAACTTGGCGTTGCTGGCGGCCACGATCAGGTCGGAGGCCAGCGCCATTTCGCATCCGCCGGCCAGCGCGTAGCCTTCGACCGCGGCGATCAGCGGCTTCTTGGGCGGGCGTTCGTTCAGGCCGGCAAAACCGCGGCCTTCCACGTAGGGGCGTTGGCCGGACGCGGCGAACGCCTTCAGGTCCATGCCCGACGAGAACGTGCCGCCGCCACCCGTCAGGATGCCGATGCGCACGTCGTCACGGCTGTCCAGCTGGTCCAGCGCGGCGGCCATGGCCACGGCGGTTTCCAGGTTGATGGCGTTCTTGGCCTCGGGACGGTTGATCGTGATGATCTGGATGCCGTCGGTGACTTCCACCGTGATCAGGTCAGACATGGGACTGCTCCTTTTTCGCGAATTTCTCGGAATCGGGTTCCGGGTTTTATATAAGACTCAGGCTCAACCCGGAATCATACGACCATTGGTTTACGGGCGCAGGCAAAGGCCCCCCCGTGTCCACCAGGGGCACATTCGGGGACGCCTTCGGACCCAGATGTAACCGGTATGGCCCCGCCCGGGCCCGCTACAGCCGCAGGCCAGTTAAAATGCCGGGTTTCCCACGCGCGGGGCAGTTTTTGCCCGGCGGCCGAATTCCAAGAATCCTATGCTCACCTTTCAGCAAATCATCCTTACGCTCCAGGAATACTGGGACAAGCAGGGTTGCGCCCTGCTGCAGCCCTACGACATGGAAGTCGGCGCCGGCACCTCGCACACGGCCACGTTCCTGCGCGCCATCGGTCCTGAGCCCTGGCGCGCCGCCTATGTGCAGCCCTCGCGCCGCCCGAAGGATGGCCGCTACGGCGAAAACCCCAACCGCATGCAGCACTACTACCAGTACCAGGTCGTGCTCAAGCCCGCGCCGCCCGAAATCCTGGATCTGTATATCGGTTCGCTGAAGGCGCTGGGCATCGATCCCACGCAGCACGATATCCGCTTCGTCGAGGACGACTGGGAAAACCCCACGCTCGGCGCCTGGGGCCTGGGCTGGGAAGTCTGGCTGAACGGCATGGAAGTGACGCAGTTCACGTATTTCCAGCAGGTCGGCGGCCTGGACTGCACGCCCACCACCGGTGAAATCACCTACGGCCTGGAACGCCTGGCCATGTACCTGCAGGACGTGCAAAGCGTGTACGACCTGGTCTGGACGGAAGGCGCCAACGGCAATCGCGTTCTGTACCGCGACGTGTTCCACCAGAACGAAGTCGAGCAATCCACCTACAACTTCGAACACTCGTCGGCCGAGATGCTGTTTGCGCATTTCAACGACTACGAAGCCGAAGCCAAGCGCCTGATGGACGTGCCGCTGGCGCTGCCGGCCTACGAGGCCGCGCTGAAAGCCGCGCACACCTTCAACATGCTGGACGCGCGCGGCGCGATCAGCGTGACCGAGCGCGCCGCCTACATCGGCCGCATCCGCAACCTGTCGCGCACCGTCGCGCAGGCCTACTACGATTCCCGCGAACGACTGGGCTTTCCCATGCTGGGCCGCGACAAGGCCGCCGGGGAGGCAGCATAAATGACGACGAACATCCGCCCGCTGCTGGTTGAACTGCTGACCGAAGAACTCCCGCCCAAGGCCCTGCAGAAGCTGGGCCAGGCCTTTGCCGAAGGCGTGCGCGCCACGCTGGACCGCCACGGCCTGCTGGCCGAGGGCTGCGCCGTCACCCCGTACTCGACGCCGCGCCGCCTGGCCGTGCACCTGTCCGCCGTGCTGGCGCAGGCGCCCGACCAGGCCTATGCCGAAAAGCTGATGCCCGTGAAGATCGGCCTGACCGAAGACGGCAAGGCCACGCCCGCGCTGCAAAAGAAGCTGGCCGCCAAGGGCCTTGAAAACATCGACGTGTCCACCCTGGACCGTGAATCCGACGGCAAGCAGGACTACCTGGTGGCGCGCGGCACGGCCGCGGGTGCGCAACTGGCTGCCGGCCTGCAGGAAGGCATCGAAGCCGCCATCGACGGCCTGCCCATCCCCAAGGTGATGCGCTACCAATTGGCGGACGGCGTCTCCACCGTCAAGTTCGTGCGCCCGGCGCATGGCCTGATCGCCCTGTTCGGCGCGGACGTGGTGCCGGTCTCGGCGTTGGGCCTTGCCGCCGGCCGCGAAACACTCGGCCACCGCTTCATGAGCGAGGGCGCCATTGCCATCGCCGATGCCGACGCCTACGTCGCCACGCTGGCCGAAAAGGGCCATGTCGTGGCCTCGTTCGAGGCGCGCCGCGCCGAGATCCAGCGCCAATTGCAGGAAGATGCAACCCGCCTGTCCGCCACGCTGGGCGATGACCCCGAAGTGGCCGCGCTGCTGGACGAAGTCACCGCGCTGGTCGAGCACCCCACCGTGTACGTGGGCGAGTTCGAAGAGCAGTTCCTGCAGGTTCCGCAGGAATGCCTGATCCTGACCATGCGGCTGAACCAGAAGTACTTCCCGCTGTTCGACCCGGCGACCGGCCGTCTCACCCACCGCTTCCTGATCGTGAGCAACATGCGCACGGACAATCCGGTGAACATCGTCGAAGGCAACCAGCGCGTGGTGCGTCCGCGTCTGGCCGACGCGCAATTCTTCTTTGAAACCGACCGCAAGACGCCGCTGGCCGCGCGTGTCGAACAGTTGGGCTCCATCGTTTATCACAACAAGCTCGGCACCCAGCTCGAGCGCGTCGAGCGCGTGCGCGCGATTGCCCGCGGCATCGCCGGCGAACTGGGCGGCGACGTGTCCGCCGCCGACCGCGCTGCCATGCTGGCCAAGGCCGACCTCGGGTCGAACATGGTCGGCGAGTTCCCCGAGCTGCAAGGCATCATGGGCGCGTATTACGCCGCCGGCGACGGCGAGCCCGCCAGCGTCGTCGAAGCTCTGCGCAGCCAGTACCGCAACCGGTACGACGCGCCGGTCACGCAGGACACCCTGACTGCCGCCACGCTCTTCATCGCCGAGCGCGTCGAAACGCTGGTCGGCATCTGGGCGATCGGCCTGGCCCCCACCGGCGAACGCGACCCCTTCGGCCTGCGCCGCGCCGCGCTGGGCCTGATCAGCGCCTTCGAACAACTGGCCGCGGGCGGCTGGCTGAAGATCAGCCAGAACGGTCCGCTGACGCTGGACGGCCTGCTGCAATTGGCTGCCGGCACGTTCCCGGCCGGCAAGATCCCGGCCGACACGCTGGCCGAGGTCCGCACCTTCATCTATGAACGCTATCGCAACCAGCTCATCAACGACTTCGACCGCAACGCCGTCGAGGCCGTGATCGCGCTGACCCCGCCGCTGCACCAGGTGGCCGAACGCGTGCGCGCCGCCGCCGCGTTTGCGCAGCTGCCCGAGGCCGCCAGCCTGGCCGCCGCCAACAAGCGCATCGGCAATCTGCTCAAGAAGGCCGAGGGCGAGATCGGCGCCGTGAACGACGCCGCGCTGGTGGAGCCCGCCGAAAAGGCGCTGGCCACCGCCGTGGCTGCCCTGCGTCCCAAGGCCGAAGCGCAGCTTGCCGACGGCGACTTCGCCGGCAGCCTGTCCACGCTGGCCCAGGCCCGCGAGCCGGTCGACGCGTTCTTTGCCGACGTCATGGTCATGGCCGAAGACCCGGCCGTGCGCGCCAACCGGCTGGCCCTGCTCGCCCAGCTGCATGGCCTGATGAATCAGGTCGCCGACATCTCCAGGCTCGCCCAGTGAAGCTCATCATCCTCGACCGCGACGGCGTCATCAATCAGGACAGCGACGCATTCGTCAAGACGCCCGACGAATGGATCGCGCTGCCGGGCAGCCTGCAGGCCATCGCGCGCCTCACGCAGGCCGGCTGGAAGGTGGTGGTTGCCACCAACCAGTCGGGCTTGGCACGCGGCCTGTTCGACATGGACACGCTGACGGCCATCCACACCAAGATGCGGCGCGAACTGGCCGCGGTGGGCGGCAGCGTCGATGCCATCTTCATGTGCCCGCACGGCCCTGACGACGACTGCAGCTGCCGCAAGCCGCGTCCCGGCATGTTCGAGCAGATCGGTCACCGCTACGACATCGATCTGGCCGGCGTGCCGGCGGTGGGCGATTCGCTGCGTGACCTGCAGGCCTCGTCGGCCGCGGGGTGCTCACCCTGGCTGGTGCTGACGGGCAATGGCGCCAAGACGCAGGCCAAGGGCGGACTGCCGGACAACACGCGCGTCTGCAATGACCTGTCGGCCGTGGCCGACGCCCTGCTGCAGGACGCGTGACCCGATGGCCCGGCTTCGTTCCTTCCTGTACTTCGTGTTTCTGGCCGTCACGGTCATTCCGTACGCCTTCGCCTGCGTGCTGTGGGCGCCGCTGCCGCTGCACTGGCGCTACAAGCTCACGGTGGGCTGGCCCCGCCTGGCCATCTGGGGCGCCAAGGTCTTCTGCGGCATCCGCTGGCAGGTCAAGGGCTGGGAAAACCTGCCCGACGGCCCGGCGGTGCTGCTGTCCAAACACCAGTCGGCCTGGGAAACCCTGTTCTTCCCGGCCTACATGCCGCGCGAGGTCTGCTTCGTCTACAAGAAAGAGCTGCACATGGTGCCGTTCTTCGGCTGGGGCCTGGCGCTCTTGCGCATGATCGCCATTGACCGCGCCAAGGGCCGCGACGCGTTCGAACAGGTGGTCAAGCAAGGCCAGACCCGCCTGAACGAAGGCCGCTGGCCGCTGCTGTTTCCCGAAGGCACGCGCGTGCCGCCCGGCCAGGCCGGGCGTTTCAAGATGGGCGGCGCGCTGCTCGCTTCGCGCACCGGCGCCGTGGTCATTCCCGTTGCGCACAACGCCGGCGAATGCTGGCGCCGCAACGCCTTCGTCAAGTACCCCGGCATGGTCACCCTGTCGATCGGTCCCGCGATAGAATCCAAGGGACTCACCCCCGACGAACTGAACCAGAAGGTTCAAGCATGGATCGAAGGGGAAATGCGGCGTCTCAACCCCGAAAGGTATGCCCAGCACTGATCAGCTAGAACTCCTGTTCGGTACGCAGGAAGACGACGCGCCCGCGGGCGCGTTGCCGCTGATCGGCGTGCCGACGCCGACGGCCGCCCCCCGGGCGCCGTCCGCCGGGCCCCAGACTCACCGCCCCGACACGCACCGTCCCGACACGCCCCGGCCCGTCGCGCCCGCCAACCTGTTTCCCAACGCCGCCAAGGCGCCCGCCACCGGCGAGCCGCTGCTGACGCTGTCACCCAACGCGGCCTCGCGCGTGCCCACGCCCTGCCCTGACCCGCTGCCGCCCGGTGCGCGCTGGCGCGAGGTGCCCACCGAACAGCAACCCATCGGCTTCGTGCTGCTGCGTTCGCGGCGGCGCAGTATTGGGTTTGTCATCACCGACGATGGCCTGCGCGTCACCGCTCCCAACTGGGTGACGCTGACGCAGATCGACGACGCAGTGCGTGAAAAGTCCCGCTGGATCCTGACCAAGCTGCGTGAATGGCATGCCCGCAAGCAGCAACTGGCCATGGCCCACACCCGCTGGCAAGCAGGTGGCGAACTCCCGTATCTGGGCCGGCGCATCGTCATCGGCGTGGGTGGCGACAGCCGTCAGGCCAACCTGTCCGGCGACGCGGATGCGCCGCAGGACGGCGACACGCTGTGGCTGGCGCTACCGTCCCACGCCGACCAGGGCCGCATCCGCGATGCGGCGCAAGCCTGGCTGCAACAGCGCGCGGGCGCCTGGTTCGGCACGCGGCTGGCCCACTTCCTGCAAATCAGCGGACTGAAGATCAGCCGCTGGCGCCTGTCGTCGGCCGCCACCCGTTGGGGCTCCTGCACCAGCGACGGCAACATCATGCTGAACTGGCGCCTGATTCATTTTGCCCCGGCCATCATCGATTACGTCATCGCGCACGAGCTTGCCCATTTGCGCGAGATGAACCACAGTCAGGACTTCTGGCGCGAAGTGGGCCAGATCCTGCCCGACTTCGAAGACGCCAAGAACATCCTGCGGCGTCACGATCCTGCTTCGCTGCCTCAGTTCTGAGGCGCCGGAGCACACCAGCGTCTCAGCGATCCCAAGGAGAATCGAAATGCTGCTGCTGATTCCGGGCCCGGTCACGACCGATGCGCGGGTGAAGGCCGCCATGGCGCAGGACTACGCGCCCTGGGACAACGATTTTCGAACCCTGTACCGGCAGGTCTGCGACGGCGTGCTGGCGATTGCGCAAGCCAGCGCGGATGAACACGTGGCCCTTGCCCTGCCCGGCTGCGGCCATTTCGCGGTCGAAGCCGCCCTCCGCACTTTCGTGCCGCCCGGCGGCCGCGTGCTGGCGCCGTCCACCGGCGCCTATGCGGCCCGTCTGCAGAAACTGGCCGGCGAGGCCGGCCGCGTTGCCGTGCCGCTTGCGGTGGGCAAAACCGAGCGCGTGGACCCGCAGGCCGTGGCCGACGCGCTGGAACGCGACCCGACGATTACACACGTGGCGCTGGTCTACAGCGAAACCGGCAGCGGCATCTGCCACGACGTGCCCCATCTGGCGCGCATCGCCCATGCGCTGGGACGCCGCGTGATCATCGACGCCGTGTCCGCCTTCGGCGCGCTGCCGCTCGAACTGCGCGCCTTGCCCGCGGTCGATGCCGTGGTGCTGACCGCCAACAAATGCCTGGAAGGCCTGCCCGGCGCCGCCTTCGTGGTCGCGCGCCGCGACAGCCTGGATGCCGCGCGCGGCAATGCGGGAAGCTGGTCGCTCGATCTGGCGGACATCTACCAGCACACGCTGGCGCCCAACGCCGGCCCCCGCTTCACCCCCGCCGCCCCCACGCTGGCGGCGCTGGCCGTGGCGCTGGAGCTTTTCCGCCAGGAAGGCCGCGAGGCCCGTCTGGCGCGTTACACGGCAAACATGCGCACGCTCTATGATGGCGTGATCGAACTTGGCCTGACCCCGTACCTGCCGCCCGAGCTGCAAGGCCCCATCGTCGTCAACGTCCGCGCGCCGGATGCCCCGACCTGGCACCTGCAGCTCTTTGTGGACGCGCTCAAGCAGCGCGGCTATGTGATCAGCAACTTCACCAACACCGAAGAACCCACGTTCCGGGTCGGCTGCATCGGCGCCTTTGGCGCCGGCCAGATGCGGCAGGCGGTCGACGCCATGGGCGGCGCGCTGCGCGACATCGGAATCTCCCGGGAACACGTCGGAAATGCCCGGCTTTTCCCCCAACCTCTCATCGCTTAAGGAAACCTCCCATGCGTCTGCTCCACACCATGCTGCGCGTCGGCAACCTCGACACGTCCATCGACTTCTACACCAACGTGCTCGGCATGCGTCTTCTGCGCCGCAACGACTACCCGGACGGCAAGTTCACGCTGGCCTTCGTGGGCTATCAGGACGAAGTTGATGGCGCCGTCATCGAACTGACCCACAACTGGGACACCGACAAGTACGACCTGGGCAACGGCTACGGCCACATCGCCCTGGAAGTCGACAACGCCTACGAAGCCTGTGACAAGGTCAAGGAACGCGGCGGCAAGGTCACCCGCGAAGCCGGCCCCATGAAGCACGGCAAGACGGTCATCGCCTTTGTGGAAGATCCCGACGGCTACAAGATCGAATTCATCCAGAAGAAAGACCGCCAGGACTGATCCGGACGCCAGCCATGATCCATCCCATCCTGAAAATGGGCGACCCGCGGCTGCTGCGCGTGGCGCCGCCGGTCGAGCGTTTCGACACCCCTGAGCTGCACGCCCTGATCGACGACATGTTCGAGACCATGGCTGCGGCGCAGGGCGTAGGCCTGGCCGCGCCGCAGATCGGCGTGGACCTGCAACTGGTGATCTTCGGTTTCGACCGCAACGACCGCTATCCCGACGCGCCGCCGGTGCCGCAGACGATCCTGTGCAATCCGGTCATCACGCCGCTGTCGGATGAAATGGAAGACGGCTGGGAAGGCTGCCTGTCGGTGCCCGGCCTGCGCGGCCTGGTGCCGCGCTACCGCCACATCCGCTACAGCGGCCGCGACCCGTACGGTCAGTTGATCGAACGGGAGGCCGAGGGCTTTCACGCGCGCGTCGTGCAACACGAGTGCGACCACCTGATCGGCCGCCTGTATCCGTCCCGGATCCAGGATTTCACGAAGTTCGGCTTCACTGAAATCCTGTTCCCGGGCATGGACCCGAACCAGGACGATTAGGCGTTTTCGGCGGGTTTTGCCGCAGCGGGGGGCTCGTCCTCCTGTTGCGGCGGCTGCGGCGGTTGCGGCTGCGGCTGCGGCTCCTGATCCTGCTTCTGCTTCTGCTTCTGAGCCGGTGCGCCTTCGCCGTGCGGCGTCAGCGCCTCCGGCGCAAAATCATCCACCTGCAATACCCTCAGCACCGTCGCTTCGGCGGCTTCGAGCTGCGCTGCCTGCGCATCCGTAATCGCGCCGCGCTGATGGGCCTCGCGCCAGTTGCGCACGTTGGACTGGCGCAGACGGTCGCGGATCGGCTGCACCGCGTCGGCCAGCGCAAAGGCGCGGGTCAACAGGCCCAGCGGATCTTCACCGGGCTCGCGCTGCAAGTCGGCCGCCAGACGCACGTGCGTGGGCGACGGCTTGAGCAGCAGTTCGGCGCATTCTCGCGTCAGCGCATCGTCCGGCCCCTTGGCCAGCCGCAAGGGCAGGATGGCCGCCCGCAATCCCCACGACACCACCTTGACCGGCAGGTTGCGCAGCACCTGGTCCATCGATTTCTCGATGCTGGCGTAGCCCTGCGCCATGCACCAGCGCACCAGCGGCAGGTCGTCGTGCTTGCGGCCTTCGTCTTCCCAGCGCTTGAGCACCGCGGACAGCAGATAGAGTTCCGACAGGATATCGCCCAGCCGGGCGGAGATCATTTCGCGGCGCTTCAGGCCGCCGCCCAACTGCGCGAGCGTGGCGTCCGCCAGCAGCGCAAAGCCCGACGCATAGCGGCCCAGCCTCCGGTAATGGCCCGCCACCGGCCCCGAAGCCGGCGCGGGCGCCAGCATGCCGCCCGTCCAGGCGCGGCCGATTGCGCGCAGCGTGTTCATGCCCGCGTGGCGCAGATGGCGCCAGAAGACATCGTGAAAGACCTCGATGCCACGTTCCTCGTCGGGATTGCCCAGCGCCAGGATCTCCGGCATCAGGTAGGGATGCGCGCGGATCGCACCCTGCCCGAAGATGATCAGATTACGTGTGAGGATGTTGGCGCCCTCAACCGTGATGGCGATGGGCACGGCGCGGTACAGCGAGCCCAGATAATTGCTGGGACCGTCCATGACGGCGCGGCCCGCGTGCACGTCCATGGCGTCGTTCACCGACATGCGCATGCGCTCGGTGGCGTGGTACTTCATGATGCCGGACACGACCGCGGGCTTGACGCCCTGGTTGAGCGCGGCACACGTCAGGCGGCGCGCGGCCTCGACCAGATACGCGTTACCGGCCAGGCTGGCCAGCCGTTCCTGCACGCCTTCGAACTTGCCGATCGGTATGCCGAACTGCTCGCGCACCCGGGCGTACATGCCGGTGGTGTGCGCGCACATCGCAGCGGCGGCTGCCGACAGCGACGGCAGCGAAATGCCGCGCCCGGCCGCCAGCGCGCTCATCAACATCTGCCAGCCCTGGCCGGCGCGCTCAACGCCGCCGATCAGCGCATCCAGCGGCACGAAAACGTCGCGCCCCGAGTTGGGGCCATTCTGAAAGACCTGCATGGCAGGCAGGTGGCGGCGGCCGATCTCGACGCCGGGCGCTTCCGTGGGAACCAGCGCAACCGAAATGCCGATGTCCTTGGCGCCGCCCAGGATGCCGTCCGGGTCGGACATCTTGAACGCCAGCCCCAGCACCGTGGCCACCGGCCCGAGCGTGATGTAGCGCTTGTGCCAATTGAGCCGGATGCCGATGAGCTCGCGGCCGTCCACCACCTGGCGGCACACGATGCCGGTGTCCACCATTGAGGCCGCGTCCGATCCGGCTTCGGGGCTGGTCAGGCCAAAGCACGGGATCTCGCGGCCATCGGCCAGCCGCGGCAGCCAGTAGTCGCGCTGCGCCGACGTGCCGAACTGCATCAGCAGTTCACCGGGGCCCAGCGAGTTCGGCACCATCACGGTGACGCCCGCGGTGATGGAATATGCGGAAATGCGCCGCACCACCTCGGAGTGCGCATAAGGCGAGAAGCCCAGCCCGCCATGGCGCCGCGGAATGATCATGCCGAAGAAGCGCTGCGTCTTCAGGAATTCCCAGACCTGCGGCGGCAGATCACGCCGGTTCCAGGAGATGTCCCATTCATCCAGCATGCCGCAAAGCTGGCGCACGGGGCCGTCGATGAACCGCTGTTCATCCGGCGTCAGCGTGGCGGGCGGCACGCCCAGGAGCTTGCGCCAGTCGGGGTTGCCCGTGAACAGGTCGGCATCCCACCAGCTATCGCCGGCTTCGATGGCTTCGCGTTCGGTGGCCGACATGGCCGGCAATGCATTGCGGGCCCAGCGGTATGCGGGTTCCGAAATGCGGCGCCGGCGCCAGGCGTTGAAATCCATGGGTCCCCCTGTTGTTCGCTACAAGACGTATCGGGGCAAAGTACCAGAATTGACGCCGTGCGGCCAAGCTGCGGCTTACCGACTCTGCGACAATGAGCGTCGCCGCGCTGATGCGCAATCAACCGCTGTCCGGGCACGTCCGCATGCTGAACAAACTCTGGCTTGGCTTCTTCCTCACCGCCGCCGCGGCCGCGCTGTACCGCTGGCTGGCCATCGGAGATCCCGAGGTCTTTCGCCAGATGGTCGCCAGCCTGTTCGACATGGCGCGCGTGTCCGTGGAAGTAATGGTGCTGCTTTTTGGCACGCTGACGCTGTGGCTCGGTTTCCTGCGCATCGCGGAGGGTGCGGGCCTCGTCGAAAAGCTGGCGCACGTGCTGGGACCGCTGTTCGCGCGACTGATGCCCGAGGTGCCGCGCAATCATCCGGCCATCGGTCTCATCACGCTCAACTTCGCGGCCAACGGCCTCGGGTTGGACAACGCCGCCACGCCCATCGGCCTGCGCGCCATGCGCGAGCTGCAATCGCTCAATCCCAAGCCCGACACCGCCACCAATGCGCAGATTCTGTTTCTGGTGCTCAATGCGTCGTCGCTGACACTCTTGCCCGTCACGCTGTTCATGTTCCGCGCGCAACAGGGCGCGCCCGATCCCACGCTGGTTTTTCTGCCCATCCTGCTAGCGACAAGCGCGTCCACCCTGGCCGGCTTTTTGGCGGTGGCGCTGTGCCAGCGCCTGCGCCTGGCCGATCCCGTCATCCTTATGTGGCTGGGCGGCGCCGCGCTGGTGCTGGGCGGATTCATGGCGCTGCTGGCCAGCATGTCGGCGGCCGCAATCGCGTCGCTGTCCTCGCTGATGGGCAACCTGACGCTGTTCGGCATCCTGCTGGCGTTTCTGGTCGTGGGCGCCTGGAAGAAGGTGCCCGTGTACGAGGCCTTCATTGAGGGCGCCAAAGAAGGCTTCGACATCGCCAAGAGCCTGCTGCCCTATCTGGTGGCGATGCTGTGCGCCGTGGGTGTGCTGCGCGCGTCCGGCGCGCTGGACTTCCTGTTGGACGGCATCCGCTGGGTGGCCGCGCAGGCCAACTGGGACACGCGGTTCGTGGACGCGCTGCCCACTGCACTGGTCAAGCCGTTCTCGGGCAGCGCGGCGCGCGCCATGATGCTGGAAACCATGACGCACTTTGGCGTGGACAGTTTCCCGGCGCTGCTGGCCGCGGTGGTGCAAGGCAGCACCGAGACCACGTTCTACGTGCTGGCGGTGTATTTCGGATCGGTAGGCATCTTGCGCGCGCGCCATGCGGTGGGCTGCGCGCTGATCGCCGATCTGGCCGGTGTGCTGGCCGCGATCGGCGTCTGCTATTGGTTCTTCGGCTGATCGCAGGGCGCGCCGGCCGGCATCTGGCGCCCGGCCGCGCCCCCATTCAAGACTGGCTCAGTCCACCAGCAGGATCTTCATCCCGTTGGTGCCGCCGCTGTCGCGATAGAAATCGCCCTTGGTCAGGATGACCCAGTCGCCCGTCTGCACCAGATTGCGTTTACGCAGTTCGTCGATGGCGGCGTTGGAAAGGTCCGCGGGATCGTAGTCCGACGGCGAGAACGGGATGGTGTACACGCCGCGGAACATCGTCACGCGGTTCTGCGTCACGCTGTGCGGGCTGTAGCAGTAAATCGGCACGCCCGAGCGGATGCGCGACATGATGAGCGGGGTGTGCCCGCTTTCGGTCAGCGCAATGATGGCCTTCACGCCGGGGAAGTGATTGGCCGCGTACATGGCCGCCAGTGCAATGGTCTCGTCGCAGCGCGTGAAGGTCTCGCCCATGCGGTGATGCGACTTGGTGGTGGTCGGGTGCTTTTCGGCGCCCAGGCACACACGCGCCATGGCCTGCACAGTTTCGACCGGGTACTGGCCCGAGGCGCTTTCGGCCGACAGCATGACGGCGTCGGTGTAGTCCAGCACCGCATTGGCTACGTCCGAGACTTCGGCGCGGGTCGGCATGGGGCTGGAGATCATCGACTCCATCATCTGCGTGGCGGTGATGACCACCTTATTCAGCGTGCGCGCGTGCTGGATGATGCGCTTCTGGATGCCCACGAGTTCGGCATCGCCGACTTCCACGCCCAGGTCGCCGCGAGCCACCATCACGCCATCGCTGGCGCGGATCAGCGCGTCCAGGGCTTCGTCGTCGGCCACGGCTTCGGCGCGTTCGATCTTGGCGATGATCCACGCCTGGCTGCCGGCGGCGGCAAGCAGGGTGCGGGCCTCGTCGATGTCGCTGCCGTAGCGCGGGAACGACACGGCCACGTAGTCCAGTTCCATTTCGGCGGCCAGCTTGATGTCGACGCGGTCCTTGTCGGTAAGACTGGGCGCTGACAGGCCGCCGCCGCGGCGGTTGATGCCCTTGTTGTTGGACAGCGGGCCGCCCACCGTGACGGTGGTGTGGACCTCGTCGCCTTCGACGCGGTCGACGACCAGCACGACGCGGCCATCATCGAGCAGCAGCTCGTCGCCCACGCGGCAGTCGGTGACGAGTTCGGGGTAATCGATGCCCACGATGCTGGCGGTGCCGGCGTCCTTGGGATGCACGCGCGACAGCGTGAACGGCTGGCCCACCTGCAGATGCACCAGCTTGTCGACAAAGCGTGCGATGCGGATCTTGGGCCCTTGCAAGTCGCCCATGATGGCGACGAAGCGGCCTTGCTTGGCGGCGATTTCGCGCACCAGGCGCGCGCGTTCGCGGTGATCGTCCGCGCTGCCGTGCGAGAAGTTCAGCCGCGCCACATCCAGCCCCGCGCGAATCAGCGCGTCGATGCGTTCGGGCGACGAGGTCGAGGGTCCCAGGGTGGCGACAATTTTGGTGCGGCGCAATACAGGCATGGCGGTCCACTCTCGCAAAAACAACGAAAGCGCTATGGTACGCCGGCCGCGTTGCCACGGGTATCATGGGTGACATTTCCGACCCTCAACACGCCCAACGACACCCGTGAAAATCGTCATCGCTCCCGACTCGTTCAAAGAAAGCGTTTCCGCGCCTGATGCGGCCGCCGCCATTGCGCGCGGCGTCAAGGCGGCCTTTCCCGGCGCGCATACGGTGTGCGTCCCGATGGCCGACGGCGGCGAAGGCACCGTCGAGGCCGTGCTGGCCGCCACCGGTGGCAAGGAGCGGCAGATCACCGTAAACGACGCGCTCGGCCACAAGGTCGACGCCGTGTGGGGGCTGCTGGACGACGGCACCGCCATCATCGAAATGGCTGCGGCGGCGGGCCTTGAATTGATTGCACCGTCCAAGCGCGACCCGATGCGTGCCAGCAGCCACGGCGTGGGCGAGCTGATGCGCGCGGCGCTGGACGCGGGCGCCACGCGCATCATTCTGGGTCTGGGCGGCTCGGCCACGAACGACGCGGGCGCCGGGATGCTGACGGCGCTGGGCGTGCGGCTGCTGGACGCCGGCGGCAACAGCCTGCCGCCGGGCGGCGGCGCGCTGGGGCAGCTTGCCTCGATCGACACGCGCGGTCTGGACCCTCGGCTGGCGCAGGTCCGCATCGACATCGCTTCCGACGTCGACAACCCGTTGTGCGGACCGCAGGGCGCCTCGCATGTCTTCGGGCCGCAAAAGGGCGCGACGCCGGAACAGGTGCAGACGCTGGACACGATGCTGGGCAACTTTGCCGACGTGTGCGCGCGCCATCTGAACGCCGACCACCGCGATGCGCCCGGCGCGGGCGCCGCGGGCGGCCTGGGCTTTGCCGCCAAGGCGTTTCTCAACGCGCACTTCCGCCCCGGCGTGGAGATCGTCGCGGAGCTGGGTGGCTTGGCCGAAGCGGTCGAAGGCGCGACGCTGGTGTTCACCGGCGAAGGCCGGATGGATGCACAGACCCTGCGCGGCAAGACACCGGCGGGCGTCGCCAAGATTGCGCAGCGCGCGGGCGTTCCCGTCGTGGCGCTGGCCGGTTCTCTGGGCGACGGCTACGAAGCCCTGCACGCCTGCGGCATCAGCGCCGCATTCAGCCTGGCCCCCGGCCCCATCACCTTGCAGCAGGCCCTGGCGGACGCTGAGGGCCTGCTTACCGACCGCGCGCGCGACGTGATGCAGCTGTGGATGGCGGCGCAGAAACGCATGCTGTGATTGGGCGCCTGGGGCAAACACCTGCGCCTGCAACGTTGCGGTCTTCGCCATGCCAGGTGTCAGACACCCGCTGATTCGCCAAGGTGTCTGACACCCGCAGCACCGCCGTCACAGGCTGACGTCCATCTCCCCAGGGTGTCTGACACCGTCTCCCCCAGCGCCTGAATGCAAAAAGAGCAAAAAGGCCCCGCGGGGCCTTTTTGCATTGCTTTGCCATACTGAAAGGACGTCAGTCCCGCGCCAACACTCCAGCCTCGACTAGCGCATCCGACAGGCGGATGTAGCGGTCGACCGAAATGTCCTCGGCGCGGGCGGTCGGCGCAATCTCCAGCGCTTCCCAGGGCACTTGCGGCGCCCAGTCGGCCAGCACCCGCCGCAGCATCTTGCGGCGCTGCGAAAAGGCGCGCGCCACCACGGTTTCAAAGGCGCGCTCGCTGATGGGCCGCAAGCGGTCCGCCGGCAGCGGCACCATGCGCACAATGGCCGATACCACCTTGGGCGGCGGATCGAAGGCCTCGGGCGGCACGTCGAACAGCTTGTGCATGCGATAGCGCGATTGCAGCATCACGGACAAGCGGCTGAAGTCGCCGGAGCCGGGCTTGGCCACCATGCGGTCGATCACTTCGCGCTGCAGCATGAAATGCTGATCGCGGATGTGGTCGGCCCACGTCATCAGGTGGAACAGCAACGGGCTGGAGATGTTGTAGGGCAGATTGCCCACGACGCGCAGCGCGCTGCCGAACTGCGAGAAATCCACCGTCAGCGCATCGGCTTCGACCACGGTCAGGCGCGATGCCTCGAACTGCTTGCGCAGGCGGGCGGCCAGATCGCGGTCGATTTCGACCGCGGTGAGATGGTCCAGGCGCTCGAGCAGCGGCCGCGTCAGCGCGGACAGGCCTGGGCCGATCTCGACCACGGCATCGTCGCGGGCGGGCGCAACCGCCCGGACGATGGACTCGACGACGCTGTCGTCGGTCAGGAAGTTCTGGCCAAAGCGCTTGCGCGCCTGGTGTTGAGACATGAAAAGCCCGTAATGCGTTTAGCGGTTGTTCTGCTGGATCTTCTGCTGCTTTTCGAGGCGGTTGTCGACATACGCCTGTGCACGCAGTTGCTCGAGCCAGTCTTCGAAGGCCGGCTGGGCGCGCCGTTCAAACAGCGTCTGGCGGGCGCGCATGCGGGCCAGGTCGTCGGTCGCATCGTGATCGCGGCGTTCTTCGACCTGGATCAGGTGCCAGCCAAACGGCGACTGCACGGGCTGGCTGATTTCGCCAGGTTGCAGCGCGTTCATCGCGGCCTCGAACGGCGGCACGGTTTCACCCGGGTTCAGCCATCCCAGCTCGCCGCCCTGCGGCGCGGTGGCATCCTGCGAATACTGGCGCGCCATTTCCTCGAACTTGGCGCTGCCGTTCACCAGGCGCAGGCGAACCTGCTCCAGGCGCTGGCGGGCCAGATCGTCGCTCATGACGGTCGACGTCTTGATCAGGATGTGGCGGGCACGCGTTTGGACGACTTGCGTGGGACCCTGCGGCGCCTGGGGACTTGCGGCCGGCTGCGGAGCCGGTTGCGGGGCGGCTTGCGGCGCCGGCGCGCGGGCCGTGCGGCTGGGCGCGGGCTGGGCGGTGCCGCGGTCCACCACCTTGATGATGTGAAAACCGTTGCCGCTCTGGATGAGCTGGCTGACCTGGCCCTTCTGCAGGTTGCTGACCGCCTTGACGAAGAGGTCGGGCCAGCCGTCCAGCGGACGCACGCCCATGACGCCGCCCTGCAGCGCCTCGGGGCCGTCGGACGACGCCGCGGCAAGGCTTGCGAAGTCATCGCCGCGCTTGGCTTGCGCCAACAGGCCTTCGGCCTTCTTGCGCAGCAGCGCCAGCTGATCGGGCGACGAGCCTTCCGGCACGCGCACCAGAATCTGCGCCAGGGCGTACAGCATGGGACCGGCGGCGGCTGCCTGCTCGGGTGCGGCCTGCGGCTGAGGCTGGGGCTGCGCTTGGGGCGCCGCCTGCGGGGGAGCCGCGGCGAAAGCCGGGTTGCGGCGCTGATCTTTCAGGAAGGCGTCGACTTCCGCGTCGGAAATGACGATGGTCGAGTCGACCGCGCGCTGGCGCAGGCGATCCGAGCGGATCTCGTCGCGCAGCGACTTGCGGTAACCGTCCCAGGACGTGCCGGACTTTTCGAGTTCCTGGCGCAGTTGCGCCACGGTGATCTTGTTGCGGGCGGCGATGGCCTGGATGGCCGTGTCGATCTGGGCGTCGTCCACCCGGATGCCCAGGCGGTCGGCTTCGTGGCGCTGAACGCGTTCCATGATGAGACGCTGCAGCACCTGGTGTTGCAGCGTCTGGGCGTCCGGCACCTGGATGCCGCGCGACTGGAGTTCGCCGGCGATGCGCTGGGAAGCGTCACGCAGTTCGCGCAGCGTGATCACGTCCTTGTCGACGATCGCGGCGATGCCGTCCACGAACTGCTCGCCCTTGGGCGCGGGCGCTTCCTTGTTCTGCGCGGCCGGAGCGGCCTTGGCGCTGTTGGCGCCGCGGGCGGTCTGCTCGGCCGCATGGGCGGCGGGCAAGCCGGCGCACAAGGCCAGCAGCAGCGCCTTGCCGGAGAGGCGGCGCAAAGAGGGCAACCTACGCATCATTCATACCTTTCAAATGTGGTCCCGGTCTGCGCGGGCGGCGTGACGCGCGTGTAACCGGGGATACTTCTGTTCAGCAGGCTCATGGGGTCGGTTCCAAGGGAACCCAGGCCCGTGAGTTCAAGCTGGAAGAACAGCGCGGAGTTGGTGTCCGCCGCCGATACGGCGTAGCGCTGGTAGACCATGCGGCCCACCCAGCAGCAGTCGCCCTTGTACTCCAGGCCAGCGATGGCCTGCGTCACGCGGGGGGATTCCGTCGTATTGGCCAGCGTGCTGGACGGTCCGGAACGCAAAGAATAGTCCACCCGGCCCACACCGTACCACCGCTTATTGAACGGCCATTGAACGGCCAGGCTGACCTGGTTCTGGCCCTGCGGCTGGTAGAACACGCCAGGCTGGGGGTCGCGCTGGTAGCGGTAGGCCACCGCCACGGTGGTCAAGCGCTGAGGCGACCAGCGCGCGCTGATGAGCCCGCGCGACCAATTGTTGTCGTAAGGGTTGTACTGCGCGGCCACGTCGGTGTTCAGCGTGTCCGTCAACGCGGCGGAGACACCTACGAGGAAATCGGAGCGCACGTCCGTCCGCGGGGTTTCCAGCGGCAGCGTGACTTTCTGGTCTTCAAAGTACAGACGCTGCGCCACGCCAAGCGACAGGCGTTCGAAGCCGGTATCGGCGTCGAGCCAGCGCGTCGTCAGCGCCGCGGTCAGCTGGTTGGCGTTGGCGATACGGTCCCAGCCGCCCGAGTAGATGTTTTCCTCGAAGGCCTGGGTAAAGCTGAAGTCGGCCAGCGACGTGTCGAACACCGGCAGCTTGGACTGGTCGCGGTACGGCACGTTCAGGTAGTACAGGCGCGGTTCGAGCGTCTGCGTGGAAGATTTGCCGAACAGCGTGGTGTCGCGCTCGAAGATCAGGCCCGTGTCCACCGACATGATGGGCAGCGTGCGGGACTGCGAGCGCGGCAGGCCAACGGCCGACCCGCCATTGAGCCCCTGCGCGTCCACCCCATACCACTTGGTCTGATAGGACGTGTAGTTGATGCCCGCCTTCGGCGTGAAGAACCAGCCCGGACGCACGATCGGATACGAGATTGCCGCATAGCTCTGGAGACGGTCGCCGTCGGGCGCGCGCAGGGCGGCGCCGTACTGCGGCATGCTGAAGCGCACGGCAGTCGAGGTCCAGTCCACATCGAAACCGCCCCAGTCGTAGCGCGAACCGCGCAAGTAGATCTCGGGCTCTTTGTTGTACGGCGGAACCAGCGGCGCGTCGGGATCCTGCAGCGTCTGGAACTTGTAGACCTGCGCGTAGGCGCTCCAGTGATCGGAGACCCAGCCCACGCGGCCGCGCTGCGGCAGGTACGTGGTGGACGCCTGGTTCAGGCCCAGCTGCGAAATGTCGCGGAAGTAATTGTCGTCGGATACCTTGGCGATATCCCAGTCTGTATAGAAGCCGTGCGAGAAACGCTGCTGGTGACGCCACCAGTACATCCAGCGGTCTTTGCCCGTCACGTCATCATCGGGCAGATAGGTGCCGTCCAGCATGCCGCCGTACGTGTAACCCAGATAGCGGAACTCGCCGCCCAACTGAGTGCCGCGCTTGGAGAAGTAGCGCGGCTGCACCGTCAAGTCGTAATTGGGCGCCAGGTTGAAATAGTACGGAATCGAAATGTCGAAGCCGCCCTGGCTGGTGGTGCCGTAGGTCGGGATCAGGAAACCCGATTTGCGCTCGCGCTTGACCGGGAAGGTCATGTAGGGCGAGGCCAGGATCGGCACGTCCTTGAAATACAAGACGCCGCCGCGGGCCACGCCCTCGTTTTCGTCGAAGTCGATATCGACCGAATTGGCCTTGATGTACCACGACGGGTTTTCGCAAGGGCAGCCGCTGTACGTCACCGTGTGCAGCCGCATCTGCGACTTGCTGAAAATATCCGCGTGGTCGGCGACGGCGAAGCCGCCGGTGGCGCCCAGCCAGAAGTTGGGCTTTTCGACCTCGCCGGAGTACCGGTCCACGTTGAACGTGGCGGACGGCCCGGTCACCAGCGTGCCGTCGCGCATCATGCGGGCGTTGCCGCGCACGTCGACCTTGCCGGTGTCCTTGCGGTAATTGATTTCGTCGCCCTTGATCACGCCATCGATGCGACGCACCTGCGCGTTGCCGGATAGCGTGAGCTCGTAGTCGGGGTCGCCTGAAATGGCGTCCGCTTCCATGAAAGCGGGAATGCTCTCGTCGGGCAACCGGTGCATGCGCAGGCCGGGAGACGTGCGCAGTTGGGGGGTTGACGTGACCGACGGCGCGGAAGCAGCGGCGTCCGGGCTACCTTGAGCCTGGGCGGCTCCGGCGGCGACGCTGACAACAGATAGGATCAACCACGGAACCTTGCGCACGAGTGAAAACAGCCCTTTTTGACCATGGGAGAGCCGGACAAAGGCGCCCACGGGGGGCCAATGCTGACGGAAATGAGCCGGTATTATAGAGAAGCCGCGAACAACGCCCAGCCTTATGTTCGCCAAATCGAATTTTCCGCAATTTTGCCCTTCTGACACGGATCTTCCTTGAAAAACGATCACGACCCCCGCTTGGCGCAGGTGCGCAACTGGCTGCAAGGCCTGCCCCCTGCCCTGAACCTGGCCGTGGAGACGCTGCGCCCCGCGTCAGCTGACGCAAGCTTTCGCCGGTACTTCAGGCTGGACGCCGGATCGCGCACCCTGATTGTCATGGACGCCCCGCCCCAACACGAGGACTGCCGCCCCTTCCTGCACGTGGACAAACTGCTGGCGGACGCCGGGCTGAACGTGCCGGCGGTGCTGGCGCAGGACCTGGACCAGGGCCTGCTGCTGTTGTCCGATCTGGGCGAACAAACCTATTACCAGCGCATCCAGGATGGACTGGACGACGCCCAGTTGCAGACGCTGTACCGCGAGGCGCTGGCCGCCCTGGTCAAGCTGCAAAAGGCCTCGACCGCCGGCCTGGGCACTTACGACAGCGCGCGCCTGGCCGACGAACTCAAGCTGTTTCCCGAGTGGTACGTGCAAAAGCATCACGGCGTCACGCTGGACGACAAGACCGCCAACGCCCTCGAAAAGATCTTCGCCCTGCTGTCGGCCAGCAATGGCGGACAGCCCCAAGTGCTGGTGCACCGCGATTTTCATTCGCCCAATCTGATGGTCTGCGACCAGCCGCAGTACGGACCCAACCCCGGCGTCATCGACTTCCAGGACGCGTTGGCCGGCCCCATCACCTACGACCTGGCGTCGCTGGTGACCGACGCCCGGACCACCTGGGAAGAACCGCAGCAGCTTGACTGGGCGATCCGCTACTGGGAAATGGCGCGCGCCGCCGGCCTGCCCGTCGATGCCGATTTCGCCGACTTCCACCGCGCCTATGAATGGATGGGGCTGCAGCGCAACCTGCGCATCCTGGGCGTCTTCGCCCGTCTGAACCATCGCGACGGCAAAGCGCACTATCTGGCGCACATGCCGCGCGTGAACGGCTACGTCCGCCAGGTGGCGCAGCGCTACGGCGTCTTCACGCCGCTCCTGCGCCTGCTGGACCGTCTGGACGACCGCCAGGTCAGCGTCGGATATACGTTCTGATGCGCGCCATGATCCTCGCCGCGGGCCGCGGCGAACGCATGCGCCCGCTGACCGACCGCCTGCCCAAGCCCATGCTGCCGGTGGGCGGCAAGCCGCTGATCGTCTGGCACCTGGAACGCCTGGCCGCGTCCGGTATCCGCGACATCGTCATCAACCACGCCTGGCTCGGCCACGAAATCGAACGCGCGCTGGGCGATGGCGCGGCGCTCGGCGTGCGCATCCGCTATTCGGCCGAAGCCACCGCGCTGGAAACCGCGGGCGGCATTGCGCAGGCGCTCCCCCTTCTCGGCGACGACCCGTTCCTCGTCATCAATGGCGACATCTGGTGCGACTGGGATCCGGCCGCCGCACAACAGGCCGCGTCCCTCGCCACGCACGGCGGCGCCTGGCTGCTATTGGTGGACAACCCCGCGCACCATCCTGCCGGCGACTTCATCCTGACGGCCGATGGGCGCGTGCTGGCACAGGGCGAGCCGCGTTTGACCTTTGCCGGCGTGGGCGTCTACCATCCTTCGTTGTTCGCGGATGTCCCGCGCGGCGCCGCAGCGCCGCTGGCGCCGCTGCTCAGACAGGCGATGGGCCAGGACCGGGTGCGCGGCGCCCGTCATTCGGGCCGATGGACCGATGTCGGCACCCCGCAACGGCTTGCGGACCTGGACGCGGAACTGGCTGGCACAGCCGCCTGACACCCACATATTTCACAATATCAAGGTGCGCAACGAGGCTTGTCTGCGCACGCATCGCCCCCGGCTAACGGGGTATTCTCTGACGCTTTGGCATGCGCGCGCCGCTTGCCGACAGGCATATACACAGGAAGTTTTCTAGGAATGGGGATGTTTGGAAGATCGCAACGGGCCACGTTCAAGCCCTCCGTATACCAGCCGGGGCAACGCACGCGCCGCATGCCGCGCTGGCTCGTCCTGCTGATGGTTGGCATTGCGCTTGGCGCGGGCGGCGTGCTCTTCCTGCAAACCAACTACGGCCCGCAACGCCTGACCGTCGAACAATCCGAACAGCTGCACAGCGAGCTCAGCGCCTCCAACATGGAGCGCCAGCGCCTGCAGACCCAACTTGAAGAAGCCACGCAGCAGCGCGACGCCAACAAGTCCGGCCACGAAAAGCTGACCAGCGACCTGGCGGAAAGCCGCGCCAAGATCGAAACGCTGAACAAGGAACTGGTGCTGTTCCAGGACGCCATGCCGCCCGACCCCCGCGGCGGCAATCTCGGCATCCGTTCGGCCACCTTCAAGCGCGCCCCCGGCCTGCTGGATTATCAGGTGCTGGTGATGCGCGAAGACCGCACGGGCGCGCCGTTCAAGGGCACGCTGACCTTCGCCATCGAAGGCTCCTACCCCAACGGCCGCGCCGCCACCGTGACGCCGGAAGGCCCCGCGCTCACGGTCGATCGCTACGACTACGCGCTGGGCCAGCTCAAGCTGCCCGACGGTTTTACCGCAAGGGTCGTGGTGCTGCGTGTGCTGGACCCCAACCAGAAACAGCAGGCGATGCGCATCTACAACGTACGCAACTGAGACTTGCCGAACTGAAGCATGCGCCCCTGAATGAAGGCCTCTCGCCGGCCTGAATTGACCCCCAAACCCGCCCACTGGCGGGTTTTTTATCGCCTTCAAAAATTGGTTGCGTGCGCAACATACCGCGCATATAGTTGCGCAAACAACCAAATCCTGGAGACGGCATGACGCTCCCTTCGCACGTTCCCGTCCTGATCGTCGGCGGCGGTCCGGTCGGTCTGACCCTGGCCGCCCTGCTCGCCGAGTACGGCATTGCCTCGCTCACCGTAGAGGCCGATGAAGGCTATTGCAGCGGCAGCCGCGCCATCTGCATGTCGCGCCGGTCGCAGGAGATCCTGAGCTGGATCGGCGCCGACCGGCCGCTGATCGACACCGGTCTGGCCTGGACAGGCGGGCGCAGCTATTACCGCGACCGCGAAGTCCTGCACTTCCAGATGCCGCACGATCCCCTGCAGCGGTACGCCCCGATGGTGAACATCCAGCAGTACTACGTGGAGGAATTCGCGCACCAGGCCATGCGGCGCCATCCCGGCCGCGCCACCCTCGCCTGCTCGGCACGCGTCACTGCCGTGCAGCCCGGTCCGGACGGCGTATCGGTCGAGGTGGAGGCGGACGGCGCCCGCCAGACGGTGCGCGCCGATTGGCTTGTTGCCTGCGACGGCGGGCGCAGCACGGTGCGCGAAGCCATGGGCCTGAAGCTGGAAGGCATGCAGTACGAAGGCCGCTACGTCATCGTCGATATCGAACAGGAATCGCAACGGCCCGTCGAGCGCCTGGCGTGGTTCGATCCGCCGTCCAATCCCGGCTCCACGCTGCTGATGCACCGCCAGCCCGGCAACGTCTGGCGCGTCGATTACCAGATCCGCGACGACGAAGATCCCGACGAGGCCGTCAAGCCGGAAAACGTGCTGCCGCGCGTGCAAAGCCATCTGGACATGATCGGCGAGACCGCGCCCTGGAAGCCGCTCTGGATCTCCATCTACAACGCCAAGTGCCTGACGCTGGACCGCTACCGCCACGGCCGCGTGCTGTTCGCGGGCGACGCAGGCCACCTCGTGCCCATCTTCGGCGTGCGCGGCCTGAATTCCGGGCTGGACGACGCCGGCAACCTGGCATGGAAGCTGGCGTGGGTGCTGAAGGGCCAGTCGCCCGACACCCTGCTGGACAGCTACAGCATCGAACGCGTGCATGCCACGCGGCAGAACCTGGCCTATGGTGCGAAAAGCACGGAATTCATGGCGCCGCCGGATTTCGGCTTCCGGCTGATGCGCGAGGCCGCGCTGCGCCTGGCCTTGGTGGACGACGGCGTACGGTCGCTCATCAATCCGCGCCAGTCCGCGCCCATCTCCTATGACACCTCGCCCTTGAACCGCGAGGACCGCGCGCCAGAAGCCGGCCCGGCCGCCGCGCCCGGACAGCCCGCGCCCGACGTGCTGCTGCAAGACGGCGACAAGCCGCAGTACCTGACCGCCAGCTTTGGCGCGGGCTTCGTCGCGCTGGCCATTGCGCCCGATGCGGCTTTGTCGGCGGCGTTGGACACACTGGCTGCGGACACGCAAAACGCGCCGCATCCGCTGAGGGTGCTGCACGCGGGCGACGACGGCCTGGCCGACCCGCACGGCCAGCTTGCCGCGCGTTACGGCAATCAAACAGGCTCCGTCTACCTGCTCCGTCCGGACGGCTACGTGCTGGGGCGCTGGATCGCGCCCGCCGCCGGTGAACTGCGCGCGGCGCTAGCGCCCTACTACCCCTCGCTGAACTTGAACGCCACCCAGAAAGGCCAAGCATGAACAACGAATCACTGGACCAGGTCTACACCAGCATGGCGCAGACGCTGACGCGCGTCGGCGAAGCGCGCGCGCCACTCTTTCTGTCGATCCTCGGATTGTCGTTGCTGAGCCGCCTGCCTTCCGCGCAGGAAGCTCTGGCGCTGCTGGCGCAGGCGGAAGCCGCCAGTCTCGAGGACGGCGCCATGGCAAACTATCCGGTCTCCTCTTCCGCGGGCGCCGACCCCGCCCGCCCGACGTGAAAACGCCCCCTCTGGAACGATTCCTCACCTACCGCCTGCACGTGCTCAACAAGATCACGGACCGGGACACGAATCGGGCTTATCTGAAGGATTGCGACATTCCCTTGGGCGAGGCGCGCTGCCTTGCCGCCATCGGCCGGTTTGCGCCGCTCTCGGTCAATGACCTGGCGCGCGCCGCCAACCTGAACAAGGGCCAGGCCAGCCGATCCGCGCAGGCGCTGGTGGATCGCGGGCTGGTGGAGAAAACGGTATCGGCGTCGGACGGACGTGGCGTCGTGCTGGCGCCGACCGCCGAGGGCTTGACGCACTACCGCCGCATCATCGACCTCATTGCGCGCCGCAACGACGACATCTTCAACTGCCTGACCGCCGACGAACAGCGGCAATTCGGCGACATGCTGGATCGCCTGATCGGCCACCTGCAAGCCGAGGCCGGCGACGCCGCGGACTGAGCGCCGGGCCGGCTGCGTTCAGGGCAGTGATCAGGGCTGCGCTTTCGGCGCAGTCGCGCCCGCGTGCTCGGCGGCTTCGTCCATGAACTGCGCCATCCGCACGTCCAGCTCGGTCACGCCGCCGGCGTCATGCGTGGTCAGCGTCACATCCACGCGGTTGTAGACGTTGGTCCATTCGGGGTGATGATTCAGCTTTTCCGCGAACATCGCGACGCGCGCCATGAAGCCGAACGCGGCATTGAAATTGGGAAAGCGGTAGCGTTTTTCGATGGCATCGCGCTCGGCCACGGCCTGCCAGCCGGTGAGCGCGGCAATCGCGATATCGGTGCCGATGCGGGCGGGGGGAAAATCGCTCATGTCAGACTCCGTAAAGAAAGGCGGCGGCGCATCGCGCCAACCGCCTGACAGCAAATGACGCGCCCGCGCTTATTGCTGGACCGCGTACAGGTAGATCTCCACGCGCCGGTTCAGCGCGCGCCCTTCGGCGGTCGCATTGTCGCCGATCGGATCGTTCGGGCCGCGGCCTTCCACCGACAGACGCGTGCCAGCCACGCCCTGCTTGGCCAGGTAATCCGTCACGCTCTTGGCGCGGTTCACCGACAACGTCTGATTATGCGCCAGCGCGCCGGTGCTGTCGGTATGGCCGACCACCTTGGCCCGCAGTTCAGGGTGCTGATTCAGCGAACGCGCCACGCTGTCCAGCACCGGCAGCAACGCTGGCTTGAGCTGCGTCTTGTCCGTATCGAACGACACGCCGCTCGGAATATTGACCTTCAGGCTGCCGTCGGGCATTTCGACGACGTCGATGCCGAGCGACGACGCGCCGGACTTCTGCACGTCATCTTTCACGACCTTCCAGTTGTAGCCCACGAGGCCGCCCGCCACCGCGCCGATGCCGGCCCCGATCGCGGCGCCCTTGCCGTGCCCGATCAAAGCGCCGATGCCCGCGCCCAAGGCCGCACCCGCGCCCGTACCGACAGCGGTGTTCGTTTGCTGTTGCGTCGCGCAACCAGCCATCAAGGCGCCCGCCGCCGCAAACACGGCGATCCGGTTGAGTGTTCTTCTTGAATTCATGGCAACCTCCACTGTCCATCCATCCGAATGCCGGATCATTCCGGCGAGGATCATGCTAGCAAGCGTAAATGGGGCGCCGGGCAACATTTTGTACGCGTGGCGCGCACCAGCCCCAGTAAGCAATACGCGCTTTCCCAGGGCGGATCGGCGCGCCTCACCCGCGCCGGCCAAACACCATCGCCAACCCGAACAACGCCCCGAGCCCGCCGACGATGGCCAGCGACACCGATGGCTCGCGCAGGTTCAGCGCCATGATGGCCGATCCCGCGCCCAGGGCGGTGATTCCCAAGCCGACCAGACGCCCCCCGGTGGAACCATAGAAATGCGTGCGGCGCGCCGCCTGCGTACCGGCCGGCTGGCGCTGTTGCCACGCCGCCAATGCCTGCTCAAACTCGCGCAACAGGCGCTCACGCCGGGGCAGGTCCACCGCGCTGACCAGCACGGTGGGCAGGCCGCGACGGACCAGCTTGAGGTAATCGTCCGTGCCCCAACTGGCCAGCTCGCCGAAGGCGATGGGCTTGCGGCGCGAAAACTCCAGACCTTCGGCCGTCACCTTGACATCATTGCGCGTGGGAAACCCCTTGAACGCAACCAACGGCGGCACGAAGAGGCCCAGCACGGCAAGCACGGCGGCCAGTCCGATCGGCCCGCGATTGAACACCACGAGCATGAAGCTGCCGGCGGCCAACGCGAACGCCAGGGGCACCGACAACTGGTGCCATCGCGTATAGACCGATACCGGGATCCCTTCGTTGCTGTTCATGCGTGCGCCTTGTCAGTTATTCGCTTTTACAGGATTTGAACCGCTGCTGCCCATGGGCAGCGAGCGGATGTCGGGCATTAACGATATCGTCATCGACCAGCACCGACTCGTCCCAAGGCTTGGCGGTGAACTCGATGGACTGGCTGCGACCCTTGCGCATCCAGCGCCAGGCGTCCGCCCGCCACCGTATCGCAAGTGCTCGCGGCCTTCGGCGAACGCGCTCCCACGGGCTCTGAACTGACGTTCGATGTGATGTGCTGGCTTGCCGCCGGCCGCCATCCCTCGGTCGGTAAGACCGGTACGAGGCAGCCGGTGTTCAAGGTATTGTGACAATCACGGCAGCCAGTTATGCGTGCTGTACCGGTCGTTGTCGATGCGGTTCAGAACCGGCAGACCGGTGCCCACATCCTTGGTCTGCATGTCGATGTAGGCCTGGAACACATCCGCATCCAGCACGCCGATGTCGGAACGGCGCTCGGCCGGCACGTTGGCCAGCGTCGTGTAGCCATCCCCGCCGGTCGCATTGAAGCTGAGCACAAACAGGCGATAGGTGCGCGCGTTGTCCAGCGGCAGCCACGTGCTGGTGGCCTGGTCCAGGTACTGGAAATTGCTGGCGCGGCTGCCCTTGGCGTTCGAGGCGGTCACGTCCCAGCGCAGGCCGGCCGCGTACGGGTAAGGACCGTCCTTGCCGCCCGGCTTGTACGTGGCGTCCAGGCCGTCCTCGATCATGGACTTGACCTCGTTGGCGGTCAGGTCCAGGCGCCACAGCATGTTGCCGAAGGGCACGACAGCGATCACGTCGGCGGCCGTCACGGTGCCGTTCAGCGCGCGACGGACACCGCCACCGCTTTGCAGGGTCATGTCGGCGCCGCCGTATTCGGCGTTGGCCACATCCAGATAGGCTTGCGCCACCAACTGCTGGATGTCGCCGCCGCGCAGGGCCACGTTGCCTTCGCTCTCGCATGCGGGGCTGGCCGCGTTGCTGGCCGGCGTGGGACCCGGAATGCGGCGGAAGCACAGTTCCAGCGGCACTTGGGCGACGTTGGTCTTGCTGAAGATGTCGATCTTGGCCTTGAACGGTTGCAACACCGACAGCGCGGCGGCGTCCGGCGTCTGCTCGCGCAGGAAGCCGCTGGCCGAGACGCCGGCCTTGAAGGCGGCGCGATCGGCATCGGAGGCCGCAACCAGGGCGCTGCCCGACTTGACGCGGTAGTCGGTGCCGATCAGCACGTGGGGCATGCCAGCGCAGTTCGTCACGTCGCCGTTGGCGTCGAAGCTGACCTTCAGTTCGCCCACGACTTGCGAGTATTCCCAGGCCTGCACCAGGCAGACCGGCTTGCCGTCCTTGTCGGCCAGACGGGTGGGATAGGCGCCGCCCGGCGTGCCCACGGCCATCGTCTTCATCGAGTCGGGACCCAGCAGCGTGTGCGAATCGCCGCCCACCACCACATCGATGCCGCTCAGTTTGGCGATCACTTCCTTGTCGTAGCCGTAGCCGATGTGGCTGAGCAGGATGACCTTGTTGACGCCATTGGCGCGCAGGGCGTCGATCTGCGCCTGCGCGGCCACGGCTTCGTCCGTGAACGTCGTGTCCGCGTTGGGGCTCGACGATTCCTTGGTCTTGCTGGCGATGGTCAGGCCGACGATGCCGATCTTCTGCGCATCGCGCTCCACCACGACGGCGGGCTTGATCAGGTCGGAGCCCTTGAGCGGCGAGCTCGCGCCGAAATTGACGTTCGCGCTAAGAACCGGCGTCTGGCAGGCGCCGGCATGCAGGAAGTCCACAAAGCGCTTCAGGCCGTCGTCGCCCTTGTCGAATTCGTGGTTGCCGACCGCCATGGCGTCGAAGCAAACCGTGTTCATCAGCGCAGCATCGGCCTCGCCCGGCGCGCCGGCGCGGTTGAAGTACAGCGTGCCGGTCTGCGCGTCGCCCGCATGCAGCTTGAGCACGTTCGGCGAGTTGGCGGCCAGTTGGTCGATGGCGGCTTTTACGCGCGGCATGCCGGCGGCGGACACGGTCACTTCGGTATCGATCCCGGCCGCGTTCTTCAGGGTCAGCGTGCGGTCCTTGCCGTCCAGCGTGGAGTGGTGATCATTGATGTGGAGAATCGTCAGCTCCAGCGGACGAGCCTGCACGGGAGGTTCGGTGACGGGCGGCGTTTCGGGGTCGCTGCTGTTATCGCTGTCGTTGTCCCCGCCGCAGCCCGCAACCAGCGCCATCGCGCTCATCATTGCGCAGGCCAGCGCATTCCGATTCCAGTGCTTCATTTTCCTTTTTCCCGTGGAGGCTGATCGAGGCCCGCATTCTGTTTGCCGCGTATGACGCAACGATGAATGCAAGCTGAAACCTTCCGCGCAAGAAAATGGTCGATTTTTGGCGTCTGGAAATGCTTTTGACGCGTGGGTGGTGTAACGCGGGGGGGGAGGTCAAACGCGCGCCGCCAGCTGGAAAATCGCAGGCATGTGCGATAAATTCATATGTCGGAAGAATCAGTTACAGATTTGTCTTCCATAATTTTTCAGCCGCGTCACACTTCGAAACTGGTTCTCCCGCCGACGCCTCCGGCAAATGTGGCGTCGGTTTCGCTGTAGCGCAGGACAAACACGCATTGATCGGCGACACCACCCGCCGCGTGGTCAGCAATGGCGACGCGGCAATGCGGTTGGCAGTTGCGCGGCTTGCCCGCGCAACGCCGGGGGAACCAGACGGCGCAGCACGAGGAGAAATAGAAAGGAGGCTGTAGATGAAATGCCCCCCACCTTTGCCGACCGAAACCGAGAGGCTGCGCGCCCTGTCGGAATACGGGCTCGATCCGCAGCATCCGCTGCCCAGCCTGGACCCGGTCGTGCGCATTGCATCGCGCATGTTCAACATGCCGGTGTCGGCCATCAACATGGTCGGCAGCGATCATGTGTTTTTCGCGGCCAGCATAGGCGTCGGCGACACCGACATGCGCCGAGACGTCTCTTTCTGCGCCCATGCGGTCTTGCAGGACGACGTCATGGTCGTGCCGGATGCGCGCCAGGATGAACGCTTCCACGACAATCCGCTCGTCTCGGGCCCAGCCAGCATCCGGTTCTATGCCGGCGTTTCCCTGAGCTCACCGGACGGCCATCCGCTGGGCGCGCTGTGCATCATCGACACGGAACCCCACGCCGATTTCAGCGAGGACGACAAGGAACGCCTGCGCGAGCTGGCCCGCATGGCGGCCGACCGCCTGGAATTGCGGCGTGTCGAAGTCAGCGCCGAGCTTGCCCGCGCGCGGACCAAGCCGCCAGCGGCCGGACAGAGAACGAAGCGAGCAACCGCGCAGCGGCCCGGCCACACTCCCCCGCACAAGCGCCATGACGACGACGCGCGCAAACTGACCGGTTTCGATCCGCTGACCGGCCTGGCCAACCGCGGAGTCTTCTACCGGCGCGTGGAAGACGTGCTGGCACATCCGTGCGCCGCCGCCATCCTGATGCTGGACCTGGACGGCTTCAAGGACATCAACGACACCATGGGCCATGCGGTCGGCGACGCGATCCTGCGGGAGCTCGCGGCGCGCCTGGACGGCACGGCGGGCCCCTGCGACACGGTCGCGCGCCTGGGCAGCGACGAGTTCGCCATCCTGCAGCACGACGTCGGCGACCTGAAACAGGCAACGGAACTGGCGCAACAGGCGCTGGCGCGCATTGCCGAACCCATATCGATCCAAGGCCAGGAGCTGCGCCTGACCGCGAGTTGCGGCGTGGCCCTGGCCCCGCTGCATGCGCACGAAGCGCTGGAACTGGTGGGCAACGCCGATCTCGCATTGGTCAAAGCCAAGACGGTCGGCCGCGGCCGCATCTTTGTCTTCGCCCCCAACCTGCGCCTGGAAGCCGTGGCGCGGCGCCTGTACGGCATGGAGCTGCACCGCGCGGTCGCCAAAGGCGAATTCCTGCTCTTCTATCAACCGCAGATCAATCTGGCGACCGGCTCACTGACCGGCGCCGAGGCGCTGTTGCGATGGCGCCATCCGCAATTGGGCCTGCTGGCGCCCGGCGTCTTTCTGCCGTCGCTGGAAGGCGGCCCCTTGGCGGGCACGGTCGGCTCATGGGTGCTGAACGAAGCGTGCAGCCAGGCCGCGTTCTGGCGACGTAGCGGCATGCACGATTTCCGCATCGCCGTGAACCTCTTCAGCGTGCAATTCCGCGAGGGCGACCTGGCGGCCGAAGTCGCGCAAACGCTTGCCCGGCACGGCCTGCCGCCCGAGGCGCTGGAACTGGAGATCACCGAGAACATCGTGCTGAACAGCGACGACACGGTGCTGGAAACGCTCCAGCGCCTGCGCGCCCAGGGCGTGGGCATTTCATTCGACGACTTCGGCACCGGGTATGCGTCGCTCAGTCTGCTGAAGACGCATCCGATCACGCGCATCAAGATCGACCGCTCGTTCGTCAGCGGGATTCTGGAATCCAACCAGGACGCCACGGTGGTCCGCGCCATTCTGGATGTGGCGCGCAGCTTTGACCTGAACACCATCGCCGAAGGCATCGAAACCGACGAGCAACGCGAACGGCTGCAGGCCGAGCATTGCGAAGAGGGTCAGGGGTATCTTTTCGGAAAACCGATGGCGGCGCAGCAGTTTGCGCAGACGTTCGGGATTGAGACGGCGCTGCGGATCATGGCTTGAAGGCCGTCGCGGCGCTATTCCCTTTCCCAGACCAGCTTTCCGTTGGACAGCGTGTCTTCGCCATCCCAGCGGTACGCCACCAGCGGACCGCCCGCAGCGGCCGACCAGTCCAGGCAGGCAAGCTTGCCGCTCTCGATCTTGGGCTGCCCCTTGAACCAATGGTGGCCGATGAAAACGGGCGCGCCGGAGAGCGGCGTCCGGCAAAAGCCCTCTGGCAATGCCAGCCCGCGAATCTGCTCCTCCTGGCCAGCCGGCACCAAGGCGACCTCATGCAAGGCACTGGCCCAATCGCGCCAATTGGCAAGCCGCACATGGTGATGGCGGTGCCCCTCCTTGTCCTCGATGTAGCGGCCGTCAGGCAACGCCAATTCCATGCCTGACGTCAGCAGTTTCCTGGCTTGCTCCAGCTCCGTGCCCTGTTGATGCATCGCCACCAGCATGGCGTCATCCAATGGCTTGCCAGGCACCCAACCCGCGTCCGCCAACGCTTTGGCGGCACGATCGTCCCAGCACGCATGCGCAACGCGAATCCCGCCCAAGTCCATGCACGGCGGCAATTGGCGGAACCAGGTGACCCAGGAGGCATGCTCCCGGCTGCCTTCACCTATCTGATCGATGAAGGCACCGTGCTGCTTGCGGTTCTTGCGGCACGTCGCCGAGTCGCCGCGATTGGGCCGCAGGAACTCGCCGGGATGGTGGGGGTCTTCGATGGCATAGCCGATGGCGTTGAATTCGTGGTTGCCCATGACGCACAAGGCCTGGCCGTCATCCATCATGGCGCGGACAATTTCCAGGACACGGCGCTGCCCCGCGCCTCGATCCACCAGATCGCCAAGGAATACTGCCTGACGGCCTTGGGGGGCTTTGTACCCTTTGCCCGCCGGCACATAGCCGAGACTACGCAGCAGCCCCTCGAGCTTCAGGTCTTCTCCGTGGATGTCGCCGATGATGTCGTACATGCGTCTTCCTCCATGCCGTCCTCTGCCGATTTTCAGGTAGTAGAACGCAAAAAGCCCACCGGAACCGGTGGGCTTTTTTTGCACGTACTGCCAAAGAATTCTGGTGGGCTGTGAGTGGCTCGAACACTCGACCTACGGATTAAGAGTCCGCTGCTCTACCAACTGAGCTAACAGCCCTGCGAGTCACTCACTTTGATCTGCTGCTGCGTTGCCGCTGTAGCGTTTCGTTATGTGTGTGCCGCGAAGAAGAAAGATTATATGGGGCTTTTTTTGTTTGTGCAAGTCGGGTGGCGAAAAAGTTTTAGAAACGACTACATCAGGCCGCGTACCCGCCGTCCACCGCAAGGCTGGCGCCCGTGACATAGCGGCCTTCGGGTCCAGCCAAGAATGCGACCATCCCCGCGATGTCGCGGGCTTCACCATAGTGAGGCAAGGACAGCACGGCAACCAGATCAGCCGCGCGGTCTCCATCGGCCGGGTTCATGTCGGTGTCGATGGGACCCGGGTGCACAACATTGGCGGTGATGCCGCGCGGACCCAGATCGCGCGCCAGGCCTTGCGTCAGTCCGACCAATGCCGATTTGCTGGCAGCGTACAGCGCAACGCCCGCGCGGCCCGCGCGTGGAGCCAGGCAGCTGCCGATGTTGATGATGCGGCCGCCATCGGGCATGGCGGCCTGCGCCGCCTGGATGGCGACGAAAGGGGCGCGCACGTTGATGTCCATCGTCCGCTCGTAGTCATCCAGGCTGGTGTCCGCGACATGCCCGGCCAGAAAAATGCCGGCGTTGTTGACCAGCACGTCGATGGGACCGAGCTCGCGGATGGCGTCTTCGACCGCGCGCTTGACGGCGGCGGCGTCCGCAGAGTCGGCCTGGATGGCTTTGGCGCGGCGGCCTAGCGCCGTCAACTCCTGCACCAGCGCCTGGGCGGGTGCGGCCGATGTTGCGCTGACATAGGTGAAGGCCACGTCCGCGCCGTCGGCGGCGAGGCGGCGAACAATGGCGGCGCCGATGCCTCGGCTGCCGCCGGTGACGAAAGCCACTTTTCCGTTCAAGTTCTGCATGGTCAATCTCGTTTTGTAGTGATCGGTACAAATATCATCGCCGTGCAACCTCGCCGTGGTCAACAATTTTTTAGCGATCAACACAAAATAGGCGGCGCGAGTAAAATCGCGGGCATGGCTGAACGTGGGCGCCCGCGGAACTTCGACCGTGCCCAGGCCTTGCAAAAGGCCATGGAGGTTTTCTGGTCGAAGGGATATGAAGGGGCATCGCTGACCGATCTGACGGAAGCGATGGGCATCAACTCGCCCAGCCTCTATGGCGCCTTCGGTTCCAAGGAAGGCCTCTTTCGCGAAGCCGTCGAGCTCTACCGCGAGACCGAAGGCGGTTCGGCGCGGCGCGCGCTGCTTGCGGCGCCGACTGCGCGCGATGCGGTGCAGGCAATGCTGCTGGCGTCGGCCGAACGTTTCACGGCCCCTGGCCTGCCGCCCGGCTGCATGATCGTCTTGGGCGCACCTGCGGGTTGCGACAACCAGGCCGGCGTGGGGAATTTTCTGGGAGACAACCGGCGCGAGATGCAAAGCCGCATCCTCGCGCGTCTGAACGCCGGCGCCGCGCAAGGCGAATTGCCCGCCGGGACGGACCTGAAGGGGCTGGCCGCGTTCTACACGACGGTCCTGCATGGCATGTCCATCCAGGCGCGCGACGGCGCCAGCCGCAAGACATTGCAGGCCGTGGCCCGGCAGGCGATGCGCGCGTGGGACGCCTTGATCTGCGACGCCCCGCCGCCCTCCGGCGTGCCGCCGGGCCGCGCCCGCAACTGACGGATAACGTCATGTTCCGCGTCGACCTGCGGCGTCTCATCCTGTGGATCAGCCTGCTGTCGGTCGTTGTGGTGCTTGCGGGCGGCCTGCATGCCAGCTATCTGGTGCAGCGCGGTCTGCTGCTGCGCAATGCCATGGACACGAACCGCATCTACGCGTCCAAGCTGGCGCTGACCACCGATGCGTTGCTGAACGATGTTCATCGCTACCTTTCCTACAGCGCTGATGAACTGGCCGGCATGGAAAGCCACCCCGAACGCATGGCCGAGGAAACGCGGCGGCAGGAGCAGCAGCTGGGGCTTTTCAATTCCAGCTTTGTCGCATCGCCCCAGGGCAAGGTGCTGGCGGTGTCGCCGTCGTATCCGCAATTGCTGGGACATCAATTGGTCAGCAATGCGGTAAAGCAGGCGCTTGCCGCGCGCAAGCCCACGGTCAGCGAACCGTTTCAGGCCAGCAACGGCCGCTGGCAGATCCTCTACACCCAACCCATCTTTTCCCGCGATTTCCGCTATCTCGGATTCATCGCGGGATCGCTTTATCTGCACGAGGACAATTTGCTGGATCGTCTGCTGGACCAGCATTTCTACCGCGACGATTCCTTTCTTTACGTGATCGACCGCAAGGGCACGCTGATCTACCACCCCAACAGCGCCCAGCTGGGCAAGCCGGCTCCCGATAACGAGACCTTCGCCGCGGCGCGGCGCGGCGAGACGGGCGAGCGGCGCTTCATCGACAGCGAGGGCCGCGACATGCTGGCGGGCTTTGCGCCCGTGCCCAGCACCGGCTGGAGCATCATCGCGCAGCGTCCGGTGGACAGCACGCTCGCCCCGCTGACGGACCTGTTGATGGCCACCGCCCGCAACACCTTGCCCCTGCTGCTGCTATCGGTGGCGTTGATCTGGCTGTTGTCGCGCTGGATCGCGCGCCCGTTGGGCCAGATGGCCAGCATTGCCAAGCGGATGCAGGACCCGGATTCCGCGGACCGCATCCGCGCCGTTCGTTCGTGGTATTTCGAGGCCGCGCAATTGCGGCGCGCGCTGCTGATGGGGCTGGCGTCGTTTCATCACAAGCTAAGCGACCTGCGCCGCGAAAACACGACCGACACGCTGACCGGGTTGCTGAACCGCCGCGGCATGGACGAGGCGCTGGCGCTGCTGGGCGCCGAAGGCACCCCGGTGGCCATCGTGGCGATCGACATCGACCACTTCAAGCGCATCAATGACCGCTACGGCCACGCGGCGGGGGATCAGGCCTTGCAGGCGCTGGCGGGCGTGATGCGCGAGGGGTCGCGCAGCGATGACGTGCTGACGCGGCCGGGTGGCGAGGAATTCGTCATGCTGCTGCCGGGCGCCAGCATGGCGGCGGCCATCGCGATTGCGCAGCGGCTGCGCGTGCGCCTGGCATCTCCGGAGGCGACGCCCCTGCCCGCCCCCATCACCATCTCGGCCGGCGTGGCGCACTATCCGGAACAGGGCGCCACACTTGAGGCCGTGTTCGAACGCGCAGACCAGGCGCTCTACCACGCCAAGAACCATGGCCGCGATGTGGTGTGCGCGGCCGACGAGGCAGCGCCCGACGGCTTCCGGCTGATGCCCGGGGGCTGACACCCTACTTTTTGGGCGGCGGCGCCTTCGGCGGCTTGCGCATCTGCTCGAGCAGCGGCCCGCACGCGTTCTCGTCGTTGGCGCTGGGCGCAATCAGCGCTAGCAGCCCAGCCGCTGGCGTCAGCAGCACGCCGAGCGCCACCATGCCCGCGCCGCGCGCCGCCAGCGGGGCGACATGCACGCCCACGTCGGGCGATCCGAACGTCCCGCGCACATACAGCGGCGAACGCAACGAGAAGATGCGGAACCCCTTGCTGTCGGGATCGATGTCCAGATCCATGGTCTCGTCCTTGAAGTTGGCCGAGCCGGTGATCGTGATCAATGCGTTGTCGGTGTCGAAAACAAAGATGCGTGGCGTCATGACGCCGCTCTTCAATTCCAGGTCCGCCGCGCCGCAGTTGATCTTCACTTCGTCGTCACCGAACAGCTTGGAGACCACGTAATTCGCGACGTTCAGACCGGCAAGCTCCATGAGGCTGCGGCTGATGACGCCGTCGTTGACGAGCATCTTGACGTCGCCCGTCGCCGAGCCCAGCAATGCCGCCACGGAGTTGCCGGTGCCGCTGATCGCCAGGTCGCCATTCAGCTCGCCCAGCGTCTTCTGCATGGATTCGGCCGAGGGAAAGAGCTGCTTGAGCTGCAGCCGGCGCGCGTGCATGTCGATGCGGCCGGTAAGCGGCGCGCGCGACCCGTCCAGGCGCGCGGTGGCGTTCATGGTGCCGCCTGCCATGCCGAAGCTGAGGGGGTCCAGCGCAAGCTTGCCGTCCTGCAGAATGACGTGCACCGACAGCTTGGACAGCGGCAGCTTGCTGTCATGAACGATGCGCGCGGCGTCCAGCGAGACGTCCGCGTCCATGTCGCGCCAGCGGTCCGTGCGGAACTCCTGCGTCGGCAGGACCTTGCCGCCCTTGGGCTTGGCGGGCGCGTCCTTGGATTTGTCAACGGCCGCCTTCGAGCCGCCGCCGGACGGCACGCCGATCAGCGGACCCAGGTCGGCCATTTGCAGCAGCTTGGACGACAGCTTGCCGGTCAGCTTGGGCCGGGGCGCGCCCAACGCGAAGGTGATGTCGCCATGCAGGTCGCTGTCGCCGACCTTGCCGTTGAAGTTCTTGTAGTCGAACACCGCGCCGCCGGGATTCTGCAGCTTGGCGACCAGATGGCCATCGGTGCTGTAGGGCGGCGTGTCGGGCAGCGTCACGCCGGTCAGCGGGTAGAGCTGCGCCATGGACGAGCCGGACAGTTTCAGATGCAGGTCCAACGCGCCCAGGTTCACGGGATCGGTCAGCGTGCCCGCGACCGATGCGCGCGTGCCGCCGATGGATACGTCCGCCTGCAAGGGGAACGGCTGCTTGGGGTCCTTCATGGCCAGCATGCCCCCGACCTTGCCCTCGCCCTTGGTGGCCAGCCCCTTGTATTTGCCGTCGACCTTCCAGCCGAACACATAGTCGCGCGGCGCCGGGGCCGTACCGTCCTCAGGCACGAACGATTTACCCGTCACGTCCGCAAACGGCACGGGCTTGCCCAGCGGATCGATCAGCACGGTCAGGTCGGCCTTGAGCATGTCGTCGGCATAACCGACGCGCCCCTTGTCGAATCCGATCTCGTTGATGTCCAGCACCCAGGGCGACGGCTCGCCCGATTCCGGCAGGGTGAAGACCCAGTTGGCGCGGCCGTCGGCCTGCCGTTCCAGATCGGCGGCCGGTTCCGTCAATTGAATGTGCCGAATGACGACGTGCTGCGCCAGCAGCGGCAAGGGCGACAGGCTGAATTCCGCGCGCTTGAGCGTGGCGAAATGCGGCGCCTTGCCCCACTCTGTATTGGCGATCGTGATGTCGTTGGCGACCACGCGCGGCCATGGCACCCAGGATCGCCAGCCGCCTTCACCCGCCTCCCGCTGCCATCGCACGCTCAGGTCGCCGTTGATCGCAAAGGGGCGGCCCATGGCGGCGGTGGCCCGTTCATTGATCATGGGCTTGGCGCGGTTCCAGTCGAAGGTGGCGATCACGATCACCAATACCGCCACCACCAGGGCAATGCCCCCTACAATCCCGATCGCGATTTTTCTTGTGCGCGTCATGGTTACTATCCTTGGCTTGGCTGCCGGCCGCACACCGCTGGCCGGTCTCACTACCCCAGGGTATCGCGGCCTGTTGCGACGGTCGGACGGAACGACGCCATAATGTGTGCGGATTTTTCCGGGCGTGCGCGCCGTGTAAATATGGCCTCGGCGCGACCGCCCGCAGCGCTGCGCAGCAAGCGACGTGCCTGCGCATCGTCTGCGCCGTTACAAAGAGAGACGACTAAGGACGGCGAAATGCAGGCACATCGGGCGCCTTCTCAGAATTTTTGACGCCGGCGCGGTTCCAATGCCAAATGACCGAATCTGCCCGAGCTGGGCGGTGAAGCAGGACAACCTGGAGGCCCGATGCGGCATTCAACCTTGATTTTCGTGTTGGCGGCGTTCGCGCTGCTGACGCTCAGCCGCCTGGCGCTTGCGCTGTGGCAATGGCAGCGCGTGCGCAATGCCGGCGGTCTTGCGCCCTTGCTGCTGCGGGGCCTGCGCATCGACGCGCATCAGATCGCAGTGCTGGCGGCGCTGCCGGCCGTGCTGTCGCCGCTGTTTGGCCACATCCCCCTGGCGGCGGACATCGCCGCCGGCTGGTATCTGGTGGCATTTGTGCTGCTGGCGTTTCTGGAAGTGGCGACGCCGCCCTTCATCATCGAATACGACTCCCGTCCCAATCGCCTGTTTGTCGAATATCTGAAGCATCCGCGCGAGGTTTCCGGGATGCTGTGGCGCGGGTACAAGGGCGCGCTGCTGGGCGGGCTGGGCGCGCTCGCGGTCATCGGCTGGGCTGCGTGGACCCTGCTGGGCCATGCGCGTCCCGACGCGCCGCTGACGTGGTGGCAGATGCCGCTTGCCAGCGTGGCGATCCTGGCGGTGGTGATTCTGGCCATCCGCGGCACGCTGAGCCACCGTCCGATCAATCCGTCTTCGGTGGCCTACAGCTCCGATGGAATGCTCAATACCCTGGCGTTGAACTCGCTGTACAACGTTTTTTATGCGGTCTACAGCATGAAGAACGAAAAGTCGGCCTCCGCCGTGTATGGCGGCATGGACGACGACGAGATGCACGCGCTGGTGCTGGCGCAGTCCGGACTGCCGTATCCGCCCCCGAACCCGGACTACCCCAGCCTGCACCGCCAGCCGGCCACGCGCAAGACGCATCGTCCGCTCAACCTGGTCATCATTCTTGAAGAAAGCCTGGGCGCCCAGTACAGCGCGGCCCTGGGCGGCGCCAACCTGACGCCGGAGCTGGACGCGCTGGCGCGCGACGCCTGGACCTTCACGCGCGCCTACGCCACCGGCACCCGGTCGGTGCGCGGCCTGGAAGCCGTGACCACCGGATTTCTGCCCACACCCGCGCAGGCGGTGCTGAAGCTGCCGCGGTCGCAGCGCGGGTTCTTCTCGTTGGCAGATCTGCTGGGCCGCCACGGGTATCACTCGCGCTTCATCTATGGCGGCGAGTCGCACTTCGACAACATGAAGGGCTTCTTCCTGGGCAACGGCTTCAAGCAGATTGTGGACCGGGCCGATTTTGTCGACCCGGCGTTCGTTGGCACCTGGGGCGCCTCGGACGAGGACATGTTCAATCAGCTGGACCGCCTGCTGCGCGAGGACGGCGACCGGCCAACCTTCACGCTGGCGTTCAGCGTGTCCAACCATACGCCGTGGGAATATCCGGCCGGCCGCATCGAGACCGACGGCAATCCCGCCACGGTCGAGAACACGGTGCGGTACGCTGACTGGGCACTGGGCCGTTTCTTTGAACGGGCCAAGGCGTCGCCGTATTGGGAGAACACCGTCTTCCTGGTGGCGGCGGACCACGACTCGCGCGTGTTTGGCGCCAGCCTGGTGCCGGTGCGCCACTTTCATATCCCCGCAGTGATCCTGGGCGCCGGCGTCGAGGCGCGCCGCGACGACCGCCTGGTCAGCCAGATCGACCTGCCCCCGACGCTGCTATCGCTGATTGGCGTGGACACCGAACACCCGATGATCGGGCACGACCTCACACGCAGCACGCCGGGACGCGCGATCATGCAGTACGACAGCACGTACGGATACCTGAAGGGCGACGACCTGCTGGTGCTGGCGCCCAACAAGCCCGCGGTGCAGTACCGCTACACCGCGCCCGAGGACTACGCCCCCGCGCCGCTGAACCCCGAATTGGCGACCGAGGCGCTGGCGCATGCGTTGTGGCCAAGCTGGGCTTACCGCGAGGGCCGCTACAGCTTGCCGGGGCAGGCGCCGGTGCAAACCGGGCTGGAGAACGGCCGCCCGGCCTGACGCGCGCCATTCGGCGCAATGCGTCAGCCCGCCGGCCGCACGAACGCCTTGCGCTTTTTCTCGATGACTGCGTGGCAATGGCAGCCGGGGCTGTGGTCGTTGACCATGCCCACGGACTGCATGAAGGCGTAGACCGTGGTGGGCCCCACGAACTTCCAGCCCAGCTTCTTGAGCGCCTTGGACAGGGCCTCGGACTGCTCGGACGTCGAGGCGCCGTAGGTCGATACCTTGGAAGGCGGCGCTTCGAAGCGCCAGAAATACGCGGCCAACGATCCCTCGCGATCGATCATTTCGAGCGCCCGGGCCGCGTTGTTGATCATGGCTTCGATCTTGCCGCGATGGCGCACGATGCCCGCATCCGCCAGCAGCGCCTGGACTTCCGGTTCGCCGAAGCTGGCAAGCTTTGCGGGATCGAAGTTGGCGAAGCCGCGGCGGAAGGCCTCGCGCTTGTTCAGGATGGTGCGCCAGCTAAGTCCCGACTGGAAACCTTCCAGGCAGAGCTGTTCGAACAGCGCGCGATCGTCGCCTTCGGGGCGGCCCCATTCGGTGTCGTGATAGGCCATGTATTCGGCCGACGTGTCCACCCAGCCGCAACGCGCCAGGCCATCTGGAAAATCGGTTTTCGCGGACAAGAAAGCGCTCCTCAAGGCTGACAGGGTACCGATGCTACTCCTGCAACGTCCCTGAAAAAAGTCGTAGCGGCCGCAACGCAAATCCAGATAATATTTCCGGCCTTCGGACCCATGCCCATGTCCCTGCCACTGACTTCGCTCGTTTCGTTCGTATCGCCCGCGGTGCTGGCCGGCGACGACCCGTCCGCCAATCCTTGCCTGGACTGCGGCGCCTGCTGCGCGCACTTTCGCGTGTCGTTTTACGTCGGTGAGCTCGCCGGCGAGAACGGCGGCCACGTGCCGCTGGAACTGGTCACCCAGATGAGCCCCCTGCGCGCCTGCATGAAGGGCACGGAAATGGGCGGCGGACGCTGCATTTCGCTGCGCGGCGAGCTGGGCAAGCCGGGCATCCACTGCGATATCTACGAGAGCCGGCCCACGCCGTGCCGCGAGTTCGACATCTGGATGCCGGACGGCTCACCCAATCCGGATTGCCAGCGTCTGCGGCTGTCGCTCGGCTTGGCGCCGGTGCCGCCCCGGCCGGACGCCGAGAACGACCCGGAAGGCCCGTTGCATCCGGACCAGCCCGCCGCCGCCTGACTGCGCTACCCCTGACCGCGCCCCCCCCTAACCGCGATCCGCCAGATACCGCGTCGGCGTCATGCCGAACGCCGTGCGGAAGCTGCCAATGAACGCGCTGGTGCTTTCATACCCGACCGACAGCGCGGCCTGCGTGACCGATCCGCCCCGGAACAGCATCTCCAGCGCCCGCAGCAACCGGGCTTGCTGGCGCCACTGCCCCAACGTCACGCCGGTCTCCTGGCGAAAACGCCGCATCAGTGTGCGCGACGACATGTTCAGCCGCTGCGCCCATTCGTCGATGCCCGCCGTGTCGTCCGGCGTGTCCAGCAGCGTGTTGGCCAGGTCCTGCAGGCGCGGATCGGCCGGCATCGGCAGTGGCGCGGTCGCATCGAAGGTGCGCTGCCGCAGTTCCTCCAGCAGTACATCGAAAAGCTGCGCCTGATAGGACGGCGGCGCGTCCTGCCACCCGCCTTCCGTAAAGCGTTCGACCAGCGCCTCGATCAGCCGGGAGGACGGCCACGCGCGGCAGTTCGGCGGCAGGCGTCCGCAGACGTCCGGGTGCACGTGCAGGAATGACCCGCGCGCCTCGCCGAACCAGCGCGCGCCATGCTGCACCCCGGGCGGAATCCATCCCAGACTGCCCGGCAGCACCGTCAGCACGCGCTCGCCCGACTGCACCATCACCAGCCCTTCGTGGACCAGCACCAGCATCCCCTCGGCGTGGGTGTGCGCCGGCACGGAGATTCCCTTCGACTCCCGCCGCCTGCGCAGGCTGAACGGCGTCAGCAGGACGTCGGGCAGAGGGGGTGCGGCAGCCGCTTGAAGCATGGTTGGCAGGTTTGAGGCACAGATTGACGGGTTCCCGTTAGCGGGTCCATTTGAAAATGTACATCATTCTCATCAACCGGGTATCAGCCCCCCGGATGGAGAATCTACATGGACCACACACGGCTGCGCGACGCCGGCATCAAAGCCACTTTCCCGCGGATGAAGATCCTGGACATCTTCTACCGCCACGCAGACGAGCACATGAGCGCCGCGGACATCTACCGCCGCCTCATCTCGGATCACAGCAATATCGGCCTGGCCACGGTGTACCGGGTGATCACGCAACTGGAGCACGCCGGCCTGCTCAAACGCACCCAGCTCGATACGCACACCAATGTGTTCGAACTGAACGACAAGGGCCATCACGACCATCTGGTCTGCACGCGCTGCGGGCAGATCCGGGAATCCAGCGATCCGGCCATGGCGCAACTGGTCAGGAAGATCGCGCGCCGTAGCGGCTTCGAACTGGATTCCTACAGCCTGGTGCTTTACGGCAGCTGCGGCTGCGCCCAGGACGATCCCGCCCTGCCCCACGGAGCCTTCGAATGAACCCCGATCAGTTTTTCTTCCACGACCTGTCGCAATTTCCCATCGTGACCGCCCGCCACGGCGGCGCGCCGCTGGGCTACTCGGCCTCCTGGATCCGCGAAATGGAGCTGCTGGTGGACAACCCGCGCAGCTTCGTCATGGTGGTGCCCGATACCCGCCACGAGGCCGCGCACGACGACCGCAAGGCGATGATCGAATGGCAAACGGCCAACATGCCGCGTCTGCGCGCGCGCTGCCGCGCCTTCATCGCCGTCGAGCGTGACACCAGCGCGCTCGACAAGCTGCGCAAGCGCGGCGAAAAGATGGCCCGGGCCTTCGGCCTGCCGTTCCTGGCGGTCGCGACGCCGGGCGAAGCGGTCCAATGCGCCCGCGAACTGCTGGGGCAGGCCGGACCGGGCGGCTTCAACGTCGATTAAGGGGCCGGATCGCGATTTAAGACTGGGCGTGCGCGGCCGTTGTTCAATGACAGGCGCCGCCATCCGCGCGGCCGCCATTGCCCACTTTTCGCACCGGCTGCCCGACGCATGAACCACGCCCTCGCCTGTCTGTTTTGCCAATCGACGCTCGCGCAGGGCGCGCCGCTGCTCGAGCAGAACGGCGCGGCCATCTGCAAAACCTGTGTGGACCAGTTCGCCGTCCGCTTTGCCGACCGCGCGTGGGCGATGGCCGCCACGCCACAAGAGCAACTGGACGTGCTGCTGGACGAAAGCAGCCGCGCGCTGGCACAGAGCGAAACGCTGGCCGAGCGGGCGCGATGCTGCGGATTCAGCCTGAACGATCTGTCGGCGGCGTTGCCCGCGCGCACGCTGTCCTGACCGGCGCCACGCCGCCCGGCGTCAGAAGGACCCCAGCGCGCTACCCAGCGCGATGACGGCGGCCAGCCCGATGATGGGCCCCACGATGCCCACCACGACAATGTTCATGTAGCCGTCCCGGTGCGTCGATCCGCACACCGCCAGCAGCGTCACCACGGCGCCGTTGTGCGGCAGGCTGTCCAGCGTGCCCGCGCCGATCACCGACACCCGGTGCATCAGCGCCGGATCGATACCCAGCGTCTGTGCCAGTTCCATGTACGTCGCGGCCAGCGATTGCAGGGCGATGGTCAGGCCGCCAGACGCCGAGCCGGTCAGCGCCGCCAGCACATTGGTGGCGACGGCCAGCGACACCAGCGGCCCGCCCTCGATCGACAGCACCCAGTCGCGCACCGCCGCGAACGACGGCAGCGACGCGACCACCGCGCCAAATCCCACCAGGCTCGCCACGCTCAGCAGGGGAAGCGCCGAGGCGTTCACGCCCGCGTCCATGGTGTCGCGCAGCGACGGAAGACGCCGGAAGTTCAGCACCACCAGCACGGCAATCGCAGCGAGCAGCGCGGTGATCACCGACCAGACCCCACCCACCGCAGCCAGGCTCGTGCCGCCCCAGCGCGCCTCGGCCAGCCAGGCGGTGTCCATGCGCGGCAGAACGACGAGCGTCATGAACAGGTTGACCAGGATCACAACGACGAGCGGCGCCGCTGCCACCAGCGTGGACGGCGCGTCGGGGCTGCGCTGGCCATGATGCATTTCGGCGGGATCGAACTCGCGCGCGACGGTGGCACGCTCGCGCACCAGGACATCGTCGGACACGTCGGCAGCCATACCGGCCGGCGCGACATAGCCCTCGCCCGCGCGCCGCGCCGAAGCTTCCGCACGGCTCAGCCACCACAACCCGAAGCCCAGCATGATCGCGCTGGCGATGATGCCCAGCCCCGGCGCGGCGAACGGCGTGGTCGCAAAGAACGGCATGGGAATCGCGTTCTGCACGGCGGGCGTGCCGGGCAACGCGGACATCGTGAACGTGGACGTGCCGAGCAGGATGGCCGCGGGCATCAGGCGCACCGGGATCCCGGCCGCCTTGAAGAGCGCGTGCGCCATGGGCGCCAGCACGAAAAACGCCACGAACAGGCTGACGCCGCCATAGGTCACGATGGCGCCGGCCAGCACCACCGCCAGGATGGCGCGCCGCGCGCCGAGCTTGCGCGTCATCGCGTCGGCAATCGCCGTGACGGACCCGCTGTCGGCCATCAGCTTGCCAAACAGCGCCCCCAGCAGAAACAAGGGGAAGAACTGCGCCACGAATCCGGCCGCGCCGCCCATGAACGTCTGCGTCCAGTGGGCCAGCAGCGGTTCCCCGGCGGCGGCCGCCGTCACCATGGCCGCCGCCGGCGCCAGCAGCAGGATGCTCCAGCCGCGGTAGGCCAGCCCGATCAGCAGTACCAGTGCGAGGAGGATGCCAAAGAGACCCATGGTCAGACCTCGCCCAGCAGTTCGTCGATGTCCAGCGATGACCGCTTGCCCAGGTCATCGCCATGCTCGGCCAGAAAGCGGTCGGCGGCCTTTCTGCCCTCGTCGCGCAGCATGCACAGGAACGGCCATTCGGCATTGAGCTTGGAGGAATAGCCCAGCTCCACCATGAGGTCGGACGAGACGCGATGGATGCGCATGTCCGCCCACATCCTGCCCTCGCCATTGCCGGGGTCGGCCACCTGGCGCAGCAGCGCGATCATGCGCAGCTCTTTCAGCAGCGACGCGTTGAACGTGACTTCGTTCAGGCGGTTCATGATCTCGCGGGCGCTGCTGGGCAGCCCGGCGCGCTCGACCGGATTGATCTGCACGAGGATCGTGTCGTGCGACTGGCACTCCCGCACCAGCGGCGTGATCGTGGGATTGCCGCTGTAGCCGCCGTCCCAGTAGGGGTCGCCGTCGATCATCACGGCCCGGAACATGGTCGGCAGGCAGGCCGAGGCCAGCAGCACGTCGGCATTCACCTCGGCATTCTTGAACACCCGGCCGCGCCCGGTGCGCGCATTGGTCGCCGTGATGAACAGATGAATGGGCGCACGCGCCAGCTCGTCGAAGTCGATGACTTCCTGCAGGATGGCCGCCAGCGGATTGGTGCCCGCAGCGCTGAGGTCATAAGGGGAAAACACCCGCGACGCCAAGTCAAAGGCGATGAACATGGGCGAATGATCCAGCGACCAGGAACCCATAAGGATATCGAGCGGGCTGCGGCGGAACGGGCTGAACCGCGCGGCATCGGACACACGCCGCCAGAAGTCCTCGAGCGCGGCACGGGCGCCATCGGCGCCGCCCCGCGCGTGACCCAGCACCAGCACGGCGGCATTCATGGCGCCGGCGGAGGTGCCGGAAATGCCGTCGATGCCAAGCCAGGATTCTTCCAGCAGCCGGTCCAGCACGCCCCAGGTGAACGCGCCGTGCGCGCCTCCTCCTTGCAGGGCAAGATCGATCAACAGGGGATCGCGGGCAGTCGATGACGCTTTGGATCGGGCCACGGCGGAACTCCTTGCGGGGAGGCTGGGGATGAGCGGGCGATCAGATGACTGCGATATGAACCATGCTGCGGCGCACATATCGTTCGGATGTTATACGCGATGGCTTTGTAAAACGGAAGGCCGCCCTAGACCGGCTTGCCGAACGCGCCGCCGCGCCGCGCCACCAGCGTGGCCTGCGTGCGGTTCAGCACTCCAAGCGTGCCCAGGATGGCCGATACATGCGTCTTGACGGTCTTCTCGCGCCGGACGATTTTGGAACCGGCTATTCCAGCTTGAGTTATCTGCAGCGATTCGCCGTCGACAAGATCAAGATCGACCGCAGCTTCGTGGCCAACATTGGCGAAGGCAGCGACTCGACCGCCATCGTGAGCGCGGTCGTGATGCTGGGTCGTTCCATGGGCCTGACAATCAATGCGGAAGGGGTCGAGACGCCCGCCCAGCGCGATTTCCTGGGCGCTGCGGGGTGCGGGGTGCGATGAGCTGCAGGGCTTTCTGTTTTCGAAGGCCGTGCCCGAAGCAGAAATTACCAAATGCCTGCAAAAGGAACGCTCCGCGGCGTAGGGGAGCCGCTGCCGCTCGTCGCTTCTCGCTTATCGATCATGTTGCGAGCGGCAAGCCAAACGCAAAAACGCCGCTACGAATAGCGGCGTTCACAATGAACTGCGAATTGGGGTGGTGGGTTGTGCGAGACTCGAACTCGCGACCAACGGATTAAAAGTCCGCCGATCTGCAAATCCCTGCAAGTCAGAATGTCTTTCTAATCAAAGACTTGCAACGATAGCCACCCTTTAATCACTGGACATTCAACCAGCGATATGCAGGGTTTTGCGTTCTTTTTTAATGACTGCGGTCAAGATCCGGTCAAGGTCCACTCGCGGGCCAACCTGGTCTGACTTCTTCCTCTCTGGCATCCCAAGGTCGCCAGCAGCCATAGCCGCTCCCATCGCGGCACATGCCCCAGCCACGCTGGAAAGTCCGTCCACCTCCAACAACGCGAATGTCGCCCAAGGCGGCAGGCAGAGTTGCGCAGGTCAATTCCCGAGGATCTATATGGTTCAGTCGTCCGCGGCTTACCCCTCCGCCGCCGCATTTGAATTCCCGTCTACGGCTCGAGCCGCCCGCCACGCCGCACGAACCTGGTTTGAAGCCGCCCCGGACGTCCCCCCGGCCGAGTACCGCGATCAGCAGTTCCGGTTGCACTGTCAAGGCAAACCCGACTCTCCCATTGAACGCAGGATTCGTCGCGACGCCTTCAAACAGGCCTACGCTGAGGCAATGGGCCACATCGTGGTGGAGGAGGCGCGGCTCCATGCGCTCCCTGCTTGAACGCCCAATTACGTTCCGGCTGTCAGATGCTGCCCGCAGGCGGTACGAGCAAGCTGCTGCGGAACGCGGGATGACGCTCTCGGCCTACCTTCGTGATCGGCTCGAAGTCGATGACCAGGTCGCCGAACATGTCTCGCAACTACGCCTCACCCTACTGGATGGCGGCGTTGGGGGACAACCTGCCGAGTCTCTCCTGCCCATACTGGTTGAGATGCTGTTGCTCACACGGCGGATTACCCCCCCAGGTGACCTTCGCGTTGTCCACCTTGAACTCGACCGGCAAGGGATAACGCCCTGGACCGCCCCATAACTTCAAACATCGCTCCCCAAGATGCAATTCGCGCACTGCTTCCGCACCTTCTTCCTCGCGATCTTCCTTTTGCCGCATACCGTAACCGCCCAGCAAAAGACGTCGTTGCCTCCGCTCCCTCCTGTCCTCTCGCCTTTAGAATCCTCGCTTCCCCAGATCGTCGAAGAGAACCTTCAACGCAACACATGGTTCACCGCCGACGGGGCTGACTGGGGTATCACAAGCCAGGACGGAGATTACGTGGAAACGTACTTGTCTCCGCTGGCGTGCCAACGCTGGCTTCAAGTAGGTAAGGCGGTACAGCCCCGGACCCTGCACATCAACGGAATGGCGGTGGACAAAGCTGCTTGCCGCAGCGGCATCAACAAGGCGCAGTACATGGCGCCACCCTTTGATGCCCGGGACGTTGAGGAACGTCTCTTTAACAAGCCCCTGTCCGAACGCGGCCGTCCATAACCGCGACACCAGCCCTCACCTGTCGTCTCTCGCGCCTTGATCGCGCGATCTTAGACGGTTCTCATCCCGGCGATTTCGCCCAGCTCCCTGCGGAGTAACCCCAATGCAAGCATCCCATTTGGCTGCCGTCATCACGGCGGCCTGCCTCCTTTCGGCCTGCGGATTTGTGCCGCCCGCCCCTCCGACACCTCCCGACTCCGGACGCATCCTTATCAACCATGTAGATCCGCGCACCGTTCTACCGGGTAAATCGCAGACGGCCTTGGCCTCGGCGGACATTCCCTCCATCCCGGTACCCGAAGCGCCGCCCAAGCTTGAAAGTCCTGCACCTACCGTCAGCGCGCCGCTGCCGGCCGCTACTGAAGCAACGCCTGGCGCCAACACCGCTGCGTCGGCGCCGATTTCGGTAGCGGCAAATGAAGCCTCTTCGCCCACCAATGAGGTGACCGCAAGTCCGCAGCAAGTCACACCGACAGCAGGCACCGTCGTGACGGTTGAAGTCGCCCCGACCGAGCCTGCGGCCGAACCTGAAGTCGTGGACCCGCCGAAACAGATTTGGCGCGTCAGTCCTCAAGACGGGACGGTCCGCCAAGCGCTCAATCGCTGGGCAGCGGATGCCAACTGGACCTTCGGCCCTGATCAGTGGGAACTGAACTTCGACATACCGATTCAGGCTCCGGCCGAGTTCGAGGCAGACTCCTTCCAAGAGGCCACCCAGGCGCTGTCCCAGGCAGTAGCAATGAGCGAATCGCCTATCCGCCCCTGCTTCTACGGCAACCGCGTCCTGCGCATGCTGCCCTTCACCCGCAGCTGCAATCGCTCCCCCGCCACGCAATCCTAGCCGCGGCGTTGACCAGGAAAACCCATGAATTCTTACCGCACTGTACTAACGGCGGTCATGCTGGCCTTGCTCGCCGGGTGCTCAGCCCTGCAGGCCACCGACCGCGTCGAATCCCGCGCAGCGCTGCGCCAGGCCGACGGCGCCATCGCGTTGGACCATTTCAAACTCAAAGCCGGGGACATCGACCGTGCAAAAGGGCAGGTCGTTGAACTCCCCTGGATCGCAGGCCGACCGCAGCCACTAGCACGGGAAGTGACCCTGCCGCCGGCGCTGCGGGCAAATGTCAACACGACGCTCCTCTTCGAGAACAATTCCGCAGACCTCAAGACGCTGGCCGACCGGATCCAGATTGCCACAGGCATCCTGACGCAGGTCACGGCAGACGCCTTGCTGCCGGCCGAATACTTCTTACCGCGCCTAGCGGGCGACCTCGGCACGGTAAACCCGCTCAGTCTGGGCGCCAGCACCGCCGACACGCTCGTCCCGGCCCTCATCCCCGGCGCGGCGGTGGATCGAATTGCAGGTCCCGCGCTGCCCACAGGCGTGGCCCGCACAAAGATGGCACCACTGCCAGCCGGCCAGGCCCCGCTGGCCTCGGTGCTGGACGCAATCGCACTGCGCCTGGGCGTGTACTGGCGCTACGACGACAAGATCGGCGCGCTGCGCTTCTACCGGACAGAGACCAAGAGCTATGTGGTCCGCACGCCCACGCAGGCGGCCGAAGAGAACCTGCAGCGGGACATCAAGTCGACCAACTCGATGCTGGCGGACAGAACCAGCGCGGGTGCGAAGGACGAAGCGCGCGAGCTGGCGGCGGTCGTCAGCAAGGTCAGCCAGTTCCTCAGCCGTGCCGGCGTGATCAAGGCTGCGGACGGCGCGTCCAACACGATTGTCGTGACGGACACCAAGGAAGCCCAGGACCGAATTGGCGAATTTCTCGACGCCGAAAATCGTCAGATGACCCGCCGCGTTCGCCTGGTCTTCGAAGAGATCACGGTGCAGAGCGACCGGATCAACCAAGGGAGCGTGGACTGGAGCATCCTGTTCAACAGCCTGGGGCGCCAGAATACGGCCTCCGCAATCGGTGTCGCACCGATGCTGGACGCGGCCAAGGCCGCCGGAAGCGTGGGCGCCACAGTGGGAAGCGGTCCCTTCGCGGGCACCAACCTTGCACTGTCAGCGCTCTCGCAGCTGGGCTCGATCATCGACCACAAAAGCATCCCGCTCTTGATGCAAAACCGCCGCCCGGGCAAGTACGACACACGCCGCTCCTTCGACTACATCAAGGATCTGCAGCAGACGCAGAGCACGTCGGACAACTCTGCGCCCACCGTCACCGTTACACAGGACAACAAGACTGTCGGCACCTTCCTCACCGTCGTGCCCGATGCGCAGGACGACGGCCAAGTGCTCCTGACGATTGCCTACGACGACACGCGGCTCATCGAAATGAAGAAGGAGCCGGTTGGCTCCCGCGATGATCAGTCCTTCGTCCAGCAGACCGATATCGGCGGACAGGGGCGGGTGCAGCAAGTGATGGTCCGACCCGGCGAGCAAGTCGTCATTGGCGGCTACCAGCAGTCTGCAGATACCTCCACCAGGCGGCGCCTGGATGACAAAGCGCCGATGCTTGCTGGCGGGTCTGACTCCTCGCAAGAGAAGCAGATGCTCACGGTCGTGCTGGTCACGGCCATTCCCGAAGAAGGATTCTGACGTGGCACGACGTGAGAAGGCCCCGCGGCGGCTGAGCTATCGGCTCGTCGCCATCCCCAGCACATCGAATCAGCTTGTCTTCGGCATTCGGTGGCAAACGATCCTCGGCGAGGATCTGCAGAAAGAAGCGCTGCGCCTGGCTCGCAAGGTGAAGGCCACGCACTTTGTTCACAGCGATGCTCGCAGCCCTTCCGTGGGGCTTCTCATCGCCAAAGGCAAAGAGCGCCGCGCAAAGACACGCGCCAATCTGTTCTCAGCGGCGTCCGCGTTTGCACAGATGCACCGTCACGGCACGCACGTCGTCGCGCTCAATCTGCCGGACAAATCCATATGGATTGCCGTCATTGTTGCCGGTGTGGTCCAGGCAGGCGGTGACACGGTTTTCGCAGACGCTCAGGCTGCGCAGCGCGCGCTCGATGAGGCGCTTTCGCGCTACGTCGACGCGCAAGTGCACGGAGACTATCGCCCGCAACTGCGGCCGTTCTCCCTGCAACAGCTCGCCGCGCATACCAACCAACAGTCGTCCCTACGCAGGGCTGGCTTCAGTCTCGCGATGGTCTCGCCATTCTGGTGGACCATCCTTGGTCTCTTTCTTGTGTACGAGGCCTGGGACATCGGCATGGGCTTTTGGGAGGAGCGGCAGGCAAGAATTGCACAGGAGATGCTTGCCGCGCAGCCTGAAATTGACCCAGCCACGCTGTGGAAAAGAGCAGTATCCGCTTGGGCAAAGACGGCGCGAACACTTGGCGAGCCAGGGCTGGCTCCATTGCTACAGCAAGTGGAGGCCGTGCCCACCGCGCCCGGCCGCTGGAAGCTCATCGAGATCGACTGCCGACCGCAAGCACGCAGCTGCGTAGCGAAGTACCAACGCACGCGGCTCGCGGACAATCGCACCTTGCACGCGGCCTTGCCGCCGACCTGGAAGATCGAGCATATCGATCTCGAAACGGCGAATGCCTCGTGGACGCTTCCAACGGCGGTAGCGGCTCAGCCCCTGCTGCTGGCGGACCTGCCCAACGCAAAGGCGATGCGGCAGGTATGGGAGCCGTCGTGGCAGGCGCTGCGCCCGGCGCTGCAAGACTTGACCTTATCCCCCCTGGGACAAGTGCCGATCACGGTTCCGAACATCAAGCTTGCAAACGGGTTGGAACAACCTGTCATCAAGCCCAAGGAAATCAAGCTTCCGGCAACCCGAGCCCTCGTCATCAACGCGCCGCTGCGCTCCCTGTACGGCTTGGCGCTTCCGCGCACTTCAGAAGTCACGCAGATGCAGATGCGCTTTATGCCCGACACCACACCAGGGCTCACGTCGAGCGCCTTCGTCACAACGCTCAAAGGAACCATCTATGTTGAATCGCCCTGAACGCAAGCGGCGAGGCTGGCTCGTGTCGGCCGCCGCTGGCGCTGCAATCGCGCTGGCCGTCCCTCTATCTGTGTCGGCACAGAACGTGGCGGTCGGCGCTGGAGTGGACGTCGCCAGCCTGAGCCAGCCTGTTTCCCAAACGGTTCAAGAACTGCTGGAAGTCGATGCCCGGCGCGCACTCGATGAGGAAAAGCGCAAGGCCCAGCCCGGAATAGGCGGTAGCGCGCAGATCGCCGCTTCCGGCCCCGCTGCAGCCCAGGCCGCCAATTCCAATCCCGAGGCGGCGCCCGTCGTTGCCCCGCCTCGGCTTCTCGCCATCACGGGCGTGGGCAAACAGTTGACGGTGATGGTCGACCAGGCGGGCCGCAGGGCACATTACCGCACCGGCCAGGCCGAGCCGGTCGCCGGCGCCGACCTCGGCCTACGCCTGCAGGCCGTTTCTCAACCGTGCGCCAGCTTCGTTGACCAGTCGCACGATGTGGTCACCTATTGCCTTAATCGGGGAACACAATGATCTCAAGCCTCATTCAGTTGATGCGGCGGCTCAAACGCACAGTACATGTCAGCCTGCGCGAACAAGAGGAGATGCCGGTCCTCGACATGCATGCGGCGACGTCTCCGATGGCCGTCAGCCACGCTCACCAGCACATCGATTCGTTCGCGGACCTCGCGCAAATGCACCCCGCGTTCAGGACGCTCAAGGTCGATTGGTGCGGCTCGACATCGGCAGTCACCGCGTGCGTGGCCGAGCTCGAGGGTCCGCGCTATGTAGTGTTCGTCAAACCGCGCGAAATCGACTCGGATATTTTCCGAGCCGTTGAGCAGCGCGCCAGCGAAGCAGAAAAAGGGCCGGTTCAGGTCTATACGATCAACCCCGTCATCCTTCTCACCCTCGTCAGAGAGCGGATGCAGGGTCAAGACGTGATCCAGCGAAGTTCGCGCATTCGTGGCCAAAACGAAAGATCGGCGGTGCGCCAGGGGTTTTACGACATCGTGTCCTGGGCGGTTCGCAATGACGCGAGCGACCTGCATCTGAATATCGACACCACGGCCGCGACATCGCGCATCAGCGCCACCATCGACGGCCAGTACACCACGCCCGAACATCTGGCGATGCCCACGCAGCAGCTCCTCGACATGGCCAGCGTTGCCTGGCTGGATGTCAGCGGTGGGAACGGCCTGTTTTTGGACATGGCCAACGAACAACAGGGCCGTCTATATGAGGTGGTGGACGAGCGCAGCTACATGCTTCGCTGGGGTTCATTCATTGCAGACAAGGGGCCGTCCATCACGCTGCGCTTGCTCGACGTGGACTCAAAGGTGCAAAAGGTTGACATGGCCACGCTGGGCTACCTTCCGTCGCAAATCGCTCAGTTTGAGCGTGCGACGCGCAGTATGGGCGGCGCCATCGCAATGGGCGGCATACCTGGTTCCGGAAAGACGGTCAGCATCGCCCAACTTATCGTGCGGCTGCCAAAGACGCGCAAGCGGATGTCGATCGAGGATCCGGTGGAACTCATCATGGAGGCAGTGCTACAGGCAAGTCTCTCGCGGTCCCTCGACGGGTCGGATACCGACACCATGAAGTCCAAGCTCATGGCTCTGAAGCGTGCCGCGGCCAGCGACATCTTTCTGGGTGAGATCCGCGACGTGCTTACGGGCGCGGCGTTTCAAGACATCGTACTCTCCGGTAGCAACCTGTACTGCACGACGCACGTGGGAAGCGGGCTCGCCATTCCACAGCGCTTTGCCTCCAGCGAAATCGGGATACCGCGCACCACACTGGGAACCCCCGGCGTGCTGAAGCTGCTCGCCCACCAAGCATTGATGCCGAAGCTGTGCAGCTGCGCTCTCCCCGCAACTGCACTCCTCGAAGGCGCCGAAGACCGGATGGGCGTCCGACGGGATCGAAGCACCTGGCAGCAGTATCTGGCAGACATCGAGACCCTGTACGACTTCGGCAGCGATGCGCTCAAGATCAGAAATTCTGTGGGGTGCGAACACTGCCGTAAGAAGGGCATCCCAGAACTCTACGGGTACGCGGGGCGCACTGCGGTAGCAGAGCTTTTCGAACCCTCCGGCGATCCGGACGCCCTTCGCGCCATTACGAGCGGCGACGAGATCCGATTGAGACAGATCTTCGCCAGCCACCGCACCGCCAGGTACGACGCACCCGACATGGAAGGAAAGTCCACTATGGATTGTGCCGTTTACAAGATGAGCATAGGCATGATCGATCCCCGGGACATCGAGCCTCATTTCACGGCGTTTGAGACCCTTATACGCCAAAGGAAAAAGGGATGAAGATTCCTTTCTACTTCACGCGGGTCGGCCAAGCCGCCAACAAGTTCGCACGTGCCCGTGCGGACTGGTACGAATACTTGGCGGATATGACGGAGGACACACAGGGGCGCCGGACGTTTCTCAGCATTCTTGAGGCTGACGCCCAGCGCTACGGCAAGAGCGCCCGTGGTGTTCTGTCGGCTTACTGGGCACACCGAATTGTGGAAACGGGCGAGCTTGGCAGGACGCTTCACCGCACGCTTCCGCCGCGCGAGGTAGCGGAGTTTGTTTCGCTGCAAACCCAAGGGCAAGCAGTCTTCGCGGGCGGCCTGCGCGACATGGCCGCCGTCGTGCGCGTGACGGCCCAGCTTAGGTCAATCCTCGTCGGAACGTTGGCAGTGGCCGCCCTAATGCTGCTTCTGGTGTGGGCCATGGTGATGCTCGCGGTTCCCTACCTCACCGCACCGATGCTGCAGGACGCCATGCCAGACATACGGTTCGAGCTGCTCAGCCCGTCGACCCAGGCGTTCTTCGACATGGCGCAGTGGATTCGGGACAAGGGTATTCGCTTGTGGTTGGTATCTATCGCCCTCGGCGTTGCTGTCCACCTCTCGTTTCCCTATATGGACAACCCACTGCGCCGTTGGCTCGACAAGTGGGGACCGTATCGGCTTTACCGGGACGTTCAAGCGATTGCGGTGGTGAGCACGGCGGCAACCGCCGTCAAGCCCCGCGCTGGCAAGGTGATGCAGATTCGTCAAGCGATAGAGCTGCAATTGCCCGGGGCTTCCCGTTGGCTTAGCCGTCGGCTTCAGGCAATTCAGAATCGACTCGACGACGCAAAAAAGGGCGCAGAGATTTTTGATGTTGGCCTGCTGGATCGCGAGATCTACTGGTACCTCGCAGACCTCACGAACACACTTGGCCTGGACGCCGGCTTGCAGAAGACACGCGCGCGAATGGAAACCACCATTCTCAAACGGGTTGAAGACCGCGCAAAGGTCCTGCGATGGGCGGCGCTTATCTGCGCCGTCCTGGTCATGGCGGGTCTCTTCTTTTGGCATCAAAGCGTGATCATGGACATGCGCAACGCTTTGATGATCGACGCCATGTAGCAACTAGGCACCACGAAGGACCGTGGTGAAAACTCATTCGAACAATCGGAATTCAGATGCAAAAGCAAAACATCGCAACCCAGCGTGCTATTCAGCGCGCCAAATCTTTGGACATGCGCCGTCAAGGCGGTTGGACGCTGGTCGAGGTAGGCGCGGTCATCGCCATCGTCATTATCCTCGCTATCGTGGGCTTTCCCTCCGTGAAAGGATTCTTCATCCAGGGCCGCGTCCCTGCGACCGCCGGCGAGTTGCAGCGGTTCATGTCCACGGCCCGGATCATGAGCGAAGGTGACTCGGCCACGCCCTATTCGGCCATCGACAACGCGCAGAACCTGGCTCCGTCTCTGCGAGACTCCACCGTCTTCAAGGTAACCGGAAACACTGTGGCACACCGCCTCGGTGGTACCGGCGTGGGCTCGAATGGGACGATCACCATCGCCCCGGCCGCGCTGGGCGGCGGCGCGGTGGGCAGCGCCTTCTCGCTGACGCTGACGAACGTCAACCATCGCGCCTGCCCCGTTCTCGCCTCCACGTTGAACGGCATCTCCGAGATGATCAGCGTGAACGGCACGGTCGCAAAAACCTTAGGTGCCAACAGTGAATCGGGGACGTTCAACGCCGTCACCGCCCAGAACCTTTGCGTCAATGGCGACAACAACACCTTTGTCTTCGCCACGCGCTGATTCCCCGGGGACTGCGTGATGGGCGTGCCATCAGCACGCCCGGACGGGCTTTCAACGGAGGCGAACAAATGCAGTTATTTCAATCAGCGCTTTCCTACCGGGCGCGCAAGCAAGCAGGCTTCACTCTCGTCGAGGTCACGGTCGCCCTGCTTCTCGTAATGTTGCTGGCGGTATTTGCGGCGAAGGAAGTCAGACGCAAGGCCGACGAAAGCGCCGCGGAAGCGACCGGCCGTTACCTGATGCAAATTCGGGGCGCGGTCGTTGACCTGCAGCTCAAGCACGAGGCATGGCTGCGCGGCGAAGACCTCACGGGTCTGCCCGCCGGCTCCTATCCCACGCCTCCCGCTCTAGCCTGGGCAAGTGTCGCGGGCGCGCAAGTGGCGCGCGGCGGGCTGTCCGACCTGACGGCGCTGGGGCTGCTGCCAGCGACCATCCCGCTATACCCGACCTTGGGAGACGTAGCGCGATTCATCCTTGTCCGACAGGGTGCCTGCCCAGGCGCTGATTGCCGTACCAGCGCATTCGTCTACGCCTGCCACCCCATCAGCGCAGCACGCAGCCTGCGCCAGAACGCCGAATGCACGCCGCCTGCCGTCAACCGGAGCCAATTCGATCAAACCCTCCTGAGCAAGGTCGTTCTCGCCGCTGAAGGCTACGGGGGCCACGACGCCCGCGGGTCAAATAGTGTCCGGGGTGCACTGATGGACATTCCGCGCGCCTGGTTTGATTTCGGGACGCAGCCAGGGCATGCAGTCATTGCTGCAAGTCTGGATGCCACACCCTTCGGCCAGTTCGTTCGGCATGGCGAGACCCGGCCCGTTACGCTGCACAGCACGCTCACCGTTGGAGAGACGATCCAGAGCAACAAAGGCCTGCTGCTCAACACGTCGGTCGCCCAAGGCGCGGCGTGCACTGTGGAGGGCCTCTACGCATCGACTGCCAACAAGATGCTGGCGGTTTGCACGGGTGGTGTGTGGTTCACGCCCTTCGGTCACGTGATCACAGGCGTGTACAGCAACCTGCCCAGCGATGCGGCAATACCTGCCCTTTCCTGCCCAACCGGCCAGACGCCATGGCGCTATGCGTCGATCCAGTCCCTGGACGTCACCGTCACGGGGAGCGACGTCAACGTTGGCGGTTCGGTGGGCGGTTCCATCCAAGGGTCCGGCTCAGTCAACGCCGCCGGCGCGGTTGCAGTGAACGGGACCTTCGCAGGAAGCTTCCAAAACTCTGGCTCCAGCTACGTGCGGGTTGGCCAGACGGTGGCCATCGCTGGCGACCGGGTTGTCATCTCGCCGGCCGGCGCTAACGCTCGCGCCGCCGTCATCCAGGGCTGCAAGAACTGAGCAGTCCGCTCGCTTTGTGCGTCCGACCTGGACGCACTCATCACCTTTGAGGCAAGCATGAATTTCCACACTCTCAAGTGCTGGGGCAGGCGCGCGCTCGGTCTGGCCGCGCTCCTGGTCTCAAGTCACGCCGCAGCCGCTGCAGATCCGACTGGCAAACAGGCCGACGTCCAGCTCAAGACGGATCTCACCCACATGAACATCTTGGTCACCCAGGGCGCACCGCTCCCGCCCGGCGGATGCGTCGCTGGCTACGCCTGGCACACCACGTACGGCGGCTGCCGACGGGCTGATTCCCAACCCGAATCGGCCGCATGCCCGGCCGGCTTCACCGGGAACCGCACCCGCTACCGGACCGCATATATCCTGCAGGCCAACGCGTACGACGTCGCGTACGAGCCGTGGGGGCCCTGGCAGGATTCGTGCACGGCATCTCGCTTGTCGGGTGTCGTGGACACGTTGATCGCCGCAGTGAATGGCGCAGAGTCGGGGGAGAACGACAACATTTCCGACCTGCCCCCGAACCTGGCGAAAGGCATGTTGGTCTACTACGGAACGCGCTTTGGCGTCACGATTCATCGGCCGACCGCCACTTTGAACTGCGCCTATGCCTCGGGCACGACTGCGGGAAGCGGGGAGTCCACTGCCTCGATCTGGTTCGGCCGATTGATGGCGCCCGGGGTATCGGTGACCCGTCGCGGAGAAAGCGGCTCTTTTGGTCACTGCCAGCTTTCCAACGGCAACCTCACTGCAGAGCTGTACGGCAGCTGCGACAGCAGCACAGGCGGGGATGGCGATTACTGCGTTGGCGCCACGCGTGTGGTGAACATAACTGCCGTCAACGGATGCACCGTCACGACGGAAACTCGCGAGAAGAACAAAGTCATCGACGTCGGCAGCTACGACATCTGCCATTGATCGGAGGAAATCAACATGCACATCCTGCGGCGCCTGATGGCGCTCCTTGTTTTTGCAGTGTCGTACTCGACTGGCCTGGGTACCGCCTTCGCGGCGGATGTTCTGACGGGCGATGCCCGCCTGGCCTGCGAAGCGATCTTGTGTCTTTCCAGTGGCTCACGCCCCAGCGAGTGCTCACCGTCCCTGTCCCGCTACTTCGGGATAAACAAGAAAAAGCTGTCGGACACCCTAAGTGCCCGGCATGACTTCCTATCGCTTTGCCCCGCCTCCGGAGACTCGAAGGAAATGAGCGACCTGGTGCGCGCGATCTCGCAGGGAGCGGGGCGCTGCGATGCAGTCTCCTTGAATGCCGGCCTCGGCAGGTGGCAGGGGTCCACTGACGACGGGTATCCCATTATCAGCAACAAGCGCCCCGGCTATTGCAACGCGTACAGCTCGCACGAATACACCGCCTTCGACGACGACCTGCCCCGGTACGTGGGTACGCCAGAAGAGCGGGGCTACTGGGTCGAGGCGAAGGACTATGACCAGGAACTCGCCAAATACGAGAAGGAGCTCGCCGAACGCAAGAAGCATGAAGAGTGGCTGAACGGCTCGGGAAGCGGGGGGAACTAGACAATGGACTTTCCCACGCTCGCCCGACAGTGCGCGCCAGACGTGCATATCAGTACGCTGAGCGCGGTGGTTCGGCATGAGTCGGGCTTTAATCCCCTGGCCATCGGAGTCAACGCCCAGCCGCATCGCAGCATCCGGCCGAAGTCAAAAGACGAGGCAGTGCAGGCGGTGCGTGATCTCATCGCGCAGGGAGTCGACTTCGACGTCGGTTATGGCCAGATCAACGTGCGCAACTGGAAGTGGCTTGGCGTGACGCCGGAGTCGATTTTTGATCCGTGCGTCAACCTGGCCTCCGCTCAGCGGGTGCTGGTCGATTGCTACAAACGTGCCGCCAAGCTCCACGGAGCAGGACAGAACGCGCTGTATGCGGCGTTCAGCTGCTACAACACGGGCAACCTGACCTCGGGTTTCAGGAACGGCTATGTCGGCAAGGTCATCGCTGGCGCAGGCCTGCCGGTGCCGGCCATCGTCAAAGAGGGTGGCGGATCCGCCCACCCGGACACGAAGACGCGCAGCCAGCCACCTCCGAAGCCATCTAAGCCGGATGCCTTCCGAAAGCCACGCGACGACGCCTTCGCGGTGCCCCGCAAAGACGCTTTCGAGCCACGTCCCGATGCGGTGTTCGGCAGACCAGTGCCCACGTCCTCCTCTCGCCTGCCTGCGCAATAGCCGCGCACCCCACAACGGTGTTTAGCCGCTAAACACTGAACCTTTCTCATCTGCCTCAACAACCGCCTTCCCGCCCGTCGGCCGGAGGGCCACGCCCAATGGAGTTCCACATGTTTGTCGCTTCGTCTTCCTCCCACATCAACACGCCGTCCAAGGGCTGGCGCATGCTCACCGCGCTGGCATATGCCACCCTGGCCGTGCTCCTCATGCTGCAACCTGAGCTGGCTATGGCCCAGCTCGAGAAAGGCACTAAGGTGGTACAAGCCTTGAAAGACTGGCTTTGGCTCATCATCCCCGTCATCGGTCTCATTTCTGCAGGCATCATCGGCATCCTCTACTCCTTCGATGTAATTCGGAAGGAGACTGCATATCAATGGGCGGTGGGTATGGTCTTTGCCGGCGCCATCGCCGGCGGCATCATCGCTCTGGTCTTCTAGCCATGGCCACCGCACCAAAGCAGAAGGCCAAAGCGCCCGCCCCAACGGCGCCAGCCGCGGTCGCATCACAGGTCCCGCCCAACCGCTTTCCCTTGTTCAAAGGGGCGACCCGCGTAGCGACAGTTCCCGGCGGGGTTCCCACCCGCGCATTTGCGGGCTTGGTCTTCTTGACCGCCACCGCTGCCTCGTTCATCCCTATCTGGGGCTGGCTGCTCTTTCCCGTCCTGTATCCCGTCATGGCCATCCTCAGCCGCAATGATGACCGGGCCTTCTGGATCTGGGAGCTTTGGGTCAAGACCAAGTTCTTAGCTAAGAACAAGCGCTTTTGGGGCGCGATCTCTCTTACGCCCACACCCTACAGCCGCCGGCGCCCCTGGGCCCGTTGGCTTGGAGTTCACGACCGATGACACAACAATCCATCGTGGCGCTGCCGGCGTATGAACCGCCAGTCAGCACATTCGTCCCCTACTCGCATCACGTCACGCCGACCATCATTGCAACCCGCGACTGGGAATACCTCTCGGTATGGCGAATCGATGGGCGCACGTTCCAAGGCTACAGCGACGAAGAGCACTACCGCTGGATCGAGGAAATGAACAACGTGTTCCGCGGCTTCCCGACCGGTTTCGGGATGTGGTCGCACCTGGTCCGGCGCCGGGTCTTCGAGTACCCCGAAAGTGAGTATCCGGACCAGTTCTCTCGCGATCACGACGCCGCGTATCGCAAGGTGTTCGCCGGCAAGCCGCCGATGATCAATGAGATGTACCTGACCGTGATCATGCGGGCGCAGATCGATCCTGCCTTGCGCTTTCTGTCCAAGTTCGAAAAACGCACCGCGCGCTCGGCGCTTGCTTGGCAGAACCAGGCTATCGAGCAGTTGGACGACGTCAACCGCAAGCTCCGCGGGTCGCTCAAGCGCTATTCACCCGAGTTGCTGTCCATTGTGGAGCGGGAATCTCCGTACGACACGGGCGGGGAGGAGGCAACACGCCGAAAGTCGCGGTTCTCGGAGCCGGCTGAATTCCTCGGCTTTCTGCTCAACGGGAAGATGCAGCCCGTGCCGCTGGTGAACGCGCGCCTCTACAACTATTTGCCCACCAGCCGTCAATTTTTCTCCACGCATGGCGAACTCGGCGAGATGCGGGGGCCCGATTGGACGCGCCGCTACGTGATGCTGGAACTGCGCGAGTACTCCAACAACACCAAAGCGGGCCACCTGAACTGCCTGCTCAACCAGCCGCACGAGTTTGTGCTGTCGCAGTCGTTCGGTGCGATGTCGAAGGCCGATGGCCTCAAAGCGCTGTCACGCCAGATCAAGTGGCTAGAAGATTCGGGAGACTATTCCTCGTCTCAGATCGCTGACCTGCACAAGGCTCGCGACGAATTGCAGGCGGGTCGGTTTGTCATGGGTGATCATCACGCGACGATTCAAGTGTTTGGCGATGACAGCGAGGGAGCCCTTCGGGCCGCGGCGAGCATCAGCGGCGCGCTGGCCGACGAGGAGATCATTGGAAAACTATGTGACCGCTCCTCCATGGCGGCGTGGGCGGCACAACTACCCGGAAACTGGAAATGGCGCCCGCGTCCGGCGCCAATTACCTCGCTGAACTTCCTGAGCTTCTCATCGATGCACAACTACCTCTTCGGAAAGCCCGCGGGCAATCCCTGGGGCCCTGCCGTCACGATGCTGAAGACGACGGGCGGCACGCCCTATTACCTAAACTTTCACGCCTCGCTGGAAGACGTGGACGATACCGGCAAGCGCCGCCTTGGCAACACGTCCATCATCGGGCAGTCAGGCGCTGGCAAGACCGTTCTTCTGGGTCATCTGATCACTCAGGCACGCAAGTTCAATTACACGGGCGTCGTCTTTGACAAGGATCGCGGCATGCAAGTGACGGTCATGGCGATGGGCGGTAAGTATTTCCCGCTGCGCCTGGGCGTCAGAACCGGTTGGAACTACCTGCAGCTGCCGCCCAACGCCTCCAACGTCGCATTCATGGCAAGCATGACCCGCCAGTTGGGCGCCAGGGGCGACGAGCCGCCCAGCAGTTCCGAGCAAAAGCAGATCGCAGAGGCAATCGACCACTTGGTCACCCACATCGACTTGGCGGACAGGGGCCTTTCCACCCTGCTGCAGTTCTTGCCTTCGGCGCCAGCCCCGGATGGGCAGCTCAGCCTGAAGGACCGTCTCAAGCGCTGGTGCGCAGGAAGCGAAAACGGCTGGCTGTTCGATAACCCGAAAGACGAGCTTGACCTGGCCGTCAATGACCTCTTTGGCTTTGACCTGACGGAGTTTCTCGAACAAGGGCCAATCCGGGATGCGGCAATCACGTACCTGCTCTACCGGACTGACCAGATGATGGACGGCCGACGTATCGCCCTCATCTTTGACGAGGTGCAACACCCGCTGAAAGTGCCGTACTTCCAGGCGTCGATGCAGGACGCCAGCCGCACGGTCCGCAAGAAGAACGGCGTGCTCGTCTTCGCCACCCAGGAGCCCGCTGCAATCTTGGAGAACCCCGTGGGACGCTCGCTGATTCAGCAATCCGCAACGGCGATGTTTCTCGAGAATCCCAAGGCGACCGCCGAGGAGTACGTCGAGGGATTCAAGCTATCGCCCGCGGTGTTCAAGATGGTCAAGGACCTGCCGCCCTTCAGCCGACAGTTCGTTGTCAAACAAAACGAGTCTGCCGTCACCGCCGAACTTGACCTCTCATCATGTCCCGAGGCGCTGCTGGTGTTCTCCGGATCCGAGGACCTGGCCGAAATCGCAGAAGGGGCGGTGGCCAAGCATGGCGAAGACCCAGCCCTCTGGCTGCCCCACTACCTCAAACTCGCCCAAGAGGCGACAAGGAGCTGAAAATGTCCCAGACGCACAACGTCAACCGTCGCCCGAGCCGCGCCTGGCGCGCCCGGATTACCACTGCCCTGACTGTTGTCCTACTTACCAATTCCCTTGCGCCTGTCCACGCGAGCGGAATCCCCGTGGTGGATGCCGCCAGCATCGCCGACCGGGCAATCAAGCACGTCGAGACGCTGGCCAAGTACGCCGAGCAGATCGAAGTCCTCAAGGGCCAGCTCGAAAGCCAAAAGCGCCAACTGGAATCCCTCACTGGCACTCGGAACTTGGGCGACATTCTGAACAACCCGGCGATCCGCGACGCGTTGCCGGCGGACGCCCGGGAAATTTTGCGCGCCTCCAACGGCGGTCTGGGCGGAATCTCGGACGTGGTGGAGCGCATTGAGCGTGAAGAACGGTTGACGGGCAACTACGAGCAGGACAAGAAGAACCTGGATGCTCGTGCCGAAAAGCTCGCGGTTCGCAGTCAGGCGATGATGGAGCAGACACAAAAGGCGATGACCGCCCGGGTCAAGCAGGTGGACCAGCTGCAGGCCAAGATCAATCAGACACAGGATCCAAAGGCGATCGCTGATCTACAGGCCCGCCTGCTGGTCGAGCAGGCGAACATTCAGGCTGATCAGACGCGGGCCGACATGCTCACCCGCCAGATCGAGGCCGAGCAAGCCCTGATGGAGCAGCAGGCCCAGAAGCTCGCGGACAGCTCCTTCAGCCTCAGCGCAATTCGCGCGCCGCTCCCTGGAGCGAGATAATGGCTACCACCGCGGTCAGTCTGGTCAGCCTCGGTGGGATCGCGAACTGGATCGACCAGTCGGTGTCCAAGATGCTAACCGGCGTCATCACGCCAATGGTCGCTTCGGTCACCGCGAAGATCCTGCCATTCGTATCGGTCTGCCTATCAGTCTCCCTCCTCTGGTATGGCTGGTTGATTTGTTCTGGGGCAATAAACACGCCAGTGCTTGCCGCGCTTCGCAAAGTGGTCAAAATCGTTCTCATAGTGAGCATTGCGGGCGCGGGCGGGCTATACCAGAAACAAATCGTGGAAGTGATGCTGGATCTGCCCACCTCCGTCGCACAAATCTTTACCGGAACCGTCAAAACGCCATCAGAAATGATGGACGACGCGGCGAACAACGGCGCAGAAATCGGTACGCGGCTACAAGAGCGAGCGCCCGGTGGTATTAAAAAAATCGCGCAGGCCTTTGTGTTCATGGTGGTCTCGGTCATCATCACGATCATTTCCGCCATAATGAGCGCCATCGGGATGCTAGTCCTAATTACAGTCAAGGTGGGCATGGGACTGGTGGTCGTACTTGGACCCTTCTGCATCCTCGCATTGCTCTTCGAACAGACCGAGGACTTCTTCAAGGCATGGGTGCGTCAGGCGGCCTACTATGCGATCTACGCGGGTCTGTTTATGGTCGTTTTTATGTTCATCATGGGCATGTTTGGCATGTTGCAAAAAGGCCTAATCGACCTCACTAATGCCGACGAGATCAACATCTTTTCGATGCTTACCGCTATCGTCTTTTTTATGATGTGCTCGAAGTACATGCTGGAGCAGGTTTCGGCGGTAGCTCAGAAGGTGACGAGCGGGGTCGGCGGTGGCATCTCCGTTCCCTTCCTCGGTAAGATCGGCTAACATTTGCGTTAATCGATTGAAGTCCGTCCCGTATCAACCTGGTCATAAGTTAGGAGACCTCATGGGCCCGCTTACTCCATTGGGAAAGCCCCTGTCCCAGTTGCCACTGGGCGGCGCGGACGTGCCTGCTTCTAGCGCGCCGCAAAGCACGGATGCTCCGATTTCTGCGTTTCAATGGGTCAGCCTCGCAAAGGCCACGTGGACCTGGGTTCTGCGGCCGCTTTGGTACCTTTGTTTCAAGTGGCCATCGCAGCTTTTATTTGCTGGCACTTCGGCTTCCGCTCGCACGAATGGCGGGTGGGACTGGCGCAAGGAGCACCAACGGCAAATGGAAGAAGATCGCAGGGCGGATTGGCGCCGCAATACAAGCAATGATCACGTCCCCGAGTTTGTCTCGGAGCGTGTGCGCGAGAGAACGGATTGATTCCGCCCTCTTTTAATCGTTGAGTTCCTCCTCTAGGCACAGCAATCGCTGTGCCTTTCTCTTTGTGCTGCGCATTCGGCAGCCGTCTCTGATTTAAATCCCCTCATCTCTTCGGAGAACCCATGAAGCACGCCATTTCGGCCGCGCTCGCCGCGGCTCGCATTTTTACGCCCGTACAAAACGTGCGGCCCCTCCATTCGGCTCGGCAAATGGAGGACCGACATGTCCTTTGAAGACCCGAAGCTTTCGCTTCAACAGGAGCTCGACCGAAACCGGAGCCTGGACCGGGATCTTCTGACGGAAATCCTGTCGTCCAGATCGAAAGCATGGCGCGTCACGACAGCCGCATTCGTACTGGCGTTCATGGCGGTCGGCGCGCTGACCGCGCTGCTGATGAGCTACACGCCTCAACCGCCCTACGTCGTGCGGGTCAACGATGCGACCGGTGAGGTCGAAAACGTGTCCCAGCTCGGCGACGCACAGGAGGACTATGGACCTCGGCTCGCACGCTACTTCGTCACGCAGTACGTGTTGTCCTGCGAAGGCTACGACTGGCGCACCCTGCAGAACATGTACGACCGATGTGGGTTGTTCAGTTCGCCGGACGTGCAGAAGCAGTACCACTCAAAGTTCGAGGACGACCCGAGGACGGGTCGCGAAGCCCTCGACAAGAAGTATGGCGAATACACGCGCCTTGCGATCAGCGTTCGCTCGATCACCCCGGGCCCCAACCAGACCGCCACGGTTCGGTTTACACGAAGCGAGATCGGCCCCAATCGGTCGCCGAATTCCGAGCAGTTCATCGCCACCCTCGCCTATCGGTTCGTCAATACGCCCATGTCGGAAAGCGTGATCCGTGACAACCCGTTGGGCTTTCAAGTCATCTCCTACTCAACCGCTGTCGAAACGCTGAGGTAATCGTCATGCAAAAAGCACAAATCAACGAACTCGCCCGTCGCCTCGAAGATGTCGGCCGCATGGACAACGCACAGCGCACTGCCCTGCTGCGCGACATTGAGCGCTATGCGAAGAGTGACCTTTACGGTGCTGCACGCTTGTGCAAGGACCATCTGCACAAGGATGCGAACCTGCGTCTGCCCACCGCTGTAATGGCCGCCGACCGCATCGGCAAGCATTTCGAAGAGCGTATCCGTGAAGCGCGCCGGCCGGTGGAACTGTACGGCGAGCAGGACCGGCAAATCCGCCAGCCGGAAGACGGGCGCGAGTACAAGGGTCCGATCGTTGGAACGACTCCCAACTGCTTGATCCAGCGTGACAACGATACGGGCGACCTCATTGTCCACGCACGTAACACGCTGAACCGCTCCTTCGAGATGACCGGCAACGAAGAAGCCCTCGCTATCAGCTACCCCTTCAGGGCCATCGGCGGCGTCGGCCTGGTGCGCGATGCGGACCATGCCAAGCAGGCCGATCTGGGCGTGGAGCATCAGCACTCGCACCAGCAGTCGCGCCAACGTGAAAGCAACCTTGAGATGGGGCACGCCCGATGAACATCCGCTTCAGGCCATTGGCCGTGGCGGTGCTGTCGGTCGCGCTTTGCGCGGCCGCAGCCCCCGCCTGGTCGCTTGACCGTCCTGCAGCTTCGCCCAAGGATCAGCGAATCCGCTGGACGGACTATGACGCCGCCGACGTCGTTCAGGTCGACACTACCCTTGGCGTTGCAACCCAGATCCAGCTCAACGACGACGAAGACTATGTGACCCACGCCTTTGGCGATTCGGCCGCGTACGACTTCCAGCAGGTGGGCAAGCATCTGTTGCTCAAGCCCATCGTCGAGCAAGCCGACACGAACCTTCTCTACATCACCACCAAACGGAACTACTCGTTCCTGCTGAAGTATGAGAAGGCCCGCAAGAGCGGCGGCGTATTTCGTGTGGTGCTGCGCTATCCCGAACTGGAGCAGGCAAAGTCCGCCGCCCAAGAAGAGCGCGACCGTGTGCAACGCGATCTGGCCACCGCCGACGTCGCGATCAACTGGCAGGCCTACTCGATGAGCGGCGACACGAGCGTAGCGCCGACGGCCGCGTGGGATGACGGTGCGCAGACTTGGCTTCGCTTTGCTCCTGGCCAGGATCTGCCTGCGATCTATTTCGTGGATGCCGACGGACAAGAAGTGATCGTAAACCGTCATATGGAGGACGAGCAGACCGTGGTGCTCCATCGGGTCGCCAAGCGATGGCACTTGCGCGTGGGCAACCAGGTCTTGGCCGTTCACAACGACGGCCCGCCCGTTGCACGCAGCTTGGCCACCGGCACCGTCTCGCCACAAGTTGAGCGTGTCATTCGTGAGGAAACTGCGCCATGAAGTTCTTCAAAAGGCGGAAAAAACCCGGTCAAACCATTGACGCCGTGTCCGAAATCGAGGAACACCAGGCGGAGATTCAAGGCCGCGGCCGTCCGGACCTGTCGGGCACTGCCAAGCCCATGCAACAGGGCGCGAAAGCCTTTATGTGGCTTCTGACCTTCATGGCGATCATGGTGATCGGCACGATGGGCTGGCGGGCATTCAATACGCCTGCCGCCCACGAAACCGCACCCGCGATGCAAGACAAGATCGAGAATGTGCTGCCTGGTTTGAAGCTCAGGCCCGATCCGCCACCTCCGCCACCGGCCCCGCCAGAGCCGTCACTTGCGGCGCCGACCGTGCCCGGATCGGCCCCCCAAACCGAACAGAAGGGGGCCTTGTCCAATCTGGCCGATGCGGTAGTGGTCGATCCAGTCATGCAGCGGCGCTTGACGAGCGGCCTGAGAGGATCCAAGGAAGACGGCAACAAGTCTGCCGACCGGCAAGGGTCGCCCCAACCTCCGCCTCGCGAAGCGGATAGTGGGCCGATGGCCGGCAAGCTGACGCCCATGAAACTCTCCGCGTCTCGCGCAGGACTGATCGGAAATCGCGACATGATGATCACGCAAGGGGCGATGATCGATTGCGTCCAGGAAACCAAGCTCGTCACGGCGCAGGCCGGGATGCTCAGCTGCTATGCGCCGCACGATGTCCGCTCAACCAGCGGCCGCGTGGTTCTGATTGACAAAGGAACGCGCTTTATCGGCTACCAGCAAGGGGTGCTGGCGCAAGGGCAGCCGCGTGTCGGCGTCGTATGGTCGCGGCTGGAAACGCCCAAGGGTGTGGTCATCCATCTGGACTCGCCTGGCACCGGCCCCTTGGGCGAGGCAGGCCTGGACGGGTTTATTGACACGCACTTCGCTGAGCGGTTCGGGGGAGCCATCATGGTTAGTCTGATCAGCGATCTTGGCACGTGGGCCACCTCACGTGGCAGCAGCGACAACGGCCAGGTGCAATTCAACACCACGGGCGACGCGGCCACCAACGCTGTGACCACGGTACTGGACAACACCATCAACATCCCGCCGACGCTGTACCGCAACCAGGCCGGCCGGCTGGGAATCTATGTCGCTCGCGACCTGGACTTCGGCTCTGTCTACACCCTCCGCTCCGTCGCACGGTAGCAGCGCCGGGCACCGGCTCGGGCAACGCTGCCGGCGGACCGACTCCTCCCACTTCAACCCCCGCCAAACCCACCTGACCATTTGGTCGCGGTGGGTCGGCGGTCCTTGACTAGGCATCCCATGAAAGATTCCTCCAGTGCGCCGCCCGTCGACTCGGGCGGCCGCGACACCGCATTGCGTCAGATGATGCGCCCCATCTCTGGCTACTTGGCCGACGACGCCGTGCGCGAGATCACCATCACCCGGCCAGGCGTAATCTTTACGCGCTCTCAAGGGCGATGGCACGAGCGCCACGATCCGAAGCTGACGTACAGCTTTCTGGAAGCGCTGGTGTCGGCCATGGCCAGCTACAACAACGTCAACTTCATGCCGATCATGTCGCTGCTTCTGCCGGACGGTGAGCGCGCACAAGTGGCCCAGCCGCCTGCAGTGATCGAGGGCACGCTCTCGATCAATATCCGCAAGCACAGCAGCGTCGTGAAGACCCTGGACGAGCTGGCCGCCGAAGGGGCGTTCGCCAACTGGATCAATGTGAGCGGTCCGATGGGTAACCTCGACAGCCTGGCCGACAACGACAAGGAATTGCTCGACCTTCTGAAAGCAAGGGATACGTTGCAGTTTCTTCGACGCGCAGTCCTTCAATGCCGCAACATCATTGTCGCGGGCAAGACCGGCTCAGGAAAGACGACGTTCGCGCGCAGTCTCATCGACTGTGTGCCTTTCCACGAACGCCTCTTGACCGTCGAAGACGTGCACGAGCTCTTCCTGCCTAACCATCCCAATCGCGTGCACATGATCTACGGCAAAGGTGCGGGCCGAATGTCGGCCACAGAGTGCATCGAGGCCGCCATGCGCAGCTCGCCCGATCGGATCTTCCTATCCGAACTGCGCGGCCCGGAAGCGTGGGACTACCTGAACGCTCTCAATACGGGCCATCCCGGATCTGTCACGACCACGCACGCCAACAGTGCCCGCGATACGTTCGAGCGCGTCGCACTGCTCGTCAAGCAGTCCGCGGCTGGCAACCAGATGGATATTGAAACCATCCAGCGCTACCTATTTTCCACACTGGATATTTCGCTGTACTTCGCCGACTACAAGCTGACGCAGGTGTACTTCAATCCTGCGCGAAAGATCTAGCCCGGCATTCATGAGTCCTCGGGCGCCCCGTCGTGTAGCCCGCGGCGCGGTCCGCCCCTTAGCCCGATCCCACTTCAGCAAAGGCGTGCATATGCACGCCCCATGGAGCAATCAATGTTCTACAGAAAGTCCGATCTATCTTTTCCCTGCCAATTCGCGGTGATCGCGGTGAGCCTCTTGTTCATCTTTCTCATTGGGACGGCGAGCGGTCTGCCGATGCCGGGCTTCGGCATACTCGCAGGTGTATTCGCCTTGTTGACGTTGTTCACCGCCGTGAGTGAGGACCGTCGACTGCGGGCACGTGTCACGCGGCCCCAGCCATGGATCTGGCAGATCGCCGTGAATAACGTCCCTGTTGGGACGATCACAGATAAACAATACGCCGCCATCCTGCGCAGTGTCCTCCGCAATTGGCGCGTCGCAGCAGTGCAGATCCTGTCCTCCTTGAGTTGGGCGACAGTCTTTGCTGGAAAGATTGTCCTCATCTCTCCCTTGGTGCTCTTCTGGCTCCTGGCGCTCCTGTCTATCGCATTCCCCGATGAGTCCATGCCTATGGTGCAAGAACTGTTTGCCGATTGGCAGGCACGCGCTTGGGGCAGCGCAACGCTGAAGAACACTGTTGGCATCACCGGCATGCTTGCCTTTTTCTTAGCCTTCTTTTCCATGCCGGCGCGTGCGCTGTCTCGCTACGAGCTGGCTGCCGACCGCCTGCTACGCGAGCACTTCAACACGCCGGCCGATGGCGATGTTCAAGTTCGGATATCGGTGTTTTCAAACCCTGCAAACCCAACCTGAGCACAGAGCGATGACAATCAGCAAAGCCCAGCGCGCCAGCGTCTTCGCCATGTTCGACGGCAAATGCGCGTACTGTGGCCAGCCTCTGCCCGAGCGCTGGCACGTCGATCATCTTGAGCCAGTGGAGCGGGATCTAAAGGTGGTCCGGGGAGAGCGCTCGTGGAAGCTTGTAAGCGGTGCGCCGCTTCGGCCGGAACGGGATGTCCCCAGCAACTACATGCCCTCGTGCCCGCCCTGCAACATCGACAAGCACGCAATGAGCCTGGAAGCCTGGCGCGTAAAGCTCCAGCGCACTTGCAAGGTGCTGGCCGACAACTACCCGACTTATCGCCACGCGCTGCGCTTTGGCTTGGCCGTTGAAACGGGCGTGCAGGTCGTGTTCCACTTCGAGCGCGTAAGCGGCACCGCTGCGCATTCCCATTCTGCGCGGGCCAACAACACCTCAGGTGATTGCGCCCTGGCAGACTGAAGCGCCAGCGACTGCGCAAAGCGCGCTTTCTCTCCCCCCTTTCCGCATTCCTAGCGCACCCGGCCATCCGGGCTTGCGCCGCCGTCGGTCGACCGTTTCCTACCGTCCCGACGCCAATTTCACCCGGAGACTTCCATGACCCGAGCGAACCGCAAACGCGGCGCACAGGAAGCACGCACCCGCATGGCCTACAAGATCATGCAAAGCGTCTTCGAGCGCTGCCGCGCCGAAGGCCTCAGCGCCGAACAAACGCACCAAGCCATCAAGGACGCGTACCCCTGGGGCGAGCGCCGTGCCTGGCCCTACAAAGCGTGGCTGATGGCCCGCCGCGAGTTCTACGAAGCACACGGCCTGCCCCTGCGTGCACGTCGTTCCATCGCTGAATCACTGGAGGCTGACTCGTGATCGGCAGGCTGTACCCGCAATATCCTTTACCCGGCAAAACCTCGAAGCAACGCAAGGGACGAACATGAGCGTCGAAGCATCCAAATGGGCCAGAATGGCCGACGTCCAGAAATCCTCATCCAAGCTCGTGTTGCTGAACCTGGCCCAACTCGTCCGCTATGATGCCGAGCACTGGACCGTCTTCGCATCGATCGACTACCTGGCCAAGGTCACACATCTGAATCGCAAGACGGTGATCGAGGCGCTTGGCCGGCTTCGCGAATTGGGCGCAATACAGGACACCGGGCGGCGTGCGGGCGACAATCGCAGCAGCATCATCTATCGCTTGTGTCCAAATGCGGTCCCGCTGATCGACCTGGCGGCCGCAGGTGCTGTCGCCGGCGGCGAAGCTCAGGCGGCGCAGCAAGATTTGGCTCTGCAGGATGGGAAGGACAATGCTCCAGCGGCCGCGCCGGCCAGCGACAATTCGCTGACAGTGGACCAACGTCAGCCGGGCGATCAAGATGGATCCGGGATTGACGCGATGCCCCAAGGACCGACCCAAGCGGGCGACATGGTCGAGGCAGGCGACTCCAGCCCCACCGAGGACAGAGTTCGGCAATCCGCTCCCACGACGCATGTGTCAACCGGCAAGGCAGCGAAGGGAGTCAGGAAGAAGGGCCGAAGGCGCCAGCCTGAAGCGCGCGCCGCCGGCGCCGGCCCGACCAGGCTCCCGGTGACCTGGACACTGCCAGAGCGGTGGCGAAGTTGGACGCAGGCGCAGCGGCCGCTCTGGACGCACGAGAAGATCGACGCCATGGCCGCCACGTTCAGCGCCTACATGCGATCCAGGCCCGGCGAGCTGGGCACGTCACCCGACTGGTTCGAGTCTTGGCGGCTGTGGGTATTCCGAGAGCGCGAGTCCGGGGAAGCCGCTGGCATGGCGTGGCAGAACAGTTGGACCGGCATCGTGGCCACGGGCAAGAAGCTCGGCGTGGAACAGGGCCCGAACGAACCACCGCCCCATTTCAAGGCACGCGTGTTCCAGGCCGCTGGACTTGTGCCGTTCCATTAGAAGTTGTCCACAGCCTGGCCCGGTATCGGGACCAGTCCCAATTTTGGGCCTAGCCCGAAAAGTGTTTTTGCCCGTCCCAATTTCTTCTTTCGCCAGTACCAAAAACGGCTTTTTGCCAGTACCGAAAACGGTACCCAATAGGTATATATAGGTTTTATAGGTTTTAGAGAGAGTCGCGCGCGAGGCGCTGGCTCATCGCGAAGACCGATCCGCCTACCCTCCGGTCGCTGCGCTCCCTCCGCCCCGACGCCTTCGGCGCCGGCCTGAACCCCTAGCTTCAGTCCCCCTCCCCGCCGGCGCAATGCGCCGCCGGGTGGGGGAAAGATGTGCCCCCGGGGCGTTGCGGGCCGTTGGCCTCGCCCCGCCCATCGCGCCCCGACCTGTCTGCCGAACTCTGCCAATGCCGCGCCACCGCTGCTGACCTTCCAGGGCACGCGCCAGTGTGCTTGCTCCCCGAAAAAGGTCCGTCCCCTTCCCGGCGGGCATCCCGCCGGGTGGGGAACGGCAGGCCCCAAAAGCGCGGGGGCTACTGCCCCCCTGGCCGGCCGCCTAACGGCGTCCGCGCTTCCGACCCCCCGGGGAACCGCAACGGTTCCCCCGCGCCCAACCACGGGCGCGGCTCCCCCTCCTTCAACCCAGGCTCTCCAGCAGGAGGGGAGCCACCGCTCACGTCAATTTAACCGCCACCGGTGCCCAGCCTGGACCGCTAAGCACCCTCACCTCACGAGGAAATCTCATGAAATTCTCCGATTGGAAATCCAAAGTCCAAGCGCTGTTTCGTCCAGCCCAGCCAGATCGCGCGGCCGCTTCAAACGGCCCGCGGCCGCTCTCCGCCGACGGCGCACGCAAGCCGGTCGAAATCTCCATCGTCAGCACCGGCGAGCGATTCGTGCATGTGCCCTCGCCCGGGGCGGCCGCCAAGCCCCGCGACCTGTCGGCCGATCCGCATCGAGACGAACTGAAACGCGGCGCGGCGGAGGGGATCGAGCGCTGGGACGGAAGATCCGTCCGCGACATCGACACGGAGTGCTTCTACGACTATCCGCATCTCGAGACGCACACCGCGCTGCAGGACAGCGTGCCTGTGCAGGCCCGTGCTGAGTTGTGGCACCCGGGGCCACAAGACCCCGCCTATCGGTCCAGCATTACCGTGCTAGCGATCGACCAGTTGGGCGAGGCGCTCGTCAAACAGTACGTGGTCGACGATGCTCGCGACGCGGAGGGGTGGTCCTATTCCGTCATGTCCGCCGACTTAGCCGCCGAGATCCTACGGGATTACGGCGCGGCCGCAGATTTGAAGCTCGACATTGCAGATGACCTTTGGGACGGCTCGCTTCCCGTGCAGCCCGCAGCAGTTGGCGCAACCTACCGCGGCCCGATCCTCTCGATCGAAGGTGATACCGCGTACCAGAATGTTGGTGATGAGATCGCGATTGAACACAAGCTCGGAGCGTTGGTCGTGACGAACCCGCAGCAGTACGTGGGCAAGGAAGTCGAAATCAGCTACCCGTGCGGCAAGGTCGGCCTGCTGCGCGATGTCGACAGCCTTGCGCTCGAAGCGAACGCGATGCAAAAGGCGGGCGCGGAGAAGACCTCGGCCGCCCTCGAGCGCTAGGCACGCATGCCGGCACCAGACGGTGAAGCTACTCACCATGGAAAAGAAACACTCATCGCAGGACGGCGTTCGGCCCTCCACAGTACAGCGGCTAAACAACTTGGGAATCACGAGCCGAAAGCCGAGGCTCCGCTCATTGCTGCCGACCCTGGACGCGCTGCAAAGACAGGGCGTTCCGTATAGCGAGATGGCAGAGGCCCTCACCATGGAAGGGCACTCGCTGAAGCCCGAATCTGTCCGGAAGGCCCTAAACCGTTGGCGAAAGCGCCAGGTGGGCCCGCCATCCGCCTACCCAGCCTCAACGACACCTGCCCCGAACCATGATTCGGGCGCCACGCCACCCTCCACTCCTCCCGCGAATCCCGCGGTAACGCCAACGATCACGAGCAAAGCCGACCTGATTCGACTTCGCAATGCTTCTGATCCCATTGACCTTAACGAACTGGCCGAAATCGGCCGAAGAAAATAGGCATCACCCATGAAAATCGCAACCGTCAACTATTCCGGCTCCGTCGGAAAGACCATCACGACCAGCCACCTGCTGGCACCCCGCATCCCGGACGCAGAGATCATCGCCGTCGAGTCGACCAACGAAAGCGCGGCGGACCTGGGGCTCGCTGTTGAACAGATGCGCGGAGGCCAGTTCGGCCGGCTGTTTCGCAAGTTGCTGATGGCAGAAGCGGCCATTGTCGACGTCGGCGCCTCCAACATCGAGGACTTTCTGGCTGAGTTGGTGAAGTATGAGAATGCGCACCTCGAAATTGATTACTACGTACTGCCCGTCGTTTCTTCCGGAAAGGCGCAGCGCGAAACCATCAAAACAATAGATACGCTCTCCGAAATGGGTGTCCCGGCAGACCGCGTGCGCGTGCTCTTCAACCGTGTGGATGCCGACGTCCGGGAAGAGTTCGCTGCCATCTTCGGCTATGCAAAGCAATCTGGCGATTTCCGCGCCAACCCTGAAGCGGCGATCTTCGAGAACGAGGTGTTCGACCTGCTGGCCAACAAGCGGACCACGATCAAGGACATCCTCGCCGATCCGCGCGACTACCGCCAGGAGCTGCGCCAGGCTGACCGCGACGACGTGAAGCTCGTCAGCCACCTGAGCGACATGCACGCCCTGCAGTCCCTGGCGCGTCCGGTCGACCGGCAGTTGGACAAGGCGTTCGGCGCACTCTTCCTGTAGGGGGCAGTGTGACCGCTATCCAGCCCGAAAGCACAACCGCCTCGCCCGCAATCCCGCGCAGCAGGATGGAGCTGCTGTATCGCGACATGCTGCAGGAAAGCGCTCAACTTGTCGGACAGATGGAACAGCTGACGGCACGCCAAGAGGCAATCTCCCAGGCGATGCATGCGCTGCCCTCCACCGTGCGCCAAGCGGGCCTGGAGGCGGCTGCAAATGCCGGCGGTCAAGCCGCCCGCTCGCTTCTTGAAGCCAGCCGGACCCTCGCTAAGTCGACGTCCGAAGCCCGTATCGCGACTCGCGTCGCAACCCGTGCGTTGCCTGCGACGGCGTGGCGGGCTGGTGTGCTGTGCGGGGTGTGCGCGCTCATCGGTAGCACCATCGGCGGCGCCCTTGTAGCCCTCACGCTTCACCAGTAGCCCTTGCGGGCACGATTCAACGGCGCCCCTGGGCGCCTTCTCCCTATTCCGAAAGGACTTTCATGGCACCCGACATACGCCGGCGAATCATCAAGTTCGCCCTACTCGTTTTCCCGCTCTGCGCCTGGCTCCTTACTGCCAAGGTCATCTCAGGCCTGCCCTTTGCCCACATCACCTGGACGGTCTTGTCACACTGGGTCGTTTCCACACCGGACTACCCCTCCCTGATCGCCGCGCCCAGCATTGCCTTTGTCTTGGCGCTTGCGCTCTCCCTCACTCTCAAAAAGCACTCGACCAAAGATGGCTTCGACGGAGCGGGGTACAGGAAGCACATTCGAGGTACTGAGGCGGTCCCCGTCAAAAAACTGCGGAAGCTCTGCGCGGAGAATGGCCGCCAGCAGATCGACGTGGCGGGTATCCCGATGCCGACGGGCATCGAGAATCTCCACATCCTCCTGAACGGAGCGACGGGCAGCGGTAAGTCGGTGCTATTGCGCAATCTAGTCTTTTCCGCCCTGCGGCGGGGCGACCGCATGGTCGTAGTTGATCCGAACGGCGACCTTTACAGCAAGTTCGGGCGGGAGAGCGACGTTTTGCTCAACCCCTACGACCAGCGTACCGAGGGATGGTCATTCTTCAACGAGGTGCGGGCAGAGTACGACTGGAAACGCTTGGCGCTGTCCATTGTTCCTCTGGGTAAAGATGCGAACGCGGAAGAGTGGAACGGCTATGCCCGCCTCCTGCTGCGCGAGACGGCCCGTAAACTCAACGAGCTGGGCACGCCGTCCATCGAGGAGCTCTTTCGTTGGACCACGATCGCCTCCGACAAGGATCTGCGCACCTTCCTGTCCGGCACGTTGGCAGAGTCCCTATTCGCCGGCTCCGCTGAGGCGAGCAAAGCCCTGACGAGCGCACGCTTTGTGCTCTCCAAGTATCTCGCAGAGCACGTCACGATGCCTGCTGGAAAGTTCAGCATTCGTGACTGGATGGAGCACGGCACTGGCAGTCTGTACATCACGTGGCGCGAGGACATGAAGGAAGCGATGAAGCCGCTTATCTCCGCCTTCGTTGACGTGTTCTGCTCGGCCCTCCTTTCATTGCCGGAAGATCAGGCGCGTCGGTGGTGGCTCGTCATCGATGAGCTGGGTTCGATGGAAAAGATGGCCAGCCTGGAGGACTTCTTGACGAAGGGTCGCAAGAACGGCGGCCGGGCCCTCGCCGGTCTGCAGTCGGTGTCGCAGATGGACGACATCTTCGGAGAGAAGATGTCTCAGACGCTACGGGCCAGTTTTCGGTCGCTGGTGGTGCTGGGCGGTTCCAAGACCGATTTCGAAACCGCTGAGGTCATGTCCAAGTCGCTCGGCGAACATGAGGTCGCGCGGCCGGAATACACCGATAGCCGAAACCCTGGCAAGACGCCCAACACGAGCGAACGCATGGTCCGCTCTACCGAACGCGTCGTCACTGCGGCGCAGGTGCAGACCCTGCCGGAACTTACCGGCTGGGTTGCCTTCGCCGGCAATCGGCCGATCTCGAAGTTTGAGCTCGAGCCCAGGACCTTCGCCATTCGCAATGCACCCTTTGTCGAAGCACGGCGGGGCGGCGCTCAAAGCATGACCAGCGCGTCCGCCGGCGGTCCCCAACCCTGGTCGCAAGTCGATCTACCCGAGGATCCGACGCTCGCAGCGTAAGCGCATCACACCAGGTCGCCGGCAGCATCGGCGGCCGCTCGCATGGAACATCCGATGATTTCGCTCAAGACCATCCACCGCAGCGCCGCCAACAAGGCGTCGCACTACTACGCAGACCAGAAGGATGACTACTACAGCCGCGACGGCACTGCGGCGCAGTGGCAGGGAAAAGGAGCAGCGGCCCTTGGCCTCACGGGCAGCATCCAGCAGGACAAGTTTCTGCGCGCGTTGCGTGGCGATTTTGGGTCCGATGTGACCCTGTCCCGCTCGGTAAGACTCGACGCCAAGGCACGCGCCGCGTTGGACATGACGTTCTCCCCTCCCAAAAGCGTGAGCATTCAGGCGCTGGCGGGCAAAGATCCTTCGGTGATTGAAGCTCATGATCACGCCGTCACCAAAGCGCTCGAATTCCTCGAGCAGGAGCTTCTGCGCGCACGGCAGACCGAGAACGGCATCACCACGACCGAGCGCACCGGTAACGCCGTTATAGCGAAATTTCGCCATGAGACGGCCCGGCCGACGGAAGGCGCTTATTCAGATCCGCAGCTGCACACGCATACGCTGTTGATGAACGTCACCCAGCGCGCCGACGGAACCTGGGTGGCCACCTCGAATGACGATATCTACCGTCTGAAGTCGATGGTGGAATCCGTATACCACGCCGAGCTCGCTAGCGGACTAGAGAAGGCGGGTCACCAGATCCGCTACCAGGGCAAATCGTTTGAATTAGCCCATATCTCTCGCGACCAGATTGAAGGTTTCTCGAAGCGCTCACAGGACATCAATGCCGAATTGGCCGCGATTGGTGAAACCCGTGGGACAGCAAGCCGCGCACTGAAGCAGACGATCGCGCTCAAGACGCGCCTGGACAAGGCCCCAGAGATCACTCGCGACGAGCTCCAGAAGGACTGGGAGCGCCAGGTGAGTGAACTGGGCATCGAGCTCGGCGGCTCTAAGCGACCACGCGACAACGAGAAGGACGTCGCGCAGGAGCCGGGGGACATGGGCCCACGACCACCCTCCGTACAGCGGGCGGGCGACCTTTCGCCGCCGGCAGCGGCGCTGCTCGCAGATGAGTGCGTGCGCTGGGCAATCAAACACCATACTGAACGCGAATCCGTCATGGATGGCCACGAGATGTTGAAGACGGCGTTGCGACGGTCACATGGAACTGGCGTCAAGCTGGCGGATCTCAAGGGCGCGGTCAAACGTTCCCTCGACAAGGGGCATCTGATCCTTGGCACCTTGCAGTACCGTCACGCCAGGGACCGGGATGGTGCCGGCGTGTCACGTGCCGCCATGGTCGGAGCCCTGGTGGATGGTGGCGTGAACAAGCGGCGTGCCGAAGAGCAGATTCGCAAGTCCATCGCCCGCGGTGAATATGTCTTGACCGGTGCCCGCTACACCACGCAATCCGCCCGCGAGCGTGAAAAGCGCATTTTGCAGATTGAGCGCGAAGGCCGCGAGGCGGTCGCCCCGATCCTGCAGGTCGACGCGGCGAAGACTGCGCTTGCGGACAAAAAGCTCAAGCCTGGCCAACTCGCAGCGGCCAGCCTGATACTCAGCACGCCGCATCGATTTGTCGGCGTGCAGGGCTTGGCCGGCACCGGCAAGTCGCACATGCTGGCGCAGGTCAAGGAAGCCGCGGAGGCGGCGGGCTATCGCGTCCAGGCTGTGGCGTCGTACGGCAAGCAGATCGAGGCGCTGCGAGAGCTGGGCATGGAGGCACGTACGGTGGCATCCGTGCTGGAAGCGCGCCAGAAGGACCGCTTCAAGTTGGATGCCAAGACGGTACTCGTCATCGACGAGGCCGGTGTGGTTCCCGCCCGGATCATGGAACGCCTCATGAAGATGGCCGAGGCCGACGGTGCCCGTGTCGTCATGCTGGGCGACACCGGGCAGACCAAGGCGATTGAAGCGGGCCGACCGTTTCACCAGCTGCAGGTGGCCGGCATGGAGACCTCGCTCATGGGCGACATCATCCGGCAGAAGTCGCCTGAACTGAAGGCGGCAGTGGAACTTGCCGCGGCCGGCAATGCGTCCGCTTCTCTCGCCGTGTTGGATGGAAAGCTCAAAGCGGTCCACTCTATCGACGACAACGGAACCCGCTATGACGCCATCGCCTCCAAGTACGCCACGCTCGACGCGGATGAAAGGCGAGAAACGCTCATCGTCACGGGCACGAACGATTCGCGCAATGCACTGAACGAGGCAACGCACCAGGCGCTGGGCCTGGCAGGACGAGGTTTCGACTTCAATCTGCTCACCCGTCGCGACACGACCCAGGCGGAACGGCGGGTCGCGAAGTACTACGTCGCCGGCGACATCCTCCAACCCGAACGCGACTACAAGACCGGCAACCTACGCCAGACCGAGATGTACCGCGTCATCGGCACTGCGCCCGATAAGCCAAATGATCTGGTCGTGGAACATGTCGTCACCGGGGAACGCACGCAGTTCAATCCTGCACGCGCTGCCAAGCTTTCCGTATACGAGCCAGTACAGGCGGAGCTGTCTGCAGGCGACTGGGTGCGAGTGACCCGGAACAACGCCAAGCTCGACCTGGTTAACGGTGGCCGTTTCGAGGTGCTGGCGGTAACCCCCACGACCGTCACCATCGGTGGTGGCGGCCGCCGGCTCACGCTGGACGCTGCCACTGGCCCGCTACACCTGGATCGCGCATATGCCACGACGAGTCATAGCGCCCAAGGCCTCACGTGCGATCGCGCACTCATCAATGCGGAGAGCTTCAGCCGGACCACGCAGCGGGACGTCTACTACGTAGCAATTTCACGCGCCCGTCACCAGACCGAGATCTATACGAACGACGCCAGCGAGTTGGCCGGCGTCGTAGATCGGCTCGAGGAAAAGACTGCGGCCCTGGACATCGGATTGGAAACCACCCGCCCATGGCGTCCTCACAAGGCTGCCGTCGCCATGGAAATGCATACCAAATAGTGGCCGAGGGCAGCCGGACGCCGGCGTTGGATCGCGTCGCGGGCTTTGAAAAGCATCGAAGGCCCGACTTGTCCCGGGCCGGTCCCGTTTTGGTCCCGGTCCGGTCCCGTTTCTGTCTGGTTTAGTCCCGGTGTAGTCCCGCTTTTGGCCCGGTTTAGTCCCGTTTTCGTCACGGAATCGTCCCGCTTTTGTCCCAAAAGCACCCGACGCCGCGTCCAGCACCCGATTTGTACACGGCCTAAAAGGGCGCAGGCCCACGTGTCAAGCGGTTCTCGCTCGCGGCGGCGGTTTCGTTGTCAGACAAAAGAAAACAGCTCGCCGCAAGGAAAACCCAAAAAAATCAAAGGGATGACCGCACCCGGAGGGTGCGTCCTGTGTGGTGGCTTTAAGGGACCCGCCGCCGCCCTGGCGGCGGGGGCCTTAAGGGCACCTGTGAGCGTCCGGGGGACGCTCACGAAGTCCGAAGGACGGCCCCGCCGGCGCAGCCGGTGGGACTGGACGCCCCGACCCCAGACGCCGTGCATCCAAAGCAAAAGGGCCGCCCCTAGGGCGGCCCTTTTGCTTTGGGAGATGGGTTACATCACCAGATAGTCTGAACGTGCGGGTAATCGCGAATCTTCAAGTCAGCAGACACCAGAGGCGCCGAATGGTGCCGCGCCGTGGCCACGATGATGCGGTCAGCCGGGTCCTTGTGGAAATCCCCGGGCAGGTCCACGGACTGAACAGAAATGCGCACATCCACTGGAACGAACCGAATGGCAGGCACTTGAGCGACTGTATCCAGCCACGCCTCCGCATCCATGGTCAAAGCCAAACGTCCGGCCTTGGCCAACATTGCGACTTCCCAGGCGCTGATGGCCGATACCAGGATTTCCCCGTCCTGCCCTTCGGCCTCAATGGCCTCACGTGCGGGACGGCTCAACTGCGCGTCCCCTGCCGCCCACCACACCAGTGCATGGGTATCCAGCACGATCATTGCGCTGCCTCCCACGCATCTTCGCCGACTGGCGACAAGGGATCGTCAAACCGCAGGACGGAGCCGCGCAGCACTTCCAACGGATTGCGCTTGGCCACCGCCCGATAGGGACGGATCTCAAGTGCGGGTTTACCGTGGTCGGTCACGACAATGGATTCCCCGGTCGCTTCAACTTGCCGGAAAAGCTCAAGCGCACGCGCTTTGAACTCGGTCTTGGAAACTTGCTGGCTGTGCATGGTGCCCCCTAAAATGGTCATTTCAGATGGTCATTTTAACAGCAAATGACTAGCCTGAATAGTCATTTTTGCTGCTTGAGTTATACCCGCCCGGCGCAGGCCCGGGGGGAGCCCCCGGGCGCGAGATTCCTTATTCCTCCATTTCTCCCATCGGGTGTTCCACCGCCATTGCGACTTGAAGGGGTTGGACGCGCATCAGTTCAGGCACCCAGCCCTTCCCTTCCAGCAATTGCTCGGCTGCTGCGGCGGCCTGGGCCTTCTTCATCGCCAGCAGCGGCTTCGCCTGCTCGGCATCCATCGCCTCGGTGACCACTGCCGCTATTCGGTCCTTCGACACGTGGGCAAGGTAGGCCTGCGTGGTCGGCTTCCACCACTTGCTCATGTCCAGGCCAATCACTGCGCCCAAGCGGTCAAGGTGCCGGGGTTCCTTCCCATAAGAATGGTTTTGGCTGCGGTATATCGAAACGCTGGACAGCACGGCCAGCAAGTCGAGTAGGTCCGTGTGCGACTGCTCCAACAGCCAGGGCAGTACAGCCGCACCGTCCTCGGGAATCTGATTCGTGACGGCCTCAATCTGCGCCTGCACTGCTGCCCAGGCCGGACTGTCCTTGATGCTCTCGTCCGTCTTCGCCAGCTCGTAATGCGCGGTCCGCATCGAGATATCGAACGAGTCTCCGGCGCTGCTGCGGCGGCTGCTGTCGAAGTCGCCGAGCATCTGCTCGATGAGCAGGCAAAGCGCCAGGGTGGGACGCATCATGATTTCGGCCTGGAGGGCAATGACGCGCTGCGCCTGAAGTCGGTTGGTCAGCGCCTCGGAATGCACGGGGCGCGTCAGGACCGGGGGCAGGTCCACGCCTGCCGTCGTCTGGCCGTCGCCCTCGTCGCTGCGCATGGCCTGGGCCACGGCGTCGCGCTCGTCCTGGCGGATCAGGCCACGGGTGACGGTCAAGTCGCCGTGATAGTCCAGGTGCACAATCGCTCCGCACAGGGCTTTCAGTTCAACCGGGTAGTCGAAAAGCTCCGCCCGGATTTCCCGCAATTGCCCTTCGTAGCCGCGAATGACGCCGCGAACCTTGTCTAGGTCGGCCACGTCGTAGCCCTCAACCTCTTGCAGTTCAGCAAGCTTCGTTCGCGCCGCGTCGATCTTCTTTTGCAGCCCGTCGAGTTGCTTGGCCTGGGCCTTGTCCGGCTCTTGGTAGGTACGCTGAATCTCGCCAAAGGGTTTCTTGTCGGGGTACTCGAACGACAGGCGGCACTCCACCCACAACCAACCCTCGGCCTGTACCGCCTTGAACAATTTGGAACGCTGCATCTTCGCATCGGCCATGCTGCGCACCTTTTCCGGGTCGGCCAGATAGGCGTCGTTCTCGAAGAGGTCGCGGCGGACTTCCCCGCCCGCCTTCTCGTAGGCGGCGACGGTCACGTACCGCGCCACGGGCGAATCGCCGCGCATTTCGGTTTCGGCCAGCAACTGGCGAATGTAGTAGTCCCGGTTCCAGGTTTGGCTCGCCGACGCCTTCCATGCCGCCTCCTGGCGGGCGTGGTCCGAAACCGACGCGAGCGCCTGCATTTCGTCCATCTTGATCTTGCCATCGCGGAACAGTTGCATGAGCGTGGGCGACACGCTGCCCAGCGCCAGCAGCTTCTTTACGGCTGATTCCGAGGCGCCGTGCGCGGCAGCGATAGCTGCGACCGTCCAGTTGTCGGCGCGCAGGCGCGCATATGCCGTGTACACGTCGGCCGGGTGCATCGCCCTGCGCCCGATGTTTTCGATCAGACTGGCGTGGTGCGCATATTCGGCTGGGATCACGAGGCACGGGACCGCGTAGTCGGCGGGAAAAGCGCCGTCTTCGATCAGCAGGCCGAGGGCCGTCCAGCGCCGCCCGCCCGCGCACACCTCATAGGCGCCGTCCGGCGCTGCGACGACAACGAGGTTTTGCAGCAGCCCGCCCATCGCCTGGATAGTGGCTTTCAGTTCCAGAATTTCCGCGTCTTGTTTGCGATCCTGCGCGCTACGCGCTTGATACGCTTCGCTCAAACGCAGTTGCGAATGAGGGATATCCATGCGCGTGGCGGCGGCGTGAACGGCGGCGAGTTCGTTGGAATCGAGTTTCATCAAAATGCTCCAGGTCGATATCGAGATCAGTGCAATTGGGTGGGGACTTCGGGCGCGTCGAGCGCGGCGATGAGGGCGGTAAGCTGGCGCATCGTCATCGCGGGGATGCGAAAGCTCAGGCCCAGCCGGTGGGCGCGGCGCATGTCATGCGCCAATCTGATAAAGTCGTGGTTCATCACGGTTCTCCTTTTGACGGGTGGGTCGAGGTGCAAGCCCCTATCGGTTGCCGCCGATCAGGGGCTTTTTCGTTTAGTAGCCAAGCCAGTTCAGCAGATCGCGCCCGCGATACAGCGGCTGATCGCCATGGTCGGCAAAGAATTCTTGGGCGTTTGCTTGGTGGTCGCGCAGTTGCAGCACCACCTGCAACCGCGTCAAAACGGCTTCCTCGGCCGTCTCTCTGTCGCGCAACCCGTTCGCGTCGACCAAGCCGGTATCCAACAGGTCGGCCAACAGTTCGATGAGGTCGGGGCGATGGCCAGTCCAAGCAACGAACTCGTTTTCAACAGCGACAGTCACGACGGGCGCAAAATCAAAGCCGTTACGGGCCAGCGCGGTCCCGTAGTCCATGGCGCTGCGCTCGGCGTATTGAAGGCCGCGCTGCGCCAGGGCGGCTTTGGTCAAGGCGCATTCAGCGCCTCCCAGGACGGTGTAAAGGACGATTGGCATATCGGTCGTGTCCTGTTCTTGGGGTGCGTTCATGAAAAGCCTCCTTTCGTTGCGCGGACTTGTACGTTGGCGTTACTTGGCAATGGGGGCCAGGACGCACCCGTCGCTCAACTTCTTGGCGAAGTTCCAGCCGCTTGTCCAAGCGCCGACCAGAACGGGCACGTCGGCCAGCAGCGCGGGTATATCGGACTGTTCGCGGCCTGCCTCGCATTCTTCTTCGCCCAGGCTGAAGGCCATGTCCATCGCCAGCGCCCACAGCAGCTTGCAGGTCTCTTTGCCTTGATGGTCTTGCGACCGAATCCACTTTTCGAGCACATCCACGCCGCGCCGGTCTTGACGGGCCTGCGCACCGCGCAATGCGTTTTTGGCTGCGGTCAGGATGTCGGCATTCAGCGTTGCGTGGTCATTCATGTTCGTTTGCTCCAAAAAGAGAGGTTGTGCGCCACCCGATCCTGAAGAAGTCGTCCGAGCGTGGGTTTGTTGGATTTGGTTGTTCATGGTCTTGCCCTCCGCGTTATTCGCATCCGTTCCTGTGAGGCCTGTCCGTGCCGTCCGTGACCGCGGAGGGACGACTGGAAAGGGCCGGAGCAGAGGCCGCATGCGGAGCGCAGCCGTAGGCGAGCACCGAACGGGTGAGCACCGGACCCTTGGAGGGAGGAGCGCAGTGGTACGGTCGGCGTTTTAGGACAGGGCTCGCGGGAATGGATGCATTGCGAGAGACAGGGCGGCGACACCAAAGCCAGGCGCGCGCCGAGCGCCCCTACCCGCGCGCAGCGCGGGTCATACTGGCCGCTCGGCGGCCCGCAAGCGACAGCGCGCAGCGCCGGCAGGCGCGAAGGCGTGAGCCGACCGAAGGGAGGGAAGGATGGAAGCCCCGCAGGGGTTGAGACTGGCGGGGTTTGGCCAGACTCAACGCGAAGCGCGAGAGCCCGACCCGCAGCCGCAGGCGTAGGGGCACGCCCTGGGGTGAACTCTGGACCTGAAAACGACCGGCGCCGGCGTTCAGGCCGAGCTGAATACCACCAACTTAGTGCTGAGAATCCGTCGACGGCGGCAGCGAAACGCTCAGACGATCCAGGGCCTTGTTCGCCCGATCCCGCGCCTGGCCGATGAGTCGATGCTGGCGGACGATGTAGTCAAATAGTGCTTTCGGACGATGCTCGGCCTCTACCAACGACTGATCGTTGATGATCCCGATGCACATTTCAATGCATTCGTCGCAGATCGTGACCTGATCGTTGTCACCCCGGGCAACGAGCTTTCGCACTTCGTGCTGCGACTTATCGCAAAACGAGCAATGCAGCACTGGCGCCTGCTTCTTGGTCCGGCGTTTCTTCTTCGGCTCATCCATGTCGGCACGGTGCCCAGGGTCGGGAGGCACGCAATCTAGCACAAGCGGACGCCGCCCGGATGCGTGTTTTTCCTACTGGCGTGCCCATTCTTTCGTGGCATTCTCGAAGAAAGAACGCAGCCAAAGTTTTCAATCGGAGGAGAATTTTGGAAGGCACGATGGTTATCCACGGCGTCCGGGCCACGTACAGGATTGTTCGCTCGGCAGACGCCAAAGGGTTCAGAGCGGAAATAAAGATTGGCGCCAACGGTTGTTGGATGTGTGTCGGCGGGCCCGATAAAGTATTCGCCAATGAAACATCAGCTCGCAGAGCAGTCCAAGAGGGAATCACTGTTGGCTGGATGAAACAAGTAGCGGGAGGCCGAGGACTTTAGAACATAGCGCCGGCGGTATGCCGGCGCCTTGTTTTCTACCCCCGGCGGTGGTGGTCCACCACGTCGGCCAAGTACGCCGCCTGAAACGCCGTGCTCATCCGGCAAACGGGCAGTTCGTGACAGTCCCTATGATCGTGCCTGCCACAATCCAAAGTGTCCCGGTTCAGAATGCGGCTGGCAATTTCGGCAATGGCGGCGCGAGCCACTATGGAAAGTTCTACCATGGCCATGGCGCTCACTCCGTGTCTAGCTCGCCCAGCACCTGGCGGGCGAGTGCGTTGAGGTCGATTTCAGAACTGGCAATTGCCTGCACTTCATCCAGCGGCAGGGATTCGATGAGCGCCGCCATGCGGCGCTCGTTTTCGCGGGCGGCCAGCGCCGGCCAAGCACCGTATTTGGCGATGGCAGACAGGCCATCAAGGTTGTTTCGTCCGTAGCCCTGCAGGAAGGCAATCAACCCTTGCGTCATTGCGTTGTCGTCCCGGCTCATGCTGCGATCCTTTCTTGACGGGCGAGTTGCAGGCGTTGCGTCGCGGCGGCGTGATACTTCGGGTCCATTTCGATGCCGTAGAAGCGCCGGCCGACCTGGCGGGCCGCGACGCACGTGGAACCGGAGCCGGCGAACGGGTCCAGCACAATGTCCCGCGGGCGGCTGAACGACTCAATCAGCGGCGCCAGGCACTCGACGGGCTTTTGCGTCGGGTGGTGGCGGTTGCCGCTGTACTTCCATGGCATGACGTCCGGCAGGGGCTCGGCCGGCAGTGCCGGCTGGCCCTTCGCCAGCAGGTAGGCAGACTCATGCTGGTACGCCAGGAATCGCGCCTTGGACTGGTACTGTTTTGCGAAAACCAGGTGGCCGACGACGCGAAAGCCGGCGGCGCGCCAGGCGGCGAAAAACCGGTCGACACGGTTCCAGCCGTAGAAGGAAATGCAGAAGGCGTCATCGCGAAGGACGCGGAACATCTGCGCGAACGCCGGCGCCAGCCACTCGTCAGTACGATCGTTCGCGATGCTCCGGCCGGAGCGGTCCACGTAGTTGACGAGGTACGGCGGGTCAGTCAGCACCAGGTCGACGCAGCGATCCGGCAAGGTGGGGAGAACGGACAGGCAATCGCCCAGGACAACACGGCTCATGGTTGGCTCCTTGCGTGCAGCAATGTCAGCCGATCTGCATTGCACTGCACGGGGCATGCGGGCGCAGCCCATGAGAGCGCGGTCAAGGGACGTGGAATAAATAGTGAGCGCAGCGAACGGTTTATGCCGCGAAAGCCCTTGAAGATGGGCCGCGGCTACAAAGCCGCGCGCGCCGCGGCCCGGTCGTCCGTGCGGGAGGGGGATGCGACTGTGTGCTCCGTGCAGTGCTTGATGGTCCGCATGGGCAGATGATGGCGCGTCGCCGGCGCGCCTGGCCCCGAGAGGGGCCAATTGCAGCCTCGCTAGAAGAGCGACATCTGGCCAGCGGCAGCAGCTTTGCGGATGGCCTTCGGAATGGCCTGCAGCGGCGCATCGATTTCGACCGATGTACTGTCGGCCGCGACCTGGTCGACGTCGATCTCGTCCGTGGCCACCGGCCCCTGCAGGAACGCTCGAGCGCCCTCCTCCGCTTCGCGACGACGAAGCCGCGCGCGCCAACCTCCCAGGACATGAGCAGGCGTGAACCACTGCTCGCGGCATTCGCCTGTTAGGCCGTTGCCGTGAATGACCACGGCCGGCACGTGCAGCAGCGCGAGTTGGATGAACGTCATGTGCACGCAGCGCTGATCGATGTCGATTGCCGTCGCGTGCATGCACTGCTGGTAGTTCAGGCCAGCGTCGTGCATCGCGTGCGCAGCGGCGATCAACATGCCGCCGGCCCCGCAGGCCGGCTCCAGTACGCGCACGAAACCGAGCGCGTTTGTCTTATCGACCAGCGCCTGGGCGTTGCCCATCATCATGTTGCCCATCAGGCGGGACACCTCGTAGGGCGTGAAGAATTGACCGGCGCCGGCGTTGCCCATGTCCAGCATCATGAAGGTGCTTCCCAGGACATCGCCAAAGTCTGCGGCCTCAACGCGCAGCTCGTAGGACATGACCAAGTGTGCGAAGGCCTGCACGAGCCGGTCGAGTTCCCCGCGTTCATACTGAGCGATCACCTGCAGGTAGCGCTGCTCGCGCACGTCGCGCTGCGCGAGGTCCGCACGCGCCAATGCGATCGCGCAGATTTCCACCCAATCGCTCCAGACGCGATCGATACCCCGGGTGTAGGCGACTTGGCGCAGCAGGCCGACGATCTCCTTCTGGTGGGCGTCGGCATTGTTCAGAAAGCGACGCTGTTGTGCATTTGAGGTTTTGGCCATGTGGTCTCTCCGGTTGCCAGGGCGGGAATGCCCGGAACTTGAGAGGCACGGCGCAGCGCAGCGCTCAAGTGTCGAAGACGGCCGCGGCCGCAAGCGGTGCCGGCAAAGCCGGTAGCGCGCCGCACTTGAACGCGAGAACGACGTGGCATCCTGACCGGGAAAGCAGACCCGCCACCCCGTATGGCTTTCAACGGTCTTCGTTCGAAGCGCACGCGTTCCCGTGCAGCGCCGCTTAGCAGGGGCTGAGCGACGATGGCCTAATTGCGCGCAGAAGAAAAAAGGCCCGCCGAAGCGGGCCGGGATGGCGTCAATCGATCGCCGCGAAGATGGCGTTTGCCTCGGCGTGTTCGCCGGCGAAGTCGCGCAGGGCGTGGTACTTCTCGACCAGGTCGTCGCTCGGATACTGACCGCACAATTCGCAGAGGGCGTAGAGCGTGGCCACGATACCGGCAGCGTCTGCCGACATGGCGCGATCGCACCAGTTCATCGGCCATTCGATGCGAAGCGTTTTGTAGTCGGCCGGCGCCATGTAAAAGCCGTTCGGGATTTCGTAATAGTGCCAGTAGCCGCCCGCGTACTCCTTCGAAAGACGGTCGAGCCAGTTGTAGACACTGATTTCGCCGCGCAACATCAGGCGGCGCCCGAACGCCTTGGGCAGAAAGTCCATGCGATCGCCATCGGAAACCAGGCGTGCGACAGAAAGAGTGGCTTGGGTCATATCGTGCTCCTCAGAAGTAGGGCCCGGCCGGGTGGCGGGACGGGAGCACTGGCGCCCTGCGGAACAAGCGCCGGGGGCAAGGGGACGTGGAATATAAAGCGAGCGCAGCGAGCGGCTATATGCCGCGAAAGCCCCTTGCGCCCGGTGCGCGCAGGGCAAAGATGCGCCCAAGGCCTGACACCCTCGCCAGGCCCTGCGCTGCAGGTCAGAGCATGATGCCCTTCTCTGCGAACGAGACGATCCTGCTGCCGGCAACGACCAGGTGATCGAGTACGGTGGTGCCGACCAATGCGAGTGCATCCTTGATCTGACGCGTCATGCTGATGTCGGCCGCGCTCGGCTCGGCGTGACCGCTCGGATGGTTGTGCGCCAAGATCACGCTCGCCGCGTTGTGCGCCAGCGCAGCTTTGACGATCTCGCGCGGATATACAGGAGTGGTGCTCAACGTCCCCCGGAACGGTTCTTCATATGCGATCAGTTCGGCGCGCGGATTCAGGTACAGGATGCCGAACACCTCGTGCTCAAGACTGGGGTTCAATCGCAGCTGCAGGAACTCGCGCACGAGCTTTGGCGAATCCATGAGCTGGCCGCGCTGGATCTCCTGCAGGACGACCTCACGTGCGGCGGCGAGGATCTCCTTTGGCGCGGCCGGACGCACCTCGCCAGCGGAATCCTGCACGAAGAGCGCGCCGGCGGCGTGATCGATGGTGTTGAACGCGATGGAATACTGCATTGCTGGATCTCCAGTGCCGGGCGGGATTGCCCGGCGATCCTGGGATACGCTGCAGCGGAGCGGTCAAGTGGCCTGCCGGCCCTGGCCGCAAGCGGCGCCGGCGCCGCCGGCGTTGCGCAGCACTTGACGGCGAGAACAGCGTGTCACAATCGCCAAAGACGCAAGACCGCCCTCCCCGCCCCACGGTGTTCCAATCCTGCAGCAGTCCGTGTCCGCCCTATACTGGACCGAACGTTTTCCCTTGAGGCGTCTGAGATGTGCGGTCGAATCGTCCAGAAATCGGGTCCGCTGGACTACGTTGAGCGGATCTTCACCAACCAGAGCCAGATCTTCGCGGACCCAGCGGGGCCGCGATTCAACATACCCCCGGGCACGCGCCCGCTCACTTTGCATCGCCTGGCTGAAGGCACCGAGGCCATGGCCAGGCTGCCCTGGGGTTACAAGCGTCCCGATTCCAAACACTTCATGAGCAATGCCAAGCTGGAGACCATCCTGAAGAACGGATGGCCTTGGCGCTTTCTCATAGGAGCTGGCCGCATCCTTGTGCCGGCAGACGGGTGGTACGAATGGCCCGTGCTGGCGGACGGCATCAAGCAGCCCCACTACATCCACGGCGATGGCCCGCTCTACTTTGCCGCATTGACGGCCTGGTCGCCGGGCGCGCCGCTGGATGCCGCTCACGGCTTTGCCATCGTGACCAACGACACGAAGGGCGGAATGGTGGATATCCATGCCAGACGTCCAGTCGCCCTGCCTGCGGAAATCGCGCAGCGCTGGATCGACCCGGCACTCTCGGCCGCTGATGCGCGGGATCTGCTGCACGAAGACGTGCCCGAGGACGCTTTCACGTGGCATCCGGTCCGGCAGGAAGTCGGCAATTCGAAGTATCAGCTGCCAGACGCCATCGACCCAATCTGACGTCAGGATTGAGGCTGGTGATCGAACAATGCAAGCGCTGCTTCGAAGGATACGCGCATACCCATCCTGCGCGGCGTATCTCCCCTGCTGTGCCATAGCTCGTGCTGGTAACGCCCATCCACCCAAACGCGGCAGATGGTCCAGCCGGGAGGCCCCGCCCAGTAGTAGTCGTCCATACGGCGCCAATCTTCTGGATTGCTCATGGCTGCAGTCTCATGACGCCCCGGAAAATAGGGCTCTATGGCGCGGATTCTAGGCTTGTTTATACTGTATGTCCATACAGTATTGTTTGCATCATGCCTTTCAATCCCCCGCTCCGAGTGGAACAGCTGCGCGCCATCCAGGACCGCCATCGCGGCCCGGACGGCAAGATCAGTGATGTCGACGTGCTAGCGCTCCTGCAGGAGGTCAAGCGCTACCGCTCGTTCATCCTGCGCACCAAGCAACTGTCGGATTGCTTCAAGCGGCCGTCCGGTGTGCTGGCGCCCGTGTACGACGAGTGGTTGGAGATCCTGTCCGCCGAACCGTGTGTCGCCGAGCAAGAGCAGATGGTCCGGGAATTACTGGAAGCCCCCGAAAAGCTCCGGAAGGGAATGGCACCGCGGTGAAGGCGCACCTCGCGCCCAGTATTGGCGCACCATTGAATCGAACGACGTTTCATTGGCATACTAGGCTCTCGCAACTTTTGGAGGGTATGTCATGTTCGACGACATCCAGAAGATGGGCGAAGAGGCAGCCCGTAACGGACTTAGCCTCTTGGATTGCCCATACTTGAAGGCGGCCGCGATGCCAGCTCATACGGGGGAATCTCCTGGCGACTGGATCCAGCGAGTGGCCGCCTGGGAAGAAGGCTGGAAGAATGAGTTGGCGCAGCGCGGGGCGCGACGATCTGCCAGTCCATTTGCAGTCTCCGACCCAAAGAGGCCACCCGACCGCAGGGTTCCTGTCGTTTAACGGTTACGCCAACAATCAGCGCCCCGAATGGGGCGCTTTTCAATGGCCCTCCGAAACTCGCAGAACTGTTTAGCGGCTAAACACCAACCGGGTCAGCCGGCGGCCGTCGTTCTTGTTTAGCTGCCAAACACTGTAGCTGCCCGACCAGGGCATGCAACTTGCTGGCGATGCGAGGTCATGCTCGATGGAAGGAGATCCAAATGTCAGATGATTTGAAGCAGCGAGGGCCGCAAGACCGATCCCGTATCAACGTTAATGAGTCGCACGAGCTGCGATATTGGACAAAGGAGCTGGGGGTGACAGAGGAGCAGCTTCGCGCAGCGGTGAAGGCGGCCGGCGTATCAGCGAGCGCCGTCCGCGAACATCTTGCCAACCAGCAGCGGGGCAGCCGCACCTGAGCAGGGCCGAAGGGGTGAGATGGTGGAAAACAGCGGTCGAAAATTCGTCATCTATCGCTCCCTGGCGGTTCCGAATCGATTCGAACTTCAGCTTGCGTTCGATGGCTACGTGAAGCGCTGGCTCGTGGTCAATGGGATTCCATTCGATGCGCGGGATCGACGGATTGCTGTCGAGCAACCCGAAGCGCCTACTTTCAGAGGCGCGGCAATACTCTCACGCAGAGCGGAGCCAGAGTACCCGTGGGACGCAGGCGTGTGGTATTCCGTCGGCGACCCGGATGGATACCGCAAGGGACACCTTCGATTCGTACTCCGGGGCGTGCTGACGCACGGCCGATGGGCACTCGTACGAATGTCTGACCGCGGCGGCCTGGCGCAACCTCCGTGGCTGTTGCTCCTCCTATCTCGTCCCACCGCTCGGGTGTGACAAGTCGATGGCGCCGCGACCCCGTACCGCGCGTGCGCGCGAGACAAGCCAGATTCCGGACGAAGATGGTGGGCGCGCCTCATCCGCCCTTCCAGGCATTGCGGCGGAGCTGCCCACGTCCTTGAAGCCGCAGCTGGCCACGTTGGTCGATGGCGTCCCTCGCCACGGCGACGACTGGCTCTATGAGGTCAAGTTCGACGGCTACCGGATGCTGGCGCGTGTCGAGGGCTCGCGAGTCCAGATGTTTACGCGCAATGGCCACGACTGGAGTGACAAAGTTCCTCACCTCGTCACGTCCATTCGGCATCTGAACGTCGGATCCGCGTGGATCGACGGTGAGATCGTCGTCCTGGCCGACAACGGCGTGCCGAGTTTCCAAGCGCTTCAGAACGCCTTCGACGGCAAGCGCACCGCAAACATCATCCTCTATGCCTTCGATCTGCCCTTTATCGCCGGGCGGGATATTCGGGGGGAACCGCTTCGCCTACGCCGGGCGCTGCTATCTCAGCTGGTCGCTGCAGGCCAGGACGACAACGTGCGTTTCAGCGAGGCATTCCAGGCCTCACCCGCTGATCTGGTCGCATCCGCGTGCCGGATGGGCCTGGAGGGAATTATGGCCAAGCGCCAATCGGCCCGATACGTCTCGAGCCGCACTGACGATTGGGTGAAGATCAAGTGCGCACAGCGCCAAGAGTTTGTCATCGTGGGATATACGGCTCCCAAGGGTGGCCGAGTCGGCTTCGGCGCGCTTTTGCTGGGCGTGCATGAAGGAGGCGCGCTGCGCTATGCCGGCAGCGTGGGCACCGGTTTTGACGACCGCGGCCTGGCCGAGATTCACAAGAAGCTTACCGCGTTGAACCAAAAGGTCACGCCAATTACCGCCGGGAAGCCGAAGTCCGTGCGCGACGTACAGTGGGTGAAGCCTATTCTCGTCTGCGAGGTGTCGTTCGCGGAATGGACCGAAGGTGGCCACGTTCGCCACGCGACTTTCCGCGGCCTTCGAACGGACAAGCCGGCGCCTGCGATCACAAGGGAACGGGCCGTGCCAGCCAGCTCGGTCGAGCCTGCGACGGTGCCGGCGCCAGCGAAGTCCGCAACGCGGTCGCCTATCGCGCGCGCGAAAGCCGGAAAGCTCTCCAATCCGGAGCGCGTCATTGATCCGTCGACCGGTTTGACGAAGCTCGATCTCGCCCGCTATTACGGCCTGGTGGCCCCTCTGCTCGTAGCGCATCTGAAGGGTCGCCCCGTGTCGTTCGTGCGCGCCCCGAGTGGTATCCAGGGCCAGTTGTTTTTCCAGAAGCACCTGGATGCCGCAATGCCAGGCGTCGCTTCCTTGCCAGAGCGGCTTCACCCTGGCCACCCGGCCTTGCTCGAGGTCCCTACTCCAGACGCGGTCATGTCGGCCGCGCAGATGAATGTCGTTGAGTTCCATACCTGGAACGCGGTCAAGACGGCCATAGAGAAGCCCGACAGGCTGATCCTCGACCTTGACCCGGGCGAAGGAGTCAGCTGGCAGACGGTTCAACAGGCAGCGCAGCTGGTGCGCGTGCTCCTGCAGGGTGTGGGGCTGGAGGGCTGGCTGAAGACGAGTGGGGGAAAAGGCTTGCACGTGGTAGTGCCCTTGCGCCGGCAGTACGAGTGGGACGTCGTCAAAGGCTTCTCGGCGGCCATGGTGCGGCATTTGGCACGGACCCTTCCGCAGCTGTTCGTGGCCAAGAGTGGGCCGACGAACCGAGTCGGCAAAATCTTTGTGGATTATCTCCGGAACGGTTTCGGCGCCACGACGGCTGCGGCCTGGTCGGCACGTGCGAGACCTGGTCTGGGCGTATCAGTGCCCCTGTCCTGGAGCGAGTTGGGAAATGTGACCAGCGGCGCGCAGTGGACGATCTCAAACATTCACGACCGATTGGACGTAGCGAACTCGCCTTGGGACGACTACACCCCGCAATCCATCAGCAAGGCGATGGCGGCGATCAATTACGTGCCGACCCCAGGGAAGCGCTAAGCGGCTCAAACACCCTTGCTGAGTCAGTCGAGCGGCTGTTTTGACCTTCTGTATCTCATGACTGGAAAATGGGAGCTGGTGGGTATGTGGGTGAAACTCGGGGAGCCGGTGGGCACACCCTGTGGTCAAGCGCGTGGTCAGGCGCAGCCTGTCCACCGTTTGTCCATCAGCGGTTGTCCACGGGTTGAGCGCAGCGAGCCGAGTGGTCGCGAAGCGATCATCCACATATCCACGGGTTCAGATGAATGTCTTTTGACGTTTTGATTTAGCAGCTAAACACATGGCAGCACCGAACCCGAGATCACTCCGGCGCCCGCCCGGCTTCTTTAGGGCCGCTTTGGTCCAATAGGTGGTGCATCTGGGCAATGAGCAGTAATTCGACCTTGGCGCTGTGCATCACCGCCTCGTCTTTCAGCGGAAAAGGGCATGCGCGCCAGATGTCGAGCCGGAGCCCGCTCCCTTCTTGGTGAGCCCGTCGCTGCTCAAGGGTGTCTTCCAAACATTTCCACCAGCTATCGCGAAAGTCATTCAAATACGGCTCGAACTTGGGAAAGTAGAACTTCGACAACATGAGCAAGTGATCCATGTTGTCTTCAATTTTCGAGATGGTTACTTTCTCGCCCATAAGATTGTGGAACGCTTCGCGGTAGGCCGTATCGGCGGCAATGAACGCCTCCATCAGCGCTTCCAGCTTTTTGATCCGCAGGGTGTGGAGCTCTCCGCGTTTGCTGATCTGCGCACGGATCGTCTCGGCCGTGGCCGTCGTTTCCCGCAACTGCCGCTTGATAGCCTCCAAGTCATCAGCCATCGCCGCGTTTGTTGCCCGCGTCTTGAGGTATGCCCCCAAGAACGACCCGCCGGCCGCCACCACCAGCAGGATCACCATCGACACCAACTGCTGCTGCCAGCTACCCAGCCCGGCTAGTGCGTTAGCCAACTCGTGTATGGCGGTCACCACCTTCTCGTCCATGCGATTTCCTCCGGGGAGCGTGGGAGTCTACTGCACGTCCATATACCCATGGGCTTGGCGGTCCTTGCAAGCGTACTGTTTTAAGACGGTTTCAGTTCTCGTCTTATACTTTCCGCACTAGGCCGCGGTGCTTCGGCACTGCTACGTACCCCAGCGCAATTTTGAGCACTCTATGAGCGAACAACAAATCACGGATCATGGCCTGCAGGAATTTCGAACGCTGGGCGAATTTTTGGCCTCAAGTAAGGCGACCGGGATAATCTCTGAGCTTGGCCATACGTATCACGCCAACCGCGGTAGCTCCGGCACATCCGGTGTGGTATTCCAGTTCGAACACACGGAGCTTGTCGCACGATGCCCCTCGTGCGAACAACAATGTGTTTTCCTGCCATTGGCGTTTCCGACCGTTCCCACCGAACACGCATGCTCGATCTTGCACTTTCTCTGCCGGAATTGCCGCACCGGCCTGCGACGTTACGCCATAGGATTCGAACAAGTTGAAGACACGCGCGCCACTGTGACTGTCTATTGGGCGGCTCCTACTGCACTCGACGACGACAAGGACGAAACACGATCTCATCTGGTCGGAGACTTACACGAGTACTACAGAGCCGGACGAGAGTCGGAATCAGCGCGTTTGGGGTTGGGTGCTTTCACATACTACCGCCGCGTAGTTGAGGGGCTCAAAGATGAGATTTTCGACAAAATTATTCGGGTTGCGGAACAGGAGACCTCGCACGCTGAACTGATCGACCAACTCGAAAGCGCAAAACGACACCGCCAGTTCGAGACATCGTTCAAAGAGATCAAAGGCGTACTTCCGAGAAGGCTCCTCATCGGAGGCCTTAGCCCACTCACCCTGCTCAACACCTCGCTAAGCAACGGTATCCACGCGCACTCAGATGCGGAGTGCCTCTCCATTGCTCAGGACGTCCGTATCGTTTTGGGCCACCTATTAAAGCGGCTAGATGAGTTGCTCCGAGGGGATGATGTCCATCTACTCGCCGCAGTGCAACGCCTGCACGCTCGCAATCTCGAGTCCAAGAAGCGCCCCGCAGGCGCTGTGGAATAACTGCTCGATGAAGCGGAACTCGCTGTTTAGCGGCTAAACACTGTCAGGCGTCGCACAGAGCCGGACGCCAAAGCGCGACCAACGCCTTGAACTGTCCATGAATCTCCGTCCCCAGGGTATCGGGGTATGCGCGAGTTTGGCGGATAAGACCAATCACGGCGAGCATGTCATCGGCTATCTCGGCGTCCACGCTCCAGAAATCGGTCAGGTCGAAGCCCCCGCAGCTGGTCGCGTTCCACCACGAAAGCAGAAAGTCCGCTGCGCGTTTGCTTTGACCAGTATCACGCTTTGCGATGGTGATGAGGCGTGTCAGGGCATCGGTTCCCTTCTTTCGAAGCACGGGATTTGCGCTGTCCCGTCGATGTTGGTCGAGACGATCCGTGCTTCGTTGCAAGTCCTGGCCAGCGGCAGACGGAAGTTCGCCTTCTGCGGGTAGAGTGCTCGGCTCTTGTGCGGGGAACACATGGGTCGAACATTGCGCCAGTACCGCGCGGGCTGTCGTCTCATCAGGTGATGATTGTTGGGCCTCATCTGGCGGTGTTTCTGGCGACTCTTGCTTCGCCCCTCCCTTTCTCCGAATCGCCTTCACTGCTGCCCTGGTGGGTTTCGTTTCCGATGCGTTCAAGAGAGCCGCGACGGCCTCTGGATCCTCACGATGCGCAGCGGCCAGCTCGTTGGCCAGCGTGACGTCTGTGACCTTGCCCTCGGCAACGGCTTCTGCCACCGGTTCGGGCAGCGTGAGCAGGCCAGCATGATGACTCACCCAGGCTCTGGATTTCCCGAGTTCACGCGCCAGGTCGGCCTGCGTCCAGCCGGCTGACAGTTTCCCGCCAATGAAGTCGGCAATTTCCCGCGCGGTTAGGTTCTCGCGCTGCACGTTCTCCACGACCTGGTCGAAGTCATCGAAATCCGGATCTTCGAACCCCGGTACCGAAGTCATTTCAGCGACCTTCGCTGCACGGAATCGGCGGTGACCGTGATTAATAATGAAATGCCCGGGAATTGTTGGGTGCGGCCGCAGCGACAAAGGAGACTTGATGGCACGCTTACCCTTGCGCTCTTGGCGTTTGAACGACGCAGCTAGCTCTGCGATGCTCTCCACGCTGTATCCAGGATTGTTTTTGCCACGGGAATTCTTTTCATCTTCGTGGATGAGGCTGATGTCGTACATCCCGGGCTCTCGCGTCTGAGGCTGTGCTCCGTCCAGCATCGCGGCCAGATCGCCCAGGCCGGCCAAGTCCAGGCCGCCGGCATCACCTTGTTTAGCGGCTAAACTCATTTCGCCACTCCCATGGTCTGCAAGACGTGATTGCCAAGGGCGCGCATCTCAGCGCCTGCTGCGCGCGCGGTCGTCTTTCTGCTTTTCCAGACTGGTTCTCCTGCCGCCAATGCCTCTGCAACGCTGGTGCGCAGGCCCACCACGACAGGCGCCAGAAGTTTGCCGTGCGCGGCTTGTACCTCGGCAAGGTGTTTGACTTGGCGCGGGTTTCGCCGGTCCACGCGGCTCGGCACGATGCCCAAGAAGTGAAGCTTCGGGTTGTGCTGCTTAGCACCTACGATCACGCGCATCATGTCCTTGATGCCCTCGATGCTGTAGTCTTCCATCTCGACCGGGCTGATCACTGCGTCCGCCGTGCGCAGCGCGGTAATGGTGGCAATCCCAATGCTGGCGGGGGTGTCGATCACGCAGAGGTCGAACCCTTGCTTTTCAAATTCGCGCAGATTTACCGGGAAATTCCGAATCGCCCGTTCGACCGGCATGTAGATGACGTTGGCCAAAAGCCGATCTGCGTGCAGCAGGGAAATCGGGCCGGTGGCCTCGGGTATGACCGGAGCCTCGTCGAGAAACAGCGCGCTCGCCGGCACTTCCAGGCGGTGCTGTCGCATGGTCTTGGACAGGTTCCCGGTGTCCAAATCCACCACGAGTGTCTTGAGCCCCTGTTCCGCGGCATGAAATGCAATGTGAACGGCGTCGGCAGTCTTGCCGACGCCACCCTTGTTTTGAGCAACAACAGCGATCTTCATCGTCATTCGATTTCCTCTTAGGAAGGTGTACGCGCCCGTTACCCCGTTAGGGCTGGTTCGAGCTTGTGTTGTCTCCGCTCGCGGTAGAAAGCGGTATTGGAAGGTCGGGCCATACCTCCCAGAAGTCGGTGGGTCGAAGTTCTTGGCGCGAAATACCAAGTTGAGCCATGATCCGTACGCAGTGGTGAGCGCCAAGCGGAGCCTTGCTTCTCAACATTTTGTTGATCGCCGGCTGGGTCACCCCCAGGATTCGCGCGAGCGCCTCTTGTGTGCCAGCCAAAGCGATAGCTCGTTTAAGTGCGGGATAGGACGGGCCGTAGTGGCCAGAGTCGTCTAAATTCATCATGCGAAGATTTTATAACTTCGGTTATTTTGCGGTCAATTAATTTTATTCCTACAGTTTTTGACCGCATACAACTACACGAATACGCTTCGCGGATGGATCTCAAGGCGATCGGATTTCGAGTCAAGCAGCGCCGCAAGGAGCTCAACCTGACTCAAGAGGAGCTTGCGGCTCGCACCAGCATCTCCCAAGCAGCGATCGCTAAAATCGAGCGCGGCGGGGCCACGCGCCACACTGCCGAATTAGCTCGCGCGCTCGGCGTCAGTACGAGCTGGCTCGTGTATGGGGTGGAAGACTCCTCTTTTGCCCGGGATGGCTACTGGCCTTTCAAAGTTGCTCGGCTTCAAGACTTCGAGCGGCTGTCGCCATCCAAACAAAATGAACTCGACTTGCGCCTGGCCGATTTCATCGCGGGTGCCTCCGAGACCAAAAGAACGGCGTGAGTCCCCACCACAGGTGCGCCCAAAATTTCCGCGCGGTCTACCCACAAATCCTTGCCCTCGGCTCTCCCCACCTCGGGGATTCTCTTCCTCAGTACCCTCGTTGTTTTTTTCGCCCTCGAAAGTAACTGAACGCGACTAGCGCAACACAACATGTATTTTTTATAACCACAGTATTGCGTGGTTTTATGACTTCAGTTATATTTTCTACGTCCGAGAGAAATCTTTGGTCTCGCTCTTTCACAACCCGAAATATCAACACCGTTCTGCGTCCGCTGCGAAGCGACGTAATGGGGAGCTAGCCGCGATCATTCACAGGCCCCGGGGACAAAAACAAGCGGCAAAAGTCTAGGGGGTCGGGTAGAGGCCCGTGAAGCCCGGCCACGTGCAGAACGCATTTGGCTGAAAAAATCTGTTCAGGCGCAGAGCCTGAATGACCCTTTAGACCTCGCATCGACCTGGGAACCGGGTGAAAGCCCATCCCTGACACACCTGAGATGGGTAGTCCGCGAGCGCCTAAGCAGTATTTGCATGCCCTCCGTGGCGAGTAACGGCAGGGAGAACACTTGGCCGGGAGAACAACCGGCCTGCGCCGTGCAAGTCGGCAGGAATCCGCCAGCGTCGCGGTATCTCGCTGGCGGCATCCGAATCGGCGTTCAGGTACAGGAACTGTTTAGCAGCTAAACGCCTCCTGGCTGAGCGCTCCGATTCGAATGTGTCCGCTCCAAAGTCGCAGCAAGGCCGATACGCCTTCTGTTTAGCGGCTAAACACCCTGCCCTCACTTGCAGGAGGGGAGGACGAACCGGCCTTACGTCGGCCTCTGCACCTTGGCGACGCGCTCGCGTCTGCATGTCTCCTCCGCACCCGCGGCCCCGCACATGGAATTTCGTGATGAAGCAATTAATCCTCTGGACGCTCGCCGCGTTGATTTTCGCAGCGGGCTACGCGATCTACCTCTTCTACTCTGACATCAAAGACGACTGCGCGAAGCAGGAATTCGTGAGCACAACGTTGTGCGCCACTGCGGGGAGCTAAGCGATGGACCGCAAGGTTTACCCGGTGGAAATAACGCTCGGTCCCAACAAACGCCCTTACTCCCCTGAGTTTCAAACCCAGGACGAATACAAGGACGGCTGGAAGCGAGTACTGCTGATGGCTCATGGAAAGGCGGACGTGCGATGCACGTGCCCTGGGGACGGCGAGAAGCGATTGTCGATCCACAGCCGCGCGAACTCTGACAGATTCCACCTCGCCCGGTTTCCTGAAACCGGTGCCGAGCACAGCGAAGATTGCGTTTACTACGGGGTCGACCCCAGTATGTCGGGCCTCGGCTCCTACCGTCGTGGCGTGGTCCAGGAGCTTGACGACGGCGCAGTAAAGATCAAGCTCAAGGTGGGTCTGCAGCAGCGGGCAGCTGTGGCGCCCCAAGACAGCGAGAACGCCGGACCGGCTGAAACCAAGGCTGCCACGCCCCGGCCTCGCTCCGGCCAGGCCAGCATGACGTTACTCGGGCTACTGCACTTTCTTTGGACTCAGGCTTCGATAAACACGTGGGCCCCGGGTATGGAGGGTAAGCGGAATCTAGGTGTCGTACACCACCATCTGATGCGCGTCGCGATGGCCACCTATGCAGGGCGAGTCCGCTTATCGCAGAACTTGGTAATCTCCACCCCTTCCGGCTCCGGGCAGCAGGCAGGTCAGAACAAGGCGAAGAGCCTAGACGCCATCACCCAGCGCCGGCGGCTTGTTGTTGTCGCACCCCTCGCCCAGCACCAAGAGGGAATGGACGGCAGTAATGTGCTTCCTATCGCTGGCTTCCATGGCATACCGCACCTGATGTTGGACGACGGGATCTGGGCGTCCATGGAGCGTCGGTTCCTTCGCGAATTAGACGCGTGGCGAGCTGGAAATCCAGTCGTCGCAGTGGCTCAAACTGACCCGCCGAAATCGTCCGCGGGCAGCATGCGCGCACAGGTGGTGGACATCTCACTGATGCAGATCACGCGGGACTGGATCCCGGTTGATTCAGGGTACGAGGCGCTCATCGCCGAGAAGCTAGTGGCAGAAAAGCGCCGATTCGAGAAGCCACTGCGCTTCGATGCTGGAGAGGACGCGGTATTCCCTGACTTCTGGCTGCGCGACAGGCCTGTGCCGTTGCCTCTCGAGGTGTGGGGTTTGAGCACGCCTGACTATCAGGCGCGCAAAAAAGAGAAAGCGGCCCACTACGACGAAACGTATGGCGCCGGTGGCTGGTGGTCCTGGAACGCAGCCGTTGGCGACCTCGTACCTGAACTGCCTCTTCCTGCGTGACACCACGCGATGACGAATCTCTCCTACAAGGAAATCACATGGGTGTCTCGCCTCTGGAAGCGGGGCTCTTTGGCCTCGCTTCGGGAACAATTGTCGTGCTCTTAATACTCGCCGGAAGGAGCGAGGAGGAGATCCTGCCCGTGATGATCGCAAGCGCAGTGGGCACTCTGACCCTCACCTTGCTTTCGCTATTCGGGTCGGTTAAGTGAAGCTCGACGTACTAAGGTCGTCTGGCTTCTTCAGTCCACCGCCCAACAGCGGGCGGCAAGCGCAATAGGTCTTTCGCATGCTTAACGCACAGCCGATTCATACGACGGAGGAAAAGGCGCTCACGCTGCAGGAAGCCGCAGAACGCCTCAATGTTTCCTACAGCACAATCTTCAGCTATCGCAAGGAACTTGGATTTCAGCTTAGGCCGCGTGGCGCCTGGCGGATTTGGCCTTCGCGCCTTGCTGCATTCTCGGAAAAGAAGAACAATGTCACCCAGCTATCGCTGCGGGTCTTGGGAGAAGCTCCATGCCCATCCGCAAAGATGAAACCTCGGGTATCTGGCAAGTTGATATCCGCGTCCCAGGCCTCTCGAGAGTTAGATGCTCTTCTGGAACATCGGACAGGCAAGCCGCGCAGGAATACCACGACAAGTTGAAGGCTGATTTGTGGCGTCAAGCCAAGCTGGGTGAGCAGCCAGACCGCTTGTTTGAAGAAGCCGCTGTCCGATGCCTTCGCCTGTGGGACGGCTTGCGTGACTATGACAGCAAGGTCAGGCACGTTGCCTATTGGCGCACGCAGTTCTCTGGACGCGCCATTCGCTCTTTAAAATTTGACGAGATTGCGGACAAGCTGCCCACGCACACGACGCACCGCCATCGTAAGCCCACGCCAGTCAGCGCAGCGACGAAGAATCGTTATCTTGCGACCATGCGCCGAATGCTCAAACTCTGCGAAGAGTGGGATTGGATCGACAAGTGTCCCAAGTTCGCTGAGTTTGTGGAGCCCGACAATCGCGTGCGATGGGAACCGAAATCCGTCATCGGCCGCTTGATCAGCGCCATGACGCTCGAATGGATGCGTGATGTGAGCCTAGTAGCAGTGGCCACCGGCATGCGCGAGGACGAGTTGCTGTCGCTCAAGCCCAGCAATGTCGACATGCCCCGCGCTAACGCCTGGGTCATCGCCGAAGAAGCGAAATCCGGCTACGCGCGGTCTGTACCTCTGAATGCGGATGCGCTTGCGGTCTTACAGAGGCGGATTCCCAAGGCGAAAAAGTACGTCTTCGAGAGGCCGTCACGGGATGGCGTCGTCCGCAAGATCGGTCAGGTCGATGCTCGCTGTCTTCGCCGCGCTTGCGCCGAAGTTGGCATTGACGACTTTCACTTTCACGACCTTCGGCACACATGGGCCAGCTGGCATGTACAGGCTGGCACGCCACTGATGGTTCTCAAGGACCTAGGCGGCTGGGAGACACTTGACATGGTGCAGCGATACGCCCACCTTGCCCCTTCCCACCTTGCGCACCATTCTGCAACGGTCGAATTTTGGTCAAAGTCAGATGAAAAAGAAAAAACGCCGCTTGTGAGGGCGGCGTAAGTTCTTGATACTGCAAGGCTTTTATGGTGGGTTGTGCGAGACTCGAACTCGCGACCAACGGATTAAAAGTCCGCTGCTCTACCGACTGAGCTAACAACCCGACCGAAGCCCGAAATTATGGCGGATTTCGATGGGCTTGTCAAAAAATGACGCGGGCGGTGTTGCAGGGGCCGTCCGTCCGCATCGCGCCAAAGCAACCCGCAACGCAACCCGCCAAAAAAACGGCCGCTCGCGGCGGCCGTCTTCAGAACGCGTGCAGCTCCTGAATTACCAGGCAGCCACCACCGCACCCTTGAACTTCGTTTCGATGAACTGCTTCACCGCGGGGCTGTGATAGATCGAGACCAGCTTGGCGAACTCGGGGCGGTCCTTGTCCTTTTCACGCACGACCAGCACGTTGGCGTACGGCGAATCTGGCGATTCCTGGGCGATGGCGTCCTTGGTCGGGTTCAGGCCGGCTTCCAGCGCGAAGTTGGTGTTCACGGCCGAGGCGTCGGTGTCATCCAGCGAACGCGGCAGTTGGGCGGCGTCCAGTTCGATGAAGCGCAGCTTCTTGGGGTTTTCGATCACGTCGATCGGCGTGGCCTTCAGGCCCGCTTCCGGACGAAGCTTGATCAGGCCATTGGCCTGCAGCAGCAGCAGTGCGCGGCCGCCGTTGGTCGGGTCGTTCGGCAGCGCGATGCGGGCGCCTTCCTTCAGTTCGGCCAGCGACTTGATCTTCTTGCTGTAGATGCCGATCGGGAAGATCACGGTCTTGGCGATGCTGACCAGCTTGTAGCCGCGGTCGGCGTTGGCGTTGTCCAGGTAGGGCTGATGCTGGTAGCTGTTCAGGTCCAGGTCGCCCGCGGCGAGCGCCACGTTGGGCTGCACGTAGTCCGAGAACTCGATGACCTGCAGGTTCAAGCCCTGCTTGGCGGCTTCGGCCTTGACCACATCAAAGATCTGGGCGTGCGGGCCGGCAGTGACGCCAACCTTCAGGGGCTTGTCCTGAGCCAGCGCGGGCTGGGCGAAAACGGCGGCGCCCAACGCGAACGCGGCCAGCGACTTCAAAACCTTGATGCTCATGTTGCGATATCCCGATATGACGGAAGTAGGAAAAAACAAAGTGGATCAGCGATGCGACATGCGGCGCACGAAGCGGTCGCCCAAACTCTGGATGGCCTGAACCAATACGATCAGCACGATCACGACCGCAGCCATGACGTCCGACTGGAAGCGCTGGTAGCCGTAGCGGATCGCCAGGTCGCCCAGCCCGCCGCCGCCAATGGCGCCGGCCATGGCCGAATAGCCGATCAGGCTGACAACGGTCACGATGGTGGCGGCGATGAGGCCCGGCAGGGCTTCGGGCAGCAGCACCTTCATGATGATCTGCATGGGCGATGCGCCCATCGCGCGCGCCGCGGTGACGAGGCCCGGATCGACCTCGCGCATGGCGTTTTCCGCGATGCGGGCCATGAACGGAATCGCGGCCACCGACAAGGGCACGATCGCGGCGGTGGTGCCGATGGAGGTCTGCGCGACCAGCCGCGTGAACGGGATGATCGCGACCATCAGGATCACGAACGGCACAGAACGGGTTGCGTTGATGATGGCGCCCAGCACGTGGTTCACGGGCTGGTTTTCGAGCATGTTGCCGCGCGCGGTCACCGTCAGCGTCACACCGAGCGGAATGCCGATGATCACCGCGATGGCGCTGGCCACGCCCACCATCAGCAGGGTGTCAAGCAGCGACGTAATAAGCAGGTCGATCAGTTGCGGACTCATGAGCTATTTCTTCAACGGTAATGTCACGGGCGTTCAAGGCGGCGATGCCGTCCTTGAGCGCGGCGGGCGCGCCTTGGGCCAGCACGAACATCGTGCCCACGGCCACGCCCTGGATGTCTTCGACGCGCGCCTGCACCAGGCCCACGTCCAACGCGAACTGCTTGGTCAGGTCCGACAGGAAGGCGCCGGATGCGTCAGTGCCGGTCAGCGACAGGCGCAGCAGACGCACGGTCTGCCCGGGCTTGGCGGCGGTGAGCGCCCGGATGCGTTCCTGGACGGCGGCCAGCGTGGCGTCGGTCAGTTCCGACGCCGTTGCGGCCGACACCATGTTGCGCGTCACGTCGTGGCGCGGCTGGGCGAACACTTCGCGCGTGCTGCCCACTTCAACGACCTCGCCCTGCGACAGCACGGCGACGCGGTCGCAGACCTCGCGCACGACTTCCATCTGGTGCGTGATCATGACCACGGTCACGCCCGTCTTGCGGTTGATGTCGCGCAGCAGCGCCAGGATGTTGTGCGTGGTTTCCGGGTCCAGCGCGGACGTGGCTTCGTCGCTCAGCAGGACGTCCGGATTGTTGGCAAGCGCCCGGGCAATGCCGACGCGCTGCTTCTGGCCGCCGCTGATCTGGCTGGGGTAGCGGTCGCGCAGATGCTCGAGGCCCACCAGCGCCAGGAGGCGTTCGACGCGCGCCGGAATCTCGGCCTTGGCCACGCCCGCGATTTCCAGCGGCAGCGCCACGTTGCCGTACACCGTGCGGCGCGACAGCAGATTGAAGCCCTGGAACACCATGCCGATACGGCGGCGCTGTTCACGAAGCTGCGCTTCGTTGAGGCCCGTGAGGGCCTGGCCGCCGATGGAGATGCTGCCTTGGTTGGGACGTTCCAGCAGGTTGATGCACTGGACCAGCGTGCTTTTACCGGCCCCGCTGGGACCGATGATGCCAAAGACCTCGCCCTGCTCGATGTGCAGGTTGATGCCGCGCAGCGCCTGGAATTCTCCATGCGGCGTGGCGTAGATCTTGGATAGGTTCTCGATGTGAATCATGGCAAGCGATTTTGTATCTTTTCTCTTCTAAAGAGAACGACCGTTTTTTCCGTTTTCAATAACTATAAGTAATATAAGTTGCCGACGCGGCCCTGCGGCGCTCCCAGAGGACACGCGATTGCCCCGACAACGGCGATCCGGCAAAGACACAAAGGGCAGCCGGGAAGGAAAGCCTTCCTGACTGCCCTTTTTTCAGGCGGCCGACTGGCGGCCGATCCGGGTTCAGCGAGCGCGCGAAATGCGGACTTCCGCGCCGCGGCGCTTCACTTCCAGGCCTTCGGACGGCGAAATCCGCAGCCCTTCCAGCCCCTTGATGTAGCTCGAGCCCTGCATCTGCATCACGCGGATCTTGTTGCGCATGACGACCGGGTTATGCACCGGCATGCCAAACATCCAGACCTCGTCCAGGATACGGGCCGAGTTGAACTCGCCCGTATGCTGCGCGGCGGGGCCAAGACAGAGCATGTGACCTTCGCGGCCAAACACCGGGAGTGGGCCCAGCTCGCAGTCGATGGTCCAGGTCGTGCCGCCTTCGTAGCGATGGCCGGTGTTCAGATCCCACCAAGCCTCGCCCTTGGGCAGATAGACGCGCACCTGATTGCCCGGCTCGGTAACCGGCGCCACCAGCAGGGCCGGACCCAGCAGGTATTGCAGGTCCCATTCGTGGGCGTGCGGATCGTTCGGGAACGACAGCGCCATGGAGCGCTGCACCGGCAGGCCGGTGCGGGCCGAGTCCTCGATGGCGCCCAGCACATAGGGCACCAGCCGATAACGCCACTGCATCCAGGTCTTGGCGTGGGACAGGGTTTCGTCGCCAAAATCCCAGGGCATCAGCCCTTCCACGCCCTGGAAGGCAAAGTTGGCCGAGAACACGCCGGCGGTCAGCCAGCGCAGGTAGAGCTCGGACGTCATGCCCGAACGGTCGCGCGCGGCGGAACCGATGTTGTGCACCTGGACGGGTACGCCGCTGGAACCGATCGACAGGGACGTGCGCAGCGTGTGGCGCAGGCCTTCCCAGGTGTTGTCAACCTGGGGACCCACCTGCCACGGCAGGCGCTGGGCCGCCGGGAAGAGGTCGGCGCTGGGCACAACGCCTTCGGGCGGCACCTTCAGGCCGGCCACCGCGTCGAACAGCGCGCGGCGCACCAGCAGGGGATACATCGTGCGCAGAGCGGCGCCGGTCTCGCCGTTGCGCGCGGTCACGCCATCGGGAATCGCGATCTGCGCGTCGCAGGCGGGCGCGTCCAGGCCATCTTCCACCAGTTGGCGGTGACGCTCGACCCACAGGTTGTAGATGTCGCGGTAGGTCAGGTCCAGCAGGCCGTAGGGCTGCCCGGACGTGGCGGCATTGCCGTCGAACACCTGGGCGGCGCCGTCGTCCTTGGTCAGCAGCCAGCCGCGGTCTTCCAGCTCTTCAAAGAGCGGACTGGTCTTGATGACGCCCGGAAAGCCGGAGGCCGCCACATGCACGTTGTGCTTGTGAAAGAGCGCCAGCATCTGCTTGGCGTCGGGAAAGCGCTGGGCGTCCCACTCGAAAACCGTCTTGTCCGCCTGAAAGCCCCACGCGATCGGCTGAGCCAGCGTCACGGCATCGACGGGAATCTGGTTTTCGCGCATGCGCGCCACCAGGGCGACCGTCTGCGTCGGCATTTCGCCGGCGGCCTGCTGCAGCCACGCGCCCATTGCCCACAGGACGGGTTGGCCGGCGCGGCCGGTCAGCGCGGTGTACTGATTCAGGATTTCAGCGGGCTCGCCGGCAAAGAGGAACAGGTCCAGCACGGCGTCGTCGACGGTCAGCACATAGGCCGAATCCGCGGGCGCGACGCCCACCGAATGCTCCACGCGGCGCATCGAGTTGGCGTAGACGCCCCAACCGCGCGGGCTCCATGCCAACGGCAGCGCACGGTGCTCGGGGTCGTCGGAGACCACCGATTCCTCGCGGCGGTTCAGGTCCCCGGGGGTTTCGCCCAGGCCGAACACCCGCTCGTCGGCGGCCAGCGTGAAGCCGGCCGTCCAGACGGCGTCGTCGGCCTGGTCCAGCGCGTTGTACCCGAATGCGGGCGTATGCGCGGAAACCTCGGATTCGAAGACGCGGTCTTCGTTGCGGTACAGGGCGACGCGCACGGGGCTGGTCTGAATCTCCAGGGCAACGTCGCCCTGTGTGATTCGCCAACCGTCCCCGCCTTCGCGGGGCGCGATCGCGCCTTCGCCCACCGCCTCCTGGCGCGCGAGCAGCATTTCGGCCACGGCGCGCACGCGCGCGCCGGGCTTGTCATCATTGAAGTGGTTCGCCTCGCCGCAGCGCAGGCGAAAAACTCCAGGCGCATGCGCCTCGACTACCAGGTGCAACCCATCGCCCGCGTCGAAATCGAAGCGACTGGGGCGGGACGTCAGCAGCTCGACATTATCGAGCTGGGTAGTATGGGCAAAGTCGAACTTGGGCGGCACAGAGCATCCCCCGGCTTAAGCCAAAAACCATCAAAAGACGCTATTTTGACGGATTTGAGCTTTGAAATAAACTCGATCCCTCTTTTGGACGGTTAATTCATCCAAAAAAGGGGCATGAAGCCCTTGGCCTGCGCTAGGCGCACAAACGCCGCCGAGTCGCCGAATTGCCGTCCCGAAAGGTCAATTGCGGCCTACTGGCGCCAAATTCCGGCAATTCTTACAATTCTACGCCAGCCGGACAAAGCCCCCGGCCCGCATTAAATTTTTTTCATCGTGGTGAAACAAGCTGGGCCAGATCGGTCTCCAGCGGCAGGGGTTCGCCCATCAGGCGGGCCGCAATCAGGTCTCCCATCAGCGCCGACCACGACAATCCCCGCGACGCATACCCGGCGGCCAGCCAGAGACCGGGGGCATGCGGCAGTTCGCCGACCGCCGGCAAGCGGCCCGGCAGGACCGCGCGCCACCCGGCCCACCCGGGCAGGCTGCCCGGCACCAGCGCATCAAATGCCGGAAACCGGCCATCCAGCAGCCCGGCCGCCTTGCCCAGCGTGACGCCCTGCCCTTCTGCGCCCACCGAGGCCTCGGCGGCGCCGTGAACATAGGTGCTGCCGACGACGCAGCCCACCCCGATGTCCGGCAACAGATACCCCTCGCCCCCGACGATGCACCGCGGGCCACCGTCCAGCGCCGCCGCGGGGATAAGCGTGACCTCGCCGGTCAGCGCATGCATCTGGGCGACGCGGGGCAGCGGGTCCAGCAGGCCGCTGGCCGCCAGCACCTCGCGCGAACCGGCGGCATTGGCCAGGATCACGGTGTCGGCACGGGCAAGCTCCGCGCCCGACGGGTCCAGCACGCGCCACCCCTGCCCCGCAGGCGACACCCGCTCGGCGCGGCCGGGGATGACCGCCGCGCCGGACGCGGTCAGCAGCGCGTCGATCAGCAGCCCGGGCTGGACCAGCATGCCCTGTGAAAAGAACACGCCGCCGCGCGCCACGGGCAGCCCGGCCAATGCGCTGGCCTCTTCGCGCGACACTTGGCGCACCCAGTCCGCCGGAAACGCCAGGGCTTCCAGGGTGCCGGCCAGCGCCGCCGACCGGCCCGCGTCGCGCTCGACCTGGACGGTGCCGCAGACCCGGGGCGCAGCGCCGCCGGGCAGACCCTGCCAGCGCGCCAACGCCCGTTCGCTGCCCGCCCGCGACAGCCGCGCCCGCGCATTGTCATCCCGCGCGACTACCGGGGTAAGCGCCGCGGCCAAGTGGCCGGCGTGCGCCGGCGCGCCCTGCGACCGGGCGGCGTCCAGCACCGTGACGCGCCAGCCGCGGCCCGCCAGCGCCTGGGCAATGCCCGCGCCGGCCAGCCCCGCCCCCACGACCACCGCATGCCGTTCCGACGAGACCGCCGCCGGCAGCGCGGCGCCTCCGGCCTGGCGGACCTGCCCCACCGTCATATGCCATTTCCCCCCGTAGCCGGCCGCCCGCCGCACCTCGAAGCCCGCATCGGCCAGATTGCGGCGCAGTTCTCCGGTGCAGGCCCAGGTGGCGACCGTGGCGTCCGGCGCCGCCAGGCTGGCCAAGGCGCGCAACAGCGGCGGCGCCCACATCTCGGGATTGCGCTCGGGCGCAAAGCCGTCCAGGAAAAACGCGTCCACCCGCGCGCCAAGGCGCGGCGCCAACACCTGCGCATCGCCAAAACCCAAGGTCAGCGTGACGGCGCCGTTCTCGAATTCCAGTCGATGCAGTCCCGGCAGCAGCGCCGGCCACTGCGCAGCCAGCGCACGCCCCAACCCCGCCAGCGGCTCGGGCGCGTGGCGCGCCAGCAGCGCGGCAAAGTTGTCCCGCGAAAAAGGGTGCGCCTCCATCGAAACAAAGTGCAGGGCCGCGGGCCGCTGCGGATCATCCCGCCACGCTTTCCAGAGCGCCAGGAAGTTCAGCCCCAGCCCGAATCCCGTCTCGCAGACGGTGAACGACGCGCGCCCCCGCCAGCGCTGCGGCAGGCCGTTGCCGCCCAGGAAAACGTGTTCGGCTTGGCCCAGCGCCCCGGACGGCGAGTGGTAGACGTCGCCATGGACGGCACTGACCAGCCTGCCGTCGGCGTCGACGTCAACCTTCGCGGGAACCAGCGGAACGTAAGTCACAGACATCCAGCCCAATAGATACAAATACGATGAAGCGCGAATTATCGGGCCACCTGCCGATTCGCGTTGGATGCGCACCACGCGGCCCAATGGATTAGTCCGTTTGCCACAGGTTTGACCCATGGGTGGGCTTACACTGGACCAATGGATACCTACGATCAGCCCCAATCGCTGGCTTCTCCCATCGACCTGTGCGCCGCGATCGACGCGGCGGTCACGGCCGCCCATGCCGGCGCAGCCATCCTGCAATCCTACGCGCACCACCGCGCCGATCTCGTGATAGATCGCAAGGCCCGCAACGATCTCGTATCTCAGGCGGACCGCGAGGCGGAGGCCGCGATCATCCAGGAACTGAAGGCGCGCACGCCCAAGTTCGGCATCGTCGCCGAAGAAACGGGCGGCAAGGCCCAAGGCGCGGCCACCTGGTACATCGACCCGCTCGACGGCACCACCAACTTCCTGCACGACATCCCGCATTACGCCGTGTCGATCGCCCTGATCGCGCACGCGGGCACGTCGATGTCCGCCAACGAGGCCCTGGCGGAAGACACGCCGGTCATCGGTGTGGTCTACGACCCCTGCCGCGAAGAGCTGTTCACCGGCGTGTACGGCGTGGGTGCGTGGCTGAATGGCCGGCGGATCACGTGCTCGCGCACGCAGACGATCGAAGACGCCGTGCTGGCCACGGGCTTTCCGTTCCGCGACTTCTCATTTGCCGCGCAATACATGCCGATGCTGCATGACGCCATCAACCGGTCACGCGGGGTGCGCCGCATGGGCGCCGCCGCGCTGGACCTGGCCTGGACCGCCTGCGGCCGATACGACGGCTATTGGGAAATGGGCCTGGCGCCCTGGGATGTGGCTGCGGGCACGCTGATTCTGCGCGAAGCGGGCGGCGTGTGCTCCGACATGCACAAGCAGGACCCCTGGCCGATCGGCGGGCGCGTCGTGGCGGGCAATCCCGCCATCGAACGCGCGCTGCATGAAATGATCGCCCCGCACCTGGACAAGCAGGGGTAAATCGCAAGCCGCAGGCAGCCAAGTGGCGGCCTGAACACCAGAGGCCGCCTTGCGCGGCCTCTGGCACATTACGCGGACGTCTTCGCGGATACCGCCGCGGCCTGCGCGTCAGGCCGCAGCTCGCGGCGCAGGATCTTGCCCACGTTGCTCTTGGGCAGTTCGTCTCGGAACTCCACGAAACGCGGGCGCTTGTAGCCCGTCAGCTTGTCCTTGCACCACTGCTGCACCTGTTCTTCGGTCAACGCCGGATCCTTCTTTACGACGAACACCTTGACTGCTTCGCCGGAGTGTTCGTCCGGCACCCCGATCGCCGCGCACTCGAGCACGCCGGGATGCTGCGCAACCGCCGCCTCAACTTCGTTCGGATAGACCTTGAATCCGGACACCGCGATCATGTCCTTCTTGCGGTCCACGATGCGCGTGTACCCCTGCTCGTCCATGATGCCGATGTCGCCGGTACGGAAGTAGCCGTCGGCAGTCATCGAATCGCGCGTCTCGTCGGGCTTGCGCCAATACCCCAGCATGACCTGCGGCCCGCGGATGCCGACTTCGCCGCGTTCGCCGAGCGGCACCTCGTTGCCGGCATCGTCCAAAATTGCCACGTCCGTCGACGGCAACGGCAGCCCGATGGACCCGGAATACGCCGTCGCATTGGTGGGATTGACCGTTGCCACCGGCGACGTCTCGGACAGGCCATAGCCTTCGATCAGGGGCCGGCCGGTGATCTTCAGCCAGCGTTCGGCCACCTGCTGCTGCACGGCCATCCCGCCGCCCAGCGTCAGCCGCAGGCCGGAAAAATCCAGCTTCGCAAAGTCTTCGTTATGCGCCAACGCGTTGAACAGCGTATTGACCCCCGGGAACAGATTCACCGGCGTCTTGCGCCATGCATTGATCAGCGAAGGCTGGTCGCGCGGATTGATGATGAGCACGTTGCGCATGCCGGCATGCACGGCATACAGGCCGCAGACCGTCATGGCGAACACGTGGTACAGCGGCAGCGCGCTGATGATGGTGAGTTGCTGATCCGCCAGGTCATGCACGACCGGCTGCGCCACCGCTTCGGTCTGCAGCACGTTGGCCACCAGATTACGGTGCGACAGCATCGCACCCTTGGGCACACCCGTGGTGCCGCCCGTGTACTGCAGCACCGCCACGTCGTCCATCGAAATGGATGGCGGATTGAAGGGCATGTGCGCGCCTTCGCGCAGCAGCTTGGGCAGCGCATGCGCGCCGTCGATGTGCCAGGCGGGCACGATCTTCTTGATATAGCGCGCGGCCAGGTTGACCAGCGGCGCCTTCAGGCCGCCGAGCAGATCGCCCGGGCCGGTCACGACAATGTGCTTGAGATCGCCGCGATTGGAGACCTGCTGCAAGGTATGCGCGAAGTTTTCCAGGATGACGATGACGGACGCGCCGCTGTCCAGCAATTGGCGCTGCAGCTCTTCGGCGGTGTAGAGGGGATTGACGTTCACCACGGTCATGCCCGCGCGCAGCGATCCCAGCATGCACACCAGATACGCCGGCACGTTGGGCATCATCAGCGCCACGCGCGCGCCCTTTTCGAGGTTCAGGCCTTGCAGCCATGCCGCGAACGCGCGCGCCTGCCCGTCGAGCTGCGCATACGTGATGTTGCTGCCCATCGCCGTGCAGGCGATGCGCGGCGCGTAACGCTTGCAGGCCCGGTCCAGCAAGTCGGTGAGCGAGGAATAATCCTCGGTGGAGATCTCCGCAGGAACGCCTTGGGGATACTGAGCAAGCCACGGACGCGTCATGGTATTTGTCTCCATTAAATTGATTTTTGAATGATGATACCCTTTGTGCGTTCCCCATATTCCGCGCGAGTTCGCACATGAAACTCCTTGAACCCATCGTTGCCTGGCACCAGGATATTTCCAAGATCCGACGCGACATCCACGCGCATCCCGAACTGGCCTTCGAAGAGTTCCGCACCGCCGACGTGGTCGCGGCCAAGCTTGAGGAATGGGGCATCGAGATCCATCGCGGATTGGGCGGCACGGGCGTCGTCGGCATCATCCGCGGCAACCAGCCCGGCGATCGCGCCGTGGGCCTGCGCGCCGACATGGACGCGCTACCCATGCAGGAGGTCAACACCTTCACGCATGCCAGCCAGAACGAAGGCAAGATGCACGCCTGCGGCCACGACGGCCACACCGCCATGCTGCTGGCCGCGTCCCAATACCTGGCCGCGAACCGCGATTTCGCGGGCACGGTCTATGTGATCTTCCAGCCTGCCGAAGAAGGCGGCGGCGGCGCCAAGCGCATGATCGACGACGGCCTCTTCACGCAATTCCCGATGGAAGCGGTGTTCGGCATGCACAACTGGCCCGGCATGAAGCCCGGCCAGTTCGGTCTGACGCCGGGCCCCATCATGGCCTCCAGCAACGAATTCTCGATCGTCATCAAGGGCAAGGGCACGCACGCCGGCATGCCCCACCTGGGCATTGACCCGGTCATGGCGGCGGTGCAGATGGCGCAATCGCTGCAGACCATCGTCACGCGCAACCGCAATCCGCTTGACGCGGCCGTGCTCAGCATCACGCAGATCCATGCCGGCAGCGCCGACAACGTCGTGCCCAACCATGCCGAATTGCGCGGCACGGTGCGCACATTCACGCTGGACGTGCTGGACCTGATCGAACGCCGTATGGAAGAGATCGCCCGCCACACCAGCGCGGCGATGGACTGCGAAGTCGAATTCACGTTCCAGCGCAACTATCCGCCCACCATCAACCACGCCGACGAAGCCGCGTTCTGCGCCGACGTGCTGCGCGACATCGTCGGCGAGGACAACGTCAACGCCAACGTGCAGCCGACCATGGGCGCGGAAGACTTCGCCTTCATGCTGCAGGAACTGCCGGGCTGTTACGTGTGGATCGGCAACGGCACCGGCGAGCACCGCGACAGCGGCCACGGACTAGGCCCGTGCATGCTGCACAACGGCAGCTACGACTTCAACGACGATCTGCTGCCGCTGGGCGGCACCTATTGGGTGCAGCTCGCGCTCAAGAGGCTGGCCAAGGCCTGAACGAACGGCCTGGCCGCCCATTTACCCAACGTCCTGCCCGCCGACCGCCAGGCACATCGCCAGAAAGCGCTCGGCGGCGCGGGCAGCGGCGTCGGCGTGCGGCACCAGGATGCTCAGCGTGCGCGTAAGCGGCCGGGGCAGCAGGCGCAGGGCTGCCAGCGCCCCGTCTTCGTGACGCATCGACATCACGGACACGAAACCCACGCCCAATCCCGCCCGCACCGCCTGCTTCACCCCTTCCACCCCCGCCAGTTCCAGACCAACCGACGGCGCCAGACCGCCATCGCTGAACGCCCTTTCGACCAGCCGGCGTACGCCGGAACCGGGTTCACGCATCACCAGCGACGACTCCGCCAGATCCCGTAGCGTCACGGCGCCCTTGTCCGCCAGGGCGTGATCCGCCCGCACGATCGCCACCACTTCGTCCTGCCGCCACGCGTGCACCGCCGTATCGGCGGGCAGCCCGGCGGGCACGTCGCCTTCGATGAACGCCAGGTCCAGCGCCGGCAGGCGATCCACGATCTCGCGCGTGTTGCCATCGGACAGATGCAGGCTGACGGCCGGAAACGCGTGACGGAAATCCGCCACCAGGCGGGGCAGCAGATAGCTGGCCGGCGTGGTGCTGGCGCCCAGCCGCAGCGCGCCGGTTTCCAGGCCGCGCCAGGATTCGCGAACGGCCTGCGCCTGCCGGTACACCTGGCGCAGCTGCCGCGCCTGCTCCGCCAGGCGCTCGCCGGCGTCGGTCAGCGCAATGCCGTGGCCGCTGCGCCGGTACAGCGGTTCACCAAACCATTCCTGCAAGGCGCGTAGCTGGCCCGACACCGCCGGTTGCGACAGGTGCAGCGACTGGGCGGTGCGGCTGATGTTGCCGGTATCGGCGACTGCGGCAAACGTGAGCAATTGATCCGGCGTCATAGGGCTGATATCAGAATTACTGATATTCATTATTTAGATTGAAGATTTTTCAAATAATACGGCCGGATCTAATATTTCGTCTAGTTATGTAGTTATGCCCAAAGGGCCAGTAATGAACACTTCCACCACAACCGCCGTCCCCCTCCCCGCCAGCCCGGCCGCCCCAGCTGCCGCAGCGCCGGCCGCCGCAACCCCGGCCGCCTCGGCCACCCCGTGGCGCGACAAGCTCAACGGCGTGCTGTTCGTGGGCCTGATGGCCGGCGCGGTGATGCAACTGGCCGATCTGCCCTTCATCCGCCAGCTCGGCTTTTCGCCGCTGGTCGTGGGCATCGTCTGCGGCATGCTGTACGGCAACTTCCTGCGCGGCACCATGCCCGCGGACTGGGGCGTCGGCGTTAACTTCACCGCCCGCCGCCTGCTGCGCATCGCGGTCGCCTTCTACGGCCTGAACATCAGCATCCAGCAGATTGCCGCCGTCGGCATGCCGGGGCTGGCCGTGTCGGTGGCCGTGGTGGTGGGCACGCTGCTGATCGGCACCGTGGTCGGCCAGCGGTTGCTGGGGCTGGACCGCGACACCGCCATGCTGACCGCCGCGGGCAGCGCCATCTGCGGCGCCGCCGCGGTGCTGGCGTTCGAACCCACGCTGCGCGCCGCCCCCCACAAGAGCGCCGTGGCCGTGGCGACCGTGGTGCTGTTCGGCACCCTGTCCATGTTCCTGTATCCGGTCTTCTATCACTCCGGCTGGCTGAACTTCGATACGCAGGCGCTCGGCATCTACATCGGCGGCACGGTTCACGAAGTGGCGCAGGTCGTGGGCGCCGCCAGCAACATCGACCCCGCCACCACCGAGGTCGCCACCATCGTCAAGATGACCCGCGTGGCGCTGCTGGTGCCCGTGCTGCTGGTGCTTGGCATGTACCTGCGCAGCGCCGCCTCCCATGCGGACGGCCAGGGCAAGAGCGCCAAGCTTCCGATTCCCTGGTTCGCCGTCGGGTTCCTGGTGCTGGCCATCATCAATTCGCTCGACATCATTCCCGCCGATATCGTCGCGGCCATCCGCCGGCTCGACGTCTTTGCCCTGACCATGGCCATGACCGCGCTGGGCATCGAAACGCGCTTCGCCCAGATCCGCAAGGCCGGCCCGCGCGTGATGGCCCTGGGGTTCATCCTTTACGTCTGGCTGTTGGCTGGCGGCTACGGGATCGTCAAGCTGGCGACCTGATCGCCGCGCCGCGCGGGGCGGCGGGCGCCAACGCGCACGCCGCCGTCTCGTTTTTCCTGCATAATCGGCTGGTTCTCTAGCATTGGAGTCGGCCGCATGACCTCCAGCACCAAAACCCCGTTTACGACTCTGCCTGCCCATCGCGACGCGGTGTTGCGCGTCATGCCGATGCCGGCCGATGCGAACATCCACGGGGACGTTTTTGGCGGCTGGATCATGGCTCAGGTCGACATCGCCGGGTCCATCCCCGCCGCCCGCCGTGCCGCCGGCCGCGTGGCGACCGTGGCGGTCAATGCCTTCCAGTTCAAAGAGCCCGTGTTCGTGGGCGACCTGCTCAGCTTCTACGCCGCCATCGTCAAGACCGGCACCACGTCCATCACGGTCTCCGTCGAGGTCTACGCGGAACGCCAGCGGCTGGACGCCGAAGTCGTCAAGGTCACCGAGGCCACGCTGACGTATGTCGCCACCGACGAAGCGCGGCGCAGCCGCCCTCTTCCCACACTTTGAGCCGTAACGCATGACGCAGTCCGCCGCCGCGCAGAAACCGCCCGCGACGCCCCGCCGCCTCGACCCGGAAGACGCCCAGACCGCTCTCGCGGAGGTCCAGGAGCGCCTGCGGCGCCAGCAGCTCGTCGAAAGCCTGGTTCACCGCCAGGAAGAAGGCGACGCCAAGGCCCCCCTGGTCGAAGACCTGGTGCATCGCCAACACGAGGCCGAGCTCAAGACCCTTGTCGACAACCTGCATCCGGCCGACATCGCTTTTATTCTTGAATCGCTGCCCAAGGACGAGCGCCAGGCGATCTGGAAGCTGGTCAGCCCTGAGCACGACGCGGACGTTCTGCTCGAAGTCGAAGACTGGGTCCGCGAATCGCTGATCGAAGCGATGGACCGGAAGGATCTCGTCGCCGCGACCGAAAGCATGGACGCGGACGAGCTCGCCGACCTGGCGCCCGACCTGCCGCCCGACGTGGTGGCCGAAGTGCAAAAGGGCCTGACCGAAGAAGAGCGCGCGCAGCTCCTGGAAGCCATGGGCTACCCGGAAGACAGCGTGGGCGCCATCATGGACTTCGAGATGGTGCGCGTGCGCGAGGACGTCACGCTCGAGGTCGTGCTGCGCTACCTGCGTCGGCTGCACGAACTGCCCGACCACACCGACCAGATCTTCGTCGTGGACCGCCAGGACAAGCTGCAGGGCATCCTGCCCTTGTCGCGCCTGTTGGTCAGCGAGCCCGAAACCGAAGTTCGGGCGGTCATGAATTCCGACTTCCTGACGCTGAACCCGCTGGACTCCGACGCGGACGCCGCCGGCGCCTTCGAGCGTTACGACCTGGTTTCCGCCCCCGTGATGGACGACCAGGGCCGGCTGATCGGCCGCGTCACCATCGCCGACGTCGTGGACGTGATGCGCGAAGACTCGCAAGAGCAGGCGCTGTCGCGCGCCGGTCTGCAGGAAGAAGACATCTTTGCGCCGGTCAGCACCGCGCTGCGCAACCGCGCGCCGTGGCTGCTGTTCAACCTCTGTACCGCCGCCACGGCCTCGTTCGTGGCATCGCAGTTCGAGGGTACGGTCAGCCAAATCGTCATCCTGGCGTTCCTGATGTCGATCGTCGCCGGCATCGGCGGCAACTCCGGCAACCAGACCATGACGCTCATCATCCGGGCGCTGGCCATGGGCCGGATCACCGGTCGCAACCTGTGGCAACTCGTCAAGCGCGAGCTGTTCGTGACCTTGCTGGTGGGTCTGTGCGGCAGCCTCGTGGCCGCCCTGTTCGCATGGGTGATCTCGCGTTCGCTGTCCATCGCACTGGTGATGATGGCCGCCATGGTCTGCAACATGCTGGTCGGCGCCTCGGTCGGCGTGCTGGTGCCCATGGTGCGCGCACGCTTCGGCAAGGACCCGGCGATGGGTTCGTCGGTGCTGCTCACGTTCGCCACCGATTCGCTTGGCTTCTTCATCTTCCTGGGCCTGGCCACGATCTTTCTGCTGTAGCGCGCCCGCCACATCGCAACGCCGCATCGGGCTGAATCAGCCCGTGCCGCCCCGCAGGTGACAGCCCGCTGACAGGGAAGATGACACCCACTCCGTTACAGTAACGGATCTGTCATCTTTACCTGGGGCCGCAATGACCGCCAGAATCCGCGCCGCGCTGCTTTGCCTGCTGTTGTCCGTTTTCACCGTTTCCGCCCACGCCTGCGACGGCATGCCCTCGTGGGCGCAGTCGGCGTGCAACCGCATCGACCAGATCTGGACTGATGGCGGCAACGACCTGTATGTCAGCGGGTGGGCCTGGCACAACCGCGCCAAATACAGCGCCGACAAGATCGACAGCTTCCGCGAACTTGCCTGGGGCGGCGGGTACGGGCGCAGCATCTACGACGAGGACGGCGACTGGCAGGGCCTGTACGCCATGGCGTTTCTGGACTCGCACTCCAAGGTGCAGCCCATCGCCGGCTATGGCTTTCTGAAGATCGGCCAGGTCAGCGACAACTTCCGGCTCGGCGCGGGCTACACGGTATTCCTCACCGCGCGCCACGACATCATGAGCTACGTGCCGTTTCCCGGCATCCTGCCGCTGGTCAGCGCGGGCTACAAGGACGCCATGCTTTACGCGACGTACATCCCGGGCTCAAGCGGCGCGGGAAACGTGCTGTTCATGTTCGGCCGCTGGCATTTCTGAAACGCGTCAGAACGCGTGCCCCAGCTTGCGCACCAGATCGCCCAGCCGCCAGTCGTCGATGCCATGCGCACGCAGCGCGCGCGCCGTTTCCACCACGTAGTCCAGGCAAGGTCCGGAATGCCCGACCGCATTGCGCACGGACGTCAGCAGGCGGTCGTCGCAGAGATCGGCCGCGTACTCGCGGCAGGTGCGATTCAACAGGAATACCAGTCCGCGCACCGGCGCGGCGTCGGTGTGGCAGGTCAGCCAGCGCGGACGGTAGGCACCCGTGACCATCTCCCGGCGCCATAAGGCGTCAAAGACTTGCGGCACGTCGCTGGCCGCGATCTGGAAAGCCACGCCGCGGCAACAGCCGCCGCGATCCAGTCCGAACACCAGGCCGGGATTGTCGGGCGACCCGCGGTGGTCATGCGACCACAGGCACAGCGACCGGTGATAGCCCCGCACGGTGGCCAGGCGCCGCTCGCGCCAGGCAAAGCCGGGATGCCAGATCAGGGAACCGTAGGCGAACACCCACAGGTCGTCGGCGCCGTTCCAGCCGGCCAGGAGGTCATCCACCGATGCTGCTTGCCGCGATTCTTGCAATCCGGCGCAGCCGGCGGGCACTGCCAACGACATAGGGTCCTCTGATATCCCAATTCACTCCAAGACTGGAGTGAGCGATATCCTACGCCGCGCCCCGCGCAAAAGCATTGCCAGATTGGGCCCGCGCAACACGCAGAAAGAAATTTGCATCCGCGGCGGAGGGGGACTCAGGAAAAAATTTGCGCGTCCCGCGGCTACACCGCGCCCAGCGGCAATTCCGTGGTGCTTTTGATGACTTCCATCGAGAAGCTGGCGCTGACGTCCAGCAGGTCCACCGCGCCGATCAGCCGGCGATAGAAGCGGTCATAGGCTGCCATGTCCTCGACCACCACCTTCAGCAGGTAGTCCACGTCGCCCGCCATGCGATGGAACTCGACCACGTTGGGCAAGGCCATCACGGCATTGATCAGGCTTTGCGTCCATTTCTCGTTGTGCTGGCTGGTGCGGATGGACACGAACACCGTCAGGTTCAGGCCCAGCGCGCGGGGATCAAGCAGGATGGCGTTGCGCGCGATGACGCCGTCGTCCTTGAGCTTCTGGATCCGGCGCCAGCACGGCGTCACGGAAAGGTTCACCTGTTCGGCCACTTCCGCGACCGAGCAGGTCGCGTCCTTTTGCAGCAGCGCGAGTATCTTCAGGTCCGTCTGGTCCATGGGATGTCTTGACGCCATCAATAGGTCCCGGGGTAGCCGCCGCCGTCGATCAGCAGGCTCTGCCCCGTCATGTAACCCGAGTGCGCCGAGCAGACATACGCGCACAGCGCACCCAGTTCCTCGGGCTGGCCATACCGGCCGGCGGGATTGCTGCGCGCCCGTTCGTCCCACAGCTGCTCGAACGTCTTGCCGCCCTGCTCCACCATGCCCTGGATGTGCCGGGTCTGCGCATCGGTGGCGAAAGCGCCGGGCAGCAGATTGTTGATGGTGACGTTGTGCCGCACCGTCTGGCGCGCCAGGCCGCCCACGAAGCCGATCAGGCCCGAGCGCGCGCCGTTGGACAGTCCCAGCTCGGCATGCGGCGCCTTCACGCTGCGCGACACGATATTGACGATACGGCCGAACCGGCGCTCGACCATGCCGTCCACCACGCGGCGGATCATGTCGATCGGTCCCAGCATCATGGCGTCGAGCGCGGCGATCCACTCATCGCGCGACCAGTCGCGGAAGTCGCCCGGCAGCGGGCCGTCGGCGTTGTTGATGAGGATGTCGGGATGCGGACAGGCGGCGATGGCCGCGTCGCGTCCCTGCGGCAGCGTCAGGTCGGCCGACACCCAGCCCACGCCGATGCCGGTTTCGCGCGATATCTCGGCGGCGGCCTGCTCAAGCGTCTGCGGGTTGCGCGCCGCGATGGTCACCGCCACGCCCTCGCGCGCAAGCTGCAGGGCGCAGGCGCGCCCCATGCCGCGGCTGCCGCCAAACACCAATGCCTTCCTGCCGCTGATCCCCAGGTCCATGCCTGCCCTCTCTGCTGTCGCGTTGATGGCGCCGGACCTCCGCGGACCGCCGCGCCGAAGCGGTCCAGTATAGGAGCGCGCCCGCCACCAGGGAATTTTTTTCTGATCCGTCCGGCCAATAAAAATGGGGCCCCGCGAAGGGCCCCATCGGCTATGCAGCGCGACGCGGTTACCGCATCAGCCCATCCATTGGCTCACGGGCGCGGCGGTGTCCTGCAGCGGCTGCGCGATCACGTCGATCAGCGCGGGGCCATCGTGCTCCATGGCGGCCTTGATCGCGGCGTCCAGCTTGGACGGGTCCTCGACGCGCCACGCCTTCACGCCATAGGCTTCGGCGATGCGCGCATGGTCGGTGCGGTTGAAGTCCACGCTGTAGTAGCGCTTGTCGTAGCCGGCTTTCTGGCTGGCCTTGATCCAGCCATAGACCGAGTTCGAGAACACCACCATCAGCAGCGGCGCCTTGTGGCGCACGATGGTTTCCAGCTCGCCCACCGTGAAGCCGAAGCTGCCGTCGCCCATCACCGACACGCACTTCGATTGCGGACGGCCGACCCAGGCGCCCAGCGCCGCCGACATCGAAAAGCCCAGCGCGCCGTGGGCGCGGTTGGTGATGAAGTGGCGGCCAGGACGCGAGACGTCGTAATAGGCCGAAAAGTACGGGCACGGCGTGCCCGGGTCCGCGCAGACCACCGCGTCGTCAGGCAGCAGGCGGTTCAGCGACTGCACCACGCGCTCGGGGCGGATGGGCGCATCCAGGCTGGCGGCCAGCGGCTCAAGCTGCGCGCGGCGCGCTTCCTTGGCGCGTCCGGCCAGCACCGCACCGTCGGCCGCGTCGGAGGGCCGGTGCTTGATGCGCGCCTGCACTTCGGCGGACAACGCTTCGAGCGCCAGCTTGGCATCGCCCACCAGACCCACTTCGGTCAGGTAGTTGGCGCCGATCACCATCGGGTCGATGTCGATGTGCAGGATCGGCACGTTGCGGTTCGGGAAGCGCCAGTGCTCGGTCGAGGTCGACCCAGCGCGGCAACCCACGAAGAGCACCACGTCGGCAGCCGCGACCACATCGCGCGTGGCCATCACGCCGCCGTTCGACCCGACCACGCCCGCGTTCAGCGGATGGGTGTCGGCCAGGCTGCCCTGCCCGCTCACCGTCACGCACACCGCAGCCTTCAGGGCCTCGGCGACTTCCTGCAGCGCGCCGCAGGCGCCGGCGATGACGACACCGCCGCCGCAGATGATCACCGGCGAGCGCGCCGCCACCAGGCGTTGCGCGGCGCGCGCCACGTCGGCGGGATCCGGCGCGAAGCGCATGGCCGGGAAGCTGCTGTGCTCCGGCTGCGCCCACACGTCGGACGCATCCACTTCCTGCTTCATCACGTCATAGGGAAAGCACAGGTGCGCCGAGCCGGGCTTGCCGGTCGTCATGGCGCGGAAGGCCGCGCGCACCATGCCGGGGATCTGGTCCGCGCGGTCGATCGTGCGGTTCCACTTGGTCAGCGGGCGGTAGAGCGCCTCCTGGTCCAGTTCGGTCAGCGGATACTTGCCGCGCGAGCCGACGGCCACGTCCGACGTGATGCCCAGCACGGGAATCGACGATTCGTTGGCTTCGACCAGGCCGGGCAGCAGATAGGTCGCACCGCCGCCGCTCGGGCCTTCGCACACGCCGACCTTGCCGGTCACGCGGGCATAGGCGTCGGCCATGTAGGCCGCGCTGCGCTCGTCGCGCGTCAGGATGTGCTGCATGCCGTGATCCAGGCGGTACAGCGCGTCATAAAGCGGCAAGGTGGTGTCGCCGCACAGGCCAAAGATATGTTTGACGCCGTTGTGTTGCAGCATCCGCACCATCGCTTCGGCGCCGTTCATGTGTTCCATGTCATCTCCACGTAATTCGGGAGCCGGGCCGGGGCGGCGGTCAGCCGCCCCGGCCCGACGCCGTTCAGTTATCCAGATTGATCTTGCTGCTCTTGATGAAGGCGCTCCAGCGGTCGTATTCCGACTTCACGTACGCATCAAGCGCCGGACCATCGGAAGCCACGATCTCGAATCCGGCTTCCGTGACCTTCTTCTTGATCTCGGGATCGGCCAGCACCGCCTGGAAATCGGCCGTCAGCTTCTTGACGGTGGCTTCGGGCGTGCCCTTCGGGGCGAACATGCCGCTCCACGAATAGGCGACGAAGCCCGGGAAGCCCGATTCGGCCACGGTCGGCACGTTGGGCAGCTCGGGCAGGCGTTTTTCGCCCGCGACGGCCAGCGGCTTGATCTTGCCGCCCTGAATCTGGCCGCGTAGCGCCGCAAAGCTCAGCCACGTCATGTTGGCTTGCCCGCCGACCACAGCCTGGATGGCCGGTCCGCCGCCGCCGTAAGGCACGTGCAACAGCTCGACCTTGGACAGCCGCTTGAGCTCTTCCGGCGCCAGGTGGTTCAGCGAACCCACGCCCGTGGACGCATAGTTGAACTTGTTGGGCGGCTGCTTGGCGGCCGCCGCCAGGAACTCCTTCAGGTTGTCCCCAGGCACGCTCGGATTTGCGCCGATCACCAGCGGAAAGCGCACCGTCTGCCCAATGGCGACAAAGTCCTTGAACGTGTCGTACGGCAGCTTGGGCTTCACGGCCGGATTGATGCCGTGGTTGTCGAAGCTGACCAGCAGCGTGTTGCCGTCCGGCTCGGCCCGCGCGACGAACGCCGTGGCGATCTGGCTGGCGGCGCCCGGACGGTTCTCGACGACCACCGCGCGGCCGCCCATCTGCTGCGACAGGCGCGGCTGCAGGATGCGCGCCAGGATGTCGGTGCTGCCGCCCGGCGGATACGGCACGACGAGTATCAGCGGCCGTTCCTCGGCCATCGCCGGCGCGGCGACAAAGGCGCCCCCGGCCGCGGCCAGCGTGCATACCGCCGCCAGCGTCCGCTTGATCGTTCTATTCATCAGTTTTCCCCTGCTGTTGTGGTGTTGGCCGGCACTGCCGTGGCGGGTTCGGCCTGGTCCCGCATGTAAATCGTTGAGAAACCCGTGCGTATGACATCGGTGATCTGGTCCAGCCGCCGGCCGATATGCGCGCTGATGAGGCCGGGCAAGGCCTCGATGTCGCGCTTTTGCAGCGCGTCCACGATGCGCAGATGTTCGCCTTGCGTATGGCTGCGGCGCCCTTGCTGCATGTCGATCCAGCGCACGAAATGAATGCGCGCGTTGACGCTTTCCAGCGCACGCACGAATTCGTCGTTGCGGGAGTAGCGGGCCAGCGCCAGGTGAAAGGCTTCGTCCAGTTCCAGCAGCCGGGCCGCATCGCTGTCGTCGGGCTCGTCGCGCGAACGTTCGACGAAGGCGCGCAGGCTGGCAAGCTCCTCGTCGGTGGCGCGCTCGCAAGCCGCGCGCACGATGCCGGCTTCCAGCACCGCGCGGTATTCGTAGAGGCTGTGGATCTGCTTGGCGTCCAGCAGGCGGGCAATGAAGCCGCGGTTGACCGAGCGCGTCAGAAACCCCTCGACCATCAACTGGTTCAGTACCTCGCGCAGCGGTGTGCGGCTTACATTGAGCCGGCGCGCCAGCTCCACCTCGTTGATGCGTTCGCCCGGCTTGAACTCAAACCGCACCGCCATGGCCTTGACGGCGCCATACAGCTCCGCCTGCCCGGCCGAGGTGCGGGCCGCGCGGGGAGTGGGTTGGGTCGCGAGTCGAGTTGCGGGTTGGGACAGCGTCATACCGGATCGCCTGTGGCAAAGTTCCAGTCGGAATGAAGTGCATACTAAAGTGCATACACTTTGAGCGGCAACCCGGGTTTGCCCGAAGCGCGTGGCGTTCTACCCGGGCGGAACCCCAGATCCGGAAGCAACCGCCAGGCATGAAAAAGCCCGCCTGTAGAGGCGGGCTAGTCGCTGGGGACGGTTGGACGGCGACGGCCTACAGCCCAGTGTCCAGCGTGTAGTGCGCGCCGTCGCGATTCTCGAGGGTCAGCGTGGACAGGACCGGCGTCTGCGCAGTGTCGTCCTGCTGGACGTGAATACGCAGGTTCGCCAACGGCACGTCCCACCCGCCGTTGGCGGCTTCGGCAGTCACCCCGGCGACCAGCGCCAGACGCTCGGCCACGCCACGGGCGTCCGCCGCGCGCGCGTCGATGCGTTGCAGGCTGCGGGCGCCATTGGGATGCGCCATCAGATCGGGGGACCAGACGCACTCGGGCGTCAGGTGCCGGCAGAAATACATGCGGATGCCAGGCAAGGGCTGCTCGGCAAAGCGCACGGTGTGGAAACGGGCTTGGACTTCCTGACCGTCCAGCATGGCCGGACGGGTCAGTTCTTGCACGGGATTGACGGCAAAGCCGGCATCCTGCAGCCGCTTGTAGGTGGCCTCGGCGTCATAGGTCCGGAACACCAGCGCTTCCAGCCCAAACGGCGAATCGGCAATTTCCTTGCGCGCGGGCGGCGCGCCCGGCGGCCAGCCCAGCAGTTCGACGTACGTGCCTTCCAGCACGATCAGGCGATTGCACGACCCCAGGTTGTGCACAGCCTTGTCGCTGAGATGAAAACCCTGCCGTTCGTAATGGGGCGCCAGCGCATCCAGCCGGTCGCGCACCATGACGACGGCGTGGTCGAATTCAGTGCGGCCAACGGAATGCAGCATGAAGGCTAACCCCTTTTATCAGACCAACTTACCGTGGCACTGCTTGTACTTCTTGCCGCTGCCGCACGGGCACGGATCGTTGCGGCCGACCTTGGGCAGTGCGTTGCGCGCGGGTTGCGCACCCGTCTCCTGCGCATCGGAAGCCAGCGCCTCGTCGTAGTCGGAGTGGTGATACTGCACGTTCTGCACATGCGACTGCGCCGCTTCGGCTTCGGCCTGCTCGACCTGTTCCGACGACTGCACGCGCACCGTCATCAGCACCTTCACCACGTCGTCGCGCACGCGTTCCAGCATGCCCGAGAACAGCTCGAAGGCTTCGCGCTTGTATTCCTGCTTGGGATTCTTCTGCGCATAGCCGCGCAGATGGATGCCCTGACGCAGGTAATCCAGCGCGGACAGGTGCTCGCGCCAGTGCGTGTCGATCGCCTGCAGCATGATCGAGCGCTCGAACTGCGACCACGATTCCTCGCCCACCTGGTCGACCTTGGCCTGGTACGCATCGCGCGCCGCCGCAACCACGCGTTCGCGCAGTTCTTCGTCGTTCAGGTTGGGTTCCTTTTCCAGCATCTCCGTCAGCGGCAGATGCAGGTGCCAGTCGGCTTCAAGCGCCTTTTGCAGCGCGGGGATGTCCCACTGTTCTTCCACCGATTCCGGCGGCACGTACGTGTTGAACAGATCGGTCACCGCGGCGTCGCGCAGGTTCTGCACGGTGGCGCCGACGCTGGAGGCTTCCAGCACGTCATTGCGCTGCGAGTACAGCACCTTGCGCTGGTCGTTGGAGACGTCGTCGTATTCCAGCAATTGCTTGCGGATGTCGAAGTTGCGGCCTTCCACCTTGCGCTGCGCGGTCTCGATCGAACGCGTGACCATGCCGGCCTCGATGGGCTCGCCCTCGGGCAGCTTCAGGCGTTCCATGATGGCGCGCACGCGGTCGCCCGCGAAGATGCGCATCAGCGAATCTTCCAGCGAGAGGTAGAAGCGGGACGAGCCCGGATCGCCCTGGCGGCCGGCACGGCCACGAAGCTGGTTGTCGATACGGCGCGATTCATGGCGCTCGGTGCCGATGATGCGCAGGCCGCCCGCGGCCTTGACCTGGTCGTTCAGCGGCTTCCATTCAGCGCGGATCTTGTCGATGCGCGCCGTCTTTTCGGCTTCGGACAGCGATTCGTCGGCGCGGATCAGGTCGACCTGCTTGTCGACGCTGCCGCCCAGCACGATGTCGGTACCGCGACCGGCCATGTTGGTGGCGATCGTGATGTGACCCGGCTTGCCGGCTTCGGCCACGATCTCGGCTTCGCGGGCGTGCTGCTTGGCGTTCAGGACCTCGTGCGGCAGCTTGGCCTTCTTCAGCAGGCCGGACAGCAGCTCGGAGTTCTCGATGCTGGTGGTGCCGACCAGCACGGGCTGGCCGCGCTCGTGGCAATCGCGGATGTCTTCGAGGATGGCGTTGTACTTCTCGCCGTCGGTCTTGAAGACCTGGTCGTTCTGATCCTTGCGGACCATGGGCTTGTTGGTCGGGATGATGACCGTTTCGAGCCCGTAGATTTCCTGGAATTCGTACGCTTCCGTGTCGGCCGTACCGGTCATGCCGGACAGCTTTTCGTACATGCGGAAGTAGTTCTGGAACGTGATCGACGCCAGCGTCTGGTTCTCGTGCTGGATCTTCACGCCTTCCTTGGCTTCGACGGCCTGGTGCAGACCATCGGACCAGCGGCGGCCCACCATCAGGCGGCCCGTGAATTCGTCCACGATCACCACTTCACCGTCCTGCACGACGTACTGCTGGTCGCGGAAGAACAGGGTGTTGGCACGCAGCGCCACCATCAGGTGGTGCATCAGCGCGATGTGACGCGGGTCGTAGAGCGATTCGCCTTCGGGCAGGATGCCCAGACGGGCAAGAATGCCTTCGGCGTGTTCGTGACCGGCTTCCGACAGGTAGACTTGCTGGCTCTTTTCGTCGACCCAGTAATCGCCTTCGGGTTCCGGCTCTTGCGGCTTGGGCTCGTGCGCCATGCGCGTGAGCAGCGGCGGCACCGCGTTCATGCGGACGTAGAGTTCGGTGTGGTCTTCAGCCTGGCCGGAGATGATCAGCGGCGTGCGGGCCTCGTCGATCAGGATCGAGTCCACTTCGTCGACGATGGCGTAGAACAGCACGCGCTGGCGGCGGTCCTCAACACGGAATTCCATGTTGTCGCGCAGGTAGTCGAAACCGAATTCGTTATTGGTGCCGTACGTGATGTCGGCGGCGTACGCGGCCTTCTTTTCCTCGTTCGGCTGCTGCGGCACCACCACGCCCGTGGACATGCCCAGGAACCGGTACAGGCGCCCCATCCATTCGGCATCGCGGCGGGCCAGGTAGTCGTTCACCGTGACCACGTGCACACCCTTGCCAGCGATGGCGTTCAGGTAGACGGGCAGCGTCGCCATGAGCGTCTTGCCTTCACCCGTGCGCATTTCGGCGATCTTGCCGTTATGCAGGGCGATGCCGCCCAGCATCTGCACGTCGAAGTGCCGCATGCCGAACACCCGCTTGCCGGCTTCGCGCACAACGGCGAACGCTTCGGGAAGCAGATCGTCCAGGGACGTGCCCTGGGCGTGGCGGGATCGGAATTCGTCGGTCTTGGCCGCCAGTTCCGCGTCGGAGAGCGCGGAGATCTTGGGTTCGAGCCCATTGATCTGGGTTACCAGCTTGCGATACTGCTTAAGCAGCCGGTCGTTGCGGCTACCTATGAGTTTTTTGAGCAGAGAAACCATGCGTATGTCGGCCGCACGAGCCACACCACACCCGAAAGCGCCTGGGGCAGCGTCACCCGTGACTTGATGTTATTGGTTGAGCGGGGGTCCGCTGGGAAACGAACCAGTTTAACGCACCTGGAGCGTAATAGCCTGGACCTATGACCAGGGTAGCACTGTTGGCCGGTTTGACCGGCCAACCCGCGAAGGGTTCACGGCGCGGCGGCCTGCGCGACCGTGGGCGGCGCGTGCTGAGGCTGAGGGCCCAGAAAGAGGCGCGGATCCAGCGGCTGCCCGGCAAGACGGACCTCGAAATGCAGGTGCGGCCCGGTAGATCGGCCGGAACTGCCCACGCGCGCCACCTGCTGGCCGCGCTCGACCAGATCGCCCTGCTTGACCAGCAACGAGGACGCATGGGCATAGCGGGTGATCAGGCCGTCGCCGTGGTCGATTTCGACCATGTTGCCAAAGCCGGGGGCCCACTTGGCCTCGAGCACCACGCCGCCGGACGCGGCCAGGATCGGCGTGCCCGAGGGCGCGGCGAAATCCAGCCCTTCGTGCATGGCCGAGCGGCCCGTCACCGGGTTGCGGCGCCAGCCATACGAAGACGACAGATAGGGGTAATCGGTGATCGGCATGGCGGTCGGCATGCGCGCCTGATCCGCCGAACGCTTGGTGAGCGCCGCATCCAGCAGCTTCAGGTTGTCAGTCTGCTGCGACAGCCGTGCCTGGATCTCGTCGAGCTGCCGGCCCAACGCCTCGGCCGACGCCGCGCTGGGCGGCGGATGGTCGGTGAAGAGGTCGTCCATGACCTGCGTGGCTTCGGGGTGAGCCGGCGCCTCAGGCTGCGCCGACGCAAGCTGCTGAGCCAATTCGGGGTCGGTATAAGCCACGCCCGCCACCTTGGCCACGCGCTGGCCGAGGCCGTCAATGCTGACCAGCTTGGCCTGCAGTGCGCCCACCTTCGAGGCCAGCAGATTCATGTTTTCACGCAGGAAATCGGCGTCGCGCCCAGGCTGCTCGGAAAGCGGCCATCCCATCGTGTGGACGGCGGGAAGGATGGGAGTGATGTATCGTTGAAGCGCTGCGCCAAAAATGGCCGCGGTAATCAAGGCGCCCCCCAGAAACAACGCCAGTCGCGCGCCGCCCAGGGTGAGATGCCCGTCCTGCCCGTCCCGGGCGTGCATAATCACGATCTTCAAGGTTTGCTTCCTAATTCTTTTAAAGCCGGCATGAATAGACCCGCTTCATACCGTCAACGTTCCAGTACCAGCCGGCGCGGTGAAAATACCGCCCTGGGATGGCTGGGTCATGACATGCGGGGCGCCGGTGTATTGGCGACTGCCCGCAAGCATCTGCAAATTCAGTACGCGGTGGCGGCGGTGTTGCCCGCTCCGCTGGGTGCTGTGTGCCAGGTCGCCAAGCTGGAAAACCTGTGTCTGCATCTGGTGGTGCCCACCGCCGCGCACGCGGCCAAGATGCGTCAGTTGGCGCCGCGCATCGCGCGGTCACTGGCGGACCAGGGCTGGAACCTTAACGAAATTGCCATCAAGGTACAAGCCGGGTTACCCAAGCCCGGCGCCCGTCAGCCGCGCCCTCCCAAAGAGGCGCAGCCCCTGAACGACAAGGCATTGGGCGCGTTCGAAACGCTGCACGACAATCTGCGGCCGGGTCCGTTGGCCGATGCTGTCGCCAAGCTCTTGAGGCATCACAAGAGTAGCTGAGCAACCGGGCTTTGTCCGGCAACTCGGGGGTCCGGAAACGTCGCGAAACCAACTTTTCAGACCGATGGCCGGATGGTTTGCTACCGGATTGCGACTACCGCGCGAGGGGATGACGGCCAGCGTCGTCCCAAAGTAGAAACCCAGGCGGGAATCTAAACCGAAACCCGCGCGGGATTGGGGTCAGGCCCCTGCGCGGGTTCAGCGGAAAGCCTGGCGTCAGGCCAGCTTCCATTCGTGGCGAAACGCCTGGGGCGCTTCTGCCTGCGATTCGTACGTGACGATTTCCCAGGCGTCGCGCTGCTCGAGCAGCGCGCGGGCGAGCTGGTTGTTCAGGCCGTGGCCTGACTTGCACGCCACATAGCGCGCCACCAGCGGTTTGCCCAGCAGATACAGGTCGCCGATGGCGTCCAGGATCTTGTGCTTGACGAATTCATCGTCGTAACGCAGCCCGTCGCTGTTCAGCACACGGTACTCGTCCATGACGATGGCGTTATCCAGGCTGCCGCCGCGGGCCAGGCCCATCGACCGCAAGGCCTCGACTTCATTCACGAAACCAAACGTGCGTGCCCGCGCGATCTCGCGCACGTACGAATGCGTGGCGAAATCGATCTCGGCAAAATTTGCCGTGGAGTCGATGGCGGGGTGGCGAAAGTCGATCGAGAAGGCCAGCGCGTACCCTTCATGGGGTTCGAGACGGGCCCATTTCTCGGTGCGTCCTTCGCCTTCACGCACTTCCACCGGCTTCAGGACACGGATGAATTGCTTGGGCGCGTTCTGCTCGACGATGCCCGCCGAGCGCAACAGGTACACAAACGTCGCCGCGCTGCCGTCCATGATGGGGACTTCTTCGGCAGTGAGGTCGACGTGCAGGTTGTCGATACCCAGGCCGGCCAACGCCGACATGAGATGCTCCACGGTCGACACGCGAACATTGCCCTGCTGCAGCACGGACGCCATGCGGGTATCGCCCACGCCCGTGGCTTGCGCGGGCAGGTCAACGACCTGCGGCAGATCCACACGGTGAAAGACGATGCCGGTATTGGGCTGTGCCGGACGCAGGGTGAGCTCTACCCGCCGTCCTGAGTGGACGCCGACGCCTGTCGTGCGGACGAGATTCTGGATGCTGCGCTGTCGGAACATGAGACTTGGAATTTTGAACCCGGAAGCCGGCAAGATAAGTACGGATTGCCGGCGTAACCGAAGTATTGTAACGCTGTCCGATCCTTGCCGCCATTCAAACTGGTGCTCAGACCGACCGAAACCTCCGTCCCTTATTTAACGTGCAAGGGAAACACGGACCGCTCTGCCTCCGGCTCGCCCGTGGGGACAGGCGAGCCGGAGATGAGGGAGTGCAGTTAGAGCCGTTGACCGGCTCTAGGTTCAGTCCGCCTGCTTACGCAGGAAGGCCGGGATGTCGAAATGATCCATCCCCGAGCTTTCCAGCGCGCGCACCTGGGCCGACGCCTGGCTGCGCGGATTGCGCATGACAGACGGCATGTCCAGGTTGCGGTAATCACCGCCTTGACCGGCCGGCATCGTGCCCATGGGCATGTTGTCGGTGCCGGTGCGCAGCACTTCAGCGGTGGTCTGCACCAATTGCGGACGGGCTTGCGCGCGGCCAAGGCCGGTTGCAACCACCGTGACACGCAGGTTTTCGCCCATGGACTCGTCGTAGGCGGTGCCGAAGATCACGGTCGCGTCGTCCGAAGCGTAGCTGCGGATCGTTTCCATGATTTCACGCGTTTCGCGCATCTTCAGCGAGCGGCTGGCGGTGATGTTGACCAGCACGCCACGCGCGCCGTTCAGATCCACGCCTTCCAGCAGCGGGCAAGCAATGGCGTGCTCGGCGGCAACACGTGCGCGGTCCGCGCCCGATGCCGACGCCGTGCCCATCATGGCCTGGCCCTGCTCGCCCATGATCGTCTTGACGTCTTCGAAGTCGACGTTGACGTTGCCTTCGACGTTGATGATTTCGGCGATACCCGCGCACGCGTTGTGCAGGATGTCGTCGGCCGAACGGAAGCAGTCTTCCTGCGTCGCGTCCTCGTCCATCAGCTCATAGAGGTTCTCGTTGAGCACCACGATGAGCGAATGCACGTGCTTGGCCAGTTCCGAGATACCGTCCTCGGCCATCTTCAGGCGCTTGTTGCCTTCAAAGGTGAAAGGCTTGGTGACCACGCCCACGGTCAGGATGCCCAGTTCCTTCGCCACTTCGGCCACGACCGGACCTGCACCGGTACCGGTGCCGCCGCCCATGCCCGCGGTGATGAAGACCATGTGCGCGCCGTTCAGCGCGGCACGGATTTCCTCACGCGCGGTTTCAGCCGACGCGCGTCCCTGCTCGGGCTTGGCGCCCGCGCCAAGGCCGGTCCGGCCCAGGCGGATCTGCACCGGCGCATTGGTTGCCGCCAGCGCTTGCGCATCGGTATTGGCGCAGATGAAATCCACCCCGTGCACACCGCTGCGAATCATGTGCGCCACGGCATTGCCGCCCGCACCACCCACACCAACGACCTTGATTACGGTCCCTTTGGTGTTGTTCTCAAGCATCTCAAAGTTCATCATGATGACTCCCTCACAAGTCCGATTTTGCAAATCACAAAAATTCCCCGACAACCTATCTTTTGTGAATCGCCTCAAAGCCGACGCCGGCTACATAGGCCCGCCACGGGTTTGAGACGCCTCCTCTTTCTGGCGCTCCCCGCAAAACTGCCGCGGTTCGCACCAAGGAGCAGGCCCCAACCTGCACCCTTTAATTCATAAACCACTCCTTCATGCGCGCAAGCAGGCTCTTGAAGTTGCCCGTCTGCGCAGCCACCTTGCGGCCGCGCACACGCTGCATGCGCGCTTCCTGCAGCAGCCCCATCACCGTCGAGAAGCGCGGATTGCGCATCACATCGGCAAGGCTGCCTTCGTACTCGGGCACCGCCACGCGAACCGGCTTGAGGAACACGTCCTCGGCCAGTTCGATCATGCCGGGCAGCTGCGCGGATCCGCCGGTCAGGACCACGCCGGAAGCCAGCAGGTCCTCGTAGCCGGAATCGCGCACCACCTGTTGCACCAGCGTGAACAGTTCTTCGACGCGCGGCTCGATCACCGCGCCCAGCGCCTGGCGCTTGACCTGGCGGGGGCCGCGGTCGCCCAGGCCCGGCACTTCCACGGACTCCTCCGGGCTGGCTAGCACCTGCTTGGCGACGCCGTAGCGCAGCTTGATTTCTTCGGCATCGGGCGTGGGCGTGCGCAGCATCGCCGCGATGTCGTTGGTGATCTGATCGCCGGCGATGGGCAGCACGGCGGTGTGGCGGATTGCGCCGCCGGTGAAGATGGCCACGTCGGTCGTGCCGCCGCCGATATCGACGAGAACGACGCCCAGTTCCTTTTCGTCAGCCGTCAGCACGGCCAGGCTGGAGGCGAGCGGCTGCAGGATCAGGTCCTGCACTTCCAGGCCGCAGCGGCGCACGCACTTGACGATGTTCTGCGCGGCGCTGACCGCGCCTGTCACGATGTGCACGCGCACTTCCAGGCGCAGGCCGCTCATCCCGATGGGTTCGCGGATGTCTTCCTGGCCGTCGACGATGAACTCCTGCGTCAGCACGTGCAGCACCTGCTGGTCGGTCGGGATGTTCACCGCCTTGGCGGTCTCGATGACGCGGGCGACGTCGGTGGCGGTGACTTCCTTGTCCTTCACGGCGACCATGCCGCTGGAATTGAAGCTGCGGATATGGCTGCCGGCGATGCCGGTGTAGACGTCTCGAATCTTGCAATCTGCCATCAGCTCGGCTTCTTCAAGCGCGCGCTGGATGGAATTCACAGTGGTCTCGATATTGACGACCACGCCCTTGCGCATGCCGCGCGATTCGTGCTGGCCCAGGCCTAGCACTTCGAAGCGGCCTTCAGGCAGGATTTCAGCCACCACAGCCACCACCTTGCTGGTGCCGATATCGAGGGCGACGATAAGGTCCTTGATGTCACGGGTCATGGCGTTAGCGTTTCTTGGGAGGTTTCGGTGTGGATTTGGATTTGGTTTCCGACGCGGGCAACGGGGCCAGCGCCAGGGCGAAACCATTCGGATATCGCAGGTCGGCCTGCGTGATGGAGCGCCCTTCCAGGCGTCCCGCCACGGTGGGCCACGCCTGCACAAAGCGTTGAATACGAGCCGCGAACGGCAAGGCGCCGGGCAGGCCATGCGGGTCCGGCGCATCGGCGCCCGGATCGCGGCCAAGGTCCAGCAGCATGCCGTTGGAAAGCACGACGCGCCAGGCGTAACGCGGGCTCAGTTCCAACTTTTCCACATGCATGTCCAGCGGCGCGAACCAGCGCGCCAATTCGGCATAGCGCTGCACGACCAGCGCCTCCGTGCCGTCGGGTCCGGAGAACTGCGGCAGCACCGTATCGTCGTCCACCTCGCCCGTGTTGGCCGTGAACGCCTCGCCCCAGGTGTTGATCATCTGGTTTTCGTTCCACAGCGCCAGGGGCTGCTGCTCTTCGATGCGCACGCGCAGCACGTTCGGCCAGATCCGCCGCACGGTGGCATGCCGGACCCACGGCACCGATTCGAAGATCTCGCGCGCGTCGTCCAGGTCCACCGTGAAGAAGTTGCCCTTCACGCGGCCCGCGATCGCCGAGCGCACGGCGCCCGTCGACACGTAGTGCAGCTCGGTGTCCGGCATTGATTCCAGCTCGATCGCCGACAGCGTGAAATACGGACGCTGCGCTACCCACACCACGCCCGCGATGAGCATGGCGGCAACCGCCAGCACGGCGAGCGTGTTGGCGATCAGGTTGGTAGTACGAGCGTCGTTCCACACGGAGTATCCAGGTCAAGCGTTGCGGGCGTGGCCGTGCACCTTGCACGAGGCCTCGGACAGGATGGCCACGCACAATTCTGCATAGCTGATCCCCACGGCCTTCGCAGCCATGGGCACCAGGGAGTGGCCGGTCATGCCGGGCGAAGTATTCATTTCAAGCAGCCAGGGCCGGTTGTCGGCATCGAGGATGAAATCGGCGCGGCCCCAGCCTTCGCAGCCCAGGGTCTGATACGCCTTGACGGCAATCCGCGCGACTTCTTCAGCGACGTCCGCGGGCAAGGCGGCCGGGCAGAAATACTGCGTGTCGTCGGAGAAATACTTGTGTTCGTAGTCGTAGTTGCCGCCTGGCGCCGCGATCTCGATCACGGGCAGCGCGCGCGCCGCCTTGCCCGAGCCCAGCACGGCCACGGTCAGCTCGCGTCCGGTGATGAACTGTTCGGCCAGGACCTCGCTGTCGTACTGCGCGGCCGCGGCGTAGGCTTCCTTCATGTCGGAATAGCCGACGACCTTGGTGATGCCCACGGTCGAGCCCTCATGCGGCGGCTTGATGATCAGCGGCAGCTGCAGGCGGTCCGGAACCAGGCGCAGTTCCGTATCCTCGTCCAGCACTTCAAAGTCAGGCGTGGGCAGGCCGTGCTGCAGCCAGATGCGCTTGGTCATGGTCTTGTCCATGGCCAGTGCCGAGGCCATCGGGCCGCTGCCGGTGTAAGGGATGCCCAACAGTTCCAGCGCGCCCTGCAGGGTGCCGTCTTCGCCGTAACGGCCGTGCAGCGCGATGAACACGCGGTCAAAGCCTTGATCAGCCAGCTCGGCAAGACTGCGCTCGCCGGTGTCGAACAGGTGCGCGTCCACGCCGGCGCTGGTCAGCGCCTCGTGCACGCCCTTGCCGGACATGAGCGAGACTTCACGTTCGGCGGACCGGCCGCCGTACAACACACCTACCTTGCCGAATTGCTTGCTCATGCCAGCTCTCCCACCTGGGCCGGGACCTTGCTGATCGAACCCGCCCCCATCACGATGACGACGTCGCCATCGCGCACAAAATCCACAACGGTCTGCGGCAGTTCCGCCACGTCTTCCACAAACACCGGCTCGACCTTGCCGGCCACGCGCAGTGCCCGCGACAGCGCGCGTCCGTCGGCCGCGACCAGCGGGGGCTCGCCCGCGGCGTAGACCTCGGTCAACAGCACCGCGTCGGCGGTGCCCAGCACGCGCACGAAATCCTCGAAGCAATCGCGCGTCCGCGTGTAGCGGTGCGGCTGGAAGGCCAGCACGATGCGACGGTCGGGCCAAGCGCCGCGCGCCGCGGCCAGCGTTGCCGACATTTCGACCGGATGGTGGCCGTAGTCGTCGATCACCGTGAAGGTGCCGCCGCCATGGTTGGCCGGCACCGGGAATTCGCCTGTCTGGGTGAAGCGGCGGCCCACGCCCTTGAAGGAAGCCAGCGCCTCGCAGATGGCGGCGTCGGACACGCCCAGCTCGGTCGCCACGGCAATCGCGGCCAGCGCGTTGCGCACGTTGTGCAGGCCGGGCAGATTCAGTTCGACGTTCAGCGGCGGCAGCAGCGTGTCACGGTGGGTGCGCTGCACGTTAAAGCGCATGCGCGTGCCGTCCGGCCGCACTTCATACGCCCGCACCTGCGCGTCCTCGTTCAGGCCGTAGGTCGTGATGGGACGCGACACGAACGGCATGATCTCGCGCACGTTCGCGTCGTCCGAGCACAGCACGGCGCTGCCATAGAACGGCAGGCGCTGCGTGAACTCGATGAACGCGCTCTTGAGCCGCGCCACGTCGTGCCCGTAAGTGTCCATGTGATCCGCATCGATATTGGTCACGATGGCCATCACGGGCAGCAGGTTCAGGAACGAGGCGTCCGACTCGTCGGCCTCGACCACGATGTAGTCACCCTGCCCCAGTCGCGCATTGGCGCCCGCCGAATTCAGCCGGCCGCCGATCACGAACGTGGGATCCAGGTCGCCCGCCGCCAGCACGCTGGCGACCAGGCTGGTCGTGGTGGTCTTGCCGTGCGTGCCGGCCACGGCGATGCCGCGTTTCAAGCGCATCAGCTCGGCCAGCATGATGGCGCGCGGCACCACCGGGATGCGCGCCGAGCGCGCCGCGATCACTTCGGGGTTGTCGCCCGCCACCGCGGTGGACGTGACGATGGCGCTGGCGCCCGTGACGTTGCTGGCGGCATGGCCGATCGCGATCTTCACGCCCAGCGCGGCCAGGCGGCGCGTCACCGCCGACTCGTTCAGGTCGGAACCGCTGATGTCGTAGCCCAGGTTCAGCAGCACTTCGGCAATGCCGCTCATGCCCGAACCGCCGATGCCTACAAAATGGATATGTTGAATTCTGTGTTTCATGATGAACGCCCCGCTGCTTGTTCACAGACGTCGGCGATATGGGCGGCCGCGTCGGGACGCGCATGCGCGCGGGCCCGGACGGCGACAGCCTCGAGTTCTTGTCGGGTGCGCTGGCTCAGCCAGTCCGCCAGCCACTCGGGCGTCATGGCGGTCTGCGGCTGCAGCCAGGCGGCCTGCGCATCGCTCAGGAAGCGCGCGTTGGCGGTCTGGTGGTCGTCGATGGCGTGGGGGAACGGCACGAACAGCGCCGCGACGCCGGCGGCCGCCACTTCGGACACCGTCATGGCGCCCGCGCGGCAGATCAGCAGATCGGCGTCGGCCATGGCGCCCGCCATGTCGTCGATGAAGGCGCGGCAGTCGGCTTGTACTCCCGCCTGGGCGTACGCCTGCTGCAGCGCCGGCAAATGTTGTTCACCGGCCTGGTGGACGACCGTCGGCCGGTGGCCAAGCGGCAGACGCGCAAGCGCCTGCGGCACGGTGGTATTCAAGGCTTGCGCCCCCAGGCTGCCGCCCACCACCAGCACGCGCAGCGGGCCGCTGCGGCTGGCATAGCGTTCGGCGGGGTCCGGCAAGGCGCACAGGTCGGCGCGCACCGGATTGCCCATGGCTTCGCCCTTGGGCAGCACGCCGGGGAATCCGCTCAGCACGCGGCGCGACATCTTCGCCAGGCATTTGTTGGCGGTGCCAGCGACGGCATTCTGTTCATGCACGACCAGCGGCGTGCCGCGCAGCGCGGCAATCACGCCGCCCGGGAACGCCACGTAGCCGCCCATGCCCAGCACCACGTCGGGGCGCACGTCGGACAGCCGCGACCACGCTTGGGCGAACGCGCGCAGCAGCAGGAACGGCAGCTTGAGCAGCGCGGACGCGCCCTTGCCGCGCACGCCCTGGAAGTGCAGCGGCACCAGCTCGATGCCGCGCGGCGGCACAAGGCGGCCTTCCATCTTGTCGGGATTGCCCAGCCACAGCACGCGCCAGCCGCGCGCTCGCAGCACATCGGCCACGGCGAGACCCGGCATGATGTGGCCGCCGGTGCCGCCGGCCATGATCAGGATGGTGCGGGCGGCGGTCATACCCGTCCTCCGCGCATCATGATGCGGTTTTCCACGTCGACCCGGATCAGCATGGCCAGCGCGCACAGGTTCATCACCACGCCCGAGCCGCCGTAGCTCATCAGCGGCAGCGTCAGGCCCTTGGTGGGCAGCAAACCCAGGCACACGCCCATGTTGATGAACGACTGCACGCCAAACCACATGGCCACGCCGTGCGCGACCAGGCCGGCGAACGTGCGCTCCATGGCGATGGCCTGGCGGCCGATGTCAAAACCGCGATAGACGATGAGAGCAAACAGCGAAATCACCAGCATGACGCCGGCAAAGCCCAGTTCCTCGCCCACCACCGCCATCAGGAAGTCGGTGTGCGCCTCGGGCAGGTAATGCAGTTTTTCGACGCTGGCGCCCAGGCCCACGCCGAACCATTCGCCGCGGCCCAGCGCAATCAGCGAGTGCGAAAGCTGGTACGCGCTGCCGTAGGCATTGTCTTCGTTCCAGGGATCCAGGTAGGCGAACAGACGCGCACGGCGCCACGGCGACAGCCAGATCAGCATCAGGAACGTGCCCACCAGCACGGCGAGCAGGCTGCTGAAATACTTGCCGTTGATGCCGCCCAGGAAGAGGATGCCGATGGCGATGGCGACGATCACCATGAACGCGCCCAGGTCGGGCTCGAGCAGCAGCAGCATGCCAACGCCGGCCAGCGCGAACGCCATCGGCAGGAAGCCGCGGGCAAAGGCCTGCATGTGCTCCTGCTTGCGAACCGTGTAGTCAGCCGCGTACAGCAAGGCGGCAAGCTTCATCAGTTCGGACGGCTGGAAGTTCAGCGGACCCAGCGGGATCCAGCGGTGCGCGCCGTTGACTTCGCGGCCGATGCCGGGAATCAGTACCGCGACCAGCAACACCATCGTCACCACGAAAAGCGGCACGGCCAGGCGCTGCCAGACCCGGATGGGGATCGCCAGCACCACGGCGGCGCCAACCAGGCCCGCGCTTACAAAGAGACCGTGGCGGATCACGAAGTAATAGCGGCCATAGGACGCATAGCGCGGACCGTCGGCCAACGCGATCGACGCCGAATACACCATCAGCAGGCCGAGCAGCAGCAACGTCGACGCCGCGATCACGAGCGGCATGTCGAAGTTGCGCATGCGGGTACGGCCGGGCCGTACGGCATTGACGCTGGCGGTGAGGTCGGCGATCAGGCTCATCGTGCGGCCTCGGCGCCACGCGTCACGGAATTTGCCCAGGAGGCGGCGTTGCGGTTCATGCCACCTCTCCACGGTCGCGGGCCAGGTCTTCGACCTCTTCCACGAACACCTGCCCGCGATGCGGGTAATTGCGGAACATGTCCAGGCTGGCGCAGGCCGGCGACAGCAGCACGGCGTCGCCTGGCTGCGCCAGTTCGGCCGCGCCGCGCACGGCGTCGCGCAGGGTCTCGACAGTCAGGCACTTGACGCCGGTCGGCGCCAGCACGCGGCCGATTTCCGGGCCATCCAGGCCGATCAGCATCACCGCGCGCGCGTGGCGCGAGACCACGGGGATCAACGGCGAAAAATCCTGGCCTTTGCCCTGGCCGCCTGCGATCAGCACCACTGGCTGGCCCAAGCCTTCCAGCGCAGCCACGGTGGCGCCCACGTTGGTGCCCTTGCTGTCATTGATGTAGTCGACGCCACCGATCGTGCGCACAAACGCGGCGCGATGCGGCTCGCCCGCGTAGTCACGCAATGCGCGCAGCATGGCGCCCCAACCCAGATCCAGGCAGCGGGCAAGCTGCAATGCAGCCAGCGCGTTCAGCGCGTTGTGGATGCCCCGGATGCGCAGTGCGTCCACCGGCATGAGGCGGCTCATGCGGCCCTTGGCGCGCACCGGTTCGGGCGCGTCCTTCTTGCGCCGCGTGGGTGGCGCGGGCTCGTCGAAATCGTTGGACTCGCAGGCCGTCAGCCACGCCACGCCCTGTCCCAATTCAAGACCCATGTCGCCCACCAGCTCCGGCACATCGCGGCCAAAGCTGCGCACGTTCATGGCGTTGAGCGACGACACCATATCGACGGTCATCGGATCGTCGCGATTGACGATGGCGACGCGCGCCATCTTCAGAAGGCGTCCTTTGGCATCGGCATAGGCCTGCATGCCGCCGTGCCAGTCCAGGTGATCCTGGGTCACGTTCAGCACGACAGCCGCGTCGGCCATCAGCGTGCGGGTGGTTTCAAGCTGGAAGCTGGACAGTTCAAGCACCCACACCTGCGGCAGCGCGTCCGTGTCCAGCGCGTCCATCAGCGCGGACAGCGCCGCGGGGCTGATGTTGCCGGCGGCGATCACCGTCAGGCCGCTGGCGTCGACCAGTTGCCGGGTCAACGCGGTGACGGTGGTCTTGCCGTTGGTGCCGGTCACGGCGAGCAGTTTTGGGCGGTATTCGCGGTCGGCGGCCAGATCCGCCAGCGCGCGGGCAAACAGTTCGATCTCGCCGACGACTTCAATGCCGCGGGCCTCGGCCTCGCGCAGCACATCGGCGGCGGGCGCCTGCGTGGGCGCCAGACCCGGACTCAGCACAACCTGCGACACGCCGTCCAGCAGATCGGTGGCAAACGACTCGTCGCAGCCCAGGCGGTATTCCACTTCGTTTTGCGCCAACGCTTCGCGCAGCGCGGCCAAGCCTCCCGGTTCCGCGCGCGTGTCGGCCACGCGCAAGCGGGCGCCCTGTCGGGCGCACCAGCGTGCGGCGGCGACACCCGTCTCGCCCAATCCGAGGATCAGCACGAGCGGCGCGTCAGCGCGGGAGGTTTCCATCATGTTCATCGCAACTTCAGCGTAGAGAGGCCAATCAGCACCAGCATCATGCTGATGATCCAGAAACGCACGACCACCTGGGTTTCCTTCCAGCCGCCCACTTCAAAGTGATGATGCAACGGGGCCATTCGGAAAATGCGTCGACCTGTTCCATAACGTCGCTTCGTGTACTTGAACCAGGTCACCTGGATCATCACCGACAGGGTCTCGACGACGAACACGCCGCCCATGATGAACAGCACGATTTCCTGGCGCACGATGACCGCGATCGTGCCCAACGCGCCGCCCAACGCGAGCGCGCCGACGTCACCCATGAACACTTGCGCCGGATACGCGTTGAACCATAAAAATGCGAGCCCCGCGCCCCCGATCGCCGCGCACAGCACCATCAATTCCGATGCGCCGGGAATGTACGGGAACAGCAGGTACTTCGAATAGTCCACGCGGCCGACCACGTAGGCGAAGATGCCCAGCGCGCTGCCGACCATCACGGTCGGCATGATGGCCAGCCCATCCAGCCCGTCGGTCAGGTTCACGGCGTTGCTGGTGCCGACGATCACCGCCCAGGTCAGCGCCACGAAACCGAGCACGCCCAGCGGATAGCTCACCGTCTTGAAGAACGGCACGATCAGGTCGGCGCGCGTCGGCAAGGCCATCGTGAAACCGCTGCCCACCCAGGCCTTGAACAGAGGCCACAGTTCAGTGTTGGCGGGCGCGGACACCGCGAACGCCAGATACACCGCGGCCACCATGCCGATGGTGGCTTGCCAAAAGAATTTTTGCCGCGCCGGCATGCCTTCGGGGTCGCGGTAGACCACCTTGCGGTAGTCGTCGCGCCAGCCGATCCAGCCAAACCCGAAGGTGACCAGCAGCACGACCCACACGAAGCGGTTGGTCCAGTCCGCCCACAGCAAGGTGCTGATGGCGATGGAGATCAGAATCAGGACACCGCCCATGGTCGGCGTGCCGGTCTTGACCAGATGCGTTTCGGGGCCGTAGGTGCGCACAGCCTGGCCGATCTTCATTTCGGTCAGCTTGCGGATGACGCGCGGACCGGCCACCAGGCCAATCACCAGCGCCGTCGCGCACGCCAGCACGGCGCGCAGGGTGATGTATTCGAACACGCCCAGCGCGCGAACATCATCGGAAAGCAGGCGGGCGATCTCAAGCAGCATGCTGCTCTCCCTGCCCCGCGGCTGCCGTACCGTCATTCAAAGAAAAAGCCGTCACTACCCGCTCCATGCGCATAAAGCGCGATCCTTTTACCAATACGCAGGACGGGCGCAAGCCGCGCAAGGCGGCAACGACTTCGTCTACCGATGCGCAGGCGTGCGCGCCAGGACCGAATGCGGCGGCTGCCGCCCGGCTGGCTTCGCCTAGCGTGATGAATGCGTCGAGCCCATGCTCGCGCGCGTAATTGCCCACCTCGACGTGCATGGCCGGGCCGTTGTCCCCGACTTCGCCCATGTCGCCCAGCACCAGGGCGCGCGTGCCGCCGATACGCGCAAGCACATCGATGGCCGCGCGAACCGAATCGGGGTTGGCATTGTAGGTGTCATCGATGAGCAACGTTCCGTCACTCATTCGCTTGTGCTGCATGCGTCCGGCCACCGGGCTGAATCCGGCCAGCGCACGCACCGCGGTCTCGAGCGGCGCCCCCGCGGCAATGGCGCTGGCGATGGCGGCCAGCGCGTTGCGCAGGTTGTGCAATCCCGCCACCGGCAGCATCAGGTCGGCAACGCCGACCGGGGTCACGACACGGCAGCGCGTGGCGTCCACTTCCGCAATGATCTGTTCCGCGTAGACGTCCAGGCCAGGCTGCAACCCGAACCGCAGCACGCGGCGCGGCGCTGCCAGCGCATCCCAGATGGCCGCGTAGGGTTCGTCACCCGGATACACGGCGACACCATCGGCCGGCAACGCGGCAATCGCGGCGCCGTTCTCGTGCGCGACCGCCTCGACGGTGTGCATGAATTCCTGATGCTCACGCTGCGCATTGGTGACGAGCGCGACGGTCGGCGCGGCCATGGCGGCAAGCTGCGCGATTTCGCCGGGATGGTTCATGCCCAGCTCGAACACGGCGGCACGATGCCCGGCCCGCAGGCGCAGCAAGGTCAGCGGCACGCCGATGTCGTTGTTCAGATTGCCGGCCGTGGCCAGGCGCCCTGCTTCGCCCTGCCATTCGGCGAGCATCGCGGAGATCATTTCCTTGGTCGTCGTCTTGCCGTTGCTGCCGGCCACCGCCACCACGGGCAACGTAAACCGGGCGCGCCAGGCAGCGCCGATGCGCGTCAGCGCCACGCGCGTATCGCCCACGACAAGCTGCGGCAGTCCGGCATCGGCAACACGGTGCGCGACGAGCGCGGCGCAAGCGCCGCGCGAGGCGGCCTGATCCAGGTAATCGTGCGCGTCGAAATTCTCGCCCACCAGCGCAACGAACAGCTCTCCTTCGCCGATGCGGCGCGTATCGGTGGACACGCCCGGCGTCTGCTGCAGCAGCAACGCCACACGCGCCCATTCACGATCATCGAAAGGCAGCTTTTCGCCGCCGATGTCCTGGTAGGTTTCGTGCCCCTTGCCCGCCAGCAGCACCACGTCTTCCGGCGAAGCCGCCCAGATCGTCTGCAGGATGGCGCGCGCGCGGTCGACTTGCACGTCTGCGTGCGCCGCTTCGGGAACGCCGGCCAGGATCTGCTGAACGATCGCCTCGGGCGACTCGGTACGCGGGTTGTCGCTGGACACCACCACGTGGTCGGCCAGTTCCGCAGCAATCGCGCCCATCACCGGGCGCTTCCCCGGGTCGCGCTCGCCGCCGCAGCCGAACAGGCAGATGAGGCGGCCGGAACGCGCCGTGGCGACGGCACGCAGCGCCAGCAACGCGCGGGACAACGCGTCCGGCGTATGCGCGTAATCCACGACCACCAACGGACCGCGCGCCGTGTGCGCTGGCAAACTGACTGCCGGTTCAACGGTCTGCAGGCGGCCATCGACAGGATCCGTCGCCGCCAGTTCGCGCGCAATCTGCGCGAACGGCAGGCCCAGCTTGTACAGCACGCCCGCCACCAGCAGCAGGTTCGAAACGTTATGCGCTCCCAGCAGACGCGTCACGATCTGGGCTTCGCCATGCGGCGACACCAGCGTGAAGATCTGCCCCTGCGACGTGGCCTGAAGGTCGCGCGCGCGCATCGCGGCGGGGATCGCGGGATCGTCGCTCAGGCTGTAACCCATTGGCGTCACGCCGTCCGGCAGGCTGGCCAGCATCCGGCGCCCCGCCTCATCGTCGGCATTGATCACCGCGGCGCTCAGGCCGGGCCAGCGGAAGAGGCGCGCCTTGGCCGCTTCGTAGCGTTCCATCGTGACGTGATAGTCCAGATGGTCGCGCGTCAAATTCGTGAAAGCGGCCAGCGCCACGCGCACGCCATCCATGCGGCCTTGCTCGATACCGATCGACGAGGCCTCCATGGCCACGGCCTTCGCGCCGGCGTCGCGCATCGCGGCCAGCGTGCGGTGCACGGTCAGCACGTCCGGCGTCGTCAGGCTGCCGCCCAGCGTCTGACCGTCGGGCAGCACGGCGCCCAGCGTGCCGATGGTGCCGCAAGCCTTGTCGTTGCGGCTCAGCGCATGGGCAATCCATTGCACCGAAGAAGTCTTGCCATTGGTGCCGGTCACGGCAACCACGGCCAGCGCGGCCGACGGCCTGCCATACCAGGTGTCGCCCAGTTCGCCCAGCAGCGAGCGCAGGCCCGTCACGGCAAGCATCGGCGTGCCGGCCGACGCGGCTTGCACGGCATCGGTGGCGGGCGCGTCGAACAGCACCGCGCTGGCGCCCAGCGCCAACGCCTTATCTATATAGAGACGGCCATCGCTCGACAGTCCCGGGCACGCGACGAACACGTCGCCCGGCTCGATGTCGCGCGAGTCCAGTTTGAGATGCGCGGTCAACGACACGCGCTCATGCAACCACGCCACGGTCTCGGCAACCGTGGCGACAGGGGAAGAGAGGAAGCCGTTGGCGCTCATCTGCCTGGCTCCTTGATACCAGCAACAATCGTGGATTCAAACGGTGCGTCGGGCCGCACCCCCATCAGCCTCAGGCTCCCCCCCACGATATGGGAGAACACGGGCGCGGCAATGGCGCCGCCGTAATAACCGCCGATCGTCGGTTCGTCGATGGACACGGCCACCACGATCTTGGGATCCGACACCGGGGCAAAACCCACATACGAGCTGCGGTACCGTTGCGTGCTGTACTTGCCGTCCACGATCTTGCGCGCGGTGCCGCTCTTGCCCGCTACGCGGTAACCCTGCACCTGCGCGGCCTTCGTGCCATCGGGACCGGTGGCGGCCTCCAGCATGGCGCGCACCAGCGCGGTCGTCTTTTGCGAGTAGATCTTCACGCTGGTCGGATCGCTATCGCGCTTGACCAGGGTCAGCGACACCATGTCCCCGTTACGTGCAAAGACGGTATAGGCGCGTGCCACTTGCAGCAGCGACACGGACAGGCCGTAGCCATAGGCCATCGTGGCCTTTTCAATCAGGCGCCAGCGTTCCCACGGACGCAGACGGCCGGGTGCGGCGCCGGGGAATCCCACTTGCGGCGCCTGGCCGAGGCCCAATTCGGTGAAGCGGTCCCACATTTCGCGGGATTCCAGCTTCTCGGAGATCATCGTCATGCCGATGTTGCTGGACTTGCGCAGCACACCCGCCACGTCCAGCGTGCCATTGCGGCTCACATCGCTGATCGTGCTGCCCTGATACGTGAACCGGCCGTTGCCCGTCTCGAACTGCGTCGACGTGCTGATGCGGCCCAGGTCCAGCGCCAGCGCGGCGGTAAAGGGCTTCATGATGGAGCCCGGCTCGAACGTATCCGTGATCGCCTGATTGCGCAGATTGGCGCCATGGAAGGTTTCGCGATTGTTCGGATCGAAGGTCGGCACGTTGGCCAGCGCCAGGATCTCGCCCGTGTGCACGTCCACGACCACGGCCGTCGCACCCTTGGCGCGGTGCTTGTCCATGGCGTCCTTCAGTTCCTTGAACACCAGGTACTGCAGGCGCGTGTCGATGGACAGGCGCAGGTCGCGGCCGTCCACCGGCAACGTGACGGCCTGTACGTCTTCGATGACGCGGCCCAACCGGTCCTTGATGACCCGGCGGCTTCCCGGGCGTCCGGACAACTGCTGGTTGAACGTCAGCTCGACGCCTTCCTGGCCTTGGTCTTCGACGCTGTTGAAACCCACCACGTGGGCCATCACGTCGCCGTCGGGGTAGTAGCGGCGGGTTTCAGGCTGCTGGTGCACGCCGGGCAGACCAAGCTGCTTGATCTTGTCGGCCACGTCCATCGAGACCTGGCGCTTCAGATAGACGAAGTTCTTGTCCTCGTCCACGAGACGGCGGCGCAAATCACCCGCAGGCGTGTCCAGCAGCTTGGCCAGCGAGTCCAGCTGCGCGGGCGTGGCCTGCTTCACGTCTTCCGGAATTGCCCAGATGGCGCGCGCCGGCACACTCGATGCCAGCACCGCGCCATTGCGATCCATGATCTTGCCGCGCGTGGCGGCCAGCGTCAGCGTGCGCTCGTAGCGGCGCTCGCCCTGCTGCTGCAAAAACTCCGTCGACAATCCTTGCAGGAACAGCGCGCGGCCGGCCAGCACGGTGAATCCGCCAAACAGCAGGATCAGCACCAGGCGCGCGCGCCACGTGGGCAAGCTGCCGCGCAGCACGGGATTGTCGAAGAAGGGCACGCGCTTCATTGCGTGCCTCCGGCAGCCGCGGGCACGGGCGCCTGATTCATATATAGCGTGCGGTCCGGAACGATGGGAATCATCTTCAGACCGTCGCGCGCAATGGCGTCCACCCGCGCATTGCGGGCCAGCTCGGCGCGCTCAAGCTGCAGGCGTCGCCAGTTTGTTTCGAGGTCGCGCGCATGCGCCTGATCGCGGCCCAGCTCCACAAAGAGCTGGCGCGACTGATACCGGCTGGTGACCAGGGAAATGGCCGACAGCATCAGCAAAGCCGCAACGATCAGATTGACGCGACCCATCAGCGGCGCCCTCCCTTACCGCCACGCCGAGGCGGCGGGACGAGGTCGCTGCCGGGCAGCGAGCCGATCTTCACAAACGCAAAGCCGCCTTCGGCAGGCAGCGGCGTTTCGGTGCGCTCGGCCGCACGCAGAATGGCGGAACGGGCGCGGGCGTTGGACGAGACCTCATCGTCCTCGGCCACGACCTTGCCGAGGGACCGCACCACGGGTTGGGGCATTTCGCTTTCGCGCAGGGGCAGGCGTGCATGCGCGGCAGCCGGCCTGGCCGCCGCCGCGATGCACTGCTTGACCATGCGGTCTTCAAGCGAATGAAAGCTGATCACCGCCAACCTCCCCCCCGGGGCAAGCAGGTCTAAAGCTGACGCGAGGGTGCGCGCGAGCTCTTCGAGTTCCCGATTGATGTAAATCCGTAAAGCTTGAAAGGTGCGTGTGGCCGGATGTTGCCCCTTTTCGCGCGTGCGGACGGCGCTGGCGACGCACTCGGCAAGCTCGAGCGTGGTGCGCAGCGGCCTTGTTGCGCGGCGAGCAGCAATCGCCTTTGCAACCTGAAAAGCAAACCGTTCTTCGC